>QWCK01000050.1_pt1 | contig 217682 bp, 197 predicted proteins | sample 1972571 | NCBI WGS metagenome assembly QWCK01 (sample SAMN09866710, study PRJNA288562) | Human gut metagenome isolate term2_stool, whole genome shotgun sequencing... | isolation source: gut | host: Homo sapiens | place: USA: California
CGTGGCCTCCAATGCTGTCCGTTTCTTCTTCTGCATCAGGAGTGCTCCGTCTGCACAACCAAGAAGTCCCGTCGTGCCGGAGATCGTTTCAAAGCTGTCCCCGGCTGGCTGCTTTCTTGTGTGATGGACGGTAACGATGCAAATGCTGTGTCTGTCCGCAAAACGCTTGAGCTTTCCGATGATTTTATAGTCGCTGGCGTAGCTGTAAGCCTCGCCTCCGGCCTCCCGAATCTTCTGCATGGTGTCAATGATAATGAGTTTGGTGTCGGGATGCTCACGTACAAAATTTTCAAGCTGCTCATCAAGACCGTTTCCGATTTTGTTTGCTGCCGTTGCAAAATGCAGGCTGCCGGTATCCGCCACGCCGTACATCATAAACATCCGGCTCTGGATTCTCTGGAAATCATCCTCAAGTGCAAGGTACAGAACCGTACCCTGATGGACTTCATAGCCCCACAGCCTTTGCCCTGTGCTGACATGGTAGGCAAGCTGCGCTACCAGAAATGATTTTCCGATTTTGGGCGCTCCTGCGAGGATATATGCCCCTGAGTAGAGCAGACCGTCTATGACGGGCGGTCTGCTCTTGTAGGCGGTCTGATACAGCTCTGTCATGAAACGGTATGAAGATAATGCGGGTCGTTCATGCGTCGGATTCTCTCACGCATTTCCTCAATATTATGCCGAGATTTTAGAATAAATGCGACAGAAGTCAACAGAGACTAAAAGCGCATGACATAGAGACAAAAGCAAATACAAGAAACAGAATCTTTGAGGAGAACCGGAGATTCCTTTAAGAAGGTTGTTATAGTTAGAAATAATATTGTGCCAAGATATGATGATATTTTATATATTGGTGTAGAGGACTTTCTTTTAGATGAAGCTGCATTGGATTTATAAAAATAGCAATATTAAATTTAATAAAAATGCGTATTTACAACATTTGAATAAATTTGAATTTGTAATTGTGTCTGCACATGACAAGGAGGCTTTCAGATGAAAGATATTTTAAAGCATTATTCTAAGTATATACTCTTAGATACACTTGTAGCAGCTACGTCATTTGCAGGTGCTCACGGCATATTATCGCTTTTTCATCTGAAGTTTATAGAATGGGTTTATTATGCGGTAATCGGAATCATAATAATAGGAATATTGTTGGGCATATTTCAATTATTGCTAAAAATACGAAAGAATTATGTGAAATATGTAGCAATATGTGTTGAAGCCATTTGTCTCATACCTTTGACTTATATTTGCATTTTATTATTTGCTTTTTCTTATAAACCGATGCATATAGTTGAAAAAGACGGAATAAAATGTGTTGCCTATGTGAGAGCCTTTCTGCAGGTATATGTTGATTATTATGAATACAAAAATCCACTTATTACAGGTGATGAAGTACTTTTTACTGATCACTTTGGAAAAGGCGGATTTGATCCATTTGTTGATGGTTACGAAGATGATAGTATGATGGAAGAAAATGCTGCAATGGATGATACCACTGAAATAACTGATGATTCAGAAGACGAGAGAATAGATAATGAAAATATATTTTCTCAACAGGAGAAGGAGGATGACACAGCAATAGATACAGACAGTGACGGCTATCCTCTGACAGAAGAATTTCAGTCCTATAAGAAGGAACTAACAGCTGTTGCAACTTATATCAGAAATACCGAGTCATACCAAGGAGTAAAGGCAGGGGATGAACTCAGCGAGTTTCTGGCATATAATATTTCGGCTAAGGGATATCCTTACGTTAATATTGCGGAGCAAGTATACGAGCAAGATGGTATTTCAGCTATAGCAACGCATTACATTATTATTAATGAATCTTATGTTGAGAATGGTTCAAGAGAATATGTTTATCAAATTAAATTTAAAGACAAATCCGGTAATGAAGTAGCTTCCACCAAGGTTGTGGATTTCTATCTAATAGATACTGAGACATTGGAGATTACGGATGAGAAAACAAATGATTGGCATTAATTCGGGAAAGCACCAGATGATGTACAGAAAGCTGTAATTTAACAACAATTTCCAGTTTGTCGAATTGAATAAAACATATTACTAAGACATTTACGAAAAGTAGATGTCTTTTTTCATGCCCATTTTTAAGAAAGGAGGGGTAAAAGTGGCAAATAGAATAAAAGGTATTAGATAAGGGGGTGCGGACAAAAAGCTGGACTTTAGGGCTCCGAAAGGAGCAGGAATTTCGAAAAATTCTTGTGACTCGAATTTCGGACTTTTAGAATTATAATCAAAAATTATTTGCTTTTTTCTTATTACATAGAAAAAAATATGGCAAAAATGGTAGAATAATTATAAAGATATATACTTTCATTTCGGGGAGTATTTCGTTGCTGGGCTGAAAGTGCTGTGGAGAGCAGATGTTGGTCTCCCGGGCCGCAGCCGAAAAGTGGGTGTGGGGGATATGTTGGCAGAACTGCGGGTAGCTGTAATCAAAGGTTGGTTCAGAAAACAGAAGACTGTTGATTTCTAATAAAAGGCGAAGCCGTTTTTGGAGGATAGGGCGGTATGAATATGAAGATATTACAAAAAGGTTCCTTGTCAGCAGTTGTTATTCTGATGTGCCTGCCGGTTCTTTTTTCTGGCTGTGGAAAGAGCGGGGAGAGAGCTGCAAAAACGGAGAGCGGAACAGCAGCGCCTGTGGGGACAGAAAATGTTTCCGGAACAGAGGCGGCAGCAGAAAAAAAGCACATACTTCCCGGGAACCCCGTAAAAAATGTTCCGGATGCGGATGAACTGATGCGCCAGATTGATATCTTCCTTGACCGCGAGGAGGAGTGGGGATTCTGGGCAGGCGAGTCTGAGCCGTACTATGACACGATGGGGTATGCGGTGACAGATCTGGATCATAATGGCAGGACTGAGCTTATCGTGGCGTTTACGACAGGGACGGGATACTACTCTGAAAATCATATTTATGAGATCAATGAAGCGGGTGATGGTTTTACGGAGTGCAAATGGAGCGGGAGTGGAATTCAGAGGGAAAACAACGGCGATTTTGCGCCTGACTTGATGAACGATAATGGCGCTGATGCATTCCGTGTATATTACGACAAAGCGGAAGACCGGTACCATTATATCTGTGAAAACGTTGTTCGCTCAGGCGGCTTTTACAATGGCTTTATCAAGTGCGACCTGACACTGAAAAACGGGAAGGCAGATATTGACAGTTTTGTCGCTTCTGTCACGGAGCATACATGGAATGACAAAACCGGCGACTATGACGAAAATATTACATATGAGACTGCTGATGGAAAAGTCTCTGAAGAAAAATACCTGTCGGCAGAAGAAGATATGTTCGGCGGCATGGAGAAGGATGGTTATATAATCGCTTTCATGTATGACCATATGTTCTATGCGGACGACGAGCATTTTGAGAATAAGGGAAGGAGCATCAAGGCCTCGGTACTTATGGATTCCTATAAAGTGTTCATGAAGGAAATGACCCTTGATGAGTTCCGTGAGCGGCATTTCTTATCCGCAGCAGTTCCTGAGCAGTATCAGCCTCTTATTGAGGACTGGACCCTTGACGAAGAATATTCGGGCGGGAATGATTATCTGAAGATGTATTTCGGAGATCATTACGGCTTTGACAGTTATGCGCTTGACGACGTAAATGGAGACGGCATCCCGGAGCTCTTTCTGTATGGTTCCGGAATGTACGGGATCGCGCATGTATATACCGTAGCGGACGATGCACTTATACAACTGGGCATAGAGGGATGGATAGGGGGAATCAATAAAAAGGAGAGCGCTGTCATTGTGACAGGCCACTGGCATGGCGCCGGCGGTTCAAATACCAATGAATATGAGATCTGGCTGCTGGGGGATGAGGCTGTCACAGATTATTACTATATAGATGAGCTGAATGGAGCCTACAGTATAAATCATGTGGGGGGCAAGAATCTTGATACGTATGAATCGCTTCCTGCCGATAAGAAGATCTATGATGGACTGTATGAAAAATATGTAAAGGACAGGACGGATCCTGCGGAGGGACAACATACAGAGCTTTCGAGGGGAGATTTTACGATCACCGTGTATTCTGATCCCGGCGCTGTCGATTACAGAGGATTGGGAAACGACATACAGATCATGAATGAGGGCCCGGATACGGATATGAGATTCAAATGTGACACGGATGGCGTGACAGCAGAGCTGTGGTCTCTTGAGTTTGATGAAGAAAATGGAGAAATGGTACGGGACAAAAAGGTGGCCTCTGTAATTACGGAAGCTGGAAAGGTCTACCAGTTTAATGCGTTTGAAGGAGAGGGGTTTCCGTATTATTCTCTGTATGCGCGCAGAGGAAATACCTATGTTGAATGGGATGTTTTGCCTGATATGAAAGATGGAAACACGACCTTTACGCTGAAGCCTGAAGCATCTGCCGCTGATCCCCTGTGATGGCACTGGCTTTAAAACAAATCTGGGAACCGATATACATAAAAGAGCGCCAAGGAAGGTAGCAATGCCTGGTTCATATCAGATCTGACCACTGAGATAGTGGTTGGCACTATAATCTGCCGTGGGTCATTTTTTGATCTGACAAATAGAGGGAAAATGGTTTTTGATAAAAGGTCGGGGCCTCAGGTCCCGACCTTTGCTATGATCTCCCGGTATATCTTTCGAAGAAAGAAGGCGGAGAGGAGCACAGATACGGCTTCAGCAATATTGTAGGACCACCATACATATTCCAAAACGCCGGAGAGTGAAAGCAGGTAGGCCATGGGAAGCAGCACCAGCATCTGCCGGCAGATAGACACAATCATGCTGTAGCTGCCCTTTCCCAGTGCCTGAAAGACAGAGCCGCAGGCGATGGCAAAGCCCGCAAAGGGGAAGCCAAGGCCTATGATGCGAAAGGCTGGCACACCGATCGAGAGCATATTCTCTGAGGCATTGAAGAGCGAGAAGAAGAATGCAGGGATCAGTTCAAAGAGCAGACAGCCAACAGTCATGATGGAGATGGCTGCAGAGAAGGCGAGCTTCATGGTTTTCAGAATGCGCTCCTTTTTCTGTGCTCCGTAGTTGTAGGCAATGATAGGGACGCTGCCGTTGTTCAGGCCAAAGACGGGCATGAAGATAATGCTGTTGATCTTGAAATAGATCCCGAAAACTGCGGTCGCCGTGGGAGTGAAGGCGATGAGGATCTGATTCATTCCGTAGGTCATGACAGAGCCAATTGCCTGCATAATAACAGAAGGAATACCTACGGCAAAGATGCCCTCGATGATCTGAGGATCTGGGCGAAAGCCGCGGAAGCGGATATGTACCTCGGTATTGAATTTGTGATTCAAAACAGCGGCAAGTACGGCAGCAATATGCTGCCCCATGACCGTTGCAATGGCGGCACCTGCCATTCCAAGCCGCGGTGCGCCGAAAAGTCCGAAGATCAGGATCGGATCCATGCAGATATTAAATATGGCGCCAACCATCTGCGTTGCCATAGCGTAGATGGTCTTTCCGGTCGACTGCAAAATGCGCTCAAAGGTGATTTCCATAAAGATGCCCAGACTGCAGCAGCATATGATACGCATATACTGCTGTCCATAGTGCAGTATTTCCGGATCAGAGGTCTGCGCACGGAAGAAGGGTACAGTAAGAAAAAGCCCGGTCAGAACAAAAAGGATCATCACGGCAAATTCAAGGAAGATTCCATTCGCTGCGCTCTTATTGACCCGCTCGAAATTCTGCTCGCCCAGAGCCTTTGAGAGATAGGCATTGATGCCGACTGCAAGTCCCACACTGCATGAAATCATGAGGGACTGAATCGGAAAGGCAAGGCTCACTGCAGTCAGGGCAGATTCACTGATCATGGAGACAAAGATGGAATCAATGATATTGTACAGTGCCTGCACCATCATGGAGAGCATCATCGGAACGGACATGGAGAGCAGCAGTCGCCCGACCGGCAGTGTCCCCATCTTATTTTCCTGTAAGTTTTTTTCCTGTGGCATAAGCGGCGCTCCTGAGATGTTGAAGAATGAATTGAAACAGATATCTGAGATGATAGTCATTTAGAGTAACAGGAAAAGGAGAAAAATGCAAGCACTCCCGGGGCAGGAATCCCCGGGAGTGGAAAGAATGGTTTAGAATTACGCTGAATAGATGGAATCAGTTTTTACAGACAGGTTTATGACCATCCGATCAAAACAGCGATGGCGATTGTAACCATCTGGGTGGCCAGGAGCATGAGGAAGAGCGGTATGAACCATTTCCACCATTTCTCCAACTTCACTCCGGCAATACCGGTCACAACAGGAGTCAGAGCAGTGGGCCAGAGAACATTTGAGAGGCCGTCTCCGTACTGGAAGCAGAGTACAGCGATCTGGCGCTGTACGTGGATAATGTCGGAGAGTGGCGCCATAATGGGCATACTCACAACTGCTTGTCCCGATCCGGAGGGCATCAGGAAATTGATTAGTGTCTGCACGAGCAGCATACACTCTGCGGATACCAGAGAGGGCAGATGCACCAGTGGGAGTGAGAGACCATAGACCACTGTGTCTATGATATTGCCGTGCTGCAGCACGATAAGTACGCCGCGGGCAATTCCAATCATGAGACAGGCTTCTGCGATATCAGAAAAGCTCTTTGAGAGCTTTCCCGCGATAACATTGGATGACCATCCCATGATAATAGCGCTTACGAGCCCCATAATGATAAAAAGTGCACTGAGCTCTGTGAAGTACCAGCCAAAGGTCTTTGTGCCATAAATCAGCAGTAAGATGCCTGCCAGCAGTGTTGCCAGTACGAGCTTTTCACGAATACCGAAGGGATGGTTCTGCACTTCCTCCTCTGAGATGGCAAATTCATTTGTTTCACCGTATACCAGACTCTTGGTCGGATCCTTCTCGATCTTCAGCGCGTAGCGGACGGTGTAGACAGACGCGACAATAATCATACAGATATGGCAGAAGATACGGAAGCCGGCGCCGGACATGATGGGAAGATCTGCAATACTCTGTGCAGTTCCGACTGTGAAGGGGTTCATAAATGCACCGGAATAACCAATGGCAGCTGCCAGGGCAACAATAGCCAGCCCGACGATTGCGTCGTAGCCCATGGCGATTGAGATGCCGACAAAGATCGGAATAAAGGGGAAGGTCTCCTCAAACACGCCGATGGTAGAGGAGGCAAATCCGATCAGTGTGATAAAGATAGGAATGATGATGGCCTTTGATTTCCCTTTAAAGGTGCGGAGCAGGCCGGCGATCAGTCCATCAAAGGCACCTGTGGAAATAATCAGCCCTATGAATGCATAGGCGACAAAGACAAACATGGTTACTCCTGCGGCATCGCAGAGCCCTTCATAGATACATTTGAACATCTCAAAGGGACCCACAGGAGATGGATCTGTAAGGTGGAAGGTCCCTGCAACAACGATCTCCCTTCCGGCCTCGTTCAGTGTTCGGTCAAAGCTTCCTGCCGGCAATATCCAAGTGAGAATAGTGCAGAGCACAGTAATGCCAAAAAGCAGTACATAAATATGTGGCAGTTTCAAATTCTTCTTTTTTGAAGCTGTTGCTGTCATAACGCAATGTCCTCCTTTTTTTTCAGCTCTGTCTCAAAGCTCTTTCTTACCTCGGTGCAAAATGCTTTATCGTGAAATAGCTTCAGTGCCAGCTCGCAGATCACAGCGGCCCCCTTCTTCATCTGCTCTATGGCAAAAGGCTGTATTGTACTGTCGCGCAATTCTGCGGTGTGCAGTGCCAGTGCCTGCTTTGTGATGCAGATCATTGGCTGAATTGATGGACAACGGTAACTGACATTTCCCATGTCTGTGGAACCGGAAGGACGCTCCGGCGCGGCAATTTCCTCCTCACGCGACTGCATGAGCGTATGCACCTCTTCTTCGAGCACAGGGATGCGAACCATATCGTAAAAATCGGGGAAGAGCGCTTTGAATTCTGCTGTACAGTCCATCGCCAGTGCCGCAGCAGAGGCGCAGTTCTTTACAATTCTATTGAGCTCCTCCAGTTCCGCTCTTGACTTTGAGCGGAATTCCAGGTGAAGCATCGCGTAATCCGGAATGATATTTGCCTGTATACCACCTTCCTTTATGACCGCGCTGAATATGCTGTACGGGGCAAGACTCTCCCTCCTCGCATCCACCAGATCTAAAAATTTTCTGGCTGCCGTCAGAGCATTGTGACCTGCCCAGGGAGCAGCGGCAGCGTGAGACTGCTGTCCGTGAAATGTCAGCTCATAGCAGCGCAGGCTCAGTGCATCCATGTCAGTATAGGAAATGGCACCACAGCTGTGCATCATGACTGCGAGATCCATCGCATCGAAGATTCCAAGCTCTGACATGAGGAGCTTGGCGCCGTCTCCTTCTTCAGCAGGAGTTCCAATCACATAAAGGGTGCCCTGAAACTGCTCCTTAAGATCAAAGAGAGCCAATGAGGCTAATGTTGACAGGGCGCCGTGCAGATTGTGTCCGCAGCCGTGTCCGAGTTCCGGAAGTGCATCATATTCCACCAGAATCGCGACCTTCGGACCACTGCCATTTTCCAGGACCGCTCGGAAGGCTGTGCCGTAACCGAGTTCCTTCTGAAGGTAAGGATACTCCACAGCAAAGCCCTTTTTCTTCAACAGCTCGGTGATCCTGGAACTCGCAAGAATCTCCTCCTTGGCGGTCTCCGGATGCTCATACATGAAGCGGACCAGCTGCTCTGCCGTTTCAGTGTTGCGATCAATTGCGAGATCCACTTGTTGTCTTAATTGCATATACCTCTCCTTCTGAATGAATTGGAGCTGCTCAAAAAATACACGCTGAACGCGTAATAAAACAGCTTTTTATATAATCATACCACTTTTGAGAAGTATTAAATCATATTTTTAGAAATGTTTCTGATTCAAATAAAAAAACTGCCGCAAAAAGCGGCAGACGGAATTGTCAGGCGTACAGGGCGAAATCACGCTTCATACAGCGGTGAGGAGAGGTAGCGATCCCCGGAGTCCGGGAGCACCACTACAATTGCTTTTCCCTTTGCTTCGGGGCGCATGGAGATCTGAAGTGCAGCCCAGAGTGCAGCGCCGGAGGTGATTCCGCAGAGTATCCCTTCGGATTTCCCGAGCAGGCGTCCTGTGGAATAGGCATCTTTGTCAGATACTGTGATGATTTCATCATAGATGGTTCTGTCAAAGGTATCTGGGATAAATCCGGCCCCGATGCCCTGAAGTCCGTGCGGTCCTGCGGGCCTTCCGGAGATCACGGCAGAGCCTTCCGGCTCTACTGCCACTATTTTAATTTTGGAATTCCGGTTTTTTAAGTAGCGCCCGCTTCCGCTTAAGGTCCCTCCGGTGCCGACGCCGGCAACCAGGTAGTCTGCGTTGCCTCCGGTATCCTCCCAGATTTCCGGTCCTGTGGTGTTAAGATGTGTCGCCGGATTTGCCGGATTGGTAAACTGTCCGGGAATGAAGCTGTTCGGAAGCTCCTGTGCGAGTGCTTCCGCTTTTTTGATGGCACCGGCCATTCCCTCAGCGCCCGGTGTGAGTACCAGCTCGGCGCCATAGGCAGCCATGAGCCTTCGACGCTCTGCACTCATGGAATCCGGCATTACAATGATGATGCGGTAACCGCGCGCTGCGGCGACGGAGGCGAGGCCTATGCCGGTATTGCCTGAGGTGGGTTCAATGATGACCGAGCCGGGATGCAGAATACCGCGGGCTTCAGCATCATCCAGCATACCTTTTGCAATTCTGTCCTTTGCGGATCCGGTTGGGTTCAGGTATTCAAGCTTGGCAAGTATCGCGGCGCCTGCACCTGTGCGCTGTTCAACGCGGGAGAGGCGCAACAGAGGTGTGTGGCCGATCAGCTGATCGGCAGAGCTGTAAATGCGGGACATGGAGGCACTCCTTTCAGGGCTTCTGGCAGGGCTTGGAGCTCCGAACCTTCGGGATTTCGTCAATATCGGGAACCTTAACATTTTTTAAGGGCAGAGTTGAGCATATGACAGAATCTTTTCCGCTCTGAGCTGGAGCGAGGAGATCTGCCAGTGTGTAGCTGTCAAAAAATTCATTGATGATATGGTCCAGCTTTTTCCACATGGGCAGAGTCAGGCAGAGCTCTGCGTGCGATATCCCGCAGAGGAGTATAGGAAGCGTTGTTCTGTTTCGCCAAATCGATCATAACTCTGAGTGCATAGCGCCCTCTTGTTGATACTACCATAAAAGCTTCTGTTCCGATGTTCGTATCCGTACTTGGCGGAGGAACGAAAGTCTTGGTGGATTATCGCACTTTAGTTAATTTTAGTACCGAAATAGAATCTTTGCAAGGGCACCGGGATTCTGTGCTATACTGGAAACCAAGACTTCAGTGGTGGAAGCGTGGCAATGAGCGCCGGGCATTACGGTATATAGGCATACCTTATATTATAATATAGTACAGAAGCACTCGGGGAACTCCGGGAGAAAGGAAGCCCTGTGTCAAGGGCGCGCGTAAACATATGGCTCAGGACAAGAAAATTTTGACGGTGCAGGATATTTCCTGCGTGGGACAGTGCTCTCTCACAGTGGCTCAGCCCATCATTTCTGCCTGCGGTGTGGAGACCTGCATACTGCCGTCTGCGGTACTCTCAAACCACACGGGAGCAGGATTCCACGGCTTTACCTTTCGGGATCTTACAGAGGATATTCCGGAAATATGCAGCCAGTGGGAGAAGGAGGGTATCCGTTTTGACGCGGTGTACACGGGATATCTCGGCAGTGTAGCGCAGATCGCCCTGGTGAGGGAGATTATGGACAGGCTTTTGCTTCCGGGAGGCCTGAAGATTGTAGATCCGGCCATGGCAGACAATGGGAGTCTCTATCAGGGCTTCGACCAGCCGTTTGTGCAGAAGATGGCAGAGCTCTGCGGAAAGGCGGATATCATACTGCCAAATCTCACAGAGGCCTGTTTTATGACTGGTATGGAGTATACTTCAGATGTTCAGACCGAAGACTATGTGCGGGAGCTTCTTTCACGCCTGGCTGCTCTTGGCGCCCGCAAGGTGATACTGAAGGGGATCTTCTTCCGGCCGGATCAGCTCGGCAATGCAGTGTATGACTGCGCGAGCGGAGAGCTGCACTATTGCTTTACGGAGCGCATTCCGAGGAGCAGCCATGGAACTGGAGACTGCTTCGCAGCAGCCTTTACAGGAGCTCTCATGCAGGGACTTGACGCCTGTGAGGCAACAGCACTTGCCGCAGATTTTGTGGTGGAGAGCATATTGCAGACGGAAGACGACCCTGCACACTGGTATGGTGTAAAGTTCGAAAAGGCACTGCCGCTGTTGGTGCGTCGCCTGAACCGGAGTGCGCCGAAAAGCGCCGCCGCAGCAGCGGAAGAGCGGACGCGGAGACGCTATGTGCTTCATGGCGGCAGCTTCCGTGACCTTGAGGGATTCTACCGCGAGATGGATCAACTTCTGACCGATGGCTCTGTGCCGACCGGTCACAATCTGGATGCGCTGAATGATCTTCTGAGAGGCGGCTTTGGGCGGCACGCCTATGGTGAGCCCATAGAGCTTATATGGGAGAGCTTTGAGGAGAGCAGAGAGACTCTCGGAGCAGAGCAGCTGCTCCGCATCGTGAGCATTATCCTGAATCACGAGGAGGAGCATGACTGTGTGTTAAAGATAGAATTCTGAATGTGCAGCCTTCTGCGGAATAGACATATTCCTGATATAAAAATAAAGGCGTGGAGCGGAGGGGAGAAATCCCTTCGCTCCACGCCTTTTGGAAAATATTATCTTCAGAATTCAATTCGAATTGCAGTCGGGAGAGAAAATCTTCGCGCTGCTTTAATACACTGCGTAGACCTCTGCGTACTGCACGCCGAAATCCAGCGCGACAGAATGGCTCTCGTAGAAGATGTCAATATGATTTCCGTTGACACCGCCGCCGATATCCTCTGCGACATAGCGCTCGCCATTGATCATGACGACGGTACCCTCCGGAATGACTGAGGGGTCTGTCGCAATGGTGTGGTGTGGCTGGGCGATCTTTCCCGAGCTCGTCATGCGGCCCCAGCCCTTGGAGCACTGGTAGCAGGGACAGTAGGCGGTGAGCTTGAATCTTCCGAGGCTCACAGTGCCGGGGTTCTCTGCGGAGCCAGAGCTGCTCTCGCTTTCTGAGCTCTCATTTTCAGAAGTCTGAGTCTGCTCATCAGATTCTTCTGCCGCGCTGTTCTCGCTCTGCACGGCCTTCAGCCACTCCTCATCCATCTCCTGGCGCTTTGCGATCAGGGTATTCTGTGCGACGATTCTGGCACTCTCAAGCTCCGGGATATCCAGCTGATCGATCTCCGGTAGCTCTGCCGGGCTCTGGATGGCGCTGCTGCCCAGATGTGTACGCAGCATGGGGCTGTTCTCTCCCGTGTCTGTTTGCACCAGTTCTGTATTATCTGCGGCAGTCTGCGTCTCCGCCTCTGCAGAGGTCGCCTGGATGCCTGACTGGGAACTGTTCGCGGCATAGGTCTTTTTTGAGAGGCCGAGTACAGTCAGCGGGGAGAAGACAAGTGCCATAACCACGAGATATATGGTGGCCTTCTTGATTGGCAACAACATCTTGAACATTTTCGTAAAATCCTCTTAATAATTATGTAATATTTTTACACGCCTATAATAACACGAAAAGTGGGGTTGTCAATAGAAAAGTGGGAGAAAAATGCAAAAAAAAGCATAAAAATGGGGGCGAAATGGTTACTTCGCCCCGGCTTGTTGACATGATATGGATAAACTTAAGATTTGAGATGAAAGTAAAATGTTAAGCTTTACCGGATCAAAAACACTTCCAGATACTGAAGCCCATGTGTCTCCGCCTCGGCCTCCGTGCTGTAATAGACGTCTACCCAGTTGCCGTGCACGCCCCGGTCCTCGACCGTGTAGATCAGCTCGCTGTTTGCGAGACGTATTTTGCTGCCCGCCGGGATTACAGACCAGTCTGTGGAAACCGTGTGCCCCACCTGAGGAGCGGAGCCGTCCGCACTGCGCTCGCCGTGCGGATTGGAGTAGCCGCTGGTGCAGAAGATTCCGAGTGACACTTCCGTCTTGCTGTCAGCTGCGGCAGTCTCTGTAGAGACTGTGTCCGTGGCGGCTGCATTTGCAGCGGCGCCGTCTTTCACAGGCTCCGCGTTTCCTGTCTCTGTACCCTTCTGAAAGGAAGGACCGGTGCTGCTGTCCTGCTCGGCCTGGGCACTCTGCTCAGCGGATATGGCAGGCTGACGATTTTTTCGTATCTTTGCCGCATAGCTCTCAGCCGGCGCTGCGAGCAGGAGAGCTGCAGAGAGCACCAGAGTGGTGGAGAGGCGAAGCATACATATATTTTTCATAGAAAGCTCCTTTGATTTCTCATATGTTACATAATTGTTACAAACACTTTACTATAGCCGGAGAAGGATTGCAAGAGCTATCTGCGGGGGGAATATGCCTGAAATGGTGAAATTTTACGAAAGCAGTTGACAAAGCTGGTCGGCTGGAATATATTAGGCAATGTAGACGTTAGCACTCCTGATAATTGAGTGCTAATAACGGAAGGGAGCGGTACATGGAACTGGACAATCGCAAGATTATGATTCTGAAGGCGGTGATCAGGAATTACATGGAGACCGGAGAGCCGGTCGGCTCCAGAACCATTTCGAAGCTCCCGGACTGTAAGCTCAGCAGCGCCACGATCCGAAATGAGATGTGTGATCTGGAGGACATGGGATATCTGATTCAGCCTCATACCTCTGCGGGGCGCATTCCCTCCGATCAGGGCTATCGCTTCTATGTAGATGAGATCCTGAAGGAGAAACAGGCCGAGGTACAGGAGCTGAAGGATCAGATGTTTCAGCGGGTGGACCGCCTGGAGCTGGTGCTGAAGCGGATGGCGCGACTCATTGCGGCGAAGACGAACTACGCGGCGATGATCAGCAGTCCCAGCGCGCACAAGGCGAGGATCAAGCTGCTGCAGCTCTCACGCATGGATGCTCACAGGCTGCTCGCGGTGATTGTTGTGGAGGGGAATATCATTAGCAACCGTATCATTCCTGCGGAGACGGAGATCAGCGATCAGGAGCTCCTGAATCTGAACATACTCCTCAACACGACACTGAACGGCCTCACGATCAATGAGATCAATCTGGATATTATGCGTCAGCTGAAGCAGGATGCAGGGGCTCAGAAGGAGCTGGTCGAGCACATCTTAAACGAGCTCTCGGAGTCCTTCTCGAATGACGAGGATCTTCAGATTTACACCAGCGGAGCCACGAATGTGTTTAAGTATCCTGAACTTACAGATGGCAACAGCGCGAGCCGGATCATAGATACCTTTGAGGAGAAGGACAGGCTGCGCAGGCTCCTGAAGGAGGTCAATACCGGCGAGGACGAGGAGCACCACGGGATACAGGTGTTCATCGGCGATGAGTCTCCGGTACCGGAGATGAATGACTGCAGCATGGTCACTGCGAATTATGATCTTGGCGGCGGACTTCGGGGCACAATCGGCATTGTCGGGCCGAAGCGCATGGATTATGAGAAGGTGCTCACCACGCTGCGGAGTCTTATGAGTCAGCTGGATCAGCATTTTGGAAGGGATGAGACTTAGAATGAACGAGTACAGAAAAGAGGACGGAACGGAGCAGAAGGAGAAGGCCGCAGGGGCAGAGACAGAGGTAAATGCTCCTGTCGGCGGGGAGAGCTCCGGGCAGGCAGAGTGTGAGGCGCAGCGGACTTCTAAGGAGGCGGAGGAAGTCTCTGAAAACCAGCCGGAGGAGCAGAAGAGCTCCGAGGAGCTTGCGGCGGAGGCCGCGGCTATGGCGGCTGTGGCTGAGGAGAGTGATAAGTCTGCGCCGGAGACGGGACGGGCAAAACCGAAGCAGGACGCAAAGGATGAGAAGATTGAGGAGCTCACGGACAGATTGAAGCGAAACCTTGCGGAGTTTGATAATTTCCGGAAGCGCACGGAGAAGGAAAAAACGGCGATGTTTGATCTCGGAGCTAAGAACGTGCTGGAGAAGCTCCTTCCTGTGATCGATAACTTCGAACGGAGTCTCGAGAGCGCACCGGACGCGCCGGAGCTTAAGCCCTATGCGGATGGTATGGAGATGATATACCGTCAGCTCCTTAAGAACCTGGAGGAGGCGGGGGCGAAACCCATGGATGCGAAGGGCAAGCCCTTTGACCCGGCCCTGCACAACGCAGTGATGCACGTAGAGGACGAGAGCCTCGAAGAGAATGTCGTTGTGGAGGAGTTTCAGAAGGGATACTACTACAAGGACGGCGTGCTGCGGCACAGCATGGTGAAGGTCGCAAACTGAGTTCTGAGGGCTTAAGAGCGGCAACAGGATATTACAGACAGGGCTTCGGCGACTGCCGGGGCAGAATCATAACAGAATAAATCAGGATATTATCAGGAGGATAAACTTATGGGCAAGATCATCGGCATTGATTTGGGAACAACCAACAGCTGCGTGGCGGTTATGGAGGGCGGAAAGCCCGTCGTGATCCCGAACAGCGAGGGCTCCAGAACTACCCCGTCCGTCGTTGCATTCACGAAGACCGGCGAGCGTCTGGTCGGTGAGCCGGCAAAGCGTCAGGCAGTTACCAACTCCGAGCGCACCATCTCTTCGATCAAGCGTCACATGGGCTCGGACTACAAGGTCAATATCGACGGCAAGAACTACACTCCGCAGGAGATCTCCGCGATGATACTTCAGAAACTGAAGGCGGATGCAGAGAGCTATCTCGGAGAGAAGGTTACGGAGGCAGTCATCACGGTTCCGGCGTACTTCAACGACGCACAGCGTCAGGCGACCAAGGACGCAGGCAAGATCGCAGGCCTCGATGTCAAGCGTATTATCAACGAGCCGACCGCGGCCGCGCTGGCCTACGGCCTTGACAATGAGAAGGAGCAGAAGATCATGGTCTATGATCTCGGCGGCGGCACCTTTGATGTCTCCATCATTGAAATCGGAGACGGCGTGATCGAGGTACTTGCGACAAACGGTGATACGCGCCTCGGCGGCGATGACTTTGACAACAAGATCACCCAGTGGATGATCGATGAGTTCAAAAAGCAGGTCGGCGTGGATCTCGGACAGGATAAGATGGCGCTGCAGAGACTCAAGGAGGCGGCGGAGAAGGCGAAGAAGGAGCTCTCCGTAGCTACCACAACCAACATCAACCTCCCCTTCATCACGGCGACCTCGGCGGGGCCGCAGCATCTTGACATGACTCTGACCCGCGCGAAGTTTGATGAGCTGAGCGCAGATCTCATTGAGCGCACCGGAGTTCCGGTACAGAACGCAATGCGGGATGCGGGCATTACAAATACCGAGCTCGGCAAGGTGCTGCTGGTCGGTGGTTCTACCCGTATGCTGAATGCACAGGAGAAGGTGAAGCTGCTCACCGGACATGAGCCCTCCAAGACCCTGAATCCGGATGAGTGTGTTGCGATCGGCGCAAGCATTCAGGGCGGAAAGCTCGGCGGCGAGGCGGGCTCCGGCGACATCCTGCTCCTCGATGTCACTCCGCTCTCTCTTTCCATTGAGACCATGGGCGGCGTCGCGACGAAGCTCATTGAGCGCAACACGACCATTCCGACTAGGAAGAGCCAGGTCTTCTCCACTGCGGAGGACAATCAGTCTGCGGTTGATATTCATGTCGTGCAGGGCGAGCGTCAGTTCGCAAGAGACAATAAGACGCTGGGTCAGTTCCGTCTGGACGGCATTCTTCCGGCGAGAAGGGGCGTTCCGCAGATCGAGGTCACCTTTGATATTGACGCAAACGGCATCGTAAACGTCTCTGCAAAGGATCTCGGAACGGGCAAGGAGCAGCACATTACCATCACCTCCGGTTCCAGCATGTCGAAGGACGACATCGACAAGGCAGTGAAGGAAGCTGCGGAGTACGAGGCGCAGGACAAGAAGAGAAAAGAGAGCATTGACGCGAGAAATGAAGCCGATTCGCTGGTATTCCAGACCGAGAAGGCAATCCAGGAGGTCGGCGATAAGCTTGATCCGGCGGACAAGGCGACTGTGGAGGCAGATCTCTCTGCACTGAAGGAGGCGATCAACCGCGCTCCGGCGGAGTCCATGACAGACGATCAGGTGAACGACATCAAGAGCGGCAAGGAGAAGCTCATGGCGTCTGCGCAGCAGCTCTTCTCCAAGGTCTATGAGAGCGCGCAGGCACAGCAGGGCGCGGCAAATGCAAGTGATGCACAGCAGAGCGGTCCGGCAGCGGATGATGGCGTTGTGGACGGAGACTTCAAGGAGGTCTGAGCTGCTCCTGCTGAATCAGATTCAGGCTTATTCTGAAGAACAGAGTCTTTCGGCGCGGCCACAGGCCGCGCCATTAAAAGCGCAAAGATGCAGCGCGCTCTTTGCGCGCCGGTGCGGCAGGCTTTTGCCTGCATTTTCAGCTTTTCGGCTGCGCACCGGCTGCATTTCCCGGAGCAGGTCTGCTTTATGGGAAATGGGATTTTCGATAAAGCGAAGAAAGGATCACGATGGCAGAACAGAAACGCGATTATTATGAGGTGCTCGGCGTTCCGAAAAATGCGGACGATGCGGCATTGAAGAAGGCCTACCGCGCGCTTGCAAAGAAGTATCATCCGGACGCGAACCCCGGCGATAAGGCGGCAGAGGCCGCCTTCAAGGAAGCCAGCGAGGCGTATTCCGTCTTGAGCGATCCGGATAAGCGAAGAAAGTACGATCAGTTCGGTCACGCGGCCTTTGACGGCGGCGCAGGCGGTGGTGGCTATTACGAGGGGAATGCTGCCGATTTCGGCGATATTTTCGGCGATCTCTTCGGAGACGGCGGCGGAATATTCGGTGATTTCTTTGGCGGCGGCAGGCGCTCAGCGCGGGCGGCGAATGAGCCTATGCGCGGTGCAAATGTGCGCAGCTCCGTGCGCCTGACCTTTGAGGAGGCGGTCTTTGGCTGTGAGAAGGAGATCATAGTCAACTTCAAGGAGACCTGCAGCTCCTGCGGCGGCAGCGGTGCGAAGGCGGGAACCAGTCCGGAGACCTGTCCCACCTGTAACGGGAAGGGAAAGATTGTACAGATGAGCCGCACGATGTTTGGAACCATGCAGAACGTGCAGACCTGTCCGAACTGCCATGGAGCGGGAAAGGTTGTGAAGGAGAAGTGCCCGGGCTGCAATGGAACCGGCTATAACCAGAAGCGCAAGACCTTCCGCGTGACCATTCCGGCCGGCATTGACAACGGCCTGTCCGTCCGTATGGCGGGCGGCGGTGAGCCGGGTGTGAACGGCGGTGAGCGGGGAGACCTTCTGGTGGAGTGCATTGTGAGTCCGCATCCCATCTTTAAGCGGCAGGAGACCACCATCTTCTCCACAGTGCCGATTTCCTTTGCGACGGCGGCACTCGGCGGTGCGATCCGCATCAGGACCGTGGACGGAGAGGTGGAGTATGAGGTGAAGGCGGGAACCCAGACGGATACGCGCGTGCGTCTGCGCGGCAAGGGCGTCCCCTCTCTCAGAAATAAAAACATCCGGGGCGATCACTATGTGACGCTTGTGGTGGATGTTCCGACCAGGCTCACGGCGGCGCAGAGAGAGGCGCTTCAGGGCTTTGCCGATGCGATGGACGGCAAGGAGAAGAAAAAGGGACTGTTTAAGTAAGATGGCGGCGCCTCCTTCGGAGGCACGCCGCGTGGAGGCCTGCATTTCCGGAGAGGAGTGCAGGCCCTTTTGCTGCTCATCTGTTGGAGAGCAGTTCTTGCTGTCCGATCACTGTCGCGGTAGATTGATCAGTCCCGGGGAAAGCGCGGGGTTTCGGTGATTCTTGACAGAATACGAAGGGAATAGTATATTACAAGCGAACGATTAGTAAAATTATGAAAGAGTTTAGCTTTGTTTATGAGAGAGGAGGGGAGGGTATGACAATTCGGGAGCTGTCGAAGATCACCGGTTTTTCCCCTTCTGCAATCTCCATCGTGCTGAATGGAAAAAAAGGTGTGAGTGACGAGACCAGAGAGAAGATCCGGAAGGCACTGGAGAAATATGATTATCACCCGTCACCGAAGCGGGCAGCTGCGGAGCGGAACGTACTGGTGATGAAATACTATAAGAACGGCTTCTTTGTGGAGGAGAATCAGGGCTTCATTTCCATGATCATTGATGCGATCGAGGGACAGCTGCGCAAGGAAAATATCGGCATGACGCTCACGGTCATGAAGAGCGATCTCGAGCAGGGACTCAAAAACCTTGATTATGAGAAATATGCCGGTATGATCATGATCGGGACAGAGCTTCGCCGGGAGGAGTATCAGCTCATGGGGGATATCCGCATTCCTTTTGTGGTTGTGGATAACAATATTCCGAGTCACAGCTACAGCAGCGTGTGCATGAACAATTATGAAAATGTCCGCCTTGCGCTGCTTTATCTGAGGAAGTGCGGACACAGACAGATCGGTTTTCTCGGGAGCTCTATGGACACGGAAAATTTCTGGGAGCGCGAGGAGGCATTCCGGAAGCTGGTTCACGAGCTGGAATTAAGCTTTGACGAGCAGCACGACTATAAGCTGAATCCCACCATGATCGGCACGCACGACGATTTTCTGGCTCATCTTGAGGGTGATGTCACACTTCCCTCCGCCTTCTTTGCGGAAAATGATACCATTGCGCTGGGGGCCATGAAGGCGCTGAAGGAGAAGGGCTACAAGATTCCGCGCGATGTCTCGATCATCGGGTTTGATGATATTCCCTATGCCTCAATCAGCTCGCCGGCATTGACTACGGTTCATGTGCAGCGGAAGCTGATCGGCAGGCAGGCGGTGCTGCAGCTGCTGCAGCTCATCAGTGATCCGGGATTTTCTACTATGAAGACGGAGCTCACAGGGAGGCTGGTTGTGAGAGACAGTGTCAGGGTGCTGCCGCAGCCGTAGAGAGTCGAAAGTGCAGAGCGGCCGTAAAGCATTCCATATATCTATAATATAGCTTCGCAGACGGAATACATTCTGTCTGCGATTTTTTTTGCGCAGAAAACATTCCTACGCCCTCTGAAAATTAGATAAAAAAATAACATAGTTTAGTAAATAGTAGAGGAGAGGCAATGGGGATTATGCACAAGTAAGTGGGGATAAAATTATACAAAGTGTAAGAAATATATATAAAATATTGACTTTGAATCAAAATAGGGTTAATGTTTAGTTGAACATTTCCGAACCAAAGCAAAAATGTTTACTAAACAAGGAGGAGAAGTATTATGAGGAAGTTTCGGAAATTAATGAGTACAGTACTTGCGGTTTCTATGGTCATCCCCATGCTTGTCGGCTGCGGAAGCTCCGGCGGCGGTGCGACTCCGGCTGCGACGACGGCGCAGGCAGAGGTCTCGAGCGAAGCTCAGGCAGAGACCCCCGAGGCGGCTGCTGCACAGAACCCGGTAGCGGGCAAAAAGGTGGCTTATGTCATGCTCCTGCCCTCCGCGACCATCTTCCAGATGTGGAAGGATTCCTGCCAGGATCTCTGCGATTCCCTCGGCGTGGATTTTGATTTCTTCTTCTGTGACGGCGATTTCAACAAGTGGCAGGATACCATCCGAACCTGCGCATCCGCGGGCTACGACGGACTGCTGCTGAGCCACGGAAACCAGGATGGCTCCTATGTCTTCTTGAAGGAGATCACAGAGCAGTATCCGGATCTGAAGATCGTGACCTTTGACACACAGTTCTACACCGATGGTCAGTACCAGAAGCTCCCGGGTGTAACCCAGATGTTCCAGCAGGACAAGTCTCTCGTGACCGTGCTCTTGGATCAGATGATCGAAAAGTACGGCGAAGGCGTCCGTCTCATCAAGGTCTGGAGAGGTCCGAACTTCAACAGCCCGTTTGACCGCCGCGAGGTAGGATGGGCAGAGTACGAGGCTGCCGGAAAGATCAAGACCGTCGGCGAGATTCAGCCGCTTCAGGATTCCGTTGACTCCGCAAATACTGTCACCGCTGCGTACCTGCAGGGTGTGAAGCGCGAGGATGTGGATGGTGTGATCGCCTACTATGATATGTACGGTCAGGGCGTCTACAACGCTATTGCCGAGAACGACAATTTCAACGGTAAGAACGGCGAGGCCCTTCCCATGGCATCTGTCGATATCGATCCGGTGGATGTCACCAATATGCAGATGAGATCTGATATCTGGACCGCAGCGGGAACCACGGACTGGACGATGAACGGCGAGATCGGTATGCGCATTCTCATGCTCGAGCTGGCTGGTGAGTACGACAAGATCTACGATCCGGCGAGCAAGGAAGCAGGTGTTGATGTCGTAGAGGTTCCGGGAACTGCAATCAAGGCGAGCGAGCTGAAGGCAGAGTCCACCGTTGAGAATCTCGGCGAGATTGCGGGCGAGACTTATGGCAATATAGACTATCTCTCTGAGGCGGAGTGGATGCCGAAGGATCTGATTCACAAGTAAGAAATCCGCGCTGCGGCGCGTGGCGCTGCCGGAGCCGCAGACAGAGCTTTGAAAGAGGGAGGTATCGGGGAGCCGAGACCTCCCTCTGGTTTAAAAAGTGCAGAGAAAGCATGGAATAATATGGAAAAAATAAAGCTTGAGACAAGGAATATATCGATTGAATTTCCGGGGGTCAAGGCGCTGGATCAGGTGAACTTCAAGGTGGGAACCGGGGAGATACGGGCGGTGGTTGGTGCAAACGGCGCGGGCAAATCCACTCTGATGAAGATACTTGCGGGGGCAAATCCCCGCTACACCGGAGAGATATCGCTCGGCGGGAGAGCTGTGGAGATACGGACGCCGGTGGAGGCGAAGCGTCTCGGCATCCAGATCGTGTATCAGGAGGTCGATACCGCGCTCTATCCGACGCTCTCTGTGGCGGAAAATATTATCCAGAACGATATGGTCATGGGAAAAACCGGCTTCTTCATGAACTGGCAGAAGACCTATCAGGAGGGACGTGAGGCGCTGGAAAAGCTCCATATCAGCCGAGAGCAGATCGATGAGAGGGAGCTGGTGCAGAATCTCTCGCTCGCACAGAAACAGATGGTGCTCATCGCGAAGGCGATACGTGCGCGCTGCAATTTTCTTATACTGGACGAGCCGACCGCGCCGCTCAGCAGTCAGGAGACAGAGGAGCTCTTTCGTGTAGTCAGACATTTGCACGAGACGGAAAATGTAGCGATACTCTTTATCTCCCATCGTCTGAATGAGATTTTGGAGATCTGTGACAGCTACACGGTTATGCGAAACGGACAGATCATAGAGAGCAGGAATATTATAGAGCAGACCACAACAAAAGAAATTGTTGAAATGATGTTGGGCAGAAGCTTTGAGGAGAATCATAGAAGAGAGGCGGCTCATACCGGAGAGATACTCTTTGAGCTGGAGGGCTTCTCCGGAGCGGATGGAAGAATACGGGATATCTCCCTTTACGCGCGGCGTGGCGAGATCGTAGGTATCGCGGGACTGGTCGGCGCAGGCAAATCGGAGCTCTGCAAGACGATCTTCGGCGCATACAGAAGAACCGGCGGCAGTATGAAGCTGAAGGGCAGGGCCCTGAATATCCGGAATTCCTCGGATGCGGTAAAGCAGCGCATCGCGTTGGTTCCGGAAGAGAGGAGAAAAGAGGGCGTTCTGGTGCATGAGAATGTGAGCTTCAATCTCTCGGCGGCCTGCCTGTCCCGCTTCTGCACCGCCTCCTTTGTGAACCGCGGAAAGGTTTTGGAGAATGCGAGAAGCTATATCCGGGATCTCGGAATTGCAACACCGTCGGAGCGCCAGCTTGTCAAGAATCTCTCAGGCGGAAACCAGCAGAAGGTCGCGGTCGGAAAGTGGCTTGCGGCGGACTGTGATCTCTATATCTTTGACGAGCCCACGAAGGGGGTTGATGTCGGTGCGAAGCAGGATATCTTCCACCTGATCCAGAAGATTGCCGCGGAGGGCAATGCGGTGCTCTATGCGACCTGTGAGAACGCGGAGCTTCTCTCTCTGACCGATCGGATGTATGTGATGTACAACGGACAGATCCAGGCGGAGCTTGTGAGTGCAGAGACGAGCGAGGATGAAATCATGTACTATTCCGTCGGCGGAAAGCAAATAAAAGGAAAAGAACGACAGGAGATGCAGCTATGAAACAGAAGAAAAACACAGTAAAGTTTCTCGTGGACTGGGCCGCGGTCCTCGCTCTTCTGGTGTGCTTTGTGGTCTTCACGGCGATGAAGGGCAGCGCATTTTTTTCAGAGAGCAATATGGTCAATATTCTGAGAGCTATGGCGATCAATACGGTCTTTGGAATTGCAGCGACTGTAACCATGGCGCCGGACGGCTTTGATATGTCAGCGGGCACGCTTGCGAGCTGCTCTGCCTATGTTTTTGTTTCTGCATACCTGTGGTTCGGGCTCTCGCTTCCGATGTCCATACTCGTCTGCATTGTTGCGACGCTGATCATGTATCAGCTGACCATGTTCCTGATCCTGATCTGCAAGATTCCGGATATGCTTGCCACCTGTGCGCTGATGTTTGTGCATCAGGGGCTGGGGCAGTGGTATATCGGCGGCGGCGCAGTCTCCACAGGCATGAAGACGCCTTGGAACACAGCACCGGTCAGAACCGCGCTCTCAGAGTCTTTCTCGGCGATCGGAAGAGCTCCGTGGATCATCATTATCATGCTGGGCTGTGTGCTCACGGCCTACGTCTTTCTGAACTTCACGAAGCATGGACGCTATCTCTATGCGATGGGCGGGAACAAGGAGGCGGCAAAGCTCTCCGGCATCGACACGAAGAAGTACCGCTATCTCGCGGGTATGATCACTGCGGTTTTCATCGCGATCGGCGGTATACTGGTGGCTTCGCGAGGGAGCTCCGCGCAGGTGATGTGCTGTGACAACTATCTGATGCCCTCTCTCGCGGCGGTCTTCGTCGGAAGAACGGTGGGCGGCGCGGAGAAGCCGAACGCGCTCGGAACCATGATCGGCTCCATGCTGGTATCCACACTGGAGAACGGCCTTACCATCTGCGCAGTGCCGTTTTACGTGCTTCCGGCAGTGAAGGGAGCGGTGCTGGCACTGGCTCTGATTGCAGCATACGCGTACAAGAAGGAAAGTTGAAACAGAAGACAGCGAGTGAGAGTAAGCAAAGGAGGAATCAGGAAGTATGTCCAGATTTGACAGTTATTTTCAGATGGAAGCGAGCGATGTAAAGGAGTATACGCTTGAAAAGACAGGTTCCATGATAGCTTGGGATGAGGCGAGCATGGAAGTGATAGTCCCTGCGGAGCACGGCAACCTGAACTATGTCTACCGCGTGATGGACCGCAAGGGAAACTCTATTTTTGTGAAGCAGGCGGGAACAGAGACCCGTATATCGAAGGATATGAAGCCCTCAAAGGACAGAAACCGCCTTGAGGCAGAGATCATCACCCTGGAGGATAAATTCGCGCCGGGCATGGTGCCGCGCATCTATTTCTATGACACGGTGATGTGCGCCTGCGGCATGGAGGACTGCTCGGATTTTCAGGTGATGCGCCAAGCCATGCTGAAGCACGAGATCTACCCGCACTTTGCGGAGGACATCTCGGACTTTCTGGTGAACACACTGCTCTTAAGCAGCGATCTGGTCATGGATCACCGGGAGAAGAAGGAGCTCGTGGGACGGTTCATCTCTCCGGATCTCTGCGACATCACGGAGAAGCTGGTGCTCATGGAGCCCTACATGGATATTAATTGCAGAAACAATATCTATGCACCGAATGCGGACTTTGTACGCCGGGAGCTCTATGAGGACGAGACTCTGCAGCTCGAGGTTGCAAAGCTGAAATTTGGGTTCATGACAAATGCACAGGCACTCATTCAGGGGGACCTGCACACCGGATCCATATTCATCAGGGAGGGGGCGACGAAGGTCTTTGATTCGGAGTTTGGCACTTACGCGCCCATGGGCTACGACACGGGCAATGTCGTTGCAAACCTGATCTTTGCCTACGACAACGGTCTGGCGCACGGAAAGCGGGAGTTCTGTGACTGGATCCTCAAGTCGATCGAGAAGAGCATGGATCTCTTTATCGAGAAGTTTTGCCGGAAGTACGATGAGGCGGTCACGGAGCCCATGGCGAAGGTGCCGGGCTTTAAGGAGTGGTATCTCGCCGGGATACTCAGAGACACCGCGGGCTATGCGGGCACAGAGCTTCACCGGAGGACAGTCGGCATGGCGAATGTAGCCGATGTCACGGGGATCGAGGATGAACACGACCGCCTGATGGCGGAGCGCATCAACATCTACGCGGGCAAGGATTATATCCTGAATGCAGCGGAGTATCGCTGCGGGCGCGATTTTGTGGATGCAGTGCGCCGCGCGGAGCGGAAGGCAGCGGAAAGTCTCAGATGAGGAGGAAGGACGATGGATGCGGAACGTTTTTTTGACGAGCTACTCTCTGTAAGGATGAATGCCGACAGAACGGCAGTCGATATCATCGACCAGACCCTGCTGCCGGGAACCAGAAAGCGGATTTGTCTCTCCACAAGGGAGGAGATATGGGAGGCGATTAAAAAACTGAGGGTGCGCGGCGCACCGGCGATCGGTGTGTGTGCGGCCTGTGGCATAGCCTTGCTGGCATCGAAGATTGAGGCGGCGGACTACACGCACTTTTTTGAAGAATTCAGGAAGGAGAAAGAGTATCTCGCGTCCTCAAGGCCGACGGCTGTGAATCTCTTCTGGGCACTGAACCGGATGGAGGACTGTGTCAAGAAGCATGAAGAAATGCCGCTGCGGGAGCTGTGTGAGCTGCTCTTCGCGGAGGCAGAGCGGATCCGGGAGGAGGATGTGCAGATCAGCAGAAGCATAGGGGAGATCGGCTTCCGGCTGCTGTCGGAACTGAAACAGAAGGGAAGGGAGATCGGAATTCTGACTCACTGCAATGCGGGCACGCTCGCCACGGCGAAGTACGGCACGGCGACTGCACCCATGTATGTCGCCCTGGAGCACGGCTGGGCCGGTCAGGAGATCCATGTCTACTGCGACGAGACCAGACCGCTCCTTCAGGGCGCGCGGCTCACAGCGCTTGAGCTGCACAGCGCAGGGATCAGAACCACTCTGCAGTGTGACAACATGGCCTCCATCCTCATGAAGTCCGGAAAGATTGATATTGTCTTTGTGGGCTGCGACCGTGTCGCGGCGAATGGCGATGCAGCGAATAAGATCGGCACCTCCGGCGTTGCGATCCTCGCGAAGCACTACGGGATTCCCTTCTATGTCTGTGCGCCGAGCTCCACGATTGACATGAGGACGCCGACGGGAGCGGAAATCCCGATCGAGATGAGGGATCCGGATGAGGTCACAGAGATGTGGTACCGGGAGCGCATGGCTCCGGATGGGGTGGATGTCTACAATCCTGCTTTTGATGTGACAGATCACGAGCTGATCACCGGTATCATCACTGAAAAGGGACTCTGCACCGCGCCTTATGGTGCAGCGTTCCGGCAGCTTGGAATGTGAGGGAAGCGCCTATGCTGAAAAACATACCGGACTGCATTTCGCCGGAGCTTTTGAAGGCGCTGCATGAGATGGGACACGGAGACCGCATTGTGATCGGAGATGCGAATTTTCCAGCGGCCTCTGTCACGGCCGCAGAGCATCATACCAATATCCGCTGTGACGGACTGCGGGCGACGGAGCTTCTGGACGCGATTCTGAAGCTCCTGCCGCTGGACGATTTTGTGGAAAAGCCGGTGCTCATCATGGATAAGATGCCCATGCATACGGAGCTCGAGACACCTGTATGGGATGCGTTTCGTGAGATTGTCAGGGAAAACGCACCGGAGATGGCGGATCGCATCGGTTTTCTGGATCGCTTTCAGTTCTATGAGGAGGCGAAGCAGGCTTACGCGGTCGTATCAACGACAGAAAAGGCATTTTATGCCTGTATCATACTGCAAAAGGGTTGTCTGTAGAGGCAGAGGAGGAAGACATGCTGGAAGAGCTGAAACAACAGGTGGTTGCGGTCGCAAAGGAGGCGGACCGCATCGGGATGTGCAAACACAAATCGGGAAATTTCAGTATGTATGATGCGGTGAGCGGCTATGTGGTCATCACGCCGAGCGGTGTCGCAAGAGAGTTGCTTACGCCGGACGATGTCTGTGTGCTGGATCTGGACGCGCGGGTTGTGGAGCGAAGGAGTGCGGCGAGACCTTCGAGCGAAGCGCTGATGCACCTCTATACCTACCGGGTGCGGCCGGAGATGCGGGCCATCGTCCACACCCACGCGCGCTACTCGACAGCCTTTGCGGTGATGAATAAGGAGATTCCGGCGATTGTCTATGAGAGCGCCTGCATCACAGGGGGCAGGGTCGTACCGGTGGCTCCCTACAGGAGGCCGGGCACGGCAGAGCTGGCGGAGGTGGTGTCGGAGACACTGAAGAGAGTGGACTGCTGTCTGCTGCAGAGCCACGGAGCCATAGCAATCGGTACGGACATGGAGGAGGCCTTTCTGAAGGCACAGTATGTCGAGGAGGTCGCAGAGCTCTACTACCTCACGCTGACAGCCATGGGCGGAAAGGAGCCCGCAGCGCTCCCGGCGGAGGAGCTTAAGAAGTGGGCCTATCCCAGTGAGATCAAACTATAAGAACGGAATATTTCCCATGAAAATACTGAACTTTGGATCCTTGAATATTGATTATGTATATAAAGTAGATCACTTCGTCAGAAAGGGGGAGACTCTCTCCTCTGAGGCACTGCACGTCTATTCTGGAGGGAAGGGGCTCAATCAGTCTGTGGCGCTCGGCAGGGCGGGCGCAGAGGTATATCACGCCGGAAAGATAGGGAAGGACGGAAGCTTTTTGCTCGAAGTGCTGCGGGAGGCCGGTGTACACACGGACTTTATACGGGTGACAGAGACGGAGCGCTCCGGGAATGCAATCATTCAGAACGATGCACAGGGCGACAACTGCATCCTGCTCTACGGTGGCGCCAACCAGGCTATCACGAGAGAGGAGGTTGATGAGACGCTCTCCGGCTTTTTTGCGGGAGATTACTGTGTGCTTCAGAATGAGATCAACGAGCTGCATTATATTGTGGAGAAGGCGCACGAGAGGGGCATGGTGATTGTCCTGAATCCCTCTCCCATGGATCAAAAGATCACGGCGCTTCCGCTTCAGCTTATTGACTGGTTTATTCTGAACGAGGTGGAGGCGGCGCAGCTCACGGGAAGACAGGCGTCAGACGGAGAGCTGCTGCTTGCAGAGCTCATGCGAAAGTTCCCGGAGGCGCATATCATTCTGACTCTCGGGGAGGCGGGGTCCCTCTACGGCTATCGGGAGGAGCGCTTTTGTCAGGAAATCTACCGGACGGAGGTGGTGGATACGACGGCCGCCGGGGACACCTACACGGGCTACCTTCTCGCCGCCCTGCTCGCAGGAGAGACAGTGCAGCGGGCCATGGCTCTCGCCGCAAGGGCGGCTGCGATCACCGTATCGCGCCGGGGCGCAGCACCCGCGATCCCCCGCAGAGAGGAGCTGTGAGGCGTGGAAGGAACAGGTTCTGCCTGGCAGCACGCAGACCTGAAAAGAAAACAGAGAAGACAGCCGTTCCGGACGATCCTGTTTCGTTCCGGGCGGCGCTGTCTTTTGCATCCCTTTCAGCCCTTCGCATTGCAGGAAGCGTCGTCTTGTGTTACCATGATTCAGCAGAGAATACCGGCCTGTCGGCAGCATTACCCGCGTCCCTGTAAAAGGGGCAGTGGTATCTGCGCGGCGGGCCTTTTTTAGGAGCAGTCAGGAGCAGAACAGATGAAGTGGAAGAAGTATACGCTGAGCACGACGACGGCGGCAGTGGATCTCGTGAGCGCCGCGTTTTCGGAGCTGGGGATAGAGGGGATCGAAATAGAGGATCATGTGCCGCTCTCGGAGCAGGACACGAAGGGTATGTTCATTGACATACTGCCGGAGCTGCCGCCGGATGACGGGCGTGCGCGGGTCAGCTTCTATCTGGAGCCGGAGAGCGATACGGAAGAGATGCTTGTCCGTGTGCGGGAGAGCCTTGAGGAGCTGAGGCTGTTCACGGACATCGGCCCCGGAGAGATTTCGGAGAGCGAGACGGAGGACCGGGACTGGATCAACAACTGGAAGACCTTTTTTCATCCCTTCACGGTGGACGATATTCTGATTAAGCCGAGCTGGGAGCAGATTCCGGCCGGAGCGGAGGGGAAGACGCTCATCCAGATAGATCCGGGAACGGCGTTCGGGACGGGGGCGCATGAGACGACCCAGCTCTGCATACGTCAGCTCGCGAAGTATCTGAAAATCATGCGGGCGGCGGGAGTCCGGGACGGCATAGAGGTTTTGGATGTCGGGACGGGCAGCGGCATACTGGGAATCGCGGCACTGAAGCTCGGTGCAGCGCATGTCTTTGCGACAGATCTCGACGACAACGCGGTGGAGGCGGTCGGGGAGAACCTTCGGAGTAATGCGCTTACGGAGGCGCAGTTCCGGACAGTCTGCGGCAATCTGATCGACGATGCAGAGATACAGGCGGCAGCGGGGGACGAGCGCTACGACATCGCGGTGGCAAATATACTGGCGCCGGTGATCATCGCGCTGCAGGGGGGGATTGCCCGTCACTTAAAGCACGGCGGCATCTTCATCACCTCGGGCATCATCGACACGAAAGAGGACGAGGTACGGGAAGCATTCGGCAGGAACCCGGAGTTTGAGCTGCTGGAGGTGAACCGTCAGGGCGAGTGGGTGAATATCACCGTGAGGAGAAGATAAGAGGTGTATCATTTTTTTGTTGCGCCGGAGCAGCTTTCGGAGCGGGAGGCCCGGATCACAGGGCCGGATGTGAATCATATTGTGAATGTACTCCGCATGAAGGTCGGAGAGCGGCTGATGATCAGTGCAGGAGAGGACTGGGAGTATCTCTGTGAGATCCGGGCGCTGTCCCGTGAGGCGGTGGAGCTCACGGTGCTCGAGGAAAATGCGGATGTGCGGGAGCTTCCGGTGGAGATCACGCTGTATCAGGGACTGCCGAAGGGAGATAAGCTGGAGCTCATCATACAGAAGGCGGTGGAGCTCGGCGTGCGCCGGGTGGTTCCGGTGGAGACGAGGCGCTGTGTCGCGAAGCTTGATAAAAGGAAGGCGGAGGCGCGGGTGCGGCGCTGGCAGGCGATCGCAGAGAGTGCGGCGAAGCAGTCCGGGCGGAGAGTAATTCCGGAGGTGGCGCTGCCGCTCAGTTTCTCTGAGGCACTTAAGGAAGCAGAGGAGAGTGAGCTCTGCATGATTCCTTACGAGAAGGCGGAGGGAATGGAGGCGACCCGGGCGCTGATCTCCTCAGTAGAGCCGGGCGACCGTGTGGCGGTGATGATAGGGCCGGAGGGCGGCTTTGAGGAGAGCGAGGTTCAGGAGGCACAGGAGCGGGGCTTTACGGCGCTGACGCTCGGAAAGCGCATACTTCGGACGGAGACTGCGGGGCTCGTGGTGCTCTCTCTTCTCATGGCGGAGACAGAGGGGCGCTGAGCGCGCCCGGCGGGATGTCCTGGCTGCGCGTTTTATCTGAGCTTATAGCGCGGCGGAAAGGTTTATATGCGGGAGATTTATTTTGACAATTCGGCGACAACCAGGGTGTCGGAGCGTGTAATGGAGCTGGTGGTGCGCACCATGCGGGAGGACTACGGAAATCCTTCGGCGAAGCACAGCATGGGTGTCCGTGCAGAGCGCTATGTGCGGGAGGCTGCGGAGCGGATCGCGAGGACTTTGAAGGTCTCGGCAAAGGAGATACTCTTCACCTCAGGAGGCACGGAGTCCGACAATATGGCGCTGATCGGCTGTGCGCTCGCAAATCAGCGGGCGGGCAGGCACATCATAACCACGGCGATCGAGCACCCGGCGGTGTATGAGCCGCTGCTCTTTCTGGAGGGGCTGGGCTTTGAGGTGACAGTGCTTCCGGTGGATGAGAGGGGACATATCTCCCCTGCGCAGCTTGAGGAGGCGCTCCGGGAGGATACCATACTGGTCTCGGTCATGTATGTGAACAATGAGATCGGAGCGGTGGAACCGGTTCAGGAGCTCGCAGGGCTGGTGCATGAGAGAAAACCCGCGGCACTCTTTCACGTAGACGCCATTCAGGGCTACGGGAAGTACAGAATATATCCGAAGCGGCTCGGCATAGATCTCTTAAGCGTCAGCGGACACAAGCTGCACGCGCCGAAGGGCGTCGGCTTTCTCTACATAGACAGCAGGGTGAAGATACGTCCGCTGTTATATGGCGGGGGGCAGCAGGGAGGGCTTCGCAGCGGGACGATCAACGTTCCGGGCATTGCCGGGCTGGGAGAAGCCGCAGTCGAGGCCTATGAGGATTTTGATGAGAAAATTGCGCATATGCGGGCGCTGAAGGACAGGATCACGGATGCGATGCTCGCCCTGCCGGGCGTCAGTGTGAATTCCGGGCGCAGCGAGGAGGGCGCGCCGCATATTGTCAGCATCTCAGTGGAGGATGTGCGCGCGGAGGTGCTGCTGCACGCTCTGGAGGAGCGGGGCATCTATGTGTCCAGCGGATCGGCCTGCTCATCGAACCATCCGGGTATCTCGGGGACGCTGAAGGGCATAGGTCTCAGAGATAAGCTGCTGGATGCGACGATACGAGTGAGCCTCTGCGACACGAATACGGCAGAGGAAGCAGATGCCTTTGCAGAGGCAATGGCGGAGCTTGTGCCGACGCTGCGCCGGTTTACGAGAAGATGAAGGTTCAGGACAGTGGGGAACGAAGAGCATGGAATATAAGTCATTTTTAATCAAGTACGGAGAGATAGGCCTGAAGGGCAAGAACCGCTATAAGTTCGAGGATGCCCTGATTCAGCAGATATACACGGCGCTGAAGCCTGTCGAGGGGAACTTTTCGGTTGAGAAGCAGCACGGGCGCATCTATGTGGAGACGGAGGGGTATTTTGACTACGAGGACACAGTGGAGGCGCTGAAGCGTGTGTTCGGAATCGTGATGATATGTCCGATGCTGCGCTTTGCGGAGCGCGACTTTGAGACCATCGCGGCGCGCACCGTGCAGTTTATGCAGGACGTCTACGGGACGGAGGAGAGGAGCTTCAAGGTATTTACCCGGAGAATAGACAAGAGCTACCCGGGAACCTCCGAGAGCATCAGCGCAGAGCTCGGCGGCAGAATACTGGAGACATGCCCGAATTTACGGGTAGATGTCCACCATCCGGAGATCAGCCTGAATGTGGAGATACGGAACGAGGGCACAGGGATCTACTCCGTCCTCATTCCGGGGCCGGGCGGGATGCCGGTCGGAACAAACGGCAAGGCCATGCTGCTGCTCTCCGGCGGCATCGATTCCCCGGTGGCGGGCTATATGATCGCAAAGCGCGGCGTCATGCTGGAGGCGACCTATTTTCACGCGCCGCCCTATACCAGCGAGCGCGCAAAGCAGAAGGTTGTGGATCTCGCGCGGGAGGTGGCGCGCTACGCAGGTCCTGTCACGCTTCATATCGTGAATTTCACGGATATACAGCTCTATATCTATGAGAAGTGCCCGCATGAGGAGCTGACCATTATCATGCGCCGCTACATGATGCGCATTGCGGAGCGGCTCGCAGGGCGGAGCAAGTGCATGGCGCTCATCACAGGAGAGAGTATCGGGCAGGTGGCGAGTCAGACAGTGCCCTCCCTCGTGTCGACGAATGAGGTCTGCACACTTCCGGTATTCCGTCCGCTGATCGGCTTTGACAAGCAGGAGATCATAGAGCGCGCGGTGCAGATCGGGACCTATGAGACCTCGATTGAGCCCTATGAGGACTGCTGCACCATCTTTGTTGCAAAGCACCCGGTGACAAAGCCGGACGCAGAGCGCATACGGAAGTCGGAGCTGAAGCTTTCGGAAAAGATAGATGAGATGGTCGAGGAGGCCATACGGACGGAGGAGAGAATTCGCTGTACGGCGGAGTGAGGAGCTGTCTCTGTCGGTTCGGAAGAGTTCAGAAAGCCGGATCAGAAATGAAGCTGAAAATAAAACAGGAGCTTCGCTCAAGGAAGCTCCTGCGTTTGGTATGGCTTTACGGACCGAGAAGTGCCGTATGCAAGCGACTCCGCCTGTCTGTCCCTTTGGAGGATCACTCCACGATATAGGGCTTCAGCGCCGTGAGTATATCGCTCTCCTCGGTATTGCCGTGGATATTCAGATCAATAGGCTTGGAGAGATCCAGACTGAAGATACCCATAATGGACTTCGCGTCGATCACATATCTGCCGGAGACAAGGTCGAAGTCCTCGTTGTAGCGCGCAATCGTATTTACAAAGGATTTGACCTTGTCGATGGAATTGAGAGAGATCTTGACGGTTTTCATAGAGAAGCGCCTCCTTAAAATATAATCTGCTTTGTCTATCATCGTAATTGGAAGCGGGGGCAAAGTCAAGCGAAGGAAAGGAAGAAATCATTTGAGAACGGCGGCATTTCATACCCTTGGCTGCAAGGTGAATACCTATGAGACAGAGGCCATGCAGCAGGCGCTGCTCAGGGCCGGCTATGAGCTTCGCTCCTTTGAGGAGCCCGCGGATGTCTATATCATCAACACCTGCTCTGTCACAAATATCGCGGACAGAAAGTCGCGGCAGATGCTGCACCGGGCGAAAAGCATGAACCCGGATGCGGTGGTGGTCGCAGCGGGCTGCTACGCGCAGGCGGCGGGCGGGAAGCTTAAGGAGGACACGGCGGTGGATCTCATCGTCGGAAATCACGAGAAGCGGGAGATAGCAGCACTGCTGGAGAGATATTTTGCCTCGCACGATGCTTCGCGTCTCTGTAAAACAGGAGGCCCCGAGGATTGCGATTTTCGCGCAGATGAAAAGGATCAGGACACGGGAAATGCGGATCGTGCTGCCTGCGTTGCAGTCGGAGATATTGCGGCGGTGCGCGCATACGATGATATCAGCGCGGACACAATGTCGGATCACACCCGTGCATTTCTGAAGATACAGGACGGCTGCAACCAGTTTTGCAGCTACTGTATCATTCCCTATGTGCGGGGGCGCGTGCGCTCAAGGGCCTTTCCGGAGCTCAAGGAGGAGGTGGAGCGCTTTGCGGCGCAGGGCTACAGGGAGCTCGTGCTGACCGGGATTCACCTCTCCTCCTACGGGCGGGATCTGGAGCGGATACAGTCCGCCGGAGAGCATGCAGAGAATCTTTCGGATGTCATCTGTCTTCTCGACCGGGTGGAGGGAATTGAGCGCATCCGAGTGGGCTCGCTGGAGCCGCAGATTGTCACGGAGGATTTTGTGCGGAGACTGGCGGGACTTCGGCACTTCTGTCCGCATTTTCATCTCTCGATGCAGAGCGGCTCGGATGCCGTGCTGCGGCGCATGAACCGGCACTACAGCACAGCGGAATTCCGGCGGGGGGTCGATACGATCCGCAGGGTCTTCCCTGATGCGGCGATCACAACGGACATCATTGCGGGTTTCCCCGGGGAGACGGAGGAGGAGTTTCAGGAGACGCTTGCCTTCACGGAGGAGATATGCTTTTACGAGACACATATCTTCCCCTACTCCCGCAGGGAGGGAACACGGGCGGCAGAGATGCCGGGACAGTGCACGCGGGCTGTGAAGGCGGCGCGTGCGGAGCAGCTCGCGGCGCTGAACCGGAGACACATGCGTGAATTTCGGGAGCGCCGCATAGGCCGCTGGGAGGAGATACTTGTGGAGGAGGTAGCAGAGCTGAACGGACGCCGCTATCTGCTCGGAAATACCAGAGAGTATGTCCGTATTGCGGCCCTGCTGCATGAAAACGAGACTGCTCCGGTGAATGCGCTCATATCCGGACAGGTCACGGGTTTTCTTACGGAGGAGCTGCTGGAGCTGCAGCGCTGAGGGGCTCCGATACTGGCTGCGGTTCTTACAAATCTCTGAATGGGGGATTTCCTCTTGCTGAATATCTTCTTTTCGTATAAAATAGGGAATAATTGAGAGGAATCATATCATGAACGAAAACTTGCACGATACCCAGTTCTTTCAGGCAATACAGGAAAATAAGATGGATGTAAGCCAGGTGCTTCGTCTGGTTTATGAAGCGCTGTCCGAGAAGGGCTACAATCCGATGAATCAGATTGTCGGCTATGTGATGAGCGGAGATCCGACCTATATTACCAGCCACAAGAATGCGAGAAGTCTCATCATGAAGGTGGAGAGAGACGATATTCTTGAGGAGCTTTTGAGCTACTATATCGAGAACAAGTACGACGGCGGCAGGTAATACCGCCGTCGGCTGTTTTGCGTTTTTAAGTTTAGATGTGATAGAAAGCCGCGTGAAGGACCGTTATGGGCTCGGTCATCAATCGAATCTGGCACCTCTGAGACTGATACAGGAATATTCCGTATCAGCGCTTTTTGTTGTATGATTTTACAGTTTTCAGAAAGAGGCGAGGGTTTATCAGTGTTAATGGGTCTGGACTACGGATCGAAGACGGTAGGCGTCGCATTCAGCGACGCCCTGTACTTAACGGCACAGCCGGCGGAGACCATATGGAGAACTTCGGAATCGAAGCTCAGAAGAACCTGTTCCCGCATTGAGGAGCTCGTGCAGGAGCGGGGTGTCACCCGCATCGTGCTGGGGCGTCCGTGCCATATGGACGGGAGTGCCGGTGAGCGCGTGGAGCGCTGTGAGCACTTTCGGGAGATGCTCATCCGAAGAACCGGGCTGCCGGTGGAGTGGCAGGATGAGCGTCTTACGACTGTGGCGGCGGATGAGATACTCTCGGAGAGCGGTGTGCCGCGCGAGGAGAGAAAGAAGTATATAGATCAGGTCGCAGCGAGCCTGATTTTAAAGGAATATATGGACGCTCACCCGGAATGCAGGTGAGCGCGGAAAGGAAGAGGATGGAGAAAGGGAGAGAAGAGGAGCTCATGGCGGCCCCGGAGCAGGCGCGAATCACTGTTGCAGATCAGGACGGGGGCGAAGTGGAGCTCTACGTTCTGGAGGAGACGAAAATTAACGGGATGTATTATCTCCTCGCGGCGGAAGGCGCCGAGGGGGATGGTGCGTGTTATATCCTAAAGGATGTCTCGGGCCCGGAGGAAAGAGAAGCAGTCTATGAGTTTGTGGAGGACGATGCCGAGGCGGACTACATGCTTCGCATCTTTCAGGAGCTGATGAGTGATTCCGGTGTAGAGCTTATATGAGCAGAGAGGATATCTGTCTGTTCCGACAGCATAGAGCGGGTTGGAAGACAGAAGCTGATAAAACAACAGAACCATGCCGCATACAGGCTTAAGGTTCGTATGAGAGGAGTTTTAATTTGAGTGAGAATGAAAGAAATCCGCTGAACGCGATCAGAAAGCTGAAGGAGCTGAGCCGCAACCTGAGCCAGGAGACACAGGGCGGCAGGAAAGATGGCGCACAGAAGGAGAATGCAGGAAAGACGACTGCGCGAAGGAGCAGTGCAAGGAAGGAAACAGGCGCACAGGAAACTGTGAAGAAGGAGAGTGCCGGGAAAAACAGCGCGGGAAGGAGCGCGGGCAGAAAGAACAGTATGCCGCGGAAGGAAAGCGTGAAAAAAGAGAGCCCCGTAAAAGGGGAGCAGAAGAAGGAGAGTGTGTCAAAGACCTCCCGCAGAAGACCGCACGCCGCAGAGGTGAAGGAGAGCACAAAGACAAAGGAGAGTACAAAGGCGAAGGAGAGCAGCCGCAGTACGGGGAGCCGCAGCGGTGTACGCCGCTCCGCAAAAAAAACGCTCGGTCCTCTGGCAGCCATGCTGGAGCACGCGAAGCTCCCGAAGGCACGCGTCATCCGCTCCAGCGCGGAGGGCAGGGTGAAGATCATCCCGCTCGGCGGCCTCGAGCAGATCGGCATGAATATTACGGCCTTTGAGTGCAATGATACCATCATCGTTGTGGACTGCGGCATTGCCTTTCCGAGTGAGGATATGCTGGGTATTGACTGTGTGATTCCGGATGTGAGCTACCTGAAGGAGAATATCTCGAAGGTAAAGGGCTTTGTCATCACCCATGGACACGAGGATCATATCGGCGCGCTGCCCTATATTCTGAAGGAGCTGAATGTTCCGGTGTACTCCACGCGACTCACCATCGCACTGATCCGGCATAAGCTGGAGGAGCACAGACTGCTCGATTCCGCGAAGCTCTTCGTGGTAAAGCACGGCGATACGGTGCCCTTCGGTGATTTTAATGTGGAGTTTATCAAGACGAATCACTCTATTTCCGACAGCTCGGCGCTTGCGATCTTCAGCCCGGCAGGTGTCATTTTCCACACCGGCGATTTCAAGATCGACTACACGCCCGTGTTCGGTGAGGCTGCGGATCTGCAGCGCATGGCAGAGCTCGGAAAGCAGGGAGTGCTGGCGCTGCTCTGCGACAGCACTAACGCAATACGCCCGGGCTTTACGATGTCGGAGCGCACGGTCGGCAGAACCTTCGACCTGATATTCTCCGAGCACAAGGAGAATCGTATTATCGTCGCGACCTTTGCCTCAAACGTGGATCGCGTGCAGCAGGTGATCAATTCTGCCTACAGGTACGGCCGCAAGGTGGTGGTTGAAGGCCGCTCCATGGTAAATGTCATCGGCATCGCCAATGAGCTCGGCTATATTCAGATCCCGGAGGGGACGTTGATCGACATTGAGCAGCTGAAGAACTATCCGCAGGAGAAGACCGTTCTCATCACGACGGGCAGTCAGGGAGAGAGCATGGCTGCGCTCTCCAGAATGGCCAGCGGCATGCACAGAAAGGTCTCGATCTCACCTTCGGATGTGGTTGTGATGAGCTCTCACCCCATCCCCGGCAATGAGAAGGCCGTGGACAAGGTGATCAACGAGCTCTCCATCAAGGGGGCGGAGGTCATATTTCAGGACACGCATGTATCCGGACACGCCTGCGCAGAGGAGATCAAGCTCATGTACTCCCTGCTCAGGCCGAAGTTTGCGCTGCCGGTGCACGGTGAGTACCGTCACAGAAAGGCACAGGTGGAGATCGCGGCGGCGGTCGGCGTGCCGAAAGAGAATATACTCTTTATGTCCACGGGTGATGTCGTTGAGATCAGTGAGAACAGCTGTCGCATCGCAGGGCATGTGCAGGCAGGCGGCATCATGGTGGACGGGCTCGGTGTCGGAGACGTGGGCAATGTCGTCCTGAGAGATAGACAAAACCTCGCGCAGAATGGTATCATGATCGTGACAATGGCGCTGGAGCGCGGTTCGAACCAGCTGGTCTCCGGGCCGGAGATTGTCTCCAGAGGCTTTGTCTATGTGAAGGATTCGGAGGAGCTGATGGCAGGCGCGCGAGATATCGCTGCTGCCGCAGTGCGCGACAGTCTCAGCGCCGGTGTTCACGACTGGAGCAAGCTGAAGAACGCGGTGCGGGACGAGCTGAGCGATTTCTTCTGGAAGAAGATGAAGCGGAATCCGGTGATACTGCCCATCATTCTCGGGGTTCATTGAGAAGCAGGCAGCCTTTGGAGGGGAAGAAGCTCTCACGGAGCGTACTATCAAGGCCGCACAGCTTTGAAACGGAGCAGAGCTTATGAATCGAAATGCCGAAAAACTGAACAGCTTCTCATCCGGTCTCATCGGGCTTGCAGTGCGGGTCCTGGTTGCGGCCGGACTGCTTCTGGTTCTGGCGCGCGGCATGGCGGTAGCGTATCGCTTCGGCTACAGCGCATTTTATGAGCAGGGGAAGGATGCTCCTCCCGGAAAGAACATCTATGTGACGATTCCTGAGGGCATGGATCTCTGGGAGGCCTCAGAGCTGCTTTTGAAGCGCGGTGTTGCGGACAATGTCTGGGCGCTGCGCCTGCAGGCACTGTTCTTTGATCTTGAGGTACAGCCGGGGCATTACCAGCTGAACAGCTCGGAGACAGCGGAGGAGTTGCTCCGTCAGCTCGATGCAGGCCCGGAGACAGCGGAGGAGACAGATAAGAAATGATTGTTGCGCCTGAAATTACGGCCTATCTTGATTCGCTTGAGCCGGGAAATGCTGCATGGCTGGAGGCACTGCGCCGGGAGGCGGAGACAGCGGAGGTTCCTGTGCTCCGGCGGAATACGGAGCGCTTTTTAAAGATGCTGCTTCTCATTCTGAAGCCGCAGGAGCTTTTGGAGGTCGGAACGGCGGTGGGATATTCTGCCCTTGTTATGGCCTCAGTGCTCCCGGAGAATGCGCACATCACGACGATAGAGAGCTGGGCGCCGCGCATCGAGGCCGCGCAGCGGAACATAAGCCGCAGTGTCTATCGGGAGAGGATTACGCTTCTTCCCGGCGACGCCGGCGAAATCCTTCCCGGACTTCCGGCGGAACGATATTCCTTTGTGTTTATGGATGCGGCAAAAGGGCAGTATTTGAACTGGCTGCCGCATCTTTTAAAATGTCTGAGACCCGGCGGCATTATCCTCTCGGATAATGTATTGCAGGAGGGGAGCATCGCGTATTCCCGTTTTGCCCTGCCGCGCCGCGACAGAACCATACACGCCCGCATGAGGGAATATCTCTACGTTCTGACGCACACGGAGGGACTGGAGACGAGCATATTGCCGGGCGGGGACGGAATTGCACTGACGCTGAAGCGCGCCGGGGCAGAGTGAGAGAAAGGAAGCTTATGCGAGAAAAAAGACCGGAGCTTCTGCTCCCGGCGGGCAGTCTTAAAGTGCTGAGGACTGCGCTGGACTACGGAGCGGACGCGGTTTATATCGGCGGGGAGGCCTTCGGTCTCCGTGCCATGGCGAAGAACTTTTCGCCGGAGGAGATGGCGGAGGGCATACGCTACGCACATGAGCGGGGAAAGAAGGTCTATGTGACCGCAAATATACTTGCGCACAATGACGATCTCACAGCGGCGGAGCACTATTTTGAGGAGCTTAAGGAGATGCAGCCGGATGCGCTCATCGTCTCCGATCCGGCGCTCTTCATGCTGGCAAAGCGCATATGTCCGGACACGGAGCTCCATGTGAGCACACAGGCGAACAATACGAATTACGGAAGCTTTCTCTTCTGGCGGGAGCTCGGTGCAAAGCGCGTCGTGACGGCGCGGGAGCTCTCTCTCAGGGAGATTGCGGATATTCGGAGACACATTCCGGAAGAGATGGAGATTGAGACCTTCGTGCACGGTGCGATGTGCATCTCCTACTCGGGGCGCTGCCTCTTAAGCAGCTTTCTCTCCGGACGGGATGCGAACCGCGGAGCCTGTACCCACCCCTGTCGCTGGCAGTACGCGGTGGTGGAGGAGAAGCGCCCGGGGCAGTATATGCCGGTGTATGAAAATGAGCGGGGGACCTTCATCTTCAATTCCAGGGATCTCTGCATGATAGAGCATATTCCGGAGCTCATAGAGGCCGGGATAGACAGCTTCAAGATTGAGGGGCGCATGAAGACGGAGCTCTACGTCGCGGTCAATGCGCGCGCCTACCGACGGGCGATTGATGATTATTTGAAGGATCCCGCACTCTATGCGTCGCATCTTGAGGAGTACAGGCGAGAGATCGGAAAATGCACCTACCGGGAGTTCACGACCGGCTTCTTTTTTGGCAGACCCTCGGAGGACGCGCAGATCTACGAGAACAATACCTACACGCGGAGCTACACTTATCTGGGAACCGTGGAGCGCCTGGACAAACAGGGGCGCGCCTGCTTCCGGCAGAAAAATAAGTTTTCGGTCGGCGACAGGATAGAAATCATGAAGAAGGACGGGAGCGATGTGATCTCAGAGGTGCTCTCGATCGAGAACGACGAGGGCATGCGGGAGGAGAGCGCGCCGCATCCGCTGGAGTCGCTGCATGTGGAGCTGTGTCCGGCAGCGGAGCCCGGAGAGCTGCTGCGTGTGGAGACTGCAGAGCTGAAGTAAGGAGCGGATACATGAGTGTATTTTTCACCGCGGGCTTTCTTCTGTGCCTCGGTTACTGGATCGTTGCGACGATCTATGCGGGTCAGTTTCTGGCGCAGAGTCAGATCTGGCTCTGCTTTGCGTTTCTCTCGCTCTGCAATGCGGCGGTGGCCTGGGGTTACAGGCATGAGTGGAGACAGATTCCGCTCTGGCTTGTCACGGCGGTACATACGGCGACCTTCTCTCTCGCGGCGGTATTGATCGCGGCAGGCGTATGCATCGCCTCCGGGATGCATCCCGGGGAGCCTGTGAATCCGGAGTATGTGATCGTCCTCGGCGCGCAGGTGAGACCGGACGGCACGATCTCACGCTCACTGAAGCGGCGGTTGGACCGCACGCTCGCCTATGCGGAACAGAATCCGCAGACCAGTTTTGTGCTCTCGGGCGGGCAAGACGTTTCCTCGCTCCGCTCGGAGGCAGAGGTGATGGCAGATTATCTCTGCGAAAACGGTCTTAAGGCAGAGCGCCTGCTTCTGGAGATACAGTCAAAGAATACCTTTGAAAATATCAGCTACAGCCGTGCGTTGATCCGCCGCGTCCGCGGGGAGGCGGAGGAGAGCGAGTCCCGGGCGGCTTTTGTGAGCCCGGTGCAGGGAATGGAGATCCTGAGCGCAGAGTCGAGACCGGTGCGCATCGCCGTGCTGAGCTCCGACTATCATCTGTATCGCGCAATGCATATTGCCAAAAAACAGTCACAGCAGCAAATTTATGGGATACCCGTGGCCACAGATCTGGTACTCTTCCCGCATTTTATGCTGCGGGAGTGCGCGGCGCTCTTAAAGGACAAGTTCCTGGGTAGGCTGTGAGTAAAGCGGCGGGGCTTTGAAACACTCTGAGCTTTATCGTTGCCGGGAGAGCTCCGGCAGACAGAAGGGAAGCAGGATCCGGGAAACTGCGGATCGCACGCTGCTTTCCATGATACCGGCCGATGGGATTATACCGTCGGCATAAAGACGCGATCACACAGAAAGGAAGACTTATGGCAGAAATTCGGAATCGCAGCGAAAGAACAGCGGCACTGAAGACATTACCCGCGTACACATATTTAAAGGAGACGGATATCCCGGAGATCGGTGCAGTCGCGGTCAGTATGGAACACAGAAGAACGGGAGCGCGGGTGTTCCTGCTGCTCTCCGACGACAACAACAAGGTCTTCACGATCGGCTTTCGCACGCCTTCCCGCGACTCCACGGGCGTTGCCCACATTGTGGAGCACACCGTGCTCTGCGGCTCGGAGAAGTATCCTGCGAAGGATCCCTTTGTGGAGCTCGTGAAGGGCTCGCTCAACACCTTTCTGAACGCGATGACCTATCCGGATAAGACGCTCTATCCTGTCGCAAGCTGCAATGACACGGATTTTCATAATCTCATGGACGTGTATCTGGATGCGGTGTTTCATCCGAGACTCTATCAGGAGAAGAAGATATTCCTGCAGGAGGGCTGGCATTACGAGGCGGAGAGCGCGGACGGCCCGCTGAGCTACAACGGCGTTGTCTACAATGAGATGAAGGGGGTGTATTCCTCTGTGGACGGCGTGATGGAGCGCGCGGTGAATGAGGCGCTCTTTCCGGGACATCCCTATGCGGAGGAGTCCGGAGGAGACCCGGACTGCATCCCGGAGCTGAGCTATGAGTCTTATCTGGATTTCCACAGCCGCTACTATCATCCGACGAATTCTTTTATTTACCTCTACGGAAACACGGATATGGCGGAGCGGCTGGACTACATGGACCGGGAGTACCTCTCGAAGTATGAGAGGCGTCCGCTGGATTCGGAGCTGAAGCTCCCCGCGCCGCTCAGGGCACCGGTGGAAAAGCTGTTTGAATATTCCATCGCGGAGAGCGAGTCAGAGGATCATGCGGCTTATTTCTCCCTCAATATGCGCGTCGGCGGTGAGCTGGATCCGCTGCTCTGCAACGCGTTTCAGGCGCTGGAATATGTGCTGCTTGAGGTTCCGGGGGCGCCGCTGCACGATGCGCTCATTCAGGCAGGCATCGGTGAGGATGTGTACGGCGGCTACAGCTATGGAATACGCGAGCCTTATTTTGCTGTGAACGCAAAGCATGTTGCGCTGGATCAGAAGGAGCAGTTTCTCGCTGTGGTGCGGGATACCCTGCGGGCTCTTGCCGGGGGAGCGCTGGATCACAAAATGGTAAAGGCTGCGCTGAATTCTGCGGAATTTCGGGCAAGGGAGGCAGATTTCGGCTCCTATCCGAAGGGACTGATATATGGAATTGAGAGTTTCAACAGCTGGCTCTATGACGCGGATCCCTGCATGCACCTTCGCTTTGACGGGCTGTTTTCTGAGCTTAGGAAGAAGGTCGATGAGGATTTCTTTGAGGGGATCATCAGGGACTATCTGCTGGACAACCCGAATGAGGCGCTGGTCATACTGAAGCCGGTCAGCGGGCTCACGGCAAAGCAGGAGGAGAAAAGAAACGAGAAGCTCCGGGAGATCGCGGCACAGATGAGCCGGGAGGAGAGGGAGCGCATTGTCTGGGAGACACGGGAGCTGAAGGCCTATCAGAGTGAGCCCTCGAAGCAGGAGGATCTCTTAAGGATTCCGCTGCTTAAGCGGGGAGATATTGACCGCGGCGCTGAGAAGCTGAACTTTAAGACCGAGGAGATCGCGGGACTCCCTGTCGTCTGGACGGAGGTCTTCACCTCCGGTATTGTCTACCTGCGTCTTGATTTTGACTGCGGAAGTCTGTCGCTCAGTGAGCTCTCCTCTCTTGCACTCCTGCGCGACGTGCTGGGCTATATGGACACGGAGAGTCACAGCTACAGTGAGCTCTCCACGCTGATCAATTTAAACAGCGGCGGCATCGGCTTTGGCATGGAGAGTTATCCGGATCTTCTAAGTGCAGGGAAGAACAGCTCTCTCTTTTTTGCGAGCGGAAAGGCACTTGCAGAGAAGGTGGATTTTCTGTTGAAGACCATGCGGGAAATGCTTCTTGGTACAAGCTTTGCGGACGGGAAGCGCCTTAGGGACAACTTAAATGAGGTAAAGGCGGGTCTTAAGGACAAGCTGACCTCGGCGGGACATGTGATGGCACTGATTCGCGCGGGAGCCTGCCTCTCCGCAGACGCGGCCTTTGGAGACGCGACGCGGGGCATTGCGTATTTTAAGCATCTGGAGCAGCTTGCAGCGATGGATGACGCCGAGACGGCACGGATTGCAGAGACGCTTGAGGAGCTCGCAGCGCGCATCTTTACGGCGGACAATATCACGGTGCATTTAAGCTGTGACGCAGAGGGCTATGCCGCAGTGCGCAGGGCACTGGAGGGGTATCGTGAGAGCTTTCCGGCAGGTGCAAAGCGTCCGCAGCGCTTTTTGTGGAAGCGCGATGTGCGGCGCGAGGGCTTTTCCACTGCGTCCCAGGTGAACTATGTGGCACGCAGCGGAAACTTTAAGGAGCACGGCTTCGCGTACACGGGAGCGCTGCGCGTGCTGAAGCTGCTGCTGAGCTATGATTATCTCTGGAACAATATTCGGGTGCTCGGCGGCGCATACGGCTGTGCAGCGAGCTTTGGGCGCAGCGGGAGCGCGGGCTTTGCCTCTTATCGAGATCCGAAGCTTTTGGAGACGGACCGGATCTATGACGGAATCGCAGAATTTGCAGAGCAGTTCACCGCGGATGAGCGCGAGATGACAAAGAGTATCATCGGAACCATCGCGGAGCTCGACAGTCCGCTCACACCCAAGCAGGCAGGACTGCGCGGCCTGTCTGCATATTATTCACATGTGACAGACGAGGATCTTCAGAGGGAGAGAGACGAGATCCTGAATGCAGAGCCTGCGGATATCCGCGCGCTGGCGCCGCTCCTTCGCGCCGTGCTGTCTGACGGCGCAAAGTGTGTGATTGGAAACGAGAGCCAGCTTCGGAAGGAGGAGCAGGCATTCACAGAAGTAAAGCCGCTGTTTCAGGCGCAGAAGGAAGAGAGATGAAGTCAGGATTTGTAGCCCTGATCGGGCGCCCGAATGTGGGGAAGTCGACGCTGATGAATCACCTGATTGGTCAGAAGATCGCTATCACCTCCGAGAAGGCACAGACTACCAGAAGTCAGATACGCACGGTGTACACAGATGCACGCGGTCAGATAGTCTTTGAGGATACGCCGGGGATGACCCGCGCGAAGAACAAGCTCGGGCGCTTCATGGTGGACGTGGCAGAGAAGACAATAGAGGAGGCGGATGTGCTGCTCTGGATCGTTGATGCCACAGAGTATATTGGTGCGGCAGAGACAGAGATCGCGGAGAAACTGAAGAAAAATCACCGGCCACTGGTGCTGGTTGTCAATAAGACGGACAAAGTGAAGGACAGAAAGGCGCTGGCGGAGAGCATAGAAAAGTATCAGAGCTTTGCGAGGCCCAAAGAGCTTGTGGCGGTCTCCGCTCTCCGGAGCGAGAATCTGGAGCTTTTGCTGGACACTCTGTATCAGCTTCTGCCGGAGGGACCGATGTTCTATGATGAGGACACGGTCACGGAGGAGCCAATGCGGGATATCGCTGCGGAGCTCATCAGGGAACAGGCGCTGCGTCTTCTGCGGGACGAGGTTCCGCACGGCATCGCGGTCACAGTGGAGCGGATGAAGGAACGGGAGGACGGAATCATAGATCTGGACGCGAATATCGTCTGCGAGAGGGAGTCCCACAAGGGAATGATTATCGGCAGAGGCGGTCAGATGCTGAAGCGCATCGGGACAGGGGCGCGCATTGCGATAGAGGAGCTGACGGAGGCAAAGGTGAATCTGAAGCTCTGGGTCAAGGTGCGAAAGGAGTGGCGTGACAATGACACGCAGCTTAAGTCCTTCGGTTATGATATGAGGAGTCTTAGGAAATAAGGCGCATACGGATGAGCAGCTGTTTTTCAAGAGGTCGGGAGAGGCATGAGGAACGGAGTGATTGAGGTCACCGGTATGGTGCTGAGTGTTATGCCGGTCGGGGAGCGGGACCGAAGAGTCGCGCTCCTTACGCTGGAGCAGGGGAAGCTCTCCTTCTTTGCCCGCGGTGCAGGAAGGCCGGGCAGCCCCTTTATGGGGGTGACCCGGCCCTTTGCATATGGAAAGTTCAGTCTGTTTCAGGGACGTGACAGCTATACGTTGGAGGGCGCAGAGATCGCAAATTACTTTGAGTCGCTCACGCTGGACGTGGAGAGCACCTGCTACGGAACCTATTTTCTGGAGCTGATGGATTACTACAACAGGGAGTATGCGCCGGAACCGCGCTACTTAAAGCTCCTGTACTTCAGTCTCCTCGCACTGCAAAAGCCCGCTCTCCCGAGGGAACTGACGCGCCGCATCTTTGAGCTTCGCAGCATGGTCACGGACGGAAGCTATGACCCGGAACCGCCGCTGAGGAGCGGGGAGGGCTGCGCCTATACCTGGCACTATATCTGCACTGCGCCGCTGGAGAAGCTCTATACCTTTGCCATAAGTGAGGAGAGTCTCGCAGAGCTCGGCGAAAACGTGGACGCCTCGCTCCATCGCTATGTGGACAGGACGCTCCATTCGCTGGAGATACTGAAGCTTCTGTGAGAGGAAATTAAAAATTGTCATATTCAACATTCTAAACATTCAGCTTTTTGTAAATATCCCCTCTTAATCCTATATCAAAGAGATAGATGATAGATCAATCATTCACATTCATGATCTATCACGCAAAAACAGCCCTGTAATCACCTATGCGCAATTGAAAAATATCATCAAAGCTTTTAGAATAAAACCTCGAAAGAAGAGGGGACGATGCTACAAAATAAAAAAACGGAGACCCTGAAAATTCAAGGTTTCCGCTCTCTGTTCAGAGCTGATGACGGGAATCGGACCCGTGACCTCCGCACTACCAATGCGACGCACTACCGACTGTGCTACATCAGCTTTGTGCCAAATCGAGATTGCTCTCAATCAAGCTTTGGTAGAATACCATAGTGCTGTTGCTTTGTCAATTGTTTTATATAATTTCTGATGTAATAATGCTGTAAGAATTTCTTCATTGACTTCCCTGTCCGGGACTTTTATACTAAATGTTACCGAATCATTCCATAAATATTAAAATGTTACTAAAAGATTTCTGACATCATTCCGGAGGACGCGATGAAGAAAAGATATTTTAAACCCTGCGCCGCAGCTTTTCTTTCAGCCTGCATTGCGTTTTCTGCGGCGATGCCTGTGCTGGCAGCCAGGGAGCAGGTCGGCGGAGCTCCGGTGTCGGAGAGTTCAGAGAGCCCTGTACAGGAGATAGCTGCGCAAAAAAGCGCGGAAGCAGTGGGAGTGGTACCTGTGCTGGCGGTAGAGACAGCAGCCGCACCTGCGGAGCCTTCAAAAGCTGAGATACCGGAAGCCCCGGCGGAGCAGAAGGCAGCGGAAGTAAAGATGGTACAGGCTGAGGTGAAGGCAGCTTCGACGGAGAAGCTGCGGACAGAGCTTCAGACGACAGAAAAAGAGCTGCTGAAGCTTGCTGACAATTCCGCTGTGCTCACAGATGAGGAGCAGGCCGCCCGCGATCAGGTGACCGGTCCCGGAGTTGCATCGGTACAGGCAGGAAACAGCGGCGTCCGGGAGCCGGTGGTTCACAATCGTCCGGTCAATTCAGGAAAGGCGCTTACAACGGACTGGAGTCAGGTCAGTGAGCTGAGAAAAGAGATTGTTGATTATGCAAGGCAGTTTGAGGGCGGTGTTTATACTTACGGCGGAATTACACCGGAGTCCGGCTTTGACTGCTCCGGACTGGTGCTCTATGTGATGAAGCAGGCGGCAGGGATCTCTCTCTACCACCAGTCGGCAGCACAGGCGAAGAGCGGTGTCAGCGTGAGTGAGGATGAGATGCGTCCCGGCGATATTATTGCCTACGACGGAAGTCCAAAGGATGGCGTTGTGAATCATATCTCGATCTACATGGGAGATGGACAGGCCATTCATGCAGTCGGAAGCGGCAAGGGGATTCGCATCACACCCTGGGACTATGCGCCCGCGCTGGATATCCGAAATGTACTGGGCGACTGAGGTACAGAACTGATAGAGTGAAGGGCTCTCCTTCGCACTATGCTGCGGATGGGAGCATAGCCCCTGTTCTGAGACAGGAACGGACTGAACACAGAGATAAGGAGCGGTACTGCGGGTCTTCTTCTTGCAGTGACCGCTCTTTTCGTTTATGATAAATGCTACTGTGTATACTTGGCGGAATGAGGAGAAAATGAAAACATACAAGCTGACGGCGCCCTGTCACTTTGGTCTGGAGGCCGTTCTGAAGAGAGAGATCACGGAGCTCGGCTATGATGTGAGCGCCACGGACAATGGAAAGGTAAGCTTCATCGGGGATGCAGAGGCGATTGCACGTGCCAATATCTGGCTGCGCACGGCGGAGCGTGTGCTGCTGGAGGTCGGGAGCTTTCGCGCGACGACCTACGACGAGCTGTTTGAGGGGACTGCGGCGCTGCCGTGGAGCGAGCTGATCCCGAGGGATGGGAAGTTTTGGGTCACCAAGGCGACCTCGATCAACAGCAAGCTTTTCTCGCCCTCTGATATTCAGTCTATCATGAAAAAGGCAATGGTTCGCAGTATGGGGCGGCGTTACGGGCTCACGCAGTTTGCGGAGAGTGGGGAGAGCTATCCGGTGCGCGCCTTTCTCCATAATGATATCGTGACAGTCGCGCTGGATACGAGCGGCGCCTCGCTTCATAAGCGCGGTTACAGGACGGAGACTGCGAAGGCTCCGATCACCGAGACGCTGGCGGCTGCACTGCTTAAGCTGACCCCATGGCACAGCGACCGCATTCTGGTAGATCCGTTTTGCGGGAGCGGAACCTTTCCCATTGAGGCAGCCATGATGGCGGCAAATATGGCTCCAGGCATGAATCGTGAGTTTCTGTCTCAGAGCTGGGAACAGCTGATTCCAAAGAAGTGCTGGTACGATGCGCTGGATGAGGCCAATGAGCTGTTGAAGTTAGAAGTGGAGACGGATATTCAGGGCTACGATATCGATCCGTCTGTGATTCGCAGTGCGAAGATCAATGCAGAGCAGGCGGGAGTCGGGCAGCTCATTCACTTCCAGCAGAGGTCGGTCGCAGAGCTGTCGCACGCAAAAAAATATGGCTTTTTGGTTACAAACCCGCCCTATGGTGAGCGCCTGAAGAACGACGAGGGGCTGGAGCTTCTGTACCGGACGCTCGGAGAGCGCTACCTTGCGCTGGAGGACTGGTCGCTGTACATGATTACCTCCTTTCCGGGGGCGGAGCAGTGCATCGGCCGCAGGGCAGATAAGAACCGGAAGATCTATAACGGGATGATGAAGACTTATTTTTATCAGTTTCTTGGCAAGAAGCCCCCGAGGCGTAAGCATGTTTTGGAATGTGATGCGGGAAATGCTGACAAAGAGCGGCAGATCGAAAAGAGGAAGTGACAGTGCTGCTGTCACAACAGGAACAGCTATGGCGAAGACAAAAATTGTATTTGCGACAGGAAATGAGAATAAGCTTCGGGAGATTCGGGAGATCTTTTCAGAGCTGGATGCAGAGATATTCTCTATGAAGGAAGCCGGAGTGGATGCAGAGCCGGAGGAGAATGGACAGAGCTTTGCGGAGAATGCCATGATAAAGGCGCGGGCGGTCCATGCGCTCTGCCCGGATGCAATCGTGATGGCGGACGATTCCGGACTCGTAGTGGATTATCTGGGCGGGGAGCCGGGAATCTACTCTGCGCGCTGGCTGGGGCGGGAGACACCCTACAGTGTGAAGAACGCAGAGATCATCAGACGACTTGAGGGAGCTGTATCCCGGGAGCGAAGCGCCCGCTTTCAGGCTGCGATTGCCTGCATCCTTCCGGATGGGAGGAGCTTTGTGACAGAGGGGACCATGGAGGGAGAGATTGCACTTAAGCCTGCGGGAGCGCATGGTTTTGGCTATGATCCCATACTATGGCTGCCGGAGTACGGCAAGTGCTCTGCCGAGCTCCCGGATAATGAGAAGAATGCGATCAGCCACCGTGGAAAGGCGCTGCGCAGCATGAGAGAGAAGCTGAGGGGCATCGCATTATGAGAGTCCTGATTGTGAGCGATACACACAGAAGAGATGAAAATCTGAAAAAGGTACTGGAGAAAGAGGGGCCGATCGATCTGCTCATTCACCTGGGGGATGCAGAGGGAAGCGAGCAGATATTCAAGAGCTGGCTGCCGGACAGCACCCGTCTGATTGTCTTGAAGGGAAATAACGATTTCTTTTCTGATCTGGAGACCGAGGAGACGGTTCGCATCGGAAAGTACAACTGTCTCCTGACGCATGGACACTACTACAATGTCTCCCTTGATCTGGAACTTTTGCGCCAGGAGGCGCGGGCGCGCGGTTTTGATCTTGCCATGTTCGGACACACACATCGTCCGGTGATCGAGGAGAAGGGCGGCGTGACACTTCTGAATCCGGGCAGTCTTTCCTATCCCCGCCAGGAGGGGCATAAGCCGAGCTACATCCTGCTGGAGAGCGATCTGAGAGGAAATATACGATTGCAATTGAATTTTCTCGAAGAATAGAGTAAAATGATAAGGCATTTCGGGGTGTAGCCCAGCCCGGTAGGGCGCCTGCTTTGGGAGCAGGATGTCGCAGGTTCGAATCCTGTCACCCCGATGTGGTTGTAATACTGAAAAAGCCAGCAAAATCAATAGTTTGCGGGCTTTTTTTGCTGTTATGAAATATATGCTAAATTCTCATCTCTGTTTTGTGTCCACTTTTTGCCTGTGCCAAGACATCCTCATCGGAGTGGAAGCCTGCTTTGGATGCTTCTCCAGCCATTTCTTTTTGAAGTATCTGCATAGCATACACAGCAGAATTTACCATGCGAACAGAATTACCCTCTACAATAAATGTTACTCGATCTCCGTTAGAAACGCCGAGAACGGAACGAATATCCTTAGGGATCGTAATTTTTCCCTTGGCCATAACCTTGGCATTATCTGTAAAAATATTTAGATCCATAGATGCCCCTCCCTGAGAAAATGTGATAGTAGGGAAATCCATGCTATCATTATAGCGCCAGAGGACGCAGAGTTCATATAGAAAGAATCTCTGTCGACAGTATAAGATGACCGGCCTGACAAAATAATTGGGTGGTGATAGTCCTATGTATACACGCATAAATGATTCTATGCGGTTCAAGAGGGAGAGGAAAAATGAAGAAGAATAAATGAGTCGGTAGAGTTTTGGCATTGGGGCTTACTGTGACGCTCAGCCTTGCAGGCACTGTCCCTACTTTTGCCGGGCAGTGGATTTTTGACGGTTCGGAGAATTGGAAGTGGTGGTACCAGAATGACGACGCTTCCTATCCAAAGAGCGATTGTAAGAAAATCGATGAGCAGTGGTATCACTTTGATGGCAATGGATATCTGGATATTGGCTGGAAGAATATTGACGGATATTTTTATCACTTTCAGGACAGCGGTGCGATGGATGTGAGCGGAAAGTATGAGACAGGTGAAATTCAGCCGGATGGGCATTTCCAGACATACTATTATAATGGCACAGTGGCGACCAATGAAGATGAAGCGAATGTGTTCTGGGAAGCAAAGACCCGTGAGTATGGGTATGATAAGGTTGTAAAAGGCAATACGGGAGAATATTTTTCCCCGTTGGTTGAGGGGAAAACACGGGCAGATTGCCTCGAGGTTGCAAATGCACGAATGGGAATCATTTACCCGGAATCCTGGAGCGGCAGCTTCGGATGGAATTCTGAAGGTTTTACTTTTACTGTTGAGTTCTGATAGTGAGTGCACGATAACTGCTAACATGAGGGCCTGAAAACCCCTGAGGATGCAGGATCTTTGATACAATAACAAATTTTTTATGTGGAGGGCTGTCGTTCAGACAGTCCTCTGTTTATAATAGTCTATAGAGAAGAAGCACTAAAAGAGAGTATACCTTGGTCAGATAAAACCTGAGGAGCAGATTATGGCGGAATTTCGTGAGATGAGACGATTGAAGCAGAAGCTGTCAGAGGAGGAATGTATCGAGCTTCTTATAAGCGGACGGCGGGGCGTTCTTGCCGTGAGCGGGGATGATGGGTATCCCTATGCCCTTCCGATTAACTTCCTCTATGATGAAGGGAACAGGAAAATATATTTTCATGGCGCGAAGGCCGGGCATAAGATAGATGCCCTGAGAAGAAATAATAAAGTATCTTTTTGCATATATGATGAGGGCGAATACGTGGAGGGAGACTGGGCGCCCTATGTAAAGAGCGTGATCATTTTTGGCAGGATCCGTTTGATAGAAGATCCCGGGGAAACAGTAGAAAGAGTCAGAGAGCTGGGGCTGAAATACTATCCCGCGCCGGAAGCTGTAGAGGAGGAGATCCTTAAGTCAGCAGAACGTGTGCAGATGCTGGAGCTGAGCATTGATCATATGAGCGGAAAGCGGGTGCATGAGAAGTAAAGAGACAGTCCTGTCAGCTCATGTTATAATACAGCTCTGGGAGAACGCACAATTTTGAGGGAAGGCCGTTGCAGCCGGGCTACAGATGAAGGGGAGGCAGCTATGAGCAAGGAAAAACTGGAAGCAAACCGGGAGCTGATCGTCAACAACCGCTTTGCTCTGCATAATCACGTCGTTGTGACAGATCTTGAGGATCATGCCGCCGAGGGTTATCTGGACGTAGAGGACGATGTCACCAATGCCTACGGTATGGTGCACGGCGGCGCCTTTTATGCGCTGGCGGATGTGATCGCCGGAATGACGGCGCGCGGCGACGGTCACGCCTGGGTCACACAGACCGCTGATCTTCATTATCTGAGCACCACGAAGGAAAAGCGCATCTACGGAAAGAGCCGCGTGATACGGCGCGGCAGAGCAACAGCTATTATAGAGGCGGCGGTGACGGACGCCGCGGGGAAGGAGCTCTTTCTCGCAACCTTTACCTTTTACTGCGTCGACGGCAGGGTGAGCATTCGCTCCTGAGAGACTATCAACCACCATGGAGATCAGCAATGTCAACACATTACACCAGAAAGAAAATCAATATACTCGGGCATAAGAATCCCGACACAGACTCTATTTGCGCGGCGCTTTCCTATTGCTGGTACAAGCGCCAGACAGACCCGGAGGGAGAGTATGAGGCCCGGCGCTGCGGAAGCGTGAACAGGGAGTCCCAGTTTGTTCTGAACTACTGGAAGGCGGCTCCGCCGCGGCTCTGCACCAGCGTGAGCCCGCAGATGAAGGACATCGACTTCCGGCTTCAGCCCGGAATCGACGGCGAGATGAGCATACGCTCCGCATGGAGTATGATGCGCGAGCAGGATATAGAGACACTTTGCATCGTCAATGAGGAGAATGAGCTCAAGGGTCTTATTTCCATCACGGACGTTGCCAATGCCAATATGAACCTTCTGGATAACGGTATTCTGGCTGATGCAGACACCAGCTATAAGAATCTCATCGAGACTCTGGAGGCGGAGCTCATCACAGGCGATGCCGGCGCGACAATCTACGAGGGACATATTTTCATAGGAAGCAGTCCCGAGATCATAGAGGATTATGTGGGCGAGGGGGATATCGTCCTCGTCTCAAACCGCTATGAGGCACAGATCTGTGCGATTGAGTGCGGCGCCTCCTGCGTGATTATCTGCTGCGGAGCCCCGGCAGGGCGAAGCATCTTAAACCGCGCGAAGGAGAAGCATTGCACCATCCTGACCACGCCCTTTGATACCTATGTGGCGGCAAGGCTCATCAGCACTGCGATTCCGGTGCGGCACATCATGCACTCTCAGAATATCCTGCAATTTGGAGTCAACACCTATGTGGAGGACGCGCGGAAGATCATGGCGAGTGTGCGGCACCGCTACTTTCCCATACTGGACAAGGAGGGGCGCTATGCGGGTGTCGTGAGCCGCAGAAACATGCTGAATGTGCATCCGAAGCGGGTCATTCTGGTGGATCACAATGAGTTTACGCAGACTGAGGACGGTATGGAGCAGGCCGAAATTCTGGAGATCATAGATCATCACAGAATTGGAAATCTGGAGACCGGTGCACCGGCCTATTTCAGAAATGAGCCGGTGGGCTGCACAAATACAATTATCTGGACCATGATGCAGGAGAAGGGGCTTACGCCTCCGAAAAAGATCGCCGGACTCATGCTGTCGGCGATACTTTCTGATACACTGTGCTTCCGCTCCCCCACATGCACCTCACGGGATGTGAATGCGGCAGAGGCACTTGCAAAGCTTGCCGAGGTGGATATAGAGAGCTATGCAAACCAGATGTTTGAGGCCGGTGAGGATCTGAAGGGGCGCTCTGCGGAGGATATCTTCTATGGAGACTTCAAATTGTTTACCTTTGGAGATCTGCGCTTTGGCGTGAGTCAGTCCACCTTTATGACAGAGAAGAACCGCAGGGAGGCGGAGCGCATGGTGAGGGAGTATCTCCCGGAGGCAGCCATGAAGTCCGGTGTGGAGATGATCTTTTATATGGCTACGGATACACCCTCCTCCAGCACAGAGCTGTTCTGGTACGGCGATGAGGCGGAGGAGTATCTGCGCCGTGCTTTTCGGAAGGATGCCGAGCCGGGGGGATACTTCAATCTGCCGGGAGTGGTCAGCCGGAAGAAGCAGCTCATCCCGCCGCTCCGTATGGCCATGCAGTCGGAAGCGTAATGATATTTGCTTGCAACTCGTGAAAGATATATTGCGCAGTCCCTATGTGGGACTGGGGAAGGCGGAGCCCTTGAAAGGAGGTACTATATGGCAAAGGTAAGTGTATTGCTTGCGACCGGACTTGAGGAGGTAGAGTGCCTCACTGTTGTGGATATCCTGCGCCGCGGCGGGGTCGATGTAGAGCTGATTTCCACGAGCGGAGAGAGAGTGGTGACCGGTGCGCATCACATCGCCATTGTGACGGACCGGCTGATTGAGGAGACGGATTTTTCTGACAGCGATATGATATTCCTGCCGGGCGGTGTTCCGGGTGTTCCGAATCTTGCGAAGCATCCAAAGGTCGCGCGGGCGCTTCAGCAGCAGGAGCTCTCAGGGAAGCGGCTCGCGGCCATCTGTGCGGCGCCAAGCATAGTGGGAAAGATGGGATTTTTTGCACATGCGCGCTTTACCTCCTATCCCGGCTGGCAGGAGGGTATTGACGGGGTGGACGGCGCTCGCTGGACCGGAGCAGCTGTCGAGACCAGCGGCAATATCACGACCGGACGGGGACTCGGCGTTGCCTTAGATTTTGGCCTGGAGCTGCTGCGTCTCTTGACGGATGATGCGACCGCAGAGCGGGTGAAGGAGGCAGTACAGCATCCGGACTGTATCTCCTGATACAGACTGAGGGCTGTCGCCGATATATAGAGTATCATGCAGGTGTTTTCAGAGAGGACAGGGAAAAGTTGATAGTCGTGTGGAAGGAGCCAGATAAACTCCGACCGCACGACGAGGGTGAGTACCTCCTGTTGCTACGACGGTGGCTGCGGGAGGTATTTGTTTGGTAAGGCGTGATTTTGGTTCCGTTCGGCCTGTGGCAGAGATAGAAGAGATGTGGGAGCTTTCAAAGAGGTTTCTGTGAAAGGAGGTGTTGTAGATGCAGAAAGAAAGGGAGAGAAAGAAATACAGCAATTCAATTTGAGAACTAATAATTTGAAACAATATAATAATTAATAATTTACTATTATGATTTAAAATATTGTTGACAGCCTGAGGCTTTGTGTTAAATTGAAAATATAAAGCATAAAGGGAAAAATAGAAGAAAAGAAGAAAGCAGGAGAACAGAGTTAAGGAAACAATATCTGAAACATATATATTATAGCATTAATTCAGTCCGGAATTTCCGCATTGGCGGAGGTGCTCCTTAATAGTTTGCGAATATGATGGGAGTTTTATTTTTTCCCCGCATACGCGGGGGTACGGCATAGGAGAATGTATTATGAATGCACGAAAAATAGCAACTTCTCTGATCGCAAAATCCGGTGAGGACAGAGCTCAGTGGCTTCCGCTCTGGATGCACAGCCGGGATACGGGACTGGTGATGTGTCTCCTGTGGGAACAGTGGATACCTGTGGCCAGCAGGAATATGCTGCTGCGCGGGCAGGATGAGGCAGAAATGAGGAAGCTTTGTTGTTTTCTGGGACGGCTGCACGATGTCGGAAAAGCAACGATAGGTTTTCAGTGCAAAATTGTGCCCGCAGTTGATGTGGAATGCACAAGAAGACTCCGGGAGCTTGAGCTAGAGGTGCCGGAAAAAGCTGCTATTGCAGAGGGAGTCTTGTCTCATGCGCGGGCCAGTCAAATTATTTTTCTGGATTACGTGAATCAGCAGAACCAGCGCTGCCCGGAGATGGCGAGTAGCCATGAAGGTATCGCATCCATTCTGGGTTCACACCACGGCATGACCCAGTGCAATTTGAGAGAAGCGGATATGGAGCTGGGGCTTCATCCCAGAAGCTACTATGGGCGGCAGAAGGCTCTCTGGCAGGAGATATGGCGCTGTATCATTGAGGATGCGCTGGAGCAATGTGGCTGGAAGAGCGTGCATGAGCTGCCGCAGCTCTCCAGAGGTCAGCAGATGGTGCTCTGTGGAATGCTCATTATGGCAGACTGGATCGCCAGCAACCAGCACTATTTTCCGCTGATTCCGGCAGAAGAGCTGGGAGAGGAGGCGCTGTACCCCGCCCGTGTTGAGCAGGGATGGAAGCAGCTCCGTCTGCCGGATTACTGGATGGTAAGCGGCTTCGGCATAGATGCGCAGAGCTTTAAGGATGCGTACGGATATACTGCCAATGAGGTGCAGCGGGAAGTGCTGGATATTGCGAATGAGATACAGACGCCGGGCATCATGATCATAGAGGCGCAGATGGGAGTGGGGAAGACAGAAGCGGCGCTGGCGGCATCGGAAATCTTTGCGCAGAAGCTGGGCAGCGGAGGCCTCTTTTTTGGCCTTCCGACACAGGCCACCGCAAATGGAATATTCCCCCGGCTGCTGGAGTGGGCGCAGAGATTCCCGGAGGATGCGCAGCTGTCCATTCGTCTGGCACACGGAGCGGCGGAGATGAATGAAAACTACCGCGCACTGTTTGAGGGAGATGCGGCTGTCTCCGAGGATGGTGAGCAGGAGAGGCTGCAGAAGCGGGATGCAGGAAGCGGATTGGTTGTGCACAGCTGGTTTCACGGAAACAAGCAGGCACTGCTCTCGGATTTTGTGATCGGAACGGTGGATCAGCTGCTCATGGCGGCGCTGAAGCAGAAACACGTTATGCTGCGGCATTTCGGTCTGGTGGGAAAGATCATCATTGTGGATGAGTGTCATGCCTATGACGCCTATATGAACTGCTATTTATACCGGACGCTGGAGTGGCTGGGGGCATATGGAACTCCGGTTATCATTCTTTCGGCGACGCTGCCCATGAAGAGGCGCAGTGAATTGATCGACAGCTATCTTTCGCATGCAGCGCTTAAGAAGGATGAAAAGGCGGCGTGGCGGAAGGCGAAGAGCTATCCGCTCATCACCTGGACGGACGGGACAGAGGTGAAGCAGCGGAGCATTCGGATGGAGAAGAAAGCGAGAAGTGTGGAGTTCAGTTGGCGCAGAAAGAAGGAGAGAATTCAGCTGCTGCGGGAGACACTGCAGGACGGAGGATGCGCCGGAGTGATCTGTAATACAGTTGCCGGCGCACAGGAATTTGCCGCAGAGGCAAGGCGGGAGCTGCCGGATATAGAGGTGATTCTGTTTCATTCCAGATTTCTGCTTCCCGATCGGGCGGAGAGGGAAGCGGAGCTCATGAGGCGCATTGGAAAGAAATCTGTAAAAGAATCCAGGGACAGGCTCCTGATTGTCGGCACACAGGTACTGGAGCAGAGTCTGGATGTGGATTTTGATTTTCTCATAACGGAGCTGTGTCCGATGGATCTCCTGATTCAGCGCATCGGTCGTGAGCACCGGCATGAGAAGCACAATGCAGACAGGCCGGAGAGACTCGGGCGGGCGCGCTGCATTATCCTCGAAATGGGAGAGGAAGAGATGCGAAAGAGTGTGTACTCCGAGTATATTCTGCGTCGGACAGAGGAGAGGCTGCGGCAGGTGCCGGACGGCATGCTGCTGATTCCGGATTCCATTTCAGAGCTGGTGCAGTCCGTATATGATTTTGAATGTGAAGAGCAGAAGGGATATGAGCAGTACATGCTGGAGCAGAAGAAGGCGGAAAGCAGAGCGGAAACCTATCGGTTGCGTGAATTCAGCGAAGATCCGGAGGAGGAGTTCAATACGCTGAACGATCTGATCGGGAATGTGGAGCAGATCACGGATGAATATGCGAGAGCGGCAGTTCGTGACGGAGACAGCTCCTTTGACGTGCTGGTACTGAGAAAATGCGGGGAGGAGATCTGTTTTCTGCCGTGGCAGCATGGGGGGCGCAGGGTGCCGGCGGATGGAGTTCCCTCGGCAGAGGAGCAGCGGGAGATCGCCTCGCAGAAGCTGCGTATGCCGGCATATTTCAATCCCCGGGCAATGGAGGAGAGCATAGGACAGCTGACAGCCATCAGAGAGCAGTATTTTCCGGAGTGGAAGTATGCGTCGCTTCTCCGGTCGGAGCTGATCCTGCTTCTTGAGGAGGATCTCAGCTTTCAGGAGAGATCAACGGGACGGTTATTACAGTATTCCTGTGAGAACGGGCTGGTGAGCAAAAAGGAGGAGGGACATGAAAGCGGAGTTTAATCTGTGTGAGGAGCCGTGGATACTTGTGATGGGACAGGACTGCTCGGTTCGGGAGCTGTCTCTTCCGGAGGTTCTGATTCACGCACATGAGTATGTGAGACTGAGCGGAGAGATGCCGGCACAGGATGTGGCGGTGCTGCGTCTTCTGCTGGCTGTCCTGCATCGAATCTATGCGGACGGACTTTATAAAGAAAATGGGGAGGAGGAGCGTGCAGATGAGAGGCATCTTCTGCGGCGTGAGCCGGAGGTGCGAAGCTTCTGGAAGTCGCTGTGGAAGGAGGGAAGATTTTCAGAAAAACGGATTCAAAATTATTTTTCCAGGTGGAGAGAGCGCTTCTGGCTGTTTCATGATGAGCGGCCCTTCTGGCAGGTGAAAGAGGCGGAAGGCGGAACGGAATATACTGCGGCGAAATTGAACGGAGAGCTGGCGGAGAGCAGCAATAAGCTGAGACTCTTTCCGGTCTGCAGCGGAGCAGGGAAGGAGAGCCTCAGTTATGCACAGGCCGCGCGCTGGCTGCTGCATGTCAATGCCTATGACGACACGTCTGCGAAGCCCAAGGGAAAAGATCTTCCCTCGCCCGGCGCCGGATGGCTGGGAAAGATTGGACTGATCACCGCTGAGGGCAATAATCTGTTTGAGACGCTCATGCTGAACTTCACGCTGCTCCGCGACGGACATGAAGCGTGGGCGGATGAAGAAAACAGCCCGGTCTGGGAGAGGGAGAAGGCGAAGGCGGAGGAGCGGAGCGAAATAGCAGTTCCCGGGAATCAGTCGGAGCTCCTCAGCTTACAGTCAAGACGTCTGTTATTGATGAGAGAAGGGGACAGGGTTGTAGGCTACAGGCTCCTTGGAGGAGATTTCTTTAATAAGACAGCAGCGCACGCAGAGCAGATGACGGTGTGGCAGACCGTACAGAAGAGTGCCAAGGAGCCGCCCTATTATCAGCCTCGAAGACACGATCCCTCGCGGCAGCTGTGGCGGGACTTCGGTGCGATCTTTCTGGAGAAACAGAACATCCGCATGCCGGGAGTTGTGAGCTGGAATGCCTCGGTTTCAAGCTGGCTGAAAAGAGAGCAACCGAGTCGCAGGGCGAGATTCCGCATTACGGCGGTGCACTACGGCGACAAGGACTTTTTTATTGATGATGCCTTCACAGACACGCTCTCTTTTCAGGCAGATCTGCTGACAGAGCTGGGAGCGCTTTGGATGTTCCGGATTGAAGAAGAGGTTCAGCGCTGTGAGAAGCTCTCTCTTGCTGTGGGACGTTTTGCACAGGATCTGGATCTTGCAGGAGGCGGAGACGGAAAGGCGGAGACCGGTCAGAGAGCGAGAGCCTCTTTCTACAGCAGGGTGGACATTCCCTTCCGGCACTGGCTCCAGACCATTGATGCGGAAATGGAAGGGGAAGCGGCGGAGCAATGCTGCGGGAGATGGAAGCAGGAGCTCCGGGGCATCGCGCTGAAGTTGGGGGAGGAGATTGTCCATACGGCCGGACCTCAGGCTTACATCGGCAGAGAAGTGGAGGTAAAGGCGGATAAAAAGTCCGGGAAGAAGAGAAAGACTGCGGAAACAGGCACCGCTGGCGGAAAGAAGGAGCTGTACTGTGCGCCGTATCTCTATCAACGGCTGCTGAGGAATATTCAGAATATTATGAAGCATTAACCGTATCTTCATGAGAGGAGGGAGAGAAAGATGGGAACAGAGAAGCCATGGAACCTGATCGGTGAGACGGTCGCACGGAAGCTGGGACAGCTGCAGAACAATCCGCTGGAGCCAGCGGTCCGGGCAGAGCTTGCGAAGCTCAGGAAAGGACTGGGGAAAAAGCCGGGAGAACTGCCCGAGCTCTGGGGAAGTCTGTTTCTGGATATGCCGCAGCAGCTGGAGGGCAGAGGACAGGAGGCGAGCCCGGCTGAATGGGCCATCTACACTGCGCTGACCCTGTATGCGATGCATCAGCAGGGAAGAAGTGTCAAGGATGATAATATGAACAGGAGAGGGCAGTCGCTTGGGAGTGCTGTAGCCATGTTGGCACTGCATGAGAAGTCGTCGGAGGAAGCGATTCAGAGGCGCTACAATGCGATGGCGACCGCAGCGAATATCAATGAACTTGTGTGGCATTTGAAGGGAATCATTCAGCTGCTTCGGCAGAGAGGACTGCCGATTGATTATGTGGAACTCGCAGGGGAGCTTTACCAGTATCAGGATCTGCGGCGGCGCACATCGGTGCGGCTGAACTGGGGCAGAGATTTTTACAGAAAGATAAATGAAATGAAGCAGAAGGCTGATAAAGAGGAGGAAGAAAACCATGAGTGAGAGCAGATTGTATGTAGATATCCACGTGATTCAGACTGTTCCGCCGAGCTGTGTGAACCGTGATGATACCGGAAGTCCGAAGAGCGCCGTTTATGGCGGAGCGACCCGGGCCCGCGTGTCCTCTCAGGCATGGAAGCATGCGATGCGGAAGTATTTTAAACAGCTCTTCACAGCGGAAGAGATTGGCCTCCGCACCAGAAAGGCAGTGGATCTTGTCACGGGAGAGATTGTCAGGCTGAATCCGGAGCTGGGCAGGGAGAAGGCAGAAAAGATGGCGGTGAAGGCGCTGGACAATGCCGGAGTCAAGATCAAGGAAAAGGATGAACAGAAGCGCAGCGAGGCACTCTTTTTCATGAGCATGGGGCAGGCGAGAGGTCTCGCGCAGCTTGCAGTAGAGGAAGAGACAGACAAGAAGCGCTACAAGGAGGCGCTGAAGGTCTATCCGGGTTATGATATGGCACTGTTCGGAAGAATGGTGGCCTCAGACCCGAGCCTGAACTATGATGCAGCGGCTCAGGTCGCACACAGCATTTCCACGCACGCGGTACAGACGGAGTACGACTACTTCACGGCCGTGGACGATATGGCGCCGGAGGACAGTGTCGGTGCGGGTCATCTCGGAACGATAGAATTTAATTCATCTACACTGTACCGCTATGCCACGGTCAACGTGAGAGAGCTCCATACCTATCTGGGTGCAGATACGGCGAAGGTCGTTCGGGGATTTGCGGAGGCCTTTATCCGCTCCATGCCGGATGGGAAGCAGAACAGCTGCGCCAATCTGACGCGGCCGGATGCAGTATATCTGACTGTGCGAAGAGATCAGCCGGTGAATCTCTGCGGCGCCTTTGAGCGTGCCATCCTGAGTGAGGAGGGCTACGCAGCGCCTTCGGTCAGGAGACTCATGGAGTACGCGGAGGAGAGCTACAGAGATTATGTTGATGCTCCGGAGCTTGTACTTGCGGTGGGGCAGGAAATGAAACAATACGTGGAGACCGTGTCGGTTCCCGAGCTGCTGAATCAGCTTACACAATATCTGTCCGCGTGCGAGGATAAGGGGTGATAATGAATGAGCACATTACTGCTTCGTTTTGCCGCGCCATTGCAGGCATGGGGAACTGACTCGAAATTTGAGGTCAGACGAACGGATCGGAATCCCTCAAAAAGCGGGGTGATCGGCCTGCTGGGAGCAGCGCTGGGGATACCGCGGGACGGTGATTTTTCGGCTCTGCGCCGACTGAAAATGGGAGTGCGGGTGGACCGGGAGGGAGTGCTGCTGCGGGACTACCATACAGCGCACGCGCCGGAGGGAAAAGCGTCGTACATCACTCACCGCTACTATCTGAGCGATGCAATATTCCTTGTAGGACTGGAGGGGGATGAGAAGGAGCTTCAGGAGATCGGGGAGGCGCTGCATCATCCGGCGCATCCACTCTATCTTGGCAGAAGGTCCTGCCCGCCGACGTTGCCCCTCGTACTCGGTCTGCGGGATTCAGGCTTGAGAGAGGCTCTGCTGGAGGAACGTTGTCTTGCGGAAGCTGAGAGCAAAGTCCGTGGCACACGTCTTTTGCTGGAGAGCGATTCCACATCGGATGGAGCATTTTGCAGAGATGTTCCCCTCTCATACGGGCCAGAGCGTCGCAGTTACGGGATACGGCGAGTGCAGGAGACCATCGTCTTTGGAGAGGCGACACCGGCAGCTGCGGGGCAGCATGATCCGATGGAAGAGCTTAAGAAGGAGACACAGGATGTATCTGAGCAGAATTGAATTGGATCAGCAGAATAGGAACACGATGCGGCTTCTTATGTCGCCCGGAAATCTGCATGGCGCTGTGGAAGCTGCATTTCCGGGACCGAGATGCAGAAAACTCTGGCGTCTGGATCGTCTTCAGGGAAAGCTGTATCTCATGCTTGTAAGCGAAAGCATTCCGGACTTTTCCAACATTTCCCAGCGCTATGGAAATGGAGATGAGGGCGAGACGAGGAGTTACGATAGCCTTCTTGAGAGATTGAAGGAGGGGAGCCGCTGGCGTTTCAGACTGGTGGCGAATCCGACAAAGAGTGTCTGGACGGGAACGGGAGAGCGGGGAAAGGTGCGGGCCTGCGTCTCGGTATCTGAACAGGAGGAGTGGCTGCTGAAGCGGGATGAGAAGCATGGTTTTCACATAGAGCCTGACAGCCTGATGGTGACGGAGAGCATCTGGAAGATTTTTGAAAAAGGCAGTGAGGACAGGAGGCGTGTGAGTCTGAAAGGCACTGCTTTTGAAGGAGTGCTGACAGTCAGTGATGCAGAACGGTTCAGAAGAACGCTCTGCGAGGGGATAGGAAGAGGGAAGGCCTATGGTATGGGAATGCTGACGATAGTCAGGGCATAGCAAAATGAAGGCGTACAGCCGCTTTTTCTGAGGAGAAAGCTTTTCAGGAGGATGGAGGCAGATGAAGACGGAGATACCGGGAATGATCAGACCCGAGTTGCAGGCGCTTCCTGTCATAAGAGACAGAATGACTTTTCTGTATCTGGAGCGATGCCGGCTGAATCGGCAGGACAGTGCGATCACCGTCACAGACGAGGAGGGTGTGGTACATATTCCGGCGGCATCCATTTCCGTGCTGCTGCTCGGGCCGGGGACAAATGTGACACATCGTGCGATGGAACTGATAGGGGATGCCGGTGTCAGTGTGGTCTGGGTGGGTGAACACGGCGTACGTTACTATGCTTCTGGTCGCCCTCTGACGCATCATACAAGATTACTCCTGAGACAGGCGGAGTTAGTCAGTAACACCAGAAAGCATTTGAACGTTGTGCGGAAAATGTATGTGATGCGCTTTGAGGGGGAGGATGTGTCAAGGCTCACCCTGCAGCAGCTGCGCGGGCGGGAAGGCAGCCGTATGCGGAAGCTGTATCGCGAGCAATCAAAGAAATGGGGTGTTGCATGGGACAGAAGAGTTTATGATCCGGAGGACTTTGCGGCAGGAGATCCGGTCAACCAGGCATTGTCCGCAGGAAATGTGTGCCTTTATGGTCTTGCACATGCGGTGATCGCCGCACTGGGCTGCTCTCCGGGATTGGGGTTTGTTCACATCGGGCATGACAGCTCCTTTGTCTATGATATTGCCGATCTGTACAAGGCGGAGGTGACCATACCGATCGCGTTCGAGATTGCTGCAGATCCACCGGAGGATCTGCCAGCAGCTGTGCGAAGAAGAGTTCGCGATGCTATGACGGAGCGGCACATTTTAGAGCGCATGGTGCGGGATATTCGCAGCCTTCTGCTGGAAGAGAAAGAATTGCAGGCAGAAGCGGACAATGTAATTTATCTCTGGGATGACAGACTGGGAAATGTTGCAAATGGAAGATCTTACAGGGAAGGCTCGGAGAAATGATTGTCATCACATTGAGCGACTGTCCGCCCAAAATAAGAGGAGATCTGTCCAAGTGGCTGTGTGAGATCAGTACAGGGGTGTATGTTGGAAATATCAGCGCACGGGTGCGAGATCTGCTCTGGGACAGAATCTGTGAGAATGTAAAAAGTGGGCGGGTGACCATGGTATATAACGCGGCAGGTGAGCAGCGAATGAACTTCCGGGTTCATAACACGAGCTGGACACCGGTTGACTATGATGGAATCAGACTGATGAAACGTCCGCTGCCTAAGCAGATGCTACAGGAAGCAGATATGGAGGATGCTGTACTCAGTCATGCGGCAAGCCTGAGCCGGATGAATGCAATTCGCGTCTCCCAGCAAAGAAAGCTGAAGGCAGACTGCTATGTGGCAGTTGATGTTGAGACAACAGGACTCTCTCTCAGCGACTCGGAGATCATAGAACTGGCAGCGCTGCTCGTAGAGGAAGGAAAGGTGGTGGGTGTCTATCACAGTTATATCTCTGCGACAACACACGTTCCGGAAGACGTACAGCAGCTTACCGGGTTAACTCCGTCAATCCTTGCAGAACAGGGAATTCCGTTGCGAGAGGCATTACAGGGTCTGCTGGACTTTATAGCAGATCATAAAATGGTCAGCCATAATGTGGCCTTCGATTGCGGTTTCATCCAGGCGGGCTGCAGAAAATCCGGCTTGAGGCCCCCGCGGAATCCCTGTGTTGACACTTTGACCATGGCAAGGCGTAAAATTCGAGGGGTGACAGATTATAAACTGAGTACGCTGATATGTCATTTGGGATTAGAGGAGCTGGAGGCGCACCGGGCAGAAAATGATTGTCGTATGACAGTTATGCTGTATGAGAAACTAAAGGAAATGCAGTGATGTGCCGGGAGAGAATCCTTTAAAATAAGGATTTGTTTAGTATGTTCCCCGCGCGAGCGGGGGTGATCCCCGATCTGATACTCCTGCCCTCCAACAGCAATTATGTTCCCCGCGCGAGCGGGGGTGATCCTACGGCTCCGGTATAGGTTTCCGTGAGGGTAGTATGTTCCCCGCGCGAGCGGGGGTGATCCCTCATAGCCTTCTCAAAATCTTTCCCGGTTTTGATGTTCCCCGCGCGAGCGGGGGTGATCCCTAACCAGTGCATATAATATCGTCTTGAAGCGGATGTTCCCCGCGCGAGCGGGGGTGATCCCTGGAAGGCACGGCGGGATTCTGACGTTTTATAATGTTCCCCGCGCGAGCGGGGGTGATCCTCGATCTCTCGTCAATCATATACGATCCAAAAAATGTTCCCCGCGCGAGCGGGGGTGATCCTGAAACCGATCCGGATGAATCTTCGCGGCGCAAATGTTCCCCGCGCGAGCGGGGGTGATCCTAGGGTGCTCAGGACGACGCACTCGATCAAAGAATGTTCCCCGCGCGAGCGGGGGTGATCCCATGCCGGATCCGGATCAGATTTATGAGAAGATATGTTCCCCGCGCGAGCGGGGGTGATCCCAGGTAGCGGAAGGGAAAAAGTCAAAATCCGGAATGTTCCCCGCGCGAGCGGGGGTGATCCCGGCCGGACTGTTGAGCGGTGGGTTACAAAAAAATGTTCCCCGCGCGAGCGGGGGTGATCCCCATTTGACAAGGCAATTCGTAATGTTTGCATCATGTTCCCCGCGCGAGCGGGGGTGATCCTGAGGTCATCCCGTGGGAAGTTCCCTTGTGGAGATGTTCCCCGCGCGAGCGGGGGTGATCCTGAGCCGTCCTCCGGGGCGGCTTTTTCTTTATAATGTTCCCCGCGCGAGCGGGGGTGATCCCCTTTTTGTTCTCGCAGCTATCAATAGCCTCCTATGTTCCCCGCGCGAGCGGGGGTGATCCTTGGAAGGCGGCGGCAAAATCTCCATTCAGATTATGTTCCCCGCGCGAGCGGGGGTGATCCCATCCTCGGGCAGATATGCCCACTGTATACACTATGTTCCCCGCGCGAGCGGGGGTGATCCCATGGGAAAGAAAGAACATCTTTCTATCAAGATATGTTCCCCGCGCGAGCGGGGGTGATCCTCCTGTGGCTCCGTCTGTGACGGTCACGAAGTAATGTTCCCCGCGCGAGCGGGGGTGATCCTACGTGACATCACCAAGCTCACTCCACTTATATATGTTCCCCGCGCGAGCGGGGGTGATCCCAGCAAGGGATTCCATTCAATTAATAGGAGGGAATGTTCCCCGCGCGAGCGGGGGTGATCCTGCGCAGTACGTCAATAGGGCAAAACAGAAAAAATGTTCCCCGCGCGAGCGGGGGTGATCCCTTTCCTACAGCATCCTTCTCCGGAAGCCCCTGATGTTCCCCGCGCGAGCGGGGGTGATCCCGATACGAGCAGATGCAAAAGTATGTGGGTAGTATGTTCCCCGCGCGAGCGGGGGTGATCCTGCAGAGTTTCTCTGCCCAGTCAGCGGTATCGAATGTTCCCCGCGCGAGCGGGGGTGATCCTGGTTCGCTCTTTGTTAGGCCTTCAATGTTTTCATGTTCCCCGCGCGAGCGGGGGTGATCCTATTGCTTCTTCCATTCTCCCAATTCACAATGGATGTTCCCCGCGCGAGCGGGGGTGATCCCTGACTGTTTCCGTACTTCTCGCAAACCTGATTATGTTCCCCGCGCGAGCGGGGGTGATCCCAGCCTGCTGGATGGCGGGCGAAGCCCGGCGATATGTTCCCCGCGCGAGCGGGGGTGATCCTCCTCATTTTCACGTACCATTTCTGCAATTTTGATGTTCCCCGCGCGAGCGGGGGTGATCCTGAACAGGTCCAGAACCTGCTGAATACCATTCAATGTTCCCCGCGCGAGCGGGGGTGATCCTCTGCCCAACGCCCGCCTAGTCGACAATGTCTAATGTTCCCCGCGCGAGCGGGGGTGATCCCGAAAATCCGTATTTGCTGGGAGGGACCGGGACATGTTCCCCGCGCGAGCGGGGGTGATCCCGACTCCGACCGATAAGGTCAGCGAGATCATCGATGTTCCCCGCGCGAGCGGGGGTGATCCCAGTACTAGATCGGAGCTCGAACAGGTACGGGAATGTTCCCCGCGCGAGCGGGGGTGATCCCTTGAAAGCAAGTTACACACCGCCGAAACGCTTATGTTCCCCGCGCGAGCGGGGGTGATCCCCGACGCCTTGTAATCGTACGCGTTTCCACTCGATGTTCCCCGCGCGAGCGGGGGTGATCCTACTTGAGGTTTTGCTTTCAGCGGCACAAGTTTATGTTCCCCGCGCGAGCGGGGGTGATCCTCCCAGCCGACCGTTTTTGCCGTTGATCCGGCTATGTTCCCCGCGCGAGCGGGGGTGATCCCAGGCTGTTGTTCCAGAAAATCCCGTATAACCCATGTTCCCCGCGCGAGCGGGGGTGATCCCAAGTAAGAAACGGCTCGCAAAGTTCGCACAGTATGTTCCCCGCGCGAGCGGGGGTGATCCAAACGCCCGTTCAAAAATCATTGAAAGGTGTTTTATGTTCCCCGCGCGAGCGGGGGTGATCCCGGCAACGGGTCAAAGGACGATAAAATCCCGCAATGTTCCCCGCGCGAGCGGGGGTGATCCTCTGAAAAAGACTGCGTCCCTGTCACATCACAAATGTTCCCCGCGCGAGCGGGGGTGATCCTCTCCCACCAGTGAGGAAAACTCTTTCTTTCCGATGTTCCCCGCGCGAGCGGGGGTGATTTTTCTGTAACATGTCCGACGACGGCGAAAACACGATGTTCCCCGCGCGAGCGGGGGTGATCCCCTCTTTTTCCAGTTCGATTACGAACCTGTCTCATGTTCCCCGCGCGAGCGGGGGTGATCCTTTCAATTAACGGTTCTGAATTCGCGACAGATCATGTTCCCCGCGCGAGCGGGGGTGATCCTCCGTTGATAAAGCAACTTTTGTGCAACCCGGAATGTTCCCCGCGCGAGCGGGGGGTGATCCGATGGATGGGACTTGATTATTGCACACCCGCCAATGTTCCCCGCGCGAGCGGGGGTGATCCCAGTTCCCGGATGGGACATGATACTGCCCGACAATGTTCCCCGCGCGAGCGGGGGTGATCCCTTCCATCCGGAAACATTCGCATTCAAAAACAGATGTTCCCCGCGCGAGCGGGGGTGATCCTATCGGACTTCGGAACCAGCACTGTTACCTGAAATGTTCCCCGCGCGAGCGGGGGTGATCCTCATTCGACCGGAAGCATCGAAGACGTACCAGCATGTTCCCCGCGCGAGCGGGGGTGATCCCAAGCTCATAGTATCATCTTCGGGGCATCCTGTATGTTCCCCGCGCGAGCGGGGGTGATCCCCCAGTGGAGCTATATCCACTCTCAGGCAGCAGATGTTCCCCGCGCGAGCGGGGGTGATCCCCCAGTGGAGCTATATCCACTCTCAGGCAGCAGATGTTCCCCGCGCGAGCGGGGGTGATCCTGTGCCGGACGTATCTGTCGGAAGTACTCCTCCATGTTCCCCGCGCGAGCGGGGGTGATCCTGGCAGTAAAGTTACTGGAACGCTGGAAGATAGATGTTCCCCGCGCGAGCGGGGGTGATCCCAGTGGCGGGGACGGCGGCGAAGGCAGTCGGCGATGTTCCCCGCGCAGCGGGGATGATCTGCTTTTGCTGACGCTCACCGCAATTCATAAAGCGATGTTCCCCGCGCAGCGGGGATGATCCCTGGGAAAAACTCGCTGTGATGGAGCTTTTCCCATGTTCCCCGCGTGGTCCGGACAGTCAAAGAAACAATCATGCAGGTCAGCTCCAGCAAGAAATGGGCGTCCCGTCCGGAGCTGGACGCGGCCGGCAATCCAGTCCTCGGCAAGGCCGGAAAGCCCAGTCTTGTCAAGTCCTATACGGTTCTGCAGGATGACGCCATCCGCCTGATGAGGTCTTACGGCTATCATGATATTGAACGCGGGGAACGCGGAAGCGGCGAGGAACATTTGAGCGTCACTCAGTTCAAGGTCATGAAGGAAAAGGAACGTCTGACGAAACTGGAGGAGCGTTCAGCAGATCTGGAGAGCTCTCTGACAGGCCTTGAAGCGGATATCTTGGAGTCGGAAGCAGAGCTGCAGACGGTGGGTCAGACGCTGGAGAAAAAACAGGAGAAGCTCGATAAGCTCGCACTGGTCCTTAAGGGCGTGCAGGAGGTCACAGCCGGATTTGACGGCATAGCGGAGAAAGTGCTGCCGCCAGTGTCACTCTGGAGTCTGTAAAGTCCTACAAGGAGAAAAAGGTAAAACCGTTGTTCAATAAAATCCTTAAGGTGCTGCGTTCGGTCAAGCGTGCCTATCTAGATCTGCGGGAAAAGTACCGGAACCTGCTATCCCGGTATAATGATCTGTTTAAGCGGCATGAGCGGTCGGAGCGGCGTCTGGAAGGGGTGATCGCTGAGAACCGCTCCTTGAAGGAACAGGTGATGGACTACGGCAGGATCCGCAGGCTTATTGGCCCGGAAAAGGCGGAAGAACTGCTCAGATAAAGTTATGATTTTGAACGACTGGAGCGGGGGCAGATCCGAATGAAAAAGAGATCACGATCAGGGATGGAATTATAAGGCAATCATGAAAATTACCGCAAAGTCTTAAAATGAGACTTTGGAAAAAAGAATCGTTTCGGAAATTTGTTGAAAAAGCATTACTGTTCTCATTTTGAGGATTTTTGGAGTTGTTACTGCTAACATGTAAAATGATTGCTGAAAAGATGGTAAGTCTTCAATTTGATGACTTACCACTAATATCTGGAAAAAACCGCAAGTCTTTCAAGAGAGGACTTGCGGTGTATTGCTGATTGTCATTTTGAATTACTGAAATGGTAGTAAGTCTTCATTTTGAGGACCTACTAGTGACGTCGAATATGACAGAAAATAGTTGACCGATTTATTCGGTGCTTGTGTGTCAATAGCAATCACGTTATTTGATCACTGCTTTGCTATACATATGATCTATATAATAATTAGCAACTAATTTACACCAAAATCTATTCCCCAATCTATTCCTCATGTGACATAATGCACCTTGGGAATAGAACTTGGGAAAGGAAATCATCATGGATGTTAAATCAATCATTTTAGATTTATGTAATTATAATGATGAACAGGAATGGTTTGAGTTCAAGGAAGACTGGTTCCAGCCGGAGGCATTAGGCGAATATGTTTCTGCTCTGTCTAATGCGGCAGCTTTTCATTATAGAAAATACGCTTTTTTCGTGTGGGGGCGTTAACAATGAAACTCACGAGATAGTTGGTACGGACTTTAATCAATACTGTGAACATAATAAAGAGCCATATCAAAACTATCTGGCAAGGAATCTTTCTCCAAGCATTAATTTTTCATTTGAAGAAGAAATAATCAATGGAAACCGGGTCGTTATACTCATTATACCTGCGGCGGAAGAGATACCTACTGCTTTCAGGGGAAAACGATATATTCGGATCGGGTCCTCTAAAGTCAACCTGAAGGATTACCGAAAGCGTGAGATTCAGCTTTTCAAAATCTTGGACGGAAGGATAGAAACGATTGAAACTAAGCCTGCGAAGTACCAGGAGCTTTTTTTCAAAATTGTTTGGCTATTATGGGTCAAAGGGTATTGTTCTGCGTGAAGAGACATTTATCAAATCCGCAGACCTGGCTATGAATGGTGTGTATATTTATGATATACATGGAATAAATGGGAAAACACCGGAATTAACTATGAAACATATGGGATTAATTGCATCTCCAAGAATGGTAGGCACCGAAAAGACTATTGTAGAAATATTTGAAAATAAATTAAAAGAATAGTAGAGACATATTGGTATGAATTGATTTTTAGATTTTACCTGTTTCCATATATAGTGCAAGATCATATCAACTCCTGCCAATCAGTTATAAAATGAGTATAAAAAGAGCCTTCCCACTTGCAATTGTGGGAGGGCTCCTGTAGGATATAGCTATCAGTTCTCTGTATCTTTCACTTCTGAAGCGTCTGTTGTTTCTATGAGTTTCTCTGTTTCTTCAGTTTTAACTTCCTTTGTCCCGTCTGCTTGATAGTCAGTCTCTGAATCTGAATTGGCTGCTTTCGGTTCAGCGTTTTCGTCGGAATTTTTATTTTCGATATTTTTCGGGGAGTAATCTGCGTGTGCCTTGGAATTGGACGGTTCTTCGGCTCCGCTGGAGTCTGGATCGGGTAGCGATGTGTCTGGGCCTGCCTCGTCTGTTGCGCAGCTGTCAACATCAGCCTCATCAGGCTGAGAGGTCTCAGATGACGGAGCATCCTCAAGAGTCTCATCTACTATAGTGTCGTCAGCATATTCTTCCTCATCCGGAGCAGTGACGGATAAGGGAGCGCTTTCATCCTCTTCCGGATAGAGCTTGCCGTAGATATCCTCTGCGAGCGCGTCAACATAGCTCTGGTCTGCGAGATCGTAGTGGGTGATGAAGCAGTCCTGAATGAGCTCCATGCGTCTCAGTGCGAGCACCTCCGGGCGGAGTGCACCTTGCTCCCGGAGGATCGTCTCGTCGATCTGTGCAGCGCTGTAGTTGTCTAAAAACCACTGCGTGAGCTGCTCAGTCGCGGTCTGTTCTTCGGCGATCTGACCCTGAATCGCTTTTGCGGCGGCGGCGGTCTTTAGATAGATGCCGAAGGAGCCCAGTGCGAGGACTATAAACATCAGCTTCAGCATGATATTGCCGGGCAGGGTAAAGGGCAGGTGCAGCGCGCTGCCAAAGCTCAGCACTGCCAATACAGCCATGATCGCACCGACCAGAAGAAAGGCAGAGGCAGAGGATTTCAGATCCTCATAGCGATCTGCCCGCTTCACGTATACAGCAGGGGCGGGAGCGGGGGCATTCCGGAGGGCTTCCTCTTCGGCCTGTTTCAGCAGAGCTTCCTGCGCAGCCCTTCTTTCCGCTGCGGCGCGCTCTGTCTCTGCCTCCCGCTCTGCCTGCGTCGCGAGATAGGCATCCTTATCTACCAGAGCTTTTCCGCAGTCCGTGCAGTGCTCCACACTGTCTATGAACTCCATATCGCAATCCGGACAATATTTCATGATCGTCTCCATTTCAGGTCACATGTATTTTGTTTCAGTATATCGGATGATCTTTTTTTTTTCAATCTCTGGTGGTGCAGAACTGTGATATTTATGCGGGAAATGCCCCTGAAGGTGGGGGGATTTTATAAAAATTGGGTCTTGTTCCGGCCGAAAATTTATATATGATAGGATTTCATCAGAAATAAGCGCTCTCAAGGGATACAGAGGGATCGGGAGGCGGGATGGGACAGGGCGATGAGAAAGAGGCGGGAGGCAGTTGGAAAAATGGTGGTGTATCTGCATTTTCCGATGAATTGTACGTGAGAAGGTGCTATCATTACAGTGAGTGTGCGAGCAATGAAGAAGAGGGAGGATCATGTGTGAGTACAAAGAAGCCAGGGCCTGAATTCCCACCGATACGTCTCAGGGTTGTGCTCATCATCCTCTTTATCATAGTGGGGACGGTGCCGATTCTGGTGCAGGGCTCGGTGATCACAAATGCGTTTCGTAAGACTTTGCTGGAGAGCCGGAAGGCGGAGATACAGAACCGCAGCCTGATTCTGGCGACAAAGCTCTCCCGCGCAGGGTATCTCGGCGCGGGAGGAGTGCAGGATGCGGCGCTGAATACGGAGATGGATGTAGTGGCGCAGTCCTACAGCGGGCGACTGCTTCTGATTGATCAGGATTATCGCATACTTCGTGACAGCTTTCACCTGAGCGAGGGGCGTTATCACATTGCGCCGGAGGTGATTCACGGTTTCCGCGGAGAAAACGGGACGAGCTACAATGAAGATAAATATTACATGATACAGACGACCCCGATCTATGATTCTGTAGATTTCGGAGACGGAAGCGGGGAGAATGCGGGGCGTTCCGTCCGCGGGGTGCTCCTCTTTATTGCTTCAACGGAATCTCTGCGTGCAGAGCTTTCCGGAGCCCGCAGTACGCTCTGGATATTCAATGCAATTATGATGATACTGCTGCTGAGTCTGAGCGTATACCTATCAGCCCGTATTATGCGTCCATTTGCGGAACTGCGCGAGATGCTGCGCAAGGTATCGGCCGGAGATCTGAACCAGAATATTGAACAGCACAGCTATGTCGTGACAGAACAGATCTCTACCGCGATCAATACGACACTGCACAAGCTGAAATCAGTCGACCAGTCGCGCGACGAGTTCGTCTCAAATGTTTCGCACGAGCTGAAGACGCCGATCACCTCCATACGCGTGCTCGCAGATTCGCTGATGAGCATGGAGGACGCGCCGATAGAGCTGTACAAGGAGTTCATGAACGATATCTCCAGGGAGATAGACCGCGAAGCGAAAATTATTGACGATCTTCTGAGCCTGGTGAAGATGGATCGTTCTGCGATCGTCCTGAGCCGCAAATCGACAGATATCCATGCAATGTTGGAGCAGATTCTGAAGCGGCTCCGCCCGCTGGCGCGAGTCAATAACATAGAGCTCACGTTGGAGACAGTGCGTGAAGTCAGCGCGGATGTAGACGAAGTGAAGTTCTCGCTTGCAATTATGAATCTGGTGGAGAACGGAATCAAATATAACGTGAAGGATGGCTGGGTGAAGGTAAGCCTCGACGCAGACCATCAGTTCTGTTATATCAAGGTGGAGGACTCAGGCATCGGTATTCCGGAAAATCAGCAGGAATCCGTCTTTGAGCGTTTCTTTCGAGTGGACAAGGCGCGCTCCCGTGAGACCGGTGGCACAGGACTGGGGCTCGCCATCACAAAGGATATCGTGCTGATGCACCAGGGGATCGTGCGTCTGAACAGCAGGGAGGGAGAGGGAACCACCTTCCTTGTGCGTATTCCTCTGACCTATATCGAGAACAGCACACCGGGCAGCGCAGCGGAGAAGAAAGGATGAGGCAGCTTATGAAGAGGATCACATCGGCACTGCTCGCACTTCTGGCTGTGTTTCTGTTGGCTGGCTGTGTTCAGCGGGAGGCGGAGGCAGATCCCGGGAGTGGAAGCTATTATGTGTATTATCTGGATAAAAATGTGACAGAGCTGGAGCATGTGCTGTACAGCGTCTCTGCAGAGAACAAGGAGGAGCTGATCTCTGAGCTGCTTGAAAATCTCATGCAGGTGCCGAGCAATATAGATATGATCCCAGCGATCGGAGACGATGTGAGATATGAGTCCTTCAGTCTGGACGGATCGGTGCTCTATCTCTATTTTGATGAGCGCTACGGGGAGATGAAGCCGGAGCGGAAGACGCTCTGTAATGCAGCGCTCACGGAGACTCTGACGCAGGTCGCGGGTGTGGACCATGTCGGCATTTATACAGGAGGACAGCCGCTCAGTGGCCAGAGCGGGGCACCGCTTGGCCCCTTCACGGAGAATGATTTTGTGAACAGTATCTCGGATGTGAACCGCTATGAGAGCGCGGAGCTCACACTCTATTTTGCTGACGCTGCGGGGAAAACTCTGGTGGAAGAGACCCGGACCGTCACTTACCGCGTGGATACGCCGCCGGAGCAGCTGGTTGTTGAGCAGCTCATTGCCGGGCCGCAGCAGAGCGGCAGCCTTGCGGTGCTCTCGTCCGACACGCGCCTGCTCAGCGTCTCGGTGAACGAGAACGTCTGCTATCTGAACTTCAGCAAGGAATTTCTGACGCCAGTGCCAAATGAGAATCCTTATCTCACCATCTATGCTCTGGTCAATTCTCTCTCGGAGCTCACGACAGTACAGCGTGTGCAGATTGCGGTTGAGGGCTCTCAGGCGGTGTTGTTCCGGGATATTGTCTCTCTCGATACGCTCTTTGAGCGGAATCTGGACTATATTCCGCAGTGAGCGGGGCTGCGTACAGATAGAGCGCGGGTAGCTCTCTGAATATTCTGGCCCTGTAAGCACAATCTCAGCACAGGACAAATCAATATGCGAAGACCTTTTGAAATCCTTGCAGCCGGTCTGGTACTTGGAGAGCTGACAATGTATGCGGGGAGTAAAGGTGCATGGGCAGCGGCAGGACTTGCGGCTGTCTGTTTTGCTGTACTTATTTTTCTGCCGTGGGAGCGGGGGCCGCGTGTTTTAAGCAGGCGACAGCCTCTTCTGGGAACGGGACAGAGAAAGCGGTGCAGAGCTGTTACGCTTCTCTTGGCGCTTGGCTTTTTGCTTGGCGCATTGCGGCTGTATCAGGCAGAGCGTATTTCCCCCGAGGAGCGGAGCCTTGATCTTTTAACCGGCGGAAGCACAGCGGAGCTCACGCTTACGTGCAGGGCGGAGCAGCTTCTTCCGGGGCGGGATGGCAGGGTGCATGTCCGCAGCGGACTTCTGCTTATTTCCTGCCCGGAGGAGCTGGTGAAGGAAGAAGGGATCCAGTGCGGATATCTGCTCTCTGTCTCTGGAAGACTGAGTCGCATCGCGCAGGCCACGAACCCCGGAGAGTTTGACTTTGCTTCTTATTACAGAGCGCAGGGGGTGACGCACCGTCTGTCAGCAGAGCGCATCACAGTAGAGAGGCGGAGGCCTGCGCCTCTCTCTGCAGCGCTCTTCCGCCTGCGGGGCTTCTGCACGGAGCGTTTTTCTTCCCTTTGCGCTGCGGAGGATGCCGGTTTTCTGAATGCGGCGCTCTTTGGAGATAAGACTGCGCTTCCGGAGGAGCTGTACGAGCGCTACAGGAGAAACGGGATTGCACATCTGCTTGCGATCAGCGGTCTGCACACGGCACTCCTGGGGCTTGGTCTCTACCGTTTGCTGCGGAGATGGGGGATGAGCTATTCCGGCAGCGGCCTGTCGGCAGGGCTCTTTCTGCTCTGTTACTGCCTGCTCACTGGGGCAGGGACAGGCGTTGTGCGCGCGGTGATCATGCTTCTGCTCTCCTTTGTGGCAGATGTACTGGGCCGGGGTTATGATCTGCGGTCTGCGGTCGGTATCGCGGGAATAGCGATGCTGCTGGTCTCTCCTCTGGAGCTGTTTCAGTGCGGCTTTCAGCTTTCCTTTCTTGCCGTGTTCTTTATTGCTGGGCCGGGTGCGTCACTCTGGCGGGAGCTGCTTTGGCGCCGGGAGAGATGGAGGAAGAAGCGGGAACGGAAGGGGAACAGCGGACAAAAATCAGAGGACAGAATCCTGTGCGGTGCGGGTTTGAGACTGTTTGAGACTGTGGCACAGGCGCTTGTGATGGGCATTTCCGTGACACTCGGTACGCTTCCTGTGATTGCGTATTGGTTCTTCTCCGTGCCGCTCTACAGTGTGCTTCTGAATCTGCTGGTGATTCCGCTCATGGCTTACCTGCTGTGGACAGGCATCTCTCTTCTCGTGCTCCTGTCGCTGGAATACTATCTCACAGCGTCTGCCATGGCCAAGGCAGCGGGGATTTTGCCGCCGCTGCGCTTTCTGGCACAACTGGCTGCGGGCATCATACATCGCATCCTTCAATTTTATACCCTGCTGTGCGCTGTCTCAGAGCAGCTTCCGTATCACAGTGTTCTGATTGGCAGGCCGAAGCTCTGGCAGATAGCGCTGTATTATCTGCTATTGCTGCTTTCACTGTATGGCTTCTGTCAGGGAGCCGAGAGGGCAGGCGGATTGCTGAGCTGTATCTGTAAGGGCGGTGCGGTGCGCTCCGTCGCTTCGGGAAGAGCCCCTGCTTTTGCAGTGCGCCGTCTGCGTCTCTTCATATGGGGATCCCGTCTGCTGCCTTCTCTTTTGTTATGCCTCGCACTCTGCTCTCTGCGGCCACTGCGGAGCCGCTGCCCGCGCCTGTGGTTTCTTGATATCGGGCAGGGAGATGCCATCGTGATCGAGCAGGGTGCCCGCTGTATCCTGATTGATGGCGGCAGCAGCTCCAATCTGAAAAATGGCGCATACATCCTGCGACCATTTCTCTTAAGTAGAGCGCTGCGGGAGGTGGATGCGGCCTTTATCACACATTCGGATGTGGATCACACAAATGGTGTCGCCTGGCTTATGAAGGAGGCGCCGGAGTTTCGCTTTCATCGGGTGGTACTGAATGCCGCGGCCTCGCGGGACGAGCTGCACTACGGGAGACTGAAGGAGCTCATAAAGGAGAATGGCGCGGAGCTTTTGTTCATGGGAGCGGGGGAGAGCCTCGGCAGCTTTTACTGTCTCTGGCCGCGTCATGGAGAGGTCGCTGAGGATGTGAATGAGCAGTCGCTGGTGCTGCTCTTTCAATACGGCGCGGAGCACTGTCTCTTCACGGGAGATGCAGGAACGCCGAGTGAGGAACAGATACTGGCGGCGCTCACGCAGCAGCCGGAGCTCTGCTCTGCACTTCGGGGTATCCGCCTCCTGAAGGCCGGGCACCACGGCTCTAGGGGAGCCAGCTGTGAGGCCTGGCTCACACAGCTTCAGCCGGAGACTACCGTGCTGTGCTGCGGCAGAAACAACCGCTACGGACACCCGCATGAGGAGACGCTTCAGCGTCTTGAAGCAGCCGGGACAGAGATACGCTGCACCGCGGAGGAGGGAGCTGTCTGCATTGAGCTCGGAAGCAAAAAAAAAAGAAAATTAGCACTCCCCTATTGACAGTGCTAATAAGCGGTGGTAGACTGAGCTCAGTTGAAATTATGTTCTATAACTAATAGAACAAAAGGAGAGAGGTGAAGCAGAATGAATATCAGTAAATTTACGCAGAAGTCGCAGGAGGCGATACAGCTTGCACAGAAGCTTGCTGTGGAAAACGGCAACCAGCAGATAGATGAGGAGCATCTCGCAGCGGCTCTGCTTGCTGTGGAGGACTCTCTGATTGCAAATCTGGTCACCAAGATGGGCATACAGAAGGAGAGTCTTGAGAATGAGCTTCAGAGTTTCATTGAAAGACTGCCGAAGGTCAGCGGCGCAGGGGGGCAGGAATACCTGAGCAGCGAGCTGAATCGCGTTCTGACCGGGGCGGAGGATGAGGCCAGGGCCATGGGGGATGACTATGTCTCCGTGGAGCATCTCTTCCTCTGCATGCTGCGCTATCCGAACCGGGCGATGAAGGAGTGCTTCCGGGCGAGAGGCATCACCCGCGAGCGCTTTTTACAGGCGCTCTCTACGGTGAGAGGAAATCAGCGTGTCAGCACGGACAATCCGGAGGCAACCTATGACACGCTGAACAAATATGGCTACGACCTTGTGGAGCGTGCGCGGGATCAGAAGCTCGACCCGGTGATCGGTCGTGATGAGGAAATACGGAATGTCGTGCGGATACTGAGCCGCAAGACGAAGAACAATCCGGTGCTCATCGGTGAGCCGGGCGTCGGCAAGACGGCGGTTGTGGAGGGGCTCGCACAGCGTATCGTCCGGGGGGATGTTCCGGTCGGGTTGAAAGACAAGAAGCTTTTTGCCCTGGACATGGGCGCGCTCGTCGCCGGGGCAAAGTACCGCGGAGAGTTTGAGGAGCGCCTGAAGGCTGTGCTCGAGGAAGTGAAGAAGAGCGAGGGGGAGATTATCCTCTTTATCGATGAGCTGCACACCATTGTCGGTGCAGGGGCCTCTGAGGGAAGCATGGATGCAGGAAATATGCTGAAGCCTATGCTGGCGCGCGGGGAGCTGCACTGCATCGGCGCGACAACCCTTGACGAGTACAGAAAATATATTGAGAAGGATGCGGCACTGGAACGACGCTTCCAGCCGGTCATGGTGGAACAGCCGACGGTGGAGGATACTATCTCTATACTGAGAGGGCTGAAGGAGCGCTATGAAAACTATCACCATGTGAAGATACAGGACGGCGCGCTGGTATCCGCGGCGGTGCTCTCGGACCGCTACATCACGGATCGCTTTCTGCCGGACAAGGCGATCGATCTGGTGGATGAGGCCTGCGCAATGATCAAGACGGAGCTGGACTCCATGCCCGCGGAGCTGGATGAGATGAACCGGCGGCGCATGCAGCTGGAAATCGAGGCGACCGCGCTGCGAAAGGAGACAGATTCGCTCTCGAAGGAGCGTCTCGCGCAGCTTGAGAAGGAGCTCGCAGAGAAGAAGGCACAGTTTGCGGAGGCAAAGTCCCGCTGGGAGAATGAGAAGGCGAGCGTGGACAGCCTAGCCAGGATACGGCAGGAGATCGAGGACGTAAACCGCGAGATTCAGGATGCACAGCAGAAGTATGATCTGAGCCGCGCTGCGGAGCTTCAGTACGGCAGGCTTCCGGAGCTTCAGAAGAGGCTCGCGGAGGAGGAGCAGCGTGTCGGAGACAGTGAGCTCTCTCTGGTTCACGAGGCGGTGACGGAGAATGAGATCGCGAAGATTATTTCCCGCTGGACCAATATTCCGGTGGCAAAGCTGAATGAATCGGAGAAGGCGAAGACCCTGCATCTCGATGAGATCCTGCACCGCAGAGTTGTGGGACAGGATGAGGCGGTGCAGAAGGTTGCGGAGGCCATTCAGCGCAGCAAGGCAGGCATCAAGGATCCGTCTAAGCCCATCGGCTCCTTCCTCTTTCTGGGGCCTACCGGCGTCGGTAAGACGGAGCTGGCGAAGAGTCTCGCAGAGGCGCTGTTTGACGATGAGAGCAGCATGGTCCGGATCGATATGTCGGAGTATATGGAGAAATTCTCCGTATCCAGACTCATCGGAGCGCCTCCGGGCTATGTCGGCTACGACGAGGGCGGTCAGCTCACGGAGGCTGTGCGGAGAAAGCCCTACAGTGTGGTGCTCTTTGATGAGATAGAGAAGGCGCACCCGGATGTGTTCAATATTCTCCTGCAGGTACTGGATGATGGACGCATCACGGATTCCCTCGGAAAGACTGTGGATTTCAAGAATACCATCATCATCCTGACCAGCAATATCGGCTCCCAGCATCTCCTGGAGGGCATAGATGAAGCGGGACATGTCGGCCAAGACGCTGCTGTTCTGGTGGACGCTGAGCTGAAGGCGCGATTCCGTCCCGAATTCCTGAATCGCCTGGATGAGATTATCATGTTCCGGCCGCTGACGCGGGACAATATCGGCGGCATCGTAGAGCTGCTCATTGCTGACACGAACCGGAGACTTGCAGAGCAGGAGCTTTGCATTGCGCTCACGGAGGAAGCAAAGCGCTTTGTCGCGGAGCGGGGCTACGACCCGGCCTTTGGCGCGAGACCCTTAAAGCGTTTTCTGCAGAAGCAGGTGGAGACGCCGGTCGCAAGACTCATACTTGATTCCGGCAGTGGACTGCACAAAGGCTCTGTGATCGAAATAGATGTGAATGGAGACGGAACCGCCCTGAAGGCCGCAGTCCGCTGAGAGAGGCTGCGAAGAAGAAGACTCGCTCCGCCGGAGAATGTGTTTGCGCTAAGAGAAGGCGGAACGGGGGAAGCATACAGTTCGTGCATGGGAGGCTCTCACACCGGGGAGAGCGCACAGTCCCATGAAAGCCGGAGAAAAGCACCCCATGACGAAGAACGCGGACTTGCGGGACAGAAAGCTTTCGGGTAAAATTGCCTTGTATTTGACAGAGATTCCCGCAGAGAGAGGCTGCTTTCAGAGAGCCGGACTCCGGCAAAGTGTCGGAGCCACAGGCTTCGGACACAGAAAAGCAGTAATATATACGGATGTAACAATAATAAAGGCTGCGGGCCCGAAAGAAAGAGAGGCATATATGCTGAAAACCGGAATCAGGGGAAATTATGAGATGGAGGTCACGGAGGAACAGCTCGCGGTAAATGTCGGAAGCGGCTCAGTGCATGTCTTTGCGACGCCGATGATGGTCGCCTGGATTGAGCACACGGCGGCGGCCTCTGTGGCGGCAGAGCTTCCGGAGGGGAAGACCACGGTCGGAACGCTGGTCAATGTGAGCCATGTGGCGGCATCACCTGTGGGGATGAAGCTGCGCTTTGAGACAGAGCTCACGGAGATCAGTGCAAACGGGAAAATCCTGAGTTTTCAGGTCGCGGCTTACGATGAGAGAGGTCTGATCGGCGAGGGCACGCATCAGCGGGCCATAGTGGACAGAGCCCGCTTCGAGGAGAAGGCGACTATGAAGCTGACTAAGTAAGCTCCCGACTGCGTTGAAGTGCAGTCTCCAGTGCCCTGAGCGCCTCAGGGGTGTCGACATCCGCAAGCTCCAGTGCGGAGCCCGTCGCTGCCTCTGAGACCAGCTCGGGGTATTTTTGTATGAGATGGCGTCCGCCGCAGCGATCGGGCAGCGCTGTGAGCTCGGGAAAGAGCGCCGCGGGGAAGTAAACCGGAGCACCGCGCTGTCCCTGAAAGGAGAGACAGAGGATGCGCCCGGGCTCTGCATCTGCCGCCCGGGAGAGCCGCAGCAGACTTTCCTGTGTGGGGAGGGGCTGGTCCGCGAGACAGAAGATGCAGCCGGAGAGCGGTGTCGCTTCCCGATACAGGCTGTATTGCAGGATAGTTTCCCGGACATCCGGCATACCTTCCGTCAATATTTCAATTCCGAGGCGTATCGCCTCATTTCGAAGGGGAAGCGTGTGGAGCACGGCCTCTGTGCCTGTCGCCAGGCAGTGTGCATAGATTTCCGCGTGTCGTGTGAGGACGAGACGGCGCAGGCCGGGGAGCGCCGCGCTGCTGTCCAGAATGTGTCGGAACAGCGGTTTTCCGTCGAAGTCCGCGAGCAGCTTATTTCCGCCGAAGCGCCGGCTGTTACCAGATGCCATGATGATGAGGGCCTTCTTTTCGGTACCGGGCATTTCCCACCTCCGTTTTGAGACTTTTCTGCGCGCAGGAGTCGGAAGAAACCATTTATACCTGCGCTGTCAGAGAAAGCTTAGCATAAAAAGTACGGCACAGGTAGACTGTATGGAGGATGAAATACAATACTGCACAGAAGCATAGAGAAGGCATTGCTTTTCATGCCCCCGGGGTGTTAGGATAGGAGATATAATTCTTTACATTTTATAGCAGAGGGGAGGAAAGGATGCCAGGAATTCTGATTTCAGTATTGAAGAGTCTTAAGAATCGCGCCCTGATGCTGTTTGTGTCCTTTCTCATGTTCTGCTGCATCGCGACGGCAGGAGGCACGGAGCAGCTTTGGCGTCTGGAGTCCGTGGCGCAGTCCCTCTTCTGGCAGGCAGAGGGGGAACCTGCCTCCCTGTTTCACTCCTCGCTCCCACTGGAGAAGAAGACCGTCGCGGTAAAGACGAGCGCGCCTCTTGAGTCGCTGCTTGGTTTTGAGCGCCAGGACGCGGAGCCGCATGTTTCAGATCATACCCAATATCCCCTTTCAGAGGGGCTCGCTGTACTTTTCATACTTCTGTTCTGTGGCAGCCTCACGACTGCCTTTTTCTGCTGTTTCCATGAGGGACACAGGCAGAAGATTATCTTCTTGCGGCGCATGAGCGGCCGCTATCCTCCTCTGTAGTTTCCGCAAGGGGAACTGAAGACACGTGGAGCCGTGAGTCATGGCTCAGGCTCTGTCCATTCAAACAGAGGATATTATGCCAGATTATAAAACTGAATATCTTGTTGGAATTGATGTCGGCTCGACGACGACAAAGATTGCAGCCATGGATCCGGTCTCGGAAGAGCTGGTCTGGTTTGAGTACAGAAGACACGGCGCAGCGCAGCTTCAGAGCGTTCAGAGTGCCTTGGAGCGCTGCGCCGCTGCCTTTCCGGGCGCTGCGGTACGCGTCGCGCTAACAGGCTCCGGAGCAAAGCCCATCGCAGATCTTCTGGGTTTGCCCTTCACGCAGGAGCTTGTGGCAAATGCCGTCGCCCTGCAGCGTCTGTACTGTGAGATTGGAACGGCAATCGAGCTGGGCGGGCAGGATGCAAAGATGCTCTTCTTCCGCAGGGATGAGGCGAGCGGGGAGCTGCAGAGCTCCGACATGCGCATGAATGGAAGCTGTGCGGGTGGAACGGGTGCATTTATTGACGAGGTTGCATCCATCCTGAAGCTGCCGGTGGAGGAATTGAATGCGCTCGCGGAGCGCGGACGGAAGGTCTATGCAATCTCTGGGCGCTGCGGCGTATTTGCAAAGACAGATATACAGCCACTCCTGAATCAGGGGGTCTCCAGAGAGGATATTGCCCTCTCTGCGTTTCATGCGATTGCAAAGCAGACCATAGGGGGGCTGGCGCAGGGGCTTGAGATACGAACACCAGTTGTATTTGAGGGCGGCCCGCTGACCTTCAACCCAGTGCTGGTGCAGGTATTTGCGGAGCGTCTGTCGCTTGAGAGAGAAGAGATTCTCATACCGGAGCACCCGGAGCTGCTTGTGGCCTGCGGCGCTGCGCTCTCCCTCAGGGAGCTGCACCGGGAGGCGGCACTGCGCGATCCCGCTGCGCTCGCTGCGGAGCTTAAGGAGCAGCAGGGCACACTGCGGGAGCAGATGGACAGTGTGGCGCGGCCTTTTTTTGAGAGTGAGGAGGAGCAGCGCGCCTTCTCAGAGCGCCATCAGAAGGCAGCGACGCCGCAGAGAGAATTGCCGCCGGGAAGCACGGTTCGTGCCTATCTTGGCATTGACTCCGGTTCCACTACGACGAAGTTTGTGCTATTAGCGGAGGACGAGGAGCTGCTGGACAGCTTCTATGCTCCGAATGGCGGCACTCCGCTGGAGCTCATGCAGAAGGCGCTCTCTGCGTTGAAGCGGCGCTATGAGGAGAGGGGAGTGGAGCTTCAGATCCTTGCTGCGGGAAGCACGGGCTATGGAGAGTTTCTGCTGCAGCGCGCCTTTGACCTTGAATGTCACTGTGTCGAGACTGTGGCACATGCGCGGGCGGCGGAAAAATATGTGAAGGACGCGAGCTTCATTCTGGATATTGGCGGGCAGGATATGAAGGCCATATGGCTGGATCACGGCGTCATTACCAATATCGTGGTAAATGAGGCCTGCTCCTCGGGCTGTGGCTCCTTTCTGGAGAATTTTGCCGCTTCCCTTCATATTCCGGTGGAGCAGATCGCGGATGCGGCATTTTCCTCCGCAAAGCCGGCGCAGCTCGGAAGCCGCTGCACAGTGTTCATGAATTCCAGCATCATTACGGAGCAGAGAAACGGAAAGCTCCCCGGAGATATTATGGCAGGGCTCTGCCGCTCCATCATAGAAAATGTATTTACCAAGGTGATACGCATCTCCAATCTTAGCTCACTCGGCGAGCGCATCGTGGTGCAGGGCGGAACCTTTGAAAACGACGCGGTGCTCCGCACGATGGAGCAGTATGTCGGCAGAGAGGTGGTGCGCGCGCCCTATCCTGGTCTTATGGGGGCAATCGGCGCGGCGCTTCTCACGAAGGAGCAGTGTGAGGCGGCGGGCGCCGGGAGACAGAGAAGCTTCATCGGTCTTGATGGAGTGGAGCGTTTTTCCTACACGCGAGAGGCGGATATCCCCTGTCCCTTCTGCGAAAACCACTGCCGCCGCACGGTGCTGCGCTTCTCAGACGGGCGCAGCTGGGTCACCAATAACCGCTGCGAGCGGGGAGAGCTGCTTGGAGACCCGCGCGAGGAGGCAGTGCGCAAAGAGCTTAAGGAGCGGGAGAGCAGGCAAAGAGCAGTTCCAAATCTCTTTCAGACGAGAAATCAGCTTCTCTTCCGGGAGTACCGGGTGCCCGTGCCGCGGCAGAAGCGGAATATCACCATAGGACTGCCGCGCGTACTTGCCTTCTGGGACACCATGCCCTTCTGGTCCAGCTTCTTCAGGAGCCTCGGCTTTCGCGTCGTGATGTCTCCGATGAGCACGCGGGAGATGTATGAGGAGGGGCTTAAGGCGGTTCCCTCCGATACGGTGTGCTTTCCTGCAAAGCTTGTGCACGGGCATATCCGCGCGCTTTCGCGGCTCGGTGCAGACCGCATCTTCATGCCCTCCGTGACAGTGCGGCCCAGTGAGAATACGGAGAAGCAGAGCGTATCCATGTGCGCGGTGGTGAAGGGCTATCCCATTGTGATACGAAACTCCGACAATCCGGAGGAGCAGTTCGGCATTCCGCTGGATGCGCCGCTCTTTCACTGGTATACGGATGCGGACAGAGAGCGCCAGCTGCGCCACTATATGCGGGAGCAGTACGGCGTGGGGGCTGTAGAGCTTCGCCGCGCGATCCGGGCCGGAGATCGCGCACAGAGAGAGTTTCGTGGCATACTGAGAGCCGAGGGTGCGCGGGTGCGCGCTCTCGTCAGGGAGCAGGGGGGCTATGCTGTTGTGCTGGCGGCGCGTCCCTATCAGGGAGATCCGCTCGTGAACCATGCGCTGCCGGAGCTCTTTACCGGCATGGGTATCCCGGTACTCACAGCGGATTCGCTCGGGGCAGAAGCAGAGACAGAGCTTTGCAGGAGCCGCATCGACATCGTGAATAATTACCACGCGCGTATGCTCTCCTCTGCGATGCTGGCGGCGCGCAGCGAGGAGCTGGAGTATGTGCAGACCGTGAGCTTCGGCTGCGGCCACGACGCCTACCTCTCCGATGAGATTGTGCGGGTGATGCGGGAGATATCCGGAAAGACGCCGCTTATCTTAAAGCTTGACGAGAGCGATGCACAGGGGCCGCTTCGCATACGCGTGCGCTCCTTCGTGGAGACTGTGCGGATGAAGCGGGAGCGCGGTGCGGCGAAGCGTCCTGTCCGCGCACTGTCGGATCCCTACGCGCTGAAGTTTACAGAGAAGGATGCAGAGGCGCGCGTGGTGCTGGTGCCGAATACGAGCCACGCTTTCAGCCGTGTTATGGCGGCGGCCATGAGCACGCAGAGTCTCTGCGCCGTCCCGATGGAGCTTGGCGGAGAGGAGGCCATACGCCTCGGAAAACGTTATGTTCATAACGACATCTGTTTTCCGGCGCAGATCGTGATCGGTGAGGCGCTTTCAGCACTGCGCAGCGGACGCTACAATCCGAAGCGCACCGCGATCGCCATGGGGAAATATCTCGGAGACTGCCGTCTGACGCACTACAGCGCGCTGCTTCGCAAGGCGCTGGATGACGCGGGCTTTTCGGAGGTCGCGATACTCACAAACGACACGGAGGATATGCATCACATCCATCCGGGCTTCAGGATGAATTTAAAGACCTCTGCGATCATTGCCTTCGCACTTCCTATGATTGACGCACTGGCGGAGCTTCTGCACAAAATACGTCCCTATGAGCGCTATGCGGGCAGTGCGGACCGCGCCTATCAGCGCGGCCTGAACTTCATCATCCGCGGTATTGAGGAGGAGAGCATACGGGGAGCGGAGCGCGGCTTCCGCCGGGCCATTGAGATCATGAATATGCTGGAGTACGACCGCTCCAAAGAGCGGCCGAAAGTGCTCATCGTCGGGGAGTATCTCCTGAACTTCCATCCCGGCGCGAACCGGGAGATCGAGCGTTATCTCGAGAGAAACGGCTTCGAGATCATAGAGGCAAAGATGACAGATGTGATTCAGAAGACCTACTTTTACAGGGACGCGCAGAATAAGGAGTACCGACTCAGAAAGGGTATGCTTGAGAAGGGGCTGCTGCATGTTGCGAACAGTGTCTTTGAGCGGGCACATGAGCTGACCGACCGCATCGCCTCCGCACATCCGCTCTACGAGAGGGCCACGCGGCTTCACGAGCTGGTGCGGCGCAGCGATCCGGTGATTCACCACAGCTTTGATGCGGGAGAGGGTGTGCTGATTCCCGGGGAGATTCTCCATCACGCAGAGCAAGGATGCAGGAATTTCCTCATTCTTCAGCCCTTTGGCTGCCTGCCGAACCACATCGTCGGACGGGGCATCATGAAGAAGCTTAAGGAGATGTATCCCGAGGCGCAGATACTTGCGCTGGATTACGACCCGGATATCAGCATGGCAAATATCGAGAATCGTTTGCAGCTGCTCATTATGAATGCCGCAGCGGCGCAGGCAGCGGAGCAGCGCGCGGCAGAGAGACGGGGTAGCACAGCGCGCCCGACAGAGGGAGCGCACGCCGGCGGCAGCATGCGGGAGCCCAGCCGGCCGCTCGGAGCCTCCGCCGCCTTTATGGCATACAGGGATACAGGAGAGCTGAAGCTGATGTAAAATTTGAGATGGCATACAGCAGTGCCCCGGGTGTTATCCTCGCCCGAGGCACTGTTACCAGGATGCGCCTGACGGCGCAGTCTGTGTTTGTGGATCAGCCCTCCTTCAATGATTCGTATTTTCTTACAACCTCATCGTAGAATTCCTGCTCGATGGAGGAGAGGGAGGCGTTCTTTCTTGTGATAATGCCGAAGCTCAGGTGCTCCGTGCAGTGCAGGAGAGGAATCGAGACTACATGGTACAAATTGCTCTGCCCCGAGAACTCGGAGATACCTATGGTGAAAAAGGTTGTTGAGGAGATGAGGCGCATCTGCTCCTGCCGGTCGCATACATAGATGATTTTCTGGGAGTCGTTCAGATCTATCAGTCCGCTGCCTGTTGCAATGTGGTAGATGAAGTCCTCGTACTGCCCCTCATAGCGCACAAAGCCGTAGTTTCTGAGCTCGCCAACATCCAGCGCGAAGCGGTTCTGTCCGGCGAGCACGGGGTGATTTTTGGAGAGACAGACATAGGGACGGAAGGTCGCGAGCGGCCGCAGCGTCAGGTTCTTGTCCGCGAGGTTTCGGAGCGTCAGCTCGCTGTCGGTGGTGGAGTAGTGGATCACACCGATGGTGGAGCGGCCGTCGGCGACATCGTCCACGACATTGGTCAGCGCGTCCTCACGCAGGTGGTAGTTGATGTGCTCTGCCTCCTGATGGCGGCGGCATATCTCATTGAAGCACTCCGAGGTATGAGAGAAGCGGGTCATACTGACATTGAGGCGGGACTGGACAGAGACGGTCTGCGTGACAAAGTGGTTCAGCTTCGCCATCTCCCGCAGTATGATCTCGCAGTGCTCCAGATAATCTGCGCCCTCCGGGGTGAGACGTGTGCCGCGGCTCGTGCGCTGAAAGAGCGTGAAGCCGCACTCCTCCTCCGTGGTTTTCAAAATATGACTGAGCTGCGGCTGAGAGATGAACATCGCCTTTGCCGCGTGATTAATGGAGCCCCATTTTGCGATTGCAACGATATATTTGATATTATTTGCATCCATAGGAAACCCTCCGCTGATAGCTATATCATACTACAAAAACCGCTGCAGTAGTAGGTTAAAGCAGCGCGATAGAGCACTTTCCCACACATGAAGGAAGGCTCATGCAGGGAAAGTCCTTCGGGCACTGTAATCCTCAGAGGCTGTGTTTCTACAGTCACTCTATCAGTGTGGTGAATAGCTCATATATATAGAACAAATTACTGGATTGTATTCCTCTGTGTTATAATTTAATAGTAAATATGTATAAAGCCTGTGCGCAGAGCACAGAAGGAGGGGATATGGGGCAGGAGATTCAGAAGGCGTTGGATGAGGCCTGGCTTAAGGGACGGAGTGTGCTGATCGAGGGAAAGGTTGCGGACTATATACCGGAGCTCGCAAAGGCGGATTCTTCCAATCTTGGCTGCTGTATCATGAAGACAGACGGCACGATGTATAAGATCGGTGATTATAATATTCCCTTCACCATGCAGAGCATCGCGAAGACCTTTGCGCTGATTCTCGCGCTTCAGACCGCGGGCTACGACAAGGTTTTCAGCAAGGTCGGCATGGAGCCGACAGGAGATCGCTTTGACAGCATATTGCAGCTGGAGCTGAAGGACTGGCGGCCCTTTAATCCCATGATCAATGCAGGCGCTATCGTCACGACGGACTGCATCGACGCGGAGCAGCCCTTTGATGCCTTTTTAAATCTGGTCAGAAAGCTCTGCGGGGACCAGAGCATCTTCCTGAACGAGGCAGTGTATCAGTCGGAGAAACGCACAGGGACCAGAAATCGCTCCATCGCCTATCTGCTGAAGAGTGATCATGTGCTGGACAAGGAGCCGGAGGAGGTTCTGGATGTCTACTTCCGCATGTGCTCGGTCATGGCGACAGCAAAGCAGCTCGCGCATTTTGCGATGATACTCTCCAATAAGGGGATAGACCCGAAGACGGAGGAGCGTCTGCTTGACGCGGATATCGTGCGCATTGTGATAGCACTCATGATGCTCTGCGGCATGTATGATGAGTCGGGAGAGTATGCGGTAAAGGTTGGCCTGCCCTCAAAGAGCGGCGTGGGAGGCGGCATTGTCGCGGTCGGGCCGGATGGCACCGGCATCGGCACCTTCGGCCCCATGCTGAATAAGAAGGGCAACAGTGTCGGCGGAGAGAAGATGCTTCAGTATCTCTCCGACAGGCTGAAGCTTCATATCTTCGCCTGAGCAACAGAGCAGATTAATCGAATCTTCATTATTTTCGCCTGTGTAAGGCGCTGTCCTTGTGCTATAATGGGTAACAATTATGTACACCTGTTATTCAGTATGAGGACAGCGCTTTTTCGTTCGATGGAGGGATGGATTTATGTGTGGAATTGTCGGTTATGTCGGCAGTCAGCAGGCTGCCCCGATTCTCTTAAACGGCCTTAAAAAGCTTGAATACCGCGGCTACGACTCCGCCGGAATTGCCGTGCGGGACGGAGACAGCGATGCAGTTGTAATCAAGGCGACCGGAAGGCTCCATGTGCTTTCGGACAAGACAGATGGCGGCCATGCAGTGCGCGGCTGCTGCGGCATCAGTCACACCCGCTGGGCTACGCACGGTGCTCCCTCCGAGAGCAACGCGCATCCGCACAGCTCCATGGACGGAAACGTCGTCGCAGTGCACAACGGTATCTTTGAAAATTACCGCGAGATACGCGAGAAGCTTCTCCGGAACGGCTATACCTTCTACTCCCAGACCGACACAGAGGCGATTGTGAACCTCATTGACTATTATTACAAGAAATACAAGATGGGACCCATCGACGCGGTGGCAAAGACGATGGTTCGTGTCCGCGGCTCCTACGCGCTGGTCGTGATGTTCCGCGACTATCCGAATGAGATCTATATCGCTCGCAAAGACGCACCGCTCATGGTGGGGCTCGGTGAGGGCGAGAACTTCATTGCCTCCGATGCGACCGCCACCTTAAACTACACCAGAAAGGTCTGCTACATCGACAATCTGGAGATGGGACGGGTCACCGCTGACAAGGTCGAGTTCTACGATCTGAACGGCGACATCGTGGAGAAGACTCCGGTGGAGATCGACTGGGACCGTGAGGCTTCCGAGAAGGGTGGTTACGAGCACTTCATGATGAAGGAAATTCAGGAGCAGCCGAAGGTGCTCCGCGACACCCTGCATGCCTATATAAAGGGCGATCCCGAAAAGGAGGACTCTCTCCTCTCTGTGGATCTTGAGAAGACAGGGCTCACGGAGGATTTCATCCGCAGTCTCGACCAGATTTGTATCATCGGCTGCGGCTCCGCCTACCACGTCGGTGTCGCCGCACAGTATGTGATCGAGGATTTCTCGAGACTTCCGGTGCGCATTGAGCTCGCCTCCGAGTACCGCTACCGGAATCCTGTGATCAGTAAAAACGCGCTGGCAGTGATTATCAGCCAGTCAGGCGAGACAGCAGACAGTCTCGCAGCGCTCCGCGAGGCGAAGGCAAACGGTATCCCGACCTTTGCGATCGTAAACGTCGTGGGAAGCTCCATTGCCCGCGAGGCGGATCATGTGCTCTACACCTATGCGGGGCCGGAGATCGCCGTCGCGACGACCAAGGCCTATTCCGCACAGCTCATCGGCGCCTATCTGCTTGCAATCGGTCTTGCCACTGCGACTGGGAGGATGAATGAGCACAGAGCTTCCGAGCTCCTGCATGAGCTGGAGACCCTTCCGGGCAAAGTACAGAAGATTCTGGAGGACAAGGAGCGCATTCAGTGGTTTGCCTCCAAGTATGCAAACACGAAGGATGTCTTCTTTATCGGCCGCGGCATCGACTACGCGATCTCCCTTGAGGGCAGTCTCAAGATGAAGGAGATCAGCTACATCCACTCCGAGGCCTATGCCGCCGGGGAGCTGAAGCACGGCACGATAAGCCTCATCGAGGAGGGCACGCTGGTGATCGGCATACTCACCCAGTCCGAGCTCTACGAGAAGACGCTCTCGAACCTCGTCGAGGTGAAGAGCCGCGGCGCCTATCTCATGGGCCTCACCACTGCCGGCAACTTTGATATCGAGGACACGGTGAATTTCTCCGTCTTTGTCCCGAAGACGGACGAGCACTTCGCAGATTCGCTCGCGGTGATCCCGCTGCAGCTTCTCGGTTATTACATGGCAGTGACCAAGGGGCTGGATGTCGATAAGCCCAGAAACCTCGCGAAGTCCGTCACGGTCGAGTAAGGACGCAGCCGGGCTGAAACAAAAAATGCACCGCTGCGCGCAAGTTTTGGTTTGAAATAAAAACCACCCTGAAAGGAATCCCGATCACAGCTGTCTGATTGGAGATTCCGGTCAAGGTGGTTTTTTTGCAGTATTGCTGTTTTTAGCCGATGCCGCCCATCATTGCTCCGGCAATCAATGCTATCAGCGCGGCGGTGCAGTAAATATATTTGCCGAGGGGATAGAACCAGTCACCGATCGGCTTGCTCTCGGCTTTGCGCCCCTGCTCGACAGAGCTGAGCGCAGTCTCTTTGCGAAGCACCCAGAAGAACATGATGCCTGCCAGCAGCGCGCCCAGAGGGCAGATATAGATGGAGACAAGATCCATCCACTGAGATGTCCAAGGCTGAATGAGAAGTGCCACAACGCCGCCGATCCCGCCGATGAGAGCTACGGAAGGGATTCGCTTCATGTTCAGCTTCTCCTGCAGGAATGCCACCGGAGCCTCATACAGATTGATGATGGAGCTGACGCCGGCGAAGAGTACACAGATATAGAAGATCATACCGACGATACGTCCACCCGGCATGCTGTTGAACACATTGACCAGATATACGAACATCAGACCGGGGCCGCCGCCGACATCCTTGATCCCTTCACCCAGGACAACTGCCATGGAGGGAATGATCACAAGAGCGGCAAGCAGTGCGGCAATGGTATCAAATACGGCCACATTGCGCGCGGAGGAGGGCAGATCCTCATCCTTTGGCAGATAGGATCCGTAAATGACGGAGCCGTTTCCGGCGACGGACAGGGAAAAGAATGCCTGACCGAAGGCATAGATCCATACTTCAGGGCTGGCAAGACTGGCGGGCTTCAGCGTGAAGATATATTTGTAGCCCTCCATTGCGCCGTTCAAGGTGCAGACATAAAAGCCAAGGCAGACAAAGAGACCGAACAACAACGGCATCATGATCTTGTTGGCTTTTTCAATGCCACTGGAGATTCCCTTTGCCATGATGGCAAGAGAAGCAATCAGTCCGATTACCAGCCATACGCCGTTGCCCACGCCGAAGATTCCGCTGCCGACAATCATGCCGACGGCCTCACCCAGCGTTGCAGCCTCCGGTGCGGCAGCGCCGAAGGTTCCGCCAATAGCGCCCATATCCGTACCCAGCGCGTACAGGCTTCCGGAGATCCCCATCCAGCAGTACTTGAAAATCCAGCTCATTACAACGGTATAACCGATGGCGAGCATCATGGAGCCCAGGATGGGCAGCGCACCGATCAGCTCGCCGATCTTGCGGTTGTCCATGCGCTCTTCCGTGCACATGCCAAAGGAACCGACAGGACCCGCACCGGCGCGGCGGCCGAGGGCAAATTCCTCGATTACGCCGGTGGAACCGATTAAAACAACAAAAAGAAAATAAGGAATTAAGAAGCTTATGCCGCCAAACTTTTGTACCATAATGGGGAAACGCCAGATATTGCCCATGCCAACAGCAGAACCAATACAGGCCAGAATAAACCCCCACTTGCTTTGAAAGCCGTCGCGTGTCTCGAGAGTCTGATTACCCATGTGTTTGCCACTCCTTCTTAGGCTTTAAAAATCAGCGGTTTCCGCGCAACCTATTCAATTCTAACAGAATAAATTTTGAGAAGTCCAGCGCCCCTTGACCCGATGAAGAGCGCTGGACTGTGCTTTCTTATTTCGTTTCGTTCGGATAGGGTTCGAGGAAAGCGTGGAAATGACGCATGGGCAGCGTATGACCCCAGGTAATGCGCATATTCGGGATGCTCTCGCGATCCTCATACAGAGCCTTGACTGCGGCGATGACGTAGTCCAGATGCTCCTGTGTCAGGCGGCTGCGGTCTATGGCGAAGCGAACCACATTTGCGAGCTCGGCCTGCTGCTCCGGCGTCTTGAGATCATATTCCATGGAATAGTCGCCAAGCTCGGAGACGCGAATGCCGTAGCGCCGGATTAATTCCAGAGAGAAGCCCTCGCCGGCGAATGTGTCATGGCCGCGCTTGCCGTCAAAGAACTCATCCATATTGATATACACGGCATGACCGCCGGCCGGAAGCACGACACCCTTGACGCCGGCCCGGTAGAAGCCTTCCGCCAGATAGTTGCACTGCGCAACGCGCTCGCGCATGTAGTTGAAGTCGCAGCTCTCATATAAGCCGATGGCGAGCGCCATGATATCTCTTCCGCTCATTCCGCCGTAAGAATCATTTCCGTAGCAGGAGATCTGCTTGACCTTCAGCAGAACACCCACGTCTGTCTTGACGGAACCGTCCGCGTTGAAGTCGGAGAAATTTTTCCAGAACAGACCGCGATCGCGGAAGGCAAGCATACCGCCCATGTTGGCGTGTCCGTCTTTCTTTGCAGACATGGTGAAGGCGTCGCAGTAGGAGAACATCTCTGTCGCGATCTCTGCAATGGATTTGTCCGCGTAGCCCTCCTCGTTCATCTTGATGAAATAGCAGTTTTCTGCCCAGCGGGCGACGTCAAATACCAGCGGAATCTCATACTTGTGCGCGACACGATTGATCTCGCGGATGTTTGCCATGGAGACAGCCTGACCGCAAATCGGATTGTTCGTGATGCAGGTGAAGATCAGCGGAACATTTTCCACACCGACAGCCTGAATCAGCTGCTCGAGCTTTTCAATATCCATATTGCCCTTGAAGGGGTTCTTCTCATAGTGCCCGCCCTCGGGAACCTGATAGAGCAGCTCCTTGTGATACAGATTGCGCGGCACGGATCCCATCTGCTTGATATTGCCCTCTGTGGTATCAAAATGTCCGTTGGAAGGAATGGTGAAGATCTTACCGGGGTGGCGCTGCGCAAGAATTTTCTTGACTATTTCCATCAGAACCGACTCGGCTGCGCGTCCCTGCTGAATGATGAAGGTGTTCGGGCGCTCCATCTGTGCCGCGCCTCCGTTGAACAGACCGCCCTCATATTCGCAGAGGTAGACCTCATCCATCATTTTCTCCACATCGCGGCAGTCGGTTCGCACCAGATCTGCGATCTTCTTCCAGTTTTTTTCACCGCCGCGCTCAAAGATATCACGGAAGGTATCCAGAAGCACATAGTATCCGGTATTGCGTCCGTAAGCCTCGTCTCCAAGGAAGAGCGCCGCCCACTGCTGGTTGGTCATGGCTGTTGTTCCGGAATCGGAGAGCATGTCCACTGTCAGCATGCCGGACGGAAAAGCAAATTCATTGTAGTGTGTGGCCTTCAGGGCGCGTTCGCGCTGCTCGACAGTGACGTCCGGGATATCGCGCACAGCGAAAGCGCAGTGGTGAGGAGCGGGAACGTTCAGGGGATACTCTTTAGACATAATACTTACCTCCATTGAATTGAGCACATCGTGCCTTGATTTTCAGAGGATACTCCGGTCGCCGGAAACTGGGGCTCCCTTGCCTCGTTCCGCAGCTGGCGGACAGTATCATTCATAGAATAAGAAATATAATTTTCAAAGCTTACCTTGCTGCGATCACTTCGATTTCCACCAGTGCATCCTTCGGAAGGCGGGCGACCTCCACCGCGGAACGGGCGGGAAAACCGTTCTGATCAAAAAAATCAGAATAGACCTGATTCATAGCGCTAAAGTTGTTCATGTCACTCAGGAATACTGTGGTTTTCAGGACCTGTGCCATATCGAGGCCTGCGGCTCTGAGTATCGCCTGCACATTGCGCAGGGACTGACGGGTCTGGGCTTCGATTCCCTCCGGGAACAGTCCTGTAGACGGATCAATGGGCAGCTGTCCCGATGTGATGAGCAGTCCGCCGGATGACACGGCCTGTGAATAGGGCCCGATTGCCGCAGGCGCCTGATCCGTGCTGATAACAGTTTTCATTTTGATTCACCTCCTTTTCTTTCTTAGAAAATTTTATCACTATTAAAAAATATTGTCAACGAAGGGATGATAATTCTTACATAATAACCTCATAAAGAATAGTATTTTTGGGCACTATTGCTAAACAAATTAAAAATATTATCTTTGCGAGGAAGTTTTTTCGCGGTTTTGACAAGGCTGTGCCGCTTCGCTATAATAAAAATATTCAATTAAACACAGGACGAGGTGAGCGTATGCCTGTTGTGACAAACCCTCTTTTAAAGCACTATATGAAGCTGACGGAATTTCTGGGACTGGCTCTTGGACCCGACTATGAGGTGGCCCTCCACGATATGACAAACAGGGAGCATTCCATTATTGCAATTGCCAACAATCATGTCAGCGGGAGAAAGGTCGGTGCGCCTTTGACCAATATGGCACTCGGCATATTGCGCGACAAGAGCTATGAGACTTCCGACTATCGCACACATTACTACGGTGTTTCCGTTAATGGTAAGGAATTGCGCTCCAATACGATGTTTATTAAACAGAATGGAAAGCTGATCGGTATGCTCTGCATCAATTTTGATGACAGCCGTTATCGGGCCATCACCCGGCAGATTCTGGGGCTCTGCCATCCCGATATGTTTGTGTCGGATATCCTGTCTCCCTGTGCTTCGGCGGTAAAAGATCCGATTGAGAAGACCTCTGTTCCGGAAAAATTCCATAACAGCACGGAGGCTGTGACTGCGGATACAATCGGGCGGGAGCTTGAGCATATGGGCATCACGGCTGAACGCCTGACTTCGGACGAGAGGCTCAGGATTATTGCTTCTCTTGAGGCTGACGGGATATTCCTGCTGAAAGGGGCGGTCAAAGATGTCGCGCAGAGGCTGCACTGTTCTCAGGCCAGTATTTACCGCTATCTGTCCCAGATCAAAAATAATTCTGCCGGAACGACTGGAATTTGAGGGCATTTTTGCCGAGAACCCCGGGAGCAGATCATTTAATTTTGTGAGGAGGTTCCTCTATGCTGATTCCGCTGCAACATTTTTACCAGATACCGGCATTTGTCAGAGCCTGCAGCTATGAGCATGTATTTGGTTCGCGTGCGCTCACGGCTCTTCGCGCCTATGGAATAGAGAACAGCGATGTGCGCTTTTTCCTCTGCGGATCCGAGAGTTGTCCGGAGGCGGCGCTCTGTCTCCAGAATGGTCTGCTTTCCGTCGCTTCCGAAGGAAACGCCTCTGCGGCTCCGATTGTGGAGTTATGCCGGCAGATTGCTGTCAGAGAAATTCATACGGATTTTGAGCTCTGCCTTTCTCTGAAAAGCATGCTCGGGGGCAGGATGGACAGCTCCTGCTATATGGTGTACGGGAGAGCATCTGTGCAGGACAGCTTTCCGGAGCTGCTTCCCGCTGATCCACAGACGATTTTTTCGGTTCTTCAGCGCAGTCACGAATATTATCGCACACATCTGAACTTTGATCCCTGGGGCAGGGATCTCCGAAATAGGCTGTCCCGCGGTCTTTCGGAGCTGTATCAGCTGAAGGTGGACGGAGAGACCGTTGGGACCGGAAGCATTGCTTCTGAAGATGACAGCAGTGCTGTAATTGCCGCTGTGGCGGTGCTGCCTGAGTACAGACGCCGGGGACTTGGCAGCTGCATCACCTCGTTTCTGACAAAGCGGATTCTTGAAAAGGGAAAGATTCCACGCCTGATTTCCGGTGACGACAAGGTTGCAGACCTGTATCGTCACCTGGGCTTTGAGGTCTGCGGACGCTGGGGCGAATTGTATCTCTGAAGGCGGAAAGTCTTTCGAGTGATAGATTTTGAATTTTGTGCTGCCGCCGGCAGATGAAAATATTTCGATCAGACAAAGAAAAGCATCGCCTCTGTCACCCGGAGTCGCGTGACGGAAGCGATGCCTCTGTTTTTCTGCGTTCTGATGCACAGTCTGCATTCTGATCTGAGATCTGTGCTGTCGGGGCCGCTATCTCCCGAGACGGAGCAGCTCTGCGAGTGTCTCATAGCTGCTCCGCTCCAGCATGCATTTTCCAAAGCTTCTCGGCAGGACGAGGGTGATGCTGTCGCCGCGCCGCTTTTTATCCGCTTTTGCAGCCTGGAGCAGCGCCTCCTCCGGGAGCTCTGTGCTGCGCGGCAGCCGGTATTTCTGAAGCAGGAGCTCCAGCGTTTCCACACATTCCTGCGGGCAGTTTCCGCGGCGCTGTTCCGCCCTCGTCATGATGCCCATGCCGATTGCGACACCCTCGCCGTGATAGATCTCATAGCCGCGGCAGCGCTCCACAGCGTGCCCCAGCGTATGCCCGAAGTTTAGTAGCTGACGATCCCCGAAGTCCTGTTCGTCTCTGGCTACGATATCCCGCTTCAGCTCCACGCAGTGCGTGATGATCTGCGGAAGGACATCCTCTGCGTCTTCCTCAAGCAGGAGCCTGAGCAGCGCAGGGCTCTGTATCATGCCGTACTTGATTACTTCCGCCATGCCCTCCGAAAAGACCTCCCGCGGCAGGGTGCGGAGCACGTCTGTATCGCAGAGCACGAGACGCGGCTGTGTGAAGCTTCCGAGCATGTTCTTGCCCTCGGGAAGATCCACTGCGGTCTTCCCGCCGACGGAGGAGTCTACCATCGCGAGGAGCGAGGTCGGTATCTGAACACAGGGGACAGAGCGCAGATAGAGCGCTGCTGCGAGACCCGCGAGATCCCCCACGACGCCGCCGCCCAGCGCGACGACGACATCCTCCCGCGTGAGCTCTTTCTCTGCAAAGAAGCGTATGGTCTCCAACAATACAGAGGGATTCTTCGAGGCCTCCCCCGCAGGAAAGACAAAGCGCTCGCTGCGAAAGCCCGCCGCGCGGAGCTTCTCCTGAACTGCCGGGCCGTACAGCGGCCACACATTGGAATCTGAGACGATCACGGCGGATCGTCCGGGAATCAGCTCTGCGATCTGCTCCCCGACATCGCAAAGCAGCCCTGCGCCGATTCTCACCTCGTAGTTCCCTGATGCCTCTACTCTGACTGTCTGCATATTCATCCTCCGCATATTTTGCCGATCGCTCAGCCGAGCGGCGCCTCGAGGCCCGCATTGGCTTCCCCTGCAGCTGCCCGTATGAGGTTCACTGCGCGCGCCACATCCGTGAATTCCTCCGGCCGCAGGGACTGTGCGCCGTCACAGAGCGCGTGTGTCGGGTCATTGTGCACCTCAATGATCAATCCGTCTGCTCCGCAGGCTGCGGCAGCCATCGCCATCGGCTTCACATAGCGCGCCACGCCGGTCGCGTGACTCGGATCGACAATCACCGGGAGATGGGAGAGCTCGTGCAGCACAGTCACGGCGGAGAGATCCAGAGTGTTTCTGGTTGCGGTCTCGAAGGTGCGGACGCCGCGCTCACAGAGTATCACCTGCTCATTCCCCGCACTCATGATATACTCCGCGCTCATCAGAAGCTCCTTGATGGTGTTTGCGAGGCCGCGCTTTAGGAGTATGGGCTTACTGGTCTTTCCGAGCTCCTTCAGGAGCTCAAAGTTCTGCATATTTCTTGCGCCGACCTGAATCACATCCACCTCCTCAAAGAGTGGAAGATGGTTTGCGTTCATGATCTCTGTGACGATGGGGAGTCCGGTTTCCTTCTTCGCCTCTATGAGCAGCTCGATGCCGTCCGCCTTCAGCCCCTGAAAGTCGTAGGGAGAGGTGCGCGGCTTGAAGGCGCCGCCGCGGAGCATGGTTGCGCCGGAGGCCTTTACGCTCCTTGCGATTGAGATGATCTGTTCCTCACTCTCCACAGAGCAGGGACCCGCAATCAGGGCAAAGCTTCCGTGCCCTACCTTTAAGTGCTTTGCGCCCACCTCAATCACGCTGTCCTTCGGATGAAACTTCCGGTTCGCCTGCTTGAAGGGCTCGGTAACGCGCTTCACATCGCGGACAATATCAAAGCGTTTCAGCTCGTCCTCACTGATCTTTGAGGTGTCGCCGATCAGGCCGACTATGGTTGTAAAATCTCCCCTTGAGATATGAGTTCTGAGATTCTGCCCCTCAATCCAGTGCAGCAGCTCGTTGAATTTGTCTTCTTTCGCCTGAGAATTTACGATTACGATCATAATTCTGCTCCTTTCCAAGCCTCCCTCACACGCTGACTCTGCCATAGCGCTCCTTCGGAGAAATATCCCACAGGAATAAAATAAACCCGTCTGCGGCGAAGTGTTTTCGCCGCAGGCGGGTCCATAAACTTCCGGTGAATTCTCCGGTGTTTTATTCCGCAGCAGAAAGCACTTTTCCTACCATAGCATAAGCGCTGTAGTAGCAAAAGTAAAAGTAGTTCATTGCTGCGTTCGCTGTTCTCATAAAACACCTCATAAGTATAGAGCTTCGTCTGTCCCGGCGGGAGCTTTTCCCCCTTCGATTGGCGCAAATATAGCACTGTCGTGCGCTCTTGTCAAGCCCTTTTGCAAGACAAAGTGCTGAAGCAGTATGAGCGGTGCGCTTTGCTCAGTCAAGTATCTCCAGCGTACCGTTCGCGATGCGCTGTCCGCTCCTTCGGTCAAAGAGCATGGCCTTTCCGCTGAAGGAGAGCTGTACCTCAGAGCCGATGGTGAAGATATCGCTGCCAAAGACCACACCCGTCAGGAGAAAATCCTCCACACGGATCTTCACCGTGGTCTCCATGCCGGTGGGCATCACGCCGTAGATCTCTCCGCATATTCCCTTGCCGCTCTTGATATCCAAAAATTCGGGGCGAATGCCGATGAGTAGATCTGTGTTCTTCATCTTCTCCGGCTCAAAGGCGGCGTCCTCCTCATTCACGCGGGCAATGTGATAGCGGAAGGCCTCGTCCTTATTTCCCTTCTCGACATAGCCCTTCTCCGTGGACTTTGTTTTCAGCGCCTTTGCTGCCTCTGCCTTTTCTGCGTCGCGCTTCTGGAACCATTCGCCGAGTTTAAGCTCCCGCTCCGGGCGGAAGCGGACTCTGTGGCTGCCGAGCAGAGAGAGGGTGATGCTGCCGTCCGCACTCTGCGCTGTCTCTCCGGGAGTCTCCGCTGTCTCTGCCTCCGCCTCGATGAAGTTGATGGAGGGGTTGCCGACAAAGTCCGCGACGAAGCTGTTGGCGGGACTGTTGTAGACTGTCAGCGGCTCCTCGTACTGCTGCAGCACACCGTTATTGATGAGACATATCTTTGTCGCGAGTGTCATCGCCTCCATCTGGTCGTGTGTGACGTAGACAAAGGTGGAGCCGGTCTCAACGTGGAGACGCTGCAGCTCGTAGCGCATCTCCAGGCGAAGTTTTGCGTCGAGGTTTGAGAGAGGCTCGTCCATGAAGAGCACGGTCGGTTCCGGTGCGAGTGTTCGCGCGATCGCGACGCGCTGCTGCTGGCCGCCGGAGAGCTCCGCCGGGTAGCGGTCCATAAACATGCCGATCTTTACGATGCGGGACACGCGCCGCACCGCGAGATCAATCTCCTCCGCGGAGAGCTTTCGCTCCTCTTTCACCACAGCGCCGTCCTTCATGAACTCGTAGTTTTCGTTCAGGCCCTCTGAGATCCGGGTCTCCTCGGCCTTCTTAAGGAGCGCTGCGGCCTCCTCTGAGACCTCTCTTCCGCTCTCCAGATGGTAGCCATAGAGCTTCTTCGCAGTCATCATGGAGATCTGGAAGCTGTCGATCAGCTTGATCAGGCAGCGCTTCTCATCGATCTTTCCGTCCTTGTCGCGGCAGTCCTCTGTGATGCGCCTCACTTCGTCCGCGCGAGAGAGGCAGGCTCCGAGCTGCGCCATCGTGCGGGCTTCAAAGTCGGTCTTCGGGAGCATTTCCCGCACGTTTGAGAGCCCGAAGGAGATATTCTGCTGCACGGTCATGTTCGGCCAGAGTGCATAGTTCTGGAAGAGAAAGCCGACCTTCCGCTTGTTAGCGGGGATGTTGATGCCCGCCTCGCTGTCGAAGACCACGCGGTCCCCGATGGTGATGCGTCCGCTTGTTGGCGTCTCAAGCCCTGCGATCATGCGAAGTATGGTGGTCTTTCCGCAGCCGGAGGGGCCGAGCAGCGTGATAAAGGCATTGTCCGCGATATCCATGGATACGTCGTCTGTTGCGTAGAATTTATTCCAGCGTTTTGTGATATGTTCCAGTTTGATTTCCGGCATCATTAACCTCCTATGCCCTTGTCGAGGCTTGCGCCCGTGATCTTATTGACTATGGTGTTGCAGATCAGTATCGTGACGATGAGAATCAGGTTGATACCGCTTGAGAAGGCGTAGAGTCCCATCTCATCGAAGTAGTCCAGCGTTGTGGACAGGATGAAGCCCTGCACGCAGAGCAGCATGAAGAGCGAGAGCTCTCTTAAGCAGGTCATGAAGGGCAGGAGATAGCCGCTTATAATCGAGGACTTCTGTATCGGGATGATGATCTTCGTCATGCGCTGGATCCACGGAATGTTCAGGATGATCGCCGATTCCTCGATCTCGCCGGAGAGCTGCAGCATGGAGTTCAGTGCGGCCTTCGACGCGAAGGGAATGTACTTGATGGTGCCGACGATAATCAGCAGCCAGTAGGTGTTGAAGAGATTCACATACTTGTTCGAAAAGAGAATGAAGTATGCGACGCCGACTGCAATGGAGGGCATGAGGTATGGGAGAAAAGCGACCGCATTTACATAGTTCGCCCAGCTGCTGCGCCTGTCCTTTGAGACCGCGTAGCCGATCAGGGTTCCCATGGTTCCGGCGAGCAGCGCGCAGAGCACAGAGACGATGATGGTTCCCAGGAAGGCCGTGCGTATGGTGTTGTTGTAGAGTATGCCCATCTGCCCGTACATGCCGTTCTCAGTGATATTTTCCGCCGTGATCCACCACTTTGTCGTGAGATTGGCCGCGTCGCCCGTATAGAGGAAGGAGTAGTCGCCGGGGTTCGGCAGGAAGGTCTCAAAGGCAAAGGAAATGATGGGGAAAATGCTGGTGAAGAAGGTCAGGATCACAAGGATCAGGGCGATGAGATAGCGCCCGGCTCTTCCGAGTCGTATCTTGCTGATCTGTCCGGACTTTCCTGTGACGGTCGTGTAGTTCTTCCGGCTGGTCAGAGAGATCTGGTTCAGCAGCATGATCGCGACGCCGAAGACCATCATGATGATGGCGAGCACCGATGCCTCTCCGGTGTATTTTGAGTTCATGGAGACGTACTTCGTGGAGAGGGTGTTCAACCCGAGGTAGTGCGGCACCGGGTAGGAGCCCATGGCGGAGCCGAAGACCAGCAGTATGGTTGAGAGTATGGCGGGCTTCACCATGGGAAGGGTGATGCGGGTCATGATCTTCCACTTCGGCGTGTCTAGTATGGTGGCGGCTTCCTCAAGGTTTGCGTCCATGTTGCGGAATATGCCGCCGATCAGGATGTAGGCGAAGGGCGCGTAGTGCAGTCCCAGCACCAGAAGGCTGGGAAAGAGTCCCTTGCACCACCAGATCGGCATGCACACCCCGGTCGTCGCGGCGACGAGGCCGTTCTGTGTTCCGGTGACAGCGTTGGAATTGAAGAGATGCTGCCAGACGACCGCCAGCGTCCACTGCGGCATGATGTAGGGGAAGATGAAGATGGAGCTCAGGTACTTCTTCCACGCGAGATCCGTGCGGGTCACGAGGAAGGCCATCACACCGCCGAAGAGGATAGAGACGATGCAGGTTCCGACTGCGAGCCAGACGGTGTTTAAGAGCGGATTCCAGAGATTTGTCTTCGCCAGCTTGCTGGTGAAGAGGTCAATATAGTTTACGAGGGTGTAGCCCTCCGCCTGACCGGTGAGATGCGCGTCAATCGTGCCGGGGTGGATCTTGAAGGTATCCTGAACGATGGCGATGATGGGTGCGACGGTGGTGAAGGTCAGGACGATGCCCATGAGAAGCAGGATCACATTGTGCGGCTTTGAGAAGTAAGTCCGGATCCGGTTTCTCCGTATGGCGGAAGCGCTTGCCCCTCTGTCGTTTGTAGCAGACATAGGCACTCCTTACATGTGGAGAGGAGAGCGACGTATGTTTTTGTACGGCGCATCCTCTCTGTACAGAAAACGCTCCGGGCGTGCTGTAGCCCGCTCGGAGCGCCATGAGAGGTTTCAGAGTTTTTTACTGTGCGGTGTACTTGTCGAGAACCTCGATCCAGGAGCCGATGCCGAATGCGCACTCTGCGCAGTAATCCGGATCCTCAAGAACGAGCTTTCCGTTGGTGGTCCACCACTCGTAGCCGCGATCATTCTTTGCCGCAAACTGGACGGTGGTTCCGTCCTCGGCCATGCCGCCCTGCTGGTGGTGATACTCCGCCTCATTCTCCTCGGCGACCTTCGGGTTTGCGGAGTAACCGCCCATATCCTTGCCCCATGCGGAGAAGCCGTCCTTTGTGCAGGTCATGTAGGCGATGAAGGCGCAGGCAGTCCACGGAAGCGGGCTGTTGTCAGTGACAAAGAGATAGTGGCAGTAGCCGAAGCCGCCGATGCCCTTGTAGCCGTCGTCATAGGCTGCGACATTGATGTTGTTGACGGAGACAGTTGCAGACTCCTCAACGGAGCGGAGCTTGGAGTAAACCAGCAGTCCGAACTGATCGGTTGCAGAGGCGTCGACCAGGGTGTTGCAGATCGGGCCGTCGTCTGTCTGTGCATTGTAGCTGCCCATCCAGAGCTTGATCCACGCGAGGGAGTAAGCCGCGTCTGCGCCGAGACCAAACTCCTCTGCGACGGACTGGCACTCGGTGACAGTCGGCTGGAAGTAGGCCTTTTTGTCATCCGGAAGCGCATCGAAGGCCTCCTTCATCATGGCTGCGTAGTCGTCTCTGGTCAGCATGTAGAGGAAGTTCTTTCCGACGATCTCGGAATCGACATCCATGAAGAGACCGTGCTCGCCTTCTGCGACGAAGTCCCAGCAGTTTGTGTAGCTCTTGGAGCCGGTGTTGTTGTACATGAAGACCTTGTTCAGAGTCTGCAGCGGCAGGAAGCCCTCGTAGCTCTCAGCTGTGGTGCCTCTTGCCTCTGCCCAGTCCTTCGGGATGAAGGTGTCGAGGATGCCGGTATCGGTCATCTTCGTCTTGATCTGGTTTCCGTCCTGAATCAGGGTCATCGCAAAGGTTCCGACATCCTTCTTATTGTCTGCGTTGAGCTGATCGAAGATCTTGTTGTTTTTCGGCTGCTGCCACTCGAACTCCATATTGTAGTTCGGATCTATGCTCTGCAGATAGGAGATGAAGAGCGGGAGCGCAGTCTTGCCGCGGCTGGAGTTGCCGACGCCGTAGAACATCTTGCCGTTGGATTCCTCGATGGCTTTTTTGGCAAGCTCCTCGAGGCTCATGCCCTCTGCCTCCTTGATGATCTTCTGAGTCTCAGTGAGTGCTGTGTCATCCTTCTTGCTGCTCTCTGCGGCTGCTGCGGATTCCACAGAGCCGCCCTCAGCGGGTGCCGCTGTTGTGGCGGTGTTTCCTCCGCCGCAGGCTGCGAGCGAGCAGACCATGGCAGCGGATAAGATGACAGACAATGCTTTTCTCATATTCCTTCCTCCTCCTGAAATGAATGGATAAATAATAACAGTTACATGAGCAATTACTTGTATATTCTGTATTATAAAATTTTGGGGAGAGGAAGGAAATGGGATAATTCTGTTAAAGTTATTAAAAAACTGCGATTTCAGGATGGAACATTATAACAAAGCTGTTCTCTGCTCACACGCCGTAGAAATCGTGCAGCATCAGCGCGCAGCTCAGCGCAGTGCGGCTGTAGTAGCTCTGCAGATCTATGCCGCAGAGCTCCCGTATGGTCTTCAGGCGGTTTAAAAGGGTGTGGCGGTGGATGAAGAGCCGCTCTGCGGTGCGCGTCGTGTTGCAGTTCTCCGAGAGATAGATGCGGAGCGTCAGGACGTACTCGCTCCCCTTGCTCCTGTCCTTCTCCAGGAGAAGCTGAAGGGGCTTGCTCTGGACAAAGACGGTGCGTCCCGCGAGGTAGAGAGTCCCCAGACTCTCGATAAAGCTGTAGCTCTCATTGGTGCAGACCCCGCGCCGCGCCTCGATCTTCCGGAGAAGAGCCAGACAGTGCGCACTGTTTCGAAAGGCGCGGGAGAGTGCGTCCGCGGAGGGTACGGCATCTGCGCCGAGATAGAAGTTGATGCCGCTCTGTTCTGAGATCAGGGTGAGCTGAATCTGTATATCATGGGAGAGTGCGGCGAAGCTCACTCCCTCCTTGAGACGCAGGAGAAAGCATCCCTGCCCGCCGGAGCGGAAGGCGGAGAGGCAGCGGGCAGAGCGGGAGGAGAGCGCGCTTCCGATGCGCCTTAAGGCCGCTTCTACCACCTCTGCCTGTACTGCGTTTGCGTTGACTGCGCGGAGACAGAGAAGGCAGCTCCCGCTGCCAAAGAGTGCGGGACGGTCAGCATCGCCCGCGTGTGCCTCCTCCTCTGTGAACTGCTCTGAGAGCGTCTGCTGAAAGTAGCCCGCATCGAAGCCGGAGGGGGTCAGGAGCTCCGGCTCCGCACCGATCTCTCCGATCAGGGTGCGGAGGATGTCGGAGAAGGAATAGTCCGGCGGAAGGTTCAGTATGGGGAGCGCATGGCAGTTCGCGTCCTCCAGAATAAAGTCCGGGATCTGGTCAATGTAGTAGCCGGTCTGGATCGCGATGCCGGAGATGCCGCGGCTTTTCAGCCTTGCGATGAGGTCTCCGTATTTCCCGCGGTCTGCGAGTCCGTAGCCTGTCGTGATGAGGAGCTCTCCCGGCTTGATGGTGTCGGGGCTGTCGAGTATCTCCATGATATTCACCCAGGTCACGCGGTTCTCGATGCCGCGTATGCCCGATGCGAGGCGCAGTCCCGGAAAGAGCCTGCGGTTTAAGATGTCGCTGATTGTGAGTGCCATGAATATCCTCCTGTTCATCTGCCGTGCGTTCTGAACGGCTGCGGCGGAAGTATCTGCCGTATTGCAGCTTGCCTGTTCTTAATAAGCCACAGTATACCCTTCTTTGCCTCTCCCCGCCAGAAGGAAAGTATGTAAGGCCTTTTTGCGCAGGGGACGGAAGCCTTGACGCGGTCATCAAAAATGTGCTTGCAATATACCTGGTGAGGGTATAATATAAAATCGAAAATACAGGGTGGGGGTATATATGGCAGAGTTCATTCAGAGAAAGGGTGGAGGAAATGTCAGAGCTGAAGAGAAGCAATGAAATAGAAATAAAGGAAGCGCTCTGTCCGGAGAGCATGGAGACAGAGGGCGGAGGCTGCTGCGCCTGCTCCGGACGGACGAAGCAGAGAGGGGAGAAGGAGTATCGGGATCTCATGAACCGTCTGAATCGCATTGAGGGTCAGATACGCGGGATCAAGAGTATGCTGGAGCGGGATGCCTACTGCATCGACATCCTGAATCAGGTCTCCGCCGCGAATTGCGCGCTGAACAGCTTCAACAAGGTGCTGCTCGCCAATCATCTCCGTTCCTGCGTGGTTGAGGACGTACAGAGCGGCGGAAGTGAGAAGCTGGATGAGCTGGTGAAGACGCTGCAGAAGCTCATGAAGTGAGCGTGGAAAGAAGGTTATTGCATGGAACAGTATACAGTTACGGGTATGAGCTGTGCGGCCTGCCAGGCGCGCGTCGAGAAGGCAGTCTCAAAGCTTCCGGGCGTCACGGCCTGCTCCGTGAGTCTCCTCACAAACTCCATGGGAGTGGAGGGAGATGTCGCAGAGGAAGCAGTCATCAAGGCAGTGGAGGATGCGGGCTACGGTGCTGCGCGAAAGGAAGCGGCTGTACAGCGTCAGGGACTTAGCGCGAAGCTCGCCGCGGAGGAGGAGGCGCTGAAGGACAGGGCGACGCCGCTGTTAAAAAAAAGACTGATTGCGTCACTCGCCTTTCTTATTCTGCTCATGTATGTCTCTATGGGACATATGATGTGGGGGCTGCCACTGCCCGCCTTTTACGACGGCAATCCCGCTGCGCTGGGGCTGACAGAGCTTCTGCTTGCAGCGATCGTGATGGTGATCAATCAGCGCTTCTTCATCAGCGGCTTTAAGGGGCTTGTACACGGCGCGCCGAATATGGACACGCTGATCGCACTGGGCTCTGCCGCGGCCTTTGTCTACTCCACAGCGATGCTTTTTGCGCTGACACGTGCGCTGGCGGATGGAGACCATGCGCGGGCCATGCACTATCAGATGGAATTCTATTTTGAGTCGGCTGCTATGATACTGGCGCTTATCACGGTCGGAAAGATGCTGGAGGCCCACTCCAAGGGAAAGACCACCAGCGCCTTGAAGGGGCTCATGGCGCTCGCGCCGAAAACAGCAGTGCTGCTTCGCGGCGGGAGGGAGGAGACTGTGCCGGTGGACAGCGTGCGCGTCGGAGATATCTTTGTGGTGCGCCCGGGAGAGACCGTACCGGTGGACGGCATTGTAATAGAAGGAAGCAGTGCGGTGAATGAGGCGGCGCTCACCGGGGAGAGCCTTCCGGTGGATAAGAGCGAGGGGACAGAGGTCTCCTCCGCGACGCTGAATCAGTCCGGTTTTCTGAAGTGCCGTGCGACGCGGGTCGGAGAGGACAGCTCGCTCGCACAGATCATTCGGATGGTCAGCGATGCGGCAGCGACAAAGGCTCCTGTGGCAAAGCTTGCGGACCGCATCTCTGCTGTCTTTGTGCCCGCGGTGATCGTGGTGGCACTCATCACTGTCGCGATTTGGCTGTCCGTGGGACAGAGCGCGGGCTTTGCGCTCTCGCGCGGAATCAGCGTCCTTGTGGTGAGCTGCCCCTGCGCGCTGGGGCTGGCAACTCCGGTGGCGATCATGGTGGGCAATGGCGTCGGCGCGCGACACGGTATTCTCTTTAAGAATGCGGCGGCACTACAGGAGGCGGGGAATGTTCAGATTGTGGCGCTGGATAAGACCGGAACCATCACAAAGGGAACACCGGAGGTGACGGAGCTTGTTCCTGCGGAGGGCGTTTCGGAGACGGAGCTTCTTGAAAAGGCCTGTGCGCTGGAGCTTCGGAGTGAGCACCCGCTCGCGGGAGCGGTGGTCAGATTTGCAAGGCAGAGAGGGATCAAGGAGGCAGAGGTCTCCGACTTTACAGCGCTTCCCGGCAATGGACTTTGTGCAAGGCTTGGGGGACTTGAGCTGTACGGCGGCAACCTCGGGCTGATCAGTGGGGTTGCGGAGGTCTCTGAGACTGTAAAAAGGCGTGCGGAGCAGCTCGCGTCAGAGGGAAAGACGCCGCTCTTCTTTTCGGAGGACGGGCGCTGCCTTGGCATGATCGCAGTGGCAGACACCATCAAGGAGGAGAGCGCTGCGGCCATACAGGAGCTGAAGCGAATGGGCCTTCGGGTGGTCATGCTGACGGGGGACAACCGGCGCACGGCGGAGGCCATCGGCAGACAGGCGGGTGTCGATCAGGTGATCGCGGGCGTGCTGCCGGACGGCAAGGAGGCAGTGATACGCGCGCTCCAGGAGAAGGGCAGCGTTGTCATGGTGGGAGACGGAATCAATGATGCGCCCGCTCTGACCCGCGCAGATATTGGCATTGCCATCGGTGCGGGAACCGATGTGGCGATCGATGCGGCACATATCGTTTTGATGAAGAGCCGTCTGACGGACGTTCCGGCAGCGATACGTCTGAGCCGCGCGAGCTACCGGAATATTGTGGAGAATCTCTTCTGGGCGCTGTTCTACAATACCCTGCTCATTCCTGCGGCTGCGGGAGCCTACATTCACCTCTTCGGCATCACCATGACGCCGATGTTCGGTGCGGCTGCAATGAGTCTCTCGAGCTTCTGCGTGGTGACAAATGCGCTGCGGCTGAATCTTATGGATATTTACGACGCCCGTCGCGACAGAAGTCGCAGACAGGCTGACATGGCAGAGCTGGAGCTTGAGACAGAGGACGGAGCTCAGAAAGATTATTTTATCGCCGGAGACGGCGGGAAAGGAAGAACGATGAAGAAGCTGATGGAGATTGAGGGCATGATGTGCGGACACTGCGAGGCTGCTGTGAAGAAGGCACTGGAGGCGCTGCCGGAGGTGGAGAGCGCAGAGGTGAGCCACGAGAAGGGCAGCGCACTGGTCACACTGCGGGAGAACACGGAGGATGCCGCGCTGAAGCAGGCGGTCGAGGCGAAGGATTACACGGTGAAGGGCATACGGGAGGTATGAACCGGCATTTGCCGTAATTCCCGCTTTACTTTGACCAAGACCGGGCTCATAATACAGCTATGAAAATGAGCCGGAATGCAGGGCCTCTGATCGAGGAGCTGATAAAAGAAAACAGAGTGATCTCCCTTGTGGGCAGCGGCGGTAAAACGACGCTGCTCTGTTTTCTTGCCATGCAGGCAATGAAAGCTTCCACCGGGGCAGAACCCTGCGGGTATGCAGAGGGGGCTGCACCGGTGTGGAAAGCCTGTGGGGCAGAATTTGTTCCGCAGAAGATGTCGCGGGAGCGCCGTGTCCTCATGACGACTACGACGAAGCTCTATCTTCCGAAGCGGCGGCTTCTCTGTGAGACGGAGGAGGACTGCGCCCGGGAGTGGAGGAGCGGTCGGGCTGCGCTTCTGGGACGTCCCGTGAAGCCGGGGGAGGGAGATGTGCGAAAGCTCTGCGCGCCGGAGCCGGAGCTGCTCACTGCAATGATACGCAAGGCGGAGTGCAGTGTGATAGAGGCAGATGGCGCGAGAATGTTTCCGATGAAATATCCCGCGGCACATGAGCCGGCGCTGCATCCGGAGACAGATGCCGTGCTTGCGGTGATCGGGATGTCCGCGCTGGGGCAGAGACTGTGCGACTGCTGCTTTCGCTGGGAGCTCTCGGGACTTCCGGGGGAGCACTGCGTCACGGAGGAGGATGTCGTGCGTCTGCTCGCCTCAGAGCAGGGAGGCAGGAAGGCGGTCGCTCGGCGCAGATACCTTGCAGTGCTGAATCAGTGCGACACGGAGCAGCTTCAGAGAAGCGCGGAGCGCATACTCAGGGAATTGCGGGAGCGCTATGGGATCGCAGGGCTGTGGAGCGCATTCTCCGCGGCGGAGAGGGAGGAGGGACAGTATGCTTTGTGAAGAACTGATTGTTGTGCGGGGCGGAGGAGATATCGCCACCGGGACCATCCACAGGCTGTGGAGGAGCGGCTTTCGCGTGCTGGTGCTGGAGCTGCCGAATCCCTCCGCAATTCGCAGAAGAGTCGCGGTCAGCGAGGCGATGTTTCAGGGAAGTACGGAGGTAGAGGGAATGCGTGCCGTGCGCATCGAGTGTCCGGCGGAGCTGGATGCAGTGCTTCTTAGGAATGAGGTTCCGGTCCTTCAGGACCCGGCAGGAGAGAGCATTTCCCGCCTGCGGCCCTCTGTGCTTGTGGACGCCATACTCGCAAAGCGGAATTGCGGGACGACGCGCGGCATGGCTCCGCTCACAATCGCGCTCGGGCCGGGCTTCACCGCGGGCGTGGATGCGGATTTCGTGATCGAGACGCAGCGCGGACACGATCTGGGGCGCATCATCACAGAGGGAAGCGCGGCGCAGAATACAGGTGTTCCGGGGCTCATCGCCGGGCAGGGCGCGCTTCGCGTGATTCACGCGCCGGAGAGCGGGTGCATTCACAACCGCTGTGAGATCGGGGATATTGTGCGGGAGGGAGAGCTGCTCGCCACAATCGGAGAGACAGAGGTCATAGCAAGCCTCTCCGGCGTGCTCCGCGGCATCATCCGGGACGGCTATCCGGTGGAGCGGGGGCTGAAGATCGCGGATATTGATCCGCGGATATCCGAGCAGAAGAATTGCAGCACGATCTCGGATAAGTCGCGCTGCATTGCGGGCAGTGTGCTGGAGCTTCTCTGCAGGCATAGGCATCAGCAGTTGAAATAACAGGCGGAATCCATAGTTTTATGAAGGAAGCTGTTTTTTTACCTGAGGTATGGACATACTGTCCATAAAAATCAAAAATTATAGAAAAAAAGTGCAAAATAAATTTTTGATGTTATGATGCCCTTAACTGATACAGTTATTTCGGCTCCGGGACGGAGCCTCGGGACATTCCGTCCTGTGACAAAGCTTTCGGGGGAGGAAGAATCATGGCATTTCACGGTACATTCTGGGCATTGCTGCCGCCGATCGTCGCAATTGCACTGGCACTGATCACAAAGGAGGTCTACAGCTCCCTCTTTCTGGGTATTCTTGTGGGCGGCCTCTTCTACTCAGGCTTCAGCTTTGAGGGGACGCTGAATCACATCTTCAGCGAGGGGCTCATCGCGCAGATATCTGATCCCTACAATGTCGGGATACTCATGTTTCTCGTGTTCCTCGGCGTGCTGGTCTCACTGATGAACCGGGCGGGAGGCTCTGCGGCCTTTGGACAGTGGGCGGCGAGGCGCTTTAAGACCCGCATCGGTGTGCAGCTTGCGACGATCCTTCTGGGCTGTCTCATCTTTATAGACGACTACTTCAACTGCCTGACAGTGGGCAGCGTGATGCGCCCGGTGACGGACAGGCAGAATGTCTCAAGGGCGAAGCTCGCCTATCTGATTGACGCGACAGCGGCGCCGATCTGCATCATCGCGCCGATCTCTTCCTGGGCAGCGGCCATCTCCGGCTTTGCACCTGAGGGGACGAACGGACTGATGCTCTTTATCAACGCGATTCCCTATAATTTCTACGCGCTCTTCACCATACTCATGATGGTGACGCTGACAGTTCTGCGTCTGGACTACGGCCCGATGGCGCGGCACGAGGCAAATGCGCTGCGCGGAAATATTTTCACGGTCAATCCTCCGGTCAGCACAGAGAATGAGAACGCTGCGGGAAAGGGCGGCGTTTTGGATCTGGTCCTTCCCATCTTAGTCCTCATTGTGAGCTGTGTCGTGGGCATGATCTACACCGGCGGGTTTTTTGAGGGCACCAGCTTTGTGGATTCCTTTGCAAACAGTGACGCCTCGGTGGGACTGGTGCTTGGCTCCTTTGTGGCGCTGGTACTGACGATTGCGGCGTATTCTCTCCGCGGCGTGCTGGAGTTCAGAGACTGCATGAGCTGCCTGACGGAGGGCTTCAAGGCCATGGTTCCGGCCATCATGATACTCTGCCTCGCGTGGACGCTGAAGGGCATGACAGATTCCCTCGGTGCGGCGGAGTATGTCGCCGGTGTCGTGGAGCACAGCGCGGGGTCAATGCTGAACTTTCTTCCGGCGATTGTCTTTCTGATCGCCTGCGGTCTTGCCTTCGCAACGGGAACTTCCTGGGGAACCTTCGGTATCCTGATTCCGATCACGCTGAAGGTATTCCCGCTTGAGAGCGGAAATCCGCTGGCTATCATCTGCGTCTCCGCCTGCATGGCGGGTGCGGTCTGCGGCGATCACTGCTCCCCGATCTCCGACACGACTATCATGAGCTCTGCCGGGGCGCAGTGTGACCATATCGCACATGTCTCCACGCAGATGCCATACGCACTGAGCTGCGCCCTGATCTCTTTCCTCACCTATGTGGTGGCGGGCTTTGTGCAGAACGCGCTCATCTCCCTTGCAGTTGGCGCTGCCCTCCTTCTTGCGATGATGTCTGTGCTCCACTTTGCACAGCAGAGGGCAGAGAATCCGCTGACAGGAGCAGAGGCGGGCAAGGAGATCGCAGGCTGAGGAGAAGTGGACTGCTGCCTGAAAAAACAGATGATACGATACGCGGGTGGTGTGCCGACATCATCCGCGTCTTTTACTATGTTTTTTGATGTGCGAAGCGGAGGAAGAGGCACTGCAGCATTGCAAAGCGGGGAGTGAGAGGGTATAGTGTAAGCGCAAAGAGACGGAGGCCATGGAGCTTCAGAATGAGGAGCGGAGCCTCTGTCTGTGAGAACTTAAGACAGGGATAAGGGGACAGAGTGCGTATGGGAGAGCTGCGGAGACTGATACTGGCACAGGCCATCCTGCTGGGCGGGCAGTGCCTGCTCTATTTCGGTGTTGAGACGCTTGAGGGGCCTCCGCACAATGTGGAGCGCGGGATAGACCGCCGCATTCCCTTTGTCCCCGCGTGGGTGTATATCTATGTGCTGTGGTTTCCGCTCATCGCGCTGTTTCCGCTGGCGCTCTACTTTGCATCTCCGCTGCACTACGGGCGCTATATGACTGCGATGGCTGCGGATATTGTCCTGAGTCTCATCTGTTATCTTGCCTATCCCACGACCTTTCGCCGACCGGCGCCGCCGGAGAGCGCCACGGGGCTTGTCATGCAGCTGGTGTACCGGGGGAGCTACAAGGGACTGAACTGCGCGCCCAGCATGCACTGCTCCATGTGCTATATTGTGCTGGCGATGGCGCTTGTGAGTCCGGGGCTAATGCTTCCGGTTCGCGGCATCGCGGTGATCCTGTCCGCGCTGATTGTGCTCTCGACCCTGTATACGAAACAGCATGTCCTGATTGATGCGCTCTCTGCGCTGCCGCTTGCGGCGCTCTGCTGGGGCCTCGGAAGGCTGTTTCCGTTTGCGGTGCTGGGAGAGTGGATCGCGCGCAGCTGATGTGAGGGCGGAGTGCGGTACAGCTTTGGCAGACTTATATACATGCAGTGTATGCGGAACGCTATGATATTTGGAGATGAGAGAATGCGGCGCAGTCTCTGCGAGAGAGGAACGGGGACAGTGGGATATGTTTCCCGTCATCGCAGGGAGTGAGAGATTGGCAGCGGAAGGCTGAGAAAGGGAGGATATCATGCCTGAGAATCGGCCGGGAGCGAGAGAGAAGCATGTGACAGGACAGGGCGCGGGCGTCCACAGGAGGGGGCAGGGGCTCGGCACCGGCGGCATGCAGCAGCCTATATTGCGGACAACAGTCTGACGCTCTCCGGGCTTCAGTGGACAGAGGGGGCGGAAGGAAAACCGGCGCTTGCACTCACGGAGGCGCAGTGGGGGCTTGTGAACCGCCTGGATCTGAATCCGTTCTATGACGACGGAACGGGCTATGTCGATATGGGCCTCGACAATCTCTATGAATTCAGCGGGGAAGGAGAGCTGATCGCGGAGGGATAGAGTATGAATGCACTTACGATCATTGGAATTGCGGCGGCCGTCTCATTTCTGGGAGGGCTTTTCTACCTGCGACATAAGTCACGACAGTTTTCACGCCTGCTCTTTGGCACAAATTCTCTCATTGAGGGGCTCAGGCGGCGGGAGGAGCTCTATGAGGAGAGTCCGAAGAGCGTGGCGGGGATGACGCGCGTGGAGCTCCTGCGGATCAGGGCGGATTTTCCGGAATTTCACTGGCCGGAGTGGAGGCAGCGCTGTGAGCTGCTGCTGAAGCGCTATCTGAAGGCAGTGGAGCAGCAGAACAGGGCGGGACTTCCGGACGGCTCAGAGGCGATCCGGGAGCAGCTTCAGCTTCGTATTGAGGACGCGGTGCGAAGGGGCATACGCGAGCGCTTTGAGGAGATATATGTGCATCAGACAGAGATCACGCGCTATGAGAGGCAGAGTGCGCTCTGCAGAATCATCGTGCAGACTGCGCTGGAGTACCGGCATCCGGTCTGGCAGTCGGGGGAGCAGGCGCAGCGCTCCGGGGAAGTGCGGAAGGAGCAGCATCGCTTCCAGCTGGAGCTGATCCATGTGCAGGACAGCTCCCGTGTGGAGGGAGCCGCGACAGGACTGCACTGTCCGAACTGCGGCGCGCCGGTCACGGATCTCGGGGCGCGTCACTGCCAGTACTGCGGGATAGAGCTGGAGGCCATGAATATACGTATCTGGCGCCTGGATCGTCTGGAGGAGCGGTAGATTATTGTTAAAAATATAGCAAAGTGCATAAAAATAGAAATAAAATATTGAATAAATTATGCGATATTGCTATAATTATACTGACAAGCTGCGAAATGACCGTATTGAAGTTTACAGAGAGGGGTGTATTCATGAAGGAAAAACGGAAACTTGCGCTGTCTACACAGATTTTTATTGCACTGGTGCTTGCGATTGCCGCCGGCATCGCCTTTACCGGAAATCCGGAGCTTGCGACGAAATTCATCAAGCCCTTTGGTACCATCTTTCTGAATTTGATCAAGTGGATCGTCGCGCCGCTGGTCTTTTTCTCTATTATGTCCGGCGTTATCTCCATGAAGGATATTCGCCGGCTCGGGGCAATAGGCGGAAAGACCGTTCTCTACTACATGTGTACGACTGCCTTCGCCGTGACGATAGGTCTGATCTTTGCAAATCTTTTCAAGGGGACCTTTCCGGTATTGCAGACGAGCGATTTAAGCTACGAGGCCAATTCCTCCGTGAGTTTTATGGACACGCTGGTCGGCGTCTTCCCGAATAACTTCATGAAGCCCTTTGTGGAATCCAATATGCTGCAGGTGATTGTGGCCTCTCTCTTCATCGGCTTCGCGATCATCCTTGCGGGAGAGAAGTCCGGAAAGAGCCTGGATGCAGTTTCGGCAGTAAATGAGATCTGCATGAAAACGATGGAGATGATACTGAAGCTCTCACCCATCGGTGTCTTCTGTCTCCTCTGTCCCGTCGTCGCGGAGAACGGCCCGTCCATCATCGGCTCTCTCGCGAAGGTGCTGCTGGTCGCCTATATCTGCTATGTCATTCATGCGGTTCTGGTCTATTCCATGACTGTCGCGGTAATTGGAAAGATGAGCCCGCTGAAGTTTTTCAGGGGGATGATGCCGGCTATCATTCTGGCCTTCTCCTCCGCCTCCTCTGTCGGCACCCTGCCCATGAATATGGAGTGCTCAGAGAAGCTCGGCGTTCCGAAAGATATCTACTCCTTTGTGCTGCCGCTCGGCGCAACCATCAATATGGACGGAACCGCGATCTATCAGGGTGTCTGCGCCATCTTTATCGCAACCTGCTACGGACTGAGCTTAAGCTTTTCCCAGATGCTCACCATCGTGCTCACGGCTACCCTCGCTTCTATCGGCACAGCGGGTGTGCCCGGTGCGGGTATGGTGATGCTCGCCATGGTGCTGGAGTCTGTGGGGCTGCCGGTAGAGGGAATCGCGCTGGTAGCCGGCGTGGACCGTATCTTTGATATGGGCCGCACAACTGTGAATATCACCGGCGATGCGGCCTGTGCGGTCGTCGTATCCGCAAAGGAGAGGCTCAGCGGGAAATAAAGACTGCCCCGGAAGGGACGGGTATAGGAACAATGGCTGCGGCGGGCGGAGACGCCCGCTGTTTGCGTACAGGAGAAGGAATATGAGAGTTTGTTCCGGAGGAAAATCCGAACAGATGGTTTTGTGCAGAACTGTCCGGGCGGATAAAGAAAGTGAGGGAGCGTGCAATGGAGGATATCAGGCTTACAAAATTGACAGAGTGTTCCGGCTGTGGAGCAAAGGTCGGAGCAGGGGAGCTCGCCAGGCTCCTTCAGGATCTTCCGGTGCACCGGGATGCACGGCTGCTGGTCGGCTATGACAAGAGCGATGATGCCTCGGTCTATCAGCTCACAGAGGATACCGCCATTGTTCAGACGGTGGATTTCTTTCCTCCCATCGCGGACGATCCATATACCTTCGGGGCGATTGCCGCGGCAAATGCACTTTCCGATGTCTATGCCATGGGGGGAGAGCCACTGACAGCGCTGAATATCATGATGGTGCCGGAGGATATGCCGCGGGAACAGGTGCACGGGATACTTCGCGGCGGATATGCGAAGATCTATGAGGCGGGGGCGATGATCACCGGGGGGCACAGCATTTATGACAGAGAGCCAAAGTACGGTATGGCAGTTACGGGTATCGTGCATCCGAAGCGTATTCTTACAAATGCGGGAGGCAGGCCCGGCGATATCCTGTTCTACACAAAGCCGCTCGGTATCGGTGTGCTGACGACGGCAGGGAAGGGCGGACTGCTTTCAGAGGAGCAGCAGAGCAGAGTGAATGAGCTTATGATGACTCTGAATAAATACGCGCGGGATATTATGGTGCAGTATCCCGTGCATGCCTGTACGGATGTCACGGGCTTTGGACTGCTGGGGCATCTTCTGGAGATGGCACAGGGGGCGGATGCAGAGATCCATATTTGTACAGAGAGGCTTCAGTTTCTTCCGGGCGCGCTTGAATTTGCAGAGCTGGGACTGGTTCCGGCCGGGGCATACAGAAACCGGCGCTATGCGGAGCAGGCGACAGAGCTTGGCGCCCTGCCGCTGGCGCTCCAGGACCTGCTCTTCGATCCGCAGACCTCCGGAGGACTGATGATCGCTGTCGCGCCGGAGGCAGCGGATGCACTCGAGGCAGCTCTGCGCCGGGATGCGCGCGTGCCAAAGGTGCAGCGCGTCGGAGAGCTGCGGGAGTACCGGGGAGGCAAGCGGATATTTGCAGAGTAATGCATGTACGAGAATTTGAGACAGCCTGCATGGTACGGAAGCACGGGAGCTTATACTGACGGAAAGTATTTCTGTAAAGACGTGAAAGCGGATGTAGTGTGACAGGGTCAGTCTGTCAGACTTTCCTCCTCTTTCGGGGGAAAAGTCCTCTCAAGGTATGCTGCGGTACTCTGCGGCACCAGAGTGCGGAGCGTCTCGGTCCATCCCTGCTTCTTAAGGAGCGCGCGCACGCGGGAGGCGCTGATGGGGGCGGAAGCATCGGAGACCCGGGGGATTTCTGTAAACTGAATGCCGCGCGCGGGCAGAAGCTCCCGCATGGCGCGGTTGTAGCGCGCGGTGGTGGGATCCAGCGGCTCCTCGCCCGCAAAGCGGACTGTGATGTTCAGCGCGGGGGCGATGCGTTCCGCGAAGAGGGTGATATCCAGCTCGCACTGCAGAGCGGCGGCATCCTCCCCGGCCTTCAGGAAATAGCTGGGAAAGGTGGAGGCAGAGATCATGTAGGGCCCGCTGAATACAGGGTATACATTTTTGAGATCGCCGGTCGCAGCTTTCACAAGCTCCATTCGCACGGCGGAGGAGAACATGGAGCGATCCTCCTCGACGACAAAGAGATACAGAAAATCACAGCGCGCCGCGGCATAGGCAACGAGCGCGCGGTGCCCCAGCGTGAAGGGATTGCAGTTCATGACGATCGCGCCGATCTGTGGGCCGTGTCCGGCATCAGCCGCAGCTTTTTCGGAAATCACCTTGAAATCGGAGGGAGCGGCGGCGCGTATCGCAGCAGCGTAGCGCTCGGGGCCCTGTGCTCTGTTTTCCAGCATGGTGACCTGCTCCGTATGCGCGAGCACATGAAAGCCGCAGGAGAGAAACAGCGTCTCATTGTGTCTGCGGGTGATGACGAAGAGCTCCGAGATACCGGCGGCAAAGCGGTTTTGCAGGAGCTCTGAGACGAGTGCGCCCAGCATATTATGACCGCGGAGCGAGGCGTCAAGCGCAAAGCACTTCAGCAGTGCACCTGCGGCGCAGCCGCAGCCGTGCAGCACCTCATCCTCATCATAGACGCCATAGGCCAGCTCGATATCCTCCTCAAAGCGGAGCTCATGCGCGCTGAGAAATTCTGAGAGCGCAGTGCGCTCTGGGGGATAGCTTAGAGCGATTTCTCTGATATAATAGTCTTCGATCATAGGGTCTCCTCTGTCCGGCGCCGCGCGGGTCTTTGTCTGTGCCGGGAATCATACATCCATCATACAACAAAAGCGGAGCTGCAGCATGTGCTTTTTGGACAGCGAAGGGATGAAGGGGACGGAGACTCACATTTTAAGGAAATACGGAAAAGGAGAGCACTGCCTTGGGTCTGTGTGTTGAGCTGCAAAATATTACGACTTCCTACGGAGGACCTCACATCCTTTCCGATCTGAGCATGCGGATTGGGAAGGGGGAACTGCTGTCTCTCCTGGGAGCCTCCGGCTGCGGGAAGACAACGCTGCTGCGCGTGATCGCCGGATTGCATCAAGTATCATCAGGGGAGATTCTCTTTGACGGAGTATCTGTGAAAGGTCTTCGACCGGGTCAGCGCGGCATTGGGATGCTCTTTCAGGAGCGGCGCCTCCTCCCGGCGATCACGGTGCGGGAGAATCTGGAGATCTGTATGCGGCCGGGCGGTCTCTCCGGAGACCGGCTTCGTGCGGAGGCAGAGCAGTACCTGCGTCTCTTTCGTATGGAGGATTACGGCGACACCTGTCCGGAGGAGCTCTCCGGTGGACAGCAGCAGAGAGTGGCGCTGGCCCGTGCCTTCTGTATGAAGCCTCGTCTCCTCCTGCTGGATGAGCCCTTCACAGGTCTGGATGAGGTGCTCCGGGAGGAGCTGTCTGTACAGCTGCGCTTGCTGCAGAAGCGGCACGGCATTACGACCCTTCTTGTGACGCATGACAGAGCGGAGGCGCAGCGGATTTCCGACCGGGTGCTGCTCATGGAACAGAGGGATAGGACAGAGTTCAAAGAGCTGCTGTAAAGCGCCTGAAATTTGGATATTTTGAAGCTTGTTTTTCCGGCGCTTTTTTTGTAGAGTGCAGGAGAACAGAATTGTTTTCTCAGAATTAACTGAGGGTGCGGAGCGCAGGCTCCGCCACAGGGAAAGGAAGTAGACAGAGTGAGCATCAGGATAGGTATTTTGGGCTATGGAAATCTGGGACGCGGAGTGGAGAGCGCCATCCGGCAGAATCCGGATATGGAGCTGAAGGCTGTATTTACAAGAAGGGCGCCGGAGAGCGTTAAGCTGCACACGGAGCATATTCCCGTCGTGCATCTTGAGGATATCCGGGCGTGGAGAGATGAGATTGATGTGATGGTACTCTGCGGCGGCAGCGCGACGGATCTTCCGGAACAGATGCCTGAGTACGCGAGAGAATTCAATGTGATCAACAGCTTTGACACGCATGCGAAGATCCCGGAGCACTTTGCAGCGGTGGATGCAGCTGCGCGGGAGGGCGGAAAGGCTGCGCTGATCTCTGTTGGCTGGGATCCGGGGATGTTTTCCCTGAATCGTCTCATCTCGACGGCGATTCTGCCGGAGGGGAAGAACTATACCTTCTGGGGACGCGGCGTGAGCCAGGGGCACTCTGATGCGTGCAGGCGCATACCGGGTGTGCTGGATGCGAGACAGTATACGATACCTGTGGCAGAGTCCGCAGCGCGTGTGAGGAGAGGGGAGCAGCCGGAATTTCAGACCGGAGACATGCACACCAGAGAGGTCTTTGTCGTGGCCGAGGAGGGGGCGGATCGCGCTGCAATTGAGGCAGAGATCTGTTCCATGCCGAATTACTTTGCGGATTATCACACCAGCGTACACTTTATCTCTGCGGAGGAGATGCAGAAGAACCACCAGGGACTTCCTCACGGAGGCTTTGTGATCCGCAGCGGAGTGACCGGCTTTTTGAAGGAGCATAAGGAGATTGTGGAGTACAGCGTAAAGCTCGACTCAAACCCGGAGTTTACCGGAAGCATACTGGTTGCCTACGCGAGGGCGCTGTACCGTCTTGCGTCAGAGGGACGGAAGGGCTGCCTGACCGTCTTTGACATTGCGCCCGCTTACCTGAGCCCGCTGAGTGCTGAGGAGCTTCGCGCACATCTGTTGTAATACCTTTTCTGTACACTGCAGGAACAGGATCAAAAGGACAAGGGGCACGGACTGGCATATTCAGTCTGTGCCCCTTGCTTTATGCGCATGATTGCGCGGCTGTGTTACTCCGTCTGTTTTTGCTCTCTTTTTGCGACTTCTGCTGCGAGTGCCGCCTCATGCCGCTCTGCCTCCGCTGCGAGATCGTCACGGAGACGTGCCTTAATCACACGGATGATGAGCTCTTCCGATTCCTCGATGCCGTAGCTTGCACTGTTGATGCAGAGGTCGTAGTGAACTGCATTTCCCCATTCATAACCGGTGTAACGCCTGTAGAAGCGCGCGTGTTTTCCGTCCTCTCTGCGCACCTCGCGGCAGGCCTCCCTGTAGCTGATTCTGTGCAGCTCCATAATACGGCGCGCCCGGATCTCAAAGGGCGCCGTGATGAAAATGCTGACATGGGGGATTCCGGCATTGCGCAGGATGACATCCGCGCAGCGTCCCATCACGACAAAATCCTCTTTTTTGGAGCGCTCCTCAATGTACTGACTCTGGTTGAAGAAGAGCGCGTCCTCGGCCGGAAGACCGTGATAGCGATTGAAATTGCTGGTGATGAGGCGCACGCCCCGGAGAGAGCGCAGCTGCTTCAGCCTGTCCTCGACGCATTGATTCTTCGGGGTTTCCTTCTGTGCCTGAAGACGCTCAATCACGTCCTTGAAGATGGTCGCATCGTAGTAGTTGATGTGCAGGTCATCCGCAAGCTTAAAGCCGATGTCAGTTCCGGCACTGCCGTAAGTGCGGCCGATGCAGATAACCAGCCTGTCCTCCGTCGTAAATTTCTTTGCGCCGGTGGCGAAGGGATTCAGGGTGATGCGCCGCTCATCCACGATATCGTAGGCATCGCGTGCAGTTTCCATGCCGCTGATTTCCTGGAGGATCTCGTTGTACTCCATCATCAGCTCTTTTCTTGCAGCAGGGTCGGAGATGGTTCTGCCCATATTGCCGATCAGAGCCAGATCGCTGTGTATCAGCTCCCCGTCGGGAAACAGACTCAGCTCGCGCTCCAGTAGCGCGACGACCTTTTCTCTTCCGCCGATCAGCGTGCGGCCCAGTGTGGAGCCGGACAGTCTGTATACACGCTCGTCGAGATCATAGATGCGTTCCGCCAGTGCGCGGCAGTTATTTTGCTTTTGTTCCATTGTAGTTCACCTCCTCAGCGGAAGAAAATCAGTGTGTCGATCAGGAACACGGGCACCAGGAAGGTAAGTGCCCAGAGTACGTAGCCGAAGAAGGAAGGCATATGAATACCGTTCTCGTCGGAGATGGATTTTACCATGAAGTTCGGCGCATTGCCGATGTAGCTGTTTGCGCCCATGAATACGGCGCCGCAGGAGATGGCCTCGAGGAGCTTCACCGGGATTATGCCGAGCGAGGTCTGCACACCCTGTACCGCGCCGAGCGTTCCGGCGGTTGTGAGGAATACGAGGTAGGTCGGCGTATTGTCGAGGAAGCTTGAGAGAGCGCCGGTCGCCCAGAAGAGCTGGAAGGGTTGGGTGATGCCGAGCTTCGGGCCGAGCTCCTTCAGGATCATGAGGGCGGGCTGCATGGTGATGAAAATTCCGACGAAAAGCTGTGCGACCTCCTCAATGGCGCCCCAGGTGAAGTGGTTTGCCCGGCGGATCTCCTCCGGCGTAGTCTTAAAGGAGAGGAAGGCCGCTGCGAGGATTAGAGCGATCTCAATGAGGGAGGGGTAGCTGAGTGTCACCTCGCCGAATACATGGATGCCCTTCACGGCCCCTTCTGCGTCGAGAAAGGCCGGATTGGAGGGCAGGGTTCCGCTCAGTACGACGGCAAGGATGATCATCAGCAGAAAGATCACATTGTGCCCGCCCTTTAAGGAGAGCTCCGTGCCGGGCTCGCTGATATCCGGGCGGTAGCCCTGCGCCACATCCCTGCGGTAGTTCATGCTGTCCAGATGCCAGAAGACGAAGAGCAGGATCAGCATGTTGAAGAGCAAAATCGGCATCAGGTGAAGGCTCCAGAGGAAAGGCACGCCTCTCATGAAGCCCATGAGCAGAGGCGGATCACCGAGCGGCGTGAGCGCACCTCCCATATTGGAGATCAGAAAGATGAAGAAGATCATGATGTGTTTCTTCCTGCGTCTCCAGGAATTGATCTTGATCATGGGGCGCAGCATCAGCATCGAGGAGCCCGTTGTCCCGATGATACTGGAGAGCAGCGTTCCAATCAGAAGAAAGATCAGGTTCACGGCGGGAGAGCCTGCGAGATCTCCGGTGAAGGTGATATTACCCGCCACACAGAAGAGCCCGAAGAGCATGATGATGAAGGAGAGATAGTCATTCAGGATGCACTCAAGTACAATCTCCGTCGCAGAAGAGGGGCCGTAGAAGAGTGCATATGGAAGCACAAAGAGCAGGGACCAGAACAGAACGGCCCAGAGCTTGTTGCGCTCCCACCATTCGGGTCTTAAGAGCGGTGCCGCGGCAATACTCAGAAGCAGTCCGGCAAAGGGAATGCAGAGCCACGCCGGAATCATAGAAGTACCCATAACATTAACCTCGTGTTGTTAAAATAGTATTTGTCTTCGTAATACAACTCAACAATGTAGCTCCAAAGCAGAAAAAAAGCAAATGAAAATTGAGAAATTCTCCGGTAATAAAAAAACGGCACGCTGACGCAGCGGGCTTGCTGAGGCAGTGTGCCGTCTGTTATGAGCAGTTTACAGTGTTTCAAGATGCGCGCAGAGCGCCGCATAGGATTCGGGACTCAGGTCGTGCTCCACCTTACATGCATCCTTTTCCGCAATCTCCTTCGGCACACCGAGCTTCACGAGGTAGCGGGTGAGTCTCTGGTGACGGTCGTAGATACGGGAGGCGATCGCTGCACCGGAATCGGTCAGGAAGATATGGTTTTCACCGTCCATGGTGATATAGCCGTTTTCCCGGAGATGCTTCATTGCGATGCTGATGCTCGGCTTGGAAAACCCCATGAAATTGGCGATGTCGATGGAGCGAACCAGGCCGTTCTGCTCTTTCAGCATCAGAATTTTTTCGAGATAGTCCTCGGCGGATTCATGAATTTGCATTGTGATACCTCCTTCTTGGCTTGCACTTACATTAACACATTCCAGATGGGCATACAAGGAAGAAAGTGCAGAGACTTGACCGCGGGCGGGGAGAGGGCTAGAATACGGAGCAGAGGGACGGGGAGAGGCCTCAGTCCCGGGGAGGTACAGCTTTGGCAAACGGATTTACAACAGTGATAGGGATACTGCTTCTTGTCGGTATCGTACTCATAGTGCGCTTCATCTTAAAGCACGGCAGCAAGAAGGCCTCGTCCTGTAATGGAAACTGTGGCTCCTGCGGCATGGGATGCATGTCGGCCTACTCCTCCGAGCGGGCCCAGTTTGAGGAGATTATGAAGGAACGCAGGGAAAAGCAGAGGAGCTGACTGTGGGTCATGCTGCCCGTGGCCCGGTGTATGAAGGAGAGAATAGTTGAGGCTGTCCTCTCTTTTTTATTGCGATGTCTGACCAATCGGCGGCGTGCTCTCTGGCGGAACTGAGGTGCTGCTGGAGGCGCATCGCCACAGGAGGAACGAAATGAAACAGCTACTTTTTCGAATCGGGGGAGGCTCAGCGGGGATACTGCTGCTCTGGCGCATCCTCTATGCCGCCGGCGGTATCCTGCGTGTGCCGGAGGCAATCGGAAACCGCAGCTATCGCTCGCCCGGCGAGCTCACCGCAATGGTGCTCATTTTCTGCGTGTTTCTGCTGCTCTGCACCGCCGTTTTTGCGATCGCACTGGCTCTTTCGGTGCTGGCAGGGGAGAGCCGCAGGCTGCGCGCACTGTACATCGCGGTACTCGCGCTGCTGCTCTATATCTATGCCTGCCTGTACGGCTATCCGCTTCTCGACAACCACTTTACGACAGCCTGGCTCATGACCGGAAAGTACACTGCGACTTTGATACGCTCCCTCCTGACCCTGTTTGCGGGTGTCTTTGGCAGGGGATTTCACTGGAATGATACTGTCGCATGGTATGCGGTCTGCGCCTGCCTTCTGGTCTACCCCTTTGTGCTGCTGGAAAGTTTTCTCGGCACGCGAAATTTCTGGCCGGTTCTGGTCGCAGCTCTGCTTCCGTCGTTCGGCTGGCTTGTGGCACATTGGTGCGTGCTGAAGGGAGGCGAACAGCTCTCAATCGGTGCCGTGACGGCAGTGGCGATTGGATTCTTTTTATATTATTTCACGGATGCGGCACAGCTTGGCAGGGAGCGGAAGGAGAGGAGGCGGAGAGCCCTGCTGAAGCTGAGTCTCAACGAGAAACGGCGGAATCTTCTGATACTTCTCTGTGTGCTGCTCTGGGGGCTTACAATCTATCTCGGCAGGATACGTTCCTTCGGCGCCGTGATGCGGCTCATTTTCTCGAGCAGTGTCTACAGCTATCAGAACAATCTCTACGCGCTGGCGGATCTCCGCATCGCACAGGCGCTTGCGCTCTCATATATTTTGTCTCTCATGGTGCGCTGGATATTGTCTCTCGTTGAGCTGGAGAACCATTCGCGCTATGCGGGCTGGATGAATGCAGCCTACATGCTGCTGCTGCAGATATGGGTGCTGCCGCTGCTCTCGAAATTTATGAGGCGCGCGGCGGACAGCGCGCAGGGGGCGGTGGCCGGAGATGCAGTTGCAGATGCACTGAGGACTCCGGCGAAGGAGTTTCTGCTGGGAATGGAGGCAGGAGAGCTGCTGCCGCTCTTTCTGGCAGTCACTATGGGCTCTGCTTTTGTGCTGCTCCTCTTTTTTCTGACTGTGCGCCTGCCCTTTGTGCGACTCGGACTCTGGTTTCTCGTGTGGTTTTCAGCCTGCACCTACGTTTACTGTCTGATCGGACTTTTTTATCACAGTCCGCTCGGGAACACCAGCCTCCTGATTGTCTGCTACGGCTTAAACCGTGTGCTGGACAGACTGCTCTCCGCCGGCCATAGACTGAGGGACGCGATCTCAAAGCAGTGACAGGGCCGAGCCCACTGGCGGATACATTTACAAAACAATCAATTGAACCACAGAAGAAACCGTGTCGGGTGGCCGGCTGGCGGGGGAGATAAGATGAGCGATTCGTTGTCGTGGAAGCTGCTCACAGAGCAGACAGTCAAAAAGGATCACTGGGTAGATCTGCGCAGCAGGAGCTATCTGCTTCCGAACGGAAGAGAGCTGAGTCCCTATTACAGCTATCACAATCGCAGCTTCACTGTGATCGCTGCGCGGGATGAAGCAGGAGATTTTATCTGTGTGCGGCAGTTTCGTCCGGGAATTGCCGAGGTGACGACAGAATTTCCGGCAGGTGGTATCGAGCCCGGAGAGGAGCCGCTGGAGGCGGCGAAACGTGAGCTGCTGGAGGAGACCGGCTGTGTCTCCGAGTGCTGGAGCTTTCTCGGACGCATCGCGCCAAACGCTACGATTGCGGACAATTACGCCTACTGCTATCTTGCAGAAGGGTGCAGAAAGCAGGCAGAGCGGCAGCTCGATGAGACGGAGTGCATGGAGACCATTGTGGTTCCACGTTCGGAGATGCAGCGCCTCATTCAGGAAGGCGGCTTTGTACAGGCTGTGCATATTGCAGTCTACTATCTCATGCAAGCCGGGAGAACACGCTGATGCGGGAGAGACTACGGCTTATCGGGCCTTATGGGGCCGGGAGTCAGAATGACTTTGATGACATGGTATTTCAGCATTCCGGCTGCGGTGTGATTGCTCTTGCGGATCTCTTTTTTTATCTGGAGCAGCGGGAGAAGTGGCGTGAGGCGGGAGAGAGCTCACATCCGGATTTCTTCAGGCAGAGGGGTGTGCAGTACAGGAGCGAGCTTGAGAAACTCTGGCATAGTTTTCCGCTGCGCCGCTTTGAGCTAGGTGTGGATGGACTCTCGCTGGCGCGCAGTTTCAACCGGCGTGCAAGAGCGCTCGGCTCTCCGTTTCGCGCACGCTGGGGGAGTTTTTGCACAGCAGAGGCGTTGCGTCGGGCTATATACAGTATGCTGCAGCGAGATATTCCGGTGATACTCTCTGTGGGACCCGGTTTCGCCCTGGAAGGAAGAAGGGGGCTGCCGCTGCGGCGGCACGGTGCTTCGGCGGGAGAGGCAAGGGATCACTATATGACTGTGGTCGGTCTGAGCAGGAGGGCAGAGGGCGACGTTCTGCTGCTTGCCTCATGGGGCGAACTTTATGAGGCTGAGTTTTCGGCTTACCTCTCGGGCAGAGCGCATCCGCCGGTATTTGGAACTCTGCTCAGCTCTGTTCTGATTATAGAGTAGCTGCTCTTTCCGGCTTTTGATGGTTTTGATTTACAGGGAATACGGCATCCTGAAGTTTGTGTCTCAGCAAAAAGAATCCGCTGTGTCCTGCAGACGGCAGAGGCACAGCGGATTCTTTTTGCTATAGGTGGAAGGTGGATTTTCTCTCAGGGCGCCTCCACCGGGCAGATGCCGGATGCACTTACTGCTTCATCTCCTTCAGCACATCGCGGATTTCTGTGAGCAGAAGCTCTTCCTTGCTCGGCTCCGGGGTCTCGGCAGGAGCCTCCTCTTCCTTTTTCCTGGCATTCTCCATCATGGCATTTGCGGCCTTTACGATCATAAAGACTGCAAGGGCAATGAATATGAAGTTCAGAATATTCTGAAGGAACAGGCCGTAGCTGAGACTCACATCTGCTCCGCCCAGCGGATTCGGAACTGTGACGGCCAGCTCGGAGATGTTGATCTGGCCAAGCAGAATACCGAGCAGCGGCATGATGATATCGTCCACCAGAGACTTTACGATGGTGCTGAAGGCACCGCCGATGATGACGCCGACTGCCATATCAAGCACATTGCCCTTCAGAGCAAAGCTCTTGAATTCTTCCATAAACTTCTTCATAATTCCCTCCTGTAATACAAGTCAAAGTTGTGCGGCAGCTTGCCGCCAAAAGCAGTATAGCGCAGGAGGGCAAAAAAGTAACCGGAAAAGCGGTTTATTTTACCTGAAGCGGTTCGTCCTCGAGAGGAGTTGCGCCTGCCTTATTGTAGACCTTGACTATTCGGAGGCAATTTGGAAATTTATGCAATGTGTATAATTTTTTTACTGTTTTTTATACAAGTTCTTCTGATCCATTGGATATTATTGCGGATTTCAGAGGAATTGAGCTCAAAAGTATACCTGGGATAATATCTTTTATTCGAAAAAAGGCTTATAAAAAAAGAAACGAGAACTTTACGCAGAAGAAATGCGCGGGACAGAGTGCAGAGACAGCTGCGGAAGAATAATAGAAAACAAAGGAGGACAATTTATGCGTTATCAGATTGAGGGAGGAAGTCTGCCGGCGGTTATCATTCAGCTGGATGCGGGCGAGACAATCATCAGTGAGCTGGGAGGGCGCACATGGGCGAAGGGAACGATACTCACGGAGACAAAGGCGCCGGGAGGCCTCGGAGGCGGCATCGGGCGCATGTTTTCCGGAGAGAACATGTTCATGAGCTATTACACCGCGCAGGGACCGGCTGAGATCGGCTTTGCCTCGTCCTTTGCGGGAAGCATTATTGCGCGTGAGCTGGGACCGGGAGAGAGTCTGATCTGCCAGAAGTCCGCCTTCCTCTGCGCGAGCTCAGGTGTGGAGCTGGCCGTGCATTTTCAGAAGAAGCTGGGTGCGGGCTTTCTGGGAGGCGAGGGCTTTATCATGCAGAAGGTGACCGGGCCGGGCGTGGTATTTCTTGAGCTGGACGGTTATGTGAAGGAGTATGACCTGATGCCGGGCGAGGAGCTGGTGTGCGACACCGGCGTGGTGGCGCTGATGGAGGAGAGCTGCCAGATGGATATCCGCGTGGTCAAGGGGCTGAAGAACAAGCTTTTGGGCGGCGAGGGGCTGGTGGATACCGTGATTATCGGACCGGGAAAGGCGTATATCCAGACCATGTCGCTGCCGCGACTCGGCGGTGTGCTGTCTCCGTTTATCACGGCAGGAAAGAAGTGAGACTGTACTGAGAGCGGAGCCGGAGCTGCGCGGGGTGTGATGTGTGCAGATGAAAAGACGCCGGATGGGTATACCGTGGATGCAGACAGCATCCACAGGAAAAAGAGCAGATAGAACAGGATAAACAGACAGAGAGACAGCGGGGTGTAAAGGCTCCGCTGTCTCTCTGATCATTCCCTGTTTCATTTTGTTGCTCATACATACCCTGTACGATCTGTGGTAAACTATTCTCGTTCACAGGAGTCTATACAGCACATTCTGTGCTGTGATAAGATGATTGGCGGCGATCCTGGCTCTCTGCGGAAAAGAGCGCCGGTTCCCTCCGGGAAGCTCGAGAGCGGATGGGAGCCGGACTCTGCGGCAGAGAAGCGCAGAGGGAAAATATAAGAACAGCGGGAGGATGAGAGATGCAGGCGGTGATTATGGCGGGAGGCAAGGGAACGCGACTTCAGGCACTTACCAGAGGAGAGATACCGAAGCCCATGGTGCCGCTGCTCGGACGCCCGCTGCTCGCGTGGCAGCTGGAGATGCTGAAGCGCTGGAACATTACCCGCGTGACCATGGTTGTGGGCCATCTGAAGGAACGGATCACAGAATATTTCGGGGATGGCAGTGCCCTCGGCATGAAGATTGATTACGTCGAGGAGGAGGAGCCGCTTGGGACAGCGGGAGCTTTTTACTACCTGAGGGAGCGAGTCACAGAGCCTTACTTTCTGCTGGTGTTCGGAGATGTGCTCTTCGATATTGATATCGACAGGATGGAGCGCTTTTTCCTTGAGAAGGATGCGGAGGTGCTGCTCTTTGCGCATCCGAATGCGCACCCCTTTGACTCGGATCTGATCCGCGCGGATGGGACGGGCAGGGTGACAGCCTTTGATTCCAAGCACAATGTCAGGGACTACTGGTACGATAACTGTGTAAATGCGGGTCTCTACATATTAAAGAGGGAGATGCTCTCACGGGTCGACCGTCCTGAGAAGCTGGATTTTGAGAAGGGGCTGCTTGCGCCTATGTCAGAGCGCGGGGAGGCTGTGTATGCCTACCGCTCGCCGGAGTACGTAAAGGATGTGGGAACGGTGGAGCGGATTGAGAAGGCAGCGGAGGATATTCGCTCCGGCTTTATCGGAAAGCGGAATTTAAAAAACAGGCAGAAGGCGCTGTTTCTGGACCGGGATGGTGTGATCAATGTCTACCGGGGCTTTGTGCGGTGCGCGGAGGAGTTTGAGCTGCTTCCGGGCGTCTGTGAGGCACTGCGCTGTATCAATTCTTCGGAATATCTCGCGATCGTTGTGACGAATCAGCCGGTGATTGCGCGGGGGGAGACGACAGAGGAGGAGCTTCAGACGATCTTCTGCAAGATGAAGACACTGCTCGGAAGAGAGGGTGTATTTGTGGATGATCTTTTCTTCTGCCCGCATCACCCCGATCGGGGCTTTCCGGGAGAGAGGGCGGAGTACAAGCTTGACTGCGCGTGCCGGAAGCCGAAGCCGGGTATGCTCCTTAAGGCCGCAGAGCGCTACAATATAGATCTTGCATCCTCATGGGTGATCGGAGATTCCACAGTGGATATGGAGCTCGGGCGCCGCGCCGGCTGTCACACGGCGCTGGTGCGCACGGGACAGGCGGGCACGGACAGAAAGTACAGCACTGCGGCGGAGCTTGTGGTGGACAATCTGCTTGCGGCGGTGCGGGAGATACTCGGAAATTTGCAAGAAAAATAATAGAATGGATAAGGTCCCGGCCTGCCGGGATGGGGGATGACAGCTGTGCTGGCAGAGTGTGTTAAGCTACCACAGCTATTTTCTCTGCCTGCCTCAGCGCGCAGCGACCCAGCGACCGCTTGCACCGCAGGGGAGTATGAGCCCGCTCTCTCGCACAGGAAGGCCCAGCTCGTCTGAGACCAGTGCGCCGCCGTGTGCAGAGGCTACGGTTGTGCCGAGAATGTAGGAGAGCACGCTCGCCTGAAGTCCCGTCGTGTAGGAATTGATGAGGAAGAAGAGGGGATGCTCGGAGAGGAGGGAAGCGCAGTCCTTCACCAGCGGATAGATGGCATCCTCAATCTTCCATATTTCGCCCTTGGGCCCGCGGCCGTAGGAGGGGGGATCCATGATAATGGCGTCGTAGTGCCTTCCGCGGCGCTGCTCCCGCTGCACGAACTTTGCGCAGTCGTCGACCAGCCAGCGGATCGGAGCGTCCTGAAGTCTGGAGAGCTCAGCATTTTCCTTTGCCCACGCGACCATGCCCTTGCTGGCGTCCACGTGGGTCACGCTGGCGCCTGCTGCAGCTGCGGCAAGCGTAGCGCCTCCGGTGTAGGCGAAGAGATTCAAAACCCGGATCTCGCGGCCCGCGGCCACTGCCTCAGAGATCAGGGCAGAGAACCAATCCCAGTTTGCGGCCTGCTCGGGAAAGAGTCCGGTGTGTTTGAAGCTGAAGGGCTTCAGCTGGAAGTGAAGCGACGCGCTCTTTCGGATCGGCAGGGTCTCAGGCAGCCGATACTCGATCTCCCATTGCTTCGGCAGTCCAAAGAACTCCCATTCTCCTCCACCGCTGGAGCTCCGCTTATAGTGGCCGGCGGGATGGCTCCAGCCCCTGTGCTCTTTTGGTGTACTCCATATGATCTGGGGATCCGGCCGGATCAGCAGATGCGTTCCCCAGCGCTCCAGCTTCTCTCCGGCGGAGCAGTCGATTACTTCATAGTCTTTCCAGCGGTTGGCAGTCAGCATAGTGTTTCTCCATTTCAATTAAGACTAAATAGGGGGAAGCGGAAGCTGCGTGTCCCCTCTCCCGGACAGTTTAGCAAAGGCACTGCACGACATCAAGTCTTATGATTTTATGAAATGAATTGAACTGCGGGTCTGATGTGTTATGATAAGAGAATTCACCGGTCTCAGGCGGTATACCCGCACGGCTGGTAGGGACAATCTGGAGGTAAATGCTATGAGGAGAAAAACATTTGGCGCAATGCTTATCGCGGCGGCTGTGATGCTGAGTCTGAATGCCTGCGGTCAGGGGGGCGGAGAGAAGAGCAGCGCTGCGGAGACAGAGCCGGCTGCTGTGACAACGGAGGCAGAGAGCTCTGTTGAGAGCAGTGTGGAGGAGAGCAGCGAAGAGGAGACGGAAGCTGAGGAGCAGGAGGAAGCCACAGAGCAGAAGACTGCTGCAGCTCCGGCAGCAGAGATAGAGACGGAAGAGGATACAGAGGCCGAGGAGGAAGCCCCCGCGGACGATTCTGAAGGACCCAGCGGAAAGGTGACAAAGATCAAGAAGAATCGCTCCGGAAATCTCAAGAAGCCGGAGCCCACACAGGGAGCGGCAGAGCCTCCGGCGGAGGTACTTGAGGCGATGACTGCCGCGGAGACGGCGGTAGAGGAGACGACGAGTGCAGCTGCCGCAGAGAGCTCCGCTGTACAGCAGTAAGAGAGCGGAGGAACGCAGAATGTGCGGGAAACGCTCTGATCAGCGTTTCCCTGCATATTGTGATGTATTGGTAAAAGGTGATTGTGTGCGGTACGTGGGAGGCAGTACCCTGGATGCCGTAATCGTATAATTAATATAGGAAGAGAGATGCTTCCGGCGGGAGATTTGCATAAGCTCTGCAGAAAAAGGCAGAGAAAGAGGACGCCGGAATAAAAAAGTACTTGCATCTGTTTTTTTTGTGTGTTATAGTTCATAGCGCTGTGACATGATAGCTGTGAAGCGTGAGGTTGCCGCCATCGGCGGGATATTCCGTGGAGCGAATGTCAAGTCTTGATACTGACGACAAGTCACTGTACAAATGAAGAATGTTCTTTCAAGACAAAGCTGAAGGAACAGCTGAGTGGGTTTAAAATGACACACCCGGCAATGTGTACAGTCACCGCTTGTCGTACTTCGAAAAAAGTGCGAAAAGGAGGCGACTTTTTTTATGGCAAATCAGGTAATGAGAATCACGTTGAAGGCGTACGATCACAAGCTGGTTGATCAGTCTGCCGGAAAAATCGTCGACACGGTGAAGAGAACGGGAGCAAAGGTTTCCGGTCCGGTTCCGCTGCCGACCAAGAAGGAGGTTGTTACCATCCTTCGTGCGGTTCACAAGTATAAGGACAGCCGTGAGCAGTTCGAGCAGAGAACCCACAAGAGACTCATCGATGTCCTGACTCCGACCGACAAGACTGTGGATGCACTGTCCCGTCTTGAGATGCCGGCCGGTGTTCACATCGACATCAAGATGAAAACAAAATAATATCCTGCTCTAGTATGAACGTCCCCGGACGTTCCGCTGTAGGATAAACAGGAGGTCAAACATGAAGAAGGCAATACTTGCAACAAAGGTCGGTATGACTCAGATCTATAATGAGGCTGGCGTTCTGATTCCGGTAACTGTGCTTCAGGCCGGTCCCTGCGTGGTCACGAGAGTCAAGACCCAGGAGAATGATGGTTATGATTCCGTTCAGGTCGCTTACGGTGAGATCCGCGCCAAGCTTGTGAACAAGCCGGACGCAGGTCAGCTTGAGAAGGCCGGGATTGAGAAGCAGGTCGTGAAGAAGGGCGAGGGCCAGAGAGAGGTCTACGCAGCGGGCTGCTTCTTAAGAGAGTTCCGTTTTGAGAATTCCGCAGATTACAAGGTAAAGGACGAGATCAAGGCAGATATCTTCGCTGCCGGCGATAAGGTCGATGCCACTGCGATTTCCAAGGGAAAGGGCTTCCAGGGCGCAATCAAGAGGCACGGACAGTCCCGCGGACCGATGGCGCACGGCTCTAAGTTCCACCGCCACCAGGGTTCCAATGGTTCCTCTTCCGACCCGAGCCGTGTATTTAAGGGCAAGGGAATGCCTGGCCACATGGGTCATGTTCAGGTCACGACACAGAACCTTGAGGTGGTTCGCGTTGATGCCGAGAACAACCTGATTCTGGTGAAGGGCGCTGTTCCGGGATCCAGAAAGGCTCTGGTAACCCTCAAAGAGACCGTAAAGGCCAGAAAGTAATTCGAGAGGAAAGGAGGAAAGCTTAAAATGGCAAATGTATCTGTTTTTAATACAGACGGACAGGAAGTCGGCAAGATCGACTTGAATGATGCGATCTTTGGCGTTGAGCTGAATGAGCATCTTGTACATATGGCGGTTGTCGCACAGCTTGCGAATATGCGTCAGGGCACCCAGAAAGCAAAGACTCGTTCCGAGGTTTCCGGAGGCGGAAGGAAGCCGTGGAGACAGAAGGGGACCGGTCACGCGAGACAGGGCTCCACGCGAGCTCCGCAGTGGAAGGGCGGCGGCGTCGTATTTGCTCCGACCCCGAGAGATTACACCATGACCCTGAACAAGAAGGAGAAGAGACATGCACTCAAGTGCGCGCTCTCCAGCCGCGTTCAGGAGAATAAGTTCATCGTGGTTGACGATTTCGGCATGGCTGAGATTAAGACCAAGAAGATGGTTGAAACCCTTAAGAATCTGAAGGTAGAGAAGGCCCTGGTTGTCGCTCCGGAGGGAGAGATGAACACTGTGCTTTCCGCAAGAAATATCGCGGGTGTCAAGACTGCTTCCCCGAAGACCATCAATGTGTACGATATCCTGAAGTACAATACGGTTGTGGCTTCCAAGGCAGCTGTCTCCGCAATTGAGGAGGTATACGCATAATGGCAAGCATTCAGTACTATGATGTGATCCTCAAGCCGCTTGTTACCGAGAAGAGCATGGCCGGAATGGGCGAGAAGAAGTACAGCTTCCTCGTTCACCCGGAGGCAAATAAGACCATGATTAAGGAAGCGGTTGAAAAGATGTTTGCAGGAACCAAGGTTGCTTCTGTGAACACCATGAACTGCCCGACCAAGACAAAGCGCAGAGGCGCTACCTATGGAAAGACAGCCAAGACTAAGAAGGCTATCGTTCAGCTGACGGCTGATTCCAAGGAGATCGAGGTGTTCCAGGGGCTCTAAAGAGCGCTTTATCACATATGAAGACGTTGTGCCTTTGACAGTACGCTTCACTATACATGAAGACGTCAAGCCTTTGGCAGTACGCTTCACTATACATGAAAGCCGGATGCTTCGCATCCTCTGCCCGCATTCGCAGTTCGGCCCTTCGGCCCTCCTGCTCATGCGCTCAGCCCGTCAGATGTCCATGCAGTCGTGCGGATAAATCCGTCTCCTGCATGTCCGCCTTCCGGGACTTTCATGACATATACGGTGCAAATCCGTGATAAAAAACTAAAGGAGAGAACAATGGGAATCAAGAAGTATACCGCGTATACCCCGTCCAGAAGAAATATGACGGGATCCGATTTCGCCGAGATCACGAAATCCACGCCGGAGAAGTCCCTCGTTGAGGCTCTGAGAAAGAATGCCGGCCGCAACGCACAGGGCAAGATTACCGTCAGACACAGAGGCGGCGGCTCCAGAAGAAAATACAGAATCATTGATTTCAAGAGAAATTCCAAGGACAACATCCCGGCAAAGGTTGTTGCAATTGAGTACGATCCGAACAGAACGGCGAATATCGCCCTCATCTGCTATGCAGACGGCGTGAAGTCCTACATCCTTGCTCCGGAGGGGCTGAAGATTGGACAGACCGTTATGAGCGGAGACAAGGCTGAGGCGAGAGTCGGCAACTGCCTTCCGCTTGCGCTGATTCCGGTCGGTGCCGAGATCCACAACATCGAGCTTCAGCCGGGTAAGGGGGCTCAGCTTGCGAGAGCTGCGGGCATTACCGCTCAGCTCATGGCAAAGGAAGGCAAGTACGCAACTCTGCGTCTTCCGTCCGGTGAGATGAGAATGGTTCCGATCAACTGCCGCGCAACGATAGGCAGCGTCGGAAACGGCGATCACAGCCTCATCAACCTTGGTAAGGCCGGAAGAAAGAGACACATGGGCATACGTCCGCACGTCAGAGGTTCTGTCATGAACCCGAACGACCATCCGCACGGCGGTGGTGAGGGAAGAGCTCCGATCGGACGCCCGGGTCCCTGCACACCGTGGGGCAAGCCTGCGATGGGTCTCAAGACCAGAAAGAAGAACAAGCATTCCAACAAGCTGATTGTCAGAAGAAGAAACGGCAAGTCCGGTTCTGCAGCAAACTAACAGGAGGGGAGAAAACAGATGGCACGTTCACTGAAAAAAGGGCCCTTTGCAGACGCAAGCCTGCTCAAGAAGGTCGAAGAAATGAACAACTCTGGCCAGAAGAATGTCATTAAGACCTGGTCCCGCCGCTCCACGATCTTCCCGGCTATGGTCGGACTGACGATCGCGGTACACGACGGAAGAAAGCATGTTCCGGTATATATTACTGAGGATATGGTAGGACATAAGCTCGGCGAGTTTGTTGCGACCAGAACCTACAGAGGACATGGCGCAGACGAGAAAAAAGTCGGGTCGCCCAGATAATAAGAAAGGTTTGAAAGGAGGGTTTCAAAATGGCTAAAGGACATAGAGCCCAGATTAAAAGAGAAAGAAACGCACAGAATGATAAGAGACCGTCTGCAAAGCTTTCTTACGCGAGAATCCCGGTGCAGAAGGCATGCTTTGTGCTTGATGCAATCAGAGGTAAGGACGTACAGACTGCTCTCGGCATCTTATCCTACAATCCCAGATACGCTTCCAGCGTAATCAAGAAGCTCCTGGAGTCCGCAATTGCGAACGCAGAGAACAACAACAATATGCAGGCAGACAAGCTCTACGTAGCGGAGTGCTATGCCGGCGACGGCCCCATCATGAAGAGAATTCATCCCAGAGCACAGGGAAGAGCGTACAGAATCTTCAAGAGAATGAGCCACATCACGGTTGTTCTGGACGAAAGGTGAGGAGGTAAAGAATGGGACAGAAAGTTAACCCGCACGGCTTAAGAGTCGGCGTTATCAAGGACTGGAATTCCAGATGGTACGCGGAGGGCGATTTCGCGGACAATCTTGTCGAGGACTATAACATCAGAAAGTTCCTGAAGAAGAAGCTGTATGCCTCCGGCGTGAGCGACATCGAGATAGAGCGCGCCTCCGACAGAGTCCGCATCATCATCCACACTGCGAAGCCGGGCGTTGTGATCGGCAAGCAGGGCGCGGAGATTGAGAAGCTGAAGAAGGAAGTTGCAAAGCTTACCGAGAAGAAGGTTTTCATCGACATCAAGGAAGTCAGAAGACCGGACAGAGAGGCTCAGCTCGTCGCAGAGAACATTGCGCAGCAGCTTGAGAACAGAACCTCCTTCCGTCGCGCGATGAAGTCTTCCATGCAGAGAAGCATGAAGTCCGGCATACTCGGAATCAAGACCTGCTGCTCCGGCCGTCTTGGCGGTGCAGATATTGCGAGAAGTGAGTTCTACTCTGAGGGAACCATCCCGCTGCAGACCCTTCGTGCAGACATCGACTACGGCTTTGCTGAGGCGGATACCACCTATGGCAAGGTTGGCGTCAAGGTCTGGATCTACAAGGGCGAAGTTCTTCCGGCGAAGGCCGAGACCAGAGAAGGGAGCGCTAAATAATTATGTTAATGCCTAAGAGAGTCAAGCACAGAAAGCAGTTCCGCGGTTCCATGGCCGGCAAGGCGATGCGCGGCAACACAATTACTCACGGCTCCTACGGACTCGTTGCCACAGAGCCGTGCTGGATCAAGTCCAATCAGATCGAGGCTGCCCGTGTTGCGCTGACACGTTACACCAAGCGCGGCGGCAAGGTCTGGATCAAGGTATTCCCGGACAAGCCTGTCACCGCGAAGCCGGCTGAGACCCGAATGGGTTCCGGAAAGGGCAGCACGGAGTACTGGGTAGCTGTAGTTAAGCCGGGCCGCGTTCTCTTTGAGATCGACGGTGTCGCAGAGGCTGACGCGAAAGAGGCTCTCCGCCTTGCTATGCACAAGCTTCCCTGCAAGTGCAAAATCGCGTCCAAAGAAGATGTCAACGCAGGCGTGAGCGAAGCTTCCGCGGTGACTGCAGAAGGCGGTGAACAGAGTGAAAACGAATAAGTATGTCGAAGAATTAAGAGCTAAGAGTGCGGCAGAACTGAAGGATGAGCTGGTCTCCGCAAAGAAGGAGCTTTTCAACCTCAGATTCCAGAACGCGACCAGCCAGCTGGATAACACTGCGAGAATCAGCGAGGTTCGCAAGAACATCGCCAGAATCCAGACTGTTATCACTGAGCAGGCAAAAGCGTGAGCCGAAAGGAGATAAACCGTGGAAGAGAGAAATCTTAGAAAAACACGTGTCGGCAAGGTCGTCAGTGACAAGATGGATAAGACCATCACGGTTGCGGTTGAGGACCACGTAAAGCACCCGCTTTACGGCAAGATCATTAAGCAGACCAAGAAGTTCAAGGCTCACGATGAGAACAATGAGTGCAGAGTGGGCGACAGAGTCAAAATTATGGAGACAAGACCGCTTTCCAGAGACAAGAGATGGAGACTGGTCAAGATCGTCGAGAAGGCGAAATAATAGAGGCTTAGGAAGGAGTATCCGGCATGATTCAGCAGGAAACACGTTTGAAGGTTGCCGACAACACCGGTGCGAAGGAGCTCCTCTGCATCCGTGTTATGGGAGGATCTACCAGAAGATATGCCCATATCGGCGATATTATCGTAGCGTCCGTTAAAGATGCAACGCCGGGCGGCGTTGTCAAGAAGGGCGACGTTGTCAAGGCGGTCGTGGTTCGTACCGTACATAAGACCCGCCGTAAGGACGGTTCCTATATCACCTTTGATGAAAACGCAGCAGTTATCATCAAGGAGGATAAGACTCCTACGGGAACCCGTATCTTCGGGCCGGTTGCGAGAGAGCTTCGTGATAAGCAGTTCATGAAGATCATTTCCCTTGCTCCGGAAGTATTATAAGGAGGACCGCAATGCGTAAGATTAAGAAGGACGACACCGTTCAGATCATTTCCGGCAAGGACAGCGGAAAGAGCGGAAAGGTTTTACATGTAGATACAGCCAAGGACAGAGTGGTTGTCGAGGGCTGCAATATGATTCAGAAGCACACGAAGCCGAACGCTGCAAACCAGAACGGCGGAATCGTCACCAAAGAGGGTTCTATCCACATCTCCAATGTAATGCTTGTTGTGGACGGAAAGCCCACCAGAGTCGGATTTGAGATGAAGGACGGCAAGAAGGTCCGCGTCGCGAAGAAGACCGGTAAGGCAATCGACTGAGACGGAGAGGAGGAACATTCAAGGTGGCTAGATTAAAAGAAATCTACGACAACGAAATTGTCGCTAAGATGAAAGAGAAGTTCGGATACAAGAATCCGATGCAGGTTCCGAAGCTTAACAAGATTGTGATCAACATGGGCGTCGGCGAAGCGAAGGAGAACGTCAAGGTTCTTGAGGCTGCGGTGCGCGATCTCGAGATCATCTCCGGTCAGAAGGCTGTCATCACCAAGTCCAAGAAGTCCATTGCAAACTTCAAGATCCGTGAGGATATGCCGATCGGCTGCAAGGTTACGCTGCGCGGCGAGAAGATGTACGAGTTTGCTGATCGTCTGATCAACCTCGCACTTCCGCGTGTCCGTGACTTCAGAGGCGTCAACCCGAATGCGTTTGACGGCAGAGGAAACTATGCGCTTGGCATCAAGGAGCAGCTCATTTTCCCCGAAATCGAGTACGATAAGGTAGATAAGGTCCGCGGCATGGACATCATCTTCGTCACGACTGCAAATACCGACGAAGAGGCACGTTACCTGTTAACTCTGTTCAATATGCCGTTTTCCAAATAATCAGGAGGGTAAAGATTCATGGCTAAGAAGTCAATGAAGATCAAGCAGGCCCGTCCGGCAAAGTTCTCCACGAGAGAGTACAACCGTTGCAGAATCTGCGGACGTCCCCACGCTTATCTCAGAAAGTATGGTATTTGCCGTATCTGCTTCAGAGAGCTGGCTTACAAGGGTCAGATTCCGGGCGTTATGAAGGCAAGCTGGTAATTTGAGCTGATTGAATTCAACAGGAGGAAACATTCCATGACAACGAACGATCCGATTGCAGATATGCTTACGAGAATCCGCAATGCAAATACTGCAAAGCATGACGTGGTCGATGTCCCGGCTTCCAGAACAAAAATCGCGATCGCAGATATTCTGGTCAACGAGGGCTATATCGAGAAGTATGAGCTTGTTGAGAACAGCAACTTCAAGGATATCCGTATCACTCTGAAGTATGGCGCGACCAAGAACGAGCGCATCATCACAGGTCTTAAGAGAATTTCCAAGCCCGGTCTTCGCATCTATGCGGGCAAGGAAGATATGCCGAAGGTTCTCGGTGGCCTCGGCACAGCAATCATCTCTACAAACCAGGGCGTGATTACTGATAAGGAAGCACGTCGTCTAGGTGTAGGCGGTGAGGTTCTTGCATTTATCTGGTAATCTCTGATTACTGAATGAAGTGCAAATCATCCCCATTTAAAAGAAATAGGAGGAAATCGGCATGTCACGAATTGGAAGAATGCCTATCGCGATCCCGGAGGGCGTTGCCGTAACGATCGCAGAAAATAATCTTGTGACTGTAAAAGGTCCTAAGGGTACGCTGGAGAGAGTACTTCCCGCAGAGATGACGATCAAGCAGGAAGGCAGCGAGATTATAGTTGAGAGACCGAACGATCTAAAGAGAAATAAGGCGCTTCACGGTCTCACAAGAACCCTGATCAAGAACATGGTCGTAGGCGTACACGAGGGATATGAGAAGGTTCTGGAGGTCAACGGTGTTGGCTACAGAGCTGCAAAGCAGGGATCGAAACTCGTCCTGTCCCTTGGTTACTCCCATCCGGTGGAGATGGAAGATCCAGAGGGTGTTACGACCGTACTTGAGGGTCAGAACATCATCAAGGTTCAGGGTATTGATAAAGAGAAAGTCGGACAGTACGCTGCAGTAATCCGTGAGAAGAGGGCGCCGGAGCCGTATAAGGGCAAGGGCATCAAGTATAAGACGGAGACCATCAGACGTAAAGTCGGTAAGACCGGTAAGAAATAATTAGGAGGGTATAAAGCATGGTAAGCAAAGAATCCAGAAAGGCTGTCCGGGCTAAGAAGCACTGGAGAATGCGCAGAACGCTTAGCGGAACCGCTATGAGACCGCGCCTGGCAGTTTTCAGAAGCAACAGCCATATGTACGCTCAGATTATTGACGACACGGTCGGTAAGACTCTTGTCGCCGCTTCCACGATTGAGAAGGAAGCAAAGAGCGCGCTTGAGCACACCAATACCGTTGAGGCTGCGGCTTATGTCGGCAAGCTCATCGCTGAGAGAGCTGCTGAGAAGGGTATTAAGGAAGTTATATTTGACAGAGGTGGATTCCTCTATACGGGTAAGGTCCAGGCGCTTGCAGATGCTGCTCGCGAGGCTGGCTTACAATTCTAAGAGGGGGAATAGAGAACAATGGCAATGAATCGTGAAAGAAACGATCAGAAGAACTCTGAGTTCAATGACAAGGTTGTAGCCATCAAGCGTGTCAGCAAGACCGTCAAGGGCGGCCGCACGATGCGTTTCTCCGCTCTGGTTGTTGTCGGCGACGGCAAGGGCAGGGTCGGCGTCGGCCTTGGCAAGGCCGGAGAGGTTCCGGAGGCGATCCGTAAGGGCAAGGAAGCTGCAGTGAAGAATGTTGTCTCCATCGCAATTGATGAGAATAAGAGCATTCCGCACGATTTCATCGGAAGATTTGGCAGCGCGTCCGTTCTCTTAAAGAGAGCTCCTGAAGGTAACGGTATCATCGCTGGCGGCCCGGTGCGTGCGGTAGTTGAGCTTGCGGGTATCCAGAACATCCGTACCAAGTCTCTGGGCTCCAACAACAAGACCAATGTCGTTCTCGCGACGCTGGCGGGCCTGACCGCTATCCGCACTCCGGAGGAGATTGCGAAGAGACGCGGCAAGTCTGTAGAAGAGATTCTGGGCTGAAGAGGAGGACAAACAAATGGCTAAGAAGCTTAATATCACTCTGGTCAAGTCCCCGATCGGCGCTATCCCGAAGCAGAGAGCAACGGTGGTGGCTCTGGGCCTGACCAAGATGCACAAGACAGTTACGATGCCGGACAATGATGCTGTGAGAGGCATGGTTTGGCACGTGAGACATCTTGTCAAAGTCGAAGAAGTTGAAGCGTAATTTATAGATTAATGGAGGTGCAGTCATGGATTTATCTAATTTAAGACCGGCTGAGGGTTCCGTCCATTCTGATAATTTCAGACGCGGACGCGGACACGCTTCCGGCAACGGTAAGACTGCCGGTAAGGGACATAAGGGCCAGAAAGCTCGTTCCGGAGCACCGAGACCGGGCTTTGAGGGAGGCCAGATGCCTCTGTACAGACGCATTCCGAAGCGTGGCTTCAAGAACCGCAATACCAAGGATATCGTTTCGATCAATGTCGATATGCTTGAGAAACTTGAAGCGGGCAGTGAAGTGACGGCGGAGACCCTGATTCAGGCAGGTATTATCTCTCATGCCCGTGATGGGATCAAGATTCTTGGAAACGGCGAGCTCACGAAGAAGCTGAGCGTTAAGGTCAATGCTTTCAGCGAGAGCGCAAAGGCGAAAATTGAAGCTGTAGGCGGTACCTGCGAGGTGATCTGAGATGCTGAAGAGTCTCCAAAACGCACTGAAGATCAAGGAAACTCGTAATCGTCTGCTTTATACGTTTATGATGTTGGTTGTGATCCGCTTCGGAAGCAACCTGCCCATCCCCGGCGTTAACACGGAGTATCTGAAGAATTTCTTTGAGCAGCAGCGTCAGGCAACCGGTAATGCGTTCAGCTTTTTCAGCGCCATTACCGGTGGCTCCTTTGAGCAGATGAGTGTGCTGGCGCTCAGCATTACCCCCTACATCACCTCCTCTATTATCATGGAGCTGATGACCATCGCGATTCCGAAGCTCGAGGAGCTGCAGCGCGAGGGGCAGGAGGGGAGAAAGCAGATGCTGAGCTACACGAGATATCTGACCGTGGCACTGGCTCTGATTGAGTCAATCGCTATGGCAGTGGGCTTCGGCAGTCAGGGCCTGCTCTATCACTTCGGACCGAAGAGCGTCCTCGTAGCAATTTCTGCTATGACGGCAGGAAGTGCCTTCCTCATGTGGATCGGCGAGCGCATCACAGAGAAGGGAGTCGGAAACGGTATCTCTATCGTTCTTCTGATTAATATTATTTCCTCTCTGCCGAGAGATCTCGGCACGCTCTGGGAGCGCTTTGTTGTGAACAGCAAGTCTGTGGCGACCGCGGTCGTTGCGCTGCTGATCATCGCAGCGTGCTTGCTCCTCATGGTGGTGTTCACGGTGCTGCTCTGTGATGCGGAGCGTCATATTCCGGTGCAATATACTGCAAAGGTGCAGGGGCGCCGCATGATGGGCAGCGGACAGTCCGCCGAGATCCCGCTGAAGGTCAATACCGCAGGCGTCATTCCGGTGATTTTTGCCAGCTCGCTGATGTCCTTCCCGGTGGTGATCGCACAGTTCTTTCCCATTGATTACACCAGTATTCCGGGGAAGCTGCTGATGCTTCTGAATTCCTCAAACTGGCTGAAGATGGACAGACCGGTGTATTCCATCGGATTGCTGATCTACATTGTGTTGATTATTCTGTTCGCTTACTTCTATACCTCAATCACTTTTAATCCGCTTGAGGTCGCGAACAACATGAAGAAGTCGGGCGGCTTCATTCCGGGCATACGTCCGGGAAAGCCGACGAGCGACTATCTGAGCAAAATTCTGAATTACGTTATTTTCCTCGGCGCGACAGGTCTCACGATTGTTGCTGTGGTTCCGATCATCATATCGGGTTTCTTTAATATCAGCAGCCTGTCGTTTACCGGAAACTCGCTGATCATCATTGTCGGTGTCATTATTGAGACGCTGAAGTCCATTGAGTCCACCATGCTGGTGAGAAATTACAGAGGCTTCTTGAGCGAGTGAGGCAGAGCTGAGGGGCAGGGCTCCATCGGAACTTCCGGCCCGGCTGTATCTGTGCTGGGTCGGATTCATCTGTGAGGGAGGCAGCTATGAAGATCGTAATGCTGGGCGCCCCCGGCGCCGGTAAGGGAACACAGGCAAAGAAAATTGCGGAGCGCTACAACCTTCCGCACATCTCCACCGGAGATATCTTCCGGGTCAATATCAAGGCTGGGACGGAGCTGGGCCGGAAGGCGAAGAGCTATATTGACCAGGGCGCGCTCGTACCGGATGAGGTGACCATCGGAATGCTGATGGATCGCATCCATGAGGAGGATTGCAGCAACGGCTATGTTCTGGATGGCTTTCCGCGTACCATCCCGCAGGCAGAGAGCCTCACAGAGGCACTGCAGCGCGAGGGAGAGCGCATTGACAGAGCAGTCAATATCGACGTACCGGATGAGCACATCGTTCACAGGATGAGCGGACGCAGAGTCTGCACACACTGTGGGGCGACTTATCACATCGTATTCAATCCCAGCAGCAGAGAGGGCGTATGCGATCTCTGCGGAGGAGAGCTGATTCTTCGGGATGACGACCGGCCGGAGACCGTTGAGAAGCGGCTTCAGGTCTACCACGAACAGACCAAGCCTCTCATTGATTACTATGCGGGACAGCAGGTGCTGAAGACGGTGGACGGAACGCAGAACATGGAGCAGGTTTTTGCCGATATACAGGCAGTTCTCTGAGTCAGGAGTGAAAAATGGCAGTAACGGTAAAATCGGAACACGAAATTCAGCTGATGCGCGAGGCAGGAGAGATCCTTGCAAAGGTACATGAGGAGCTCCACGAGGTGCTGAAGCCAGGGATGACGACCTTTGAGGTAAACCGGATCTGTGAGAAGCTGATCCGCGGATATGACTGCCTCCCCTCTTTTCTGGGCTATGAGGGCTATCCCGCCAGTGTCTGCGTCTCGGTCAATGATGAGATTGTTCACGGCATCCCATCGAAGAAGCGCGTGCTGAGAGAAGGCGATATCGTGAGCCTTGATACCGGAGTTATATGGAAGGGCTGGCAGAGCGACGCGGCGCGTACCTGGGCCATCGGTGAGATATCAGCGGAGGCACAGAAGCTCATTGATGTGACGCGGGAGTCCTTCTTTGAGGGAATTAAATACGCCAGGGCAGGCAATCATCTCAATGATATCTGCGCGGCGATCGGAGATTACGCAGAGAGCAGAGGTTACGGAGTGGTTCGCGATCTGGTGGGACATGGCATCGGAACGGAGATGCACGAGGACCCGGAGGTTCCGAATTTTCGGATGCGCTTCAAGGGCATACGGCTTCAGGCCGGTATGACCCTGGCGATTGAGCCGATGATCACACTCGGCGGCTACGAAGTAAACTGGGGAGATGACGGCTGGACTGTCACCACTGCGGATGGCAGTCTCGCTTCTCACTATGAAAACACGATCCTGATCACAGAAGGTGAACCGGAGATCCTGTCTCTGAGATCCGGCTCTGCGGCAAATGTTTAAATGCTGAAAGGATTCATGAATGTCAAAAACTGACGTTATCCAGCTGGAGGGTAAAGTAGTAGAAAAGCTGCCGAATGCCATGTTTCAGGTTGAGCTTGAAAACGGGCATCAGGTTCTGGCACATATCAGCGGCAAGCTGCGTATGAACTATATTCGTATTCTTCCGGGAGATCGCGTGACTGTAGAGCTTTCCCCCTACGATCTGAATAAGGCGAGAATCACCTGGAGAAATAAATAAATTATCTGTCCGGTTGCAAAGAACCGCTTGCATAAGAAATATGTGGGTGGTATACTGTTTTGGCGACTTTGTTGGCAGATGAAAGGAGTATCACACAATGAAAGTCAGATCTTCAGTCAAGCCGATGTGCGAAAAGTGCAAAGTCATCAAAAGAAAGGGCTCTATCAGAATCATCTGCGAGAACCCGAAGCACAAGCAGAGACAAGGCTAAGACGCATTAAGAAATCTACAAGGAGGAAGACAGCACAATGGCTCGTATTTCAGGCGTTGATTTACCGAGAGAGAAGCGTGTGGAAATCGGACTCACCTATATTTATGGTATCGGTGTGACGAGCTCCAACAGAATTCTGTCTCAGGCCGAAGTGGATCCGAACACGAGAGTGAAGGATCTCACCGATGACGAGGTTAAGAGAATTGCTGAAGTGATTGCCGAGACCCAGATTGTCGAGGGTGATCTGAGAAGACAGACCGCCATGGACATCAAGAGACTCACAGAGATCGGCTGCTATCGCGGAATTCGTCATCGCAAGAGCTTGCCCTGCCGCGGTCAGAAGACCAAGACAAACGCAAGAACCTGCAAAGGCCCGAGAAAGACCGTTGCTAATAAGAAGAAGTAATTTTAGTAACTGCAGAATCGAATCACGTTGTATGTTTTAATAACAGGAACGGCAAGATTCATTTCAGAGTACACGAGAAAGTAGGTTAGTTTAATGGCAAAGCAAATGTCAAACGCGAAGAAGGCTTCGGCCAAGAGACGCGTTAAGAAAAACGTTGAACGCGGCCAGGCGCACATTCAGTCTTCGTTTAACAATACCATTGTTACGCTGACTGATCTCCAGGGAAATGCTCTTTCCTGGGCAAGTGCGGGTGGTTTGGGATTCAGAGGTTCAAAGAAATCTACTCCGTACGCAGCATCCATTGCTGCGGAAACTGCCGCAAAAGCAGCTATCGTTCATGGATTAAAATCTGTCGACGTTATGGTTAAGGGTCCGGGTTCTGGTCGTGAAGCTGCGATTCGCGCACTTTCTGCTTGCGGAATCGAAGTAACCAGCATCAAAGATGTGACCCCGGTGCCGCATAATGGTTGCCGTCCGCCGAAGCGTAGAAGAGTATAATCAGGAGGTAGAATACAGTGGCAGTTAACAGAGTTCCTGTTCTTAAAAGATGCAGATCCCTCGGTCTTGAACCCGGTTTCATGGGCATCGATAAGAAATCAAACAGAGAATTAAGAAGAGCCAACCGTAAGATGAGTGAATACGGAAGCCAGCTGCGCGAGAAGCAGAAGGCAAAGTTCATCTACGGTGTGTTGGAGAAGCCGTTCCGCAATTACTTTGTGAAGGCTTCCAATATGAAGGGTCAGGTCGGTGAAAACCTCATGGTGCTCCTTGAGAGCAGACTTGACAATGTCATCTTCCGTCTGGGCTTCGCGAGAACCAGACGTGAGGCGAGACAGATTGTCGGTCACAGACACGTACTTGTGAACGGCAAGATCGTGAACATTCCTTCCTGCCTCATCAAGGCCGGAGACACGATTGAAATTAAGGAGAGAGCTAAGTCCTCCGAGAGATATAAGGAAATCCTTGAGATGACCGCCGGCCGCATTGTTCCGGCGTGGCTTGAGTCTGATAAGGAGAACCTGAAGGGTGCTGTCAAGGCGCTTCCGTCCCGTGAGGAGATTGACGTTCCGGTTGACGAGCTGCAGATCGTCGAGTTGTACTCCAAGTAATTAACGCATTGAACCGTATACGGATTCCGCTTTTTCCGGCGGCGGACTGCTTCTGCCCCGGCAATACAGGCGGAATCTGTATATGTCTATTTAGTAGAAGTTATTTGTTTGGCCAACAAAAGGGAGGTATCATTCTTGTTCGATTTTGAAAAACCAAACATTGAGATTGCTGAGATCTCCGAAGACAAAAAGTTTGGCCGATTCGTGTGTGAACCGCTTGAGAGGGGCTATGGTCTGACTCTCGGCAATTCCCTTAGAAGAATCATGCTCTCCTCTCTGCCGGGTACCGCGGTAAGCCAGGTGAAGATTGATGGTGTTCTGCATGAGTTTTCATCGATTCCTCATATCAAGGAGGATGTGACAGAGATTGTGATGAATATCAAGAGTCTCTGCATCAAGAATTCCTCGAGCTCTTCCGATCCGAAGACGGCTTATATCGATTTTGAGGGTGAGGGCGTTGTTACCGCAGCGGATATTCAGTGTGATTCGGATATAGAGATTTTAAACAAGGATCAGGTGATTGCGACGATCTCCGGCGGAAGCACGCGCTTTGCTGCGGAGCTGACGATCACCAATGGCCGCGGCTACGTGAGCGCGGAGAAGAATAAGGCAAGTGAGGATCTTCCGATCGGCGTTCTTGCCGTAGACTCCATCTACACACCGGTAGAGCGTGTCAATATGCACGTCGAGAATACCCGTGTGGGGCAGATGACAGACTACGATAAGCTGACCCTCGACGTCTTTACTGATGGGACGCTGGGACCGGATGAGGCGATGAGTCTTGCGGCAAAGGTGCTCTCTGAGCATCTGAGCCTTTTTATCGATCTCTCTGAGAGCGCACGGAAGGTTGAGGTCATGTCTGAAAAGAAGAGCGATGAGAAGGAGAAGGTTCTCGAGATGAATATCGATGAGCTGGAGCTTTCCGTTCGCTCCTATAACTGCCTGAAGAGGGCTGGAATCAACACAGTGGAGGAGCTCATCAACAAGAGCCCTGAGGATATGATGAAGGTCAGAAACCTCGGGAAGAAGTCTCTTGATGAGGTGCTTGAGAAGCTGAGTGAGCTGAATCTCCAGCTGAAGCAGGGAGACGAAGTACAGTAATGCTTTCGGGCGGCTATGCCCGGATTCATATACCGCGGCCGTGGGGCTCTGCCTCGACGGTACTATATCTATGTGTGTATTCGGTAAGTCCGGAAGTGCTCGGATGCACGCTCCCAGACGGAGGAAAAAACAATGGCAAAGTACAGAAAGCTCGGACGCAGCTCCAGTGTAAGACGCGCACTCTTAAGAAGCCAGGTCACTGCGCTGATTGCGAACGGAAAGATTGTCACCACCGAGGCGAGAGCCAAGGAAGTCAGAAAGTTCGTTGAGCCGCTGATTGCACTTGCGGTTCGCGAGAAGGATAACTTCGAGACTGTCACGGTTACCGCCAAGGTTCCGAAGAAGGACGCAAACGGCAAGAGAGTGAAGGAAGAGCGCGACGGCAAGAAGGTCGTGGTCTACGACGAGGTTCAGAAGGAGATCAAGAAGGACAAGCCGTCCAGAATGGTTGCCAGAAGAAAGATGCTTGCACAGCTCTATGATGTAACTGAGGTGGATTCCAAGAGAAAGAAGGACAGCAAGAAGGTAGATCTTGTTGCGAAGCTCTTTGATGAGTATGGTCCGAAGTATGCTGGAAGAAACGGTGGTTACACCCGCATCGTGAAGATCGGCCTGAGAAAGGGCGATGCAGCGATGGAGGTCCTGCTGGAGCTCATCTGAAGTGCGGGCTGAATAAAGCAAATATGGAACCGGAGAACGCCGTCGGAAGATGGCGTTCTTTTCGCATTGTATAGGGAAAATTTCTTTGTAACGGAAGCTTACGATAAGCACAAGAAATCTGTAAGTTATTCTGAGCATTCGCTGCGATATAATAAAAATAAAGAAAGGCTGCCTCAAGCGAAGGACCGCGGTTCAAGGAGCGGTTCTTTGAAACTAGGGATTTGACACGGGAAAGAATTGCATAGAAGGAGAGGAATACCATGAAATACAGCAGAAAGTGGTTGTACGTCCTGCTTGCAGCACTCTTTGCGCTGCTCGGCGCCTGCACCGCTTACGCTTCTTCGGAGGAGAAGCTTCGCAGCGTGACCATACATGTGAAGAGTCGGGTGGAAGCGGGTGATGTGCTCTATCGCGATGATATCGTCTTTGATGAGCCGGAGCGGGGAGAGATCGGTGTCTGGGTGGATTCGGACAAGTACAGTCTGGATTCCGCCAAAATAGTCGAGGGCAGCAGCCGTGACCTGACAGTTGGACAGGAAATCAAGCTGAAGCTGGTGCTCAGCATTACGGACGATGACTATATCTTTAAGAGCGGCTTCGGAAGGAGCAATGTAAAGCTCAGCGGAAGCGCTGCGACCGTTGCGGATGTGCGGCGCTCTGCGAAGAAGCTCACCGTAACGGTGCGTCTTCGTGGAATCAAGGGCAATTATGACAGTCCCGCCGATGCGGAGTGGAGCAGAAATGAGCGAGGCAAGGCGCGCTGGAGCAGCGCGGAGGATGGCAGCGGTTATTACGAGCTTCTTTTAAAGCGCGGAGGCAGCATCATCAAGCGCGTCTATGACTACAGCGGGCGCAGCTACAACTTCTATCCTTATATGACAAAGGCGGGGCGCTATGAGTTCCGTGTGCGCACTGTGCCGCATACAGAGGAGGAAAAGCGCTACGGAAAGAATTCTGAGTGGGTGGAGTCCGACAGCCTGTATATCGAGTCCTGGGAGGTTTCAGACGGCAGTGGCGCCGTCTGGGAGGACGAGCACGGCAATGCAGGCCCCTCTGCGGGACAGGTCGGCTGGTATCAGACAAATGGCATGTGGCATTATCGCTATCCGAACGGCGTAGAGAAGAGAAATGGCTGGGAGCTGATTCAGGGACTCTGGTATTACTTCGATGGAAACGGCAGTATGCAGATCGGCTGGCTGAAGTCCGGCATGGGATGGTACTATCTGGGACCGGACGGCGCGATGCGTGTCGGTTGGCAGGATATCAACGGAAGCTGGTACTATCTTGAGGAGGACAGCGGGAAGCATTATGGCCTGATGGCTGCGGAGACGCTGGTGGTGCGCGATGGGAAGGTCTATTATGTCGACAAAGATGGCAGACAGCTGCGCGGATGGCAGCAGGCGGGCGGCTACTGGCGCTACTTTGACCCGACAAGCGGAGAGATGGTGCGGGACAGAGTGATTGACACCTTCCATGTGGACGAGGACGGAATCTGGAGACAATAAGGGAAGGCTGCTGAGAACAGAGAGGTAAGCTGTTTTGGGGAGCTCAGAGCTAAAGGGATGAATTATATGACGGGGCAGGGGAAAAAGAATATTACAGCCGCACTCATCGCGCTGTTTCGGGCAAGAGACAGTCTCCCCAAGGAGCGTAGTTGCCGAGGAATCCGATAGTGACTCCCAAGGTTTGTGCCGTGAGACGCAGGCGGGACGGGAGCATCACCCGCTTTGTAAGACGCAGTCAGTACTGAGTTAAGCTTTGGTGCCTCCGGCGAGATATCCCGCCGGGGGCACTGGTGCTCTGGATCATCAAAAAAGCTGTCGCTCCGCGCGCAATTCAGCGCCCGGGGCGACAGCTTTCTGAATCAGAGCTTTTCCTGAAGAGCCGAAGACTCACCACTCGTGAATCTTCACCATCTTTCCATCCTCATCCACATCATAGTTCAGAACCTTGGTGTTGGTAGCAAGGATCCCCGTATCGGGATCGAAGTAGTACCACTCCCCCTTGATTTTGTCCCATCCGTGATTCATCTCACCCTTGTTGAAGTAATAGAGATTGCTGTCTTTATCGGAGATCCATCCGGTGACCGGCTTGCCGTCTGTTCCTGTGCAGGTGACGCCCTCCGCAGTCTCGGTGAGCACATAGCTGCTGCTGTCCAGCACCGCGTGCATCGCGAACGCAGGAAGCGCCTGAGATATGGAAAGGGCCAGAGCTAACATAATAGCAGCCCGTGTTCTTATGAAATTCATGGTCAGCCCCTCCTTTCTTTGATCTATGCTCATTATAGCAAGTTTATTCGCGCTGAAAAGAGGGTTACGAGGAGTGTAAGAACATCGTAAGATATTGAACATGATTGCGGGATGAGGGAGTATGGGCTATACTTTACCCGTACAGGGAAGCAGCGATTGAATGCAGGCAGAGAGGGAGGAAAGGATGCGTATCAAGCTCAGCAATTATATTGCCATGAAGCTGGTGGAGAGCGGCATCACACACGGCTTCAGCGTGGTGGGCGGAGGAGCCATGCACTTAAACAATGCGCTCGGGCATCAGGACGGACTGGAGATCACTTATAACCATCACGAGCAGGCCTCCGCCATTGCCGCGGAGTGCTATGCGAGAATTAACCATCGTCCGGCTGTGGTCTGTGTCACCACGGGCCCCGGCGGAACCAATGCGCTGACCGGCGTAGTCGGGGGCTGGCTTGATTCCATTCCGATGCTTGTGCTCTCCGGACAGATACGCTACGACTGGACGGCGCGCGCCTCCGGCGTCCGTATCCGCGCGATGGGAGATCAGGAATTTGATATCTGCACGGCGGTGCAGTCCATGACGAAGTACTGTGAGATGGTCATAGATCCGCTGCGCATCCGCTACTGTATGGAGAAGGCGCTCTACCTCGCGTCGTCCGGCCGCCCGGGACCGGTATGGCTGGATATTCCGCTGGACGTGCAGGGGGCTTATATCGAGACGGAGGAGCTTTTCGGCTTTGATCCGGAGAATTACTGCGCGGGCGGAGACGGCTGGGCGGGAGGCTCTACGCACAGGCTTCCGGAGGATGAGTGCGGCAGGGGAGAGTACCGGCCGCTGCTTCCGGAGCCGGTCTCCGAGGAGTGCGCGCGGGCCATTATAGAAAGAATACGGGCGGCGGAGCGCCCGGTCTTCAATGCGGGCAATGGCATCCGCATCGCCGATGCGCATGAGGATTTTCTGAGGGTGGCAGAGCTTCTCGGGATCCCCGTGGTGGTAGGCTGGGACAGCGAGGACTGCTATCCGGATAACGGGCCGCTCTACGCCGGACGCCCGGGGAATTTCGGGGATCGGGCGGGGAATTTTGCGGTGCAGAACGCGGATCTCGTCTTCTCTGTAGGCTCCCGCCTGAGCGTCCGTCAGGTCGGCTTCAACTGGCGCGGCTGGGCGAGAGGGGCATATACCATTGTGAATGATATTGACGCGGAGGAGCTGAAGAAGCCGACGCTGCACGTGTCCATGCCGGTGCACGCCGATGCGCGGGAGCTGCTCGCCGTGCTGCGCCGTCTGCTGGAGACGGAGGAGAAGCCGCTGTGGAAGGGCGGCAGTGGTCTCCGCGGTATGAGCTGGCTCGAGACCTGCCGCTACTGGGTGCGGCATTATCCTGTGGTGCAGGAGAAGCATCTGAAGGTCTCGGATGAGCATCCGGCCAATGTATATGCTTTTATCAGGGAGATCAGCGAGCGCGTGCCGGAGGAGAGCATCACGGTGGTCGGAAACGGCTCGGCCTGTGTGGTCGGCGGACATGCCTACAGAATCAAGCGGGGGCAGCGCTTCATTTCCAATTCCGCGATTGCCTCCATGGGCTATGATCTGCCGGCAGCGATCGGCGCGCATATGGCAAATCACGACGACCCCTGCTATCAGAGGGATATCATCCTCGTGACCGGTGACGGCAGCATCATGATGAATCTTCAGGAGCTGCAGACCATCGTCGGCGCGGGGATGCCGATCAAGATCTTTCTGATTAATAACGACGGCTATCACAGCATACGTCAGACGGAGCGGAATTTCTTCGGGGACCAGAAGCTGGTAGGCATAGGCTCCGACAGCGGGGACCTGAGCTTCCCGGATTTCGGCAGGCTTTCGGAGGCGCTGGGACTGCCCTATGTTGCGGCCCGCCACAACTCGGAGCTTCGGCGCGCGGTGGAAAAGGCGCTTGCAGCGGAGGGGCCTGTGCTCTGCGAGGCCTTTGTGGATACGGATCAGAACTTTGAGCCGAAGTCCTCCGGAAAGCGCCTCCCGGACGGCACGATGGTGAGCCCGCCGCTTGAGGACCTGACGCCCTTCCTCTCCGAGGAGGAGATGAATGCAAATATGATCGTTCCGAGGATGCAGGCGTGATCGTCCTGATCACGGGGGCCACGAGCTTTCTCGGGGCGGCGGTGACGCGAGCCCTGCTGCGGCGCGGGCATCGCGTGTATGCACTGGTGCGTCCCGGATCGAAAAACAGGGCGCAGCTCCCGCAGCATGAGCGCCTCTCCTGCATTGACTGTGCGATGGAGGAGGTCACGCGTCTTCCGGGCCTTCCGGGGATGCCAAAGAGGATTGACTGCTGTCTGCATTTCGCATGGTCGGGCGTGGGAGTACAGGGCAGAATGAATCCGGAGATACAGGCGGAGAATGTGCGCGCGACGCTGACACTGCTGCGCGCACTCTCGGAGTTCTCCTGCGGCTGTTTTCTCTTTGCGGGCTCGCAGGCGGAGTACGGCGTCACACTGGAGCGCGTGCGGGAGGGCAGCTGCAGCGGAGGGGCAATTACCGAAGCAGCGCACTGCCGTCCCGTATCGGAATATGGAAAGGCGAAGCTCCGCGTGCTGAACGAGGGCTCCGCGCTGGCTGCCGCATGTGGTATCCGCTATGTACATATGCGCATCTTCTCCGTCTATGGGCCGGGAGATCATGAGAGCTCTCTCGTTTCAGCCTGCGTGCGCGCGGCGGAGGGCGGGGAGATTACGCTCGGCCCCTGTGCGCAGCAGTGGAACTTTCTCTATGTGGAGGATTGCGCGGAGGCGGTCGCCCTGCTCGCAGAGCGAAGTGCAGGGGGCAGTGTCCCGGGGCGGGCGGAGGACAGCGCGCAGGAGAAGGCAGAAGCTGTCTACAATATCGGGAGCCGGGATACGCGGCAGCTTAAGGACTTTGTGCGGGAGATTTTCATGCAGCTTCCACAGGAGCGGCGGGGACGCTGCCGCTTTGCGGAGCGCCCGGCAGGGCCGGAGGGAACGCCCTATCTCTGTCCGGACACGGAGAAGCTTCGCAGACGGACAGGGTGGTGTGAGAGGCACAGCTTCTCCGAGGGAATTGGCATCATGCTGAATGTACAGAGAGGGGAAGCCGGGTGCTGAGCCGGAAGGGCTTTGGCGGAAGCTTAAGAGAAGGCTCTCTGTGACAGAAAGGAGCAGCAATTGAAGCGATGTATAGCCTGCGGGGCTTTGCTCTTTGAGGAGCCCCTGCTCGTGATTGAGAATATGCCGGCTGCCGCGCAGCATCTGCCGGGGCCGGAGGACGCCGGGACGGAGCGCGGCATCACGGTGCGTCTCTGTGCCTGCCGCGGCTGCGGACTCGTTCAGCTCTCCAGTGCGCCTGTGCCCTACTACCGGGATGTGATACGCTCGGGGGGATACAGCACGACCATGGACAGACTGAGGAGAAGTCAGTACGACAAGTGGATCCCCTTCTTTTCACTTGCGGGAAAGAAAATACTGGAGGCTGGCTGCGGACAGGGAGAGTTTCTCAGCATATTGCGGGACTATCCTGTGGAGGCCTACGGGATGGAGCACAGCCATGTGCTTGCGGAGAAGGCGAGGGCTCTGGGGCTCCGGGTCGCGGAGGACTATCCGGAATCGGAGACGCAGCGCTTTGAAAACGCGCCCTTCGATGCCTTTACCTCCTTTAACTTTCTGGAACATCAGCCGGATCCTGCCGGATATCTCCGGGCAATTGCCGCGAATCTCACGGAGGATGGCTGCGGTCTGGTGACGGTGCCGAGCTTTGAGTACATACTGGAGCAGAGCAGCTTCTATGAGCTGATCCCGGATCACCTCTCCTACTTCACCATGGAGACGCTGGAGGCGCTCATGAACCGCTGCGGCTTCGACGTGCTGGAGAGAGAGAGAATCAACCGGGATACGCTCTCTGTCTTTGTGCGAAAGAAAAAGAGGGCCGATGTCTCCGCACTCATCCGGAAGAAGCGGGAGATCGCAGATGAAGTACTCTCTCTGATCACTGAGACGGAGAGGGAGGGGAAGCACATTGCGGTCTGGGGCGCTTCTCATCAGGGCTTTACGCTCTGTGCAACGACCGGGCTCTGCGGAAGGCTGCGCTATATCATAGATTCCGCGCCCTTCAAGCAGGGGAGGATTGCTCCGGCATCACACATTCCGATTGTTTCGCCCGACTACGCGGCAGAGCACCCCACGGAAAAGATTGTGATTGTCGCGCCGGGTTACACGGAGGAGATCGCCGGCATGATCCGCGCCCGCTTCCCGAAGGGGACGGAGCTGTGGACGCTCAGGACAGACCGGCTGCAGAAGCTGTAAGGAAGTGAGAGTATGAGAGCATTTATTCTGAAGAAAAGAGGCGTCGCAGAGATCACAGAGCATGCGCCGGAGCCGGAGCTTAAGGAGCCCTACGGGGCCATACTCACACCGCTTGCCATGGCGCCCTGCACCTCCGATGTGAATACCGTGTACGGGACTGGCTCCAGAAAGCCGGAGAATCTGATTCTGGGACACGAGTGCGTGGCGCGGGTCGTAGAGGTCGCGTCCGGGGTCCGGGATTTTCGGCCGGGAGAGCTCGTGGCGGTTCCGGCCATCACGCCGGACTGGCGCGAGACGGCGATACAGGAGGGCAATGACCGTCACGCCGGGAGGCCCTTCTCGGGAAATGCACTGGGCAGGAGCATACCGGGCGTCTTTGCGGAGCGCTTTGCGATCGCGGATGCGGATACGACGCTCGCACATATTCCGGAGGGGGTCTCTCTGAAGGATGCGCTCATGTGCGTGGACGTGGTGACAACCGGCTTCACCGGCGCAGAGTCCGCGGAGATACGCGTTGGAGATACGGTCGTGGTGCTTGGAATCGGAGCGATAGGCCTCATGGCGGTGCAGGGGGCGGCGCTCATGGGTGCGGCGAGAATTCTTGCGGTCGGGACGCGCGCGGTGAGCGTGCGGCTCGCAAAGGAATTCGGCGCAAATGAGGTGCTGAGCTACCGGGAGGGGGATATCGCCGTGCAGGTTCTCGGGCGAACCGGTGGCATCGGTGCAGATGCGGTGATTATCTGCGGCGGCGACGACAGCGCGCTCCCGCAGGCGATTGATATGGTGCGCTACGGCATAGGCCGGGTGGTGAACCTGAAGCATTTTCCGGGAGAGGGTGCCATGGAAATTCCAAAGTTCTCCGGCGGAAGAGGCATGGCGGGAAAGACCGTGAAGCTGGAGCTCTGCCGCGGCGGCAGGGCGCGGATTGAGCGACTTATGAAGATGGTGCAGTACGGGAGAATACAGCCGGGGAAGCTGGTGACGCATGAGCTTTCGGGCTTCGACCGCATTGCGGACGGGCTGGAGCTGATGCGGAATAAGCCGGAGGATCTGGTCAAGGTGATGGTGAAGCCGTGAGGCGGCTTTGTCAGGTGATGCCAAGGTGAAGAGAGGGCAGATGAAGAAAATCAGTGTGGTAATTCCCTGTTACAATGAGGAGGAAAATGTCGGGCCGATCACGGCGGCTGTGGAGCAGCTGTTTCATGAACAGCTTCCGGATTACGACTATGAGCTCCTGCTCATAGACAACGACTCCCAGGACGGAACGAGAGACAGGATACGTGTGCTCTGCGCCGGGAATCCGAAGATCAAGGCGATATTCAACGCGAAGAATTTCGGACAGTTCAACTCCCCCTACTATGCGATGCTTCAGTCCGACGGGGATGCGACTGTGCTCATGGCGGCGGATTTCCAGGATCCGCCGGAGATGATCGCAAAGTATGTCGCCGCGTGGGAGGAGGGCTATAAAATCGCCATCGGCATCAAGACGCACAGCGAGGAAAATCCGCTCATGTACTGGCTGAGGAGCGAGTACTACAAGTGGATACGGCGGCTCTCCGAGGTGGATCAGATCGAGCACTTCACGGGCTTTGGTCTCTACGACAGACATTTTATTGAGGTGCTGCGGGAGCTCGACGATCCCACGCCCTTTCTCCGCGGGATCGTCGCGGAGCTCGGCTACAGGCGGAAGGAGATTCCCTACGATCAGCCGAAGCGCCGAGCGGGAAAGACCAGCAATAATTTCTATAAGCTCTACGATGCGGCGATGCTCTCCATCACCTCCTACACGAAATTCGGCCTGCGGCTCGCGACCTTTGTGGGGGGGATCACGATGGTGACCAGCACAGTGATCGCCATTATTTACCTCGTCATGAAGCTCATGTACTGGGATCGCTTTCAGGCAGGTCTCGCGCCGCTGCTCATCGGCATGCTCTTTCTGGGCTCCGTCATCATCTTCTTTATCGGCATGATGGGGGAGTATGTGCTGACCATCAATCAGCGCGTGATGCGGCGTCCGCTGGTTGTGGAGGAGGAGCGTCTGAACTTCTGAACGAGTGGCGAATGAACAGGAAAAGGAAGCGGTATGAAGTATAAGATAGATGTTGTGCGAATACGGGAGAACTACATCACTCTGAACGGCTGGGTTGTGGGGAAAAGGCCGGAGTCTGCGGTGCTCTATACAGTGCTGGACGGAAACCGTCAGCCCATTGAATTTAAGATCGTGTCCACCCGCCGCGACGATGTGAGTCAGATCTACTATAAGCGCGTTGTGGACCGTGATCTCGGCTTTGACATCCGTTTTCCCTACGAGCGCGGCAGGAACTACTGGCTGGTGATCCGCTGTGAGGGGCGCACGGCGCGCATCAAATACAACGAGGAGCTCATAGGGAAACGGGCAAGTGTCGCGCACAAGCGCATGGAGAAGCTGCGCGATCTCTGCAATATGGAGACTGCGCGCGTCGCTCTCTCCTATTTTCAGAAGCACGGCCTCCGGGCGCTCATCCTGAAGTCAAAAAACAAGCTTGAGGGCATAGACAGCGACTATGAGTACGCGGAGTGGTACGAGAAGACAAGGCCCACAGAGGCGGAGCTTCTGCGGCAGCGGGCAGAGGCGGTGCGGGAGAGCGACCCGCTCTTTTCCATTGTCATTCCGGTCTATGCGACGCCGGATCAGTATCTTAGGGAGCTGCTGGACTCGATACTCAGGCAGAGCTACCCGAAGCTTGAGGTCTGCATTGCGGACGGCAGCCCGAGAGGAAGAGACAAGGGGGCGCTGCTTCAGCACTATGCGTCGCGGGATGCGCGGGTGCGCTATGAGCTGCTCGGGGAGAACCGGGGCATCTCCGGCAATACCAATGCCGCACTTCAGATGGCGAAGGGAGATTTCATTGTCCTCTGTGACCACGACGATGTTCTGCCGGAGCACGCGCTCTATGCCTGCAAAAGGGCAATTGCGGCGAACCCGGGCTGCGACTGCCTCTATTCCGACGAGGACAAGCTCGATATGGACGGCGGCTCGCTCTTTGACCCGAACTTCAAGCCGGACTTCAATCAGGATATGCTGACGAGCGTCAACTACATCTGCCACCTCTTTGTGGTGAAGAAGAGCCTTCAGGAGAAAATCGGGATTTTCGATTCTGCCTATGACGGCGCGCAGGACTATGATTTTATACTCCGCGTGACAGAGCAGGCGGAGCGCATTGTCCACATTCCGGAGGTGCTCTATCACTGGCGCTGTCACATGAACTCGACTGCCTCCAATCCGGAGAGCAAGCTCTATGCCTTCGAGGCGGGTGCGCGCGCCATACGTGCGCACTACAAGAGGGTGTGGCCGGAGATTAAGATATCGGAGATCCGGAAGGGTGTGGATTATGGCATCTACCACACGATTTTTGCGCTTTCCGAGGAGCCGCTGGTGTCTGTCATCATCCCTAATAAGGACCATACGGAGGATCTTGACACGGCAATCCGCTCCCTGCTGGAGCGGGGAAGCTATAAAAATCTGGAGTTCATCGTGGTGGAAAATAACTCCACGGAGCAGAAGACCTGGGACTACTACGAGCGGATACAGCGGGAGCTCCCCGCGGTGAGAGTGGTGCGCTGGGAGGGCCCCTTCAATTTCTCTGCGATCAATAACTTCGGCGTGCAGTCGGCGCGGGGAGAGTATCTCCTCTTTATGAATAACGATGTGGAGCTCATCAATCCGGATACCGTGCGGGAACTTCTGGGCTACGCGCAGCGTCCCGATGTCGGCGCGGTCGGCTGCCGGCTGCTCTATGAGGACGACACAGTGCAGCACGCGGGTGTGGTGATCGGCTTCGGCGGCATCGCGGGACATACCTTTATCGGTCTTCACGAGCTGCAGAACAGCTATTTTCACCGCGCAGTGACTGCGCAGGACTATTCTGCGGTGACGGCGGCCTGCCTGCTCACAAAGAAACAGCTCTTTCTCTCGGTCGGCGGCTTCACAGAGGAGCTCGCCGTCGCGTTCAATGATATTGACCTGTGCTTAAAGCTCAGGGCGGCCGGAAAGCTGGTGGTCTACAATCCCTATGCGCTGCTGCATCACTATGAGTCGAAGTCGCGGGGGCTGGAGGACACGCCGGAGAAGGTGGAGCGCTTCAACCGGGAGATCGCCTGCTTCATGAAGCGCTGGCCGGATATTTTAAGGAGCGGGGATCCCTACTACAATCCGAATCTGACGCTCAGAAAATCGAACTTCTCACTGCGGGATCTCGACAAGGAACAAATCGGAGAGCCCTATCACATCGAAGGGATAGAAAAATACCTATGAAGCGCGTGACCGTAGTCATACCAAATTACAATGGCATGAGGTATCTCCCGCAGTGCATCGCCGCGCTGCGACACCAGACTGTGCAGGACTTTGAGCTTCTCGTCGTGGAAAATGCCTCTCAGGACGGGAGTGCCGACTGGCTCAGGGCAGAGGGCGTTCCCTTTCTTCAGGAGACAGAGAATCTCGGCTTTGCGGGCGGCGTCAACGCGGGAATACGGAAGGTGCGGACGCCCTATGTCATACTTCTGAATAACGACACGGAGGTGTTTCCAAGCTTTGTGGAGATGCTGCTCCGTGAGATAGAGCGCCATCCGCGTATCTTTTCTGTCAGCGCGCTCATGCTGCGGACGCAGGATCACAGTGCGGTGGATGATGCCGGAGATGCGCTCTCTCTTCCGGGCTGGGCCTGGCAGAGAGGCACGGGGGAGCCGGCAGCGCGCTACAGAGAGAGCTGTGAGGTCTTCTCCGCCTGCGGGGGAGCGGCGATCTACCGCACGGAGCTCCTTAAGCAGCTGGGTCTCTTTGACGAGGCGCACTTCGCTTACCTTGAGGACACAGACCTCGGCTGGAGAGCGAAGCTCTGCGGCTATCACAACCGCTACTGTCCGGAGGCGCGGGTGCTCCACTACGGCAGCGCGACCAGCGGCTCTAAGTACAACGCCTTCAAGGTCCGGCTCGCCTCGAGGAACCATATCTGGCTGCTGTACAAGAATATGCCGGACTGGCAGCTGATCCTGAATTTCCCGTGGATACTCGCGGGGATGCTGGTGAAGGCTGTTTTCTTTGCGAAGAAGGGTCTGCTTTCCGCATGGCTCTCCGGGACCGCCGAGGGCTTTCGCGGACTCGGGCGGGTGAGCCGGGTTGATTTTTCTCGGATTTCGCCCGCAGCGGTGCTCTCAGTTCAGTGGGAGATGCTCATCGGGACGTTTTTATATCTCCGGCATCTCATCCGGCGCGGCCGGAGAGCGGGCGCAACAGAAGGAACAGAATCTTAAATTTCTATGATCTTTGCCGGAAGGGATTCATTTTCCATAGTAAAAGCAGGGAAAATGGATTATACTTTTGCTCATGATTAAAGACTTTCAAAAGCAGCTGAACAGACTTCATGTGGTACTGGACGCCATTCTGGTCGCAGCCGCGTATCTCTGCGCCTGGTGCGTTTTATTTGCCGCACATCCGGGAATGGGCATACTGCCCTTCGCGGTGTATTTGCGTGCGCTGATTCTGATTGTTCCGCTCTACCTTCTTTTAAATGCCATCTTCGGACTCTACGCGCCGAAGCGCACCAGTGGGCGGCGGGCAGAATTTGCTAATATACTGAAGGTCAACACGATAGGGCTGCTGTGCTTCACACTGGTTCTGTATCTCGGCTCAAAAAACCAGTATCTCTATCACTTCTCCAGACGTCTGGTTCTGGTCTTCTATCTCCTCAGCATTGTATTTACGACGGCCGGGCGCAATCTCATACGCACGGCGCTGCGGCGGCTCAGGAGAAAGGGCTTCAATCAGAAGCAGATCCTGCTCATTGGCTACAGCACGGCGGCTAAGGGCTATATTGACCGCATTCTGACCAATCCGGAGTGGGGCTACAGGATCCGGGGCATTCTCGACGACAGCGAGGAGCGGGGCACGGAGTACCACGGCGTGCGTGTCATAGGAACGGTGGATAATCTTCAGGAGATACTGGATCTCAATGTGCTGGACGAGATCGCGATTACGCTCGCGCTGAAGCAGTATGAGCGCCTCAAGGAGATTGTGCAGCTCTGCGAGAAGTCCGGTGTGCACACGAAGTTTATACCGGATTATTACGGCGTCATACCGACCATTCCCTATATCGAGGATGTCGCCGGGATGCCGGTGATCAATATACGCCACGTTCCGCTGACGGAGCTTTACAATGCGGCGGTGAAGCGGGCGGTGGATATTGTCGGGGCCCTGGTCGGCATCATCCTCTTCTCGCCCGTCATGCTGGTGACGGCGCTGCTGGTGCGTCTCACGAGCGAGGGGCCGGTGATTTTCAGGCAGGAGAGAGTCGGGCTGCATCAGAGGCCCTTCCGCATGTACAAGTTCCGCTCCATGCGTCTTCAGGTCGATGATGAGGAGCGGAAGGAGTGGACCACGAAGCATGATCCGCGGGTCACAGCGGTGGGTCGCTTCATACGGAAGACCAGCATCGACGAGATGCCGCAGTTCTTCAATATCCTGAAGGGGGATATGAGTCTCGTCGGGCCTAGGCCCGAGCGGCCGTTTTTCGTGGAGAAGTTCAGGGAGGAGATTCCGCACTACATGATCAAGCATCAGGTGCGCCCGGGTCTCACCGGCTGGGCACAGGTGAACGGTCTGCGCGGAGACACCTCGATTGAGCGGCGGATTGAGTACGATCTCTACTATATTGAGAACTGGACGCTGGGCTTTGACTTAAAGATTATGTTTCTGACCATATTTCGCGGGTTTGTGAATAAAAATGCGTACTGAGAGAGGCGGCAGGGAGACAGCTGTCCCATGCGGGCCTCAGAGGAGTAGTGTTCATGCAGGATCGGGATAATGAAGTGAGGGGTGAGCTGCTGCGCGGCAGGAGCCGCAGGAGAGGCACCGCGCGGGAGTCAGGAGGCGCAGGGCGCGAGCGCGCCTGGCAGGACAAGCCGCGGAGAAGGCGCTCTGCGGCGGAGCTTCGCGTGCGGAGAATCATCCTTCTCGCGGTGCTGGAGCTGTTTGTGCTCGCGGGCATCTTCGCCTATCGCTATGTATTAAAGCAGTACAGCAAGATACAGCGTCTGGAATTCGCGGCGGAAAATGTCGAGAATACGGAGCTCTCCAGCGAGGACATCAAGAAGATGAAGGGCTACTGGAACATCGCGGCCTTCGGTGTGGATTCACGCGATTCCTCAGTTGGCCGCGGCAATAATTCCGATGTCATCATGATTGTCAGCATCAACCGCGAGAACGGAGAGATACGGATCGCAAGTGTGTTCCGCGACTCCTACCTCTCACTCGCAAACGGCTCCTACAGCAAGATCAATGCCGCCTACGCGATCGGAGGACCGGAGCTCGCGGTCAAGGCGCTGAACCAGAATCTGGATCTGAATATCACGGACTACATCACCTTCAACTGGAAGGCTGTCGCGACGGGCGTCAATATTCTCGGCGGGGTGGATGTGGATATCAGCAACGCGGAGTTCAAGTATATCAATTCCTACATCACGGAGACGGTCAAGGGCACAGGCATCGGCTCCGTGCAGCTGAAGAGCCCGGGCATGAACCATCTGGATGGAATTCAGGCCGTCGCGTACGCACGCCTGCGCTACATGGACAATGACTACACGAGAACGGAGCGACAGAGGAAGATTATTCAGCTCTGTGTGGAGAAGGCGAAGCACGCGGATGCGCAGACGCTCTCGGATCTCGCCGGAAATATGCTGTCCATGGTCGCGACGAGTCTCAAGTGGGACGACGGCATGAATCTCGCGGTGAATGTGACGAAGTACAGCATTGCGGGCACGCTGGGCTTCCCCATGGATCGCAGAGAGGTCAATATGGGGAAGAAGGGCGCATGTGTGCTTCCGCACACGCTGGAGTCCAATGTAAAGCAGCTTCACACCTTTCTCTTTGCCGATCAGGAGTATGCGGTCTCCGGCAGAGTGAGGGAGATTGATAACCGCATCGCCTCGGATCGGGAAAAGTATCGCTACGAGAGCTACGAGAAGCAGCAGCGTGAGCAGGAAGAGGACGAGGAAGAGGAGGAGAGCAGCAGGGCGGACAGCGGCAAAAGGAGCAGTCAGGAGACCGACGAGAACGGGGATACCGTTCCGGAGACCGATGATTTTGGAAGGCCGCTTCACCCGACAGATGCGGACGGCCGATTTGTCCCCGAGACGGACAGCCACGGAAATCCGCTCTATGACTATGAGGAGTCGGATGCGGATGATGAGCCGCCGACGGACAGTCACGGAAATCTCCTGCCCGGCGCGCCGGGCACCCGCCGTGAGACCGCGCCGGATGGAAGCATCATAGAGAGCGGCAGCGCGGGGCGGCTGTCTCCGCAGCCCACAGAGAGCGCGGCAGCGAGCACGGAGGAATATCCGGGAGGGCTGTCTCCGGCGCGACCGGGTGCAGGTACAGGCTCAGCAGCTTACCCGGGAGCGGAGGGAACACGCGGCACGAGCGCGGCCTCCACTGCCCCCGCAGCTCCCTCACCCCGCTCTCAGGATGCGGATGAGAGTGAATATGTCAACTCGGGTCCGGGACACACAGCAGCGGCGACAAGTGCGGCTGCGCCCGCTCCCACAGCTCCGACGCCGGCTGCGGCGCCGATGGCGGAGGCTCTTCCGCAGATCTGAGCGGACTGTGCGGGGCAAAACAGAACAGGATCAAGCGGAGAACTGTGAATCACGGGGCGCTGTGATTTCACAGTTCTTCCTGATTTCGAACACAGTTCCTTCACAAAGCTTCTTTATACTATCTTCTGTAAGCGGGAAGAAGCTTCGGAGCCGGGCAGCGGTACTGTCAGGAGACAGGTGCGGGAGGCTTCGAAAATCCGATAGAGAGAAACGGAGGAATCTGCGATGTACGGTGAGAACAATCAGTATCAGAATTACAGCAATATGCCCTATGATAACACGGCGGCGGGAAGCTCCGGGGGCAGCTATGGGGCGCCGGACGAGGGGCCGAAGGAAGCAAAAAAGAGCGGCAGCCTGCTGCGGAAGCTCGGAACCTCCGCGGCCTGCGCGCTGGTCTTCGGCTGCGTCGCGGGTGTGACCATGTCAGGCGTGGGCCATGTGGCGGGCAGAAGCGCGGCGGGCAGCGCTGCGGCGGAGAGCAGTGCCGTGGCGGGGAGGAGTGAAAGCGCAGAGGAGAAGCAGACACAGGCTCCGGCACGGGAGAGTGCGGAGAGCCAGAGGGACGCAGCCTCCGAGACGCTTGCCGGGAGCTCCAATCTGGATGTCTCGGCGATAGTCGAGAAGGCCATGCCTTCTGTTGTCGCCATCAATGTGAAGGGGGAGCAGCAGGTCAGTGACTGGTTCGGGCGCGCACAGACCTACGAGACCTCCGGCGCCGGCTCGGGTGTTCTGATCGGCGAAAATGATGAGGAGTATCTCATCGTCACAAACAATCACGTCGTCGCGAATACGACCAGCATGTCGGTACAGTTCATCGACGGTCAGAGCGTGGACGCAGAGCTGAAGGGCACGGATTCCGCGGCGGATGTTGCCGTCATAGCGGTGAAGAAGTCTGATGTCTCCGATGAGACCAGGGCGGAGATCAAGGTCGCAGAGGTCGGCGATTCTGAGAAGCTGAAGGTCGGGCAGGGGGTTATCGCGATCGGGAATGCGCTCGGCTATGGACAGTCCGTCACGGTCGGCTATGTGAGTGCGATGAACAGAACCATCACAGCACAGGATGCCGCCACGGGTGAGAAGGCAAAGGTTCAGAATCTTCTTCAGACGGATGCGGCGATCAATCCGGGCAACTCCGGTGGAACGCTGCTGAATATGCAGGGACAGGTCATCGGCATCAATGAGTCGAAGAGCGTCGATACGACAGTTGAGGGCATGGGCTACGCAATCCCGATCTCCAGTGTGACACAGCTCATTGAGACGCTGTCAACGCAGAAGACGAGGGCGCAGGTCGCAGAGGCGGACAGAGGCTACATCGGCTTTCAGGGTCAGAATGTGGATGAGGAGGCCGCCCAGAAATTCAATATGCCGGTCGGTATCTTTGTCTACAAGCTGCTGGACGGCGGTGCGGCGGCGCATTCCGACCTGCAGGAGAGCGATATCATCACAAAATTTGAGGGGCAGACCGTCACGACCATTGAGGAGCTGAAGGAACGGCTGACCCGCTACAGCAAGGGAGAGACCGTCACGCTGACGGTGCAGCGTCCGAGCGGCAAGAGCTACGAGGAAAAGGAGATTCAGATCACGCTGGCGGCGCAGGGAAGTGTCGAGGGAAGGTCCTCCGGTGCAGCTGAGCAGCCGGACAGCAGTGAGGAGGAGGGTTCCTCCGACAGAGGCTCCGGGCGCATACCTTGGGGAAGCATCGACGATTTCTTCCGGAACGGCGGCTTCCAGTTCCAGTGGTAAGCGGCTTCCGCTGTATAAAGTGCAGCTGCATTCAGAAATATTCTGACAGCTGAGTGAATGTTCCCCCGCTGTGGCCTTCCGAGGCCGTGGCGGGGGATTCTGCGTCTCAAAGCGCATATGAAAAGAAAGCGGGATGTGCTATGATGAAAAAAAGCATGCAAGGGAAAGGATTCCTCTTGAGGAGGGAGAGCTGAAAATGCAGCTTTTGATCAGGAAAAACAGCGCGCCGGCAGAGGGACAGAACGGCGCGGGAAAGAGAGTGGCATATGCTGTACCTTGGGTTGATCCCGCTCATTGCGGGATCAGATCTCATTGTCAAATCAGGGATAGAGCGCATGGGGGCGGAAGAGTTTCCGCGTGACATTGCAGGAACGAAGGGCAGAGTTCAGTTCAGGAAGCTGCACAACAGCGGTTTTCCCATGGGAGCTCTGAGAGAATTCCCGGAGCTCATACGCTGTCTGCCGCTCGCGGTTTCAAGTATCATGCTGTTTCGCATCTCTCTATTGCTGCCGCGGCGGGGGCACAGCCTGGAGAAGCTCGGTCTCTCGGCGGCACTCGGCGGAGCCCTGAGCAATCTCTTTGACCGCTTCTTCCGCGGTCACGTGGTGGACTATCTCTATGTGGAGCTGCCGCTGGTCAACAGGATCGTTTTTAATCTGGGAGATGTTTTTATCGCGCTTGGCGCACTGCTCACAGGCGCAGGCAGAGCACGCGGAGGGAAAAGGCTTGGAACGCACTGATATACTGAATTTACTGGTGCTGGCGGGACTTCTGATGCTGTCCGCCTTTTTTTCCTCCTCGGAGACAGCGCTCACGACGGTGAACCGTATCCGCATCCGGACGCTCGCGGAGCGGGGAAGTAAGAAGGCCCTGCTGCTGCTCCGTGTCTTTGAGCAGCCGGAGAAGATGCTCTCCGTCATTCTGGTCGGCAACAATGTGGTGAATCTCTACGCCTCCTCCCTCGCGACGACCCTCACCATACATCTCTTCGGGAACCGGGCAGTCGGCGCCGCGACGGGGCTCCTGACCCTTGCAGTGCTGGTATTTGGTGAGCTTGCGCCGAAGACCATGGCGACTCGGGAGGCAGAGCGCATCTCGCTGCGGGTGGCCGGCACGATCCGCGCTCTGATGTTTCTTCTCACTCCGGTGGTTTATGTGGTCGATGTGCTGACTGCGGCGGTGCTGCGGGTGCTCGGCTTCCATTCCTCCGGACGGCGGGAGACAGTGACAGCGGAGGAGCTCAGAACCATTGTCCGCGTGGGGCACGAGGAGGGCGTGATCGAGCAGGATGAGAGGGTGCTTCTGGACAATGTCTTTGACTTCGGGGAGATCCTCGCGCGGGACATCATGATTCCGCGCATTGATATGATCTGTGTCGAGGAGCATGATGATTATGAGACTCTGATGGAGCTCGTCCGGCGTGAGAAATATACGCGCATTCCTGTGTGCAGAGATTCCCCGGATGTGATCGTGGGAATACTGAATGTGAAGGATCTTCTGTTTCGCGACGCAGAGCAGCTCTTCAGCATCCCGGAGCTCATGCGGGCGCCGCTTTTTACCTATGAGCATAAGAAGACCGCGGAGCTCATGGTGGAGATGCGGAAGAATTTCACAAATATCGCGATTGTCCTGGATGAGTACGGCGTCACCGCAGGCATGGTGACCATGGAGGACATACTGGAGGAGATCGTCGGAGAGATTCGGGATGAGTACGACACAGACGAGGAGAAGAGCATACGCCGCGTCGCGCCGGGCGAATATCTTGTGGATGGGAATCTGAGAATCAGCGAGCTGAATGACGTGCTGCACCTTGCACTCTCCTCAGAGGACTTCGAGTCCGTCGGCGGACTGGTGATGGGACTGCTTGATCATCTGCCGAAGAAGGGAGAGTCCGTGAGCAGCTCCGGCGTGCGGCTCAGGGTGGAGCGCATGGAGAAGAACCGCGTCGCGCAGCTCCGGCTCTGGTGTCCCGCGGAGAAATCCGTTGTCAACCCATAAGCGATGTGTTATAATTCCGAGAGCATTGACCGAGAGGAGGAGTACGATATGAAGCACGTTATGACCTTAAATGAGAAGCCCCTGAAGGAAAGCATGAAGAAGGGCGGCTGCGGCGAGTGCCAGACTTCCTGCCAGTCCGCGTGCAAGACTTCCTGCACCGTCGGAAACCAGAGCTGCGAGAACGAGAACAGATAAGGTTCGCGATGAGGCCCGTCCTTTTGTGTTCAAAAGTGAGGGAGCATGGGGGTACCCCTACGGTCTGAAAAGATTGTAGGGGTGCTTCGCTTTGCCTGCTATTTCGGGGTGCAGCAATCGAAAATGAAATGAGGTAAGCATTTGATTCATCAGTTTGTGAATAATGGCATTGCCATCGTTATGGACGTAAATTCCGGCTCTGTTCATGTCGCGGACCCGCTGTTTTATGATGCGGTGGAGCTGGCAGAGCCGATTGTGGGTGAGCTAGAAAAGCCGGAGCCGCTGTCGGAGGCGGCAAAGGCTGTGGTCCGCACGGGGCTCGCCGGGAAATATCCGCCGGAGGATATTGAGGAGATCATCGTCACCATGCAGGAGCTCATCGATGCGGAGGAGCTCTTTACAAAGGACAATTACCGCCTCTTTATCGAGAATTTCAAGGCGCGGAAGACTGTCGTCAAGGCGCTCTGTCTTCATATTGCACATGACTGCAATCTCGCCTGTCGCTATTGCTTTGCCGAGGAGGGGGAGTATCACGGAAGACGCGCGCTCATGAGCTACGAGGTAGGAAAGAAGGCGCTGGATTTTCTCATTGCGAACTCGGGCTCAAGGCGGAATCTTGAGGTGGATTTCTTCGGCGGTGAGCCGACCATGAACTGGGAGGTTGTGAAGCAGCTGGTAGCCTACGGGCGCTCTGAGGAGGAGGCGCATAATAAGCGCTTCCGCTTTACCCTTACGACCAATGGCCTGCTCCTGAACGATGAGATCATGGACTTCTGCAACCGGGAGATGGCCAATGTCGTTTTGAGTCTGGACGGACGCAGGGAGGTCAATGACCGCATGCGCCCCACCAGGAACGGAAAGGGAAGCTACGATATCATAGTTCCGAAGTTCCAGAAGTTTGCAAAGTCCCGCGGGGACAAGGACTACTATATCCGCGGAACCTTTACGCGGGAGAATCTGGAATTTTCAAAGGATGTGCTGCATTTCGCAGATCTTGGCTTTGAGAAGATGAGCATGGAGCCGGTGGTGGGACTTCCCGAGGAGCCCTATGCGATCCGGGAGGAGGATCTCCCGAAGATACTGGAGCAGTACGATATCCTTGCGAAGGAGTACGTGAAGCGGAGGCGTGAGGGGCGCGGATTCATCTTCTTCCACTTCCAGATTGATTTAAAGCAGGGCCCCTGCGTCGCGAAGCGGCTCTCCGGCTGCGGCTCGGGGACGGAGTATCTCGCGGTGACACCCTGGGGAGATTTCTACCCATGTCATCAGTTTGTCGGAGATGAGCACTATCTGCTTGGCTCAGTGGATCAGGGAATTGTTCGCACGGATATCTGCGATGAGTTCAAGCTCTGCAATGTCTATGCGAAGCCAAAGTGCAGGGACTGCTTTGCGCGCTTCTACTGCAGCGGCGGCTGTGCGGCCAATTCGTGGAAGTTTCATCAGAGTCTCACAGATGCCTATGACATCGGCTGCGAGATGCAGAAAAAGCGCATCGAGTGTGCCATTATGATCAAGGCTGCGGAGATGATGGAGGCGGCGGAGGGATGACAGTGAATCCCGGAAGGGATTTATATAATATTTTGAACCCAGAGGGGGAGGATGTGTCATGAAGAACAGTAAACAGAAGGGCGCCTTAAGTCTGCTCGTGCTGCTAGCGATTCTCGCGGGCTTCATCTACCTGGCTTACATCAGCCTGAGCCAGGGGAAGATAAAGCTCGGACTGGATCTCGCCGGCGGCGTCAGCATCACCTATCAGGCAAAGGAGGAAAACCCGAGCGATCAGGATATGCGGGACACGATCTACAAGCTTCAGCAGCGTGTCAGCGGCTATTCCAATGAGGCGCAGGTCTATCAGGAGGGAAAGAACCGGATCAACATTGATATTCCGGGCGTCTCTGATGCCAATACGATACTGGAGGAGCTCGGTCAGCCCGGCTCCCTCACCTTTGTGGATCCGGACGGGAAGGTGATCCTGAACGGAAATCAGGTGAAGAGTGCGCAGGCGGGTCAGGGGACGGACAATACGACCGGCGCAGCACAGTACGTGGTAGAGCTCAGCTTCACGGATGAGGGCACAAAGGCCTTTGCAGAAGCGACCACGCGTCTTGTGGGACAGCAGATTGCAATCATCTACGACGGCGTCATGTACTCGAACCCGGTGGTGCGGGAGGCGATCACAGGCGGGCAGTGCACCATCGACGGCATGAGCAGCTATGAGGAGGCGGAGCGTCTTGCCTCCACGATTCGCATCGGTGCGCTGAAGCTGGAGCTCGAGGAGATGCGAAGCAATGTCGTTGGCGCGCAGCTCGGTCAGAAGGCCATCAGCACTTCTCTGAGAGCGGGTGCAGTGAGCTTTGCGGTGATCGCGGCGCTTATGGCAGCTATCTTCTGGCTCCCGGGAATTGCGGCGGCACTCGCGCTGGCTCTCTATATCTGCCTCACGATCTGCCTGCTCTCTGCCTTCGATATCACGATGACCCTTCCGGGCATCGCAGGTATTATCCTCTCCGTCGGTATGGCGGTGGATGCAAACGTGATTATCTTTACGCGAATCCGCGAGGAGATCGGCCTTGGAAAGACGGTGCGAAGCGCGGTGAAGACCGGATTCCGCAAGGCGCTCTCCGCCATTGTGGACGGAAATATCACGACACTCATTGCGTCGGCAGTGCTCTTTATCATGGGAACCGGAACCATACGCGGCTTTGCCACGACCCTCGGTCTGGGCGTTGTGGTCTCCATGTTCACGGCGCTGCTCATCACGAGAGCCTGGCTCTACGCCTTCTGCGATCTGGGTCTGGATCAGAAGAAGCTCTTCGGTGAGGTGAAGGAGAGAAAGGTATTTAATTTTGTTGGAAGAAGCAAGGTCTTCTTCGGCATAGCCATCGCTCTGATAGCCTCCGGCTTCATCGGCATGGCGGTACATACCGCGACGAGCGGAGCTCCGCTGAATCTGGGGCTTGATTTTAAGGGCGGAACCTCCACGAATGTCTCCTTCAATGAGGACCTGAGTCTGGAGCAGATCGACGAGCAGGTGAAGCCTGTGGTTGCATCTGTGACGGGAGACAGCGATATTCAGGCCTCCAAGGTGCAGGGAACGAATGAGGTCATCATCAAGACCAGAAGCCTGAGCGTCGATGAGCGTCAGGCACTGGATCGGGCTCTGGCGGATCAGTTTGGAATTGAGAAGGAGAAGATCACTGCGGAGAGCATCTCCGGAACCATCAGCGGAGAGATGCGGAGGGATGCGGTGATGGCAGTGATTGTGGCGCTGCTCCTCATGCTGATCTATATTCGTTTCCGCTTTGCGGATATCCGCTTTGCATCGGCGGCCATCCTCTGCCTCTGCCACGATGTGCTGGTGCTCTTTGCGGCCTACGTCGTGTTCCGCTGGAGCGTCGGTTCTACCTTTGTCGCCTGCATGCTGACGCTGGTCGGTTACTCCATCAACGATACCATTGTCATCTTCGACCGCATCCGTGAGAATCAGCGGCTCATGCACGGAGCGGACAGGCAGGAGATCGCAAACAAGAGCATCACGGAGACCTTCTCCAGATCCCTGCTCACCTCGATCACGACCTTTGTGGCGATATTCATACTCTATATCATGGGTGTGTCCTCTATCCGCGAGTTCACGCTTCCGCTGATGATCGGAACACTCTGCGGAACCTACTCCTCCATTGCAGTGGCGACGCCGCTCTGGGATCTCATGGAGAAGCGCCGCGAGAGCAGAAAGGCGGAGGCAAAGGTCGCCGAGAGTCAGAGAGCAGCGGCTGCAAAGGCAGAGAAGCGCGCCAAGGGCGGTCAGAAAAAAGAAAAATAAGTTGTCGGGTCAGGAGTCCCGGGGGGAATCCTGTACAAAGACAGGCTGAGGGCGGGGTCTTCCTGCCCTCTTTCTGCGGGGGGGAGCAGCGATGAAATATAAAATACTTGCGACAGAGGGGCGCGCAAAGCGCGCGCATATGGAGACAGTGCATGGAAGCATTGAGACGCCGGTCTTTATGAATGTGGGAACTGTTGCGGCGATCAAGGGTGCCGTGTCGACGGACGATCTAAAAGAAATCGGCACGCAGGTGGAGCTCTCCAACACCTATCATCTGCATGTGCGTCCCGGTGACAGGGAGCGCTCCGGCGACGAGCTGATCCGCGCCTTTGGAGGACTGCATCGCTTCATGCACTGGGACAGACCCATACTCACAGATTCCGGCGGCTTTCAGGTCTTTTCCCTCGCCGGACTCAGAAAGATACGGGAGGAGGGAGTGACCTTTCACTCTCATATTGACGGGCGGAAGATCTTCATGGGGCCGGAGGAGAGCATCACGATACAGTCAAATCTCGGCTCTACGATCGCCATGGCTTTTGACGAGTGCCCGCCGAGCCTTGCGGAGCGGAGCTATATTGAAAAGAGCGTCGCGAGGACCACGCGCTGGCTCAGGCGCTGCAAGGAAAAAATTGCGGAGCTCAATGGGCGGGAGGATACGGTGAACCGGGAGCAGCTGCTCTTTGGCATCAATCAGGGCGGTATTCTGGAGGATGTGCGCATCGCCCACGCGGACGAGATTTCTGCGATGGACTGCGACGGCTATGCGGTCGGCGGACTTGCGGTCGGAGAGAGCGCGGAGGAGATGTACCGCATACTGGATGCCGTCGTGCCGCACCTCCCGAAGGAGAAGCCGACCTATCTGATGGGAGTCGGAACACCGGTCAATATTCTGGAGGGCGTGGAGCGCGGCGTGGATTTCTTTGACTGTGTCTATCCCAGCAGGAACGGCCGTCACGGTCACGTCTACACAAATCAGGGGAAGCTGAACCTCTTTAACCGGAAGTACGAGCTGGATTCCCGCCCCATAGAGGAGGGCTGCGGCTGTCCGGCCTGCCGCTCTTATTCGAGGGCCTATATCCGCCATCTTCTGAAGGCAGGGGAGATGCTCGGAATGCGGCTTTGCGTCTTGCACAATCTGTATTTTTATAATACAATGATGTACGAAATTCGTGAGTCGATCGAGCAGGGCCGGTTTGCGGAGTACAAGAAGAAAAAAATGGAAGGTATGGAGGCGAAGGCATGAAGGAAATTTTGCTGGTCGGTGGCATGAATAACATACTGTTTTGGGTGGTCTACATCGTATTTTTCGGAGCGCTGATCTATTTTATGGCGTACAGACCCCAGCAGAAGCAGAAGAAGCAGCAGGAGCAGCTTCTTTCCAGTGTCGCAGTCGGAGATTCCGTTCTCACGACAGCCGGTTTCTATGGCGTTGTGATTGATATGACGGAGGACACCGTGATTGTAGAGTTCGGCAACAACAAAAACTGCCGCATTCCGATGCAGAAGACTGCGATTGTTCAGGTTGAGAAGCCTGATGCAAACTGAAAAATTGCAGATTTGGAACTTTGCATGCATAAAAAGAGCATCGGTTTGACCGATGCTCTTTTCTGTCAGAGGAATGAGTCTTTCCGGTGGGTGAATCTAAAGCATCCGCCGACAGGACGAATTCATCTGTCGATTGTCAGAGGGGGTTGTCGTTCATACCTGCCGCGCCATTTATGATGAAGCGCTCGGAGAGCGCTGCGAGTTTCTCGGGAGCGAGATCGGTGCTGTTCTCAACCCAGCGCTTGATCATGCCTATGGTTCCCTCTGTGATATAGGCGTAAAAGTACTGGTAATTGGCCTCCGTCACGCTGTGCATGGTTCTGGCCCAGGGCTCCATGATCTTAATGCGAAACACATCGCGCAGCTGATTTAAAAACTGGATGTCGCCGTTCGGCCCCATCAGTATCTGTACGAGATCTGCGTTCTCCCGGATGAAGAAGAGCAGATCCGTGAGGAGCATCTTGGGGCTCTCCTTGATTTCTGCCGGCTTGTGGCGATCCAGAATCTCCGTATACTGCTGAAACAGGTCGTTCTCAATATGGGAGAGAAGATCGTAGACGTCGCGGTAGTGCAGATAAAAGGTGCCGCGGTTGATGTCGGCGAGCTCGGATATTTCCTTTACGCTGATTTCCTGTATTTTCTTTTCCTTCAGGAGCTTCCCGAGACATAGGCGCAGGGTAGCTCTTGTCTTGCGGACACGGCGATCTACTGTTTCGGCTGCCATAATCGTATTTACCTCCAAAGCATCATTTATATTGTTACTAGCAGTATAGCGAGAGTTTGGGAAAAAAACAACAAGAGTTAATAAAAAAACCAGTTATATATATATGTCGAGGATTTTGGTACATGATAAAAAAATTGAAGCTGAAAATATTCATTCTGCTGCTTCTCTTTGCGGCAGCCTTTTGTCTCTGGTTTCGAAGCTCTGTGAAGCAGGGAGGGGCGGAGTCTGCGCTTCGCTATGCCACGCTGGAGGAGCCAAGCTTTCCTCTGATCTGGGCGGAGAGTGCCGGCCGCCGGCTCGACGTGATGCGCGGTTATGTGATGGATACGGATGCGGATATTGCTGCGGATACGCTGATACTGCTTCCGGAGGATAGGAAACTCCCGCTCTCCGTGGAGGGAGGGAGTCTCACGGTGACGGGGCTTCAGTATGAGCTCCGCTCAGCGGACAGGAGCAACCTGATTGAGCGGACGGAGCTTAAGGATTGGGAGACTACAGAGCGGGGGCTTCGCTTCACACTGCCTATTCAGAATCTTCTGAAGCAGGATGAGGAGTACCAGCTGGATATCGTGCTCAATACAGAGGAGAGAGGCGCGCTGCACTATTACGCGCGGGTTGGCTTTGATTCGACCGGGCTTGCACCGGACATGCTCGCACTGGCCGAGGGCTTTTCAATAAGAAATTTTGATTACAACGCGGCGAGAGAGAACACGACCTATCTGGAGCCCGAGGCGGGGGCAGAGGACACAGATCTGAGCTCTGTGAATCTGAAGTCGGGCTATGATCAGCTGACTTACAGGAAACTCAGCCTCACCCCGACGGGGGAGGCGGATCTGCGCTTTTTGGAGTACAGCGGCAGCGTGGGAATTGTCCGCCGCGACTTCACCGCGACGGGAGAGGACAGCGGCGGAGCGCTCTCTCAGTTTGAGATCAGTGAGACCTTTGTGATGCGAAAGGGGCCGGAGCGCATCTATATGATGGATTACAGCCGCAGTATGCAGGAGGTTTTTCTCGGAGCAGAGAGTGCCTTTTCCGGAAAGGGGGTACAGCTCGGTATCAGCGGGACATCCGCGCTTCAGTCTGTGGAGAGTCCGGATGGAAGCTTCTGCGCCTTTGTGAGCGCCGGAGATCTCTGGCTGGCAGACAGCGCCGGCAGCAGCTGTATTCGTGTGTGGTCCTTCCGAAGCGGCACGGATGCCGGGCTTCGCGGCGGTTACACAAAGCACAGCGTGAAGATTCTCTCTCTCACAGATGAGGGGGAGCTGAACTTTCTGGTCGGCGGTTATATGAATCGCGGAAAGCGGGAGGGGCAGGTCGGCATCTCTCTCCTCTCCTATGACCGCGGGGAGAACGCGGTGACGGAGCGTGCCTTTATCCCATCTGCGGCAGGCAGCGAGGAAGTGGAGGCGGATCTCTCCGTTCTGTCCTATCTCAGTGCCGGAGGTATGTTTTATTTTAAATTTGGGGATGGCTTTTACGGGCTGGATGTCCGGAGCAATGAGTATATTGTCCTCTGTGACAAACTTCATGAAGGGGGGTATGCCGTCAGTCCGAGCCAGTCGGAGATCGCATGGCAGGAGGGGACGGATCCCTTTGGCGCAGAGCTGATTCAGCTCATGGATCTTGAGAAGGGAGACAGAAAGGAGCTGAATTCCGGTGAAAATCAGTATCTGCGTCCCATCGGCTATATCGGAGAGGATCTTGCAGTCGGCATTGCGGAGCGGGGAAATGTGTGGAAGCTGAACGGCACAGACCGTGAGCTTCCCTATACAGCAGTGGAGATTGTGGATGCCGCGCTCAACTCCCAGAAGCACTATGAGGAGGCGGGCGTTCTGCTCACAGATGCGCGGACGGAGAATTCGCGGATACACCTGACGAAGCTCATCAGGACGGGGGAGCACAGCTTTCGCATGTCCGGGAGCGATACCATCGTGTGCAACCATCCGACTGCGACGGACACAGCGATTCAGACGGAGAGCTCCGAGCAGAGAGGGCTCAGCTATCACTTGCTGCTCTCGCATGGCTTTGCGTCGGGAAAGCCGAAGGTGCTCGTGCCGGGAGCCATCCGCTATGAGAGCAGTGCGGAGCTCACAATTCCGACGGAGCCCTCCCGCGGCAAATGCTATGCGGCCTACGGCCATGGAAGCTATCTCGGAAGCTATGTGCGTCAGGGGGACGCGGTCAATGCTGCCTATGAGGCGATGGGCTACGTGCGCTGCGGCGGAAGTCTCTGCTACTGCCGGGCCGGGACTGCCAGCATACGCACCCTCCGCGGCGCAGAGAGCGCAGCGCAGGCGGTACTTGAGGCGCGGAGCGCCGGAACGGCGACAGAGCTCTATGGCGCCAATCTTCGCGCAGTGCTTTATTTTGTCAGCAGAGGCGTTCCGGTGATGGGCTGGACTGAGGACGGGACTGCGCTCCTGATCTATGCCTATGATCAGGCGAGCGTATCGCTCTGGCAGCAGACGGACGGCAGCTGGCTGAAGCTTGGCCTTCAGGATGCGGAGGAGCTGTTCTTAAGAGGCAGAAATGATTTTGCCTGCGTCCGCTAGATTTTTATCCCCATGATGTGATATCCTGTGCTATACTGTGTTCATCATGTCTGGTTTACATGAATTATTTGGTGTGCCGAAATTTTCGGCTCCCCCAAAGGAGTAACATGGCGCAATATATAATGAGGGGCGGAAATCCACTGGTTGGGGAAGTCACCGTCAGCGGAGCGAAAAATGCAGCCCTTGGAATACTGGCAGCAGCGGTGATGACGGACGAGCCCGTCCGGATTGAAAATCTGCCGGATGTCAGAGATATCAATGTGATGCTGGATGCGATACGGGAGATCGGAGCAAGGATCGAGCGCATCGACAGGCATACGGTCAATATTGACGCGAGCTCAGTCGATGAGGTCTGTGTTGAGAGTGATAATATGAAGCGCATCCGCGCCTCCTACTATCTCATCGGTGCACTGCTCGGGAAATACCGTAAGGCGGATGTACCCATGCCGGGCGGCTGCGATATCGGTTCGAGGCCGATTGACCAGCACTTAAAGGGGTTCCGGGCGCTCGGCGCGGACTGTCAGGTGATGAACGGACGCGTGGTCGCAGGGGCAAAGGAGCTCGCCGGCAGCCATATCTTTCTGGACATCGTCTCTGTCGGCGCGACCATCAATATCATGATGGCGGCGGCGCTCTCCCGGGGCAGAACCATCATTGAAAATGCGGCGAAGGAGCCGCACATCGTCGATGTGGCGAACTTCCTGAACAGCATGGGAGCGGATATCAAGGGAGCCGGAACAGATGTGATTCGGATCCGCGGCGTGGAGCGCTTCCACGGCACGACCTATTCCATTATTCCGGATCAGATTGAGGCGGGGACCTTTATGTTTGCCGCGGCGATCACGCGGGGCGATATTATGGTCAAAAATCTCATCCCGAAGCATATGGAGGCGATCAGCGCAAAGCTCATCGAGATGGGCTGTGAGATACTGGAATTTGATGACTCCATCCGGGTTGTCGGGACAGCGCGCCTGCGTCCGACCAATGTGAAGACGCTGCCTTATCCGGGGTTTCCCACAGATATGCAGCCGCAGGCCGGCACAGCGCTGGCTCTCTCCCGGGGCACCAGTGTGGTGATAGAGAGTATATTTGAGAGTCGCTTTCGATATGTGGACGAGCTCGCCCGCATGGGGGCGACCATCAAGGTAGAGGGAAATACAGCGATTATCACCGGTGTCGAGAAGCTCAGCGGGGCGCCGATCAGGGCGTGTGACCTGAGAGCCGGAGCAGCTCTGGTGCTGGCAGGACTCTCTGCAGAGGGTATCACTACAGTTTCGGATATTCAGTATATTCAGCGAGGCTATGAGCACTTTGAGGAGAAGCTCAAGGGGCTTGGCGCGGAGATCGCTCTTGTGAATGATGAGCGGGAGGCGCAGAAGTTCATGCTCTGTGCAGTCTGAGACAGCGCGGCTGCTCCGGACAGTGCGGGATGATTGAAAGGATGGAGAGATGGAGAGAAGATTATTTACTTCCGAATCGGTGACGGAGGGACATCCGGACAAGGTCTGTGATCAGATTTCTGACGCGGTTCTGGATGCGCTGCTCACAATTGATCCGGAGAGCCGGGTCGCCTGCGAGACCAGCACCACAACCGGACTGGTCGTTCTGATGGGGGAGATCTCGACCACTGCACATATTGATTACCAGCAGATCGTGAGAGATACAATACGGGATATCGGCTACACCAGAGGAAAGTACGGCTTTGACTGCGACACCTGCGCAGTGCTGACCGCAATTCATGAGCAGTCGCCGGATATTGCACAGGGCGTGGATCACGCGCTGGAGGCGAGAGAGGGGAGCGAGGAGGAGCTTCTGAATCAGGGAGCAGGAGATCAGGGGCTGATGTTCGGCTATGCCTGCCGCGAGACGGAGGAGCTCATGCCGTATCCGATCTCTCTTGCACACAGACTCTGCCTGAAGCTCTCAGAGCTCAGGAAGGACAGAACCCTGCCCTACCTCCGCCCGGACGGCAAGAGCCAGGTCACGGTGGAATATGATGAGGAGGGGAAGCCTTCCCGTCTCGATGCCGTGGTACTGTCCACCCAGCATGATCCGGATGTGACGCAGGAGCAGATTCATGAGGATATCAGACGCTATGTCTTTGACGCTGTGCTTCCGCAGGAGATGATAGATGAGCACACCCGCTTTTATATCAATCCGACCGGGCGCTTTGTGATCGGGGGGCCGAACGGAGACTCCGGGCTCACCGGAAGAAAGATCATCGTTGATACCTATGGCGGCTATGCGCGTCACGGCGGCGGCGCCTTTTCGGGGAAGGATCCTTCGAAGGTGGATCGCTCCGCCTCCTATGCGGCGCGCTATGTCGCAAAGAATCTTGTCGCCGCAGGACTTGCGGACGCAGTGGAGATTCAGCTCTCCTACGCGATCGGCGTCGCGACGCCCACCTCGGTCTCTGTAAACAGCTTCGGAACCGGCGTGCTCTCGGATGAAAAGCTCTGTGAGATTATCCGGAAGGAATTCGATCTGCGCCCGGCCGGCATCATCCGCATGCTGGATTTAAAGCGGCCGATCTACCGTCAGACTGCCTCCTACGGGCACTTCGGAAGAGATGATCTTCAGCTTCCGTGGGAGAGAACCGATAAGGCAGAGGCACTAAAGAGCTATATCAGATGATTTAATTATTTATTATATCGGAGGGACTGTCTGTGAAGCAGACCAGAATCAGATTGTTCGGTTCGGTCCTGATGATCATCATCATTCCCATGGCACTGTTCATCCTGGGAATCTGGAAAAACAGCGATTCCCACTTGACCACACAGGTGCTCACTTCGGGGATCGCTGTGCTTGTTATAGTGGCTTTTTCCATGGCATTCTGGGTTTACAGCGGTATTATCCAGCCCTTGGAGAAGCTTCAGCAGGCGATGCATGAGATCAGGGAAGGGAATCTGGAGGACGCGCTGGACGCGGAGGATGTAAACAGCGAGGTGCGGCAGCTCATGGAGGATTTTGAGGAGATGCGCATCCGCCTGAAGGAGAATCAGGAGGAGAAGCTGCAGGCGGACCGGGACAGCAAGGAGCTCTTAAGCAACATCACCCACGATCTGAAGACCCCGATCACCTCGATCAAGGGCTATGTGGAGGGGATACTCGACGGCGTCGCCCGGAGTCCGGAGCAGATGGACCGCTATATCCGCACCATCTACAACAAGGCGAACGATATGGATCGTCTGATTGATGAGCTCACCTTCTACACAAAGATTGACGCGAACCGCATCCCCTACAATTTTGAGAAAATCGCGGTGAATTCCTTCTTCCGCGACTGCGCGGACGAGGTGGGAACGGAGATGGCTGCGGCCGGGATACGTTTTTTTTACGAGGGCAATGTTCCTGAGGATGTGCTGGTGATCGCGGACGTGGAGCAGATGAAGCGGGTCATCAATAATATCGTGGGAAATTCTGTGAAGTACAGCAATAAGGAGCAGGGGGAGATTTCGATCTGTTTAAAGGATGACGGAGACTTTGTCCTGGCGGAGATACAGGACAACGGCCGGGGAATCTCAAAGGATGAGCTCCCGAATATTTTCAACCGCTTCTACCGCGCGGACAGCGCGAGAAATCCAAAGGGCGGCAGCGGCATAGGCCTGTCCATCGTAAAGAAGATCATCGAGGACCACGGCGGGAGAGTGTGGGCCCGCAGTGAGCTCGGCGTCGGGACGACAGTTATTTTTTCACTGAGAAAATATGTGGAAGGAGAACTTTAAGCGTGAGCAGAATTCTGATTATTGAGGACGACAGAAGCATTGCGGAGCTGGAGCGGGATTATCTTGAGATCAACCGCTTTGAGACGACGATATGCGAGGATGGCGCATCAGGCCTTCAGGAGGCGCTGGAGGGGAGCTATGATCTCATCCTTCTGGATCTCATGCTTCCGGGAATGGATGGCTTTGAGATATGCCGCATGGTGCGGGAGAAGAAAAACACTCCTATCATCATCATCAGCGCAAAGCGGGAGGATATCGACAAGATACGCGGGCTGGGACTTGGCGCGGATGACTATATGACAAAGCCCTTTTCTCCGGGGGAGATGGTGGCGCGCGTCAAGGCGCATCTGGATCGCTACGAGCGCCTCATAGGCTCCGGAAAGAACGAGCTTCTGGAGATACGGGGACTGAAGATAGACAGAACTGCGAGAAAGGTCTGGGTAAATGGAGAGGAGAAGGTACTGACTGCGAAGGAATTTGACCTTCTGACCTTTTTGGCCTCCAACCCGAATCACGTCTATTCGCGGGATGAGCTCTTCCGTGAGATATGGGGTATGGAGAGCGTAGGAGATATTGCGACGGTCACGGTGCATATCAAGAAGATCAGAGAGAAAATAGAGCTGGATTCCTCAAAGCCGCAGTATATTGAGACTATATGGGGCGTGGGCTACCGCTTCAAGGTGTGAGTTCCTCGCGGGGAGCCGGCAGACTGAGAGAGTCTTTAGCGGAGGCGAAGAAAGGAGCGAAATGGAGCAGACAACGATACTGGTTGTGGACGATGAGAAGGAAATTGCGGAGCTGGTGGAGATCTATCTGGTGAGCGACGGCTACCGGGTGCTGAAGGCGCAGAACGCTGCGGAGGGACTGGCGCTGCTGGAGCGGGAGGAAATCCACCTTGTGCTTCTGGATATTATGATGCCGGGAATGAACGGACTTGAGATGTGCGAAAGGATACGCGAGAGCAGAAATATTCCCATCATCATGCTGAGCGCAAAGAGCGCGGATCTCGATAAGATCAAGGGGCTCGGAACCGGAGCGGACGATTATGTCACGAAGCCCTTTAATCCGCTGGAGCTCACGGCCCGCGTAAAGAGTCAGCTGCGCCGGTATATGCAGCTCAATCCGAGAAGCGGCGCGGTGGAGGAGCAGAGTCAGAATGAGATCTCCGTGCGCAGCCTAAAGATTAACCGGGACAACCACAAGGTCACAATCGACGGGGAGGAGATACGTCTCACACCGATTGAATTTGACATACTCTTTCTCCTCGCGAGCAATCCGGGCAAGGTCTTTTCGACGGATGAGATCTTTGAGAAGGTGTGGAATGAGAAGGTATACGAGGCCAATAACACAGTTATGGTCCATATCCGCAGGCTCCGCGGCAAGATGAAGGAGGACACCCGCAGCGAGAAGATCATAACGACTGTCTGGGGAGTGGGATACAAAATTGAAAAGTGAGAGACCAAATGCGGGGGAGAGCTTCCGCAGAAAGGTTTTTGTTTCGATTTCTTACAGCTTTCTGGTGACGCTGGTCGCTGAATTTTTTCTGGTGAGGAATCTGCTCACAGTGGCGGACTATGAGAAGGAGCTACATTCAGAGGAAGGATTTCTGGCATCCGTGGCAGATTTCCGTCTGATTGCTGTCCTTCTCTTTGTGTTGTTCGGAATCTGTCTCTTTGCGCTTGTCTTCTGGCTGCTGCAGAGGAAATCCTTTGTCTACATCAGCCGTATCTCAGAGACCATGCAGGCCATTGCGGGAGGCGATCTGAATGCCTCTGTGGAGGTGGAGGGAGACGATGAGTTTGCGGAGATGGCGGCAAATCTGAACTCCATGACCGAGGATATACGGAAGCTGATGGACAGAGAGCGGGAGTCCGAGCGCACGAAAAATGAGCTCATTACCAACATTGCCCATGATCTGAGGACACCGCTCACCTCGATCATCGGTTATCTGGAGATACTTTCGGAGAAGAAGGAGCTTCCCGGGGAGACGCGGGAGCGCTATCTGGAGATCGCCTACACGAAGTCGCGAAAGCTCCAGCAGCTCATCAATGATCTCTTTGGCCTGACGAAGCTGAGCTATGGCAGGATCGCGATGCGGGTTGCGAGTATAGATATAGTGAAGCTTCTGGAGCAGCTGCTCACGGAGTTCTATCCGAATTTTGTCTCCGCGGGACTTCAGTATGCGCTGGAGAGCAATGTCCCGGCGCTCACGATTACGGCGGACCCGAATCTTCTGGCCCGGCTCTTTGAGAATCTCGTAAACAATGCGATCAAGTATGGGGCGGAGGGCAAGCAGATTCGCGTGAAGGTGGAGGCTGAGACAGAGACAGTCACCGTTCGCGTGATCAACTACGGCTGTGTGATTCCTGCGGAGGAGCTTCCGCTGATTTTTGAGAAGTTCTACCGCGTGGAGCAGTCGCGCTCCCGGAGCACCGGCGGCACGGGGCTGGGGCTGGCAATTGCGAGAAATATTGTTGAGATGCACGGCGGAAGCATCGCGGTGACGAGCGACCTCTCGGGGACCTCCTTCACGGTGACGCTGCCGGTGCATCTGGATCTGGATAAGGAAAAATTTGCCAATGGTAGCGATCGAGCTTGAGTATGGATACGGAAACAGCGCAAAGGGCGGGCGAGAGCTTCCCCTGACGCTGAGCTTAAAGAATGAGGAGCAGACAGAGCTGAAGGGAACGCTTGAGATCCTGACGCGTCAGTCGGACGGCGAGTGCTACGCCTATGAATATCCGCTGGAGCTTGCGGCCGCAGAGACGCAGCGGGCGCAGTATGTCGTACCGATCGGCGTGGGTTCGGACCAGCTGGTACTGCTCATCAAAAATGAGGCGGGAGAGCTCGTCTCGGAGTCTTCTCATACACTGAATATCAATGTGACGACGCCGGAGCTCTTCATTGGCATACTCTCGGACAGGCCCGAGGCGCTCTCCTATCTGGACCGCGCCTCTGTGAATTACGGGCAGCTGCGCACCCACAGCTATGTTCTTGCGGGAGACAGCTTCCCCTCCGAGCGAAGACAGCTGGATTCCTTTGATGTGATCGTCGTCAATGGCTACAGGCTCTCGCGACTGGATGTCGAGCAGATGCGCGCTCTGATGCAGTGGATGCGGGACGGCGGCGTGCTGATGCTGGGAACCGGAGAGCGGGTGAATGATACGCTGGGCATCATCGCGCCGGAATTTCTGGACGATATCTATGAGAGCCCGGAGGAGCTGACGCTGAATCTCTCGGAGCTTCAGGAGGCGGATGCGCCGGGGGCGGAGAAGCTGACGCTCCCGCTGGTACACTTTTCTCTGCACGGCGGCACCGTGCTGCTTTCTTCGGATTCTGAGCCGCTGATTACCGCTGCAAATAAGGGAAAGGGCGCGCTCGCGGTAGCTTCCTTCGATTTTTCGGATATCTCCTCCTACGCGGAGACGCACAGCAGCTTTACGGATATGCTCCTCACAAAAACGCTCGGAAGCACGCGGCTGGACCGGCTGGCCTCAGAGGCATACGGGACGGAGCACGACGAATACTGGTCTGCGCAGTCCCTGATAGACAGCGGCTCCCCGGGTCTGCTTCCAAATCTCGGGGTTTATGGTGCGGTGCTGGGTCTCTATCTGCTCTGTGTCGGACCGCTGCTGTATCTCACGCTGAGAAAACACTCGCTGGAGCTCTATTACAGGCGGATTGTGCCTGTGCTTGCGCTGGGCTTTGCAGCTGTGATTTTTGCCCTGAGCTCTGCAACCCGCTTTGAGAACAGTTTTTATTCCTATGCCCGTATCTGTGAGGCGGGAGAGGATGCAGTGAATGAGACAAGCTACCTGAATCTCCGAAATCCTTACAGCAGCAGCTACAGCGTACAGATTCGGGACGGAAGTGAGCTCTCGCCGCTTACGACAGCGCTGAACCAGAAGCAGCTTCGCGCGGAGGGGGGGGAGGCAGATGTGATCATCCGGGAGCAGGGAAAGTCCCGGGAGCTGACCGTGAACAGCACGGAACCCTTCCGCTCTCATTTTTTTAAGATCAGGAGCGGCAGGGCAAATCAGGAGGGCATCGGGTTTTCGGGCGAGCTCTCTGTGTTTGGCGATGACTGTACGGGGGAGGTCACAAATCATTTCCCCTTTGCAGTCTCCAATGCAGCTGTCGTGCTCTACGGGAAGATTATCCCGCTCGGCAGCATGAAGGAGGGAGAGAGCATCAATGTGAGTGAGCGCACGCTCTATCACATTCCGCTGAATGACAGCGCGACAGTGGCGGCCTTTCTGAGCGGAGTCTATGACGGCGCCGCGGGGCAGGATGCAAGGCTCAGAGCACTGGAGCGGGCCAATTTCCTCGCCTTCTATCTCTCAGATACGACGACCTCCTACTCCGCGGATGCGCGTATTATCGCCTTTTCTGAGTCCGCAGATGGCGAAAGTCCTGTGCTGGATGCCGGGCTTAAGAATTTTGGGATGACGCTTGTGACCTCCACGCTCTCTGTGAACAATGAGCGTGACGGGAGCATCTGCCGCTCGGCTCTGATCCGGACACCGGAGGTTCTGAGCGGAGATTATATTGCGGCGACAAACTCCTACTACCGCGGCGACCCGGTGGTGCTGGGCTATCTGCTGGGAAGCTCCTTTAAGGTAGAGGAGCTCGTGCTGGAGGAGCCGGATGCACTGTTCGAGCACACAGACGGAGAGAGCGGTGCACACAGCTTCCGCGGAAGCATTTCCTTCTATAACTATGAGAACGGAAATTTTGAAGATATTGAGAGCGGCAAGCGTTCCTTCCGGGCGTCGGAGCTCAGGCATTATCTCTCTCCGGACAATATGATCACGGTTCGTTACGCGGAGGGGACAGACAGCGCGGCGGGGCGGCTTGATACAGCTCTCCCCATGCTCACCGTGATCGGAGAGGAGGAGTGATGCTGAGGGTTTCCAGATTGGAGAAGCATTACGGGGAGCTGCGGGCCCTGAAGCAGCTCTCGCTGGAGGTCCCGGAGGGCGCGCTCTTCGGGCTGATGGGGCAGAATGGTGCGGGCAAGACGACATTGCTCCGTATCATAGCGGGGCTGCTGCGCCCGGACAGCGGGGAGGTGCAGATCGACGGACTGGACACACTGCGCAGGACGGCGGAGGCCCGCATGCTGATTGGTTATGTCCCAGACTACTTCGGGGCTTACGACAATCTGAGTGTGATTGAATACATGGAATTTTTTGCGGCGGGCTTTGGGCTGTGCGGAAGAACCGGGCGGGTGCGCTGCGAGGAGCTTCTGGAGCGTGTGGGGCTTGCAGACCGGAGCAGGAGTGAGCTGAGGGCGCTGTCCCGGGGAATGCAGCAGCGAATCAGCATTGCACGTGCGCTCATTCACGATCCGGCTTATCTGATTCTGGATGAGCCGACGAGTGGTCTGGATCCGCGGAGTCGCTTTTCTGTGCGGGAAATGCTCTGCGAGCTCTGTGACAGCGGAAAGACTGTGCTGATCAGCTCCCATGTGCTCTCAGAGCTCTCCGAGATCTGTACGGATATTGCGATTCTGGAGAGCGGAGCGGTCAAGGTAAGCGGAGAGGTGTCGCAGATTCTGGCCAGGATAGAGAATTCCAATCCGCTGCGCATCTCCGTTCTGAGTGGAGAGAAGACGGCACTCGGAATATTCCGGGCACATCCTCTGGTGCGCTCGGTGACACTCATGGACCGCAGCTTCAGCCTCGCATTTGAGGGAACGGTGGAGCAGGAGGCGGAGCTCTTGAGAGAGCTGATCGAGAGCGATATTCCTGTCAGCGGCTTTATGAGGGAGCCCGGGAATCTGGAATCCTTCTTTTTACAGATGACTGGTGGAGGAGAGGAGAGAGTGATTCTTAAAAATGATGATGAATCCGATTTATGAGCGCGAACAGAGACGGACGGCGAGAAACAGCCGCTATTCGCTGCTGCTTCTGATTCTGAATACTGTGCTTGTGACAGCGGCGCTGCTCTCTATGGCGGTGGCTCTGCGGGAGGCGGGGAATACGGGAGAGCTGCAATATGCAGTCTTTTTGAAATTTTTCCGGGCCCTCGCCTGGATGGAATTCGCGGTGCTGGCCGTGCTCATGCCGGCGCGCACAGCCGGAAGCATCAGCGGGGAGCGGGAGCGCGGCACCCTAGATCTTCTGCGGAGCACACAGATGAAGAGCATGGATCTTGTATTGGGAAATCTTTTTTCAGAGCTCAGCTCCATGATGGTATTGCTCGTCTCTGCCGCTCCTGCCTTTGCGGCGGGAGTTCAGCTCACAGGGCTGCTGTTTTTGTTCCTTTCCTGTGTAGCGCTGACACTGCTTGTGGGAAGTGCGGGGATGTTCTTCTCCTCGCGTGCAGCGCTGAGCAGCACAGCGGCGGCGGAGACCTATGCCCTGCTTGTGCTGATCCTCTTCGCGCCCTATGGACTCGATTTTCTGCTGCGGGGACTTGGCGGAGCAGCGCTGTCAAAATGGGTACTCTTTCTGTCTCCGCTTACGGTATACTCTGCGGTGCTCTCTGTGATATCCGGAGGGGCACTCTTCCCGGCTACTCTGTATACAGATATAGCAGTTTCCGCACAGCTGATTGCGGTCTGTGGAATTGCGATGGAGCTGCTGCTCTCCCTGCTCCTTCTCGTCCTTGCGGAGAAGGCGCTGTCCTGCGAAGGAGAGAGACAGGAACAATTTTCCCCCTTTTTCGGCAGAAGATAAGTGTGGTATGATGATCACAGCTACCCAAGTACATCCTCCCGCCGCAGGCTTGCCTGCAGGAGGGAGGATGTACTTGGGGGGCGCCCACATGGAGCACGGAGAGGAGCGAGAGCTCCGCGGGAGTGCGGAATGTGGCAGCGTTTGGAGAGCGCGGAGCGCGGAACGTATTCCTCCCGCCGCAGGCTTGCCTGCAGGAGGGAGGATGCACTTGGGGGCGCCCACATGGAGCACGGAGAGGAGCGAGAGCTCCGCGGGAGTGCGGAATGTGGCAGCGTTTGGGGAGCGCGGAGCGCGGACAAACGCGTGATCATCGGAAGTGGTAATTATTTGCCAAAAACGTGCATCCTCCCGCCGCAGGCTTGCCTGCAGGAGGGAGGATGCACTTGGGGGGCGCCCACATGGAGCACGGAGAGGAGCGAGAGCTCCGCGGGAGTGCGGAATGTGGCAGCGTTTGGAGAGCGCGGAGCGCGGAGGAGGAAGCAAAATGTCTGAACTGATATCCTATAAATGCCCGAACTGCGGTGGAGATCTTCGCTACATGCCGGAAAAGGGCGATTACGGCTGCGCGTACTGCGACTCGCATTTTGATCTTGCGGCCCTGGAGAAGCTCTATGAGAGCCAGGACGCATCCTCCGATGCGGCAGGAGCGGAGGCGGAGAAGGAGCAGGGTGCCGCGGAGAGCGGGGAGATACTGCAGTACAGCTGCCCGAGCTGCGGGGCGGAGATTGTCACAGATGAGAGTACTGCGGCGACCTTCTGTTACTACTGTCACAACCCGGTGGTGCTCTCCGGGCGCCTCGGAGGGGCTTACCGCCCGGATTATGTGGTTCCCTTTGCCATAGAGAGAAAACGGGCACTGGAGATCTTTGACAGCTGGATACGGCAGAAGAAGTTTGTGCCGCGCGCTTTTTATAATAAGCAGCAGATCGAGAAGTTCTCAGGGGTTTATTTCCCATACCTGCTCTACAGCTGCGAGGTGAGCGGTTCGATTGATGTGAACGCGAGACGCATCGAGAGAAGCCGGGCGGGCGACTATGAAAATATTACGACCAGTACCTATCACATCCGGAGAGAAGGAACACTGCCTGTGAACAGTGTCGCAAAGAACGCGCTGAAGAAGGCGAACAGCGTGCTGGTAGAGGGGGTGCAGCCCTTCAATACGGAGGGTCTGAAGCCCTTTCATATGAGTTACCTCTCCGGCTTTCTGGCGGAGAGGAAGGATACGAAGCCGGAGGAGCTTGCACAGGCTGTGGAGCAGGAGGTCCGGAGCTATGCACTGAGCAGGCTGAAGTCAAGCATTTCGGGCTATGAGGATGTCACTGTCAGCGGGGACAACTTGAAGTTTAGCGGAGCAGAGTGGAAGTATGCGCTCATGCCGGTCTGGACTATGACCTATAAGGATCCCGGATCTGATAAGCTCTACTACTTCTCTCTGAACGGGCAGAGCGGCAAGGTGATAGGTGAGCTTCCGGTGGATCGGAAGGCTCTGGCGCTTTATTTCCTGCAAATTTTTGTCCCCTTACTGGCAGCGCTGCTGGCGCTCAGCTATTTCTTTCTCTGACAGGAGGTAAAGACTGTGAAGCGAATGATGAAAATAGGTCTTGTGAGTCTTCTGCTGGCGCTGCTGTGCGTGATGCCGGTCTGTGCCGCGGAAGGCACCCCGGTCGCGGATATGGCCGGGCTCTTTGCGGAGGATGAGACAGCGGCACTTGTGGAGGGGATCGCGGCGTTTCAGCAGCACACAGGGATAGATGCAGTAATTGTGACGACGACGGATAAGGAGGGATACAGCGCGGAGGCCTATGCAGATCTCTTTTATGAGCAGGGAGGCTATGGAAAGGGCAGTGCGCGGAGCGGCTTTCTGTATCTCATCGACATGGAAGAGCGGGAGGTCTATATCTCCACGGCAGGAGGCGCGATAGAGCTGCTCTCGGATTCCAACATTGAGAAGCTCCTGAATGAGGCCTATCATTATCTCTCCGATGCGGAATATGCGGGCAGTGCGGAAGCCGTGCTGCATCTGGCTTCAGACTACTATGATCAGGCGATGAAGAAAGGGTGGAGCTACGACGCGGAGAGCGGGAGCTGGACAGCACCGGTGAAGAAGCGCGCGCTCACGCCTCTTAAGCTGCTGGTTTCAGCGCTGCTGTCCGCTCTGGCAGGTCTCACTGCGGTTGGCAATGTGAAGCGGCAGTATGCGATGAAGGACAGTGTGGCGCAGGCGAGCGCGTCGGCAGCAGGTCTTCTGGCGATCACGGGGGCGGCCTTTGCCTTTCACACACAGGCGGATGAGCTGCTGCACCGCAGTACAGAGCGGCGTCTCCTTCCGTCGGGAGGTGCTTCCGGGCGCGGCGGGAACGGCAGCGGTCCTTTTGGTCCTTCCACCACGCACATGAGTCCGGGCGGTATGCACCACGGCGGAGGCGGGAAGAAGTTCTGAGCGGCCGGTATGCAGCGGTAAAGTTCATGCTTTTGATTGCAAAGGCGGACGCCGCAGAGTATGATGAAAAGAACTGTCGGAGTTTTTGCTGAGGTGGCCGGCGCGTGAGGCGCGGCAGAGAAGCGCCGTCAGGGCAGATACATGGAATGTTTGGCAAAAGGAGAGAAGGAATGAAAGAAGTTCTCTATAACAGCACACGGGGCGGGGAGTGCGGAGTCTCTGCTTCACAGGCGGTGCTGAAGGGACTCGCGGGAGATGGCGGTCTGTTCATGCCGGAGCATATTCCGGGCTTTGATTTTGATCCGGAGGAGCTCATCGGAGCCAGCTATCAGGAGGTGGCATACCGGGTGATGCGTCTCTTCCTCACGGATTATACGGAGGAGGAGCTGCGGCACTGCATCGACAGCGCCTATGACGGGAAATTTGATACAGAGGAGATCGCTCCGCTCTCCAGGGCGGATGGCGCCTATTATCTGGAGCTTTTTCATGGGAAGACCATTGCATTTAAGGATATGGCACTCTCGATTCTTCCCTATCTTATGACGACTGCGGCGCAGAAAAACGGCGTCAGCAATACCATAGAGATCCTGACGGCTACCAGTGGTGACACGGGAAAGGCGGCCATGGCAGGATTTGCAGATGTTCCCGGGACAGGCATTATTGTGTTCTACCCAAAGGGAGGCGTGAGTCGCTTTCAGGAGCTTCAGATGGTGACACAGAGGGGAGAAAACACTTCGGTGGTTGCCATTCACGGGAATTTTGATGACGCGCAGAGCGCGGTGAAGAATATTTTTGGAGACCGCACGTTTGAGGAGCGCCTGGCAGCACAGGGGATACAGCTCTCCAGCGCAAATTCGATCAACATCGGCCGGCTGGTGCCGCAGGTGGTTTACTATGTCTGGTCCTACTTAAAGCTCCGCGAGGCGGAGGAGATTGAAAAGGGCGAGCAGATCAATGTCTGTGTTCCCACGGGGAATTTTGGAAATATACTGGCGGCTTATTTTGCAAAATGCATGGGACTTCCGGTGAAGAAGCTGATCTGTGCTTCCAATGACAACAAGGTGCTCTTTGACTTTTTCCGTACCGGGCGCTATGACAGAAACAGAGAGTTCATTCTGACCAGCTCTCCCTCCATGGACATTCTCGTCTCCAGCAATCTTGAGCGGCTGCTCTACATGAGCTGTGGCGGAGACGCCGCGGAAAACCGTGTGATGATGCGTCAGCTGAAGTCTGTGGGCCGCTACACGGTGACCCTCGATATGCGTGAGCGCATGAAGGATTTTGTCGGATATTATGCGGATCAGGAGGAGGTCGCCGTGAGAATACGGGAGCTCTATGAGAATACGGGCTATGTCATTGATACGCACACGGCAGTGGCCTCTGCGGTCTATGAGAAGTACAGAGCCGAGAGCGGAGATGAGACAAAAACGGTGATTGCATCGACCGCAAGTCCCTTTAAGTTCTCCCGCGCGGTGATGACGGCGATACGCGGAGAGCTCGGAGAGATGGATGACTGGGAGATTCTTGAGCTCCTTAAGGAGACCGCCGGGATTCCGCTGCCTCCCGCGGTGGAGGAGATACGTGAGGCGGAGATCCGTCACAGGAGAGAATGCGATCCGGATGCAATGGAGCAGGAGGTCGCAGATATTTTAAAACTGAAGGGGCACAGATGAGCACAGGAAAGAACATTCCGGAACTGTTCGGCAACAATGTATTCAATGACGCGGCGATGCGGGATCATCTGCCGAAGCGCGTATATGAGGAACTGAGAGAATCCATAGACGCAGGCAAGGAGCTGGATCCCAAAATTGCAGACAGCGTTGCGCATGGTATGAAAGAGTGGGCCATCGAGCGCGGGGCAACACACTACACACACTGGTTTCAGCCGCTGACGGGAGTCACGGCGGAGAAACATGACTCCTTTATTTCCGCGCCGGGAGAAAACGGAAAGGTACTGATGGAATTCTCCGGCAAGGAGCTCGTTATGGGCGAACCGGATGCCTCGAGCTTCCCCTCCGGCGGTCTGCGCGCCACCTTTGAGGCGCGCGGATACACGGCCTGGGACTGCACCTCCCCCGCTTTTTTGAGAGAGGATGCCCTGGGGGTGACGCTCTGCATTCCGACAGCCTTCTGTTCCTACAGAGGTGAGGCCCTGGATAAGAAGACGCCGCTGCTTCGCTCCATGCAGGCTTTGGATAAGCAGGCGCTCCGCATTCTTCGTCTCTTCGGGAACACGACGAGCAGGCGGGTGGTTCCCTCGGTCGGCGCGGAGCAGGAATATTTTATCGTGGACCGGGAGAAGTATCTGCAGCGCGACGACCTGATCTACACCGGGCGCACGCTCTTCGGGGCCATGCCGCCAAAGGGACAGGAACTGGACGATCATTACTTTGGAACGATACGCGAGCGGATCGGAAGCTTCATGCACGACCTCGACCATGAGCTCTGGAAGCTGGGCGTTCCGGCGAAGACGGAGCACAATGAGGCCGCGCCGGGGCAGCATGAGCTGGCTCCTATCTATGAGCAGTGCAATGTGGCGGCGGATCACAATCAGATCACCATGGAGGTGATGAAGCGCATTGCGGAGGAGCACGGACTGGTCTGTCTTCTGCACGAAAAGCCCTTTGCAGGGGTCAATGGCTCCGGTAAGCATGACAACTGGTCCCTGACCTCGGACGACGGCATCAACATGCTGAATCCGGGCGACACGCCGCATGAGAATATACAGTTCCTTCTGGTTCTCGGATGCATCATGAAGGCGGTGGACCGCCATGCAGACCTGCTTCGTATGTCTGCGGCCAATGTCGGAAACGACCACAGACTCGGCGCGAATGAGGCGCCGCCTGCGATCATCTCTATCTTTGTCGGAGAGCAGCTGGAGGATGTGATTGACCAGCTCTGCGCCACCGGAACCGCCACGCACTCGAAACACGGCGACAAGCTGAGGACCGGGGTTGCCACGCTTCCGGATTTCGATAAGGATGCGACGGACAGAAACAGAACCTCGCCCTTTGCGTTTACGGGAAATAAGTTTGAGTTCCGCATGGTTGGATCCTCGGATTCTATCGCAAGCCCGAATATTGTGCTCAATACGATTGTTGCGGAGACCTTCCGCGAGGCGGCAGATGAGCTGGAGCAGGCGGAGAATTTCGATGCGGCGGTTCACGATATGATCAAAGGTCTGCTGCGGGAGCACAGGAGAATTATTTTCAACGGTGACGGTTACTCGGAGGCCTGGGCTGCGGAGGCCAGACGGAGAGGACTGCCGTGCATCAGCTCCATGGTGGAGGCAATTCCGGCCATGGGTACGGAGAAGGCTGTGAAGCTCTTTGAGAGCTTCGGAGTCTACACCAGGGCTGAGCTTGTGTCCCGCATGGAGATCGACTTTGAGGCCTATGCCAAGGCGATCAATATCGAGGCGAGGACGATGATAGAGATGGCATCACGCCGTTATATTCCGGCGGTGGTGAGCTATGTAGGTCAGGTTGCCGCTTCCCTTGCGGCCGTCAAGGCAGCCTGCCCGGAGGCGGGAACGGAGGCACAGCGGGAGCTGCTTATGGAGCTCAGCAGACTGCTCACAGAGGCACAGAGGGCTCTGAATGCATTGAAGAGAGCGAATGAGGAGGCTGCTGCTGTGAAGACTGCGCGGCAGAGAGCGGAGAACTACCGCGAGAACGTAGTGCCGGCTATGGCAGCACTCCGTGCGCCGATTGATGCGCTGGAGACCATGGTGGATGTGAAGGTATGGCCCATCATATGTTACGGAGATCTGTTGTTTGAGGTGTAAAGCAAAGGACCGGCGGAATTTCCGCCGGTCCTTCTGTATATCGGTATTCAAAACAAAAGATGATTTGCTGCTCCTGCAGGACAGACTGCGTCAGGATGCTCAGAACTCCGGCTCGATCAGACCGAAGCTTCCGTCCCGCCGTTTGTAGACGACATTGACCGCTTCCGTCTCTCCGTTTAAGAAGACGAAGAAATTGTGTCCCAGAAGCTCCATCTGGAGGCAGGCCTCCTCGGGATCCATAGGTTTGATCTCAAACTTTTTGTTCTTTACAATGCGGATATCCTCATCAGGGAGCTCCTCCTCATCCTCCAGAAAGAGATCGGAGAAGGTGGGAGCTGACTGCCTCCTGTCGATCAGCTTTGTTCTGTATTTCTTGATCTGACGCTCGATTGCCTCCTCAACAAGGTCAATGGAGGCGTAGAAATCGTCCGTCGCTTCCTCGGCACGGACTAAACCGCTCTTGGTCGGAATCGTGACCTCTACCTTCTCAAGGTCCTTTATCCGGCTTAAGACGACTCGTACCTCCGCATCCGGGATGAAGTATTTCTCCAGCTTTCCGAGCTTTTTTTCCACCTGATGTTTCAGGCCGTTCGTGAGGTCGATGTTTCTTCCGGTAATCGTAATACGCATATTCATCAACTCCTTTTCACGTTTTGCACGGAAGGATGTCGAAGTAGTCTGAGATGTCTGACTTTGAGCTGTTTTCATCGGCATCTCCTGTGCTTGAGCACATTATACCATAGTTATGAAAAAAAGAGTGGAAAAACTGTGAAAAATTTAAGAAAAGACCAAATATCCTGTTTCTAAAATGGCTCAGAATAGCTTTATTATACCATGAGTTCAAATTTCGAGGCAGTCAGAAATTTGTCTGATTGGCAGGACTTTCAAATGCATATTGTGACAGGAGGGATAAACAATGGAGAAAGTTTTGATTCAGCTGATTCAGGCGCAGGGAGTCTGGGCGGTTCTTTTTGTCTTTATGCTGCTGTATACCATTAGAAAAAATGATCGTCTGGATGAGATACAGGAGCGCAGAGAAGAAAAGTACCAGCGTTTACTGTTGGAGCTGACGGAAAAATTGTCTGTTTTAAACACTCTTAGCGACAGATTACACGGCAAGCTGAAGAATTGAATTGAACTTTGTGCTTTGCAGGAAGCTGCGGCTTCTTGCAAAATCTTGCTTCTGGGTTGACATTTGCCTCTGTTTGAACTTCTTACTAATTGAATTTGCAAATTCAAAATAGTACAAGGAGGGAGAAACATGTTACTTAAAAATGGAGACAGTGGAATTCAGGTAAAATATCTTCAGCAGGGACTGAGAATCATGTGCTGCAATCCGGGCAGTTTGGATTCCTCTTATGGGCCGGGAACGCAGGCTGCTGTAGAAAAGTTTCAGGAGGAATGGGGACTGTCCGTCGATGGCACTGTTGGAAATGCCACATGGAATTGTCTTATCAATGAGATCAAATCCATTCAGCAGGCGCTAAAACAGAAGGGATTTTTTTCCGGAGTCATATCCGGTGTCGCTACGGACAGAACCTACAATGGGGTTCTCAGCTTTCAGAGAAGTCGCAATCTGAAAGATGACGGTATGGTCGGCCCGACGACACGGGCTCGTTTATTTGATGAAGCAGAGGATGGAAGCATCGCCTCCATTTTGCCTCTCAGCGCAGGTGCTAAAGGGGATTATGTTCTGAACTTGCAGTATGGTTTGAGAATTCTGTGCTGCAGTCCGGGGAATGCAGATGGTATCTTTGGTGATGATACTTCCGATGCTGTTAAAAGATATCAGAGTAAATATGGCTTTGAGCAGACAGGGATTGCAAATAAAAATGTCTGGGATCATCTGACAGGACAGATTTCAGGTATTCAGGAGCGCCTTCAGGCAAAGGGCTATAGCGTTCCAGTGGTGAATGGGCTTGCCTCTTCCTCTCTGATAGAGGTGATTAAGGAGTACCAGAAGGCAAACTGGCTCAGCACAGACGGTCAGGTAGGACCCTCGACCTATGCGCTCCTGTTCAGTGATATCCCGGACGGCGCAGCAGATGCGCTTCCGTTAAAGCTGCATTCCAGAGGACCGCGCGTTCTGCAGTTTCAGTATGCACTTCGTATTTGCTGCATCAACCCAAACGGAACGGATGGTGTCTTTGGCCCGGGGACGCAGGCGGCGGTAAATCGTTATAAAGCAAGGAAGAACCTCGCTGAGGATGGTCAGATAGACACGGACACGTGGGAAAAGATGAAATTGGATATCCTTCCCCTGCAGAGAGCACTGGCAAACCGAGGGTACCATGTCGGACTGATAGATGGAATTGCGACAGAAGCGGTCTATCATGCGGTGCTTCAGTTCCAGAAGGATCATCAGCTGAGTGCGGACGGTATGATAGGCAGTGCGACCAAAGCTATGCTCCTGGGAGGAAGCAACGGAGGCGGAACGGTCTCTGCCGTGCTTCAGCTTGGCTCCAACGGCTCTCTGACTCGTTATTTCCAACGTCTGCTGAATGAACTGGGGTATACAAGTCCGATCGACGGTGTCTTTTCGCAGAAAACCAGAGAAGCTGCAATTGCGTTTCAGACTGCGAATCATCTGACTGCGGACGGTGTGATTGGCAGCGGAACATGGAAAAAGCTGTTTGAGCTTTATCATATCAATCCTGCAGGAACGGATGCGGAAAAGCTGATTCAGGTGGCAGAACATGAACTTGACTGGGGCTTTACGGAAGACAACGCAAACAATATCACCCCCTATGGTCAGTGGTATGGTATGAATGGCGCGGCATGGTGCGCCATGTTTGTATCCTATTGTGCTGATCAGGCGGGAGTGGATGCTTCTCTGGTTCCAAGGTACGCGTGGTGCCCTTTCGGAATGGAGAAATACAGGCGCGCAGGAAGATATCATAAACGCAACAGCGGTTATATTCCGAAAAAGGGAGATATTATATTCTTTTACAGCGATGCCGCAGGACGTGTCACACACACCGGAATTGTTGTGGATGGAGATGAGGATACGGTCGTTACGATTGAGGGGAATACTGCGGCGAATGCTGTGGAAAGGCGTACCTACAGCAGAAACCACTATACAATTGACGGCTATGGAGACAACGGAGGTATTCCGATTTCGCAGCCTCCCGCAGTGACGGAGCATGAAGTGTCAGAGGCTGTCAGAGAGCTGATTATTGAGATTACGGAAGGCCTTGGCTTTCAGCTTCTTCCACCATTCCAGCCTGTTGAAAACGTGGATTTGCTGCTTTATCAGGATCCTTATATGAAGCTCAGCTTTAAGTGCACGAGAGAGAGCAGCTGGTATGCGAATGCCGACAGTCCCTTTGAGATGAATGTTGATTATGGGGTTCCCAGTCTGGGCATAAATCTGATACCGAATATCAATATTGCACTGGAGGGGGTGGAAAATAAAGAGCAGATTCTTGGTATCATTCCCAAGCTGACACTCAGCGCGGAGAATGTCCCCCTTAAAATCGAGTACAGTGTCGAGGGAGAGTGGCAGAAGCTGTCCTATATTGCGGAGGGTACCATCTTTAAGGGGAAGGTTCATGAGGACACGGTTGCCTATGGAATTACCATCTGGATACGGAATGTTCCGGACAATCAGCTCAGTCCTGTAACAGTATCGGTGCACGACTATGTTTATTCGCCAAGTAATTCTGAGGAATGGGGAGCCACCGTAGCTGTTGCGTGCATTGCTATAATTATAGTTGCCACACTAATGACGGGTGGATGGGCAGGAGTTTCGCTTCCAAGTTTTATTGCTGGACAGTATTCGCTGATACTGCTAAACGCTGCTCGTTAAAATAGCGAGATAATGTTTTAAGAAATAAAATTTGCAAAGAGTGGTCTCTCTTGATCGGGAGACCACTCTTTGATTGTTATTCTTATTTTAAGGAGCACCAGCGCCGGATCTGTTCATATCCTTCTGGTGGAAAATCATCTTTTGGAATCAGGACGATCATTTGAAAAAATGAAACGATTGCGATACCGTAGTCTCCCTCCATGACTCTGTGATTTTTCCATTCGATTAGCAGATCCTTTTTTGCGTGAAGATGGATGCCGTCTTCCCTGCAAACTGCGGTGTAGCTGTCTCCGTACTTTCGCCTGCTCAATTTAAAATGAATTCTGTAGCATATTTGGGGATAGAGCGTATGTAAAAGAAGCAGCAGAGTTGCAGGAGGCACCAACCACAAAATATGATGAATCAGTATTTTTATGGGAACTTTAAAATAAATGTCAGCACCTAAGAAAGGAAGCGGAATACAAAGAACGAGAATCGGCAAAAAACACACAAGGCGAAATGAAAACATCCTTTTTAGAGTCCATAGGAATAGCTTTTGATAGCCAACATGGTTTAAAAGCTTTTCTGGTTTTATATCTGTCAAACTGATTTCAAGGATCTCATTCTTTTGCTCCATCTATCTCCTCCTGAAAGCAGCGGCACAAACGACCTGAAAAGTTACGAGTAGAAAGAGGCAAGCTCTGTCAGCAGCTCTCGCCTGACTCGATTCACATATTGGCGGGAGACACCCAGCATTGAGGCGATTTCTGAGTCACTTTTTTGGAACACTAGGAATAATATAGCAATTTTTTGCTTCTTCCCGGAATTGATCCCCCTGATGAAGGCGTTCAGATCAATAGCCAGGACAATATCGCGATATCCTTCCTCTGTATAGGCATTACTGTTCTTTTCCAAAAGGATTTCTGTATCCGATTCTGTTGGTACCTCTGCACAATGCTCTTTATATAAAGTGCAGAACTTATTTTTAATACATTTTACTGCATAGGCTAAAAATAGTCTATCCGTATCATAACTTTTGATTTTTTGGACCGCTTCAATCAGTGTCAGAGAATATTCCTGACAGGCATCTGCATATTCCATGAAGTGCGTTCTGCCTGCATATTTTTTGATCAGGGGGGGCATCTGCCGCCATATATGTTCCAGCTGTGCGCCGTCGCCTTTTTTATACAGGCAATTCTTTTGGATATATTCATGTTTCTCATGGCAAAATTCTCCTTTTTAATAAAAAAAGAGAGTTTTCTCAAGAATAGAAACGAAATATATGCATAATATGTTGAAATTTTTATGGAATTCCTGCCGGTGGTTTGGAATGCAAACTTGCAGTTCCGGAGCCTTGGTGTTAAAATATAGCGGTTATGGTACTCTAGGGTTATTTTATTCAGGAGCGTAAGATGAATTTAATAGAAAAAATGTTTGGTACACACAGTGAGAGAGAAGTAAAGCTCCTGTGGCCGAGGGTGAGAGAGATTGAGGCGCTGCGCCCGGCGATGCAGGCGCTGAGCGATGAGGAGCTGAAGGCGCAGACCGGAAAGTTCAGGGAGCGCCTTGAGAGCGGTGAGACGCTTGATGATATTCTGCCGGAGGCCTTTGCCACGGTGCGTGAGGCCGCAAAGCGCGTGCTCGGAATGGAGCATTACCCCGTGCAGCTTCTGGGCGGCATTGTTCTGCATCAGGGACGTATCGCAGAGATGCGCACCGGTGAGGGAAAGACGCTGGTCTCCACCTGCCCGGCCTATCTGAATGCATTGGCCGGAAAGGGAGTTGAGATCGTCACGGTCAACGACTACCTGGCAAAGCGAGATGCGGAGTGGATGGGGTCTGTTCATGAATTTCTGGGGCTCTCTGTCGGTGTCGTCTTAAACAGCATGGATTCCAAGCAGCGTCAGGAGGCATATCGCTGTGACATCACCTATGTCACGAACAACGAGCTGGGCTTTGATTATCTCCGCGACAATATGGCGATCTACAAGGAGCAGCAGGTGCTCCGCGCGCTGGATTACTGCATCATTGATGAGGTGGACTCTGTCCTGATCGACGAGGCGAGAACGCCGCTCATTATCTCCGGTCAGTCCGGAAAGTCCACCAAGCTCTATGAGGTCTGCAATGTCCTTGCCAATCAGCTGGAGCGCGGCGAGGCGAGCGGTGAATTTACAAAGATGAATGCCATCATGGGCGAGGAGATCACCGAGACAGGCGATTACGTCGTTGATGAGAAGGATAAGGTTGTAAACCTCACGGAGCAGGGCGTCGCCAAGGTGGAGAAGTTTTTCCAGCTGGAGAATTTCTCCGATCCGCAGAACCTGGAGATTCAGCACTGCATCATTCTGGCGCTCCGCGCAAAGGAGATGATGCATAAGGACAAGGACTATGTCGTGAAGGACGATGAGGTCCTGATTGTAGATGAATTCACCGGCCGTATCATGCCGGGACGTCGCTTTTCAGACGGCCTGCATCAGGCGATTGAGGCCAAGGAGCACGTCAATGTAAAGAGAGAGTCCAAGACCCTTGCGACCATTACCTTCCAGAATTTTTTCAATAAGTTCCGGAAGAAGGCGGGCATGACCGGTACGGCGCTCACGGAGGAGAAGGAGTTCCGCAATACCTACGGCATGGATGTCATTGCGATTCCGACAAACCGTCCGGTGCAGAGAATTGACAGAAACGATGTCGTCTATAAGACGAAGCGCGAGAAGTTCAACGCGGTTGTGCAGGAGATCAGGGAGACGCATGCGAAGGGACAGCCGGTGCTGGTTGGCACCATCACCATCGAGACCTCAGAGATGCTCTCCGCGATGCTGAAGAAAGAGGGGATTCCGCACACGGTACTGAATGCAAAGTATCACGAGAAGGAGGCGGAGATCGTTGCGGGCGCGGGTCAGCTCGGCGCGGTTACCATCGCGACCAATATGGCCGGACGTGGAACCGATATCAAGCTGGATGAAGAGGTGAGAGAGCTCGGCGGTCTGAAGATCATAGGAACAGAGCGCCATGAGGCGCGCCGCATCGACAATCAGCTGCGCGGCCGCTCCGGCCGTCAGGGAGATCCGGGTGAATCCCGCTTCTACATCTCCCTTGAGGATGATCTGATGCGTCTCTTCGGCTCCGAGCGTCTCATGAACATGTTCAATGCGCTGGGCGTGCCGGAGGGCGAGCAGATTGAGCACAAGATGCTCACAAATGCGATTGAGAAGGCGCAGATCAAGATCGAGACCAATAACTACGGTATTCGTGAGCAGCTGCTGAAGTATGATGAGGTCAATAACGACCAGCGCGAGGTGATCTATGAGGAGCGCAACAAGGTTCTGAACGGCGAGAATATGCGCGAGACTATCATGCGCATGATCAACGACGTCGTTGAGGGCGCTGTGAACCGGGCGGTCTCCGAGGAGGTTCCGCCGGAGAAGTGGGATTACGAGGAGCTGAACCGGCTTCTCATCTCTGAGATTCCGATGCAGCCGGTGTTCTATGAGGAAGGCATGGCGCAGCTTAAGAAGAACGAGCTGACACACCGCCTGAAGGAGGCTGCGACGAAGTTCTATGAGGCGAAGGAGGCGGAGTTCCCGGGCGGAGACCAGATCCGTGAGGTGGAGCGCGTTGTGCTGCTGAAGGTGATCGACGGCAAGTGGATGAATCACATCGACGACATGGAGCAGCTGCGTCAGGGCATAGGGCTTCAGGCCTACGGTCAGCGGGATCCGCTGGTCGAGTACAAGATGGAAGCCTATGATATGTTTGAGGAGATGACGGAGGGCATCACGAAGGATACGGTTCGCATTCTCACGCATCTCAAGGTGGAGCAGAAGGTGGAGAGAGAGCCGGCTGCAAAGGTCACGGGAACAAACCGCGGCGAATCGCTGGAGAGAAAGCCGGTTCAGCGCGCGGCACAGAAGATATATCCGAACGATCCCTGCCCCTGCGGAAGCGGAAAGAAGTTCAAGCAGTGCCACGGCAGAAAGCTTTACAGCCTGCAGAACGGAAATCAGAATCCGCCGGCTTCAATATAAGCTTTAGAGACAGGAGGCATACGTGGTCGAATTAGATAATATGAAATATACGCTCTCTACCTATCAGAAGCCCCTTCAGGAAGTGAAGGACTCTCTGGATCTCGAGAGCAAGGAAAAGCGCATCGCTGAGCTGGACCGCATGATGGAGGAGCCGGGGTTCTGGGACAATCCCGATGAATCCACCAAAATCGTGCGGGAGAACAAGAGCCTGAAGGATACCGTGGAGCGCTACCAGAAGCTTGCGGTGGGCTTCGAGGATATTGGCGGCATGATAGAGATGGGCAATGAGGAAAATGATCCGGATATGGTGCCGGAGATCCGGGAGATGCTGGATGAATTCATCTCTGAGCTGGATGCGCTGAAGGCGGAGACTCTGCTCACGGGTGAATATGACAGAAACAATGCCATCCTGCGTCTGAATGCAGGGGCGGGCGGCACGGAGTCGAGTGACTGGTGCTCCATGCTCTACCGCATGTATACCCGCTGGGCGGAGCGGCAGGGCTACTCCGTTGAGGTGCTGGATCTTCTTGACGGCGATGTTGCCGGAATCAAGTCCGTGACCATACAGATCAATGGAGAGAATGCTTATGGGAGACTCAGAAGCGAGCACGGCGTACACAGGCTGGTGCGCATCTCTCCCTTCAACGCGGCAGGAAAACGGCAGACCTCCTTTGTGTCCTGCGACATTATGCCGGAGCTCTCGAAGGATATCCATGTCGACATCAACCCCGATGATATTCGCGTGGACACCTATCGCTCCAGCGGCGCAGGTGGTCAGCACATCAATAAGACCTCCTCGGCCATCCGCATCACACATATTCCGACGGGCATCGTTGTCACCTGCCAGAATGAGCGCAGCCAGTTCCAGAATAAGGACAAGGCGATGCAGATGCTGGAGGCGAAGCTCTTCCTTCTGGAGCAGCAGCAGCAGGCGGAGAAGGCAGACGAGATCCGCGGTGCAGTGAAGGAGATCGGCTGGGGCAATCAGATCCGTTCCTATGTCCTTCAGCCCTACACCATGGTGAAGGATCATCGCAGCGGCTTCTCCACGGGAAATGTAGATGCTGTTCTGGATGGTGAGATTGATGATTTTATGACTGCCTATCTTACCTGGCAGAGCCTTGGCTGCCCGGATATGAAGGGCGCAGACAGCGCAGACTGATTACCGAATACCTTGATGAGGGCCCTCATGGGCCCTTGATTTTTTGAAAAACGCGTGATAGAATGCGCAGAGTAAAAACAAGTGTTTTCAAAGGACGTACACATGGAAGAGGAAGGTAAGTATTACGTAGTCCGTAAGAAGGCAATTCCGGAGGTTCTCCTGAAGGTTGTGGAGACAAAAAAGCTTCTGAATGCGGACCGAAGGATGACGGTGAAGGAGGCCACAGATCGGACCGGCATAAGCCGCAGCTCCTTTTATAAGTATAAGGAGGATATCTTTCCCTTCAGCGACAGTGCGAAGGGCAGGATGATCACCCTGTCCATTGAGATACTGGATGAGCCGGGTCTTCTGTCGGATCTGCTCGCAGTCGTGGCGCGCTTTCACGCAAATGTAATGACAATTCATCAGTCGATTCCGGTGAGTGGTCTCGCGTCTGTCTCACTCTCTATTGAGGTGCTGAAGGAGACAGGAAATCTCTCCAGGATGGTCGAGGAGATGGAGGCGATTGCAGGCGTGAAGGATGTAAAGATTTTGTCGAGGGAGTGATAGATCATGATAAAAGCAGCAATTATGGGGTGCGGAACCATAGGCTCCGGCGTCTATGAGGCGGTAGAGAGGAACCAGGAGGTGATACAGCGGGAGCTCGGGGAAGAGCTGCGCATTGCAAAAATTCTGGATCTCCGGAATTTTCCGGGGGAGCCCTTCGAGAAGCTGGTGGTACACGATTTTCAGGAACTCGTGTCGGATCCTGAGATCCGCATTGTGGTTGAGACCATGGGAGGAACAAAGCCTGCTTACGAGTTTGTGAAGGCCTGTCTCCTCGCGGGAAAGCAGGTGGTCACCAGCAACAAGGCTCTTGTCGCCGCGCACGGCACGGAGCTGCTTCAGATCGCACGGGAGAAGCAGATCAACTTTTTCTTTGAGGCGGCTGTCGGCGGAGGCATTCCGGTGATACGCAATCTGGGAAGCGGCTACGCGGGTCAGGTGATCACAGAGATTACCGGAATACTGAACGGCACCACAAACTACATTCTGACGCGTATGGAGAGAGAAGGCGCAGATTTTGCCGCGGTTCTCAGTGAGGCCCAGGAGCTGGGCTATGCGGAGCGGAACCCGGAGGCAGATATTGAGGGCTATGACAGCTGTCGTAAAATTGCCATTCTTGCCTCCATCATGACGGACAGAGAAGTGAATTTTGAGGAGGTCCATACCGAGGGAATCACGAAAATTGACAGCCTTGATTTCCGCTATGCGGCGAAACTTGGCGCTTCAATCAAGCTGGTCGGCTCTGCGCTTCGGGAGGCGGATGGCATTGCGGTTACAGTGTTTCCGCTGCTGATTGCGCAGGACAATCCGCTCTATTCTGTCAGCGGTGTCTATAATGGCATTTTGGTGAAGGGGAATCTGCTTGACACAACCATGCTCTATGGCAGCGGAGCAGGAATGCTCCCGACCGCGAGTGCGGTGCTTGCAGATATGCTGGAGGCAGCGAAGCATCCGGCGGAGAATCTTCTCTATGGCTGGCATGGAAAAGCGCTCTCACCAAAGCCTGTGGCAGAGAGCAGCCATCGCTATCTCGTCCGTTTTGCCGGAAACGCGGCAGAGCTTGGTGCGGAGGCGGCGGAGCGCTTTGGAAGGGCAGAGCTCATCGTTCTCGAGGGAACGGAAGAATTTGCCCTGCTCACACCGCGGATGAGAGAGCGGGAGTACCGCACAATCGCAGCAGGATTTTCCAATATTATCAGTATGATACGCGCAGAACTGGACTGAGCCCGCGTCTTGGAGGAACAGAAGTAGAGGAGTTGCATGACAGCAGAGACACATTCAGATGAGGAGACGGAGCGCTTTGCCGCGAAGCTGGCGGAGCGCACGGAGCCCGGGACCGTGATATGCCTTGACGGGGAGCTCGGAACGGGAAAGACTGTTTTTGCGCGGGGCTTTGCGCGGGGACTCGGGATCACAGAGCCGATAGTCAGTCCCACCTTCACCATACTGCATGGCTATGAGGGCGGAAGGCTGCCGCTCTGGCATTTCGATGTGTATCGCATCGAGGATCCGGATGAGATGTATGAGATCGGCTTTGAGGACTGTTTCTATGGAGAGGGCGTGAGCCTTGTGGAGTGGGCCTCGCTCATTTCAGAGCTGATTCCGAAGGATGCAGTACATGTGATACTTGAGAAGGATGCAGCGAGGGGCTTTGATTACCGTAAAATTACAGTGGAAGGGTTGGATTTCAGTCCTTTTGGGAGAGAGATGAGTCAGGGATGAAGATACTGGGGATTGAGAGCGCAGCGCTGACGGCATCTGTGGCGATTGTCACAGATGGTCTGCTCACCGCGGAATATACGCTGAATCATAAAAAGACACACTCGCAGACTTTGCTGCCCATGCTGGATGAAATTTCCAGAATGGCGGAGCTGGACAAAGGGGATATAGATGCAGTTGCAGTTTCGGCGGGACCGGGTTCCTTTACGGGGCTCCGCATCGGCGCTGCGACTGCAAAGGGGCTGGGGCTGGCGCTCGGTTGTCCGCTCGTCGCTGTGCCGACGACGGCAGCGCTGGCCTATAATTTATGGGGAAGTGAGGCCCTGCTCTGCCCGATTATGGACGCGCGGCGCAATCAGGTGTACAATGGGCTTTACCGGTGTTCGGAGCAGCTTAAGACCCTGGCGCCCGCACGGGCACTCTCCGTCACAGAGCTTCTTAAGGAGCTGAACCAGCGCGGGGAGCGAGTTATCTTTCTGGGAGACGGTGTACCGGTGCTGCGTGAGAGTGCAGAAGCGACGCTTCAGATTCCATATTCCTTCGCACCGGCGCATATGAGCAGTCAGAGAGCTGCGAGTGTTGCAGCGCTGGGAGCAGAGCTCTTTCAGACGGGCGATGTTGTGGAGGCAGCCGCATTTTCGCCGGACTATCTGCGGCTCAGTCAGGCAGAGCGCGAGCGGGAGGAGGCGGTGCGCCTCTCTGCCGAGCGTGAGCTTGCCGCGGGAATTGCGCCGTCGAAGCTTGGAGAGAGAGGAAGATGAGCGGGATTACAGGGGCCGAGGCGTATTGCATCCGCCCCATGGAGGAAGAAGATGTTCCTGCTGTCACGCTTCTTGAGCGTGCGTGCTTTTCAGATGCGTGGACAGAGCGTCTTTTGCGGGAAATGCTCCGGAGCAGCTGGGACAGTGCGGCGGTTATGACTGCGGAGGACCGCACTCTGTTAGGCTATATCAATATTCGAGTGCTTGGAACAGAGGCGGAGCTCATGCGTATCTGCGTGCGGCCTGAGAGCCGTGGACAGAGGCTTTCCGTACCTCTTCTCCGGAGCGGACTGCGAGAGATGCTCTGCCGCGGCGCCTCTGAGGCGACACTTGAGGTGCGGAGTGGAAATACTGCTGCCGTGCGTCTTTACGAGGCGCACGGTTTTGTGTTGGAGGGAGTTCGAAAAAATTATTACAGTGCGCCTGTGGAGGATGCGCTGATCTACTGGAACCGAACTCTCAGAGAGGTATTTAAGGACTGACCGGGCTGTGCGCAAGAAGGCTGCCGGCCCGGATTTTAAGAGGGAAAGGGTGCTGTATGCTTGATATCTGTCTGCTCGGAACCGGCGGAATGATGCCGCTTCCGTATCGCTGGCTCACCTCCATGATGGCGCGCTGTGAGGGATCCTCGCTTCTGATCGACTGCGGAGAGGGGACACAGATTGCGCTGAAGAAAAAGGGCTGGAGCCCGAAGCCCATAGATGTGATCTGCTTTACGCACTATCATGCGGATCATATCAGCGGTCTGCCGGGCCTGCTTCTTACTATGGGGAATGCGGAGCGAACGGAGCCTCTGCTCATGATAGGGCCAAAGGGCCTGGAGCGCGTCGTCGCTGCGCTGCGCTGCATTGCGCCGGAGCTTCCGTTTCCCATTCACTTTCTGGAGCTGACAGAGCCGCGAGAACAGCACAGAATTGGCCCGTATCTGATCGATGCCTACCGCGTGAATCACAATGTTGTCTGCTACGGCTATGCTGTCACGATTCCGCGCACAGGGAAATTTGACGCGGAGCGCGCGAAGGCACAGAATATTCCCTTAAAGTTCTGGAATCCTCTGCAGAAGGGAAAGACTGTCACGGATGAAGGGCGAATCTACACACCGGATATGGTGCTTGGGGATGCACGGCGCGGGCTGAAGGTCAGCTACTGTACGGATACGAGGCCGGTTCCGGTGATCGCAGAGTATGCAAAGGACGCCGATCTCATGATATGCGAGGGCATGTACGGGGAACCGGAAAAGCTCAAAAAGGCGCGGGAGCATAAGCATATGACCATGTATGAGGCGGCGGAGCTCGCGAGACAGGCGCAGCCGAAGGAGCTCTGGCTCACGCATTACAGCCCGTCTCTGAACTATCCGGAGGAGTACATGGATGCGGTGAGGAAGATATTCCCGGCTGCGAAGGCAGCGCGGGACGGATGGACGCTGGAGCTCGGCTTTACGGACTGAGAACAGCCTGCAGAAACATTACGGTGAATACATGAAAGAAGAAAAAGATATCTGTATACTTGCAATTGAGAGCTCCTGCGATGAGACTGCGGCAGCAGTGGTAAAAAATGGCAGGGAGCCGCTCTCCAATATTATATATTCTCAGATTGAGACGCATACGCTCTATGGCGGTGTGGTTCCGGAGATTGCATCCAGAAAGCATATTGAGAAGATCAATCAGGTCGTGGAGGCGGCGCTTCGGGAGGCGGAAATGCAGCTCCCGGAGGTGGATGCAGTTGCGGTGACCTACGGGCCGGGACTCGTGGGGCCGCTGCTCATCGGTGTCTCCGCTGCAAAGGCGCTGGCCTGGGCCTCCGGGAAGCCACTGATAGGTGTCAACCATATCGAGGGGCATGTCTCTGCAAATTTTGTGGAGCACAGGGAATTGGAGCCCCCTTTTGTCTGTCTGATTGTCTCCGGAGGGCATACTCATCTTGTGGTTGTTGAGGACTACGGGAGCTTCCGCATACTTGGAAGGACGCGGGACGACGCGGCGGGCGAGGCCTTTGACAAGGTTGCGCGCAGTGTGGGGCTTGGTTATCCAGGCGGCCCGAAGATAGACAGGAAGGCGAGGGAGGGCAATCCGGATGCCATTGTTTTTCCGAAGGCCAGGGTCACGGACTCTCCCTACGATTTCAGCTTCAGCGGTCTGAAGAGCGCGGTGCTGAACTATCAGAATCACGCAAGGATGACAGGAGAGGAGATCAACACTGCAGATCTCGTCGCCTCGTTTCAGAAGGCAGTGGTTGATGTTCTGGTGGAGCACAGCATTTCGGCAGCAAAGGAGTGCGGCTTCCGTCAGCTTGCGATGGCGGGCGGCGTCGCTTCAAATACCGCGCTGCGCGAAGCCATGGGCCGGCGCTGTGCGGAAGAGGGGCTGAAGCTCTACTATCCCTCGCCGGGGCTCTGCACGGACAACGCTGTGATGATAGGCGCAGCGGCTTATTATGAACATATGGCCGGACGGCGCAGCGGTCTTGATCTGAATGCTGTGCCGGGACTGAAGCTGGGAGAGCGCTGAAGAACGTTTCCGGAGGTGAACTATGAAAAAATGGGCCGGAATTATACTTGCAGGCGGGAGCGGGAGCCGCATGGGCAGCGCCACACCGAAGCAGTTTCTGGAGCTCGCCGGGCGCCCGCTGCTCTGGCATACGCTGCGGGCTTTTTCTGAAAGTCCCGTGGAGCAGCTTGTTCTGGTCGTGCCGGGGAAAAAGCACGGCATGGAGAGGGCTGGTCGTGTCTCAGGGGTAAGACCGGTGGAAATGGCAGATGCCGCAGAGAGCTATGTGGAGCACTGTCGCAGAGAATATGTCGGGGAATGGGGCTTTGAGAAGATCGCTGCTGTTGTGGAGGGCGGAGCAGAGCGCTATGACTCGGTTTACGCGGGCTTGAATGCGCTGCGGGGCAGCGGCTGCGAAATTGTGGCGATTCACGACGGCGCGCGGCCGCTCATTACAGCGGAGCGCATCACCGCTTCCTGTGAGGCGGCGGAGATTTACGGGGCCTGTGTGCTTGCGGTGCCGGTGAAGGATACAATCAAGCGGGCGGACGAGGAGCTCTGCGCGGCGGAGACACTTCCGCGGAAGCAGCTCTGGGCCGTACAGACGCCGCAGAGCTTTCGCTATGAGCTCTGTCTCAGCGCTTATGACAGAATGATGCGTGACCCGGCGCTCTTAAGAGGCGTCACAGATGATGCCATGGTACTGGAGCGCTGCACAGATACCCGTGTGAAGCTTGTTATGGGAGATTATCAGAATCTGAAGGTCACGACGCCGGAGGATATGCTTGCGGCGGAGGTATATCTCAGGGCGCGGAAAGAAAAAGGGATTTCTTAAAGCGGTTGACAGAAGCCGGTCTTTGCAGCTACAATAGACAGGAATTTTGGAGAGGTATCGAAGCGGTCATAACGAGGCGGTCTTGAAAACCGTTTGTCCTACGGGGCGCGTGGGTTCGAATCCCATCCTCTCCGCGAAGTTAGGTACGGGAATCGGCAAAGGCGCAAAGCTTTTCTGATTCCCGTGTTTTGTTTTGCAAGGGGGGTTAGGATTCCCTGCTGCAGAGCCGGAGCTACAGCTTGATTGAAACACGGAGGAACGAAATGGCAAAGACACAGTATAATGCGGACAGTATCACGGTGCTGGAGGGACTGGAGGCGGTGCGGAAGCGCCCCGGAATGTATATCGGCGGCGTCGGTCAGAAGGCCCTGAACCATCTGATCTATGAGATCATGGATAACTCCGTGGATGAGCACCTGGCAGGGTACTGCGACTCGATCTGGATCACGCTGGAGCAGGACGGCTCCTGTACAGTGCGGGACAACGGGCGAGGCATCCCGGTGGAGCTGCACAGCAAGGGTGTATCCGCAGAGCGCGTGGTTATGACGACACTGCATGCGGGCGGAAAGTTCGATAACACCTCCTATAAGACCAGTGGCGGTCTGCATGGCGTCGGCTCCTCGGTTGTGAATGCGCTGTCGGAACGCATGACGCTGAATATCTCGCGGGACGGAAGCATTTACCGCGACAGCTATTCAAGAGGTATTCCTACGACAGAGCTTTTAAAGGGGCTGCTCCCGGTGGTCGGGAAGAGCAGGGTCAGCGGGACGGAGATCAATTTTATTCCGGATCCGGAGATTTTTGAGAAGACGCGCTTTAAGGCGGACTGGCTGAAGTCGCGTCTGCATGAGACCGCCTATCTGAATCCGGGGCTCAGCATTTATTATGAGAATCGGAGAGAGGGAGAGGCGGAGAGCGAGGTTTTTCACGAGCCGGAGGGGCTGATCGCGTATGTGCGCGCACTGAACAGCGGGGAGACGCCGATTCACGACCCGATTTATTTTAAGGGAAAGTTCGAGACCATGGAGCTCGAGTGCTGCATTCAGTTCGTGGATGCCTTTGAGGAGAAGATACTCGGCTTCTGCAATAACATCTATACGGTGGAGGGCGGAACGCATATTGCAGGCTTTAAGACGCGCTTCACGCAGCTTATCAACAGCTATGCGCGTGAGATTGGAATTCTCAGAGAGAAGGACAGCAATTTTACCGGCGCGGATACGAGGAACGGGATGACGGCGGTGCTTGCGATCAAGCATCCGGACCCGATTTTTGAGGGGCAGACGAAGACCAAGCTGGCGAGTGCGGACGCGACGCGGGCAGTATTTTCTGTTGCGGGAGATGAGCTGACGCGCTATTTCGATCGCAACCTGGAGACGGTGAAGGCTGTGATCGGATGTGCGGAGAAGTCTGCGAAGATACGGCGGGCGGAGGAGAAGGCCAGAACCAATATGCTGGTCAAGCCAAAATTTTCCTTTGACTCGAACGGGAAGCTCGCAAACTGCGAGTCACGTGATCCCTCAAAGTGCGAGATCTTTATCGTGGAGGGGGATTCCGCAGGCGGCTCTGCCAAGACGGCGAGGAACCGTCTGTATCAGGCAATCCTTCCGATCCGCGGAAAGATCCTGAATGTGGAGAAGGCCTCCATGGACAAGGTGCTTGCGAATGCGGAGATCAAGACGATGATCAATGCGTTTGGCTGCGGCTTCTCTGAAGGCTACGGAAATGACTTTGATATCTCAAAGCTTCGCTATGACAAGATCGTGCTGATGACGGATGCCGATGTGGACGGAAGCCATATTGACACCCTGCTGCTCACCTTCCTCTATCGCTTTATGCCGGAGCTGATTTACGATGGGCACGTGTATATCGCGATGCCGCCGCTCTATAAGGTCGTGCCGAAGCGCGGGGAGGGCGAATATATTTACGATGACAAGGCGCTGGAGCGCTATAGGAGGAAGCACGCGGAAGGGAGCTTCACCCTGCAGCGCTATAAGGGCCTCGGCGAGATGGATGCGGAGCAGCTCTGGGAGACGACGCTGAATCCGGAGAATCGTGTCCTGAAGCAGGTGGAGATAGAGGATGCGCGCCTTGCGAGTGAGGTGACAAAGCTCCTGATGGGCAGCGAGGTCGGTCCGCGCAGGGACTTCATTCACGACCATGCGGATGAAGCGGAGATCGATGCGTGACGCTGAGGCAAGGCCTCGCGGAAAATGCAGCTAAGAGGAGAGGGAGAAGATGGCTGAGACGATATTAAAAACTGAATATTCCGAGGAAATGCAGAAGAGCTACCTCGACTACTCTATGAGCGTCATTACTGCGAGAGCCATCCCGGACGCGCGGGACGGGCTGAAGCCTGTGCAGCGGCGCGTGCTCTATGATATGAGCGAACTGCATCTGAACCACGACAGACCGCACCGGAAATCGGCGCGTATCGTCGGCGATACCATGGGTAAGTATCACCCGCACGGAGATTCCTCGATCTATGACACGCTGGTGGTGATGAGTCAGGCCTTCAAGCGGGGCATGCCGCTGGTGGACGGACACGGAAATTTCGGTTCCATCGAGGGAGACAGCGCCGCGGCCATGCGATATACGGAGGCGAAGCTCCAGAAATTTGCGGAGGAGGTCTATTTGAAGGATCTCGATAAGACCGTAAATTTCATTCCAAACTACGATGAGACGGAGCGGGAGCCCGAGGTGCTGCCGGTTCGCGTGCCGAATCTGCTGGTAAATGGGGCGGAGGGAATTGCGGTCGGTATGTCGACCTCAATCCCGCCGCATAACCTCGGCGAGGTTTGCGATGCCTGCACGGCTTACATTCAAAACAGAAATATCACTGTGGACGAGCTGCTTCAGCTCATGCCCGGACCGGATTTCCCGACGGGGGGGATTGTTGCGAACCGGAAGGATCTTGCGCTGCTCTACAAGACGGGCGTGGGGAAGCTGAAGCTCCGGGGGCGCATGGAGATAGAGCTCGGAAAGCGGAGAGCAGACCGGGACAAGCTGGTTATTACAGAGATTCCCTATACCATGGTCGGCGCCGGAATTGATAAATTCCTCTGTGATGTGGCGGCTCTGGTAGAGGCAAAGAAGCTGCCGGAGGTCGTGGACATCTCCAATCAGTCCTCGAAGGACGGGATGCGAATTGTTCTGGAGCTGCGCCGCGATGCGGATGTGGAGAAGGTAAAAAACATACTCTATAAGAAGACGAAGCTGGAGGACAGCTTCGGTGTCAATATGCTTGCCATCTCACACGGGCGTCCGGAGACTCTGGATCTCAAGGGGATTCTGAAAAATTATCTTGAGTTTCAGTATGAAAATGCGACCAGAAAATATACGATACTGCTGGAGCGTGAGCGCGAGAGAAGCGAGGTGCAGGAGGGGCTGATCGAGGCCTGCAACTGCATAGATGTGATTATCGCGGTGCTGCGCGGCGCAAAGACACTCCAGGATGCAAAGGCCTGCCTGACACGCGGGGATATTACAAAAATTCATTTTCGTGATCCGGCCTATCTCCGCGACGCGATGAAGCTCAGCTTCACGGAGCGTCAGGCGCAGGCGATACTGGATATGCGGCTGTATAAGCTGATCGGCCTGGAGATCGATGCACTTCTGAAGGACCACAGGAACACGCTGAAGAATATTGAAAATTATCAGCGCTATCTTGGAAGCAGGGAACAGATGGATGCGCTCTTCATCGCAGATCTTGCGGCGATTAAAAGAGAGTATGCGACGGAACGCCGCACTGCGCTGGAGGATGGCAGGGAGGCAGTCTATGTAGAGGCGGCTCCCGCAGAGGAGGAGCTTGTCTTTGTGATGGATCGCTTCGGCTACTGCAAGACGCTGGATCGCGGAAGCTATGACAGGAACCGGGAGAGCGTGGAGCAGGAGTACCGCACAGTTGTCCCGGTGATGAATACCTCGCGCCTTCTGGTATTTACCGATTCCGGGCAGATGCACCAGGTTAAGGCGGCAGATGTCCCCGCGGGGAAGCTGAAGGACAAGGGAACGCCGATTGACAATCTGAGTAAATTCGACGGACAGCGGGAGGCGATACTGCTGATCACGACGCCGGAGGAGATCAGCGGAAAGAAGCTTTTCTTTGCGACGAAGCAGGGATATCTGAAGCAGGTAGCGGCAGAGGAATTCGAGACGGTGAATAAGACGGTTGTCTCGACCAGGCTGGCAGAAGGAGACAGCCTCTGTGCGGTGCGGGTGATTGTTGATTCGCAGAGCGATATCGTGCTGATCAGTGATATGGACTTTACGCTGCGGTTTGCGCTGGAGGAGGTGTCAGAGCTCAAGAAGAATTCCAGGGGCGTGCGGGGGATGAAGCTCGGCGCGACGGACTGCATAGCGGCAGTGCATTTCCTGAGCGAGGAGAACACGGTTGATTTCCGCGGAAGAAGCATCAGCCTGAATCGCCTGAAGCAGGCCCACCGGGACGGGAAGGGAACAAAGATCAAAAAATAATTTTGACCGGGCGAAGGATGTGCTATAATCAAATCCTAGGGTTATAGGAGAGATCTTGGCAGAATTTAAGTGGAGGGGTTCAGATGAAACGTTTTAAAAAACTGCTTTCTTCTATTCTGGCGGTGCTGCTTCTGGTTACAGGTTTTACTGTGCCGGGAGGAGAAACTGTACATGCGGCGGGAGAACTCAGGTTTACAAAAGCAGAGGTATGGAAAACAGAGGGCGGTAGCTACACAAAGCTGGCGGATCTGATGAAGGGTGAAGTTCCAAAGCTTAAGGTGGGAGAGACCTATGCGCTGGAGATCATTTATGAAATCCCGCAGGAGCTCCAGTATCAGCCCAGTTATTTTTCTCTGACGCTTGGGAATGGTCTTTACTTTACGAGTCTTCCGGGGGCAAAATTTGAGGAGGGGCCAATCGAGGCGACAGGCTATGAGGAACTCACCAAGACGCCAAGCGGTACGGGAACTGCGCCTTATGGCTATCCCGATGCCTATATTAACAGCGCAGATAAAGTGAATGCGAATAAAAAGAGAAGTGGTGAACTGATTCTTAAGACAAAGAATGGAATGGTCAGCGCGTCCTCCAATAGGCAGATCTATTTTGCCGTCGATGAGGCGTTCATCAATGAGGATCCCAATCAGAAAATCGCAGATGCTTTCAGGCTGAGTCTTCGCAGGACAAAGGATGGGGCGGATATTGACACCAGAAGCTATGCTGTGACTGCGGCAGACGCCTACAGCTATGGCTTCTGGACAGAGAAGGAAAATGAGGTTGTCTCAAAAGGCGGAACGACGAAAGAAATTCAGGCCGGGACCTCCTTTTCTGCGGCGTGGAGCAAGGTCTCCGACCGTGTGCTCACTGAGAAAGACAGTAAGACGACCGTGCAGCTGGTCTATCCGAGTGATATAGAGCTGATTTCTTTAGAGGAGACTGCTGTCTATCACACTGCGGGACGTATTGTCAGAACAGAAGACGACGGCCGGAATAAAACGACAACCTTTGAGTGGGATGAACCGGGTTCCTATAGCGGAGGCTATCGCTTTTTCCCGAAGCTTAGGGTTCCGGCTGACAGCCCGAGGGAAAACCTTACAAGCTTTCAGGTCACCCTTAAAAATCTGACCAAAACAGTGTGGAACGATACGCCGGACAAAAACAGAAGTTCACAAAATAGCAGTGCGACCATGAACGTACTGATCTATGACGGTCAGGATCCGGAGCTGCTTGCCTTTCACGATCTGGTAGATTACGCACCGGACTGGGCCTATAAGAAGTATGAAAGCTACAATGTGCGGTTGGGGGCGATGCTTGTCAAAAACAGACTTGCGATACCGACAAAGAAAAAGATGCTGGAGCTTTCGATTGATGAGACAGATACAGCTATTATCAGAGGAGTCACGATTCCGTATAAAGAGGGCATGCAGTATAGTGACATCGAGTGGACAGCTTCTGACGGAACACACGGAATAGCTCCGGCAAGCATTCTGAAGACATCGAATCAGGTGTCGGCACTGATTACCAATACCGCACTGGGACTTGGAAGGGATGTTTCTATTAAGTCCATCAGGCTGAATATAGGGGAATTGCCTGCGAGCTACGATGGGATAGAGCCGATGGCCGACATTCTGGACAGCTGGGATCCGAAGAATACATATGTCAGCGGTGAGCTCTATGACTGGAATCGTATTTCCTGCGGCGTCTATGGAAGCTGGAAGAAGGGCAGCAAGGAGGATGTGAAGAGCACGGTGAAGTTTTATACGGAGGGAGATACTCCGGATGAGACCACCACACATGTGATAACCGGAAGATACAGCGCGCCGAGAGTGCTGAACGGAGTAGGGGAAATTGACAGGACACAGGTGCTCGGAGGCGAGAGCTTTCATATATCCGGAAAACTGAATGATGCAAACTGGGACTGGAATCCCCTGCAGGAGCCGGTGCTCTACATGATTATGCCGGATGGCTTCTCCTATGAGAATCTGACGGTCAGCAATGCAGCTCTCGGAGCGCCTGAGAAGATAGGCGATTTTCAGTATGATTTCAGGGGTGACGGCAAGCTGAGAAAGGTAGAGGTCTGGAAGTACATGCTTGATATTGGTCAGGAGACCCGCGGCCAGTATCAGCCGGATTTCACCAATAAAGATATCCTGATAAGCTTTGATGTAAAGACAAATAAGCGCGCAGCTGTGGGCACCTATCATATCAATGACTTTATGGGCTTTACCACAAAGGATTTCAAGGAAATTGAGGCGGTCAATAAGCCGATGAAGTGGGATCGTGCAAACTGGATCACCCTAGAGCGCTATACAGCTGCTTTTGGCAACAGGGTGAACAGCGGAAATGCACTGGTTTCACTTGCAGAACGGCCGGGTATTGCGGTAAAGCAGGCCTATGCCATCAGCGCAGATTCGGTGCTGACTGTGCCGAAGCCTGACGGAGGAAGCCTGGTATATCGTTATGATCCGCAGAGCGAGGAGACAAAGAAGAATACGACAGCGGTATTATCCAGAGGCGATACAGCCTCTTTGGATATATCCGTTACGAACACCACGGAGGAAGTGATTGATCACGCAACGCTCTTTGTCCCGCTGCTCACAAAGGAACTGGATCTCGGAGCGGGCTTTATGCCGGAGGGCGCCAATCATCTGCCGCTGGAGCTGCTGGGGGCGGAGGCGTCTCCAAACTTTACCCTGCATTATATCCGTGTGAAGGATGGACAGAGCTACGGGGTTGATCAGTCGCCGCAGCCCGGGAAATATGACGAGGTGGATGCCGCGGATGCCAATATGATCATGATGGTTTCAAAAGTGGCGCTCGGCAAGGGAGACGGCGGCAGTGTATCTGTGAAATATAAGGTAAATCCTGCGCTGAGTTCCGCCTTCAGCGGAATGAGGGATGTTATTCGCCCGGCTCTTGATTTCGATATCAATGACAATCGCTCAATTCAGAGCCTGAAAACTGCTGCAGTCAGCTTTTTTGCTCAGCCCGCCGGTGTGCTGAGTTTGAAACTTCTCCTTTCCGGAACAGGAGCAGAGGCAGACCGGCAGTCTGGCAGGAGATTTAAGTTCCGCGTGTGGCTGGATCGGAAAATGCCGGGAGGCGCAGTTCTTACGAAAGATGGAGAAGGGCTGGAGCTTGAATTTAAAAAGGCTGCCGGAGAGAAGCCGCAGAGCTCACATAATGCGGCATACAAGTATTATGCAGATGTGGAGCTTTCCGATGGTGAGGCGCTCAGCATTTCGGGGATCCCGGCAGGCAATCATTACCTCATCGAAGAATTAAGAGAGAGCTGCGAGGGCTATGAAGTGCTTTCCTTTGAAGAAGAGGGAGCTATGGAAGCCAACCGCTCGTTCTATGCGCTGTTTGCAAACCGCAGGGACAAAACGACCGGAGTGTTTGTGAGAAAGAACTGGAGTGGGGATGAAAATGCGACGGATCGGCGTCCGAATTCCATTCATCTGGTTCTGTTGCCGGTGCTTGCTGCAGAAGATGGAAGAGTCGTAAAAGTGCTCAGAGATGAGATTCGTTCTGTCGACATAGAACCAGATGAACAGGGCTTCTGGTACTATGACGGCTGGGATGGACTGCCGACGATTGCCAGCCTTTCAAATGCGTCCAGAAATAATGTGAATAAGCTGGCGAGGGAACAGTTTAAGAGGAGCGCGGCAGATGCCTCGGCCTCTGAGGCAGCCTCTCTCGCAGACGCATCACCTTCAGCAGCGCTGATCGACGATGATGGAACACTGCTTGACGGTGCTGTGCTGAATGATATCTGGAAACACGTCACGAAACAGATCGGTACAGCGCTTGACCGGGCAGCGGATATGGCGCTTGGAGCCCTTTTTGGTCGAGATGAAAATGAAAAGTATCATCTTGTGTGGACAGTCCAGGAGAGCATGGATGCAGGGGAACGCTACACTGCAAGCTATAAGGTTCTTGAAAATGGTGCGGGTGTAGAGATAACGAATCACTATAAGCCGGATAAGCCGGATAAGCCGATAACACCGAATGTTCCGGATAAACCGGTAACACCGAATATTCCGGACAAGCCGAACACCCCAAGTAATGTCACTCCATCAGGTAGTGGAACAACTTCGAAAGGAACGGGCGGAAGCCGGATTTCTGCGAAACAGACAGTCAGATCGGAAGCGGTGATCTCCGCAGCCGATCCTATACAGCCGCCAGCAGAGAGTGCGCCGTTACGGCGAACAGAATCACTCCCAAAGACTGGCGAGACAGTTGTCTTTGCCGGAATGTTTACTACCCTTTTGGCAGGTCTGCTGGTGCTGTTCATTATGGGCAGAAGAGAAAAGCAGTAAAAGGGGCGAGATGTTTTATATGTCGCCGTGCCAAGCACATATATAAAGTGGATACAGCTGAAGCAGACATTCTGATCAGAGTGTCTGCTTCAGCTGTACCGCTGTATCAGCGGTCAGAAGATAAAAGATACAACTGATAAAAATTAAAACTTTTAGTTTTTTAACTTTTTAACTTTTCTAAAAAAGAGTTGACAGTCCCGCAGAGCAGTGATAATATATCCTAGTCGCTCCGAGCGAGGCGCGGCACAGAACCTTGAAAATCAAAGATCAGACAGTACACACAACCCTGAAATTTGAGTTATTGAGCCGGGCAGCTGCGAGGGCCTGACGGAGAGGAAGCTTGCTTCTGAATCCGGAAGGGCCGAAGCAGATATGTGGCGAGAGCCACAGCATGAAATCGCCTGCGATTTCATGCCTGCACCGATCAGCTCAGTAACACTTTGAAATTTCAAAAGAAGAACCAAACCAAGTAAAACGGGTAAGATAACTGAGAAAAGAAGTCAACGTTATCTGAACCGGAGAGAACTTAAAACAGAGAGTTCG
>QWCK01000034.1_pt1 | contig 215889 bp, 188 predicted proteins | sample 1972571 | NCBI WGS metagenome assembly QWCK01 (sample SAMN09866710, study PRJNA288562) | Human gut metagenome isolate term2_stool, whole genome shotgun sequencing... | isolation source: gut | host: Homo sapiens | place: USA: California
GCCACTCGGCTGGTGCGCGGTCCGCTCACCGCTGGCCCGGTGGTGCTGACGGGCACGTTTGAGGCTGTTACTGCGCGCAGTCCGATGACGGGCGAGATGGTGTGGGAGTACCGGCGTGGTATTCCTTTGTGTGCGCTGGAAGCCGCGTGGGGCGGGGCGGTTACTGTCTGGGACTTCCCTGGTGGGTGCGGCGATGTCATGCTTATTAAGGGCGATGGCGGGCGGTATGGACCCTCTCGGTCTGGTTTTGCAGCTGGTCCACGTCGGATTGTGACCGGCGGACAACATATTCTTTCCTATGGACCGCACCAGGTGGAGTCCTGGCGCGCTGATTTGGTGCGAACGATGCTGGTGGGTCCCAGCGAAACTCCCTTGGAACCAGATCAAGCACAGCAGCCGGTGTGTGACGTCGTGGATGCTACCGAGAATGATGACACGGTGGGTGTGCTGCGGCGGTGTCCTGGCGATGCATCCCTGCGATTCACCTTCTTTAACGCTGTTCCGAAGGAGGATGTCACTCCTGAACTAGAGGGGAGCTGGTTGACGGGTGCGCACCATGGAGCGGTGCTGGAAGTCACTGATTCTCGAGCTTTGCTCTATTTAGCCGAACCTACCCCACGTTTTGTCGTGTTACGCCATTCGCGTCGGGAGAGTGCCGATGAAGCTGCGCGTACGACAGTGCGGGTACTCGAGATGACTCGTGCGGAACATGGGCGGGCGGCGTTACCGGGTATTCCGATTGTGCGGACTGATAAGTCCCTTTTCTGGAATGACGGTGAGAATCTCTACGCTTTCGATGCAGAGACTCTTGCGCCGAAGTGGAGTGCTGCGCACGTGGTGGGTACACCGGGTATTCTGTCGAGCCTGATGGGTTCCCCACATTGGTTGGTCGCTCCGGTGCGTGGGGGGCTCGCATTGGTGGATGGAAATACGGGTAAGCGGGCTCGGTTGTTGCCAGTTGCGGGGCCGGCAATCCGCAAAGTTGTGGTTATTGGAGGCATGATTGTGGTCCAGCAGGGTGACACTATCCTGGGACTTTCGCCTTTATGGGATGTGCATTAGAGGTGTCAAATCAGGATTTGTGAAAAATCCTGTTGTTTACTCCCCGGTAACATAAACTCAGCACACAGATTGCGGTGTCCCTTTTTAGGACTTTTCCCAGGAAATGCATTTACCTGCATTTTTAGGAAAAGTGAGACCCACTTCTCATATCTCATCTAGTGACTCAGATCATAGGTGAATTTACACTGTGGCTTTCGTCACATTAATGAAAAAATCTCTTGACATCCATCTTAATCGTGACAAGATTTAACGAGTGTGCAAAGAACACCCCCGTTCTTCCCATAACTTCTCTAGCTTAGATGCAATAAGCAACTCCCCCAAACTAACGACTGCAATATTTTGTGACTTTTTCAGTAAGGAGCATCGACTATGGATTGGCGCCATGAAGCACTCTGCCGCGACGAGGACCCGGAACTCTTCTTCCCCGTAGGAAATTCTGGTCCCGCGCTGGCGCAGATTGCCTGCGCAAAGCTGGTCTGTAATCGCTGCCCGGTGACCAACCAGTGCCTCGCGTGGGCCATTGAATCCGGTCAGGATGCCGGTGTCTGGGGAGGCATGAGCGAGGAAGAGCGGCGCGCCCTCAAGCGTCGTAAGGCTCGCGTCCGTGCCCGCAGCACCGTCTAATTACAACCACTTTACGATCGCCTCACTTCTCCAGTGGGGCGATCGTTTTTATCTAATTGCACTGAACCGCCCGGTAATGAAAGAATAATTTTCGTTCCAATTTGTACTGACACTTCGACGACCTCGTGGTTCGATTCGGAGGATGGTGCACACCAAACGAACCAAGGAGGCAACTATGGGAAAGCGTGGACGCAAGAAGCGCGCCCGTAAGGGCAGCAAGGCCAACCACGGAAAGCGGCCAAACTCTTAAGTCGCGGACAGGCTTGGTCTACCGAGCAGCCCGCTTAGAACGCTTCAGGCGCCTCCCGGATGCTTTCGGGAGGCGTCTTTTTCAACGCTGGGCTAGCTGTTGAGTTCTTCTCCATCAGCAGGCAGTTCACTGTTAGAACAGTGAATATACGATAACAGGCGAAGACGGAGATTTTCCGGAGCATGTTCCGCACACGCGTAATGGAGTTTGCCGCGCAGTTTCGATTCCACCTCGAGAAGCTCCGCGCCACACGGGCACTCCGCCAGTTCCTCCCCCACTTCTGCCGCCAACTCATCGTCATCATCTAGCTGGTGCAACATTCGCTGCACTTCATAAACGACGACGGAGCAGTCCAACGAGGAGTAGTCCGACACATGGGGGTCCAATAGCGCGTATGCGCGGTTCACCGGACAGGACGACGACGTGGGGTTACCGGAACATCCACAACCATTAGTGCCACAGTGGCTGGCATGCTCCTGCTGTGAGGCCAGCAAATTACGGCGACGACTGCTCACAGTTCTCCCCCCTCTCCACCAATACCGGCGGCTAGTGCGATATCTCGAAGCGACTCACGCAGCTGCTTCCGTCCACGGTGTAGACGAGACATGACCGTTCCGATGGGAGTGTCCATGATCTCTGAAATCTCCTTATAGGGCAACCCCTCCACATCCGCGTAGTACACCACCATACGACGATCCTCCGAAAGCTCATTGAGCGCATGCTTAATAGTCTCGTCGGGAAGATTATCCAGGGCCTCTACTTCGGCGGACCGGAGACCTGTGGCGTGGTGGTTCGCTACCTCAGCAACTTGCGCGTCCGTCATCTCTTCCGCGGGGGAATGATACGGCTGGCGTTGCTTCTTCCGATACGTATTGATGTACGTATTCGTCATGATGCGGTAGAGCCAAGCTTTAAGATTGGTGCCTTCTTTATAGGAAGCGAAGGAGGAGAATGCCTTCGCGTACGTTTCCTGCACGAGGTCTTCAGCATCGGCAGGGTTACGCGTCATCCGCATTGCTGCACCGTAGAGTTGGTCCAAGAGAGGCAGTGCATCGCGCTCAAAACGTGCGGCCAACTCGGTAGGGTTTTGAGCGGAGCGAACTGGGGCAGAAGCGGTACTGACGGGATTAACCTTTACTAGCAATGCACGACACGGAGGGCGCCGGGCGGGAAGAGCACTACCCCTTAACCCTAATGGGTAAGGGTCGCTCTTAGCGAGCAGGACAGTGTCAAGAATTCGTACCGACTCTTGGTTCGGCCTACACAAAATTGGGCTGTCTAGGATGCCAATGGCCATTCTCCACCTCCTTCCATCCACCTCAACACCCCCCAAATAGGTGATATTCCGTCTCATACCAAGAGTTGCCGAGAGCGTACAAGTAAAGTGAAGGGCGTGAATAAAGCTGCTTCAACCCCCGCTAACACCCCTGCTCTTGCTGCTCTCGCCCACACCTCACTCAACTACCGCGTGCACACCTACGAGAACGAGTCAGAACACTACGGCCAAGAAGCCGCACAGGTGATGGTGGACCGGCTGGGCATCGAACCAGAACAGATCTATAAAACCCTCATCATTGAGCTTTCCGGCACCCTCGCCCCCGGTGAGTCACCCCTCGCAGTTGCCATTGTCCCCGTCACCACTACTCTCACCGTGAAAAAGGCTGCGACGGCTCTGGGCGCGCACAAAGCACGTATGGCTGCCGTTGCCCTCGCCGAGAAAACAACGGGATACGTGGCTGGCGGTATCTCTCCATTAGGCCAGAAGCGAGCACTCCGCACTGTTATCGACGAAAGCGCCTTGTTGTGGGACACCATTTTTGTGTCTGGCGGACGGCGCGGCTGCGACCTGGAGATCGCACCTGGTGACCTCATTACCCTAACGAACGCGATAGTCGCCGATATCGCAGCACAATAGCAGGACTGCCACACCCCTATGTACTAGTACATGCGCATTTTTATACCTCTCGTACAATTTCCTATATTCGCAGTTCTATACACATTTTACGAATAGAGCAGAGAGATTCTCGCGGCTACCGAATCGCCCAGAGTGAACGTAGAATAATTTTTTAGAGACAATGTGTCGCTTAAGCTATTCTTAAAAGAGAAAGACTAAGTGTAGCCAACCCTTATTAAGGCTCTTCACGTCCGCATCCACAGAACACGGGATTGGAGTACTCCATGGCGAAGACCACGAAGACGAAGAAATCTCCGAAGGAACCACTGGGGACACGCGCTGGAACCCGCGTCATCCGCCTCGCTCTTCTCTTGGGACTCATCACCACCGCAACCACCGGAGGCCTCTTTGTCCTTCTCGGCACCGTCATTGACGCTGCCAACAACGGCACAGATGTCAGCGGTGGCACCATCACCGGCATCATTGTCCTGGCGCTCGTCTCCATCTTCATCGTCGGGTTCAGCCTCTTCCTCACACAGACCTCCGCCGTCTGGGAAGAACTCCACCTTCGCCACAAACTCGTCAACCACCTCATGAGCCTCGGCACCCAGGAACGCTCCGCAGAACGCACTGGTAGCATCGTCAGCCTGCTCACCGACGATACCGAACGCATCTCCTATTACCGGCAGACCTTCCTCGGCCCCATGATCGGCTCCATGTTGGCCCCCGTCATCACCATCCTCATCATCGGATCGACCATCGACTGGGAAATCGCCGGCTGGCTCTCCCTCACCATCCCAGCGGTGCCCATCCTCATCGGCAGCTTTGAAATGGTGTTCAGAAAAGTCTCCGGCAAGACCGTCAGCGCCCGGTGGGAACTCTCCTCCACCTACCTGGACGCCATCCAAGGCCTCACCACCCTGCGTACCTTCCGCGCCGCCAAACGCATCGCCAAACAACTCGCAGATATTGGTGAAAGCAACCGCGTCAGCATGATGAAACTCCTCTTCGGCAACCAACTGGTCATCTTCATCGTCGACGCCGTCTTCTCCCTGGCCATGATCACCCTCTCCACTTTCCTCGCCTACCAAGCGCTCCGCGACGGAAACATCACCATCGGGCAAGCCGTCGCTGTCGTCCTCCTCTCCACCATCATGCTGGAGCCCCTCGATCGCATCGGCCAATTCTTCTACGTCGGTATGGGAGGCCTCGCTGCCCAGCGCAAAGCTCGCGCCTTCCTCGCCGAAAAACCCGCCTACCAGATCATCAGCGAGGAAAAGCGGGCTGCCGACCCCACCGTCCACCAGGACGCTGCCGCCAGCGCACAGCCCGGCGCCATCACCCTTCACAACGTCACTTTCGCCTACAGCGCCGACGACGATGCCAAACAGGTCCTCCGCAACCTCAACCTCGACATTGCCCCCGGTGAACATGTGGGCCTCGTCGGTACCTCCGGGGGCGGAAAGTCCACCCTGGCTGGCCTTGTCCTGGGCGATCTCGTCCCTCGCACCGGATCCGTCACTGTGGACGGAAAGATCGTGGGTGAAGTACCAGCCGCACAAATTCGCTCTGGCACTGCCGCCGTCAACCAAACCACTTGGCTCTTCACCGGCTCATTGGCAGACAACCTCCGCATCGCCAAAGCCGATGCCACCGAGGAAGAAATGTGGCACTCCCTCGACACCGCTGCCCTCGCCGAAGACGTCCGCACTATGCCGGACGGCCTCAATACCGAGGTGGGCGAACGAGGCTACTCACTCTCCGGCGGCCAAGCCCAACGTCTCGCCATCGCCCGCGCCATCCTCGCCGACGCCCCCATCATGGTGTTCGACGAACCCACCTCACACGTCGACATCAACTCGGAAGCGGCCATCCTCGCCGCCATGGAAAAAGTAGGCCACGGCAAGACCGTGCTCACCATTGCCCACCGCCCCACCGCCCTCCGCGACGTGGACCGCGTCCTCGTCCTCAAAGACGGCAATCTCACAGAGGAGAAGCAGGCATGATCAAGCGCTCCGAACTCGCTCGTCAACTCGTTAGCGTCACCAAACCCGTTATGTGGCCGCTCATCCTGAGCACCCTCTGCCGCATCGTCGACCAGGTGCTGGGGATCGTGCTGCTCTCCCTCGGAGCCTGGGGCCTCGTCACCATCGGACTCGAGTACACCCAACCCACCCCTGACACCGCCGCCATCAGTCACGCCGCCGGAGTGACCTTCGGATGGATGATCGGCATCGCCTTCATCAAGGCCCTCATGCGCTACCTCGAGCAATTCCTCGGGCACTTCTGCGCCTTCCGCTCCCTCGAGCTTCTGCGCACCGACTTCTTCAACAAGATCTGGCCGCAGGCCCCTGCCATCCAACACACCACCAAATCCGGTGACCTGCTGGCACGCGCCACCAAAGACAACGACCGTATCGAAGTGTTCTACGCACACACCGGCGCCCCTGCCATCGCTGCCGTCGTCGTACCCCTCGGTACCCTCATCTGGCTCGGCGCCAGCATCAGCTGGACCGCCGCCCTCACCATCCTGCCTTTCGTCGCCCTCGCCGCCTACGTCGTGCCCTTCGCTTTCTCCGGCCCCGCGCACCGCGCCGCCCGACACATGCTACGCATCCGCGGCGACCTCACCCAGCACCTCACTGACACCACCCAAGGCATGCGGGAAGTCCTGGGCTTCGGCTACGGCCCCCGCCGCCTCACTGAAACTGATGCCATCTCGCAACAGGTAGGAGAAGCAGCCTTCGCGAACCGCCTCACCTCTGGCATCCGCCGCAGCCTCTGCGAAGGTTTACGACTCTTCGCTGTCCTCACTACCGTGCTCGTTGGGGCAAACGCCGTTCGCGACGGAAGTCTCAACCTCCCCGACCTCGCCATCTGTGCCACCGTAGCGCTAGGAGTATTCACCCCCGCCCGCGGTACCGAAGACTTTGCAGACGACCTGGAACGCTCCTTCGCAGCTGCCGAGCGCATGAGCATCATCAAGTACCGGGAACCCTTCGTCCCTGACAGCGGCGACCCCATGCCCGCAGGCTCCATCGACACCATCAGCTTCCGCCACGTCACCTTCACCTACCCGGGAATGACCGACACGGTCCGAGACCTCGATGACGCCGACCGAGGTGTCACCGTCCAGCAAGTCCGCAAACAAGCTCTCCGGGATGTCTCGGTAGACTTCCCCGGCGGCCAACACACTGCCGTCGTGGGCGTTTCCGGATCCGGCAAATCCACCATGGTGCACATGCTGCTGCGTCACTTCGACCCCGATGCCGGCGAAATCACCATCAACGGTGCGCCTACCACCAGCATCAATCCCGATGACCTCCGTGCTGCCGTCACCGAAGTGAGCCAAGCCAGCCACCTCTTCAACACCTCCATTGCAGAGAACCTGCGTCTAGCCAAACTCGATGCCACCGACGACGAGCTATGGGAGGTCCTCCGCATCGCAGGAATGGACCGAGACATACGGAACAGTCCGCGCGGTCTTGACACCCCAGTGGGGGAATTTGGCACCGAACTGTCCGGTGGGCAGGTGCAACGACTCACCATCGCACGTGCTCTCCTCACCGACGCCCAGGTGCTCGTGCTGGACGAATACACCTCTCACCTTAACCAGGAGCTGGCCCACCAGGTAGGCGAACAAATAAAGGCAGCCCGCCCCAACGCCACCATCATCGAAATCACCCACCAGCCCGCCAGCGCCCTCGACGCCGACAACGTCATCGTCATGGAAGAAGGCCGCATCGTGGAACAGGGCGAACCACACACCCTGGCAGCAGACAAGAGCAGCATCCTGGCTCGTCTCCTGCAACGCTGGGATGACATGGAAGCTGCTGCCGCACAGCACTAACCTCCGCCCTGCGCGTGCGATAATGGAGACATGAGTCCCACCTTGTACGCCGCACCCTATGGTGCCACCCCTGTGTCCGCCACCGTGCACGTACCCGGCTCTAAGTCGATCACTAACCGTGCCCTCATCCTCGCCGCACTAGCAGACGGCCCCTCCACCATCACCGGTGCCCTCCGCAGCCGCGACACCGACCTCATGATTGAGGCGCTACGGAACCTTGGCACAGAGATCATCGACGTCATCCCCGACAATGCCCGCGATAACTACATCACCCAGGCGGACAGGCGTCCCCGCGCCACCACTCTGCGGGTCATCCCGCACCCCCTCACTGGTGGCCACGTCTACTGCGGACTTGCCGGCACTCTCATGCGCTTCCTCCCCGGCGTAGCTGCTCTTGCCACCGGCGACACCTACTTCGATGGCGACGAACAAGCCAAACAGCGCCCCCTAGCCACTGTCCTTGACGCCCTCCGAGACTTCGGCGTCGAAATCACGGGCAACAACCTCCCCTTCACCGTCTCTGGCACTGGCGCAGTCCAAGGCGGCGACGTCACCATTGACGCCTCCGCCTCCAGCCAATTCGTCTCCGGCCTCATGCTCTGCGGTGCCCGCTTCGCGCACGGCATCCGCATCCACCATGAGGGCAAAGAGGGCGTCCCCAGCCAACCCCACCTCATCATGACCATGGACATGCTCGCCAAACACGGCATCCATGTCGATACGAGCGCCCCCAACACCTGGTCAGTTCCCGCCGGAACACTCCACGCCTACGACTGGACAGTTGAACCCGACCTCTCCAACGCCACCCCCTTCCTGGCAGCAGCCGCCGTCACCGGGGGCAACATCACTATCGCAGACTGGCCCACCGACACCACCCAGCCAGGCAACGCCATCCGCGACATCCTCACTCGCATGGGCTGTCGGGTAGAGCTGAGCGATGCCGGCCTCACCGTCACCGGCCCACAGCAGCTCCACGGCATTACTCTCGACATGCACAGCATGGGAGAACTCGCCCCCACCGTCGCCGCATTAGCTGCCTGCGCCGACTCCCCCACCGAACTCAGCGGCATCGCCCACCTCCGCGGACACGAAACCAACCGGCTCAACGCTCTCGTTATGGAGATCAACAGGCTGGGAGGAGATGCGGAAGAAACCGCTGACGGGCTCATTATTCGCCCCGCCCAACTGCAGGGCGCTGAATGGCGCAGCTACGCAGACCACCGTATGGCCACCGCGGGAGCCATTGTCGGGCTCCACGTCACCGGTGTCACGGTCCAGGACATTGAGACCACCAGTAAAACCCTCCCCGGGTTCGCAGACGCCTGGAGCGCCCTGACAGGAACCGCCGCGATACCCACGGAGCAGACCCACAATGACGCCCCCACCGATACCTCCTCGGGCCACCCCGGCGCCTCCGGCGCGCCACAGCGCACAATGGAGGTGTGGCTCTGAGCGCCCAGCACCGCGGCCGCAGCACCCGCGATTACGACGAATCCGATGTCAAGGTACGCGCTAAGCGCACCTCCCGCCCCCGCACCAAAAAACGCCCCAGCTACCACAACGCCGTCACCGCCCGCATAATCACCATTGACCGCGGCCGCTGGGGCTGCGCACTACTCTCCGATGCGCCCTGCAACACCGCCGACCCCACCAGCGGAATCAGCCCTGCCGGCACCCACATAACGTGCATCCGCGCCCGCACTCTGGGACGCGAGCGCATGGTGGTGGGCGACATTGTTGACGTCGTAGGCGACCTGTCCGGCAGCCCCGACGCCATCGCCCGTATCGTCCGGCTCCACGACCGTGACACCGTCCTACGTCGTACCGCCGACGACACCGACCCCTACGAACGCATCGTGGTAGCCAATGCGGACCAACTCCTCATCGTCGTAGCTGCCACCAACCCCCCACCCCGGGAGGGGTTCGTCGAACGTGCCCTCGTCGCAGCCTACGCGGCGGGTATTCGCCCGATCCTCTGTATGACCAAAAGCGACCTGGCTGACCCCACCGACTTCCTCACCCAATTCACTGGGCTTGACCTGCCTGCGGTCGTGTGTGGCACAGACGACCCGACCGATGAACTCCTCACCTATCTCGAAGGACACGTCACCGCCCTCATCGGCCATTCTGGGGTAGGTAAATCGACACTCGTCAACCGGTTGGTTCCCGCCGCAGAACGCCCCACCGGGGATGTCTCCAAAGTGGGGAAAGGCCAGCACACCTCCACCCAATCCATGGCGATGGAGTTGCCGGGTGGCGGCTGGGTCGTAGACTCCCCCGGAATCCGGTCCTTCGGCCTCGCACATGTCACGGTGGAGACCGTCGTCGCTGCTTTTGACGACCTATCTGCCCTGGCAGAGCATTGCCCGCGGGGGTGTACCCACCGGGGTGAACCCTTCGATAAAGACTGTGCCTGGGATGCTGCGCTGGCGAAAACACCCGCCGATTCGCCGCTGGCCCGCCGGATTCAGGCGGTCCGACTGCTCCTTATTGCGCTCCACAGCAATGACACGTGGGCCTTGGGTATCGCCCAAGACTAGACGCGACAGACAGAACCCCAGGTAGCTAGGCAACACTCGGCATATCGCGGAGCACGTGCTTCCGCAATTAGGACAGGTCGAGGAGGAATGCCACCTCTTCCGGCGCGTACCAGGCGAGTTCAAAATCCTCGGCATCCCCCACGGTAAGCTCCGCATCCTCATCACCGAGGTCGGCAGCGTCAATAACGGCGACAGCCGCTGCCACTGCGTCCGCCGCCATATCAAGGTCGACGTGCACAGCAGCTACCGTCCGCGCTGCCACACTGTCGTCAGCGAGCCGCACCACTGCGAGGTCTAGGTCGGGACGGCAGGTGACGAGGACATCGTCGACATCAGCGGAAATGACGACTCGTTTCCGGGCGGCAGCCCCCACCGGAACCGGGTCCCCCGCTGCTCCGCTCAGGAGGCGCAGTGATGCACGGGCCGCATCCTGGAACGCAATGTGCTCTAGTTCTTCATCATCACCAGACACATAATGCTCCCGCAGCGTCGGGGTGAGGGCGAAAGCGGTACCCCCACGTACCGGAACTACCGCCTCATCCACATAACGCTGCAGATCCGTCAATAAAGCGGGAATGTAGATACGCATTAGTGCAGGTTGAAGAGGGGCCGAAGTTCCGCTTCAGTGCGGTCATAAGCGGTGTACAGCACACCGATCAGACCCGCACGCACTGCTGCATGAATATTCTCAATGGAGTCATCCACGCATACGCAGTCTTTGTGATCCTCACCCAAAGCTCGGCAGGCAGCATAGAAGGCTTCGAAGTCTGGCTTCTCTACCCCGATTTCCGAGGACAAGACAATTTCGTCGACGTATCCGGTTTCCTTCCACCGAGCTAGGTCCGCCGGTACGTCGAAGGAATCAAAGTTGGTAAGGACGGCAATGCCAATGCCGTTCATCCGCAGTTCGGAAAGGAGCAGTTTCCAGCCTTCGGCGTCGGCGGCAGGGCCTTCCAGAACGCCGGCATAATCAATGATCAATCCGCGCATAGTCACACCCTTAGTGTATACAACCTGGGGATCACGTGGTGTTTCTGGCTGCGGCGAACTCGACTCCCGGCAGGCAAACTTTTTTATTTTTCTTGCACTGTGGGATGACGAGTCCCAAACCATATGTGAGCTGCAAATATTGTGGTGTTTTCTAACCCCAGCGTCCATCTACAGGGGCGAGCAGGCAAAGTAGCATCCCCACACGACACGCACATTTGCGACAATCCCGGCACGCTTCTCACGATAAGGACCCCCAGTGCCCAGTTCTTCGGACTACCACAACACCAGCTCGACGCTCAGCGCCGTCCCCACTCAGCAGCCCGTGCCGCACCCCTCCGCTGACAGGTTCCAGTTCGCACACCCCTACACCCATACCCCCGCATGGGCGCATAGTACCGTCACAAGTACTCCTGCCCCGACGGCCCCTCCTTCGGAACGTCACAACTCGGAGACCCCTGCCTCACAGACTGACAGCTTACAGACGCCTACCGCTGATAGTCAGCAAAGGGCGCAGGCTGCCCCTGCACCCTCTACCATCAACGATCTGCTTGGAACGGGTGGTGGAACCAGCACCGCAGAGCTTTTCCGCCAACCCCTCAAGCCACAGGACTACCGCTCCTCCAGCTCCTTCGCCCAGAAGGCCATCAGCCAACTGTTGGAAACAGTTGACCGACGCCGCCCCTTTGGGCATCTCCGCGGCTTCGTCACCCCCGACATCATGGATATCGTCGAGCAGTTCTCTACTGGGCGAAGTCGCGCCATCATGGAACTTGCCGGCCCCTCCCTCACAACTCCCGGCGCACCGGCTATGCAACCTGCCCCCTTGCGACTGCTGCGGCTCCATCTGCGTGCCCGGCGTCTCAATGCTCAGGAATCTGCGGCCGCGCGTGCTCTGGAGCGCGCCCTTCCCCCTGGCTATCAGGCGGCGGTACGTCCCGGCCAACAGCCCAAACCCACCAGCGCCATTACCGCAGATGCGGATCTACGGGTGGAAGTCTGTGGCACCTACCGGGATGGGGCACGGGTCAAGGCGTTCGCGGGAGCTGCTGAACGGTGCGAAAGCAAGTGGCGGCTAACCTCTTTCAACTTCGTGTAGCAGCCAGTTACGACTACCGAACGCACACCCCTGGCGCACTCTCCTGCCTATGAGGTGGAGCGATTGTCCCGCGAGGCAACAGACTGAGGGGAGGGCCAGCTGTTGCTGGCCCTCCCCTATCACATCTGAACTCATAGGTTGACCACCTCCACCAGGCGGCCAACCGAGTGAGGCTACTGCTGCACGTTGCCCTTCTTCCGGGCGGCACGCTTAGCGGCGCGACGCTGAGCACGGGAACCATAAACCGTAGAGTCATTCTGGTTCGCTAGCTGGCCCTGCTCATTCGGGCCGGCCAGGCTCATCGCGGCAGCACGAAGAGCAGCTTCCGCTTCGCCCTTCGCGCGAATCGTGCGCTGCATTTCTTCCTCATCGGCACGACGCTGGGCTTCCGAACGGGTATCGGCAGGTTCCACACCCACCGAGAACAGGTAGGCGATGGATTCTTCCTTAAGACCATCCATCATGGTGTCGAACATTTCGAAACCTTCACGCTGGTATTCCGTCAGCGGATCACGCTGGGCCATAGCACGCAGGCCAATGCCCTCCTTGAGGTAGTCCATCTCGTAGAGGTGCTCGCGCCACTTGCGGTCGAGAACCTGCAGCAGCACGGAACGTTCCACCTGGCGCATAGCGTCCGGGCCACCGATCTTCTCGATAGCTTCTTCGCGGGCTTCGTAGGCGGCGCGGGCGTCGGCGCGGATAGCTAGCAGCAGCTCATCTGCACTGAGGTCACCCGCCTGGCCGTACTCGTCACCGTCGATAAGATCCTGGTATTCGATACCGATCGGGTAGAGCTGACGCAGACCCGTCCACAGAGCGTCGAGGTCCCAGTCTTCCACGTAGCCGTTCTCGGTAGCGCCTTTCACGTAGGCCTCCAGCACCTCGTCGAGCATGTTCTCAACCTGCTCCTTGAGGTCTTCGCCTTCCAGGATGCGCTTGCGCTCTGCGTAGATAACCTGACGCTGCTTGTTCTGGACGTCGTCATACTTCAGAACGTTCTTACGAATTTCGAAGTTCTGGGACTCGACGGAGGTCTGGGCATTCTTAATTGCCTTGGTGACCATGCGGGAATCGATAGGCTGGTTGTCGGGAACCTGCAGACGCTCCATCAGGGTTTCCACCGCACGACCGTTGAAGCGGCGCATGAGATCATCACCCAACGACAGGTAGAAGCGGGACTCACCCGGGTCGCCCTGACGACCGGAACGACCGCGCAGCTGATTATCGATACGGCGAGATTCGTGACGCTCCGTACCGATAACGTATAGGCCACCAACCTCGCGCACCTTCTCGGCAGCTTCTTCTGCCTTCTTGCGCTGGCGGACGATCTCCTCTTCCCAAGCGTTCTGGTAGGCTTCCTCGTCCTCCACCGGGTCGAGGCCACGCTTGCGGAGTGCCGCATCAGCCAGTACGTCAGGGTTACCACCCAACACGATATCGGTACCACGGCCTGCCATGTTGGTGGAGACAGTGACAGCGCCTACTCGTCCGGCGGACGCAACGGTAAGAGCTTCCTCAGCGTTGCGCTTGGCGTTCAGCACGTTGTGCTTAATACCACGCTTCTGCAGCAGCTTGGAAAGGTATTCGGAGCGCTCCACGGAGACGGTACCAACCAGCACCGGCTGGCCTTTCTCATGCCGCTCAGCGATGTCGTCGGCGACGGCCTCGAACTTAGCTTCCTGCGTCTTATAGACGAGGTCGCGCTGGTCTTCGCGGATCATCGGCATGTTGGTGGGGATAGGAACCACGCCCAGCTTGTAGATCTGGTAAAGCTCGGCAGCTTCCGTCTCGGCGGTACCCGTCATACCGGCCAGCTTGTCATACATACGGAAGTAGTTCTGCAGGGTGATGGTGGCCAGAGTCTGGTTCTCCGCCTTCACCTCCACGCCTTCTTTAGCCTCGATGGCTTGGTGCATACCTTCGTTGTAGCGGCGGCCAGCCAGGGCGCGGCCGGTGAACTCGTCAATGATGAGTACCTCGCCGTCAACGACCATGTAGTCCTTGTCGCGGGTGAAGAGTTCCTTGGCCTTAATGGAGTTGTTGAGGTAGGACACCAGCGGGGAATTGGTGGACTCGTAAAGGTTGTCGATACCGAGCTGGTCCTCCACAAAAGCCACGCCTGCCTCGGTAATACCGACGGTGCGCTTGCGAATGTCGACTTCGTAGTGCTTGTCCTTCTCCATCATGGGAGCGAGGCGGGCAAACTCCTGGTACCACTGGCTGGAGGCGTCGGAGGGACCAGAGATGATGAGCGGGGTGCGGGCTTCGTCAATGAGAATGGAGTCCACTTCGTCGACGATGGCATAGTGATGCTCACGCTGCACCAGTTCGCTGGTGGAGTGCGCCATGTTGTCACGCAGATAGTCGAAACCGAACTCGTTGTTGGTGCCGTAGGTGATGTCAGCGTTATAGGCCTTGCGGCGCTCATCGGGGTTCATATTGGAGAGGATGACGCCCACTTCGAGGCCAAGGAAGCGGTGCACGCGGCCCATCCACTCGGCGTCGCGCTTGGCGAGGTAGTCGTTCACGGTAACGATGTGAACGCCTTTGCCTTCGAGTGCATTGAGGTAGGCGGGGAGCACGCAAGTCAGGGTTTTACCTTCACCGGTCTTCATTTCGGCAACCTGTCCCTCGTGGAGGGCGGCGCCGCCCATGATCTGCACGGGGTAGTGCTTTTGTCCGAGGACGCGCCAGGAGGCTTCGCGGGCTACTGCGAATGCTTCCGGCAGCAGGTCATCAATGGTTTCGCCGTTGTCGAGGCGAACCTTGAATTCCTGCGTCTTGGCGCGGAGCTGGTCGTCCGTCAGGTCGGCGTAGTCATCCTCAATGGACACAACGTAGTCCGCAAGCTTGCTCAGTCGCTTGACGACACGACCTTCACCGACGCGGAGAATCTTCGACAAAACAGCCACAGTTATAACGTCCTCATGTATTGACGGTTTGACGGGTATCTCGGTTCTGCTGCGTGAACAGAATAAAGACCGGCTGTACTGGTAAATACAGCCGGTCTCTATATTACTGATTATTCGCGATTTACATCATTCGCCGAGGGTAATAAGGCCATAATCATAGGCGCGACGACGGTAAACCACGCAGGGCTTATCGGTTTCGGAGTTGTGGAAGAGGAAGAAGTCGTGTCCCACCAGCTCCATCTGGTACAGCGCATCGTCGACCGTCATGGGATCATCAGGGTGCACCTTCTGACGGACAATACGACCCGGCAAAGCATCTTCGACCAGGTCAGCGTAAGTATCGACTTCGCCTAGCTCTGCTTCCGTGGGAGTGACGGCGGCGTCGCCGTCATTGACCTGAATGGCCTTGAGATCCTCTTCGATGAAGGCCGCGGATGCATCATGTAGCGAGGTCGGAGTGCGGTGGCCGGAACGTGAAATTCCGCGGCGGACTTTCACCTTGCGCAGGGAACGCTCGAGCTTATCGCAGGCGGATTCGAGCGCAGCGTAGAAGCTATCCTCAGCAGCTTCGGCGCGTACCGGGGCACCCTTGCGACGGCCAGTGATCTCAATGCGGTCACGGATGCGGGACTGGCGCGGATTCTTTTCGTGGCGGAGTTCTACCTCGAACCGAATGATGCTGGGATCGAGACGCTCCAGACGGGCAAGCTTGCCCTTAATACGATTGGCAAAGTGCTCTGGCACTTCAACGTTGCGCCCGTGAATGATGACTTGGGCGTTAGGAACGAGACCCTCCTCTTCGTCTGCCGTCACTGGCACTTCGAAGTCTTCTTGGGTGTCTTCCTGGATGGCATCACGCTTCGACATGACAAACCTCCTGTACGGGCCACCGCCCGCGGTCCACTAACGGTTGCCGCTGTCCACGGTGGCGTCGGTGGTACTGAAGTCTCCGAGTCCCTCTCCCGAGCATCTCGGTTCCTTCACTTTCCAATGTAGCGAGGTTTGTTTAGGAGTTCTTTGGGTTGCCATAACTATTGGCTTACTTTTCTGGCACAGCTCGACACACACTAGGCAGAAGCTAGCGTAAGCGCACCTCGCGGCCGCATCCCCATATGGTGAAGTGCGAAAAAACACTCGGCAAGCGTGGCACCAGTTGTTGTCACGTCATCTACCACGAGTATTTCCCAGTGCGAGAACACATTATGCGGTAGCCTGTGGGCCCGGCGCCGTACCGATTCAGCTGCCGACGGGGTTACCGATGCCGTTACCGCAGGAGTTCCCTGTGGAGTTACGGGTGCCGTCACTGGTGCTGTTACCGGCGGGGTGGCCGAAGGAGTAAACAGTGCCAGCTGAGTGGCAATATCCGGATCGCAGGTAATCGCACCAGCTAAGTTCGCCCGCCGCTGCTCTGCAGTCAAGCCCACTGCATCATGATGCGGTGCAGCACAGAGAAGCTCCGCCACCGCAATCTCCCCAGCCACACCTCCCAACACCCAATTGGTGGATGCCTGCTGCAGATAGCGCGCCATCTCCTCCCCCACTTCCCGCATATGGTGAAAACCGCGCTCGCACACCGCCTCCGCGGTAGAAGGAGCCGGCACAATCAACCAAGGACGTTCTGCTGGATGCAACAGCTCCCCAGCCTCCACCAGCCCAGCAGCCGCTTCTGCCAACGCCGCGCCAAAGGGAATGGCCAGACGGCGCCGTCGTCCCTCTTTGAACGCCACAATCCCCTCTGCCACCGGCCCCCCATATGGGCTTATGCTCCACACTGGGCACGGGACAAGCACCCGCGGACGTAGACGGCGTGCTGGGGCGGATAAATGGCGGTGGCAGCAGTCGCACCATTCCTCGCCCGGCGCGCCACAGCCGGCACACCGTACCGGCACCAAGAGTTCCCGCAGCCCCTGCGGCAGAAGTGGGGGCACGACGCCGCTTAGCCTTCCAACACGGGGATCGCGCGAGGAGAGTTCACCAGAGCAGGTACATCCTGCCAGAACCCTTCAGACCCCTGTTCCAGGCGCATCACGTCGCGACTGTCTTGCACGTAGATGCCGGTGGGGTTCGCGACCACCACGGAGACCGGGGCGGTGACGTTGCGAATCCCTAGTGGGGTGACGGAAGCCCCATCAATCGACACCATGAGAACCGGCTGATCCGTCAGCGATCCACCAACGAGAAGCTCAGTAGCAGTACGCCAGGCGACCGACAACACAACCTCATCGGAGGAGATATAGATACGCTGCGGATTCCGCAGTGACACTTCCCCATCACGGCTGGTATAGATGGTGGCAATGTAGAGTTTGCCGCCAGAAATGTAAGCCAGGCGCACTCCGTCAGGCGAAATGCTCAGGGTGTTGAAGTCGGGTTTGCGGGTGAGGTGGCTTGTATCGACCCGGGTGACCAGTGGCGAGCGCCCATCTTGCCACACAATCCGGTTGATGTGATCGTCACCAGAGACGATCCACATGTCTAGTCCCGTGGGCCCCCACGTGGGACGAGAGAAGCGGCTACCGCGCATCACAGAGACCAGCGGTCCGCCTACTGGCCCCATTTTTACCTCCAGCGGGGTGCGTTCTTTGTCGCGTACCTCTTCTACCACACCAATCATCTCGCCGCCACGGGAGAAGGAGGCAGAGCGAAGATCCTGTGAGTGCCCCAGCGGCCCCTTCACCGGTTCGAGGTTGGAGCTCACCTTCATAAGCCCATCGGACGTGATGGCGTGCAACTGCACCGGATTCTGGTGAGTCGCGTACATGGGGTCGTAGTGCACCACGTCTGCCGCGGTCCAGCCGTCCCGATGGTTTGGATCCAATGGGTTACCGTCCACGGTGATGTAAAAGGGGCCATGGATACGAGCCCGTTCGAAAGTGAAGATGATCTGGGCAGCCAAGCGACGACGAGACGCTTCCGAGCCTGCCTGGTAGTTGGAGATTTCGACGTCCACCCCATTGCCTTGCGCACCGGGAACCGCGGAAACATGTGCAGAGGCCGGAAGTTCACTGGCCACCATATCGTGCAATTGGGGTGATGGGTCCTGCACCAACAGTTGCATGAGCATATTGGGGAGGTGACTATCTTGGGCGTAGAGCCAGCGGGGATCGGGTACAACCCGGGAACCGGTGACATCCAGATAGTAGATGGACTGGGATTCGTAGGTGGCCATGAAGGCTTCGCGGTCGACGAGGAGTTCGTCGGGGAAGCGATCAATCAGCCACTGTTTGCCGTTGCGGTGCATCTTCACTTCAAAAGTGTGGGTGGAGAGGTTGGACCGGAAGGCACCTTGCTTGTCTACTTCACCCATTGAGCGGGCACGTACTTGCATGACCAGGCTGTTGGCATCGGGAGTGGCGACGGTGTTGACATCGATACGCTCAATGACTTTGAGGGTAGCTTGGTCGTCCCAGTCGGCGTTACCTTTGGCAGTGAGGAAGAGGCGCGCAGCAGCGTGCCGGTTGGTGGGTACTGCCGCAGCCCGCATAAAGTCCCGCAGGAGGAGATCCGGGGAGCGCCCGGGCTGTGGCTTGGGCGGGTTGAAGGTGATGGGGGTGCGCCGGAACTGTCCGAGGGACTGCGGTGGGGCATCCGACGGCAGGGCAGTGCATGCCGTCAGGGAGGCTGTGGAACCAGCGAGTAGGACGAGGGCACAGAGCGGGGCGAGGAGCTTCGCATGGCGGGACCGACGATCCATTAGTCATCCTCCTCCACAATATCGGGGTGATTCAGGTGTGAAGCGAGGAGGCCAGCTGTTGAATCGGGGACTTCTGCAAGCCCTTCCAAAGGTGCGGATACCGGCCCGATGCTGTTTTGCTCACTGGGGACGGTGTTGAGTTCCGTCTCACCGCTGAAGGGACGTTCAGCGGCGTCGGGCTGTGAAGCGGGGGGTTCCTGGAGGGGTAGTTCGCCACTAGTGGGGTCGGTGAGGTGGGATAGTTCCCCGGTGGGGTTGGCATTTGTCCTCCCCGCTGCGGTCTCGGAGTAGGCCTCCGCAAGGGGGATGTCGCCGGTGCGGTCAGTGAGGGAGACAACAGGAATCTCTCCACTGTGCGGGGTGACGGTGGCTGCGTCAGTACGCTTCGACTCGAGGTACTCGCTCAGGGGGATCTCCCCGGTGGCCATGGGTTCCGTCACTTCGACGGCGTCTCCCACAGGGAACCGCAGAGGGACGGGTGAACTTGTGACCGCATGTCCCGCCTCGCGTGGCAGGGTGAGACGGAAGCAGGTGCCTTCTCCTGGCATGCCCCAAGCTTCCAGCCGGCCTCCGTGTAGTTCGGCGTCCTGGGTAGCAATTGCCAAGCCCAGGCCGGTGCCACCAGACTGGCGGACGCGGGAGGGGTCGGCACGCCAGAAGCGGTCGAAGACTTTCTTTGCTTCGCCTGGTTTCAAGCCGACTCCGTGGTCGCGAACGGAGATGCCGACGGTATCGTCACCCGCCCGGACGGTAAGGATGACGGGTTTTCCTTCACAGTGGTCGTAGGCGTTGGCAAGCAGGTTGCGGAGGATACGTTCCACTCGCCGTGAGTCAACGTCGCACATCACTGGTATCTCTGGCATATCGATTTCGGCGGAGACGTCGGCCGACGCAGCCACACCGGACACTGCGGCAATAGCCGAGTAGACACAGGTACGGATATCAATGCGTTCCGAGTTCAGCTCCGCCACACCAGCATCGTGGCGAGAGATCTCGAGGAGATCATTGAGAAGAGACTCGAACTTGTCCAGTTCCTTCACCATCAGCTGAGAGGCACGGGCGGTACCGGGGTCGAGATCGTCTGCGTGGTCATAAATGATATCAGCCGCCATGCGCACAGTGGTGAGCGGGGTGCGGAGTTCGTGCGAGACGTCGGAGGTGAAGCGTTTCTGGGCCGACCCGAACTCCTCCAGCTGGACGATCTGTTGCTGAAGAGAGGCCGCCATCTCGTTGAAGGAGGTACCAAGACGGGCAAAGTCGTCTTCACCACGGATTTCCATTCGCGCATCTAGGTCGCCGGAGGCGAAACGCTGGGCGGCGTTTGCCGCTTGGCGAATGGGGCGCACCATCTGGCGGGAGACGAGGTAGGATGCGAAGCCCATGAGGATGACGATGAGCGTACCACCGGAAAAGAGGGTGGTGTTGAAGAGGTTGAGAGTGCGCTCTTCCCCTGCCAGGGAGTAGATGAGGTAGAGCTGGAGGTCCGGCATATCCACGTTGGTGGGTGTACCGACGATGAGGACTTTGGTGTCGCCCGCGCCCAGGTCCATATGGGAGTACTGGTAGGAGACCTGGTTGGAGCTGACAAAGTTCACCAAGGTCGGTGGAATTGCCAGATTGGAAGGGGTGGAAATAGCGGGACGGAGGCCATCCGCGGGAATGTAGAGAACCGGTACAAAGGAGCCGGCATTAGCGGACAGCTGTCCCGCCTGTGGCCCCTGGGCAGTGAGGACTGCAAGCGCACTCGCCATGCGGGTCTCGTCGGTGGCGGAGCGGTCGGATCCATTCAGCTGGGATTCCACAATGAGGCGGGCGGTGGAAAGGTCGCGTTCAGCACCGGCCACTTTACTGTCAAGAATACGCTGGGCAATCTGGGCGGAAAGGCCGAAGAGAGTGAGGGTGAGGATAAGCGTGGCCAGCACAATGGTGGTGGTGACGGTACGGAATTGCAGTGACTGCCGCCAGCGCTGCTGCCCTTCCCGGATTTTGCGGCGTCCCCAGCCTCGCAATACCCAAGGGAAACGCTGCTGACGCGGCCGCTGGGCTTTTTCGGCACGGTGTTGTTCTCGCTGTTCTTTCCGCTCCTTGCGGCGGCGGGCCCAGGAGGTGCGCTTCGTTCTGTCGGAAGCGGGTGTGGTGCTTTCCGACGCTTGGGCGGCGTTGTCGGTGTGCGCAGCTGCGGTGGCTTCCGCTGTGTCGCTGATGTCGTTGGGTTTAGTTGTGGCCCCCGGCGCTTCGCTATCAACGGAACCGCCCACCGTGGGCTTGTCAACCGGAAACTCTTGTGCGGAAACATCAGTGGCAGGAATATCGGCAGAAGGGAGGGAGTCCTGCGGAACACTCATGTCCACCGTTGCCGAGCCGTCCGTAGCATGGCGGTCCGGAAGAGGCCCATAGGAGATACCCCGTGTGCTACGGGTAGTAGCAGCAGGCGCCTCGGAGGCGGCAGAAGTGCCGTCACCGGGATGCCGCGGATGCCGGGGAAAAAACGTCATGGGTTAGTTTCCCGTACCAGCTTTGTAGCCGACGCCGCGCACCGTCACCACAATCTTGGGGTTTTCCGGATCTTCTTCGATCTTGGAGCGCAGACGCTGCACGTGCACGTTAATGAGACGGGAGTCGGTGGCATGGTCATAGCCCCACACATGCTGGAGTAGCGTCTCGCGGGTAAAGACGCGTCCCGGCTTGGAAGCCAGCTCCGTGAGAAGATCGAATTCCAGTGGGGTGAGGGAGACATACTTGCCGTCGCGGGTGACAGTATGCGCTGCCACATTGATGGAGACGTTGCCAATGGTGAGAATGTCGGAAGATTGCTCCTGGTTACTGCGCAGACGCGCGCGCACTCGGGCCACTAGTTCCTTCGGTTTAAAGGGTTTGGTGACGTAGTCGTCCGCTCCAGATTCCAGGCCGAGAACCACATCGATGGTGTCGGTTTTTGCAGTCAGCATAATAATGGGGACTGCAGAGGAGCGGCGGATTTCCTTGCAGACGTCCACGCCATTCATACCGGGGAGCATGAGGTCGAGCAGGATAAGGTCAGGGTTGATTTCCCGGTAGAGACGGAGGGCTTCGCTGCCGTCACCCACGATGGTGGTGCTGAAACCTTCGTTTTCCAGCACGATGCTGAGCATCTCGGCGAGAGCTTCATCGTCATCGACAACGAGAATGTGGGCCATAGCGGCTATCCCTTCTGCAGCTGGTCAATATCCGGTTCGATGAAGATCCGGTAGCGCTTCTGGTCGGTCCTACGGACGGCAGCTTCGGCCTCATCGATGGCGCGAGCGAGCTCTGCACTGCTGAGCTCTGGAGGTACCCCTATCTTAGCGGCAACGAGGACCTCGGCGGGGCCAAGATACTCAGTCTGGCAATAGATGACGCGCTGCACCTGCGGAACAGATTCTAGGGCGGCAACCAGGCGGTCAAAATCCTGCTCATCCAGGGATTCGCCTATGAGCATGGACTTCATTTCCACAATGAGCACAATGGCAATGATGATGAGCAAGATACCAATGCAGAGGGCACCCACGCCATCCCACAGGTGGTTACCCGTAGCCCACGACACCGATACACCGATGAGGGCCAGCACCAGACCGATAAGCGCACCAGAGTCTTCCATGATGACGACGATAAGGGACGGTTCATGGGTGTGGCGGATGAACTGCCACCAGCTGTCATCACCCTTTACCTTTTTCGATTCTTTCACTGCCGTAGCCAAGGAGAAGGATTCCAGAGCCAGCGCGACCACCAGGATGATGATGGCCACCAGGTGGTTTCCTCCCTCTTCGGTGCCCTGCAGCGAATGCATGATCTTGTTGACACCTTCCCCTACAGAAAACACTCCGCCCAGCAGGAAGATGACGAGCGCCACGATGAAACCGTAGAAGTAAATGTTGCGGGCGTAGCCGAACTGATGGGTGCGATCGGGGGCTTTTTCTGCCCGTTTATCACCTATGAGCAGCAGAATCTGGTTGGATGTATCGGCTACCGAGTGGATCGCCTCCGCCATCATCGAGGCAGCACCGGTGACGAGGAAGCCGACGAACTTGGCGATGGCAATACCAACGTTGGCGAGCAGTGCGGCAACAATGGCCTTTTTACCCCCAGAAGCGGACATGAGTTTTCTCCTGCAATAGCAAAGTAGACGAAATGGTGCGTGGAAAGAGCACTACTGTGCGGGAAGGGTTGACAGCAGCGTTTCTGCCACCGCGTGGGGGTCCACATCGGCGGCGACGGTCAGCCACGGACCTTGCCACTGTGATGTAGCGAGTGCACGGTAGGCAGCAGCGGTTCGTTCCTGCAGGGAACTATCCCGCTCGTAGAGGTCACGGGTACGAGAGGCATCGGAGGCTTCCCTGCCCGCCGCCCGCTCCCGAGCAAGGGAGACAGGCACATCGAGCAGGATGGTGAGGTCGGGCACGGGTAGTCCGAAACGGGAAAATTCCAGGTCGGCTACCCATTCAACAATCCCTCCAGGCTCGTCAATGGGCTGCTGGATACGAGCAGCAGAGTAGGCGGCGTTCGAGGCAACCCAACGATCCATGAGGATGATATGCGGCTGGTTCGTCGCCTCCTCGCGGGCAGCCTCAGTGAGCGCAGCCAGCCCCACTCCAGGATGGAGAGCGCCCTTGCGGTCTAGGGCGAAGAGCGTCGCCATTGCGTATGCACTCTCGACGAGATCCCCCATCTGCCCGTGGAGGGCAGCGGAGACAAGGTCTGCGTGGAGCGTCCCGTAGCGCGGAAAAGCGATACGGGACACCCGCACACCGGCGTTTCCAAGGGAGGCCGCCACTGCGCTTGTGAGCGTGTTCTTGCCAGCGCCGTCGACGCCTTCAATAGCAACTAACAGCGCGTTCTGGAACATGGGTCTCCCCTTTTACGGAAACGGCAGGCGGCAGAATTTAGTAGCGGTAGTGTTCCGGCTTGTAGGGGCCTTCCACATCCACACCAATGTATTGTGCCTGTTCCTTGGTCAGCGTGGTGAGCTTTCCACCGAGAGCTTCCACGTGGATGCGGGCGACCTTTTCGTCCAGACGCTTGGGAAGGCGGTAGACCTCCTTGTCGTAGTTTTCGGAGTTCTGGAAGAGCTCAATCTGTGCGGCAGTCTGGTCGGCAAAGGAGTTGGACATTACGAAAGAGGGGTGTCCGGTGGCGTTGCCCAGGTTGAGGAGGCGGCCTTCGGATAGCACGATGATGCTGTGGCCACGGCCGCCGTCCAGGCTGGGGTCGAAGGTGAAGAGGTCCACCTGCGGCTTGATGGGAGTGCGCTTTACCTTGGGGTGGTTTTCCAGGGTGGCCATGTCGATTTCGTTGTCGAAGTGGCCGATATTACCGAGAATGGCCTGGTCCTTCATACGGCACATGTGTTCAAAGCTGATGATGCCCAGGTTGCCGGTGGCGGTGACGACGATATCTGCTTGCTCGATGAAGTCATCCACGGTGACGACCGGGAAGCCATCCATGAGGGCTTGCAGGGCGTTGATGGGGTCGACCTCCGTGGTGTGGACGCGGGCGCCCTGGCCGTCGAGGGCTTCTGCGCAGCCCTTGCCCACGTCGCCGTAACCACACAGCAGCACAGACTTGCCGCCGATGAGGACGTCGGTGCCGCGGTTGATGCCGTCGATCAGGCTGTGGCGGGTGCCGTACTTGTTATCGAACTTCGACTTGGTGACGGCGTCGTTGACATTCATTGCGGGGAAGGGCAGGGTGCCTTGCTGCGCGAACTGGTAGAGGCGATGGACACCGGTGGTGGTTTCCTCGGTGACGCCACGAACGGTGGCACCCACGTTCTGGAAGAAGTTCTTGTCGGAGTCGGCTGCCAGGAGTTCCTCCAAGAGAGCCTTGAGGACCTTCTCATCCGCGGAGTCGCGGTCAGTGATGGGAGGTACCACGCCGGCGTTTTCGTAGTCCATACCAGTGATGACCATGAGGGTGGCGTCACCCCCGTCATCGAGGATCATGTTCGGGTAGGCGGAGGCGGGGTCTCCCTCGACGGCCGGCCAGTGCAGGATCTGTGAGGTGCACCACCAGTATTCTTCGAGGGTCTCACCCTTCCAGGCGAAGACGGGGACGCCCTTGGGCTCCTCCGGGGTGCCGTACTTGCCGACCACGATGGCGGCAGCGGCTTCATCCTGGGTGGAGAAGATGTTGCAGGAGCACCACCGTACCTGGGCGCCGAGTGCGACGAGGGTCTCGATCAGTACGGCAGTCTGGACGGTCATGTGGATGGAGCCGGCGATGCGGGCGCCCTTGAGTGGCTGTACGTCGCGGTATTCTTCGCGCAGCGCCATCAAGCCCGGCATTTCATGCTCGGCAAGGGTGATCTGCATTCGGCCAGCTTCTGCCAGGCTCAAATCGCGAACTTTAAATTCCAGTCCGTTGCGGGTGTCCACAACAAGTTCAGACATTCTTTCTCCTGCTAATGCTCATAGGGTCTCATAGGGTAGGGAACTCAGCATGCCGTCCGTGTGGAGACGCCGGGGCAGAAGTGGCTCCCGGCATGCAAGGAATACTTTACGGTACGCGTGCTAGGAAAACAGTTGCGGGGCTCTCACCAGTGGTAATGGCAGGGCGATCCTCCCAGGAACCGACCCATGCGGCCTGTCCTGCAGGCACATCCAAGTACTCGTCACCGGTCTGTGGGGTTAGGGTGACGGATCCTTCCGTCACCAGCACAATAAACGGTCCCTCTACTCCAATTTCGGCAGTGGCCTCCGCCTCCAGGCGGGTACGGCTGAGACGGAATTCGGGTACTGGAGTGAGGTATTCCACCGAGTCGACACCTTCTGTAGGGAGGATACCGTGGGTGGGGGCGATGACCGGCGCGGCTGGAGCGACGGGGTCAAGTAGCGCGTCGAACTGCAGCACATGCATAAGTTCGGGGACATCGACGTGCTTGGGGGTGAGGCCGCCGCGTAGCACGTTGTCAGAGTTGGCCATAATCTCGACGCCTACACCATGAAGATAGGCGTGCAGCATACCGGGCCCCATGAAGATAGCTTCGCCGGGCTCCAGTGTGATGCGGTTGAGAAGCAATGCGCAGAGTGCCCCCGCATCGACTCCGTACTCAGAGACGAGGTTGAGGTAGGTGGCGGCTTCGTCAACCCATTCGTCATTGGCGGCTACTAGGCGCTGTGCGGCCTGTTGGGTGGCGTTGATGCAGTCGTGCAAATGGCCCCGCGTCAGGGTAATGAACGTGGTCATCACGGCACGGATACCGTTAGCGTCGGGTTCTGCTCGCAGCATTTCTGCGAAGGGTTGCAGTTCGGCCACATGAAGGGAGTCAAAGAGGGCGAGGGTGTGCTGCGGGTCCCGGAATCCAGCCAGCGCGTGAAAGCGGGTGAGCCCAACAATAAGTTCTGGCTTGTGGTTGGGGTCGTGGTAGTTGCGGTCCGGGGCGTCCACCGGAACACCTTGTGCGTTCTCGCGTGCGAAGCCTTCTCGCGCTTGCTCCTTGCTGGGGTGGGCTTGCAGAGAGAGTGGTTCTTCCGCGGCCAGAAGTTTGAGGAGGAAAGGCAGATGGCCCTCATAGGTCTGGGAGATGGATGAACCAAGTTCGTGTGCGGGAGCGGCAGCGATGACGTCGAGAAGAGTGCGGGTGTGGTCGGCAGCCAAGTGAGCGGGGTCGCCCGTGTGAGTACCGAACCACATTTCTGCTTCGGGGTGTTCGGTGGGTGTAGGTGCTCCGCGCAGCGCGGCTAGCTCTTGATGAGAGCCCCAGGCATAGTTCCGGATAGCACCATCGAGTAGGTACATTATCGCCTTTCCAGTGAGGTGTATGACCTGAGGTCTGGTCCCTCTGCACCGACCGTACCAGTATCGCACCCAGACCGGCCGGCGCATGCGCTATAACCCCATGCCATACAGTCCTCTGTGAGTGTACTCGCCGTTACGTAACTAACAGTTTTTCAGCAACTCTTTACGACAACTTATAGGTTATCTTCAGGGTTCACTAAAGTGCCCCTGACCTGCGGATACATCCGTTACAGCAGGTAAAAAAGTGGTATTTACCACGATTCTGTCAAGGAACCGTCCGCCCCATCGAGATATTCCTCTTTTTTCGTGCAATCCCCGCTTGGGGGAAATCAATCCCCGCTAGACTTAATGGCGTTCGCGCCCCGCATTTAGGTGTGCGACCGAACTGTAGTTTTGCGTACAGAAACGAATAAGGCAGACCCAATCTGCATAACTAGGAGTTCAGCAGCTCGAGCCGCTGCGGAGCCCCGTTCCACCGTGATAGGAGGAGAGATGGATTCCCGTACTATGGCTTCCATCAATCTGCACGCCGTTCTGCGAGCCTGCGTTCCGCTCGTCGAGAACGACCCCGTTGCACGGGAAATCGTCAAGGACAGCAACATCTCTGTCCGTTTCGATATCCCAGGCATTGAACCCCGCACCCTGATCTTCGATCATGGCACTGCGCGCAGCGAAGCCCCCGGACCCTCCAAGCCGGATCTTCGCCTCGGTTTCGGATGCCCTGCCCACTTTAACGCCATGGTCGCCGGCAAGGGCATCCCGGTACCCCTTTGGGGCGTCCATCGCATGGGCTTCCTGCTTGGTCCCTTCACCAAGCTGACTGATCGTCTGTCCTACATCCTCCAGACCCCCGAAGGCGCCGCCCTCACCGCCGAGGAAGAGGACCTGAAGACCTTCCTCACCGCTAACGTTGCATTCGCAGCTCTCTGCGAGGTTGCCAATATTGACCCGGTCGGCCAAAAGTTGGCCCACGGCATGCGCGACGGTGCTCTGATCGTTGAGGTTCCCTCCGAAGGCATCAAGCTCGCCTGCCAGGTCAAGGATCACAAGCTGACCTTCTCCCCCGATGGTTCTCACACCGACCCCAACGCGTGGATGACCTTCGACAGCAAAGAGACCTTCCGCGCAGTGCTCGACGGAGCCGTCGACACCTACGCGCTCATTGGTCAGGACAAGCTCGTCATGAGTGGTGTGATTCTCAACATCGACGCCGCGAACAAGATGCTCGGACGCGTCTCCCGCTACCTGGCCTAAGGAGAAATATCCATGGAAATTTTCGATTACCCCAAGAACCGCGAGGCTTTTGCCCGCGCAACTAAGGTCATCCCCGGCGGTATTTACGGCCACCTCGGACCGACCGAAGGCTGCCACATCCCGGCTTCTGCCTACCCCTTCTATTCATCCCGCGCTAAGGGCGCCTACATCTGGGACCTCGATGGCAACAAGTTCATCGACCACATGGCTGCCTACGGCCCCATGATTCAGGGCTACGCCGATGAAGAGGTCAACGAGGCCGCCTTCAAGGCTTGCCGCAATGGTGACTGCGTCACCCTCCCCGGCACTCTCTCCATCGACCTCGCTGAACTACTGGTAGATACCGTTAACACCGCTGACTGGGCCCTCTTCGCCAAGAACGGTGGCGACGTCACCAACCTGGCTATGATGACCGCTCGCTCCGCCACAGGCCGCGACAAGATCATCATGTACAACGGCTCCTACCACGGCGTGAACATGTGGATGCAGCACGAAGGCGACCCGGGTGTGTCCGCCGCCGACGTGTCCAACAACATCTACATCGACTGGAACAACCTCCAGCAGCTCAAGGATGTTATCGCCGCCAACGAAGGTGAGATCGCCGGCCTCATCGCCATGCCTTACCTCCACTGCGCCTTCGGCGACAACATCCTCCCTGCCCCCGGCTACTGGGAGCAGGTCCGCAAGATCTGCACCGACAACGGCATCGTCCTCATCGTCGACGACGTCCGCGCCGGCTGGCGTCTGGACCTTCAGGGCTCCGACCACTTCTTCGGCTTCGAAGCAGACCTCATCTGCTTCTGCAAGGCACTCGCCAACGGCTGGAACGTGTCGGCTCTCTGCGGTAAGGAATCCCTCAAGGATGCTTGCTCCGCCGTTATGTACACCGGCTCCTACTGGCACACCGCAGCCCCGTTCGCTGCTGCCATCGCCAACATCAACAAGCTGCGCAACCACGAAGATGCTTGTGGCCACATGCGCATGATTGGCGAAGGCATCATGAGTGGCCTAGAGAAGGTTGCCGCCAACCACGGCTTCCACATGGTCACCACCGGTGAGCCCAGCCTCTTCTACATGCGTCTTGCTGACGACAACAACTTCAAGCTCCACCAGGAGTTTGTCGCTGAAACCGTCAAGCGTGGTGCCCTCATGGCCTCCCACCACAACCACTTCACCAACCTGGCCGAAACCCAGGAAGATGTGGACAAGACCATCGAGATCTGCGACGAAGCACTCTCCGTAGTTGCTTCCCGCCACCCGGATATGGGCTTCACCGCCTAAATCCGTTTCTCGTTCTCGAAACGACAAAGAACCCCCGCGCCACGGCGGGGGTTCTTTTTTGAGTTCTGCAGCGCTAGCTTAGGGCATTGAACTAGAGGCTCTACCAATGCGCAGAGTAGAGATAGACGACACCTCCTACCTCTAGCGACACCTAGGCACGGATAATGGCGAGGATCTCCTCCACTAATGCGTCCACAGCCTCTTGTGAACTGGCCTCCACGTTGAGACGCAGCAGCGGCTCCGTATTCGAGGCGCGCACGTTAAACCAATTGCCGTCCTTCAAATCGACGGTCACACCATCGAGACGGTCAACATTCTCCGTCCGGTCTGCAAATGCTGCCACCACAGCTTCTGTGCGCTCAGCCTGCGCCTCCGCATTCGCCAGCCGGGAGTTAATCTCTCCCGAGGCAGCATAGCGGTTGTACTTAGCCATCATCTCGGACAGCGGCTTATCCTGCTGCCCCAACGCTGCAAGCACGTGCATCGCCGCCAGCATGCCAGAGTCCGCCCGCCAGAAATCCCGGAAGTAGTAGTGGGCAGAGTGCTCCCCGCCGAAGATAGCATTCGTTTCGGCCATCTTTGCCTTGATGAAGGAGTGACCCACCCGGGTCCGAACCGGCTCTCCCCCGCTCTCGCGGATAATCTCTGGAACGGCTTTGGAGGTAATCAGGTTGTGAATGACGGCCGAGCCGGGCTCGCGTGCCAACTCTCGCTCTGCCACCAGGGCCGCGATAGCAGATGGGGACACCGGCTGGCCCTTCTCATCGACGACAAAGCAGCGGTCGGCATCCCCATCGAATGCCACACCGATGTCGGCCTTCACCTCAGGGGTAAACTTCTGCAGATCCACCAGATTCTTGGGATCTAGCGGATTCGCCTCATGGTTCGGGAAAGACCCATCAAGCTCAAAGTACAGTGCTTCCACGGTGAGCGGGAGATTCTCCCACACTGCCGGGACAGTGTAACCGGCCATACCGTTACCTGCGTCCACCGCCACAGTCAGCGGCCGAACGTCCTTCAAGTCAACCAGTTTGTTGAGGTAATCCACGTAATCGGGCAGCATATCTCGGTTGGTGACATAGCCGTGGGCACCACGGAACTCCGGTACGCCCTCCGCTAGCTCTCGGGAAATGGTGGCAAGGCCCGTGTCCTGGCCCACCGGGCGGGCACCAGCCCGGCAGAGTTTGATGCCGTTGTATGCTGCGGGGTTGTGGGATGCCGTGAACATGGCACCGGGCATCTGCAAGAGCCCGGAGGCACAGTACATCTCATCCGTCGAGGCGAGACCAATGTTCACCACATTGAGTCCTTGCGCGACGACACCTTCTGCGAACGCATCCACCAACTCGGGGCCGGAGTCGCGCATATCGTGTGCGACAACGACGCTAAGGGCGCCTTCCGACCGCATCAGACGGCCAAACGATTGACCCACTGCACGCACAAAATCGGTGGTGATCTGATCACCAACCAATCCGCGGACGTCATAGGCCTTAATGACATCGGCGATAAATGCGGAATCCCACCGAGGGGATGAAGCAGCAGCATTGCTCACCGGGATATCTCCTTCTTAGTGAATGCATTTAGACACACTAAGCCTACCGCCTTTCGGCGTGGAACCTGCCATCTTATGGTGGGCTAGATAAGCTAACACTATGAACGAGGACACCACGGGCCCCAATTCCCTGCCTCGGCGGCCGCTGACGAGCCGCCGGGCAGATCGCCGTGGGCGGGGTCCCCGTGGGCCCATCATCCCCCCGCAGGTTCCTCGCTACTGCACCCGTGCCTCCGCCTTCGATGAAAATGCGTTAGAGGCTTTTGCGCGAATTGACGCAACGTTCCACGACGAATTGGGGGATCTCGATCTCGCCGTCGATATGGTGCCACGGATGCGCCTCAAAGCCGGTGCTACCCTGTGGCCGGACTCAGTCGCTGCTGACGGGCCTATTCCCCTGGGCCGTGTTTTGCCCGCATCCTTTGATAAGTGGGGTACCCCTATCCGCCCGCGTATCGTCTTGTTTCGCAAGCCTATTGAGGAAAGATGTGAGGACGAAATGCAGATGCAGCGCCTTTTGCACGCTATCCTCAGCAAGCTGGTGGCTTATCACCTCAATGTGGAGCCGCAGCTTATCGACCCTCATTACGACGAGGGACCCCAGGTATAAGTGCACCGAGAGTGTGTAATGCTCTGTCGGTCGCGTGCCAGCTTGTCATTCCATCACAAATGTTTGAGGGCCTCCCATGGGAGGCCCTCAAACAAGGTCTTCAAGAATATTTAGATAGCGCGTTTCTTCAAGCGGCGACGTTCACGCTCCGACAAGCCACCCCAGATTCCAAAGCGCTCATCGTGCTCAAGTGCATACTCCAGGCACTCGTCACGAACTTCGCAGCTTTGGCAGATGCGCTTAGCCTCACGTGTGGAACCGCCCTTTTCCGGAAAGAATGCTTCCGGATCGGTCTGTGCGCAGAGAGCTCGTTCCTGCCATTCCAGTTCGACGGCAGTAATCAGTTCCTCGACACTCATGCTAGCGAGCGGCACAGCACCTGGAGCTCCGTAACTAGTCACGTAGCCTCCTGTCGTGTGTCGTGAAGATGCGCAAGCGGTTACTTACACACTTGTTATTACACCCAAAAACTGGCGCAAAAGCAACCTAAATCGGAATTCTCTAATATCGCAAATATGCGCAAATACCCGTCATTTCACCCCCGGCGTGTCATGAGATTTGTGGCATATCTTCTTAATCTTTAGAAAAATGCGCCTGACGTGCAGAAACGCTGCGATTTTCTGGGAATAACAACATTCACAGTCCGCAACCCACATCAGTTATTTTCCGTCACACCCGTCACACACGCTACCAAAAAAGTTGCCGCATCCCGCCTACTGACCCCCACAATCCTCACCCCTACAGCCAGGTATAAAGCAAAGGTTGAAGGTTTACTCAAGGCCGCTACCCAACCTCGGCAGCGGCCTTGACAAGAGCACAACAGTTACTAAGCGTCCGTGGAAAAGCGAATGCCCGCCTCTGGAATCTCAATACCTGGCCATACACGAATACCAGCGACAAGCTCACAGCGGTCCCCCACCACCGCATCATCACCGATGACAGCGTTGCGAACCACACATCCGTCACCAATACGCGCACCATTGCCGATAAGAGAGTGCTCAATGACCACATCTTTGCCCACCACTGCGCCATCAAACACCACAGAGGATGACACCACCGTGTTATCCCCCACTACCGAGTCTTGGCCAATAACCGTGCCGCCCTGCAAGGTGGCAGACTCCGCAACCTCCGCACCCGGCAGGACCAAACATTCACCCTGATGGCCTTCCAAGGCCGGTGAAGGGGCAATGCCCTGCACCAGGTCCGCCGAACCCTGTACGAAGTCCTGCGGTGTACCCATATCGCGCCAGTATTGGGAATCCACATACCCATACATACGACGGTTCTCCTCCAACAACCGGGGGAACACATCACGCTCGACACTTACCGGGACACCCGCCGGAATACTCTCGATAATCTCACGGCGGAACACGTAGCAGCCTGCGTTTATCTGGTCTGTCGGAGGGTCGGGGGTCTTCTCCAAGAACGCTTCCACCCGGCCATCAGCGTCGGTAGGCACACAGCCAAACGCTCGCGGATCCGGCACCTGGACGAGATGCAGCAGCACCTCAGCCTGCTTCTCCACAAACGTCCCCAAAATATCCTGCAAGTCCGTCCCGCCCAGCACGTCACCGTTAAACACCATAATGTTCTCACCGCGTAGCTTCGGCAGGACGTTGCGAATTGCACCGCCCGTATCCAGCGGCTGGTCCTCCACCACATACTCGATCTCTAGACCGAAGTCGGATCCGTCACCGAAATACTCGGAAAAGACCTCAGCCTTATACGAGGTGCCCAGGACGATGTGCTTAATCCCGGCGTCTTTAATACGAGACAACAGGTGGGTGAGGAAGGGCAGCCCAGCCGTCGGCAGCATCGGTTTGGGTGCCGAGAGAGTCAGGGGACGCAGGCGCGTGCCTTTGCCTCCAACGAGCACCACAGCATCGGTGGCGTCGAGAACGTCCTGGCTCAGACGGTGAGGTGCGGTCATGGTGATATCCAATTCCTTGAAGTACGCAGAGTTATAGAAGAAACGGTGGACAGACGTGGAAAGGTCAGTGCCGCTCGCGGCGCGCCAACGATACGGCAATCTGACACCGAACCCACAGGCCAGCCTTTAGTATCCACCGTAGTGGAGCTTGCCACCAATGCGGGTGGCGATCGGCCTGGAATTTATATGCACTCCGATGGTGCGCTGGCAACATGGTCTCCGGATGAGAGCTGGCAGCATGGCCTTTTGCATGCCGAATCTCAGCGGAGGGGACAAAGATGTTCTGCCAACCTGCTTTACCGAGCCGGTCACCCAGATCCACATCTTCCATATACATGAAGTAGCCCTCGTCAAAACCAGCAATCTGGTAGAAGGCTTCCCAGCGCACCAACAGACAGGAGCCAGACAGCCAGCCAGCGGGCCGCTCCCTCGTCATGTTTCGATCATCCAAATAGGACTTCGTCCACGGGTTTCCCGGCCAGATTGGGCCAAGGACGGCGTGGGCGATCCCATCGCGAATATTCGGCAAAGCCCGCGCAGAAGGGTAGATCGTACCGTCTGCTTCGCGAATGAGCGGCCCCAGCGAACCAGCCTTCTCCCAGCGCTCAGCAGCAGCGAGCAGCGCATCAATCGACCCCGGTGAGAACTCCACATCAGGGTTGGAGATAAGGATGTAGTCGGTGCGGACATCCGGGCAATTGTCCTCAAGATAAGTGAAGGCCCGGTTAATAGCAGAGCCGTAGCCGAGGTTAGACCCCATGCCTAGCAGGCTGACGGTAAGGCCTGAAGTACCAGCGTAGTCACGCACAGCGGCCTCAGGTGCCTCATCGGTGGAGCCGTTATCCGCCATAACAACGTGCACGGGCTGGTTAGTCGCTGCAGGAATGCTGTCCAGGAAGGTACGCAAGTAGCGACCCGGTGAATAGGTGACGGTTATTACTGCTAAGGATGCTTGTGCCACGAGTATTAGCCTATCTATCCGACTGGTTGAACTCGAACTGAGGAATCGGCAGATGCCCCGCGGGCAGGCTCGGTATCTGCGCCCTGTGTACACTCATCCAGCGCCGCTTCAAGCGCCTCCTGCCAGGAACGCAGCGGGGTCAGCCCGGCATCGTGCCAACTAGTGGGGCTGAGGGTCGACCAGCTGGGACGCGTTGCCGACGTGGGGAACTCGCTACTAGCGCAGGGGCGCACAGCTGTGGCCGCGTCGCTATCACGCTGGCCGATAATAGCCTGGGCGAAGTTAAACCAGGTAGTGAAACCTGAGTTAGTGGCGTGGAGGAGAGAGGGCACCGCCTCTCCGTGGCACAGTTTCTGACAGAGTTCCCACAGCCCGCGGGCCAGATCAAGGGAGTAGGTGGGGCAGCCGTACTGATCATTGACAACCGTTACGCTCCCCTTCGCCTGATAGAGATCCTGCATCGTGATAACGAAGTCGCTTCCCCGCACACCCCACTGGCGACGTTTCGGACCGGTAAACAGCCATGAAGTACGCACGATAACTGCCTGGTGCGGTCCTTCAGCACCAGCCCACGCATCCATAATGGCAGCTTCCCCGGCGGCTTTACTGGCTCCATAGACGCAGCGCGGAGAGACCGGGTCATCCGTTTCCCACGGCAGACACTGTCCTGCATCATCGCGGCGCGGCTGCCCCCCAAACACGTAGTCAGTACTGAGGTGGATAAGATGTGTACCCCTCTCCCGGCAGAGTGCCGCCAACTCACCAGGTGCTTCGGCGTTGATGCGGTAGGCCAGGTCGGGGTTCTCCTCTGCCGCATCCACTGCCGTGTAGGCAGCACAGTTAATGACAATGTCTCCGGGGCCGAGCATGAGCGTCTCGCCAGAGGTAAATACCGTTGGGTCGGAGAGATCGCAGTCCCGGCGCGAGTACGTTACTAGCGGGGTTTCCTGCCCAACTTTCCACAGAAAGGCGGGTTGGGTGGTGAGGAGCGCATAGCCAAGTTGGCCACTGGCTCCCACAATGTGAATTCGGCAGCGATGCGTTGTCACAGGAATGCTCTCTTCTTTAGACGCTAGTGTCTGACGTTTCGTGTCATTCGGCTCATGATGTATGGATGTGCGATGGTGCGAGAAATCCACTCGATGGGCGCTAAGTGTATAGAGGTTACTGGGGTTTGTGCTGGTTTCCTAATAGCTGCACGAATCGGAGAGGCCAATTATCTGCAGTCAACGCGGGTCAACATCCCGGTAGGGTGCCGCCTGGTCGAGCCGTTCCAGCCGAGGTGCCCCCGCGCGCAACGGTTCCCACCACTGTCGGTTCTCGCGATACCAAGCGATAGTGGAAGCCAGTCCGTGGTCGAAACTCATGTAGGGTCGGTATCCCAATTCCGCTCGGGCTTTAGAGTCGTCCACGCAGTAGCGCATGTCATGGCCAGGTCGGTCTGCCACGAACTCGATCATGTCCTCACTCATCCCCATCTCGGCGACAATCCGACGAGTCATTTCTAGCGCGGACATTTCCGTCCCGCCCCCAATGTTGTAGACCTCCCCGGCACGGCCCTTCGTCAACGCCAGCGCTAACCCCCGGCAATGGTCGGTAACGTGCAGCCAGTCGCGGCAGGCAGAACCATCACCGTAGACCGGTACCTTCTTTCCTTCCATGAGGTTGGTGACGAAGAGCGGGATGAGCTTTTCAGGAAACTGGTGCGGGCCGTAGTTGTTGGAGCAGCGAGTAATCACGACGGGTAGGCCGAAGCTGCGGAAGAACGCTTGGGCGACGAGGTCCGAGCCTGCTTTCGACGCGGAGTAGGGGCTGGTGGGGAGGAGCGGGTCTGTTTCCGGCCAGGACCCCAGCGGGATAGAACCGTAGATTTCGTCGGTGGAGACGTGAACGATGCGGGCAGCACCGACATCATGGGCGGCTTGCATGACGGCGGCAGTCCCTACGACGTTCGTGTGCGCAAATGTGGTGGCTCCGTTAATGGAACGGTCGACATGCGATTCTGCGGCGAAGTGGATGACGGCGTCGTGTCCGCGCATTGCCTCGTGCAGGGTAGGTTCATCGCAAATGTCACCGTGGATAAAGGAGAAGCGGGAGTCACTAGCGCATTGGGTGAGGTTCGTCAGCGTGCCCGCGTAGGTGAGGGCGTCATAGACGGTGACGGCTTCGAGCTCCGGTAGATCCAGTGCTCCGTCCAGAGCCATTGTGGTAAAAACTGAGCCGATAAAGCCAGCTCCACCTGTGACGAAGAGCTTCACCCTGTGTCCTTCCCCTACGTGCTAGTGCTGTTCCTAGATTACCTACCGTGGGAGCAGCCCTGTGCATTTCTGGAACAGCTGCTGCAGTGCACCCGAAATTCTTGGTCTCACCTCAGTTTTTTCTTGTTGAGTGGGCTCGTCAATTGTCGAAATGGAGAGCTTATTTCGTAGGCTAGTAAGAGTACTCTGTTACCACAGAGTGATCTTCTAGTTATCCGCCAGTAATAGTCCTGGTGGATGGGTTATCGACGAGGGAAGGAGATGCTATGAATGCCCGCGCTCCTCAGACAGTTCTGACGCGCGTTGTGCGGCCAATTATCGCCATCATCGCCATCCTCCTCGTCGTTGTGTCGACCTTCGCTTGGTCAAAAATCGACACTCTCAAACACAACACCGCGAACGCATTCCTTACCCTGGGCGGTGAGGCAGACGGCGCTACCGACATCCTCCTCGTTGGCTCGGACTCTCGCACTGATGCCAAAGGCAATCCCCTCACTGCCAGTGAACGGCGCATGCTGCACGCGGGCAATGATGTGGAATCGACCAACACGGACACCATCCTGCTGGTGCGTATTCCCCACAACGGCCGATCTGCTACCGCTATCTCCATCCCCCGCGACACGTGGATCTCCACCCCAAAGTTGGGCGAAGGCAAGATCAACGGTGTCTACGGGCAAACGCTGCTGCTGGCCAAGCAGGAAGCACTCGCCAAGGGCATGTCTCCCCAACAAGCCGAAAAGATTGCCACTGATGCGGGCCGTGAAGCCCTCCTCCGTGCAGTCGCTGATCTCACCGGCGTGACGGTGGACCATTATGCCGAAGTGGGCTTGCTGGGATTTGTCCTGATTACCAATGCTGTGGGCGGCGTGGAGGTATGTCTCAACCAGGCCGTCAACGACCCTTACTCAGGTGCACACTTCCGTGCAGGTGTACAGACACTGAGTGGTTCTAAGGCACTTGCGTTTGTCCGTCAACGCCACGGTTTGTTGCGTGGTGACCTCGACCGTATTACCCGGCAGCAGGCGTATATGGCCTCTATGGTGCGCAAGGTGCTTTCCGCAGGTGTTCTCACCAATCCGGATGCGCTGAACCGGCTTACGCTGGCGATTAACCGCTCCGTGGTAGTGAACGAGGGCTGGGATGTGGTGCAGTTCGCCCAGCAGCTACAGCACTTGACCGGCGGGCAGGTGAAGTTCTCGACGATCCCCGTCGTCAACCCTGATGCTCATATGAATCTGGATAACGGCGACATGGTAAGTGCTATTGAAGTCGATCCGCCGGCTGTGAAGGCGTGGGTCGAGCGCACCATTGGTTCTGCCAAGAAACCAGGGAAGAAGAGGGAACTACCGAAGCCGGAACGCGTCAACATTGATCGTTCTGCCGTATCACTATCAGTCTTGAATGCCGGTTCTCTCGCCGGATTGGCTGGTTCGGTGGCCAAGTACCTAGAGGGCCTGGGCTACCAGACCCAGAACACTGGAAACTCTGACAATGACACCCCCACTAGTGTGGTGGTGGGTAATCCTCAGACTATGGCTGCGGCAGATGCCGTGAGTAAAGACTTGGGTGGTCTCCCTGTCCAGAGTTCCGCAGATGTACCTATTGGAACCGTGCGAGTAGTCCTCGCTGACGACTATGAGGGACCGGCTACGAAGGACGGGAAAACCGTCTTCGCCAGTGATCTTGAGCTACCTGCCAAACCCACTGTGAGCCCCGGTAGTACTCCCTCTATTAGCGCGGGTGGACGTGGCCCACAATGCGTCAATTAGGTTCTGTGCCCCAGGCAAGCAGCGCTAATGTGACTTTGCCAACTATTGCCATTTACACATTAACACTTATTGACAATCTGTAATTCCTAAGGGAGTATTGAACCGTGCCTAAGTCACCTCAGAATCCAGAATCCACCACGATGTCGGTCGATGAAGCCATCATCCAAGCTGGCCTCAACTGCATCGTGCAGGATGGTGTACGCCGCACAACCATGGCTGGAATTGCCCGAGCTGCCCAAGTGAGCCGCCCTACCCTCTACCGCCGCTACAAGGACGTCACCGCCCTCGCCACGGCCCTCCTCACCCGGGAACTCCTCGATATTCTAGACACCGTGCCCCGTATGCCTTCGGATACCGAGGAATTGGTTGACACCATCGTGATCTACACCGACAAAGCGCGGAACAATAAATTCCTCCGAGCCATTATCGAGACAGATCCCGAACTGCTGACCACGTACTCCTTCCGACGCTTCGGCCAGAGCCAAATCGCTCTCATCCGCTACTTGGAAACTCTCATCAAACGAGTCCAGGTATCAGACGTGGCTCGTGCACACGGTGAAGAGCCGGAAGCAGCACTCCTCATCCGCCAGGACGATCCCCACGTCATGGCAACTATGATTCTGGTCATAACCCAGGCCGCTGCTCTCTCCGCACAGGCAGCCTCCTCCGGTTTTGGTAGTGATGACGTTTGGCGTGAAGAACTAACCAAAACATTGAAGGGATATTTATCTCATGACCTCGCAGGATCCTCGCGCACTGTCTCCTGAACTCCGCACCGAAACTCTCACGAAACTTGCTTCGATGCCGGCCGATGAGCTCGACATGATCATCATCGGCGCCGGCATCACCGGTGCCGGTGTGGCCCTCGACGCCGTTACCCGCGGTCTCAAAGTCGCCATCATCGAAAAAGAAGATATTGCCTTCGGCACCTCCCGTTGGTCCTCCAAGCTCGCCCACGGTGGCCTCCGCTACCTCGCCAAGATGGAACTCGGTATCGCCCACAGCTCCGCGGTCGAACGTGGCATCCTCTTGGAGGAGATTGCTCCGCACCTCGTCCACGCCATCGCCCAGGTCGTTCCGCTGAACGACGCCGCCACCACCGTCCAGCAGGGCGCTTCCCGCGTCGGCTTCATCGGTGGCGACCTCCTCCGTATGGCTGCCGGCACCTCCGGAGATATTCTTCCCCACTCCCATTACCAGAGCGTCTCCAAGACCCTCGAAATGTGCCCCGGCGTCGCCCGCGAAGGCCTCAAGGGCTCCTGGGTCTTCTACGACGGCCAGATGATTGACGACGCCCGTATCGTTACCTGCGCCATCCGTACTGCCGCAGAAAAGGGCTGCCTCGTCCTCACTCACGCCGCCTGCAGTGACGTAACCGGCACCTCTGTCACCGTCACCGACCAACTGGGCGGCAAGAGCTTCACCCTCAACGCCAAGTCCGTGGTCTCCGCCGCCGGTGTCTGGGCAGGACACATCGACAACGAGATCAAGCTCCGTCCCGCCCGCGGCACCCACCTGGTGATCGACGCAGCTAAGATGGGCAACCCCACTGGCCAGCTCACTGTGCCGCTGCCTGGCTCCATTTCCCGCTACCTCTTCGCCATCCCAGAGCAGCTCGGACGCATCTACTTGGGTCTTACCGACGAAGAAACCCGCGGCGAGATCGTCGACGTTCCCCCCACTCCGGAAGAGGACATCGACTTCCTCCTCAAGAACTTCAACAGCGCCCTGGAAGTGAAGCTCACCCGCGATGACGTCATCGGCGCTTTCACCGGCTACCGCCCGCTCATCGACTCCGGTGAAGGCGGATCCACCTCGGACCTGTCCCGTCGCCACGCCATCATCGAAGCTAAGAACGGCCTCATCTCCATCGTGGGCGGCAAGTTCACCGAGTACCGCCTCATGGCAGAAGAGACCGTTGACGAGGTTGTCAAGCGTCGCCACCTGAGCGCTGGCCCTTGCGTCACCCGCACCACCCCCTTCATCGGTGCTCCCAAGCACCCTGCCTCTGTCGGCGTTTCCAAGGCGGATCTGGACAAACTGCCTGCCTCGCTGGTCGCTCGTTTTGGCTACGAAGCCCCCAACGTCGTTTCCTCCTGCCCGGCCGAGCGCCCGCTGGAGCAGGTTGCTGACATGGACATCACCCGTGCTGAGTTCGCCTATGCTGTCACCCACGAAGGCGCTATGACCGTCGACGACATTCTGGATCGCCGCACCCGCGTCGGCCTGGTGAAGAAGGACCGCGACGCTGCCCTTCCCACCGCCCAGGAAATGATCGACACCCTGGTCAAGTAGGACACAATCTACGGCAACTTTATTAACTCTTCCCGGTGTGCCTAGTAGCTGTTTACTAGGCACACCGGTTTTCTTGCTCCGTGTAAGAAAAAAGCGGCACTAAATCCCGTAGCATAGTGGGCGAGCCACAATATACACTCCTCCCCCCCCGGCAGCGCAGTGGCCTGCGCGCCATTCAATTTTCACTCTTCCATATGACCACACCACATAACTCCGTCCCCTACTCGTGGAACTTGCCCCTCAATATTGACGGCAAGATCCTCGGTGCAGCCTATGACGTCATTATGGAAAAGGGCATCGACAACACGACGATCTCTGAAATTGCAAGCCGCGCAGGGATTTCTAGGCCAACTCTGTATCGTCGCTTTAACGACATCAACGCCGTATTCTATTCCCTCGTTACCTCCATCATGCTGGACGTAATGAACCAGTGCTATCGACTTGTCGACACCGTCGAGGAACTCATCGATACCCTCCTCGACTTCGTCATCCGCGTACGCGAACAGCCCATTTTCGATCAACTCGCACGCTCCGAACGCGGCTTCCTAGCTAACTATTTCGTTATGCGCCTTGGTATCTCACAACGGGAATCGCTTGCAGTGCTGGCCTCCCTCATCCACCACTGCCGGGCTGTCGACCCCAGCCAGCTACGCGACGAAGACGACATGGAACTCGCCGCCATGGTCATCATGATGCTGCAAGGCACCAGCCTCTCCGTCGGCTCCATGTCCCGTATCATCTCCAATGCCACCTGGCGCCGGCAGCTCAAATACGCACTCACTGGGCTCCTCAGCCCCTCCGCTGACATCCCCCCAACAGAAATCCCGCCCAGCCCAGAAACCAGCGCAATCAACCAACGCTCCCACTTCATCTCCCCCGGTCTCCCCGAAGCTGAACCGATGAGTCCCCCTGCCCGCTTCATGACAGACATCTCAAAACCGAAGAACACCGGCCGGCGTACGTCAACCCGCACCTCCACCCGCGGGACAGCGGGCAAATCATCTGAGCAACAATCACGTGCAGATGACACATCAACCCCGGCCAACACACAAAAGAGCGCGAAGAACAGCACTCGCCACTCCCCGCGCTCTGCCCGGTAGACTGCGCCTGCCCGGTCTACCGATCCTGTTCCAAGCGGTTCTGCAAAGCCGCGTGTTTACCCACGACCTCATCTTCCATCCCCGCCATAAAGGCCTCCATCTTAGCCCGCACTTCCGCATCAGCCGCACCAATAATGCGAGCAGCCAACAAGCCGGCATTCTTCGCGCCATCAATCGACACCGTAGCTACCGGCACGCCAGCGGGCATCTGCACGATCGACAACAGCGAATCCATCCCCTCCAGGTTCTTCAAAGCACGCGGGATACCAATAACAGGCAAAGCCGTGGCCGCTGCCATCATGCCTGGCAGATGTGCGGCACCACCGGCACAGGCAATGATGCACTGCAGCCCCCGGCCAGCTGCCTCCTTGCCGTAATCCAGCATGCGCTGCGGAGTACGGTGCGCCGAATACACACCCACCTCCCACGGGATACCGAACGTATCCAGGGCTTCCACCGCCGGCTCAACCGTCGGCCAGTCGGAATCTGACCCCATCACAATTCCCACCAAAGGGTTGGAGGATGCCATCGTCGTCACCTTTCTTCACGCCTTACCTGGCGCTCATCCATCTCAGTATTGCTGTCGTTCACGTCGCCGGCTTAGGCACGCTGGTTCACTCGTCAGCCGGCATCCCGGTATGCGGGTCCCAGCCATCCAGCCACTCTGCCGCGGACATCCAATGTGCCGCCAACTCCGCTTCCCGCTGTACTTTCGCCACATAGACGGGGTCCTCAACCGAACCACCCAGCGGGCCACACACGTTGACATGTCCCAGTTTACGGCCCGGACGCTCGCCTTTTCCGTACATATGCAGCTTCACATTGGGGAAGCGCGCAAACAGGTGATGAGCCCGCTCGTCCATCGTCATCTCCGGAGTCTCCGGTGCACCCAACACGTTGGCCATCACCGTAAACGGGACACGCATGGAGACGTCCCCCAACGGATAATCCAAAACCGCCCGAATGTGCTGCTCGAACTGGCTGGTAATGCACCCGTCCTGCGTCCAATGCCCAGTGTTATGGGGGCGCATCGCCAATTCATTAACCAGCAAAGAGTTATCCGGCAGCAAGAACAGCTCCACCGCCAGCACCCCTGTTACCCCCAGCTCCTGGGCAATGCGCAGCCCCAATTGTTGGGCAGCTGTCGCTACTTCCGCCGGCAGACCGGGCGCAGGAGCCATCGCAACAGCACAAATACCCTGCTGCTGGATGGATTGGGTGACGGGCCATACTGCCCCTTGCCCCTCTGGTGATTGAGCGACCAGGGCAGACAATTCCACCACCCACGGCACTTTCCACTCGCCCAGCATCGTCATCTCATGCTCCGTGATACCTGTGCGCACAATCTCCTGTGCCTCAGCAAGCGTCTTCGGGGCCCACACCCCATGGCCGTCGTATCCGCCACGCGCCGTCTTAATGATGACCTCGCCGTTGTTCTCCTCCCAGAACCGCGCCACATCGTCATCGTTCTGCAGATGGGCAAACGGGGGCACCGGAGCACCAATCTCCTGCAGACGCCGCCGCATCTTCAGTTTGTCCTGGGCAAAAATGAGGGCGCTCGGCCGCGGCTGGAAGTTCACACCCTCCGCCAGCAACGTCGCCAGCACGTCCTGAGGAACATGCTCATGGTCAAAGGTCACCACATCCGCCCCCTGTGCAGCAGTACGGATCGCCTCCACATCCGTATGCTCGCCGATCACCACGTCGGGGGTAACCTGGGCGGCAGATTCCGTAGGACCAGGAGACACCACCCGCAACGTCTGCCCCAGCTCGATGGCCGCCTGGGCCGTCATGCGAGCCAGCTGCCCACCTCCAATCATGGCGACCTTGGGCATAATACGTTCGGTGACGGGGGGATACTTACGTGGCGCGGTAGGCATAGGGCAGCACTCTTCCGGCAGGAGCAGGATGGATAGCGAATAATGCCATGTCGCCCGGAATCCCTCCGCCGGTCTATACCAACGCAGAGGGGGTCGACCTGGCATTCCATGTCCATTGTGTCACGTCAACGGCATAAGAAGGTAAGCTGACTTTTGTGAAAATAGAAGAGTCCCTCCTCAAACTTATGCCGGAGAAGTGGCGCCCCTTCCTCATCAAGCATCGCGAATTCATCCGCTTCGGCATCGTCGGTGGCATTACCTTCGTCATCGACAACGGCATTTTCTATGCCTTGACACTTACTGTCATGCAGCAGAAAGCCACCATGGCCAAAATTCTGGCCGTCACCATCGCTGTCGTCTGCTCATATGTTCTGAACTCCGAATGGGCATTCCAAGAACGTGGTGGAAAACGTAGCAGGCGCGAAGCGACCTTCTTCTTCATCGTCTCCGGAATCGGCATTCTCATCAACGCCATCCCACTGTGGTTCTCCCGCAACATTCTGGGACTCGCCCTGGTGAGCCACGGCGGACGCCTCACCTCACAGCTTGCCGTGTCTCTCTGGGACTTTCTCTTCGGTTCCATCATCGGCATGCTGCTAGCCATGCTGTGGCGTTGGTGGGCCTTCGACAAGTTTGTCTTCCCCAAAGCCCCCGAAATGGAAGAGATGGCAAAGCCCCATCGCGCCCCCAAGTTTGCACCAGGTGAAGCAGTGTCTATGACGCAAGACTGGAAGCAGCACTCCCGCCGCCAGACCCCCATCCGGAAGGGAACCGTCGCCAGTCGCGCTGTTGCCCGGCGGGAACGCTACCGCACGCCAGAAGAGCGGATGGCAGCAAAGCCCACGCAAGCTGACCTCAACATGTAGGCGCCATCGCCCCTACAGCGTCCTCTTTCACCCTCCCCGTTAGCGTCGGAATAATCCGCGCCGGCGGGGGGGGTTTTGTACACCCCCGCCATAAACGGCAGTGTTCCCTCGCACCGTATAAGGAGGACGGTAAGGAACCCCAGGGGGTGGCTGCAGAGGCTGCTGTAGCGGAGTCTGCGCCGGCGACTGGTAAGTAGCAAGTGGAGGCATTGGCGCATAACCTGCCCCCACTGGTGGATAAGCGGGATAGCCTTCGGCTGGTGCGTAGTACGCCCGTTGTGGATAGGCGCCTGTGCGCTGCAACTCGGCACTTCCCGAGCGCACGAAACTCTCCAGATCGTGCGGGTGCGGAACCCGGTCAAACTGCAGTCCACCGAGTTCATAGCTAGAAATATGAACAGTACCGTAGTGCAGCATGCGGCCTATCAACGATTGCTCCACATCCACCGCTTGTAGCCAAGCCAACGACACAGAGAGGGTTTCTTTACGGAACACTCCCTGTCGGAACACCACGCGGTCGCTGGTGACCACGATGGAGGATCCCAACCAGCGCAAGACCGGCATGACGACCCACACCAGCAGCACCGTCACCATCGCCAGGATAAGTGCAGCCTGCAGAATGTCCCGGAGGACTTCCTCCTGGAGAGTGTCGGATAGCCCCAGCAGTAGCATCACGAGCATGACCGTCAGGATGGCCCGCATGGTTGGACGAGCCAGGCTGATCCAGTGGGGGCGCTCGTGAATGAGAATCTCCTCACCCGGGTCGAGGATCTTCTCTGGGTAGTCACCGCTTCTCTTCATAACTCAATCATGGCAGGTAGCAGCCTCCTCCGCGAACATGTCGCACATCACCAGCTCGCACCGCCTGGACTGCTCCACCAGCTGTGCGCAACAACAGACAGCCATCCTCCGCTACATCCACTGCTGTTCCATGAGCCATCGCCCCACCCGGTAGCTGCACATCCACCTCCTGGCCAATGGTGGAGCAGCGGTCAACAAAATCTTCCAGCATCGCGGTGCCACCCTGCCGCCATTCCCGCACCCTCCGATCAAGTTCTGTGAAGATGGCGATAGCGAGATTCTCCCGGCTGGGTGTGCGGTCTCCCAGGACCATCGCCAACGACACGGCGTAGTCAACCGGCAGTTCATCGGCAGACTGGGTGACGTTGATACCTACCCCTGGCACAATCGCGGCGGCGCTACTGCCATCGGGGTAGGTACGATCCACCGCCGCCATCTCCACCAGCATGCCTGCCAGTTTCCCGCCATTGCAGAGAATGTCGTTAGGCCATTTGAGAGAAAGATCGATTTCTCCCGGAGCCCCACTGGCGCTTCCCGCACCGACACCCGCATCAACGCCGACCTCCCGGAGGGCACTGCGAAGCCCATCAATCACTGCCACCCCCGTTGCTAAAGGCAGCAGCGCCCATCGTTGGGGCGTGACCGTACGTGTGCGGATAAGAGCCGAGAAACTGATGGAAGAATGGGGCGGGGCGACAAAACTGCGGGTGTAGCGGCCCCTGCCGTTGGTCTGGTATTCGGCCAATAGTAAAGCCCGGTCGCAGGTAGGGTCCGTGGTGGCTCGCTGCACCATATCGCTATTGGTGGAACCCGTGACGTCCGCTACCTCCAAGGACTGCCAGGTAGTTGTGGGAGTGTCAACCAGAGCAGCGCGCATAAGGGCAACATCGAGTGGACGAGTGGGAACGAGCGGCATGAGGACTCCACGGGGAAGAAAAACTGATGGCGCAGCTAAGGGCACCATCATCTTGTTAGCCATTCTACGGGGTGCACTGTGCATGCGGTGAGGGGTGGTGGAGTCGAGATTTTTGCGGGAAAGCCCAACCTGGTCCATGCCCGGTTCTCCAGAAAGGCCGCAGTTGAGTAAGCTAATGCTCATGAGTAATGGCGCACCTAGTATTCACACCACTGCCGGCAAGCTGAACGAGCTTCGTCGCCGCATGGCCGAAGCCGAGGCACCCGTCGGCGCCGAGGCTATTGAGAAAGTTCACGAGGCTGGTTTGATGACCGCTCGCGAACGCATTGTGGCGTTGTTCGACGAAGGCTCCTTCGTGGAAACCGATGCGCTGGCGAAGAGCCGCTCCAACTCCTACGACCTGGCATTCTTCAAACCGGTGGGAGACGGCGTGGTTACCGGCTACGGTACCGTCGATGGCCGCTCGGTATGCGCCTTCTCCGTTGATTCCACCGTACTGGGAGGCAGCTTCGGCGAGGTGACAGGAGAGAAGATCGTCAAGATCCTTGACCTTGCTATTAAAACCGGCCGGCCGCTCGTCACCATTATTGACGGCCGCGGTGCCCGACTACAGGAAGGCGTTAACTCGCTGGCCTTCTATGGAGAGATCTTCCAGCGTCTGGTGAAGGCCTCCGGCCTCATTCCACAAATCTCTGTGGTACTGGGTCAGAGCTCCGGTGGCAATGTTTTCGCCTCCGCGCTGCAGGACTTCGTCATCATGGTGCGTGGTCAGTCGGAGATGCTCTTCGGTACCCCCGAAATGATCGCCGAGCGAGGCGAAGGCAAGTCCACCCAGGAAATGGGTGGCGCGGACGTTCACATGGAAAAGACAGGCCTCTGTCATTACGTGGCCGACGACGAATCAGACGCCCTCACCTACGCCAAGGAACTACTCGCCCACCTGCCCTCCAACAACCGGGCAGAAGCCCCCAAACAGCCCTGGGTGAAGCTTCCCGGTGCACCCGGAAGCCACCCACGTCCGGAGGATCTGGAACTCGACGCCATTATTCCCGACTCCGATGCCGCCACCTACGACATGATGGAGATCATTACCCGGTTCGTTGACGATGGCGACTTCCTGGAAGTGCAGGCAGGTCGCGCCGCCAATATGCTAACCGGTTTTGCCCGCATCGAAGGCCGCTCCGTCGCAGTCGTCGCCAACCAGCCGCAGGTTCTCGCCGGCGCGATTGACAAGGCTGCCGCCGACAAAGCCGCCCGCTTCATCCGCACCTGCGATGCCTTCAACATTCCCATCGTCACCCTGGTGGATGTGCCCGGCTTCCTCCCCTCTCTGGAAGAAGAACAAGCCGGCTCCGTACGCTCCGCCGCCAAGCTTTTCTACGCCTACGGTGAAGCCGCCACCCCACGTGTCACCGTCGTCGTGCGTAGAGCCTTCGGCGAAGCCTACAACGCCATGGGCTCCAAGCACCTCGGCGCCGACATCAACCTGGCCTGGCCGACCGCCCAGATCGCCATCGACGATGCCGCAAATTCCGTTCCCCGCCTGCACCATCAGCAGCTCGCAGAGGCTGCCGAGAAGGGCGAGGATGTAGAAGCCCTCACCGCGAAGCTACAGGCCGAGTACGAAACACAGGTGGTCAACCCGTACATCGCCGCGGAACGCGGTTTTGTGGACTCCGTCATTCCGCCATCGCACACACGGGACGAAATCGCCATCGCACTGCGCCTTCTCGAGCGCAAGGTGGTCCCCAGCTACCCGAAGCGCCACGGCAACATCCCGCTGTAATGACCACTGTGGTGTTGGGGTCGGCCTCGCCGTCCCGCCTACACATTCTTCGCAGCGGCGGAATTGAACCCTTCGTCCTCGTCTCCACGGCAGATGAGGACGAACTCAAGCGGCACTTCCCCGCAGGCCCCACACTGGTGCAACAGCTCGCTGCCGCCAAAGCCGCAAACGTTGCCCACCAACTGTGTACCGCCCACCCGACAGTGGCAGCTGACGCACTTGTCATTGGCTGCGATTCCATGCTGCTCACTGCAACCGGTGAGCTGGTAGGAAAACCCCTTTCGGTAGAACGCACCATCGCCCACTGGCAACATGTACGCGGCACCTCTGCACAACTCCTCACCGGGCACACCGTTATTCGCCTAACGGAAGGCTCAGAGGCCACCGCCTCCGCCATCACCCGCACTGTCGTACACTTTGGTACCCCCACTGACGACGATATCCGCCGCTATGCCGAATCCGGTGAGCCCCTCAACTGTGCCGGCGCCTTTACCCTGGAGGCGCTCGGCGGCTGGTTTATTGATGCCATCGAAGGGGACCCCTCCAACGTGATCGGGCTCAGCCTGCCCACCCTTCGCCGACTCGCTGCCGAAGTGGGACTGAGCGCCACCAGCCTGTGGAATATTGCCGCCAGTTCGCCGGCAGGAGAAAAGTGACAGACCACCGCACAGTAATTAGGTTTTTCGCACCACCGCGCTAAACTGTTATTTTACGTAGCAGCATAAAAGCGCTGGATACCGCCAACGCATCGGGAGCGGGAGCTGAAGAGCAACCCACTTGCCGCCCCGCGAGACTGACAGTAAGAAGGGTAAACGGATGACCGTAAAGCCGGACGTGGTTTTCGACGTCGTTAAAGGTAACCCCACTGAAGCAGAAGTTGCCGCCATCGGTGAAGCTCTCCGTACCATGGCCCTCGCCGCCTCGACCGACACCATGCCGCAGGTCACCAACGCCCTCAACAACTGGGGTGACGTGAACCGTCAGTTCGCCCCCGTGCTCGCCTACGCTCCTACCGCCTACGTCAACCTCTAGGCGCCACTCACATCTCTCGGGACTACTTCCACCCCAAAACAGCGTCCGCTACCGCAGTAGCCCCACTCAAATGGATTTCCCCTGATCGTGGTGAGAGACTGTCAAGTATGACTGTCGAACTTTCCCCGAATACTAAAGTCGTCTTGGACGAATCCGAGATGCCCACCAAGTGGTACAACCTCAACGCTGACTTCCCCGAGCCCTGCGCCCCACACCTCCACCCGGTCACCCAAGAGCCCGTCACCGAAGCTGACCTCCAACCGCTCTTCTCCGCCGAACTCTGCCACCAGGAGCTCACCAAAGACCGCTACGTAGAAATCCCCGAGCCGATCCGACGGCTCTACACGCAGTGGCGCCCCAGCCCCCTCTACCGCGCCCGTCGCCTAGAAGAGGCACTTGGCACTTCTGCCCGCATCTACTACAAGTACGAAGGTGTGAGCCCCGTCGGCTCGCACAAGACCAACACCGCTCTGCCGCAGGCCTACTACAACAAGATCGAAGGCATCGAGCACCTCACCACCGAGACGGGTGCTGGTCAATGGGGAGCCGCCCTCAGCTACGCGGGCGCCATGTTCGACATTGACGTTCAGGTGTGGCAGGTCCGCACCTCCTACGAATCCAAGCCCTACCGCCGCATGCTCATGGACCTCTACGGAGGACGCTGCTACAGCTCCCCCACCATGGACACCAAAGCCGGCCGCGCCATGAACGAAAAGTTCCCTGGCACCACCGGATCCCTCGGCATGGCCATCTCCGAAGCCGTCGAAGTAGCCCTCGGCGACGAGAAAACCCACTACACCCTGGGCTCCGTGCTCAACCACGTAATGCTCCACCAGACCGTCATCGGTGAAGAAACCCTCCTCCAGCTCAAGAAGTTCGGAGAAGAACAAGCCGACTACGTCTTCGGCTGCGCTGGTGGCGGCTCCAACCTGGCCGGCCTCTCCTTCCCCTTCATCCGGGAAATTATCGCCGGCAACTGCACCACCAAAGTTGTTGCCGTAGAACCCGCCTCCTGCCCCTCCATGACAGAAGGCGAATTCCGCTACGACTTCGGTGACGTCGCCCAAACCACCCCACTCATGAAGATGTACACCATGGGTGCAGACTTCGTACCGGACCCCATCCACGCCGGTGGCCTCCGGTACCATGGCATGGCTCCCATGGTGTCCCACGCCTACCACCTGGGCCTCATGGACGCCATGGCACTCCCGCAGGAAACCACCTTCAAAGCCGGTCGCCTGCTCGCCCGCACCGAAGGCATCGTGCCCGCCCCCGAGTCCACCCACGCACTCGCCGGCGCACTCCTGGAAGCCCGCAAGCACCAAGGTACCCCCGGCAGCGGCCCATCCATCGTCATCGGCCTCTCCGGCCATGGCCTCCTCGACATGCCCTCCTATGCCCAGGTCGGCATGCTGGAAAGCTTCTAACTGACAAGCGGCGAAACACGCCCCTCCGCGGGTACCCACCCCCGGACACCCACCGTGCCGCCGCTCACCAGTACAAGCACCCCGAACACCGTCACCCACCCCACACCCTGCAGCAAGAAGGTGGGTGACGGTGTTCCATTCATTCAGCAGAGCGTCTCCAGAAAAACTAGAATCACAGATGGAAACTACCTTGCGCCCTGCAACTTCACACCCCACAACTTCACGCCCCAGGAGGACAGCGTGCCCGCGCCCTACGATCACAACCCGCGGTTCAACGACTACGCGCACCCAGAGCGCCTCGTCTCCACCGAATGGCTCGCTGAACACCTCGACTACCCAGGGCTCCGCATCCTCGAATGCAACGAAGACGGCCTCCTCTACGACATCGGCCACGTCCCCGGCGCGCTCCGCCTCGACTGGCACAAAGACCTCTTCGACCCCAACATCCGCGACTTCATCAACGGACAACACTTCGCCAGCCTGATGCGCCGCCTGGGTATCCGCCAAAACGACACCGTCGTCCTCTACGGCGACAAATCCAACTGGTGGGCCGCCTACGCACTGTGGGTCTTCGCCCTCTTTGGCCACACCGACATCCGCCTCCTCGACGGCGGCCGCGACGCCTGGTTCCTCGAAGAGCGTCCCACCAGCTTCGCTGTTCGCACCTACCCAGAGTCCGACTACCCCATCGTCGAACGCCACGACGACAACCTCCGCGTCTACCGTCAAGACGTACTCGCCGCACTCGGCTCCTCCCTCATCATCGACACTCGAAGCCGCGACGAGTACGTTGGCAACACCCTCTCTCCCCACCTCTCCAGCGCCGTCTCCCGCCGCGGACACATCCCCACCGCCTTCAACATCCCCTGGAACCGTGCAGTCGGCCCCGACTCCCGCTTCCTCCCCCGCACCACCCTCGAAGACATCTACGACGGAGTCTGCTCCCCTGACGACGAACACGACGTCATCACCTACTGCACCATGGGAGAACAAGCCAGCCACACCTGGTTCGTCCTCACCTACCTGCTCGGCTGCGACTGTGCCTACAACTATGACGGCTCTTGGTCCGAGTGGGGAACCGCCGTACGGATGCCCATTGTGCAAGGCACCGCCCCCGGATCCGTCCCCTTCCCCCTCCCCCTCAGCACCCGCCACTAAACACAACCGCACCCACCATCAGACAAAACAGCAGCACAACCCAAGGCTACGTGCCCACTTTGTTCGGTGAAACCGGCGGGAAGGCGTAGACTTGGGTAAGGTTTGACCCGGTAAAATTCCCCTTTACGGGAAAAGAAAAGTCACAGGAGAGAAGATTGTCCGCTAACGCAACAGCAACGATCAACAAAGTACTAGTTGCGAACCGCGGCGAAATTGCCGTCCGCGTCATCCGTGGTGCCCGCGACGCAGGCATCCCCAGCGTCGCCGTCTACGCCGACCCAGATACCGACGCCCCCTTCGTCAGCCTCGCCGACGAAGCCATAGCCCTGCACGGCTCCACCGGCGCCGAAACCTACCTCAATATCGAAAAGCTGCTCGCCGCAGCAGAAGCCACCGGCGCCAACGCCATCCACCCCGGCTACGGCTTCCTCTCCGAGAACGCCGACTTCGCCCAAGCCGTCATCGACGCCGGCTACATCTGGATCGGCCCCCCGCCAGAAGCCATCCGCAAACTCGGCGACAAAGTCACCGCCCGCCACATCGCCGAACGCGCCAACGCCCCCATGGCAGCCGGCACCAAAAACCCCGTCAAAGACGCCGACGAAGTCATCGCCTTCGCCGAAAAATACGGCTGCCCAATCGCCATCAAAGCCGCCTTCGGCGGCGGCGGACGCGGCATGAAAGTCGCCCACAGCATCGACGAAATCCCCGAACTCTTCGACTCCGCCACCCGTGAAGCCACCGCCGCCTTCGGCCGCGGCGAATGCTTCGTCGAACAATACCTCGACCGTGCCCGCCACGTCGAAGCCCAAATCCTCGCCGACCAACACGGCAACGTCATCGTCGTCGGCACCCGCGACTGCACCCTGCAGCGCCGCTTCCAGAAACTCGTCGAAGAAGCCCCCGCCCCCTTCCTCACCCCCGAACAGGAAGAAAAGATCCACACCTCCGCCCGCGCCATCTGCCGTGAATCCGGCTACTACGGCGCCGGCACCGTCGAATACATGGTGCAAGGTGACACCATCTCCTTCCTCGAAGTCAACACCCGCCTCCAGGTAGAACACCCCGTCACCGAAGAAACCACCAACCTCGACCTAGTACTGCGACAGTTCGACATCGCCGAAGGCAAAGAACTCGACATCACCGAAGACCCCAAGCCAGTCGGCCACGCCTTCGAATTCCGCATCAACGGCGAAGACCCCGGCCGCAACTTCCTCCCCGCCCCCGGTACCGTCACCCGCTACCAAGAACCCTCCGGCCCCGGTGTCCGCGTTGACTCCGGCGTCCGCGAAGGCGACATCGTCGGCGGCGAATTCGACTCCATGCTGGCCAAACTCATCGTATGGGGCGAAAACCGCGACAACGCCCTCGCCCGCGCCCGTCGCGCCCTCGCCGAATACCACATCGAAGGCCTCGCCACCACCGTAGACTTCCACCGCCACATCGTCTCCAACCCCGACTTCGTAGGCGACGGCAACAGCTTCGACGTCTTCACCAAGTGGATCGAAACCGAATGGAAGAACCCCTTCGACGCCGCTGAAGAAGACCCCGACGCCGTCCAGATGGAACACCTCCCCAACCAGATCGTGGTTGTCGAAGTAGACGGAAAACGCATGGAAGTCAGCCTGCCGGCAGACTTCGTTGTCCGCGGTTCCCGCCCCGCCAAAGTACGCAAACCCCGCCCCCGCGCATTCTCCTCCAACTCTGGATCCTCCGCCTCCGGCGACACCATCATCGCCCCCATGCAAGGCACCGTCGTCAAGGTGGCCGTCGAAGAAGGCCAAGTCGTCGAAGAAGGCGACCTCGTCATCGTGCTCGAAGCCATGAAGATGGAAAACCCCGTGGTAGCCCACCAAGCCGGCACCATCACCAACCTCTCCGTCGAGCCCGGCACCCCCGTCACCCCCGGCACCGCCATGTGCAAGATTCTGCAAGACGACGCCGAATAACACACCCCACACCAACAGCACACGCTCCCCGCCCCGCCACAGGCCGGGGAGCGTGGCGTATATCTCTTCCTACCGTGGCAACCCAGCTAGCTCACACCCACGCCACACAGCGCCCCATAACCCCCATACCACCTGCGAAAAAGCCACCCAACCAGCACCACAACCGCCCACCGTCAGGTTGCTCCCACACGCCCCTCCCCACGCCCAGCTTCGGTATATTTGGAGTAACTCTGATGCCGAAAAGGAGCATTACATGCCTAGCTCTCGCTATGTTATTGCCCTTGATCAAGACACCGTTTTCACTCACTGCTCTGTCTTCGATCACGATGGAAAACTGGTGGCCACCACCGAACGAGACCATCGCCAGATCCTCCCCTCCCCCGGATACGTCGAACACGATCCCATGGAAATCTGGAAAAACGCCCGTCTGACCCTCGCAGAAGTCCTCGCCGTCCTCGAAATCACCTCCAATGACGTCGCCGCACTCGGAATCACCAACCAACGCGAAACCGCCGTACTCTGGGACAAGACCACCGGCCTCCCCATCTGCAACGCCATCGTCTGGCAAGACACTCGCTCCCATGACTGCCTCAACCAAGTAGTCAACAAGATCGGCGAAGACCGCATCCGCGAACTCACCGGCCTACCCCCCACCATCTACTTCGCCGCACCCCGCATCAAATGGATGCTCGACAACGTCGAAGGCGCCCGCCAACTCGCCGACGAAGGCAACCTCCTCTTCGGAACCATGGACACCTGGCTCATCTGGAACCTCACCGGAGGCGCCCAAGGCTCCGTCGACGGCCCCGCCAAACACATCACCGACGTCTCCAACGCCTCCCGCACCATGCTCATGAACATCGAGACATGCAAGTGGGACGACGAACTCCTCGAAGCCTTCAACATCCCCAAGAGCATCCTCCCCCGCATCTGCTCCAGCTCAGACGTCTTCGGACACGTCCGCCGCCGCGGACCCCTCCCCGGCGTCCCCATCTCCGGCATCCTCGGCGACCAACAAGCCGCCGCCTTCGGCCAAGCCTGCCTCTCCGCCGGCGAAGCCAAAATCTCCTACGGCACCGGCAACAGCCTCCTCCTCAACGTCGGACCCGAACCCGCCGACCCCGCAGACGGCCTCATCTCTACAGTCTTCTACCGCCTCGGCGACGAAGAACCCGTATACGCCCTCGAAGGCTCCATCGCCGTCACCGGCCTCGCCGTCCGCTGGCTCCGCGACAACATGGGCTTCTTCAACTCCTCCGACGACATCGAAGCCCTCGCCGCAGAAGTCGACGACAACGGCGGCGTCTACTTCGTCCCCGCATTCTCCGGCATCATGGCACCCCGCTGGCGCGACGACGCCCGCGGCACCATCGTCGGCCTCACCCGCTTCGCCAACCGCAACCACATCGCCCGGGCCGCCCTAGAAGCAACCGCCTACCAAACCCGCGAAGTCGCCGAAGCCATGCGCAAACAAGCCGACATCCAACTCAAAACCGTCAAAGTCGACGGCGCCATGACCGAAAACAAACTACTCATGCAGTTCCAAGCCGACATGCTCAACTGCCCCGTAGTACGCGGCGGTCTCCGCGAAAACGCCGCCCTCGGCGCCGCCTACGCAGCCGGCCTGGCCGTCCACTTCTGGAGCTCCACCGACGAAATCCGGGCCAACTGGATCCCCAACGACATGTGGCGTCCCACCATGAAAGAAAACACCCGCGAAGAACTCTTCCACAACTGGAACAAAGCCGTGGAACGCTCACTCGACTGGGCCTAACCCCCACACCGAAGTACCCCGCACAAGCCACTCAAAGCCAACCTCCGGCCACAGCGGCACACGCAACAGCTTCACACACACAACCCCCATAAAAAGCCGCGGCGCCTCTCGCTAAACCCCGCCAAGGGGGTAGCACGAGAGGCGCCGTCGCGATATTCTCAAAACATGCCCCTCTACGCCGCCTACGGAACGAACATGGCGCCCGCACAAATGCTGCGTCACGCGCCCCACTCGCCACTAGCCGGCACCGCCTGGCTCGAAGGATGGAGACTCACCTTCGCCGGCGAAGACATGTCCTGCTGGGAAGGCGCCCTCGCCACCGTCGTCGAAGACCCCGACAGCCGCGTCTTCGTCGCCCTCTACGACGTCCCCGCCCACGACGAAAAACAACTCGACGAATGGGAGGCCTACGACCAAGACCTCCACCGCAAAATCAAAGCCCGCGTCACCGCCCGCATCACCACCCCACCCCGCCCCGGCACCACCGACACCGACCACGACACCCAAATCCAAGAAAAATCCGTCCTCGTCTGGTTCTACGTCATGGACGCCTACGAAGGCGGACTCCCCAGCGCCCAATACCTCGCCATGGTCGCCGACGCCGCCGAAGAAGCCGGCGCCCCCGCCAACTACGTCCACGAACTCCGCATGCGCAGCTGCCGCCCCGCAGAACGCTAACCACCCCCCAAAAAAACACAACAACCCCGCCCCACCAGACACCCGGCAAGGCGGCGTTTCCCACTCCGGCTAGCTCCCGCTAGCCTACGTGACAGTGCTTGGTGCATCCACTGCGCCTAGCTCCCGCTAGCCTACGTGGATGTGCGGCCGCAGATCTCGATTCGGTTCGGCCCGGCGCAGCACCTCGTGGGTCACCGAGGCGACCTCGCCCTGGCCCCAGAAGAGGAAGCGGCCGAGGGAACGTGTGGGGCTAATGTTCGCCCACTCGAAGTACGCATCCGGCACCACACCCGTCACGTCACGGATGTACAGCAGCACCGCGGCAATAGCATTGGGCGCACCTGGCGCATCCACCCACAACACGCGGTGTTTACCGCGCATCCGACCATGCACTTCCAGAACCGAGTCGAAGTCCGACGCGTCCTTCACATTCACTTCCAGGAACACAATCGGAACATCATCCTCGATATGCGTCAATCGCCGCTGGATACGTTCCTTGATGACGTACTCATCCTGCGCAAACGTCTCCGGGTCATGCGCTACAATCACCAGGCGATCACGGCGCTTCGCCGCCTTCAACACCTTCTGAGCTTCCTTATCGAAGACAATATCCTGCACTCGCAGCTCATAAGCGCGGTGAATACGGGACGCGAACGACACACCCATAATCGCGGCAATGAACACCGCGGCGATCTGCACGCCCTCCGGCCGCTCCACAATGTTCACAATCGTTGTATAAACAAAAACACAGGTTGTGATGGCAAAGCCAACAAACTTTCCCCACTCTTTGTTCTTCCATGCCGACAACGACACCGCATAGCCAGCCGACGTAATGAGCACCAACACACCCGTCGCATAGGCTGCACCCTGGTGGTCCACATCCGCCTTAAAGAGGATCGTCACCACAATCGCGAGGACACCAAACACCATCGCCAGCGGACGAGTATGCGCCGCCCACTCCGGGGCCATACCAAAACGCGGCAAGTAGCGCGGCACCAAGTTCAGCAGGCCAGCCATGGCGGACGCACCAGCGAACCACAGAATAAGGATCGTGGCAATGTCATAGACCGTACCAATGCCGTTGCCCATGTAATGGTGAGCAATGTAAGCCAAGGCACGGCCATTCGCTTCGCCCCCCTCCTGCAACGCTTCCTCAGGAATAAGCATGGTAGTGATGATCGAAGAGGTAACGAGGAAGGTACTCATTGTCAGAGCAGCCACCGTCAACATGCGACGACAGCCCTTCACACGATTCGCAATACGCTCCTCCTGCGTACCTTCACCGCCCTTAATCTGTGGCATCACAGCCACGCCAGTCTCAAAACCAGACAGGCCCAGGGCCAACTTCGGGAACACGATCAGCGAAATCGCGATCATCATCATCGGGTCACTATGCTGCGCAAACAGGGCAGTATGCCAATCCGACACAAAATGCGGATGAGTGACCAGCACCCACAGACCATTCCCCACCACAATGAGGTTGAGGAACAGGAAGGACGACACCAGCACCACCGAAAGATTGATAGCCTCGCCAAAGCCCTTCAAAAAGACACAGGTGAGGACAAACAGCATAAAGATGGTGATGGGGACGTTCTGTCCCTGAAAAGAAGCCGGCGTGAACGGGTTCTCAATGACGTGCGCTGTTGCGTCAGCAGCCGAGAGCGTCATCGTAATGAGATAGTCCGTCGCCGCGAAGCCCAGGAAGACCAAAACGAGAATCTTGCCACCCCACTTCGGCATGAGGCGCTCCAGCATGCCGATAGAACCCGCGCCAAGCGGAGATTCTTTCGCAACGCGACGGTAGATGGGGAGTGCGCCACACACCGTCAACAGCACGAGGACGATGGTGGCAAATGGAGCGAGCGTACCGGCAGCGAGAGCTGCGATACCAGGTTGGTAGCCAAGAGTAGAGAAGTAGTCGAGGCCAGACAGGCACATGACTTTGTACCAGGGGTGACGGTGTGCGTCATGAATAACACGGCCGTGCGGACCCTGCAGTGTGGCTGGCTGCTGGTCAGTATCACTGAGCCACCAGCTCTTCATACGTTCTCCGAGTTTGCGGCTACTATGGCCACTTTCCGGCGAAGATTGATTCACTGCGAAAAATCTACTCCTATTTTTGCCAATACAAAATCCTTGCATAACGCCATTTTTGAATAGCAATAAAGAGGCCCCGAAGTAACGTCTGAAAACGCAGTTCAAGTCCTCTTTTTTAGCTTTATTTTAGGCTTCTCAATAGTGGATAACCTGGAATTTTATCGAGATACCTTATTGAGCTGAGGTGTCATCGTAGCGCGGGCCGTAAAGACGGTCACCGGCATCGCCCAGACCAGGCACAATGTAGGCGTCCTCGTTCAAACCATCGTCCACCACAGCCGTCACCAACCGTACAGGCAGCCCAGACTCCGCCAGCGCCTGAACTCCTTGCGGCGCCGACACCATACAGATAGCGGTAATATCCCGCGCCCCACGGTCTGCAATGAGTCGCAAGGTATGCAGCATAGAACCACCAGTCGCCAACATTGGATCGATGACAAAAACAGTCTGATCGGAAAGATCATCCGGCAGAGCTTCCAGATACGGAACCGGCTGATGAGTCTCCTCATTGCGCGCCATACCGACGAAGCCCACCTGCGCATCGGGAATCATCGACATAGCGGCATCCACCATGCCCAAACCAGCACGGATAACCGGCACAAGCAGCGGCGGCTGCAGCAGACGGTGACCAGTGGTCGGCACCAAAGGGGTGTTAATAGGGAGATCTTCCAACGGTAGATCGCGCGCTGCTTCATACACCAGCATCTGAGCGAGTTCTTTAAGAGCCGCCCGGAATTGTGCATTACTGCTGCGCTCATCGCGCATGGTGGTGAGACGAGAAAGGGCCAAGGGGTGATCGATGACAGTTACATCCATGCCTCTAATCTTGGCACACCTCTCTCTTATTCATTGTCTCGAGGGCACCCCGAACTGTTCCAAAAATTCTTCAACTTTTTGCGGGTGAAGGGAACCTTCTGCGAACAGACAGCGTCATATCGTTAACGTCCATCTCCATGAAGGGGGAAACATGTCTCTTAACCATGTTTCAGCAGACATCCCCGCCATTACAGCCTTCGGAACCGCAGTGGGCGCGGCCGGAGCTGCTCTTGCGGGTGAAGAGGGTCTGCTAGAAGTCGCGTCCAGCGGTGTCATCTTGCCTGCGCTGGGCGCAATCGCCACCGAATTCGCCGTCGCCTACGAAACTGCCCATGCCGTCCACAGTGCCGGATTCGCAAAGATCGTGGGCGATCTTGAAGACAGTGCAGCACGCGCCGCCGCAACCAGTGCCGCCTACCTCAGCACTGAGGGCGCCCACACCGCCGCGATCGCTAAGGAAGGCTTGGAATGCTAGATCCAGTTACCCTCGCCCTGCCCATGATCCAGACCATGTCTGGACTGGGCGCACAAGGTTCTCTTGAACTCACCAACGCCACCGGTCTACACATCCACCTCAGTGTCGGATATGGTGCCGCTGGAGCGAGCACCGGCGGACAACCTGAAGCCACCCCGTCAACCCATTCCTTCCAGAACGGGCCCACCCCAAACCCGTTCACGACCACCGCTTCCCAACAGACATTGCAAGCTCCCCATCTAGGACTGCCACTTGGCCTGCCTACCCTACCTGCGCCGGATCTCTCTGCGCTGCACGGGCTCGTATCCGCACTGGAACAAACCGGGCAGGCATATGGCACAGTGGTCACCGCCATCGGAAGTGCCACTCAGCAGATCGTTAGTGCGTGGACTGGCCCCGCCGCCAACGCTGCACTCCAGGTCGTCAAAGACATCTCCGCACACTCCGGTGACCTCGAAGTGAAGACAGGCGAACTGGCCAAGGCCACCAACGAGGCAACCGCTATTGTCGGCAAAGCAGCCGTAGAGATCGCTGGCATCATCGCAAAGTTCCTGCACGAGGCTGTAGACTCCCTGAGCCTGATCGAGACCGGCATCGGAACAATTCTCGCTACCATTGGCGCTGCCATTAACTCCTGCCGACAAGCGGCAGAAGTGTTCATGAATGCCTTCAGCCAACTGCAAGGCCCCACCGCAGAAGCTCTGAAGACTGCACAAGATGCCCGCCTCAACCTCGACATCAAGCTTCCGCTAGCACTGCCCTCCCTCAAGTCCATGGCGGAAGCGGCAGGAGCCGCGCTTACCCCCAAGCTACCCACGTTGGAAGGCCAAGTGAAACTCCCCGGGATGGTGGACGTAGCCGGAAAACTTTCCCCTGGATCACTCCCCTCAGGCCACGTCGCCTGGGGAAACGAAGCCGACAACTTCACCCAATCTCAACCGGCCGTCACCGCAGCAGCCTCCTCCGCCCCCGTCACCAACTCGCCCACGACAAACGGCCTCCACAACTACTCTGGTCCCACCGGTATGCAGAGCGGCGCAACCACCACTGCTTCCCCCACCAGTAGCCCCACCGCCTCGCCCACTAGTGCTGGAGTTACCTACACCCCGCCTGCTGGTAGCGGCACCGTCGCCAGCAGCAGTGTCGGCGCCAACAACCCGGCCAATGGTGCTAGCTATGCCAGCGGACACAGCAACAACCCCTATGGCTACTCCAGCTATGGCACCCGGGCAGCCACCGGAACCAGCGCCGCCCACACCCCGGCAGCCACCACCACAGGTGTCAGTTACGTACCCGAGCACCAGAACGGCAGTGGCAGCCCCAGTGGGGAACACACCAACACCGGTAGCTACGACACCTACGGAGACCTCTCCTACGGCGGCGTCGACGGCCCCATCCCCGTCGTCCTCCCCAACGGAACCACTGTGTACGCCCCCAACCCCATTGCCGCCAAAGCCATCGAGTCTGCACTGTCACAGATCGGTGTGCCCTACGTATGGGGTGGCACCAGCCCTGGAGTCGGTCTCGACTGCTCTGGCCTCACCCAGTGGGCCTACGAACAGGCAGGCCTAGAAATTGGCCGCACCACCTGGGACCAGGACAACAACCCGCACATCCCCGTCGGCGATGCTCTCCCCGGTGACCTACTCATCTGGGACGGCCACGTTGCTATGTTCCTCGGAGACGGCCTCATGATCGAGGCCGGCGACCCCGTCTCCGTCACCCCTGTTCGTACCGACAATGCCGGGATGGCCTTCGAAGGTGTCTTCCGGCCATGGCTGAAGGCATAGTACATGAGTAAGATCACCTACCACACCGCGGACCGCACCATCACCATCACCTGTGACGACAACGGCAACTTGCTCAGCATCGTGCTGCGCGGAAACCTCTCCCCCGCGCGACTTTCCGCCGAACTATGCCGACTCCACGCCAAAGCACTGCCAAAGTACGAGCAACCGTACAATAACCGCGAAATCGACAGTGTTATGGCACGGCTCAGTGAACCGCCCATCCCGGCACTCGCCGAAATCTACGGCGCCCTCCACAACAGCATGGCCACTCTCCGAAAAGCTGGCGAAGACCTCGAGACCCACTCCAGCGAAGGAAGCACCGACGCAGTCACCGTCACTATCTCGGGACGCGGCTGCCTCACCTCGGTCGAATGCAAAGACAAAGCGAAAAAGCTCACTGCAAACGAACTCGCTACGTCCATCCTGGAGGCCTATCAGCAGGCTAAAACAGCTGAACAAACTTACTCTGAACAATGGAGTACACAGCTGACGGCGACACTCGAAGAGATCAATCCGGTTCGCGTAACAACCACCTAAAAGTTCCCCACAAGATATGGCAGTGGCTCTGTAACTCCCGTAGGCTGAGAGTATGTCTGTAGCTGATATTGTTCCTGTAGCACTGGGTCTTCCCTCCGGAGACTTTGTCACCCTCTGGGCCCCCGCCTGGCGGGAAGACGGAGAAGACTGGGAAGCCATGCTTGGCCTCGACGAAGACCTTTACGGTTTCGCCACGCCTGCCGAACTCGCCGCTTTCCTCCGCTCCGGCGCACCCAACGATCTGGAGGACCACCCGTCGTGGGAACACACTGCACAACTCTCCGCACTCGAACTCGACCCCGACGAGGAACACTCCTATGACCTGCTCGGGGTTCCGGAACTCCTCTCCGAGGATCCCACCGAAGATTCTGTTCTCGAACTCGACGACTGCTTCACCATAGTGCGAACCATTGGCAGCATCTGCGACATCCCCGAAATCGAAAAATTCTTCCGCAAGCACGGAGACCTCGGAGCCACCTCCGGCGGCGTCGACAACTTCTACGGCCGCGAAGGCGCCCGTGAATGGACCCACATCGGCAAAATCGTCAGCAAGAACTGGGACGACATCCTCAACCTCATCGATAGCCTGCTCGTCAGCCCCGAGGTGGACGCCACCCTCCTTGCCCAAGCCGAAGAAGAATTCGCGGAAGCCCGCGCCCTAGCTGCAGAACGAGAAGACGACACCGCTGGTCTCCTCGACGCCGACGAATGGGAACCCGACGCCGACGAAGATCCCTTCTGGGCCAGCATCGGTATCGACCCCATCAAGATCATTCTCCCCGGCGGCACTCGATTCAGCCTCCGTTGCTACATCAACGACGAACCCCTCTTCCTCGGCAACGATGACCACATCTTCGGCTTCACCAGTCAGCGCGGCATGCTGCGCTTCCTCGCCGAAGAACCCGACCACAGCATGTACAAGCTCCCCGGATGGGACCAAGTAGCCTTCCGCGCCGGCAGCGGCGAACTCAACGTCCGCCCCACCGACGACAACATCTACTCCTTTGTCCGCCTTCCCAAGCAGATGAAGAACGGCCCCGCAGACGTCGACGAAAACCAGCTCGACCTCGCCGTCGAACTCCTCCTCGACGCTGAAGACTACCTCGACACCGACGTCGTTGACGCATACCTCAACGATTCCACCCGCCTCGGCAACTACGTCGAATCGATCATCGGGGACAACACCGAACCCCCCGAAGAGCCCTACGACGACATCGTCGACGAATGGGACAAACTGGTGATCTGGCTCGACAGCGTCATCGATAAACAGTAGCCACCACCACGCGACACAACACGCACCCATACGCACACCGCGTTTAAGAGAGGGCCGCCCTACCAAGGGCGGCCCTCTCTTAAACCACAACGGACAAACGACGCGTCACCCCACGCTAGTCGTCATCCTCCCGCTCCCCCACCGCGGCAACAGCCACCGCAGACAAGCTCGCAGCCTTACTCTTCTCATCCAGATCCGCTTCACTGCGCTTTGCAGCTACATCGCCACGCAGCGCCCGTTGCGATGTCGCAGCCCACGCGGTGCAGAAAAGGATTATGCGCCACGTGAAGAAAAGGAACACCATAATACCGATGATCGGACCAAACACAGCACCAGCCGGAGACGATAAGACACTCTTTAAGTAGATCGCCGCCACCCTAATCCAGATCACCAGCAGCACCGTAGCAATAGCAGCCGCCATTAGCGATGCCCGCGGCACCGCACGCTTACGTGGTAGATAGCCAATCACCCAGATCATCACCACCCAGATAGCAATAGCTGAAACGAGCAGCGACACCACCGTCAACAGCACCTGCATACCCGGCACATCGCTCAAATGTAGCCACTTGATGACTTTGTCCATCAGACCGGACGACGAGATCATGGTGAGGCCAAACGCCACCACAAACGCCAGGAAAAGACCCAGCAGCGCCAGCAGATCCTTACCCTTCTTCTTGAAGAAATTCTCGGACTGCAGCGGAATGGCCCACTGTGCAGTCAAACCATCGCGCAGATTTCCAATCCACCCCAGCCCGGAGTACAAGGCAGTCAACAGACCAATAACACCAACCGCAGAACGCTGCTCCACCGCTGTCTTCACCAACTGGGACACCTGCTCCCCCATCGACCCAGGCACCTTGGCGACAATCTGATTCTGAATGTCGACCAGCAGCTCGGGGCGGGCAAACAGGAAAACACCAGCGATAGCAAAACCCACCATCAGAAGCGGGAAAATTCCCAACACCGAGAAATAGGTGATGCCGCCGGCGTAAAGATTGCCGCGTTCCTGCGAATAACGTTCGTGCGTCACCAATAGATGGTCCAGCCACGGCCACTTCATACGGAATTTAGCGAGGCCCTGGGGAGCATCCGGCTCCTTGAGATCGGTACTGATAGTCATCACTTCCTTGGACGAGTGGTGGCTAACAACAGTGATCAGCGCAGCGGACGCAAGAAACCAATCTGCTCGTACACCTTGTCCAGAACCGGAGCCGCGGACTCGCGGGCACGTTCCGCACCACGCTGCAGCACCCGCTCCAGCTCCGCCCGGTCAGAGAGAATCTCATCCACACGGGCGCGCAACGGAGTAGCGAACTCCGTCATCGCCTCTGCCGTATCCTTCTTCAGGTCGCCATACCCGTGGCCCTCATACCCAGACACCAACGTATCGATATCGGTACCGCTGAGTGCGCTGAGAATGGTGAGAAGATTGGAAACGCCGGGCTTGTTCTCGCGATCGAAAGCAATCACACCGTCGTTATCGGTTACTGCCGAACGGATCCGCTTGGCCGAAACCTTCGGGTCATCCAGCAGGTTAATAATACCTTTGGGATTCTTGCCAGATTTCGACATCTTCGAAGACGGGTCCTGCAAATCGTAAATCTTGGCCGAACTTTTAATGATAAAAGCTTCTGGCACAACGAAAGTGCGACCGTACTTATTGTTAAAACGCTCTGCGAGATTTCGCGTCAATTCAACATGCTGACGTTGATCCTCCCCCACCGGGATAAGTTGAGGGCTGTACAACAAGATGTCTGCAGCCATCAAAATGGGGTAGTCGAAAAGCCCCACAGTGGTCTTATCGCGCCCCTGTTTCAGCGACTTGTCCTTGAACTGGGTCATCCGGCTGGCCTCGCCGAAACCCGTCATGCAGTTGAACACCCAGGTCAGCTCAGCATGCTCCGGAACCTGCGACTGGACAAAGAGCACCGACTTATCGGGATCAACACCCAGTGCGATAAGCTGTGCCGCCGCACCCCAGGTCCGCTCCCGCAAAACCTTCGGATCTTGCTCCACGGTAATGGCGTGCATATCCGGAATGAAGTAGAAGGCGTCATAATCCTCCTGCAACTCCACCATCTGTTTCACAGCACCCAGATAATTGCCCAGGTGGAAAGAGTCGGCGGTGGGCTGCAGGCCAGAAAGAACGCGTTGGCGGCCCTGTGGCTTCGTATCGGTGTCAGTCATAGTTGTTCGGCTACCTATGTTCGAGGTTGTGAGAAAAAAGTGTGTGGTGTTCAGGTTACCCGCGTTGAGTTGCAAGGCGTAAAGGAGGCTGCTTGCCACAGCTCCCTGCTAGCCCTGCACACCCCGCTACTGGTAGGTGACGGTCACTGGAGCGTGGTCTGACCAGCGCAGCTCGTAGGCGTCTGCCCGCTCCACCCGCGCTTCCACCAGACGGTCCACCAGCCCAGCGGTAATCGCCTGGTAGTCGATGCGCCACCCGGCGTCATTGTCGAAGGCTTTCCCCCGGTAGCTCCACCAGGAGTAGGGGCCACGCTCCTCCGGTAGTAGATAGCGCTGCGCATCCGTCCACCCGGTAGGGATGCCGGACGCGTCCACGCCTAGACCTTGCGGCCCAAAAATGCTCGTCATCCACTCCCTCTCGGCCGGAAGGAACCCCGATTTCGTAGTGTTGGCCTTGAAGTTTTTGAGATCCTCTTCGCGGTGGGCAATATTCCAGTCCCCGCACACGACGGTTTGTGGAGCGGAGCCGGCTGCCACCAGGGTGGCCCGCTGCTGCAAAAATGCGCTGAAGCCTTCCATGAAACGGTACTTTTCATCCTGCCGTGGAGTATCTACTTCCCCCGAGGGAAGGTAGAGCGAGGCCACGGTCAGGACGTCACCCTCACTGGCTCCTGTGAGTTTCCCGTCCACGGCAAAGTCTGCCTCAATGTAGCGCCCGGCACGTGCAAATTCCTCCACGTCGATCCCGGTACGAACAGCCAGGGGGGCCTGGCGGCTGAGAATGCCGACGCCGGCACGGCCTTTTGCGGCGGCCTCCTGCATGCAGAGGTGCCAGCATCCACCATTGTCGACGAGGGCTGGTGCTAGGGCATCCGCAGTTTGTGCAGGGGTGGCGCGCACTTCCTGCATACACACAATATCGGCGTTCGTGGACTCTAGCCACGCGAGAAACCCGGGGTTCTCGGCAGAGCGAACGCGAGTGGCGGCGCGAATGCCGTTGACGTTGACGGAGGTGACGGTAATGGTCACTGAACAGCACCTTTCACGGTAATGGAGTCCACGGAAGCGGCGGCATCCTTACCGGATTTCACCAAGTAGACGGCGCTGAGGAGGAAGACGAGGCCAATGGCACCGAGGACTGCCCCAAACACGGCGGGCAGGATGTACATGAACTCACCGCCCAGCTGATGGTGGACTACCTGCGTAGAGAGGAAAGAACCGATGACATTCGCGAGACAGAGTGACACATGATTCATTGCGGAAGCAAGGTTTTGGGAGTCGCCCGCATGGCGAATGAGGCGAACCTGCATGGCGGGTGAGAAGGCTCCTGTACCGAAGACACCCACCAGGAATACTTCTATGAAGAGGGTGATGGGGTTTTGCACCATGAGTGGTGAGACTGCCAGTACCACAACGAAACTGCCCATGATAATAGGAAAGGCGGCTTCCGGGACACGGTCCGAGAGTTGTCCGGCGAGGAGGGTACCGACAAGGGCGCCGATGCCGATGACCATCATGACGAACGGCATAATGTTGGGATTCATCCCGGTGATGGTATCCACTGTGCGGGTGATGTAGCTGAGGAACCCGTAGAGACCTCCGAAACCAATGAGACCAGCCAACAGAGTGAGAACGACCTGGCGGTTCTTGAACAGCCCTAGCTCCTGCTTGGGATTGGAGGAGGACAGGTCTTTCATGGCAGGTAGCCAGGCGAACATTGCGGCGAAGGCAAGGGTGCCGAAGAGGGCGATAATGCCGAATGCGTAGCGGTAGTTGTTGGCTTGGCCTACCCAGGTGATGAGAGGGACGATGGCAAGGTTGGCGATGGGCAAACCGAGCAGGGAGATGGACACAGTTCGGGCAGTTTTACCGGGTGGTGCCAGATAGGCACCGACGAGGGCCATGAGTCCATAGATCGCCCCGTGGGGGACGCCCGCGAGGAAGCGCCCCACCAGGAGGATCCAAAAGTTAGGGGCAAAAACGGTGAGAAGGTTACCCACCACTTGGGTAGCGACTGCCGCGATCAACAGCATTTTGCGGTTGATGTGGACGAGGACCACGGTGAAGAGGGGCGCCCCGAAAACCACACCGATCATGTAGAGGGTGATGGCGAAGCCGAGCGTGGACTCGGTCGTCATCCCCAAGTGCTGGCCAACATCGGGCAGTAGGCTAACGATGGCAGATTCCGTGCAGGCGGTACCAATACCGCCCAGGATGAGGGCGAGGATGGCGAGCTTTGCGGAACCGGAGGTGGTGTGAGACGCCCCACGACCTCCCTCCAGTGTCGCGGAGCGGGGAGAGGCAGATGTGCCAGTGCCAGCAGCAGAGAAGGGGGCGGTGGGATCGTCACTCACAGGTTAGACCGCCAGTTTCTTTCCAAGGTTGGTGATGAGAGCTTCCATGAACTGTTCGGTGGTGAGCCATTCCTGGTCGCCGCTCACGAGGAGGGCGAGGTCCTTAGTCATCTGGCCGCCTTCGACGGTGTCGACGATGACCTTTTCCAGGGTGGTAGCGAAGCCGATGAGTTCCTGGTTGCTGTCCAGCTTGCCGCGGTGGGCGAGGCCCCGGGTCCAGGCGTAGATGCTGGCGATGGGGTTGGTGGAGGTGGGGTTACCTGCCTGGTGCTGGCGGTAGTGGCGGGTGACTGTGCCGTGGGCAGCTTCCGCCTCGCAGGTCTTTCCGTCGGGGGTGAGGAGGACGGAGGTCATGAGGCCGAGGGAGCCAAAGCCTTGGGCGACAGTATCGGACTGGACGTCACCGTCGTAGTTCTTGCATGCCCAGACGTAACCGCCTTCCCACTTGAGGGCGGAGGCAACCATGTCGTCGATGAGGCGGTGCTCGTAATGGAGGCCGGCGGCCTCGAACTGTGCCTTGAACTCTTCGTCGTAGATACGCTGGAAGATGTCCTTGAACTGGCCGTCGTAAGCCTTGAGGATGGTGTTCTTGGTGGACAGGTACACCGGGTAGTTCATGCTCAAACCGTAGTTGAAGGAGGCGCGAGCGAAGTCCTCGATGGACTTGTTGAAGTTGTACATGCCCATGACAACGCCGCCGTCTTCGGGGAGGCGCACCACTTCGTGCTGGATGGGTTCGGAGCCATCATCCGGGGTGAAGGTGATGGTGACGGTGCCGGCGCTGGGGGCTTTGAAGTCGGTAGCGCGGTACTGGTCGCCGAAGGCGTGACGGCCGATGATGATGGGCTTGGTCCAGCCGGGAACCAGACGAGGCACGTTGGACATGATGATGGGGGCGCGGAAGATGGTGCCGCCGAGAATGTTACGGATGGTGCCGTTGGGGGACTTCCACATCTTCTTCAGGCCGAACTCTGCGACGCGGGCCTCATCGGGGGTGATGGTGGCGCACTTGACGCCGACGCCGTGCTTCTTGATGGCATTGGCGGCATCAATGGTGATCTGGTCGTCGCTGGCGTCACGGCTCTCAATGCCGAGGTCGTAGTACTCGAGGTTAAGGTCAAGGTAGGGAAGGATCAGTTCGTCACGAATGTCTTGCCAGATGACGCGGGTCATCTCGTCGCCGTCGAGTTCAACGACAGTGCCGTCGACGTGGATCTTCGACATTGATTCTCCTTTGGTGGCGCTGGGCGCGAGGGTTGAAGCGTGAATACAGGGATTATTGTGTAGTGTTCTGTGCCTGCCGCAGTTGGCGGCACTGGCAGGAGGTGCTTGCTGATCTGGGCGGACACAAAAAAGTTACCCTCCCCATCATAGATGAGAAGGGTGACGAGGTTGAATACGGAACCTAGCGGGAGAGGGCGACGCTCCGACCAAGCCGGGTTCATCTCTGCTCTATGTGGGGTTGAGAGTCGGTGCGCGACTACGGCTCCGTCACCGGCTGTGGCTCTGTCACTGGTTGCGGCTCCTTCTCTAATCGCGGCTCCTCCACCGGTTGCGGAGCCTCCATCTCCAGCAGCTCATTGCGGCCATCGTTGCGGAGCGCATCGGACAGGGCACAGAGCGCACCCACCGCCATCAGAGCAATAATGAACGCCAACGAGATGCCAAATGCGTGTGCATAGCCCGCCAGCGTGGTGTCGAAGCGGGTAGCGAAGAACACCAGAGTGACACCCGCAATACCCACTGCTGAGCCGACACGCTGCATGGTCTGCAGCACCCCACCAGCTGCCCCAGCCTGCTTTACTGATACTTCTGCCAGCGCAAACGTCTGGTTGGGGCTAATGGTGATACCGGAGCCAAATCCCGCGATAGCACCCGCGATAAGGATGCCCAGCCAGGCAAAATCTTCCGATAGCAGGAGCGCCGACGCCGCCATCAGGCCCAGGCCAGCCATGGTGACGACGAGGCCAATGAGGACGAGCCAGCGGCCGCGCAAGGTCATCCACACCGAAGAGCGCTGCGAACCGTACGCACCCATCAAAGCCAGCGGTACCTGCATCAGTCCGGCCAACCAGGCAGCCATCCCTAAACCTTGCTGGAGATAAAGAGTGAGGACGATGAAGACGCCGGTCCAGCCAGCGAAGTAGCAGGTGGACACTGCCGATCCTAAGGTAAAGCCGGCGTTCTTCATGAGAGCGCGCGGCATCACCACAGAATGCTGGCGATTCTCCCGCCACAGTTCCCATGCGGTGAAGAGCGCACCAAAAAGCACACCCACACCAATGAGGTACCAGGGGGAATGCTTCACACCGTAAGCGGGGTCGGTCGCCAGAATGAACGGCAACATCGATGTCAGTACACCGGCAGCCATCAACAGCAGGCCCACCGTGTCGAGGTTGAGCTTGGTGCCCTTTTCCCGCTTCTGTGGGACAGGCAGCAGCTTGGGACCCATCACCAGAATGAAAATGGAGAAAGGGATGTTAACGAGGAAGACCGAGCGCCACCCCCAGTCCAGGCCCAGCGCACTTACCAACACGCCACCAACTGCTGGGCCGATAGCGGAAGAAATACTGACGACCATGCCGAAAATGCCGAAGGCACGGGCACGCTCGCGGCCTTGGAAAAGTTCTTGAATAAAGCCAATAACCTGCGGAGTCGTAATCGATGCGCCGATACCTTGCAGGACACGCATGATGACCAGAATTTCGGCGCTAGTGGAAAAACCACAGGCCAAGGAGGTCACCATGAAAAGAAAAGAACCGGTGAGGAAGACGGGGCGTCGCCCAACGACGTCACCAAGCCGTCCCGAAGGAACGAGCAAAAGACCAAACGCAACGGAATAACCAGCCACAATCCACTGGAATTGAGTGGGGGTTGCATGTAGTGAACTCTCGATTGCGGGGAGCGCCACATTGACAATCGAGATGCTTAAAAGCCCTACGAAGCCCGCGACCATAACAACGGAAAATGCCCTCCAGTTCTGACTCCATTGTTGTGGTTTCATCCAATGTTTTGTCATGTATTCTTTCTACCTTATGGCATCAAACCACTTAAAATCACCCTGCGTAAAACCCCCTCTGAACTGGCATAAGTCACCATATCTCACGTAGTTTTTGAATCAGCAAAACACCCCCAACGAACGACTAAACAACTGTTAAAGGACTACTAAAATGACCACCAAGTATGACAACAGCAATGCCGCCAACTGGAACTTCACCACCCAGTCCGTCCATGCCGGACAAGACGTCGACAGCGAAGTGAGCGCCCGCAACCTCCCCATCTACCTCTCCTCCTCCTTCGTCTTCGACAACGCCGAGCATGCCGCTAACCGCTTCAACCTCTCGGACGCCGGCCCGGTCTACTCCCGCCTCACCAACCCCACCGTTGAAGCTCTCGAGAACCGTCTCGCCGCACTAGAAGGTGGCGTCGCTGCAGTCGGCTTCGCCTCCGGCGCCGCCGCCATCACCAGTGGTCTCCAGACCCTTGTGCAAGCGGGCGGGCACATCGTCGCCAGCCCCCGCCTCTACGGCGGCACCGAAAACCTCCTTCACCACACTCTGCCCAAGTACGGCATCGAGGTGACCTTCGTGGAGAACCCGGATGACCCACAGTCCTGGCAGGATGCCGTCCAGCCCAACACCAAGGTCTTCTACGGAGAAACCATTTCCAACCCCGCCAACGACGTCCTCAATATCCCGGGCATCGCCGAGATTGCCCACCGCAACAACGTCCCGCTCTTCATCGACAACACACTCGCCACCCCCTACCTGGTGCGTCCGCTCCAGCAGGGTGCCGACATCGTCGCCGAATCCCTCACCAAATTCATTGGCGGCCACGGCTCGGCTCTCGGCGGTGTGCTAGTTGACGGCGGCACCTTCGACTGGACGGTCGAAAAGGATGGCTCCCCCGTCTTCCCCAGCTTCGTCACGCCCGACCCCTCCTACCACGGCCTTGTCTACAAGGACCTGGGTGCGGCCGCCTTCGCTCTGAAGGTACGAGTGTCCCTCCTGCGGGATACTGGCGCCACCCTCTCTGCCTTCAACGCCTGGGTCATCCAGCAGGGCGTCGAAACTCTGGCACTGCGTGTCCGCCAGCATGTCGCCAACGCCCAGCAGGTAGCAGAATGGCTCGACCAGCAGGACCAAGTAGAGAAGGTGCACTACGCCGGACTCCCCTCTAGCCCCTGGTACCAGGTGGGCAAGCAGGTGACCCCGGAAGGTGCCGGTTCCGTCCTAGCCTTCGACATCAAGGGTGGCAAGGATGAGGCCTGGGCCTTCATCGACGCCCTCAAACTCCACAGCAACCTCGCCAACGTTGGCGACGTACGCTCCCTGGTAGCCCACCCGGCCACCACCACACACTCCCAGCTCACTGAGAAAGAACTGCTCGCCGCCGGCATTACCCCCGGCACCATCCGCCTCTCAGTCGGCATTGAGGACGTCGAGGACATCATCGACGACTTGAAGCTCGGGTTTGCTGCCATCACCCAGTAGGATGGAGTCCTAGAAGCACTGCTTAACTAGCACAAGGAGGCGCAACGCCCGTGGAGTACAAATACGACAACACTGACTACGCAGAATGGGACTTCGACACTCGTGCAGTCCACGCCGGTCAGACGTTAGATTCCGACTATGGCGCCCGTGCCATGCCACTCCACCTGACGACCGCCTTCGCCTTTGAAGATTGCCAGGATGGGGCAGACCGCTTCGCCCTCGCCAAGGGCGGCCACATCTACACCCGCTTGAACAATCCGACCAACGATATGGTAGAGGCCCGCATCGCCTCTCTCGAGAACGGTGTGGGTGCTCTACTCTTCGGATCCGGCATGGCCGCCATCCTGGCCACCGTCGAATCCATTGCCGTCGCCGGCGACCACATCGTTTCCAGCCCCCGCCTCTACGGCGGCACCGAGACTCTCTTCCGCCACACTCTCCCGAAGATGGGCCTCCAGGTGACCTTCGTGGGGAACCCGGATGATCCGCAGTCCTGGCAGGATGCCGTCCAGCCCAACACCAAGCTCTTGTACGGCGAAACCATCTCCAACCCGGCCAACGATGTACTAGACATCCCGGCCATTGCCGAGATTGCCCACCGTAACCTCGTCCCACTGGTTGTCGACAATACCATGGCCACCCCCTACCTCACCCGCCCGCTCGATATGGGTGCGGACGTGGTCGTGGAATCCGTCACCAAGTTCATGGCAGGCCATGGCACTGTCATGGCGGGCGCTATCGTGGACGGCGGCTCCTTCGATTGGACTGTCAAGCGCGACGGCGAACTCATGTTCCCCGGCCTCGCCGCCCCCGACCCGGCCTACCACGGCTTCGTCTATACCGATGCAGGTGCTGGTGCCCTCCTCCTCAAGGCCCGTGCCAGCTTCATGCGCGACACCGGATCTGGCATCGCCCCCTTCAACGCCTGGGCGGCCCAGCTTGGTCTGGAGACCCTCGCATTGCGCATGGAGCGGCATGTCACCAACGCCCAGAAAGTGGCCGAGTGGCTCGAACAGCAGGAACTAGTCGAAGCCGTCAACTACGCTGGTCTCCCCTCTTCCCCCTGGTATGAGGTGCATAAGCGCGTCTGCCCGAAGGGTGCCAGCTCCGTTCTCGCTTTTGACATCAAAGGTTCGACGAAGGAGGCCTGGACGTTCATTGACGCCCTCAAACTCCACACCAACCTCGCGAACCTAGGTGACGTGCGCTCGCTAGTCACCCATCCCGGCTCCACCACCCACTCCCAGCTGACCACCGAGGCGAAGAAGCATGCTGGCATCACCGACGCCACCATTCGCCTTTCTGTGGGCCTGGAGTCCGTTGACGACATCATCGCAGACCTACAACGCGGTTTCGACGCTGTCGCTGCACTGAAGAACTAAACTAGAAGGCCACACACCCCGGGTTGGCTTCTGCCGCCCCGTTAGGACACACGAAAGGAGGACAGACAATGGCATCCCACGCACACCCCCTATTGCCGCCCGCCGACGGCACCCTGGGCTATGTTCGCATTGGCGATGTGTTGCTGGACTCCGGTGTCCTGCTCCCCCAAGTCACCATCGCCCTACAGTGCTGGGGCACCCTCAACGCCGACGCCAGTAATGTCGTCCTCATCGAGCATGCTCTCACGGGCGATTCGCATGTCGTTGGCCCTAAAGACGCCCTCCACCCCACCCCCGGCTGGTGGCCGGGCATGGTGGGGCCGGGCTGTCCTATCGACACTGACCGCTGGTTCGTCATATGCACCAACACGCTAGGCGGTTGCCGCGGCACCACCGGCCCGTCCTCACTCCATCCGGATGGGCACTACTGGGGTGCGCGTTTCCCCGCCATCTCCATTCGTGACATGGTGCGGGCTGAGGCACAATTGGCGGACCTGCTGGGTATCCGGCGTTTCGCCGCCGTCATCGGTGGATCCATGGGTGGGGCACGAGCCCTCGAATGGATGATGATGTATCCGCAGCGGGTGGCTGCCGCGGGAGTGTTGGCGGTGGGGCCCCGCGCCTCCGCCGACCAGATTGGCTGGCAAACCACCCAGATTCTCGCGATTACCGCTGATCCTGCCTGGCAGCAGGGTGGCTACCATGGCACTGGCCGTGAACCCACTATGGGTTTGGGGATTGCCCGGCGCATCGCCCACCTCTCTTATCGCTCTGAGCAGGAGTTGGATCGGCGTTTCAGCAACCGTCCGGCCCCCGGGGAGGATCCCATTGGCGAGGACCTCAGTATGCAGGGTCGCTATGCGGTGCAGAGCTACTTGGACCATCAGGCGTCTAAGCTCATCGCCCGCTTCGATGCCTGCTGTTATGTGCTGTTGACGGATGCACTGAACCGCCATGATATTGGTCGCGACCGTGGCGGCCTCCACCATGTGTTGGAGAATTGCACGGTTCCGGCGGTGATCTGCGCGGTCGATACGGACCGTCTGTATCCACTGCGCCAGATTGAAGAGATTGCGGAGTATCTCCCCTACTGTGATGGGGTGGACATCATCACCTCTGAGAAGGGGCATGATGGGTTCTTGGCTGAAGCCGACCAGACTGCGGAGATTCTGCGTAAGACCATGGCACTGGCCGAGGCGGATGAGCAGGTACACGTCTAAACACGGGAAGCCTCACATTTAACGGGAAGCCCCTCGTTTTCTGAGACTGCCCTGTACCCCCGCGATTGTTCCAGGTTGTTGCGACCCCACCGGATTGTTGGGGGAGACAGCGAGACAGCGCGTCTCACCGATGCGAGATGAGACGCGGTTATGCGGGGTCAAGCAGGAACTGTCATCACGAGGAAGAGTAGAGCCGTCCCCACCACCAGTAGGAAGATGACGTCGAAGCGCTGCGAGCGTACTTCCAGCATCTCCACATAGTCAGCGGGAAGGAACGAGCGGAAAGCGGCTGTCAGTAGTGCGGTTCCGGCCAGCACGGTGACGCCGCGTCGCCAGTGGTCGGCCAGGACGAATGCGGCTGACACGATGAGCAGTGCCACCACAATGAAGAAGGCGACCTGCCGGCGCCACCAGGCAGGCTCGTGTTTGAAGATGCCCACACACCAATCCCAGAAGGGCTTCCAGCCGCGGGCGGCGACACCGTAGCGTTCCAGGTCGACGTTCTCGATGACGTCATCGGGGGCGTCGACTCGCCCCATGGGGGCGGGTTCAGGTGGAAATGCCGGGTTGACGAGCTGGGGTTTGTCGTCGAGGAAGTGCGGGTTCCGGGGGGTGGGGGCAGGGGTGTGCCGCCAGGAGGGGCGTTTCCTCCCGGCGGTGCGGTCCTGCTGTTGCCGGCGCGGCGGCTGTGGGGCGGTCACTCAGAGGCAGCCATTCGTTCGCAACGTTCCACCACATTGGTGACGAGGAAAGCACGGGTGAGGGGGCCCACGCCACCGGGGTTGGGGGACACGTAGCCGGCCTTCTCCCACACGTCGGGGTGGAGGTCGCCGGTCAGTTTGCCGTCCACACGGGAAACACCGACGTCGAGGAGGGCAGCGCCTTCTTTGATCATGTCGGCGGTGATCATGTGCGGCTGGCCGGCTGCTGCGATGACGATGTCGGCGTCACGGGTTTCTGCAGCCAGGTCTTTGGTGCCGGTGTGGCAGAGGGTGACGGTGGCATTCTCGCTGCGGCGGGTGAGCATAAGGCCAATGGGCCGGCCGACGGTGACGCCACGTCCCACGACGCAGACTTTAGCTCCGTTGAGTTCCACGCCGTAGCGGCGCAGCAGGCCGATACACCCGTTGGGGGTGCAGGGCAGCGGGGCGGGTTCCATGAGGACCAGCTTGCCGAGGTTGACAGGGTGCAAGCCGTCGGCGTCTTTGTCGGGGTCGATGAGGCCGAGAATACGGTTCTCGTCAAGGTGTTTGGGAAGCGGCAGCTGCACAATGTAGCCGGTGCAGTCCGGGTTCTCATTAAGTTCCTGGATGACAGCTTCCAGTTCTTCTTGGGTGGTGTCCTCCGGCAGGTCCTTGCGGATGGAGCGGACGCCGATTTTCTCGCAGTCCTGGTGCTTCATGCGCACGTAGGAGTGGGAGGCGGGGTCGTCGCCTACGAGCACAGTGGCGAGGCCCGGAACGATGCCCTTCTCTCGGAGGGCAGCTACACGGGTAGTGAGGTCGGCGAAGATTTCGTCGCGGTACTTAAGTCCATCGAGTTTAACTGCAGTCACGGTTCTTAGTATTCCATGTTCCTGCGGGAAGGAAACATCGTGTGGTGACGTTTTCTGCCGTCATCACCCCCACTACACCTCCGCAAACCCCACATGGCACAATAAACACATGCCCGGCGCCAACATTCGCATCCTCTTCGCCCGCCCCTGCATTCCGCCCAACACTGGCAATGCCATCCGCACCTCCGCCGTCACCGGCTGCGAACTCCACCTCGCCGGCCCCCTTGGCTTCGACCTCTCCGATAAGAACCTCCAGCGTGCCGGCCTGGACTACCACGACATGGCGCACGTCGTACTCCACCAGAACCTCGACACCGCCCTCACCGCCCTCACCAGCGGCCCCTCCTCCCCCGCTGCCCAAGCAATGCCCGCCGCCGCCAGCCGCACCCCCGGCCGCGTCTTCGCCTTCTCCGTCCGCGGCACCCGCCACTATGGAGAAATAGACTATCGCCCCGGCGACATCCTGCTCTTCGGACCGGAACCCACCGGGCTCACCGATGCCGAACTCGCAGACCCACGCGTTACAGAAGTGGTACGCGTGCCGATGCTACCGGGGCGACGCTCTATGAACTTAGCCAACACTGCCGCGATCGCCGTCTTCGAGGCATGGCGCCAGATGGGTTTCGTGGATGGCGTCTAATTCTTAAACCCGTGCACCGGGGCAGGTAGACGTCCGCCCCGGCCCATCAGCGTCTCCGATGAATACGGGGACGTCGCCATAATCGGAGCATGGCCCAACAATCCGCCAAACTCGACCGTGTCCCCCACCTGCATACCCGGAACCGGGATGACGCGCACCGCGGTAGTCTTCGAATTCATGATGCCAATGGCTGCCTCATCGGCGATCATGCCGGCAATGCTGGCTGCCGGAGTATCGCCAGGAACAGCCACCATATCGAGGCCAACCGAACAAATGGCCGTCATCGCTTCCAACTTCGACAGATCGATGGCACCCAATTCTGCTGCCTCAATCATGCCAATGTCCTCGGAGACGGGAATAAAGGATCCAGAAAGGCCGCCCACGTGACCGCAGGCCATCATGCCGCCCTTCTTCACTGCATCATTGAGCAGCGCCAGGGCGGCAGTGGTGCCGTGGGCACCCACCCGCTCCAGCCCCAGTTCCTCCAGGATACGAGCCACAGAGTCACCCACAGCGGCGGTAGGGGCAAGGGACAAGTCGACAATGCCAAAGGGCACTCCAAGACGCTCCGCAGCGATACGGCCGACCAGCTGTCCCACACGGGTTATTTTGAAGGCCGCTTTCTTGATGACATCAGAGGCTGCACCGAAGCTTGCCGTGGGGAAGTTCTCTAGTGCGCGCTTAATGACACCGGGGCCGGATACGCCCACCGACACCACACAGTCGGGTTCTTCGACACCGTGGAAGGCCCCGGCCATAAATGGGTTGTCCCCCACTGCATTTGCAAATACCACTAGCTTGGCAGCGCCCAACCCTTGCTGATCAGCTGTCAACTCAGCCGCCTGTTTCACAACCTCGCCCATGCGGCCCACCGCCGACATGTTGATTCCGGCCCGCGTGGAGCCAATATTTACCGACGAGCACACCAGACTCGTTTCCGCCAAGGCCTGCGGAATTGAGTTAATAAGAGCTAAATCCCCTGTTGTGGAACCCTTTTCAACAAGTGCCGAGAAGCCGCCGATAAAGTTCACGCCCACCGCATGCGCTGCTTTATCCAGCGTCCGAGCGAACTCCACATAGTCACTCTCCCCACTCGCTGCCGCAATCAACGCAATCGGGGTGACGGAAATGCGTTTGTTAATAATCGGGATTCCCAACTCCCGCTCAATCTGCTCACACACCTCCACCAGGCGAGCAGCACGCGTGGTCACAGTGTCATAGATCTTCTGACGGCAACGCTCCCCATCACTATCAATGCATCCCAACAGGGAGATACCCATAGTGACAGTACGGATATCGAGGTTTTGCTCCTCGATCATACGAATCGTTTCGAGAATATTCTCAGTGGTGTCCATACTCATCGCAACATCCGCCTTCTACAGCCGGTGCATGGCGTCGAAGATGGCCTCCGACTGGATACGAATATCCAGCTTCTGCTCCTCACCCACCACAGAAAGACGTTCCTGCAACGTACCAATGGGCTGCACAGTGTCATCGAACTCACACTGCAGGATCATGGTGAAGTACTCATCCATAAGGGTCTGCGACATGTTGAGAATATTGGTGTCAAGTTCAGCAAGAGCGTTGGCCACGGCAGCAACAATGCCAGTATGGTCAATTCCGGTAACAGTAACGATGGCCTTCATGCCACCATCCTAACTGCTGCCGCGCAGGATCCCTGCTTCCCAAGCTTCTCGCTCCAACTGCTCCCGCCAGTCAGGGTGCGCGATTGCGATCAACGCTCGCGCCCGCTCCGTCACCGTACGCCCCCGCAGCCTTGCAACGCCCCACTCCGTCACGACGTTATCCACCAGATTCTTACTGGTCGTGACGATATTCCCGCGGCTCGTCCGCACCACGATACGGCTCTTGCCACCCCGCCCAGTAGAAGGAGTGACAATGTAGCTGCGGCCCCCGGAAGACCACAACGCGCCCAGACAGAAGTCCGCTTGGCCGCCCGCCGCCGAGAAGTAGCGTCCCTCGATAGTCTCCGAACAGCACTCCCCCCACAGGTTCACCTCGCTAGTGGCGTTAATTGCGCACACCCGCCGCTCCTGGGCAATGACAGCCGGGTTATTGGTTTCTTCCACCGACAGAAACTCCACCGTCGGGTTGTAGTTCAGCCAGCTCATGAGCGCCGGCGACCCCACCGCAAAAGTCGCCACATGCTTACCCGGACGGCAGCGCTTGTAAGAGCCCGTAATGACACCCGCCTCAATGAGCTGCATGGCCCCGTCACTAATAGCCTCCGAGTGCAACCCCAGATCCCGATGGTTCGCCAAATGCCCCAGTAGCGCATTCGGTACCCGCCCCACCCCAATTTGCAGACACGAACGGTCAGGGATGTCCGCCGCCACATACTCAGCGATACGCTCATCGATTGCGCTCAGCGGCGGCGGAGTGACAGTGAGCAGCGGCGCCTCCGAATAGCAGAAACCCGCCACCTGGCTCACATGGAGGCGGTGTGCCCCATACGTGTACGGCACATGGGGGTTAACCTCCAGGAAAAAAGGGATAGTGCCGATAAAAGAGGCCACATAGTCAGCGTTCGTCCCCAGTGACACGTACCCTTCCGCATCGGGCAGGGAACAGTGGGAAATAGCCAAGGTAGGCTTCACCTGCCTACGAAGAATCGCCGGAATCTGCGAAAAATCAGCGCAGACCAGTTCAGAATGTCCCGCATGGTAGCTGTCGCGGGATCCCGAGCCCAAAAAGTAGTTCACGTGGGTAAGCCGCCCCGGGTAGGACCCTTGTTGAAATGGACGGGTGGTGAACGGATCCATCCAGTGGATCTGCACATCCTCCAAGGTGGGGCCGGCTGCGTCAATAGCATCCAAGAGGGTGACGGGTTCCGCAGCTTCAGCGGGAACCAGAATGCGGGCCCCCGGGTGAATGAAATCGAGTACGGCGGAGGCCGGCAGGTAGCTGATCTCGGAAGGGGGCATAGGGGGCCGCTCGGTCACTCTCTGTCGCTCTCGGTGGGATGCTACATCAAGGATGCAGCACACTAGTGGTGAGCTCAGAATAAACGATATTTGCACTAGCTGCCCGATTCACGGTGGAATGGAGAGGTGTTACGCATTGGATCCCTGGAACTCTCCTCCCCCGTCGTCCTCGCACCGATGGCTGGGGTTACCAACGCTGCCTTCCGGGTCCTCTGCCGCGAACAAGAACTAGCCCGCGTCGGAGCTGTTTCCGGGCTTTATGTTTGCGAGATGGTGACGGCCCGCGCCCTTGCCGAAGAACACCCCGCAACCCTCGATATGATGCGCTTTGCGCCCACCGAAACCCCCCGCTCGGTACAGCTTTACACGGTAGACCCAGAGTGGACCTACCGGGCGGCCCGCCTCATTGTGGACCGGGACATGGCAGACCACATCGATATGAACTTCGGCTGCCCCGTCCCCAAGGTCACCCGCCGGGGCGGCGGCTCCGCCCTCCCCTACAAGCGGCGCCTCTACCTGGACATTGTGCGTGCCGCCGTCCGGGCGACCGCCGGAACAAATATCCCCGTGACCGTGAAATTCCGGGTGGGTATTGACGACGACCACATCACCTACCTGGATGCAGGCCGAATTGCGGAAGACGAGGGGGCGGCCGCCGTCGCCCTCCATGGCCGGACCGCAGCGGAACGCTACGCCGGCCACGCCCACTGGGACACTATCGCCACTCTGAAAGAACACGTCACCTCTATCCCAGTGCTGGGCAATGGGGACATTTTTGCCGCGACCGATGCCGCCGCGATGATGGAACAGACCGGCTGCGATGGGGTAGTCGTGGGGCGTGGATGCTTGGGACGTCCGTGGCTCTTCGCCCAAATCCACCAAGCTCTGGCAGGGGACCCCATTTCGGCCCCACCCACATTGGGGGAAGTAACAGCAATTATGGTGCGCCATGCGCAACTGTTGGCGGAATTCCACGGTGAGCTGAAGGGCTGCCGGGATCTGCGCAAACACATCGCCTGGTATTTGCACGGCTACCCGGCAGGTCGTGAGCTACGCCAGCAGCTGTCACGCGTCTCCACTGTGGAGGAAATCACAGAGTTGCTCGCCCCCTTCGCCGACAGCCCGGCGATGCCGGAGAATCCGGATGCGCCGCGTGGCCGACAAGGCTCAGTGGCGGCAAAAGTAACGCTTCCGGACGGGTGGCTGGATGACCCCGAGCAAGAGGGTGTGGTGGTAGATGACCACGACCTACATTCGGGCGGTTAACGCGCCTGTAGTATTCACCGCACCTTAAACTTGTTCCTCTGCTTCCAGCCTGCACTTTTTCGTATGATGGACACATGCGTACTGCTTATCAGCATCAGCTTGAGACTCTGAAGAGCGGCTTGCAGGATCTTCTCCAACAGGCCACCCATAACCTGCAGCTAGCTACCAGCGCACTACTGAATGCCGACCTCTCCGCTGCGGAACATGTCATTAGTGGTGCTGACAAGCTCAGCGTAGACGCCCACGAAATGGCGGTTCTCTCCTTCGACCTGCTGGCACTCCAGGCCCCGGTGGCGAGTGACCTCCGTCAAGTAGTGTCGGCGATGAACTCCGTGAACGACGCTCGTCACATGACGATGCATGCCTTGCACATTGCAGACCTTGCCCGCGACCACCACCCCGACTGCTGTGTTCCCGACGAAGCTATTGACCTCATCGAGTCCATGGCGAAGCTGGCGACCGCCGAAGGCAACACCGCCGTGCAGGTGCTGGATGAGCTGGATATTGTCACCGCCCGTTGGTTGAGTGAACGACACCTGCGCATGCATGACTACCGGGAAGCTGCCCTCGCCCTGGTGCGTACCCCCAGCTGTACCTTCAGCCCTCGACAGGCTGCCGACCTGGCACTGCTCGCTCACTACCTGGAGCGGTTTGGCGACTACGCCGTTGATGCCGCGCAACGCGTCATCTATCTGGTGACCGGCGAGGACCCGGAGCTGGATGAGTTGGCGGAAGCTACCCAGGAGGCGGCAGAGCACGACTAAACCGTGCTGCAAGTGGGCTGGAAACCTCATACGGGTAACTGCCTACAGAGTTGCTCCCGCCCTCGTGTACTTGGCGTTGAAGTGACATATGGCCCGCACCTCCCTTACGGAAGTGCGGGCCTCTTGTGTGCTCACTGCGCCTCGCGGGGGTTAGCCGAAGCGGCCGGAGATGTAGTCCTCTGTGGCCTTGTTGTCGGGGTTGGAGAAGATCTTGTTAGTGGGGCCCACTTCCACCAGCTGACCAGGCTTCCCGGTTTCTTCCAGGTTGAAGAAGGCAGTGTCGTCGGAGACGCGGGCCGCCTGCTGCATATTGTGGGTGACGATGACGATGGTGTAGTTCTCCTTGAGCTGGCCCATGAGGTCTTCGACGGCCAGGGTGGAGATGGGGTCAAGGGCGGAGCACGGCTCGTCCATCAGCAGTACCTCGGGTTCGACGGCAATGGCACGGGCGATGCACAGTCGTTGCTGCTGTCCACCAGAGAGGGAACCGCCGGGAATAGTGAGGCGGTCTTTGACCTCATCCCAAAGGTTGGCGGCGCGCAGGGAGCGCTCCACCACCTCCTGCTTTTCCTGCTTGGAGATGCGGCGTTGCAGCTTCAGGCCGGCGACGACGTTGTCCTCGATGGACATGGTGGGGAATGGGTTGGGGCGTTGGAAGACCATGCCGATGGTGCAGCGGAGAGAAACGGGGTCAACCTGGGGGCCGTAGATGTTTTGGCCATCGAGGAGGACCTCGCCGGTGCAGTAGGCGCCGGGGGTAACTTCGTGCATGCGGTTAAGAGTGCGCAGGACGGTGGATTTACCGCAGCCGGAGGGTCCGATAAAGGCCATCACCGAGCGAGGTGCGACTGAGAGGGAAATATCTTTCACGGCGTGAAACTTGCCGTAGTAGATATTTACGTCTTTCATGTCGAGTCGTTTTGCCATGGCTAATTCTTACTCTTTCTTCCGGCTAGACGTTCTTCGGGGCGATCGCCTTGGCAATGACGCGTGCCAAGATATTGAGGATCGCGATGAGGATGACAAGGGTGAGAGCGCTTCCCCACAGGTCGGCGGAGTCCGCGTAATCGGGGGTGACGCGGAAGGCATCGTACATGTAGAGCGTCAGTGAGCTCTGCGGACCATGGAACAGGTCGTAGTTGAAGGCGCGGGTGGAGCCCACCAGGATGATGACGGGTGCGGATTCACCCATGACGCGAGCAATTGCCAGCATGACGCCGGAGGCGATGCCGGAGGCGGCGGTGGGCAGTACGATCTTCATAATGGTTTTCCACTTAGGCACGCCTAGTGCGTAGGCGGCTTCGCGGAGATCCTGCGGCACTACTTTCAGCATCTCTTCTGTGTTGCGGACGATGACGGGGATCATCAGCAGGATGAGGGCGAGGGTGACGGCGAAACCGGAACGATCGAAGCCGAAGATACTCATCCACACGGTGTAGATGAAGAGTGCGGCGACGATGGAGGGGACACCGGAGAGGATGTCCACCATGAAGGTAGTGACCCGGCCGAGTGCCTTGCCTTGCCCGTATTCCACCAGGTAGATGCCGATGGCGAGGCCGATGGGAACGGATACTAGGGTACACATGGCAACCTGCAGGAGGGTGCCGGCGATGGCATGTCCGACGCCTTTGTCACCGGGGGCATAGCCGAGGTCGCCGTTATTCCACCAGACAAGGCTGGCGATGGCAGGCGCTCCCTTGATAATGACAGTGGCGAGTACCCAGATGAGGGGGATGAGGGCCAGGATGAGACAGGCCCAGATAAGCACGGTGGCGACGTGGTTGGACACCTTGCGGCGGGTGGCCAGCGGTTCGAAACCGACGCTCTTTAGTGGGGTGCTGGGGTTGCGTGGGTTAGTGCAGGGAGTGAAGGAATCTTCGTCGCGAACGATGCCGTCAGCTGCTACATGTGACATTTACTTCCCCTTCCGTGCGAGCACGCCGCGGGCGATGCTGTTGACGATGAAGGTGAGGACGAAGAGCACTAGGCCGGCGGCGATGTAGGCGCCGGTGGAGAGTGGGTCTTTGAACTCAGCGGCGGACTGGGCGATCAAGGTGGCGAAGGTAGTGCCGGAGTCGAAGAGGGAGCCTGCGAAGGTACCGCCGGCGATCACCATGAAGAGTGCCATCGTCTCCCCGAGTGCGCGACCGAGGCCCAGCATAGCGCCGGAGATCAGCCCGGATTTACCGAAGGGGAGGACGGAGAGTTTGATCATCTCCCAGCGGGTGGCACCGAGGCCAAGGGCGGCTTCGATCTGCCCTTTGGGGGTTTGGTTGAAGACTTCGCGGGCGGTGGAGGTGATGATGGGAAGGATCATTATGGCCAGCACCACGGCACCGGTGAGGACTGTGCGGGCGGTGCCGAGCGGCGGGTCGCTCGGTTCGGAGCGGAGGAAGGGGATGACGGCACCGATGGTGTCGGAGATCCATTGGAAGGCGGGTCCGAGGAAGGGGCCGAGAACACCGGCTCCCCAGATACCGTAGACGATGGAGGGCACTGCTGCGAGGAGGTCCACGGTGTAGACCAGCGGGCCTTTGAGCTTGGCGGGGCAGTATTGGCTGAGGAAGAGCGAGATTCCCAGTGAGATGGGGAGGGCAAGGAGGAGCGCTACCAGCGACACCACGAGAGTGGTCCAGAAGAGGTTGGAGATACCGAACTTCATGGCGTCTGGGTCGTCGGTGGACCAGGGGCCGTTGTAGGTGAAGAAGTTGACGGTGTTGTGCTGCAGGGCGGGGATGGCGTTCCACAGGAGGAAGATGCCGATGGAGGCGATCACGACGACGATGAAGATGCCGGAGCCCTTCATCGCTCCTGCGAAGACTTTGTCCTGTGCTTGTGTGCCTCCACTCATTTGTTAGCCGCCTCTACTGTGGCCATGAGTTTCTTCTGGTAGCTGGGGGGCAACGGGATGTATCCGTGGGTGCTGACCACTTTTTGGCCTTCGGTGAGGGCACTGTGGAGGAAGGTCTGCAGGAGGCCCCGGTCTGCTGGGGAGTACCCGGCGGAGCAGAAGATCTCGTAGGTGGTGAGGAGGAAGGGGTAGGCACCCGGCTTGTTCAGCGTGTACAGGTGCTTAGTGTCGACAACGCGGTCGAAACTCTTGTCGCGGAAGCGAATGTGGTCAAGGGCGCGGCCGGCGGACTGGTCTGTCATGGCAACGGGGCCAGAGCCGAAGTCCAGGCGGGCCTTCTGCATTTTGGCAGCGTATCCGCCCTCCACATAGGTGATAGCGTACTTGTTGCCCATAACGTCCCCGGCGACACCGGCGGAGCCCTGGGCGCCGTTTCCGACCCCCTGCCAGACTTTACCGGTGGCGTGCGATTTCCAGCTCTTGGGCGCGGTGTATGTGAGGAATTTCTGCACGTTGTCGGTGGTGCCGGATTTGTCCGAGCGGAAGATGACAGAGATGTGCTCCTCAGGAAGATTCTTGCCCGGGTTGAGCTTCTGGAGGCGGGGGTCGTTCCACGTGGTGATCCCGCCGTTGAAAATGAGGGCGAGAGCGTCGGGAGTGAGGGCAAGGCCATCTACACCTGGAAGGTTGTAGGCGATGGCGACGGGGCTGATGACGAGGGGGAGGTGCCAGGCGGGATGTCCCTTGCAGCGTTTGAGAGAACGCTGGGCTTCATCCTCATCGAGGGGAGAGTCGGAGCCGCCGAAAACGACGACGCTTTCTAGGAATTTCTGGACGCCTGCGCCTGAACCTGTGGCATTGTAGGCAAGGTTGATGCCATGTTCTCGAATAAGCACGTCGGCGAACAGGTTGATGGCGTTTTGTTGCGAGGTGGCACCTTCCCCGGTCAGGGTGCCGCGCGTGTTATCCGGGTTGCCTCCGCAGGCGGTGAGCACAGCACTGGTTGTCCCGAGAGCCAGCAGTGTCATGGCAATGCGCGCTCCGGTGCGCCGGGGGCGGAAAGCAGTGTCGTCTAGCGTGTCCATACACCGTTCACGGTACCGATAGGCAAGGAACGAGCACCTCCTTGGCTGGGTAAACAATTGATGAAATAAGCCGAGGTAGAGTGCCTATCTGGCGGAGAGGAGAGAGGGATCGTCCGCATCACAGCGGTACGCCACATCGCAGCGTGCCACGGTAAACCCATTCCGCTCATACACCTTCAAGGCGGCGGCATTGTCACCCTCCACGTAGAGGATGAGCTCTGGTACCCCTCGCGCCGCCAGCCGGCGTAACGCAAGCGAAGTGAGGACGGTGCCAATACGCTTGCCCTGAATCTCCGGGTCGACGCCGACGAGGTACAGTTCCCCGGCGGTCCCGGCGGGAGTGGTGTCAGTGACACCGTGGAGCTTGGTCCACACGAAGCCTGCCACCTGTGGCTGGGAACGGTGGTAGGCAGTGTCGTCGGTGACGAGGGCGACGAAGCACTCCTCCGAGGCGAACCAAGGTTCCTCCCGATGGGAGAGGATATCGTCAACGGTCCAGCCGCTCTGCTCGGGATGCCAAGAGAAAGCAGCATTGTTGACGTGCAGCATCTCTGCATCAATGGTGTCCTGTCCAAAGCGGGCATCAGCTTCGGCCAGGGAGATGATGTCGATACCGGTGGCGAGGTCCGGCAGGTTGACGATGAGGCTGTCGGCGGGACAGCTCATCCGCAGGAGTCCCCGGGACCTCTCGAGATCAAGGCGTTCCGCCAGGTGCCGGGAGGCAGGTAGGTCCCCATGCGACCACACCATGGGACGTTGGTCGAGGGACTCGTCACCGTCCGTACTGGCGGTACTGGTGTCGGTATCGCTGGGGCTGATGCGGAGGGCAGCATCGAGAAGTGCCCGCAGAAGCTTCTCGCCCGACCCTTGGTTTCGGGCGGTGGGGTGCACAACACATTCGATGGTAGGGATCCGGCGCGCATCGACGTTCCCGTAGCCCACCAGACGCCCATCGTCGGTTACCCAGGCGTGGAGGAGGGTAGCGGAGGGATCCGCCCAAATGAGGGCAGCGGCCTGTTCTGAGAGCGGTTCAACGCCGTCGTGGGACAGGGCAGCCGCACATACGATCTCGGCTTGCGCCCGCAGTTGAGCGGGAAAATCGATCTCGCAGTGTAGTTCTGGCACAGAGTTATCCTTCGCGTGAGGTGATGTCCATAGCACTCTCCGATTTCCTGCTCGCGGAGGGTGCCACCGCTTTGTAGCCTACGTTGCGCACTGTTGTAATGAGAGACTCGTACTCCGGGCCGAGCTTGGCGCGCAGACGGCGCACATGTACATCCACGGTGCGAGTACCACCGAAGAAGTCATAGCCCCACACTTCTTGGAGGAGCTGGGCACGGCTAAAAACTCGCCCCGCATGCTGGCACAGGAATTTCAGGAGCTCGAATTCCTTGTACGCCAGGTCGAGGGAACGCCCCTTGAGGCGCGCCACGTAGGTATTTTCGTCAATAACAAGATCACCGAGTGTGATGATGCCGTCATCCAACCTTTCTTCCGCCTCCTGTAGGCGCGCGACCACCATTCTGAGGCGGGCCTCCAACTCCGCTGGACCGGTAGTGGTGAGGAGCAAGTCCGCTACTTTCCAGTCTGGGCTCAAAGCAATGAGGCCACCTTCGGTAAGCACGGGGATGACGGGCTGGTCGCAGGTGGCGGCAAGGGAGCGGCACAAGGAGCGAGTTTCTGCCAGTTCGCTACGAGCGTCCACCAACACGACGTCACGCTCTTCTTCGTCGACGAGGACGCGAAGATCTTTGGGACGCATCACCACAGTATGGGGTAGCAGTCCGAGAGCCGGCACTACGGACGCGACATCCGTCTCGTGGCTAAGCACGAGAATACGCATAGGCTCTCCCTTCAGGGCACCTGCCGGGTTGACGCATCAGCTACCGGAGCAGAACAGCCAGGGCAGGCTCATTAATTACAGCCTATTCTACCCAACCACATGGCCATAGTTGTTAGTAAGCAGAGAACCGATAGTCCACAATAGGAGTATGCGCACGTGGAAAACGACGGTGATGAAGTGTCTGGCCGGACTGGCCATCGTGGTGGTACTGCTGGGAATCGTAGAGATCGCCATCTCCTCCTCTGCGGAGAAAATGTTCGCCAACGCCATCCTCACCAACCCGCGTATCCACACCCGCCCAGAGGTGGCCATCAAATCTTTCCCCAACCTCGTCAAACTTCCTGCCGGGCGCACGGGCGGGCTTCTCGTCAACCTCAATGACGAGCCCCACGCCTCCCCCGATATCCCTCGCGCTAACGTCCAAGTGGAATACTCTAACCTGCGCTTCGACCAGCACGATCTGTTCGCCGGGCGGTTACGCGACTTCAGCTTTGGGGAAGGGACAGGACGCGTCTACATTTCCGGCAGCGCCTTGGCCGAATACTCGGGCATAAGTGACCTCCAATTCCAGGCCGCCGACAATGCCTCCCCCGCCGGCACTGGAGAGGACAAAGCACTCCTCACCGGCACCCTCCAGCTCCCCTGCGGCAGCGACGGCCCCCACCCGGTGTTGGTGGCAGTGCGCGCCCACGTCTTCTTCTGGAAGGAAGGGAAGCGACTGGAAATTGACCCAGAAAATCTGGAAAAGTTCGTCGACACGTCACAACGGCTCAAACCAGACAAGTGCTCTGTCAACGACTCTCTCACCCAACAGGTATTTAAGCGGCTCTCGTTAAGCTTACGGGTCCCCTCACTCCCCCTCGGAATCGTCCCCCAGTTGGCTTTCGCGCAAGCCGGAAACCTTGTCATTGTGGGACCAACCGCCCAGTCCCCCATCACCGGAACAGACACCGCCCGGTATCCTGGAGGTACCTCAACTCAGGCGCGGTGGGAAAACCTCACCAACTACTTCAAGTTCGCCCCACAGTAACGACGTAACTCCCCCACCCCGCGCGTCAGAAAGGATGTGACGATGGTGACGGCAATGCAGATTGTCCTCATCCTGGTCGCCCTAGCCCAGGCGGTCGGGATGATGGCCGTACTGATCTACAACTTTCGCCGCATCCCCGTAGACGCACCGGACGATGACCCTCTCGACAGCGAGACCGCCGACACCGCCCTTTTCCGCAGCGACACCCCGGTAGACGCCGAGGACAATGGAACAGTGCGCCGTTCCCTCCGTACCCGAGACAGTCGCTCCAGCCGGCACCAGCGCCGCACTAACCGACGAAACTACTAGGACTCATCACCATCATGACTGACACCACTACCCCTCGCGACGACGCACCCCTCACCGGCAACGAAGCCATCACTAAAGCGGAGGAAGTTGCCGCCGCTACCTCCGGCCTCAACATCCCCGCCCTCGAAGGCCTGCCCATTGCCGACGACACCGCCAACCTGCGCTACGGGCCGGACATTCACGAAGGCCTGCTGGCCCTCCTCCCCCTGGTGGGCGTCTGGCGGGGGGAAGGCGTTGGGAACTACCCCGAAACCACCCCCAGCGAAGAAGAAGCCAAGAACGAGCAAGGGGACTTCGCCTTTGGACAGCAGCTCATTGTCTCCCACAACGGCGAAAACTACCTGTGCTGGGATTCTCGCACCTGGCGACTGGACGGGGACGGCTCCGTCACCAACCCGGATGTGCGCGAGACCGGCTTCTGGCGCATTAGCCCCACCGATGAGATTGAGCTACTGGTGTGCACCAGCACCGGACTCTCCGAACTCTACCTGGGGAAGCCGCTGAATGAGCGGGCTTGGGAACTGACAACCGATGTGTCCCTTGCCTCCCCCACCGGCCAGGATCTGGGCCGCAGCAAACGTCTTTATGGTCTCGTCGAAGGCACAGACCTGGGATGGGTCGAAGAGCGCGAAGTGAGCAACGAGTATGTGCCACGCATGTCCGCACGTCTTCACCGTGTTGTCGGCTAGCACCAGCTGAGCGGGTTAGACGGAGAGGAGCCGGCGCTCAGGTGTCGGCTCCACATTCATTACCTGCACACCCTCCGGTAGCTGAGCCGGCAGCACATGCGTCACCACCACCACCGCTTGGTCGGGGGTGAAGATATCATCTGCCGCCAAAATTCGCTGCATCATGGCGGTCACGTCCACCGCGTCCATGTGCTCGGTAGGCTCGTCGAGGAACACCACTGAGCGCTGCGACACCAAGGCGCGTGCCAGCAGGATGCGGCGGCGTTCACCACCAGAAACCGCTTCCGCACCACCCACCAGCTGGGTGTGCACTCCCGCGGGAAGGTGCTCGAGCCACTCGCCCAAGCCCACTTTCTGGAGGGCAGCCACGGCCTCGTCCTCCGTCAGGTCACCTGTCACCACATGCAGGTTCTCCAACACCGTCGTGTCGAACAGGTGGGCATCCTCGGGGAACACCCCCACAGCGGCGCGCAGGCTGGTCTCTTCCGCTGTGGCCACATCCACACCATGGATACGGGTCGATCCGTTGAGAGCCGGAAGCAAGCCAGCCATGGTGGAGAGCAGGGTGGTTTTTCCAATACCGGAGGGGCCCACGATAACCACTCGTTGGCCGGGCTGCAGCTGCACACTGAGCGGCTCATTGAGGGGGTGTGCAGCGTCCCAGCCAGCCACCAGGTTCTCCACCTGAACTGCCGGGGTACCCGCCGGTACGTCTGCTGGCACCGAAGTTCCCTCGGTCGTGCGGGGTGGGGTGAGGAGTTCGCGGAGTCGGCGGAGCGACGCGCGCGACTGCACATACTGTTGTGCGGCAGCCGGCAACTGGTCGGAGGCTTCAAAAGCAGCGAGCGGAAGGAGCGCCATCACCAGCAGGGTGGTGGGTTGCATGGCAGTTGTCTCGGCGAAGATAACCCCCGCCCCATTCTGGGCGTAGAGGATGATGCCGATCATCAGACAGGCCAGTACAGTCAGCCAGGTGGCAACTGGCCCGATAGCCGAGGCAATCGCGTTGGGGACCGCGCTACGGTCTTCTTCCCGCAGACTGCGTTGTCCGGCACGATCAGCGGAATCGATGACTGTGTCGAGACGCCCCGCCACAGCCAGCTCGGGGGCATGGTCCATGACGGTGACGACATCCGAGTAAAGGTCGTGTTCGGCCTCCGCGCGGGCTTCCTCGGCGGCAGTGTAGGAGCGGGCAGACAGCCATGGAACCAGTACACCGGCCAGGAGGAGGGTGACGGCTAGCACGAGCCCGGCCCATGGGGAGAGGAGGAACATCCACACCACCGCAATGACATCCAGCACGAGGGCTACGCAGGCGGGAATGATGGCGCGCACGATAAGGTCTCCCACGTCATCTACATCGGAGCCGAGGCGGGCGAGGAAATCCCCCTTGCGCATCCGCAGCACCACGGTGGGGTCGCCAGCGGCGAGCCGCTGGTAGATAGTTTCGCGGGCGTTGACCAGCCCGCCCAATGCAACTTTGTGGGAGGCCAGGCGATCCAGGTAGCGGAAGAGACCGCGGGACACGCCGAGTGCGCGCACACAGGTCACCGAGACAGTAATGGCAGCGACCAATGGTTTCTGCCAGGTACGTGCAATGAGCCAGGCAGACAGGCCGGCCAGGCTGAGGGCTGCCAGGAGGGTAAGACTGCCCATGAGGACAGCGAGGGCTATCCGCCACTTATTCATGCGGAGTAGATCGAAAGCGAAGCGAAGTTCGTTCACTGGTCAACCTCCTCAGATGTGGGAGCTAGGGCAGAGACGTGTGATCTTTCTCCGCTCTCCTCAGTATCCTTGTCCAGCCGTGCGACCTGCACGACCTTGTCTGCTGCCTGGAGAAGTTTGTCCCGGTGACCGACGATGAGGATAGTGTCTCCAGTGGCGGCCCGCTCGCGGAGACGCGCAATCACGCGTGCTTCTGCCTCCCCATCAAGGTGGGCGGTGGGTTCGTCGAGGAGTAGCACGTGGCGTGTGGTATCAGCGAGAGTGCGGGTGAGAGCGAGACGCTGGCGCTGCCCGAGGCTGAGTCCGAGGCCGCCGGATCCGAGCCACGTGTCGTAGCCGTTTGGGAGCTGGTCGAGCACAAGGTCGAAGCCCGTTTGGTGGGCTGCGTCGGCGATAGCTGCCATGTCGAGTTGTTGGGACGGACCAGTGTCACTGACGCTAGTGCCGCCAGCGGTGGTGGGGACACCGAGGTTGTCGAGTACGGTGCCGGCAATGAGGGCAGCACGTTGCGGTAGCCAGCTGACGTGGTCCCACAGTTGTGCGGTGGGAATGCTGGCAACGGGGTGGCCATCAACGGTGATGTCACCTTGGACACCGGGATCTCCGGGGAGCATACCGGGCATACCAAGGATACTGAGGAAGCTCGTAGACTTGCCCACACCGTTCGCACCGGTGAGGACGGTGATCTGTCCGGGTTCAGCGGTGAAGGAGAGCTGGTAGGGGGCGCAGGCGCCGCGCGAGTCAATGGTGAGGCCGGTGACAGCGATGCGGCTGGCAGGGGTAAGAGTGCAGGCGGTATCAGTCTCTGGCTGGCGGTGGGAGAGCTCCTCGGCCAGAGCGAGGGCGGTGAAAGCGCGGTCGGCGGCATGTTGGCCATCTTCGGAGTCGTGGAATTTTGACCCGACGGTGCGGAGTGGCTTGTAGACGTCTGCCACCAGAATGAGGACGAAAATGGCGTTGAAGAGAGGAACTTGGCCGGTGTAGCCCATGAGGCGGAAGCCCAGTTCGACGGCTACGAGAGCGACGCAGAGGGTGGAGAGAAGCTCCAGTACGGCGCTGGAGAGGAACGCGATGCGCAGCGAGGCCATGCTGGCGGCGAAGTGTTCTTCTCCTACTGTGCGAACGGTCCGGGCGGGGACTTTTTCGCGGCCGAGGGAGATGAGGGTGGGAAGACCGGCTACCAAGTCGAGGAGGGTGCTGGCAAGAGTCTTCATGGAGTTGAGGTGACGGCGGGTGCGCTCTTCGGTGAGCATGCCGACCAGGATCATGAAGAGGGGAATGAGCGGAATAGTGAGGGCGATGATAATGGCGGAAAGCCGATCCGCCCAGAGGATTGCCACCCAGGTGAGGGGGCTGACGGTGGCCGCCAGCATGAGGGCGGGGATGTAACTGATGAGGTAGGCGGGGAGCCCGTCCAGCCCCGAGGTGGCGACGGTGCGGAGTTCATCTCGGTTCGCGGCCAGCACGCGCGGGTTAGTGCGGCGGGCGGCGCGAAGGAGAGCAAGGCGCAGGTCGAGGACGACACGGCCGGCTGACCGGTGGGCGAAGCGGTCTTGTACCCAACCGGTGAGGGCGCGCAGCACGATCATGCCGGCGAGGAGGCTGAGTTCCAGTGTCCACGCGCTGAGGTGGCGGGTGCTGGGGTCGGTAATAATGCCGCTGGTAATGGTAGCGATGCACCAGGCGACAACGATCATTTGGGCGGCGATAAGAACGCCGACAACTACCGAGAGAACCAGGTAACTGCGGGCGCTTCGAGAAGCTTTCCACAGTCGCGGATCAATTGGCGGTTGTCGGCGTTCTTTGTTGTTCTTCACGAACTAAAGGCTACCTAATTTTGTCTTAGGAAGCCGGCTCCAAGCCGAGTCCATCGGGGATAAGAGCCGTGGTCAGTCGCTTACGGAAGACCCAGAAGGTCCAGGCCTGGTAAGCGAGGACAATCGGCGTCATCACACCCGCGGCGATGGTCATCACCTTCAGGGTGTATTGAGTGGACGAGGAGTTGAAGATGGTCAGCGAGAAGCCACCTTCCAGAGTGCTCGGCATGAGGTACGGGTAGAGGGCACCGAACAGCAGCAAAACCACACCGGCAATGGTGAGGCACATGAGGCCAAAGGCGGCTGCTTCCTTTTCGAGCCATGCCAGGGCGACGGCGGCAATCAAGGCGAGGGCGGCAATGACGAGGGCAGCCCACGTCCAGCCCTTTCCGTGTGCCAGTTGAGTCCACAGGCCGAAGGCTGCCACCACGATGATAGTGGGGATGGCGACGTAGCGAACTGCCTTAAGAGCGGACTCGCGAACGATGCCGTCGGTCTTGAGGGCCATGAAGACGCCTCCGTGGAGGGTGAACAGGAGCAGGGTGGCCAGGCCGCCGAGCAGGCCGTAGGGGTTCAGCAGGCCCCACAGCGGGGTGAGAATGTTCTTGTTGGCGTCAATGTCGACACCCTGGACGATGTTGGCGAAGGCCACACCCCAGAGAAGCGCCGGCAGCAGGGAGCCAACGAAGAATCCGATATCCCAGGCCTTGCGCCATCCCTTGGTCTCGATCTTGCCGCGGAACTCGATGGAGACGTTGCGCCAGATGAGGGCAAGGAGGATGAGGAACAGGGCGAGATAGAAGCCGCTGAACATGGTGGCGTACCACTGCGGGAAGGAGGCGAAGAGAGCGCCACCACCGGTGAGCAGCCACACTTCGTTACCGTCCCAGTGGGGGCCGATGGTATTCAGGACAACGCGGCGCTTCTTCTCTTGCACATCGGGATTATCGTGGCGAGAGACGAAGGGGGACAGAATGCCGACACCGAAGTCGAAGCCTTCCAGCACAAAGTAGCCGAGGAAGAGGACTGCGACCAGAACAAACCAGGTGATTTGCAAACCCATGTCAGTAACCTCCTCTTAGTAGGCGAAGGAGAGCGGGGTGGGGTCCCCGTTCTCGTCTTGAGCGTGGTCGGGGTAGCCGTCCTTGTCCTCATCCTTGAATTCGGGCAAGGGTTTCTTGTCGTGCTCCAGCAGACCTTCCATGGTGTAGCGGCGCATGAGGTAGAACCAGACGACGGCGAGGATGAGGTAGACCAGGGTGAAGCCAATCACCGAGATCCACACCTCGTAGGGCTCCAGCGGCGAGACGGCTTCTGCGACCGTCAGGTGGATGCGCGGGTCACCTGAGGGGTTCGGGTGCACGATCCAGGGCTGGCGGCCCATTTCCGTCATGATCCAGCCGAGAGAGTGGCCAATGAACGGGAAGGGCAGGCAGAAGACCGCGAAGCGACCGAAGTGCTTGCTGGTCGGGATCTTCCCCTTGCGGGTGACGACCAGGCCCACGATGGCGAGAATGGCGCTGAGGAGGCCCATCGCGATCATGAGGCGGAAGGTCCAGTAGGTGACGAGGAGGTTCGGGCGGTAATTACCGGGACCGTAGATGTCTTCGTACTGCTTCTGAAGGTTTTCTACACCTTCCACCTTGACGCCGGTCGGCTTCCATTCGAGAAGCAGGGACAGTACGTGCGGGGCACCAAGGACTTCCTTGGCATTGTCACACTTGTTGTCCGGGGCTGAGGTGATGACGGAGAAGTTCGGGTCCATCTCGGTCTTGCAGACCAGCTCGGCGGCAGCGCCCTTCATCGGCTGATCGCTGAAGACCCACTGCATCTGCACGTGGCCAGTGACCATAACGAGCAGGCCGGAGATGATCATCACCAGGAGGCCGAGGCGGAAGACCGGACGGAAGACGTTTTCAGCATCGTCCACAGTGTGCTCGCCGATATCTTCCTTCTCGAATTCAGCCGGCAGGGTGCGGTTGCGCACGATGCGGGACATCCACCAGCCGGCGATGCCGGCGATGAACGTGGCGGAGAGGAGGAAAGAGGCGGAGATGACGTGGCTGAAGGCCAGCAGACTGGCGGGGTTGCCGAGCAAGGCACCAAAGTCAACGAGTTCTGCACGGCCCGTTTCTGGATTGAACTTGGCACCGACGGGGTGCTGCATGAATCCGTTAGCGGTGATGATCCAGAAGGCGGAGATGTTGGTTGCTAGTGCGAAGGCCCAGGCAGATGCGAGGTGGGCCTTGCGGGGCAGACGGCCCCAGCCGAAGATCCAGAGCCCGAGGAAGGTGGACTCGAGGAAGAAGGCCATGAGGCCTTCGAAGGCGAGCGGTGCGCCGAATACGTCACCGACGTAGGCGGAGTATCCGGACCAGTTCATACCGAACTGGAACTCCTGCACGATGCCGGTTGCGACACCGAGGGCAAAGTTGATGATCATCAACTTGCCAAAGAACTTGGTAGCGCGGTACCACCCCTCCTTCTTCGTACCCATCCACATGGACTGCATGATGGCAACGAGGACCGTGAGGCCCAGCGTCAATGGCACGAAGATGAAGTGATAGACCGTGGTGATCCCGAATTGCCACCGGGAAAGGTCTAATACATCCATTGAAGCGACTCCGTTTGCTAGGCGTTTAAGCCATTGCGGCGATCCCGAAACATTTCGGGCCTAGGCTAAACTTAACAGGCCTGCCAGCTGAAATGAACCTGAATGCGACAGACTGTCTCATTATTTGTCATTAAGTGTTCGTTTTGAAACGGATTTCTTTTTCCGAATCGCTGTAGCACTTTCGTGACCGGCATTTATAGTGGCGTACGTCACAATTGATAACTCAGGCTAATCGTATTTTTTGACACTATTACAGACGGAATGCTTTACCCCCAAACGGGGGTGCTCCTGTTTTTATCCCGGATTTATCCTGAATTCCTTGGCTTTTGGCGGTGCACAATACGCCCTCCTGACACACACCGACAGTCTCGCTACACTTTCCCTATGACTACCAGCTACCAGTTCCCCCACGCGGTTTCTGCCCCCGCTCCCGCACAGAACCCAACCTGGCACTGCAGAGACCCCTTCACCGAGCAACGCGCCGCCCAACACAACGGTGCCCTTGTCGACTTCCGTCACCTCGCCGTTCTCAGCATCAGCGGAGAAGACTCCCCCAGCTGGCTACACTCCCTCCTCTCTCAAAAAGTCCTCGACATGCCCGCCGACTCCACCACTCGCAGTGAATTGCGCCGCGCGCACGTCCTCGACGCCCACGGACACATCCTTGAAGAATGCTGGGTAGCTCGCACCAGTGACGGTTACCTCCTCGCCACCCCCCGCAGCCACCAACACAGCCTCCTCGACTACCTCACCAGTATGGTGTTCTGGTCGCGCGTCTCCGTCACTGCCACCGACCACACCGTCGCCGCCATCCTCGGCCCCTTCACAGCAGAACACACAACAGAGGCTACGGACACTGCGGACACAACAGAGAACTTCCCCGCAACACCCCGTCCTCCCCTCTCCACACCAGTTGCCGAGATTATCGACCACAACCACCTTGTGGCAGCGGGCGGCTCTCCCCGCGGACTCCCCCTCACGCTGCTCTTCATCCCTCCCACCGCGGACCTTCCGCAGACAATTGACGCACTATTGGCCACTGGGCTCACTGCCACCGGCAGCTGGACCTGGGATGCGCTCCGCTGCGCCGCCGGACTGCCAGAAATCACCACTGATGTGGATGAGCGTTCCCTCCCCCACGAATATGACTCCGTCGGCGATCCGGCCACCGGTGCCGCTGCCTCCGTCACCAAAGGGTGCTACCGCGGGCAAGAAACTGTCGCCAAGATCCACAATGTGGGCCTTCCACCCCGACGCCAGGTGGTCCTCCTCCTCGATGGGTCCTCCGAACTACGCCCAACCCCCGGCACAGCCCTCTACGCAGATCCCGAGCAGAAGAAGGTTACCGGGCGCATTGGCACGGTGGTGGATCACTGGGAATACGGCCCCATGGCGTTGGCACTTGTCCGCCGCACGGTGGACGACACCACTGAGCTCACCTGGAAAACAGATGAAGGCGCAGGTAGTGCCGCAATCGTCGGCGAGCTTTCGGTTCATCCCGTCGAGCACCGCGCAGGCCGAGACGCGGTAAAAAACTTCCGATCTTCGGCACGGAATAGGAACTTGTAACGCGAAAAAGGAATTTTGGAGGGAAAACCGGTATCCTAGTTGCCAGGAACATACTTAAAGCATTCGGTGACTCACATCAGTGAGAGCCATCCACATTTCAAGGGGGTCAGGCCATGGGCCGCGGCCGTGCCAAGGCGAAGCAGGCAAAAGTTGCTCGCCAGTTGAAGTACAACTCTCCTGAGACAGATTTTGAAAGCCTTCAGCGTGAGCTGTCAGGCTCCTCTGGGGATGACGATCGCTACGTCGATAAGTGGGCGGACGAGTACGACGACGATACCGATGACGGTGACGACGATCAGTACAAGAAATACGCAGATTGGCAGTGACCAGCCCACGCGCTGAATGTTTTTCCACTCCATCCTTCTTCGGTGATGAGTAGCCTCACCATAACCTCACTTCCTTAGACCGATGACGGTACCCCCTACCCTTTGTCAGCGGCACACCCGCTCCCTCCTACTCCTACAGACCACAACAAAGGAGCTCCGCCCTTACAGACGGAGCTCCTTCACGTTTGTTTCTCGCACGGTTACCGGCGGTTCCTAGGAGTGCTCGCCGCAGTCCAACCGAACCCGTCACACTCCTCGATGACAAGTAGCCGGCGGCAAGTACACCTAGAAACGCGGATGGTTACCGCGCAGAGTGGCGCGCGGCGCACTGGCATCCTCAGCCACACGGACCTCGCCCAGCACCCACGAATCAATATGGCGGGCAGTCAGCACGGCCATTGCCCTGTCCACATCCTCCGGCGCCACCACAGCAACCATGCCCACACCCATATTAAAGGTCTGCTCCATGTCTGCGCGCTCCACCCGGCCTTCCTTCTGGATGACACGGAATACCGCACCCGGGTTCCAGGTGGCGCGGTCCAGATCGACAGTGAGGCCATCCGGGATGACGCGCGCCAGGTTACCGGCCAGACCGCCTCCAGTGACGTGGCAGAACGTGTGAACCTGAGCTTCCGCCATCACCGCCAGGCAGTCCTTGGCATAAATGTGGGTGGGCTCCAACAGCTCTTCACCCACCGTACGGCCAAACTCTTCAACCTGGGCGTCCAGGGGCAGGCCGGCCATATCCAGCAGCACCTTGCGGGCCAGCGAGTAGCCATTCGAGTGCAGACCCGAGGACGCCATGGCGATGCAGACGTCGCCGGCCTTTACCCGCTCCGGCCCCAGCACGTCAGCGGCTTCCACCACACCCACGCCAGTAGCCGCGAGGTCGAACTCATCGGGAGCCATCAGGCCGGGATGCTCGGCGGTTTCCCCACCCAGCAGGGCGCAGCCGCACCGCACACAGCCTTCAGCAATACCCTCTACCAGCTTGGCGACCTTCTCCGGCACCACATGGCCAATGGAGATGTAGTCCTGTAGGAAGAGTGGTTCCGCACCGCACACCACCAGATCGTCCACGACCATGGCGACAAGGTCAAGACCCACCGTGTGGTAGATCTCCATCTGGCGGGCAATATCAATCTTGGTACCAACACCATCAGAGGAAGCTGCCAGCAGCGGCTCCTTGTAGTGGGTGCCGAGAGCGAAAAGGCCGGCAAAGCCGCCTAGCCCGCCGCGTACCTCGGGCCGGGTGGCTTTCTTGGCGAGCGGCGCGAAAAGTTCAACGGCTTTATCGCCTGCTTCAATATCGACACCGGCTTGGGCGTAGGACATCCCTTGCGACTGGGGGTTTTCCACACTCATGAGACACTCACTTCTTTACTGCGGGGTGTTGGTGATCTGTTCTTCAGCTTCTACCAGGTCCAGCAGATCGTCTGGCACCTCGGTGTCGGAAGCCACCACGCAGTTGGCACCCTTCATGTGCAGAAGGGGCTTCACCAGTGGATTTTCCGGGGGAAGTTTAATGGGGTACTGGCCATCAAAGCAGGCACAGCACATTTCGTTGGCCGGCTGGCAGGTGGAGTTCACCATCGCCTCCTGGGAAACGAATCCCAGCGAGTCGGCACCGATCGCCCGCCGCACGCCTTCCAGCATGTCATCGGCATCATCGACACCGTTAGCAATAAGCTCTGCCGGGGAGGCGAAGTCGATGCCATAGAAGCAGGGCCACTTCACCGGCGGGGAGGCAATACGGACATGGACCTCCGCGGCACCAGCTTCACGCAGCATACTCACCAGGGCACGCTGGGTATTACCGCGCACAATGGAATCATCCACGACCACCAGTCGCTTTCCGCGGATCACTTCGCGCAGCGGGTTGAGCTTCAGGCGGATGCCCAGCTGACGGATGGTCTGGGAGGGCTGAATGAAGGTGCGACCAACATAGGAATTCTTAGTGAGGCCCTGGGCGAAGGGAATACCAGATTCTTGCGCATACCCCACCGCGGCGGGGGTACCGGACTCGGGAACCGGGATGACAAGATCGCCATCGCAGGGGTGCTCGCGGGCGAGACTGCGGCCGATCTCCACCCGAGCCGCGTTGACCGAGCGACCGTTCAGGAAGGAGTCAGGGCGGGCCAGGTAGACGTGTTCGAAAACGCAGCGGGCATGGCGCGGCTCGGCAAAGCGGCGCGAGTGCACGCCGGTGGCATTGATAGTGACAAACTCGCCTGGTTCAATATCACGCACGTAAGAGGCACCCACGATATCGAGGGCACAGGTTTCGGAGGCGACTACCCAGCCACGGTCCAGCCTACCGAGGCTGAGAGGACGCACCCCGTATGGGTCGCGTGCAGCGTAGATGGTGTCGGTGTCGCACATGACGAAGCAGAAAGCACCCTCGACCTTGGGGAGAAGATGCAAGGCTGCTTCTTCCAGCCCCCCGTTGACTGCGGTGTGGGCCAGTAGTGAGGCCACCACGTCGGTATCGGAGGCACAACCGGCCAGTTCGTTTTCCGGCATGATGCCGAGTTGAACGGCTCGCCGCTTGAGGGCGGTGGTGTTGACGAGATTGCCGTTGTGGGCCAGCGCCACTCCGGTGTCTTCGCCGATGGACCGAAACATCGGCTGGGCGTTCTCCCAAGTGGTGGCGCCGGTAGTGGAGTAACGGGTATGGCCGATGGCAACGTTGCCACGCATGGCCTGGAGAGTTTGCTCGTCGAAGACCTGGTTTACTAGACCCAAGTCTTTAAAGACGATTGTTTGGTGGCCGTCACCGACGGCGATACCGGCAGCTTCCTGACCACGGTGCTGCAGTGCAAACAGGCCGTAGAAGGTCAGCTTTGCGACATCTTCCTCGGGAGCCCAGACTGCGAAGACGCCACATTCCTCGCGGGGCTTCTGCTCTCCTAGGTCGTCCAAAGGGCTGGTCATGGTACTCATCGTACCTTTCTTGGTAGTCGTCTCGTTAGTTAGTTCGCTGGCACTATGGGCAGCCAGTGGGCGATCTCCCCGGCGCGACTTCCGGAGGCGCTCAGTCGGGGTGGGGCAACGTCCGCCCACCGTTCCTGGCCGGTAACGAGGCGCAGCCAGGTGTGGGGGTCGGTTTGCACCACATTGGGTGGGGTACCGCGGGTGTGCCGCGGCCCTTCCACGCATTGCACCGCGACGAAAGGCGGGATACGGACTTCCACACTCTGGCCGGGAGCTAGCTCGGCGAGAGTACGGGCGGATCCGCGCACCGCCTCGGCTATCGTGCTGTAACGGGGGTCGGTACGTGGAGGCACAGCCGCGCCGTCATCCTCGATCCAGGACAGGATACTGAGGATGACGGCGCGCAAGTCCGTCGGGGACGGTGCAGTGCGGGGCACGCTACGGGTTAGGCGCGCGCGAACAGGGCGGGGAGGGTGCCCTCCCAGGCCTGGCGCAGGTCTTCCAACTTCTCTGCGAACTGGCCCTGGACGGTAACGGTGGCGGATTCTTCCACCACGCCGATGCGGGTACAGGGCAGACCGTACTTCTCCACCTGGGCAGTGAAGGCAGCTTCCTGGTCGCGCGGGACGGCGACGAGGATACGGCCTGCGGATTCGGAGAACAGCTGGACGAACGGGTCGGAACCCTCCGGCAGGGTGATGGTGACACCGACGTTGCCGCTGAGTGCCGACTCGACGACGGCCTGCGCGAGGCCGCCTTCGGAGAGGTCGTGGGCGGCGGAGACGGTGCCAGCCTTAGCGGCTTCCACCATGAACTCGGCGAGCTTCTTCTCGTGGGCGAGATCGACCTGCGGCGGCACTCCACCGAGGTGCTGGTGCACGGTCTTTGCCCAGATGGAGCCGTCGAATTCATCCTTGGTTTCGCCCAGCAGGAAGATGCTTTCCATGGGGGCGGAGCCGAAGGCGGTACAGATGGCGTCGTCAACATTGTCGATGACACCCAGCACGCCGGCCAGCGGGGTCGGCAGGATGGAGGTGTCGCCGGTCTTGTTGTAGAAGGAAACGTTGCCACCGGTGACGGGGACGGAGCAGTAGGCGCAAGCGTCGGCGAGGCCGTGTACGGCTTCCTTGAACTGCCACATGATGGCGGGTTCTTCGGGGTTGCCGAAGTTGAGGCAGTTGGTGACGGCGACGGGGCGGGCACCAGTGGCGGCGACGTTGCGGTATGCCTCGGCGAAGGCCAGCTGCGCGCCAGCGTAGGGGTCCAGGTAGGTGTAGCGACCGGAGGCGTCGGTGGCCAGGGCGATGCCGCGGCCGGTGTTTTCGTCGATGCGGAGCACGCCAGCGTCGGCGTTTTCTGCCTCGATGGTGTTACCACGCACATAGCGGTCGTACTGTTCCACCACGAAGCGACGCGAGCAGAGGTCCTCGCAGGCCAGCATCTGGTAGAGGGTGTCGCGTAGTTCCTCAGCGCCCGCGGGGCGGGCGAGGTGGGCGGTGGTGTCGGTCTTGAGGGAGTCCTGCCACTCGGGGTATTCGATCGGGCGGTTGTAGACCGGACCTTCGTGGGCGATGGTGTGGGCGACGGCGTCGACCACTGTTTCGCCGTACCAGTCGATGACAAGGTGGTCACCGTCGGTCACTTCACCGATGACGGTGGCTTGGACGTCCCACTTCTTGCAGATGTCCATGAAGGCATCGACGTTTGCGGGGGTGACGACGGCACACATGCGTTCCTGGGATTCGGAGGAGAGCACCTCTGCTGGGGTCATACCCTTGGCACGCATGGGAACCTTGTCGAGGTCCACATGCATACCGCCGTCACCGGCGGCAGCGAGCTCGGAGGTGGCGCAGGAGAGGCCGGCGCCGCCCAGGTCCTGGATACCGACAACCACACCGGCGTGGTAGAGGTCGAGGCAGCATTCGATGAGGACCTTCTCGGCGAAGGGATCGCCCACCTGTACCGACGGGAGCTTCTTGTGCGGCTTAGCGCCGGTCTCGTCGGGGGTGTCGTCGAAGGTTTCGGAGGCCAGTACCGAGACGCCGCCGATACCGTCGAGGCCGGTGGAGGATCCGAAGAGGATGACCTTGTTGCCCTTGCCGGAGGCAAAGGCAAGGTGTAGATCGTCTACTCGCATGGTGCCCACACAGAGGGCGTTGACGAGCGGGTTACCGGCGTAGGTGTCGTCGAAGACAGTTTCGCCGCCGATGTTGGGGAGGCCCAGGCAATTGCCGTAGCCGCCCACGCCGGCCACCACGCCGGGGAGGACACGCTTAGTGTCGGTGGCGTCAGAGGGGCCGAAGCGGAGCTGGTCCATGACGGCAACCGGGCGGGCACCCATGGCCATGATGTCGCGGACGATACCGCCGACACCGGTGGCGGCACCCTGGTAGGGCTCCACGTAGGAGGGGTGGTTGTGGGATTCGACCTTAAAGGTGACGGCCCAGTCGTCGCCGATGGAGACGACGCCAGCGTTTTCGCCGATACCGGCGAGAAGGTTCTGGCGCATCTCGTCGGTCATGGTTTCACCGAAGTAGCCCAGGTGTACCTTGGAGGACTTGTAGGAGCAGTGCTCGGACCACATGATGGAGTACATGGCGAGTTCTGCGTCGGTGGGGCGACGGCCGAGGATTTCGCGGATGCGCAGGTACTCGTCTTCTTTGAGGCCGAGTTCCTTCCAGGGCTGTTCCAGGTCGGGGGTGACTGCCGCGTAGGCAACGGTATCAAGCTGCTGTTCAGACATCTCTCATCAATCCTTTCCGGTGGGGACGCTAGACCGAAAGGACGGCGTCGAGGGCGGACTTAAACATGATGAGGCCGTCCGTGGTGGGGCCGGTCATCGTGTCGATGGCGTGCTCGGGGTGCGGCATGAGGCCGACGACGCGACCATTCTCGGAGCACACACCGGCGATGTCGTTGGCGGAGCCGTTGAGGGTTTCGTCGGCGTAGCGGAAGACCACGCGGCCTTCCTCCTCCAGCATCTTCAGGGTGTCGGGTTCGGCGACGTAGCGGCCTTCTCCGGACTTCAGGATGACGGTCATAATGTCGCCCTGGTTGAAACGGCTGGTCCAGGCGGTTTCGGCATTGCACACTTTGAGGGGCTGCACGCGGCAGATGAAGCGGCGGTCCTGGTTGCGGGTGAGGGCACCGGGCAGTAGACCAGATTCGGTGAGAATCTGGAAGCCGTTGCAGATACCCAGGACGGGCATACCTTTCTTGGCGGCTTCAACCACTTCCCGCATGACGGGGGCGTGGGAGGCGATGGCGCCACAGCGCAGGTAGTCGCCGTAGGAGAAGCCTCCGGGGACGACTACTGCTTCAACGTTCTTGAGGTCGGAGTCGGCGTGCCACAGGGACACAGCTTCAGCTCCGGCGTACTCCACGGCACGGGCAGCATCGACATCGTCGAGGGTGCCCGGGAAAGTAATTACACCAACTCGGGTCGCCATAGGTTATTCCGCCTCGTTCTCCACGCGACGGACGACGTACTCTTCAATCACCGTGTTGGTGAGCAGGCTCTCGGCAATCTCCTCGAGCTGAGCGTCGGTGACACTATCGGCCACTTCCAGCTCAAAGTGCTTGCCCTGGCGAACATCGTCAAAGCCTTCGTATCCCAGGCGCTTAATTGCACCCAAAATGGCTTTACCCTGGGGGTCCAGGATTACCGGCTTGATCGTCACATCGACTACTACGCGAGCCACGCTCTTCTCCTCTTACATGGGCGTCACGGTGGAACCTTGAAAAATACAAGGATTTCACCCACAGTCTACCTTGCAGGAGCTCGTTTCTATAATGCTCAGAGGCCTGTTTGTGAGAGCATCCAGGCCAGCTCAAAGGCCGTCTGCTGCCATCGCGCATAGCGCCCGGAGACGCCACCGTGTCCCGCATTCATTTCTGTCTTTAAGAGAATTTCTTGTTTGGTGACGGAGCCCGCTACCGCCCGCAGTCGTGCCACCCATTTGGCGGGTTCTACGTACAGCACGCGAGTGTCGTTGAGGCTGGTGGTGGCGAGAATCGCCGGATACTGCTGGGCGGTGACGTTCTCGTAGGGGGAATAGCTGGCCATCAGGTCGTAGATAGCGGGGTCGTGCAGTGGATCTCCCCACTCATCCCACTCGATGACGGTGAGCGGTAGCTCCGGCATCAACATGCTGGTGAGAGGGTCAACGAAGGGGACATCTGCTTCGATGGCGACAAAACGATCTGGCGCCATATTCGCGACGGCACCCATTAACAAGCCACCAGCGGATCCACCATTGGCCACCATCTGCTGGGGCGTGGTGTAGCCCTTCGCAATGAGGTGATCCGCGCAGGCGATGAAGTCAGTAAAGGTGTTGACTTTCTTATCCAGTTTGCCGTCGTCATACCAGCGCCGCCCCATTTCTCCCCCACCGCGCACATGGGCGATGGCCAAGGCCATCCCGCGGTCCAGGTAGCTGAGGCGCGACACCGAGAACCCCGGGTCTCGGGAATCCTCATAGGAGCCATATCCGTAGAGCAGCAGCGGGGCTGGTGCGGGATGGTACGGATCCGTACCGTGCGTGCCCTTCTTGGAGATCAGCGAAATGGGGATCCGCTCACCATCAGAAGCAGTGGCCCACAGTCGTTTTTGCTCATACTGAGAAGCGTCATATCCTCCCTGTACTTCTGCCTGCTTGCGGATAATGAGGGCACCATCGGCAAGCCGATAATCGGCTACCGTCGGCGGAGTGATGAAGGAGCCATAGGAGAGGCGCAGCAGTGGGGCTGCCGGCTCCGGGTTGGCATGGATACCGATGTTGGGAAGTTCCTCCCCCACCTCGATATCCTGCATTTCCCTGCAGAGGTCGAGCAGGCTCGTCTGACTGCTCGTCTCCTTGGTGCGATCAAAGAAGATGAGGCCGAGGCGCGGCAGCGCGTCCCTACGGTAGGAGACTGCCAGGTAGCCTGTGAAGGCGTCCACGTCCTCAATGCGCACGGCATCATCATGGGGAAGAAGCTGCGGCAGGTCGTTGAGGGACGCCAGCTCACTCAGCTGCCAGGTGTCGGAGAGGGCCACGCAGGAGTTTGGACCGCTGGCATTATGGACCACTACAAAACCGTCTCGTGCGGGCTGGGTGTCGGTGGCAGGAAGAGTGAAGTGGTCCAGCCCATACTCCACTCCTTCTTCTCGTGGGCGCACACACTGGAAGTCGCCGGCAGGGGTGGCAGCGTCAAGGAACCACAGTTCAGTGGTAATCTTCGAGGAGACTGCAATGGTGAAGTACTGTTCGTCGCGGGTAAAGCCCATTCCCACCCAGTAGCGTTCATCCGGCTCGTGGAAGATCCGCACATCCTCGGCCGGGTCAGTACCGCGCCTGTGACGCCACACCGAATCAGGCCGCCAGGCCTCGTCGACGCGCTGGTAGAAGAGGTAGGTGCCGTCATTCGACCACTCTGCTCCGGGGGCAATATTGGTGATGACCTCGGGGAGATGCTCACCCGTCACCAAATCGCGCAGGTAGAGGTTGTACCGTTCGTCGCCCACCGTATCGGTCAGGTAAGCAAGATAGCGTCCATCCAAAGTGACGCTGGCACCTCCCAGGGCGAAAAAGTCGGTGCCCTCCGCCAACTCATTACAGTCGAGGAGGACTTCTTCTCCCTCCACTGGCTGGCCTGGGGTGAGCTGTGGAGGCTCCCACGCATCGGAGGTATCGACGGGACCCGCTGGGAGACGGCACACCACACTGTAGGCCTTGCCCTCCTGGGTGCGGGCGTAGTGCCACCAGCCTTTGTGCCGAGTGGGAACCGACAGATCAGTCTCCTTGATACGCCCCCGAATTTCTTGGAAGATCTTTTCCTGCAAGGGTTTCAGGTGAGCAGTCTGCTGTTCGGTATAGGCGTTTTCCGCCTCCAGATAGCGGATTGTCTCGGGGTTATCCTTGTCCCGCAACCATTCGTAATCGTCGACGAAGCGACGACCATGCACCTCCCGTACCTGAGGATGTCGGGCAGCGCGAGGAGGGGTTAGCGAGGCGGTGAGAGTTTGAGGAGTGCTCACAGTGGTCTTTCAAGGAGGATGAGTGCACGCCAGCCGGCCCGTCCCGCATGGGGCAGACCGGCTGGGAGGCTAGGCGGAGCGTCCAATGACACTCCGCACTTGTGGAAAATGGAAGGGTACCAACGACTTAGAAGGCGCTACCAGGCCAATCAGCGAAGCTCTTGCCGGAAATCTTCTCGTAGGCTTCGATATAACGGGCGCGGGTAGCGGCAATGACGTCCTCCGGCAGTGCTGGGGGCTGAGTATCGCTGGCCCGATGCCATCCGGAAGCGGGGCTAGTCAGCCAGTCACGCACATACTGCTTGTCGAAACTCGGCTGCACCTGGCCTTCTTGGTAGCTCTCTGCGGGCCAGTAGCGTGACGAGTCCGGGGTGAGTACCTCGTCACCAATAACTAGTGTGCCGTCCTTATCATGGCCGAACTCGAACTTGGTATCGGCCAGGATAATGCCGCGCTCCTTGGCAGCTGTGGCGGCCTGGGTGTAGATCTGCAGGGTGGCGTCCTTGAGCTGTTCAGCCAGCTCCTCTCCCACCATGCCGGCTACCTGCTCCAGGGTGACGTTTTCGTCATGCTGGCCCAGCTCTGCCTTGGCGGCAGGGGTGAAGATGGGGGCGGGCAGCTGGCTAGACTCCACGAGTCCGGCGGGCAGCGGCACACCACACACATGCTGCGTGGCGTTGTAGTCGATAAGGCCAGAGCCCGTCAGATAGCCACGTGCCACACATTCCACGGGCACCATGTCCAGTTTCTTGCAGACCATAGCGCGGCCGAGCACCTCTTCGGGGATGCGCTCATCTTCCGGGCCACCGGCCAGGTGGTTGGGAAAGTCGAGCATGTCGAAGAAGTGGAAGCTCATGGCGGTGAGCACCCGACCCTTATCGGGAACTGGAGTGCTGAGGATCCAGTCGTAGGCGGAGATGCGGTCGGTGGCGACCATCAGCAGAGTGTCGCTATCGATTTCGTAGAGCTCGCGGACTTTACCTGCGGAAAGATGCTTGTAATCGGAAAGTTGAGGACGCATAGTGTCAGCCTAGTCTTCGGGATACGGGGGCAGAAAGGGGTTAGAGGATCTCGCCAGGTTGGTAGGTGGCTTCCGTGGGGAAGCGGCTCACCCACGCGTCAACCTTGGCGATAACACGCTGCACCTGGCTGGGGGCAGCACCAATGAAGGATTCTTTGTCTTCCAAAGTTTCTTCCAGCTCTTCTTTGGTGAGCGGGATGCGCTCATCGTCAGCAAGGCGGTCCAGCAGGTCCTGGTCGCCGCCGTTCTCACGCATGTTCAGGGCAACCGCCACTGCGTTTTCCTTAATGGCTTCGTGGGCTTGTTCGCGTCCCACACCTCGGCGCACACACGCCATGAGCACCTTGGTAGTTGCCAAGAAGGGCAGGTAGCGCTGCAGTTCATTATTGATGACGGCAGGGTAGGCGCCGAACTCTTGCAGCACGGTGAGGAAGGTCTCGAACATGCCATCCAGCGCGAAGAAGGCGTCCGGGAGGGCAACACGGCGGATGACGGAGCAGGACACGTCACCCTCGTTCCACTGATTGCCAGCCATGTCGGCGACCATCACCGAGTAGCCACGGAGAATTACCTGAAAACCGCAAACACGCTCACAGGAACGGGCATTCATCTTGTGCGGCATGGCCGAGGAACCCACTTGGCCGGGCTTGAAGCCTTCGGTGACGAGCTCCTGTCCCGCCATGAGACGGATGGTGGTGGCCAGGCTGGAGGGAGCGGAACCCAGCTGGACGAGCGCACTGAGCACGTCGTAGTCCAGGGAACGGGGGTAGATCTGGCCTACCGAGTCGAGTACCTGGGAGAAGCCCAAATGAGCGGCAATGCCCATTTCCAAGTCGCGCAGCTTAGCCTCATTGCCGTCTAGCAGGTCAAGCATATCCTGGCTGGTACCCATGGGACCCTTGATGCCGCGCAGCGGGAAAGTCTCAATGAGGTGATCGACGCGTTCGATGGCGACGAGCATTTCGTCCGCTGCCGAAGCAAAACGCTTGCCGAGGGTGGTTGCCTGGGCTGCCACATTGTGGCTGCGGCCCGTCATGACAACATCACTGTAGGTGGTGGCCATTTCTGCGAGCTGGGTGACCACTGCGATAGCACGGCCCCGCAGCAGCTCAAGGGAACGCTTGATCTGCAGCTGTTCCACATTTTCGGTGAGGTCGCGGCTCGTCATGCCCTTATGGATTTGTTCGAACCCTGCCAAGTCACAGAACTCTTCGATGCGGGCTTTCACATCGTGGCGGGTGACGGCTTCGCGGCGGGCGATGGAGCCCAGGTCCACCCGGTTCTTGACGGATTCGTAGGCGGTGAGGGCTTCCTCGGCGACCTGGGGATCGCCGACACCCAGTTCAGTTTGGGCGCGCAGCACGGCTATCCAGAGCTCGCGCTCCATGATGATCTTGTGTTCGGCGCTCCACAGCTCCACCATTTCGGGGGAGGCGTAGCGATTGGCTAGGACATTCGCGATTCGCGGCTTCTGCTTCTTTTCCACGGTTTCTATTATGCCTGCTGTGGGCGAAAATACAGAGTCCTCGGGATGGTTCAGCACTCGCTACTCACAGATGCATCGTGGCGCCGATGCACAGAGCACCGACGCCACGACAACGTACTAAGAAACCGTCTAGAGCTTCTTCATTTCGCGGGCCACCTTCATCCCGCGAGACGGGTAGTTGGTGATGATGCCATCGGCACCCGCCTTGATCTGATTGCGCATAGCCTCTTCTGAATCCACCGTGTAGGGCACAACTTTCAAGCCGGCCTTGTGCGCACGGGTACAGAATGCGGCGTTGGCATAGAGATCATTGGCACTGCCGTAGTCGGGGCTCAACACTTGCGCATTCAGCTGCTTGGCGGCCTTGATGATGTCACCGCCGACCTCGAGGTAGCTCACCGGGCCACTCATCGGGGTAAAAGGCACCCAGTGGATGCGCCCGAAGAGCATGACGGTGGGCACGCTGGGAGCATACTTGCGCACCATAGCAAGCGTCCGCCAGTCGAAGGATTGCAGCATGACACGGTTCAACACCTTGTGCCGGCGGGCCGTATCGACAATGGTCTTCATGGTCCGGTAGGCCTTGGCATCGCTTTCCTTAACGGGCACAACCTTGGTCTCGATGTTGAAGTACACCGGGTAGGTGGCCTTCTTGTTCACCATGGTGAACAGCTCGTCCAAAGTGTAGATGGTGGCACCGGGCACCCGGTGGAGGGTGTCCTTGTACTCTTCCTGGAACTTATCGCAGCGGACGGTGCGGAGCTGCTGGAATGTCAACTCGGTGATGAACTTTCCCACATAGGGGTAGGCGGGATCATTCGGGAAGGCAGGGGCGGTATCCCGGCACTTCTTTTTCTGAATGGTCATGTCGTGCCAAATCATCGGCTTGCCGTCCTTGGAGAGAGAAATATCCAGCTCCAAGGTAGTGACGCCCAAGGTGAGGGCGTGTTCGTAGGCGGCGAGAGAACTTTCGGTGGTCTCCGCCTTGCCACCACGGTGAGCCTGCAGATCGAACCCTTGGGGGAGGTGACGTGCCGGGTTGGGGGTAGCCATCGCGGGTGCCACAGATGCCGGAATCATGGCAGCTGCGCAGAGGACAGCAAGAAATGCTTTCTTCATGCGGTTACTCGTTTCCATCTGGAGGTAAGCCCCAGGAGCAGCCCGTAACGGGGCTAGTCCTTTTTGGTGGCTTCCTTCAGCTCCTTCTTTACGGTGAAGGACTTGGGGAGCGGCATGCCCTTATCTTCCATGACCTTGCGAAGCATGGTCGGGTAGTCGGTGATAATACCGTCAACACCGGCCTCGATCTGCTGCGCGAGGATATCCTTGTTGTTGATCGTCCACGGGACGACTCGGAAGCCATCCTGGTGGGCAGCCTGCACGAACTCCTTGTCCGCAACAAGCTTGTATTCCCGCTGGCCTGGGAGAAGACCATAGGGGTTGGTGTAGCCGGGAGACAGTACCTGCACACCCAGCTTCTTAGCGGCTTTGAGGATGTCACCGTTGACGTCCTCGTAGCGCACGTCACCGGTCCAGGGGGATCCCTTCATCCAGGTGGTTTCATCCCACAGCATCACCAGCGGGATGTTCGGGGCAGCAGCCTTCACCAGTGGGAAGGTCCGCCAGTCGAAGGACTGAATCATGACGTGGTCTTGCACGCCGGCGTCCTCCACCGCCGAAAGAATGGCGTTAACGAAGACGGAGGGTTCTGCAGACCAGTCACGGTGGTCGCCTTCCACCTTGGTTTCGATGTTGTAGTAGATATCCTTGGTGGCGCCGTACTTCTTCGCAAGGGCAAAGACATCCTTCAACTGCAGCATGCGGTTACCCTCAGCCACCTGTTGGGCGGGGAACTTGGCAAGCTTCTTGTCGCAGCGGAGGGTTTGCAGCTGTGCCCAGGTGAGCTGGTGGAGCAGCTTACCCACGTAGGGGTAGAAGTGGTCTCCGGGGGTGGCGGGGGCGGTGTCGCTGCACTTCTCGGCCTGTACCTCAGGATCGTGCCAGACGACGGGCACCCCATCCTTGGACATCACGATGTCGAATTCGAGAGTAGTGACACCCAGCTCCAGCGCATGACGGAAGGCCTGTGCGGATTCTTCGGTGTTCTCTCCTCGGCCACCGCGGTGGGCCTGCAGGTCGAAGCCGTCCGGGAGCCCCTTTACGTGGTTGGCAGCGGTAGTAGTGGTGGAGGTCACGGTCGCCGTGGAGTCCTTCTTGTCACCAGAGTTATCGGAGCATGCGGCGAGGCCGAGTACCAGCGGCACGGTGAGTGCCAAAGTTGCGCCACGACGCAGCAGAGAAGTTGTCATAGTGGGTCCTGTTCTGTCCTGGAACGCTCCTGGCGTTCCATGGCTAGTTAGCCTGCCCACACAGGGACAGGCGTTACCACCATAATATGCAGTCGCCCAATAAACGTTCGCTTACTTAGGAATGAAGATCTTTCGCTCTTCAGCTTTTTGCCCAATATCCCGGCGGCTGAAGCCTCCGTCGAGGTCGATTCGATCCAGGTACTTGTAGGCTTGGGCACGCGCTGCGGCGAGGTCAGCGCCTTTGCCTACCACGCCAAGGATACGTCCACCGTTTGACACATAGTTGTTATCGTCATCGCGGGCTGTGCCGGCATGCAGCACTGCTTCAGGGTGCTTTTTCTCGAGTTTCTCAACGCCCTTAATGATGTCTCCCTTGCGGGGTTCCGCCGGGTAATTTTCCGCTGCCAGCACAACCACCACCGCGTAGCCGTCTTCCCACTCGAGTGGCGGTTGGTCAGCCAGCGTACCAGTGGCCACCGCGTAGAGCAGCTGGCCCAGCGGGGTCTTGAGAAGGGAAAGCACTGCCTGCGTTTCCGGGTCGCCGAAGCGGCAATTGAATTCCACCACGGCGGGGCCTTCTTTACCCCAGGCAAGGCCAGCGTAGAGGAGGCCAGAGTAGGGGCATCCACGCTTCACCATTTCCTTGGCGACGGGTTCGCACACCTCCTTCACGATGCGCTCGACACCACCTTCTGGAAGCCACGGCAGCGGACAGTAGGCGCCCATACCGCCGGTGTTGGGGCCTTCGTCATTGTCATAGGCGCGCTTGTGGTCCTGAGCGGGCAACAACGGCACCACAGTTTCACCGTCAACTAGGCAGAAGAGGGAAATTTCGGGGCCGTCCAAGTAACTTTCCAAGAGCACCGGGTTGCCGGCATCCAAAACTTCGTTGACATGTGCAAGAGCTTTCTTGCGATCGTCGGTGACGACAACGCCTTTGCCAGCAGCGAGCCCGTCATCCTTCACTACCCAGATGGGGCCAAAGTGGTCGAGGGCTTCGTCGATGACGGCATCCGAGGGGGCTGCCACGCCTTCCGAGTCGGCGGAAATGATCTCCGCGTGGGCGGTGCGCACCCCGGCAGCCTTCATGACGTCCTTGGCGAAGGCCTTGGAACCTTCGATGCGGGCAGCGTCCTTGTTGGGGCCGAAAACATTGAATCCGGCGTTGCGGAGAGCGTCGGCGACACCGCGTACCAACGGCGCTTCCGGCCCGATAACAACGAGGTCGGGTTGGATTTCCTGGGCGAGTGCCACACAGCCACTGCGGGAGGTTTCCACCACCGAGTGGCGAGTGACCGTGGCCGGGGAGCCGGCGGGCGCCGAGTCAGTTCCCGCATTGCCGTTAGCAATGTGGATTTCGGTAACCTCCGGGTCCCGGGCTAGACCAAGGAGGAGGGCATGTTCACGGGCTCCAGAGCCGATTAGAAGTACTCGCATGCCCCTAACCCTAATGGGTGAATGCCCACGATACCTAGTTCCCAACTGTGTAATTAGGCTGGGCGAGCACCGCCCCCACCCCTTTCTGGGTATGGTGGGGACATGGCTTCTGTTTTCAGCATGATTATCAATGGCGACCTGCCTGGCCGGTTTGTCTATAAGGACGAGCAGGTCGTGGCCTTTTTGTCGATTGAACCACTTAACCCGGGACACACTTTGGTGGTGCCGCGCCAGGAAGTAGACAAGTGGACCGAGCTGCCGGCCGACGTGTGGGCACATGTGGCGGAAGTCTCGCAGCTACTCGGTCAGGCGGTCTGCCGGGCATGGGATGCACCGCGTGCTGGCAACATTATTGCAGGTTTTGACGTGCCGCATACTCACGTCCATATTTTCCCCGCCTGGCAGATGTCCGACTATGACTTCTCTCAGGCCGCCCACGATGTTCCCGCTGCCGACATGGACGAGGCGGCCGAAAAAATTCGGGCAGCTCTCGCTGAATTGGGCGTGAACTGGGAAGACGGTTCTGCGCTTTAACGGGTGCACTGGACATAAGTGATTAGTGCGCTGCGCGGCGGTGCGCTGCAGAATGTTTCCCGTCCTGTCTGTGCGGTAGGGACGCCTAGTCGTCACTTTCTACAGCGAGGGGCAGCGTCACCACGAATTGTGTCCCGGCACCCGGGCTGCTTGCCACGGTGACGGTGCCGCGATGCGACTCCACCAACGACTTCACAATGGAGAGCCCCAGCCCGGAGCCGCGCCCACCGGTACGGTCCCCGGTGTCCCTGGCGCGCGAATTGTCCCCGCGGAAGAAGCGGTCAAACACATGGGCGGTGGTCTCGGCATCCATCCCGACGCCATTGTCGGAGACCATAATGAGGGCATTGTCGTGGTCGTGGTCGATGCGCAATCCCACCCGCACTTGGGCATCCGCCCCCGCATGGCGCAGTGCATTAGTGATGAGGTTGTCCACTACCTGTCGGAGGCGTGTCTCATCGCCCACGACAATGCCGTCTTCGGGGAGCAGGAGTGAGATTTCACGGTCGGGCCAGGACACGCGTGCCGCATCGACGGCGTTGGTGAGCAGTGTTCCCAGGTCCACTTCGGTAATGTCCGACAGATCGAAGGGCCGGTCGTTGTCGATCCGTGCCAGCAGCAGAAGATCCTCCACCAGCACCTGCATGCGGCTGCTTTCTTCGCTAATGCGGTCCAGTGCCGTAGCTGTGTCGATGGCTCCCATTTGGGCGGCGTCTGCAAAGCCGCGGACGGCGGTCAGTGGGGTGCGGAGCTCATGTGAGGCGTCTCCCACAAAGCGCCGCATACTGCTTTCGTTGAGGCGCGCTCGATTCTCGGAAGCCGCCCTCTCCGCAAAGGTGTTTTGTACTTGCGAGGCCATCCGGTTGAAGGCGTAGCCAAGAGATTCCACCTCGGTGTTGTAGCCGGTGAGTGGGACGCGGCGCGAATAGTCTCCAGTGGCAATGTCGGCGGCGGCATCTTCGACTTTTTGGAGGGGGGCAAGGGCACTATTAACGAGTAGCCAGCTGAGACCTCCCGCCAGGGTAAGGATGATGAGTCCCACCAACACCTGCAGGGTGATGAGACGTTGCAGCGAGTTGCGGGCGGCGTCCATGGGGAGGGCTAGGGTAGCGACGCCGGGGACGATGTGGGGCCCGGCCGGGCTGTCCCAGCCGACGATGAGGTCCACGGGGTAGCGGATTGCTCGCCACGTGGGCCCAGGGCCCTCGGACGTCACTTCGTGAATGGTGTCGTCTACGGGGAGACTACTGACATCAGGGAGAGCACGGTTGTCGTTGTAGATCTCGGTGGCGCCATCCGGGAAGGTGAGGGAGAGGAAAAAGTGTGACGGTGGGGTGGTTGCTAATTCGTCGACGTCGTCAGTGTCGTCGGCGTTGTCGGCATCGTCGGCGTCATCGTGGTGGTGTCGATTCCGGGGGTCGTGCACGTTGTCGCCGTAACCGTACTGTGCGAGCGCCAGTGCACCGGGGTGGGCGGCCCACCCGTAGCGGGCATCTTTGAGGTCGGTGGCGAGCGCGTTCATGCTGGTGTTCCATTGGGCTGTCGCCACGAAAACATTGGAGGCGACAATGCCGATGAACAGCAAGATGAGACAGCCGATAGTGAGGGAGACACGGAGCGGGAGGCGCGCGACGAGCGGTACGCGTTCGTGCTGTGGGTAGGCTGCAGTGTCGTAGAGGTTACTTGCGTGGTTCGCGTAGGACATAGCCAACTCCGCGCAGCGTATGCAGGTATTTCACATCTCCAGTATCGATCTTTTTGCGCAGGTAGGAGATGTAGGACTCCACGACATTCGCATCTCCGTTGAAGTCATAGTCCCAGACGTTGTCGAGGATGCGGGCTTTGGAGAGCACCACGCCGGCATTGACCATAAAGTAGCGCAAGAGGGCGAATTCGGTAGGGGTGAGCTCCACCAGCTGGCCAGCTTTCCACACTTCATGGGTTTCGTCGTTGAGTTCGATATCGGCAAAGGTGAGGTGATTGCTGACCTGTCCGAGGGAACTGCGGTCGCTGCGCCGCAGGATGGTGCGAAGGCGGGCGATGACCTCTTCGAGGCTGAAGGGTTTGGTGACGTAGTCGTCGGCTCCCAGCGTGAGGCCGCGGACACGGTCCTCCACTCCGTCTTTGGCGGTGAGGAAGAGGACGGGGCCATCGTGGCCGTCTTCTCGCAGACGCGAAAGCAGCCGGAATCCGTCCATGCCCGGCATCATGATATCGAGGATGAAGGCATCGGGGCGGAAACGGCGAGCTACAGCCATGGCATCTTCGCCCGAAGATGCCGTGGCCACGTCGAAACCCTGGTACTTCAAGCTCACCATGAGGAGTTCGACGATGGAGGGTTCATCGTCGACGACGAGGATCTTGGTACCGGTGTAGTCGGGGAAACCACCATTGTCTGCAGCAGTCATGTATTCATTGTGCCGACTGCACCTGCACACTTTCTAGGACATCGCTGAGAATTCGCTGGATACCTCTCAAGCTGGCAATCCATGGAAACAACCGCACGTAACCAATTCTTTAACGTTAAAGTCGGAGCTACCGTGCCACATTCTCGGGGCAGCAGCCTGCCACTTCCGCCCCGCTACCCGGCACCAGTAGTGCTGCACTCCCACCGTCGCAGAGCGGGGAGGGGCATCCCCGCCCCACCCCTTCCACTACCCAGCGGCGACACTGTCACACCACTGACACCACCATCCAAAGGAACGGATATGAAGCTGCACTCGCTTTCCACGAAGATCGTCACCGCCGTCGCTACCGTAGCCTTGCTGGCTGTCCCCCTCGCCACTACCCCTCTCGCTACCGCCGCGCCCGCCGCGGCCGTCCAGAAGGGCGCCACTAAGGGTTGGGACAAGTTCTACTGGGGTTCCGCCACTGCCGGCTTCCAGGTGGAAGGTAGCAACTACGACAGCAACTGGCTGCGCTACATCAACCGCGAATCCAAGAAAGACCCCACGAAGGTCAACCCGGTGAAGAACGCCACGGACTTCCGCCATCGCTACAAGGAAGACCTCGGCAACGCCGCTTGGATGGGACTCAACACCTTCCGTATCTCCATGGAATGGTCGCGTATCGAGCCGAAGAAGAGTCAGTGGAACTGGAAAGAGATCCACTACTACGACGATGTCATCAAGACCATGCGCAAGCACGGCATGACTCCGATGATCACCACCGTGCACTATGTGTATCCCGGCTGGGTACAGGACCAGGGCGGCTTTATGAACAAGACAACCCTGCAGGATTACCAGCGCTTCGTGAACTTCCTCGCCAAACGCTACTCCGGCAACGGCACCATGTGGATCACCTTCAATGAACCGCTCGTGTTCTTCGGCCACGAAGTGGAGATTGGTAACATCACCCGTGCCGACATGGCCCCCTTCATGAAGAACGTGCAGGCAGCCCACAAGATCGCGTACAACACCATCAAGAAGTACGACAAACGCGCCCGCATCGGCTCCAACGAAGCCTACCTGCCCTTCGTCACCTCCGCTGCAGACCAATTCTTCTTCAAGCCAGTGGAAAAGGAACTCGACTTCGTCGGTATCGATTACTACTACACCGTCGCACTCTCGAACCTCTCCGCCATCTACGGTGCTACCTCCCAATTCGACAAGATCGATCCTCAACCGGAAGGCATCTACTTCGCCATCCAGCACTTCTCCGAAGCCTTCCCCGACAAACCGGTCTACATCGTGGAAAACGGTATCCCCAGCTACAACGGACACCGCCCCGACGGCTTTACCAAGGGCGACTGGCTAAACGACACCGTCTTTTGGATCCAGCGTGCAGTTGCTGACGGCTACCCCGTAGTCGGCTACAACTACTGGTCCATCACCGACAACTACGAGTGGGGCCAGTATGACTCCCGCTTCGGCCTCTACACCGTCGACGTGCTGAAGGACCCCGCCCTCAAGCGCAAGCCCACCGACGGCCCGGCCGCCTTCCGCCAGATCACCAAGAATGGTGGTGTTCCTCAGAACTACCAGCTAAAGTCACCGCTGCGCTTCTGCCCGCTATCCGAAGGCCTTCGCTCTTGCGTCAACCCACCGCGAGTCTACGGCCCGCGCGCCATCCTGAAGTAGCAGGTCACCCGCGCTGACACAACCTCCACAGGGGGGGCAGCTCTCACCCGAGAGCTGCCCCCCCTTTATTTCTCTCCTTTGCTCCACCACACACAAGGCCTAGGCTAAAAACGTGTCCCGCAGCAACACTCCACCTTCCCTCCCAGATAGCGGGTGCCGAGCCCGGCGCAACGGCACCCGCTCCTCGCGGAGCCGGCGGCGGCCCTGCCGGCGCATCTTCCTGGGCGTTTCTCTCGTCACGCTCATCATCGGCGCGGGGGTAGTTGTCACCATGGATGGGGACGGCCTCAGCGATGCAGAGCTCTACCAGTGGTGGGCCACCAGTTGCCGCGGCTACCAACGCGTAATCGACAATGCCGTCGCCCAGCGCCCCGCTCGCGGTGCCGCCATCGTCGACCTTGATAATGAAGCCCTCGTCACCCTCTACCAGCAGAACCAAACACAACTTCGGAACGCGGAAAATGCCCTGGAAGCACTCCCCTTCCAACACCCCACTCTGCACCAACGACATGGTCGCGAGGAGATTCTGGAAGCCCACCGCCAAGCCATCCAAGCTATCTCCGCCGCCCCTATCCCCAGCGCCCAACAGGCCCATCGCATGCCTGACCTCTACGTATCAACTCACCAACTAAAAAACATTTATCTTATTTATGGGGATCAATTGACGGTGGGGCTCACCCGCCTGGGGACAGGCTCACCTGCCGCCACTAAGCGAATCCGTGCGCTGTCCGAATGCCGTCCTTTCCTCTAAGCTAAGGACAGCGGACACCATCATCCCCCACTACTGTGTACCCACGATCACCGAGGAATCATGACAACTCCAGCACAGCCCCCCGTCCAGCCGAACGGCCCACAGCAGGACAAGCCCACCGAACGGCCCGCTGCCCCCTCCCCTGCCCCGGCACAAGACGCGGCACCGAAGGAAGAATCTTCCGAATACCGCTCCGCCCGGCGCAAGAAGATCTTCGCTGGTCTCTCCTTCGGACTCGTCATCATCCTCATCCTGGCGATCACCACCTTCGTCGATAACCGTCCAGGCAACCGGGAGACCCCCGAGGCTCTGCCGTCCAACTCCATCCTCGGATTCTGGACCAGCTTCTGCCCTGCCCACAACACCATCGTGGCGGACGCCGACGCCATCAGCATTCAAAAAGGGGAAAGCACCGAGAAGTATCTCGACCGGCTGCGCTCCACCCTAGAACGGCAAGCAGCCGACTTCCGTGACGCTGCCCTGCAACTCAGCGCCAGCTCGGTGATGATGAACGGTTCCGAAAAACAGAAGAAGGATTTGCAGAATTTGGTGGATGTGCTGCGCGAAGGCGACAAGGTCTTTACCGAGCGCGCCAAACAATTGCGGGCTCACCCCATCCGCACCCAGGCCGAAATGGATGAGCTGGCAGCCGCACTGAAGAGCGTCTACGATCGCTACTCCAAGGCTGTCTCCAAAGCCACCTCCGCCATCGGCATGGGCGACAAGAAGACCCGCGAGCGCATCGAAAATCTCTCCGAGTGCAAGCAGCTCCTTGTACAACAGTCGCCGCAGCCCACCACGACGGGTACATCCACCGGATCCGCCTCTGACACCGCGGAAGCCACCAACACCACTCCCGGCACACCCGCCGCCTAAGCCGACACGCTCCAGACAGCATCACAGTGGCCACACGACTGTGGGGCGCTCCACGAGAAGGAGCGCCCCACAGCGTTATTATTTGTGGAGCTAGAGACGGGACTTGAACCCGCAACCTTCCGATTACAAGTCGGGTGCGCTACCAATTGCGCCACTCTAGCAAGGCTTTCCCCATCTTAATGGATAAAACCCGTGAGACAGGAATTTCACGAACTCTTTCTCCCCGCTGGGAAAAAGCAAGTCGCTCACCTACCATGTAATTAATTACACACTCATCTAAGGAAAGTGTTATGCCTCCGAAGACTAGCGATATCACGCGTACCAATCACGACAACTATGGCCCTCTGGAAGAGGAAACAGCTCGTCGTGCTCGCCGCGTCGTCGCCGGCTACGCGGAGAACCCCGAGGAAAGCCTCGAACTCATGAACATGCTTGGAGTGGGACTGTCCGACTCAGAGGAGTAACTATGACGGACACTAACGAGCAGAACGAAACCGTAGAAAGCTCCCTAAACACCGTCGACGTCGCTGACGTCAAGCACGTCGACGCCACAAAGTGCGCCGACTTCCTCGTCGTTGCCAACCGGCTCCCCACCGACCTCGTCACCAATGAGGACGGCTCCCAAGAGTGGAAGCGCAGCCCCGGTGGACTCGTCACCGCCCTCGAACCCATCCTCCGCAAAAACCACGGTGCCTGGATCGGCTGGCCAGGCGTCCCCGACGCAGCCCCCGAACCCTTCGAACAGAACGGCAGCACCGTCGTCCCCCTCGCGCTCAGTACCGACGAAGTCCAGAACTATTACGAAGGCTTCTCCAACGACACCCTGTGGCCCCTCTACCACAACTGCATCGTCCCCCCGACCTACCGGGAAGACTGGTGGCAGAGCTACCAGAAAGTGAACCGACGCTTCGCCGAACGAGCCGCCGAAGTCGCCGCCCCCAACGGCATGGTCTGGGTGAACGACTACCAACTGCAGCTAGTTCCCCAAATGCTGCGGGAACTCCGCCCCGACGTCCGCATCGGCTTCTTCCTCCACATCCCCTTCCCACCGCTAGAACTCTTCGACCAGCTGCCATGGCGTGACGACATCATCGACGGCCTACTCGGTGCGGACCTGGTGGGCTTCCACCTACCCCACGACGCCGTCAACTTCCAGCGGCTCACCTTTGTCCGCCGCAAGCACGCCATCACCCGCGGCCAAATCAACACTCCAGGCCACTATGGTGAAGTAGCCGTCCCCGATGGTGAAGGCGGACTCCGCTCCGTCCGTGTCGGCGCTTTCCCTATTTCCATCGACTCCCCCAGTTTCAACTCCGCTGCCCGCCAACAGACCATCCGCCGCCGTGGTCTGGAACTGCGCCGCAGCCTCGGCAACCCCGAAAAACTCGCGTTGGGTATAGACCGCCTGGACTACACCAAAGGCATTGAGGTACGGCTGGAAGCAATTCATCAACTTCTCAAAGAAGGCCGGATTGATCCTGACAAGTTCGTCTTCGTGCAAATGGCCACCCCCAGCCGCGAGCGTGTAGACGCCTACCGGGAGTTGCGTTCCCGAGTGGAGGAGAAGGTAGCTCGCATTAACGGCGAGTTCGGTGCCGTCGGCAAACCCGTGGTATCTTACCTGCATCAATCAGCTGGATTTGAAGAGCTGCTGGCACTGTACCGCAGTGCGGATGTCATGCTCGTGACTCCGCTGAAAGACGGCATGAATCTTGTATGCAAAGAATATGTAGCGGCTACCACCAACGGTAACGGAGCTCTGGTACTATCCGAGTTCGCGGGTGCAGCTCGTGAATTACGATCCGCATACTTGTGTAATCCTTACGACATCGAAGGTGTAAAAGATGCGATTATGAGTGCGCTCACGGACCCCGACGAAGATCGTCGCCGCCGTATGCGGGCGCTCCGTCGCCAGGTTCTCACTCACGATGTTAACCGGTGGGCTCGTTCGTTCTTAGATGCTCTCCCAGAGAACTCGACGCCTAAAGTGAATACCCAATTAAAGGAATAGGTAATGGCCAAGCTTGGCGCAGTGCAGAGTCCGGGATACCCCTTCCACCCTGCAAACCCTGCTGAAAATGATCTCCCGCCGCGCCGCAAACTGATTCTCGACACAATCCGAGAGGCAGATGCACCGCTGCAACCGCGGGAAATCGCCAACGAACTCCATCTTCATCTCAATACCGTCAGAGATCACCTCGCCGCACTGGTTGAGGCAGGCCTGCTGATCCGTAAAACCGTGCCGCATGCTGGGCGTGGCCGGCCGGCAATTGCCTACATGACGCCTCCGGGTGATGCCGACACTCCGGATCGTCGCACCTCCAACGCCCTTATCGTGATGCTGCTCGATCACCTCGACGAGACCTCCCCCATCCCCGAAGTGGAGGCCCGCCGAATGGGAGAGGAGATGGGACGTTACTTGGCAACCACCCTCAACTCGGAACGCCCGCTCTACCTCGAGCTCCTGCGGCTCGCCCAAGACTGGGGCTTCGACGCGGCCTGGCACAGTTCCACCAACACCCTGACGCTGGGCAGCTGCCCACTGGGACTGGAGGAGAAAATCCGCTGTAACCTGCTCTCCGAGATTCACGCCGGTGTTCTGCGCGGCGTTGTCGAGGGAACGGGACACAGCCTAGACGACTGCAAGGCAGTCAGCCGAGAGGATGGCACCAGTTGTGTGCAATTCCTTCCCAAAGCGTTCACCAACGTCGTCTAAATAACTTTTCAGCATGGGGTCCTGCAGTTCACCTGCGGGACCCCATTTTTAAGAGCTAAATAACGGGCAGACAGCGCATAGAGACCCGCCCCCTCCAGTAGCATTAGGTCTAACAACCAATTCTCAGGAGTCCCATGTTTCACAATCGCCGCAAGCCGTTGAGCTCCGCCCCCCACGTGCACCCCACCTCTGGAGGCCGACTCCAACGACACTTCCACGCACCCCTCACCGCACTGGTTGCCACCGCCCTGGTCGGCACCACCCTGCTGAGTGGATGTGGCTGCGACGACTCCACCGACTCCCCCACCCCCCAGGAATCCTCCACCGTCACCTCCACTACTAACCGACAGTACGGTGACGGTGCCGCTCCTGTCACTACTCCCAACGCCTCAGACGACACCCTCTCCAGTCCCTCCAGTAGCACCAGCATCACGCCCAGGACCGCCCCCAACAGTAGTCAGACAGCCGGTCCCACCACTCCTCCCAAAGACACTCCCACTACCCCCATTGTTACCTACCCCGCTCCCATCCAACCTGGCAGCGTCCTGCCCCAAACCAACCTCGACAGCAAATACGCCCCGCTCGGCGTGCCTATCATGAGTCCCCCCGGCCCCATCAAGCCCTTCATCATCGTGGTTAGCTTGACCCGCGAACAAACCCTGCAACTACACGAAAAACAGGTTGGTGAAAAGATTGCCCAAGCCGGCTCTGCCGTCCCCCTCCTCGGGGACCCCGTGGCAGCCATGGGCGGTGTACTTGCCGGATCCTCCACGTTTAGCGCCGACCACCCCAACACCTGCGTGCGCACCTGGGTGGAACTCGGTCCCAACGGAAGGGGTACCTACGCTACCTACGTGACGGGCACAGAGTGCCCCGCGACCATGAAAGTTTCCGGACAATTACCTGGTCCAGCGATCTAGACAGCAATTCGTGGCCAGGTCTTACGCACTTCGTTAACCTGGAAGCGACTGGAAAATATCCATACTATAACACCGATAGAAAACGACTATGAAGCGATCTCAAACTCCAGAAAAAGCTATCGCGCTCGAGGCGAAGCGCGAGAAGGCTGTCGCGAAGAAGCTCCAGTTTAAAAACCGCGAGGAGCTCCGCGAGCTCTACCGGATCGGGAACCCCGATAAGTTCACTAGTGATGACATCTGGCTTTTCGTTGTGTCATGTTTTGGTGTCGTCCTCGTCATGGCCGCAATGGCCTCTCTCAATACCGTCCTCCCCGATATCGCCATGGACGCCAAGGCCAGCCAATCTCAGCTCACCTGGATTGTCGACGCCTACACTCTGGCCCTCGCCGGACTCCTCCTGCCAGCAGGTGCAATCGGCGACCGATTCGGCCGCAAAGGCGTCTTTATCGGCGGCCTCATCGTCTTTACCATCGGCTGTCTTATCCCTATCTGGTGGGACACCGCCAACGCGCTTATCGCTGCCCGCGCCGTCTCTGGCCTGGGCGCCGCCTTCGTCATGCCCTCCACCCTCTCCATCCTGGCCTCCCGCGTACCCAGTCGCCGGCGTCCCCTCGCCATCGCCATCTGGGGTGCTAGCGCCGGCATCGGCGCCGTCCTCGGCCTCGTGAGCTCCGGCGTCATCCTGCTGAAGTTTGAATGGAAGGGTATCTTCGTCGCCCTCGCTGCCTTCGCCGCACTCATGGCTATCTGCTCCTTCACCATCGAAGAAAGCAGAGAAAAAAACCCGCCACGCTTTGACCCGCTGGGCGCTGTCCTCTCCGCCATCGGCATTGCGCTGCTGGTACTGGGACTTATCGAAGCCCCGACAGCAGGCTGGGGCCACCCCGGCATTATCGTCTGCTTCATTGCTGCCATCGCCTTCATCGGTGGCTTCATCGCCTGGCAGTTGAAGTGTGACCACCCACTATTGGACGTCCGGCTCTTCGCCAACCGCGGATTTGGCTCCGGCTCCCTATCCCTCCTCGTGCAGTTCGCCGCCACCTTCGGCGTCTTCTACCTACTGGTCCAGTTCATGCAGCTCGTCCAGGGGTACAGCCCCATCAAATCTGCGTTCTCCATGGCACCGCTGGTTCCGCCCTGCATCATCTTCGCCCTCCTCTCCATCTGGGCCACCCGCAAGATCGGCCAAAAGTGGCTACTCGTCTTCGGACACCTTATCCTGGCAGCTGCTCTTCTCATGATGATCGGTGTCACGCGTGAAACCGGGTACTGGTACATCACCGCCCACATGCTCATCTTCGCGACGGGCCTCGGCCTTACCGCTGCGCCGGCCACCACCGCCATCATGCTGCAAACCCCTGAGAAGAAGTATGGTGTGGCCTCCGCCGTCAACGACGCCGCCCGCGAGATCGGCGCCGCCCTCGGCATTGCCCTCACCGGCTCACTCCTCACCACCTTCTACAGCGACCAGGTGACGAGCATCGCCAACAAGGTGCGTGACTCGCTCAACATGGCAGCACAGATGGGGGCAGGGCAACCGGGTAGCGGCGCCAAAGCGCACGACGCCATCACCGGCGGTCTTGCCGGCGCCCAATCCGTCGCCGAACAGCTTTCCCACAACCCAATGACGCAGCAGCTCGCTGGAAAACTGGTGAACGACGCGCAAACCGCCTTTGTCGATGGCCAAATGTGGGCTGCTATCGTGCTTGCCATCATCCAGATCGTCACCGCGATCATCCTCGCCTTCTGGGCCCCCGGTTTCCACACCGTGAAGTCTCAAAGGGATGAAGAAGCCCTCAACAACGCCAAGCAATCCATTCCGATTCCGCTGATGACCGCCCTCGACCAGGCAGCCACCCGTCGACACCTGCTCGTCGCCACCGACTTCGACGGCACTCTCGCCCCACTGGTGAGCAACCCGAAGAAGTCCACCCCCATCCCGGGCGTGCTGGAAGCCCTGGAAATTCTCGCAGATGTTCCCCACACCAAGGCCGCCATTGTCAGTGGTCGAGACCTTGCCAGCCTCCGCAAGGTGGCTCCGGTAAGTCGCGAAGTCACCCTGGTAGGTTCGCACGGTGCGGAAATCTCCGATGAAGAGAGCGATCTCAGCAAGGAACAGGAAGAACTCCTCAAACGCCTCACCGAGGAAGTGAAGCAGGCATCCAAGCTCATCCACGGCTCCCATGTCGAGGAGAAGAAGTACGCTGTAGCCCTCCATACGCGCACAGCTATCAAACCTGCAAAAGCTGCCGAGCAGGTTGCTGCCTTAGAAGACCAACTGGCAGCCATCCCCGGCGTTACCCTGACTCACGGCAAGATGGTATCCGAATTCGCTGTCATCAACGCCACAAAAGATGCGGCACTGGAATCCATCACGAAGCGTTGGGAAAATGGCGCGGACGCTGTTCTCTACCTGGGCGATGACATCACCGACGAGCACATCTTCACTGGCCTGCCTGCCCGCCTCGCCTCCCCAACCACCGAGATCATCACAGTCAAAGTGGGTGAGGGCGAGACAGCAGCACAGTACCGGGTGGACAATGAGCTCATTGCCGCAGCGGCCATCGACTACCTCTGCGAGGAGCGCGACCGCTTCGCCGACGAGCACTTCACCAAGAAAGACCGGAAGCAGCATCGCAAGAATGTGCGTAACCGCACTGTGAAGCGCATCGTTGCTACCGTCCCCGGACGGTAGAGAAAAAGAAACTCACACAACAAAGAAAACCCCGCGGCCCTCTGGCTGCGGGATTTTCTGCCTATATAGGCCATTAGGTGTGAGGACACTACTCACTAGATACGTGGAGGAGCCGACGTTTCTCCAACCTGGAAACGACACTCCAGGCGTTCTGATTCCACCGGTCCATGCTCACTGGCGAACAGCAGTTCACCCGCACGCAGGCCCTTCCGCTCTGATGGCTGCACAACAGTGGTGAACTTCCGCTCGATAGCCTCCGGAATACCGTCAAAGCCAGTAATGGTGAGCTCTGCGGGCACGGAAATACCCTCATTATGGGCGTATTGCATGGCCCCCATTGCCAGTACATCAGAGGTGCACAGCAACGCCGTAATCTCCGGATGTGCCTTCAGCACTTCCGCTGCGGCAAGGCCACCCGAGGCGTAGTTGTTTTCGAAGCTTTCGAAGATCACCACATCGTCCGCATCGATTCCATGTTCGGCAGCAGAGTCAAGCACCGCGCTAATACGGGAAGCCTGCACATGCATTCGCGCAGCGCGAGCATCCTCTGCAGACACTGTGCCATTGTGGCGTACCGGGTTAAGACGAATACTGAGGATCGCTAACCGTTTGTGCCCGAGATCGAAGATATGGTCCGCCAGCATTTTCATGGCGACATAGTCATCGATGGAGACAGTAGGGATGCCTTCCAGGTCCGCCGGCTGATCCACCACCACCATGGGCATATTGCGGGCAACAACAGCTTCCAGGTAGGGGTCTTCTTCTGCCACCGAGTAAATGACGAAGCCGTCGACGCTCGCCTGATGGACGACATTGGCGGCACGGCTGGGGTCGCCTACTTCGGAGGCAGGAATGAGGGTGAGGCCGCTTTCCTGTGCCCCACAAGCTTCGGCAAGGCCGGAGAGGAACTGGGCGGCGGCGGGGTCCCGTACGGCAAACGCAAGCTCCTCGGTGAGGAGCAGACCGATGGCTCCTGCTTTGCGGGTACGCAGCGATCGGGCAACCGGATCTGGGCCCGGATAGCCCAGACGTTTAGCTGTCTCAAGGACACGCATGCGGAGTTCTTCCGACAGTTGGTCGGGCCGGTTGTAGGCATTGGAGACGGTAGTGCGAGAAACGTTCAATTCCTCAGCGAGAGAGGCGAGGGTCGCACGCTTCGACTTGGACTTCGGCATGGTTACAGTATCCCTAAAATAATTCCTCGACTAAATCGATTCTAGGAGCAGATTTCAACCACGAAGCGATTGTTCCCACGGAGTGGCAACAGGCGAGTAACTCACAGCACAGAGACGGGGAGCTCCATCACAATACGCAACGCTGAGATGTCCTCATTATTGTCGGCATCACGGTACCGACCCTGCCCCACCTCGCAATTGTTGCCAGATAACGGGCGGTTTTTCCGCTGTAAAGCCACCCAAAACAGCAGATATAAGCCGATACGCATTAGTGGGGGATGTTTCCGGAACCTACCATTGAAGTGCAGACTTTCTTGGAAAGGAACGACATGCCCGGTCATCTCCCCCGCTTCCGCCGTCGCCTCACCACCGGCCTTCTCGCCCTCACCACCGCCGTGGGCATGGGTGGTCTCACCGCCTGCGATAGTGCTTCTTCCACAGAGCCCGACGGCATCAGTATTGTTGCCAGCACCAATGTGTACGGTTCCATCGCCCAGGCCATTGCCGGAGAACATGCGACCATCCACTCCATCATCAAGGACCCCTCCGCAGACCCACACTCCTACGAAGCAAGCCCCACAGATATCGCCACCTTAAAAGATGCTGACATCGCCATCGTGAACGGTGGTGGCTACGACGAGTTCGCCGTCAAGGCCCTTGCCGACCAGGACCAGAAGAAGATCATCAACGCCTACAGTTTCCTGGAAGGCGATATCAAAGTCGACGGCGAACCGGACCGCGACAATGAGCTCATTGAGAACGAGGCCGACCACGTTGAGCAGCATGCCGACGAACACTCTCATGGGGACGAGCACGCCGGACACCATCACCACCATGTTCCTGGCGCCCCCAACGAACACGTGTTCTACGACGTGGACGTCGCCAAGGATGTCGCATCCGACCTCACCCAAAAACTGAGCGAACTTGACCCCGCCAACCAGACCACCTACCAGGACAATGAAGAACACTTCGCCCAGCGTATCGGCGAGGTAAAGGCAGTCCTGGAGAAGATCGAGAAGCAGCGTAACCACGCTCGCTTCCTACAGACTGAACCTCTCGCCACCCACCTTGTGGACCTGGCTGACATGCTGGACGTCACCCCCCACGGCTTCGCCGAAGCCATCGAGGAAGGCGCTGACGTGTCCTCCCTACAGGTAGCCGAAATGCGCGATGCCATCACAGGAAAGAAGGCGGACGTCTTCCTCTTCAATACGCAAAACGCTAACTCCACCACCCAGGAGATGCGGAAACTGGCAGAAAAGAGCGGTGTCCCCGTCGTCGACCTCACCGAGACACTGCCCGAGAAGAAGGACTACACCACCTGGATGCTCGACAATGCGGAAGCTCTCGCCACTGCCCTTGACGTGAAGTAAACACCCGCCAGCACTCTGCCCACCCTACGCCCCACTCCTCCTGCAACTGCCCTATGACCCAACCCCCTGCCCTTACTCTGCGCGGGGCCGGCCTTGACGTCCCACTGCGTCACCCCGGCCCCGGCGACGCGCACACCCGCACCCTCTGGACGAACCTCGACTTGGAGGTCCAACCCGGCGAATTCATTGCCATCTTAGGCCCCAACGGCTCCGGAAAAACTACCCTCCTGCGCGCCATCCTGGGTCTCACCTCTCTCACCCGCGGAGCCGCTTTCGTCAACGGCGAACCGATACGGCGAGGGTTGCCCTCCGTCGGATACATTCCGCAGCAACGAACCTTGGATGTCGACCTACCCATGCGGGGTCGAGATCTCATTCAGATGGGTATCGATGGCCACAAGTGGGGGTGGGCAGGGCTCTTCGCGCGGCGCCGCAACCGCGATCTCGTGGACCAGGCCATTGCCGAAGTGGGTGCAGAAGCGTTCGCGGACCGGGCAGTGGGTACACTGTCCGGCGGCGAGCAGCAGCGTATCCGGGCAGCCCAAGCACTTGTTTCCAACCCGTCAGTACTACTGTGTGACGAGCCACTGTTGAGCCTGGACCTCACCCAGCAGAAACGGGTAGTCGAACTGATCGTGCGGCAGGCTCGCGAACACCACACAGCGGTCCTCTTCGTCACCCACGAAATCAACCCGATCCTTCCCTATGTGGATCGAGTGCTCTACTTGACGGATGCCGGGCATCGTAGTGGCCCGGTCGACGAGGTGATGACGTCGGAGACGCTCACCGCGCTCTACCGTTCCCCCATCACTGTGGCGCGCGTGGCGGGCCAGATTGTGGTTGTGGGTACCGAGGAGGCGACCCATGAATGAGTTGAGCACCTTCTTTTCCGGCTTTGTCAACTGGTCGGTGACGAGTCACCTCCTCGCCTACGATTTCGTCCAGCATGCCCTCATCGCAGCGGTACTGTTGGGCCTCATCTCTGGACTTATCGGCCCATTCATTGTGATGCGGCAGATGTCCTTCTCCGTCCATGGCACCTCCGAACTGGCCCTAACCGGCGCGGCGGCAGCACTCCTCATTGGTGCATCCGTCGGGGTGGGTGCCATTGTGGGCTCGGTGATCGCCGCCCTGATTTTCGGCATTATGGGGAAGAAGGCGCATGAGCGCGATAGCACCATTGGGGTGGTACTGTCCTTTGGGCTAGGTCTGGCCGTCCTCTTCCTTCACCTCTACCCTGGCCGAACGGGAAGCCAGTTCTCGCTGCTCACCGGCCAAATTGTGAGTGTCTCCGAGAGTCACCTGACCACTCTCGTGGCGGTGACTGTCGTCGTGGTGGTGACGCTGTTGGTGATTGGTCGGCCGCTGCTGTTCTCGTCTGTGGACGACTATGTGGCCGAATCCCGGGGCGTACCAGTACGGCTGGTGAACGGAGTGTTTGCGGTGCTGGTGGGGTTGGTCGCCGCAGAAGGGGTGCAGATTGTGGGTGCCCTGCTGGTGCTCAACCTGCTGGTAACACCAGGCGCAGCAGCTCTCCAGGTAACGAAGCGGCCCGGAATGGCGGTGCTGCTGTCGGTAGTTTTCGCCGAGATTTCGGCAGTGGGCGGCATTCTCTTGTCACTCGCCCCGGGTGTGCCCATGTCGGTCTTTGTGACCTTCCTAAGCTTCCTCATCTACCTCATTTGCCGAGCTATTCCGAACAAAGCGTAGCGGCAGCGCCACCGTTGCGCGGCGGCCGTGGTCTGGGTTAGCTGGTCGGGGTTTGTAGACGCCGCTGCCTGGCAAACTCCGACAGCACCACACCACAGGCCACGGAGGCATTCAAACTCTCCACATTACTGGCCATCGGAATGGACATAATGGAGTCGCAGTTCTCCGACACGAGGCGGGAAATCCCCTTCCCCTCGGAGCCAACCACCACCACCACGGGACCGGTGCCATCGTAGGTGTCCAGGGACGCGTCACCACCTGCATCCAGCCCCACAATCTGGCAGCCTGCCTTGGCAAAGGCCTGCACTGTACGGGTGAGGTTGGTCGCACGTGCCACGGGTAGGCGGGCGGCGGTACCGGCGGAGGTGCGCCAAGCCACGGCCGTCATGGAGGCACTCCGGCGCTCCGGGATCACCACCCCGTGCCCACCGAAAGCAGCAGTGGAACGGACAGCCGCGCCCAGGTTACGCGGGTCAGTGATGTTGTCGAGCACCACAATGAGCGGTGCTTCCCCCTTCTCGCGGGCAATGTCGATAAGCTCGGCGGGGTCAGCATACTCGTAGGGCGGAATCTCCAGAGCAATGCCCTGGTGCATGCCGTTCTCGGAGAGGCGGTCGAGTTCCTTGCGAGACACTTCCTGAATGGGCAGACCCAGCGTCTTGGCGGTGTTGATGGCCTCAGTGAGGCGATCATCGTTGCTGGTGCCCTGTGCTATGTACAGGGCAGTGGCAGGGACTTCTGCCCGCAGGCACTCCAACACCGGGTTGCGGCCTAGCACCATTTCCGGCAGGTCTCGCACATTGACGTTGCGGCGACGCTGCCCGACCTGTCGCTTGCGGGCGACCCGTTGCTGCTTATCGGCGTACCAGTGCCGATCCTGTGCCTTGGGGGTGGCACCCCGGCCCTGCAGAGCTCGGCGCCCCTTCCCGCCAGACCCCTTGACCTGGCCTTTTTTAGTGCCGGCGCGGCGGACGGCGCCACGGCGCCCAGAGTTGCCTGCCATTTACTTCTCCTCCTGCAGGGACCATTCGGGCCCAGCTGCCGTATCGGTGATGACAATGCCGGCCTCGTTGAGGCGATCACGCACCTCATCGGCGACCGCCCAATTCTTCTCTGCGCGGGCGGCGGCACGTCGGTCAAGTTCTGCGCCCACCAGCACATCCAACGCCTCCATGGCGCGAGCGCTGGCGGACGTGCTGCTATCCCGCCACTGCTCTGACAACGGGTCAATACCCAGCACATCTGCCATAGCACGGACGGTACCAGCGACCTCGTGGGCACGCTGCTGGTCCCCAGCTTCCAGGGCGGCGTTTCCGGCCCGCACCTGGGTGTGGATTTCGGCGAGGGCGGCAGGCACGCCAAGATCATCGTCGAGTGCCCGCTCGAATGCGGCAGTCCAGGTGGTTATCTGGGGTTCGCTGCCGGTGCGACTGACTACCCGCTGGAGGAACGCTTCAATACGGCGGTAGCCGACGGCGGCTTCCTGCAGCGCCTCCTCCGAGTATTCAAGCATGCTGCGGTAGTTGGCGGAGCCCAAGTAGTAGCGCAGTTCCACCGGGCGCACCTTCTCCAACATGTTGGGAATGGAGAGGGTGTTGCCGAGGGACTTACTCATCTTTTCCCCGGACATGGTGACCCACCCATTGTGGAGCCAATAGTGGGCGAAGCCGTCGCCCGCACCGTGCGCTTGGGCGATCTCGTTCTCGTGGTGGGGGAACTGTAGATCCAGTCCACCACAGTGAATGTCGAATTCGGCGCCAAGGTAGGTGGTGGACATGACGGAGCACTCGATGTGCCAGCCGGGACGTCCCGGCCCCCACGGGGTGGGCCAGCTAGGCTCGCCGGGTTTGGCTGCCTTCCAGAGAGCAAAGTCGAGATGGGAGCGTTTGCCGGTGCCGGCAGAGTCGCCCTCTTCCATGTCATCAATCTTCTGGCCGGACAGACAACCGTAGTCGCCCTTCGGGTCCCTGGACCACTTGGCAAGGTCAAAGTAGACGTTACCGTCAGCGGCGTATGCGTAGCCTTCGTCAATAATGCGCTGGATGTACTCCACCATTTGGGTAACGTGTCCAGTAGCGCGCGGCTCGACGGAGGGGGGTAGTACACCCAGCATGTTGTAGGCCTTGGTGAACTCGCGCTCAAAGGTAGACACCCATTCCCACCACGGACGGCCGTTTTCGGCGGCCTTGGTGAGGATCTTGTCGTCAATGTCGGTGATATTGCGAACAAAGGCGACGTCGTTGCCTTTTGCGAGGAACCAGCGACGGAGAATGTCGAATGCTACACCAGAGCGCACATGGCCAATGTGCGGGTAGGTTTGTGGCGTCGCTCCACACAAGTAGATGGAGACGTGCCCGGGTGTGATGGGCTCGAAATCTCGGACGGTTCGGCTAGCAGTGTCATAAAGTCGCAAGGTCACGCGGTTAATTTTAGAGGAATCCGCCGCGTAAAGACACTTTCTGGGGTGTTTACCGTGGGGTGAGCTTACTCATCGAGTGCGGCATCAACGCCGTCATCTAACTCCACTCCCAGATTGTCGGCGATAACGTGGGAGACCGCCTGGGCATACTCGCTAGGCATCACGAGTGCGGTGGCGACGGCCCCCACACCTTCTCCACGACCGGCGAAGCCGAGCTTGTCGGTGGAGGTGGCAAGGACAGAGACGGGAGCACCGAGGATGTCGGTAAGCACCTGTTCTGCTTCCAGCCGGCGTGGGCCCATCTTGGGGCGGTTACCCACCATCTGAACTGTAGCGTTGAGCACCACCCAGCCATTGTCGGCGAGGAGTTCACGGGTTTCGGTGAGGAGCCGCTCCCCGGTGACATCGTCGTATTCGGGACGCCCAACACCGAAGATGGTGCCGAGATCCCCGATGCCGGCGGCGGAGAGGAGAGCGTCGATGAGCGCATGGACGACTACGTCGGCGTCCGAGTGCCCGGCGCATCCATCATCGTCGGGGAAGTGCAAGCCGGCCATCCAGCAGGCTCGCCCCGGTTCCACTTGGTGGGCGTCGGTGCCTACTCCGACACGGGGAAAGAAGTTGCGCCAGTTCGCATTCTCCATAGAGAGTTATCCTTCGCAATCCTCTTCTAGCAGCAGCTGGGCGAGGCGTAGATCGGTGGGAGTGGTGATTTTGAAGGCCTTTTCGCTCCCCGGCACAGTGGTGACCCCCAGTTGGTACTTCTCCAACAGGGTGGCATCATCGGTGGTAGTGAGCTCTTCCTTCTTGGCAGCCTGGTGGACTGTCCACAAGAGTTTAGCGTCGAAGCCCTGCGGTGTTTGCACTCGGCGGAGGCGCGTACGGTCCGGGGTTCCCAGGACGTTGTCTGCACTATCCACCATTTTCACAGTGTCGACCATGGGTAAGACGGGGATGACACCAGCGGCGGCGTCCTCCGCCATGAGAGCACGAACCTTTTCTGCCACCTCTGTGAACAGCTCGGTGGGGGCGAAGCAGCGGGCGGCGTCGTGAATGAGGACAACCCCGACGGTCTCTTCGGCATCGTCACGCATAACGTATCTGAGGCCCTCATAGATGGAGTCAGAGCGGAGTACGCCTCCGGGAAAAACTCGCACAGGAGTGGATAGGGACAGCTCGCGTGCCTGTTCTTGGGCGGTAGCGCACATCTCAAAGGCGGCCATGATGATGATTTCGTCAACGACGCTACTGGCGTCTATACGCCGCAGCGTATGCTGCAGCAAGGTGTAGTCGCCTACGCGGACGAAGGCTTTGGGAAGGTCAGCACCAAGCCGATGTCCTGCGCCAGCGGCAGCAACAATGGCGACAACCTTCCCATCTTTCCGGCTTGATGCAGATTCAACCATAAAGTTTACTCTCCTCTAAACGAGGGGCTCCTTAGGAACAGTCGGTAGCGAAATGGGGTATCAAGTTATGCAGTGTAAGTTATGCAGTGGATGTGATCAGAGGAGCCAGCGACGCGCCCGGTATCGGTACACATTCCAGACCCGTCATTCTCCTACCTATTACTTCTTCTCTGCTGCTTCCTTTTCGGCGTCAGCAACGGCCTGACGGGCACGCTCGCCCTCGGCCAGGATGGCGTTGATCTGTTCGTCACGATCGGCGTCTTCCGAGCCTGCCGCTAGTGCAAGTTCACCGACCAGGACTTGGCGGGCCTTCGACAGCATGCGTTTTTCGCCCGCGGACAGCCCGCGATCCTGCTCGCGCCGCCAGAGGTCACGGACCACTTCAGCCACCTTATTGACGTCACCAGAGGCCAGCTTTTCCTGGTTAGCCTTGTACCGTCGTGACCAGTTGGTGGGCTCTTCCACATGGGGGGTACGCAACACCTCGAAGACCCGCTCTAGGCCATCCGCATCAACGACGTCCCGAACGCCAACCTCTTCTACGTTCTTGCGCGGGACGCGAACGACGAGATCGGATTGCTGGATATGAAGTACCAGGTACTCGGTGGGCTCTCCCTTAAGAGTGCGAGTTTCGATTTCGACGATTTGGGCTGCCCCGTGGTGGGGGTAGACGACGACGTCTCCGACGTTAAATTCCATGTGGTGTATTCCCCTTTCAACCGTCCCATTCTACCACGTGCCTGACCTGCGCTTTTAATACATCGGTAGACTTCTAGCGGAAAACGAAAAGGAGTGACGTCGCTACCCGGAGCAGGGCTGCTTGCTAGTGGGCCGGCTGAGAGCCGCGGGTAGACTTCTGCGTGGTGCGCTTCTGCGTACTCTTCTTCGTCGTGGCAGACGTAGACGGGGTGGTGGCGGTGTCCTCGTCGTTCTCCGCTACCGCAGTATCATCCTCGCCCGCGGGAACCACATTGAAGGTAGCTGGCTCACCCATCTGTGCATTCAGCAGAGTGTAGAGCTTATAAGCACCTGGACCAGCCGGGGCAGCCTGCGCCGAGCAGTTACCGTCGGCATTCTGGCGGGTGCCCTCCCAATTCACAGTGAAGCGGCGGGTCTCCCCCGGATCCAGTACCTCTTTGCGGTTCTCGGCGGAAGTGTAGCAGATCTCCGACTTCCACACCGGACGGTTCGCCTTCATGGTGTAGACCTCGTAACGCTGGTGGGCGGCACCCAATTCAGCCTTACACGCCTTCTTAGACGTGTTGGTGATCTTCATAATGAGCGGCAGGTTATTACCCTGCGCCACATTAGGACGACCCACCTGGGCCTCAATCTTGAGGGCACCCGCGGCACAATCAGGGGCGTTAGAGGGCTTCTCTGTCACCGTTGCGGTAGAGGACACCGTCACCGTCGAAGAACCAGCGGTAGACGAGTTTTTCTTTCCCCCCTTGTTGACGGCTGCCACGATACCCCACACGATGAGAGCTAGCACGACAACGATGACAGCAACCGCCACTATACGGCGACGCCGGTAAATCTCGGGCGGCAACTGACCTTGTTGATCGCGGTAATCGCGGTGTTCCATGCTCACACCTTCACGATAACCAAAATTGGGGGTGCCGGCTGCTCATTGCCGTCCCGTGTCTTAGACTGACCACGTGACGACCAGCTATCTCTCCACCCCCGCCGCCCACCAGCGTATCCTCAGCTGGTTCGCGGAAGCACGCCGCCCCTTTCCCTGGCGGGATCCCCACACCAGTGCCTGGGGAGTGCTGGTCTCGGAAGTCATGAGCCAACAAACCCCCATGACCCGCGTTGAGCCCATTTGGCGGGACTGGATGGAACGCTGGCCCCACCCCAGTGACCTGGGCAAAGAGCCTGTTGCGGAGGTCGTCCGCGCATGGGGAAAACTCGGCTACCCGCGTCGTGCCCTCCGCCTCCGGGAATGCGCCCAAGTGGTGGCAGCCAAGTATCAGGACACAGTGCCGCGAGACGTAAAGACACTACTCTCCCTTCCCGGGGTGGGCTCATATACCGCGCGCGCAGTGGCCTGTTTCGCTTACGGCGATAATGTGCCTGTCGTTGACACCAATGTGCGGCGCGTCGTCGCCCGGGTCGAGCACGGCAAACCAGACCAAGGGAAACCCCGCGAGAAAGCGGACCTGGCAGAAGTGGAGGCACTGCTGCCGGAAGACCCCACCACCGGAGCCCAGTTCTCGGCCGCGCTGATGGAATTCGGGGCGCTGGTGTGTACCGCGCGGGCGCCCCGCTGCGCGGAGTGTGTGCTGGCGGATGCCTGTGCCTGGGTGGCGGCCGGAAAGCCCGTGTGGGATGACGACACGCATGGCCGACGCCCTGCTCCACAAAAATTTACGGGCACTGACCGGCAGGTGCGGGGTCTGTTGCTGGATGTGGTGCGGGAGCAGCCCGGTGGGGTGGAGAAAACGGCGCTGGATGTGGTGTGGCCGGATGCGCTTCAACGCGAGCGGGCACTGCAGTCTCTGCTGACGGATGGGCTGATGGAGTGCTCCGCGGCGGGCCGCTATGGTCTGGCGGGAGAGCTAAGTTAGCTGCTGTAAGAACGCGCCCACGTGCCGGCGATAGAGTGCCGGTTCGACATCGTGAATAATATGCCCGGGAGTGGTGGCATACACCAAGGGAAGTGCCGGGCTGTTGCGCTGCTCCATCTGTTCCATCGTGCCGTCTTGCGTCACCCCATCCTGTGCTTTGAGGAGCAACGTGGGGCAGGCGACGGCGTTCCACTCCGCCCAGGTGGGGTGGTCTCCCCAGTAGTTGGCGATGGCGGTGTACACCTCCATGTAGCCATGCAGAGTCCACACAGTGGAGGCACGGCTAGACGAGAGGTGGCGGTCGAAACTCCGCCGGAAATAACGCCCCGCAACCTCACCGAACATCTCCCCGAAGGTATCCGCGTCGAATGTCACCGGCCACGAATTGTAGTAGTCGTCGTAAAGCACCGTGGACAGCCCGCGGAAATCTGGAGACATATCCTCCACTACAACCCCCGCCACCAGCTCTGGCCAGTGGGCTGCCGCACACCAAGCGTGGAGGCTCCCCATGGAGTGGCCGACCAGGACGACCCGCCGGGCTCCGCTGTGGGCGAGGACCTCGCGGATTGCCCGCCCCAGTTGTTGGGTAAAGAAGAGGGTAGAGACATCGGGGAGGGTGTCGAGGAAGATGCGGGGCTGACCGACGACGGCCTCCGCGGGGAGCTCCGGTGGGTAGGGGCCACCGGTGTGGTAGGGCTGGTCGTAAAGATAGACCTGCCCGAGACCGGCACGGTTGGCTGCCGCAGCGAACCAGTCCAGATGGTCGAGCCAGGTGCGGGCGCGGCCCATCAGCCCATGGATGAGGAGAAGGGGATAGGCGTCGGTGGAAGGTGCCACTGCCGGCTGGGCAGGAGCCTTCACCCCGACCGGGTGAAGACCATCGTTCTCCCCTGGACAATACTGGTAGAGCCGGTAGTGGGGGCTTAGTCCACCCGGTGCAGCAGCGAGACTATTGGGCGGCGAGAATCTCATCAACCAGACGCCCCAGATCGGAGACCGTCCACCCCGGATAGCCATGCAAGCACGCTGTCCACTCCGCAGGAATAGCGGAAGCGCCCCAGCATGCCCCCAAGAGGGCGCCGGCGATGCTCGCCACCGTATCCGTGTCATGGCCCAAGGCAACCGCCTTCCGCAGAGCCTTCTGGAAGTGTTCGCCACCCCTGCCCGGCGTCGTCGCAATGGCATGCCATGCGCACACCAGTGCATCCACAACCCAGCCGTTCGTCTCCACATGGGCGGATACATCGGATTGTTCTGCCGCCTGAAATTGCTTCACCCAGAAACGCTGCTCCTCGGTATCCGCGTAATTTTGCAGGTAGGCCGGTACGCCCTGTACCGTCCCCACGAGAATGGCGTGGCGAATGGCGTTCGTCCACATTCGGCAGGCCTGGCGGGCGCGCAGATCGTAGTGGGTCAAGTCAGAGATCACCCCCGCCGCCTCCACGGCCTCGCCACCTTTCCCCTCGCCCAGATACGGGAGTGCTACCGGGGCGGTCCGCATCAACGACCCATTGCCCCCTTTATGCGTGCCCGGCAGATGCTTGGAATCCCGCAATAGTGCCTCGGCAGTGCGGGCGCCACTCGCCCCCAACACCCGCTTCGTCTGCGCACCGATAGCCGGCGGATTACTCTCCGCCCACTCCTGGAAGCCTGTGGCGACACTATCCAGCGCGGTAGCGGAGAGCAGCTCATGGTAGGTAGCAGCCGCCTGCAAAATGACAGTGCTCATGGCGGTATCGTCCGTCCACTCGCCTTTGTCCCGCTGTAGGTGCGTTGCCCCGGCGCGCATCTCAATTTCGCCCTGGTGAGCGATCTCTGCGGCAGACAGGAATTCATAGGAGGCCCCCAGAGCGTCACCCACCGCAGCTCCCAGCACGGCGCCCAAAGCCCGATCGCGGATGGACTCGTCCAACATGTGAACCTCCCGAATAGACAACCTGTGCCGGAGAAAAGACAAGGGCAGCAGATCTGATGACGAAACAGCTGGCCCCATTCTACCCGACTGCCCGTTCCCCTCCCCGAGTAGGATGAAGCCATCCCCTCCGTCTAATTGTGAGGACAACACCTGTGACTATCGTTAACCACCACGGCGCCACCAGGCGCCGGGTTCTCCGCAGCACCGCCGCCGCCACCACCGCCCTCGCCCTCACCACCGGGCTCCTGGCGGGCACCGCGCAGGCCGGCCCCAGCCCCGTCTACAAGGTGCTCCCCACCACCCCCTGGTATGTCAATGACGTTGCGGGTATGCCTGCCCCCTTCCGCGGACCACGGAAGATCGACGTGTCGGCCCCGCATGCGAAAACCCTGCAAGTCCACAATCCCAACGCAGCACCCCCGGGAGCTGGCGATTGGAATTGCCATCCCAGCAAAGAGCACCCCAACCCTGTCATCCTCGTCCACGGCACAAGCGATCGCCCCGTGTACGCTTGGAATGCTCTCGCTCCACTTCTCAAAAACGCGGGCTATTGTATCTTCGCCCCCAGCTATGGCCTTGTCCCGGGCGGTAATGGGGACGGCGCCATGGACAAGGTCGAAAATTCCGCTCTGCAGCTAAAAGCCTGGGTGGAACTAGTGCTTGCCAAAACCCGTGCCGCGAAGGTCGATATTGTGGGTCACTCGCAGGGTGGCATGATGCCCTTCTTCTACATGAACTTCCTCGACGGGTATAAGAAGGTCAACCGTATGGTGGCCATCTCCCCCTCCCTGCGCGGCACCGACGCCTTCGGCCTTCTCAAGAACCAGGCTGCGACAGATCGGGTGACGGCTCTGGGCGGCGATCTCATTTCCCCTTCGCAGCAGGACCAGATGAAGGGCTCTGCGTTTCTCCGCAAGCTGCATTCGCGCCCGCTCACCCACCCAAGTGTGGACTACACCGTCATCACCACCCGTTATGACGATGTCGTCACCCCCTACACCTCCCAGTTCTTACCTCCTGCCAAGAATGTGAAAAACATTGTGGTCCAAGACCTCTGCTCCACCGACTTAACAGACCACCACGCCAATATCTTCGACCCCACCACCCTCAATACGGTCCTCCGTGCCCTCGACCACCGCTACCACGGCACCGTCCCCTGCGGTGTCTCCTTCCCCTACATTGGCGGCTACGTCCCATTCCCCCAACAAGGCACAGCCACTGCCACAACCACCCCCAAGCAGATTCTGCCCAAAGCTTTTTACGGACCACATCCGGTAGTGATGAACAAGCTCAAAGCACAGCAGGCTGGGCTGAAAGACAAAAACGCCACACCTGCCGGCGCCAACTACTTTGACCCCGCCCTCGCCGCCCGTCACCCGCGACCCATCATCCTTGTGCACGGCACCTACGAAAACTCCAGCTCCAGTTGGATTGCCCTGGCGCCCCTCCTCCGTAATGCCGGATTCAACGTTTTCACCTTCAACTACGGCCGGATGAGCGCGCAATCCACTGCAGGCGGCATCGGAGACATGCGCGACTCTGCCAAAGAACTTGCTGCCGAGGTGGACAAGGTCCGTGCTCTCACCGGCGCCCGCCAGGTAGACCTAGTTGGCCACTCACAGGGCGGCCTCATGCCACACTGGTACCTCACCAAACTAGGTGGGTGGAAATACGTCCACAACTTTGTCGCCCTAGCCCCCGCCAACAAGGGCACGTTCACCTCCGCCGCCGCCACGTTCGTCGGCATAGAGCGAGGCCCCGCCCTCAACCAAATGCTGCCCACCTCAGACTTTGTCAGAGAACTGTGGCGCAGTGGCACACCCACGCACCCGGCGGTGCACTACACCTCCATCGCCACCCTCTACGAGGATGCGGTGGTGCCGCAGTGGTCCAGTTACCTGCCGAAAGCCCCGAACGTCACGAATATCACGTTGCAGAGCAAATACCCGCTGGACTTCGCCGACCACTTCGCACTGCCCTACGACCCGTATGCGCTCTACGAGGTGGTGCATGCCCTCGACCCGCGCATAACGTGGGCAATGCCGCGCGGGGTGGTGCCGTTCTACCTTGGCGGGTTCATACCGCTTAGTTAAGACAGCAACACAATGGCCCCATCTGGCTCAGCATTGGGCGCACACACTGTGGTCAACAAACACTAGCCCCACGAGGGCCGACAGACACCAGCCAACAGACGAGAGGTCCCCGCTTCCTTTGGGAAGCGGGGACCTCTTCACGTACTGGCATGTCCCTACACTCAGCTGAGGAACTCCTCATCTTCCGATTCGGCGGCAGCAGCACCGCCCGCGGAAGTTGGTTCATCATTATGGGAGGCGAGGGGCACAATCTGCTCCGGCTCCGCCGCCGGCTCGGGGGTATTGGCACCAGCAGCGGCCCCATCACCAGCATCCACCACATCGCGGGGCGCCTCCGGCTTCACATCGGTGAAGGTGAAGAGGGCGTTGTCGTGGGAGCCTTCGCCGTCCCAGCCGTCGACGCCCACCTGGATGGTGTCGCCCGGCGCGAAGTCACCGAAGATGATCTTCTCGGACAGTTCGTCCTCCACATAGCGCTGAATGGTGCGGCGCAGCGGGCGGGCGCCCAGCACCGGGTCGAAACCACGCTTGGCCAGCAGGCGCTTGGCTAGCTCGGTGACCTCCAGGGTGAGATCCTGGTGGCGCAACTGCTTCTGCACGCTACCCAACATGAGGTCGACCATCTCCAGGATCTCGTCCTCGGTGAGCTGGCGGAAGACGATGACGTCATCGATACGGTTGAGGAACTCGGGGCGGAAGTGCTTCTTCATGCCCTCGCGCACCTTGTTCTGCATCCGCTGGTAATTGCCCTCGTTCGCATTGGAGGAATCCTGGAAGCCCATGCCGACCGGCTTGGAAATATCCTGGGTACCAATATTGGAGGTGAAGATGATGACGGTGTTGCGGAAGTCCACCTCGCGGCCCTGTCCGTCCGTCATGCGGCCCTCGTCGAGGACCTGCATGAGGGAGTCGTAGATACGCTGGTGGGCCTTTTCGATCTCGTCGAAGAGAACCACGGAGAACGGCTTGCGGCGCACCTTCTCGGTGAGCTGGCCACCCTCTTCGTAGCCCACGTATCCGGGCGAGGAACCGAAGAGGCGGGACACTTGATAGGCATCGTGGTATTCGCCCATATCCACCGTAATGAGGGCGTCGTCGTCACCAAAGAGGAACTCGGCCAACGCCTTCGACAGCTCAGTCTTACCCACACCGGAGGGGCCGGCGAAGATGAAGGTACCGGCAGGACGCTTCGGGTCCTTCAGGCCGGCACGAGTGCGACGGATGGCGCGGGACACGGCCTGTACTGCCTCATTCTGGCCAATGATGCGCTTGTGCAGCTCATCTTCCATGTGCAGTAGACGGTTGGATTCGGACTCGGTGAGTTTGGCGACGGGGATACCGGTCCAGTTGGCCAGCACCTCGGCAATGTTGTCGTCGTCCACGATCGCATCGGAGGCGGATTCACCGTCCCGCCACTGCTGCTCTCGCACCTTCCGTTCGGCAATGAGCTTCTTCTCGTCGTCGCGCAGCGCGGCGGCCTTCTCGAAGTCCTGGTTGTCGATGGCGGATTCTTTGCGACCGCGTACCTCGGCGATCTTGTCGTCGAACTCACGTAGGTCCGGCGGGGCGGTCATGCGCTTAATACGTAGGCGGGCACCGGCCTCGTCGATGAGGTCAATGGCCTTATCCGGCAGGTAGCGGTCGGTGATGTAGCGGGCGGACAAGTCCACGGCACTGGTGATAGCAGCATCAGTGATGGTGACCTTGTGGTGCTGCTCGTAGCGGTCGCGCAGGCCCTTGAGGATGTCGATGGCCATTTCCTGAATCGGCTCTGGCACCTGAATGGGCTGGAAGCGGCGCTCCAGGGCGGCGTCCTTCTCGATGTGCTTGTGGTACTCGTCCATGGTGGTGGCGCCAATGCACTGAATCTCGCCACGGGATAGGCGCGGCTTCAGAATGTTGGCGGCGTCAATGGAACCCTCGGCGGCACCCGCACCCACCAGGGTGTGGATTTCGTCAATGAAGATGATGATGTCACCGCGCTGGGTGATCTCCTTCAGCACCTTCTTCATGCGCTCTTCGAAGTCACCACGGTAGCGGGAGCCCGCCACCATGCTGGAGAGGTCAAGGCTATAGAGCTGCTTGTTGGCGAGGATGTCTGGCACGTCGTCGTGGGCGATAGCCAGTGCGAGACCTTCCACCACGGCAGTCTTACCAACACCCGGCTCGCCAATAAGGCAGGGGTTGTTCTTGGTGCGGCGGCACAGCACCTGCATGATGCGTTCGATTTCCTTCTCACGCCCAATGACGGGGTCAAGCTTGCCTTCGCGGGCAGCCGCCGTGAGGTTACGGCCGAACTGGTCGAGCACCAGGGACGTAGAGGGGGTGCCTCCGCGGCCACGGGACGGGGAGGAGGAGGGTACTGCGGCGGCAGCTGCCGGTTCCGGGGTTCCCTCCGGGGAGCTAGAGCCTCCCTGGTAGCCGTTGAGCAGCTGAATGACTTGCTGGCGCACGCGCGGCAGATCCGCACCGAGGTTGGTGAGCACCTGGGCGGCGACGCCCTCACCCTCGCGGATGAGGCCGAGCAGGATGTGCTCAGTCCCGATGTAATTGTGGCCCAGCTGCAGTGCCTCGCGGAGGGAATACTCCAGAACCTTCTTGGCGCGAGGGGTGAAAGGAATATGGCCGGAAGGGGCTTGCGTGCCCTGCCCGATGATCTCCTCGACCTGCTCGCGCACAGATTCGAGGGAGATGTCCATGGCCTCAAGGGCCTTGGCGGCAACGCCTTCGCCCTCATGGATAAGTCCTAGCAGGATGTGCTCAGTTCCGATGTAATTGTGGTTGAGCATGCGAGCCTCTTCTTGAGCCAGCACAACCACGCGGCGAGCGCGATCCGTAAACCGTTCGAACATTGGTCTCCCTACTTGTCTCTACATTCTCATTCTATAGAACGCGCGAGCAGGCTAAATTGTTGCATCCGCATCAGGGTGCTTTTTAAATGCTCACTCCACAGCCTACGGGGCTGAGAAATGCGTCACAAACCACCTTAGAAATTCCTGATCATACCTAGTTTTTGCGGCATACCACCTCGTCAATTCCACGAATTGAGACGCCTACGCTACTAGCGTAAAAGGCACGTACTGACACAAGGAGCGCGCCATGCCCGCACTGCACAAAGATCCTCTCATCCAAGAACTCGTCGATAGTTTCGCCGACTGGTTCCTGCCCGGAAAATGGCCCTACTCCGGAGAGATGACACGCGACCTGTGGCCCTACACCCACCTCTTCACCCCCATCCAGGTGAACTCCGTTTTTATCAAAAATCGCATCGTCATGGCCCCCATGGGCAACATCACCATGTGCGATGAATCCGGCCGGCCCAACGAACAGATGGTGGACTACCTCGTTGAGCGCGCAAAAGGCGGAGTGGGACTCATCACCACCGGCCTCATCCCCTTCACCTTCGGCGTCGACCCCTCTCTCATCGAACCCGGAGACCTCACCTACTTCCCCCGCATCGACAACTCCCGCACCAACTTCGCCGGGTGGCGCGACCTCGCCCAAGGAGTCCACGCCTACGGCTCCAAAGTGTTCATTCAGCTGACGGCAGGGCTCGGACGCGTCGGCAACCCCCAATGCCTCCTCAATGACCACAAACTGCCCGTCTCCGCCTCCTGGAACCCCAACTTCTACATGGGCACCGTCCCCTGCCGTCGCCTCACCAATCACGAAATAAGAAAGATGGTGAAACTGGGCGGGCAGGCCGCCGCCAACGCGCAAGAGTGTGGACTGGACGGCGTCTACCTCCACGGCCACGAAGGCTATCTGCTGGACCAGCTCACCAGCGGCGCCTGGAACCGCCGCAAACTCGGCCGATACCGCGATCCACAGCGCTTCGGGCTAGATCTCATCAAAGAAATTCGACGCAGAGTGGGGCCCAAGTACCCCATCATGTACCGCATCGACCTCTCCCATGCCCTCAACGAAACCTACGGGCAGACCATGTTCGAGACGGACATGAAAAAGTTTGTCAACGGCCGTACCGTGGAACAAACCCTCGACTACATGAAGAACCTGGTGAAAGCCGGCGTCGACATGTTCGACGTGGACCTGGGCTGCTACGACAACTGGTGGCTCGCCCACATGCCGAACGCCATGCCACCCGCCTGCTTCGCCGCCGTCTCCCGCTACGTTAAAGAGGCCTTCGCCCGCGACGGCGTACTCTCCAACGCGGGGATGCCCGTCCCCATTGTGGAAGTCGGAAAACTGAACTACCCCGACACCGCCGAACAAGTGCTGCGGGACGGCTCCGCCGACATGGTGATGCTCGGCCGCCCGCTGCTGGCCGACGAAGAATGGGCCAACAAAGCCTACCGGGGAGACGTCGACGACATCCGACCCTGCATCGGCTGCCAAGAAGGCTGCGTGCACGAGTTTGTGGCAGGTGGCCACCCGCTCTGTGCCGTCAACGCGCGCACCGCCTTCGAATACGACATGCCAAAGGACCCCATCCCCGCAGAACAGCCCAAGAACGTGTACGTGATTGGGGGTGGCCCCGCCGGCTGTCTCACCGCTATCACCGCTGCGAAACGCGGCCACCACGTCACTCTGGTAGAAAAAACCGACCAGCTGGGTGGCCAAATTGTGCCCGGTTGCCAACCCGCGATTAAGTTCGACATCCAGCTCTACCTGGACTGGCTGCGTCGCAAAGTCGCCGAGGCAGAACGCGACAACAACCTCACCGTAATCATGAACACCACTGCCACCAGCGAGTGGGTACTCGCCCAGCAGCCCGACTCCGTCGTGGTCGCTGTCGGTAGTAACCCCGTAACCCTGCCCATCCCCGGGCAGAACACCAACCGCACCATGCTGGCCACCGATCTTCTCGTCCACCCCGAAGAACTAGCGGGCGTGCAGCGCGTCATCGTGGTGGGTGGCGGCGATGTGGGCTGCGAAGTGGCCTACTGGCTACGCATGGAACATGCGAAAGAGGTGACGGTGATCGAGATGGAGCCGCGTTTTATGGGGCACACCGTCACCTCCAACCGGGGCATGCTCATCCACTATCTGGGCCGGGCAGGTGTACCGCTGCTCAACTGCACCAAGGCTGTGGAGATCACGCCCCGCGGGCTGCGGGTAGAGCGCAATCTGCACCCCTCCGTCCCCAATCCGTATGAGACATGGCATCCCATTCTGCCAGCTAACATCGAGAACCCACTCGCACCAAAAATCAAGGAGCAGAATGAGATTCAGGAACTTCCGGGAGACCTTATCGTCTTCGCCTCCGGCTTGGCAGCAGACCACCAGCTCTTCACGGATCTCCAGCGCGCCCACCGCATTCCCGAAGTGAATGTCATCGCGGACGCAGTGAAACCCGGCCGCGTCATGGAAGCAGTACAGGCGGCGGAACGCCTGGGACGTGCCCTCTAATACAGCTGCCCGTAAAACGGCTGAGCATGGCTGCGGAAGCTACCGAGTCTACTTGGACTGCTGGGGCTTCACCATCGGATAGAGCACCGTCTCGCGGATACCCAGGCCGGTAAGTGCCATCAGCAGGCGGTCAATACCCATACCGGTACCACAGGCCGGGGGCATACCCTGCTCCATAGCCTCCAGGAAGTCCTCATCGAGCACCATGGCCTCGTCGTCACCGGCGGCGGCCAAACGCGCCTGATCCTCGAAACGCTGCCGCTGAATCACCGGGTCCACCAGCTCGGAGTAGGCGGTGGCCAGCTCGAAGCCGCGCACGTAGAGATCCCACTTCTCCGTCACACCCCGCTTGGAGCGGTGGTCGCGGGTCAGCGGGGAGGTTTCCACCGGGAAGTCCCGCACAAAAATGGGGCCCTCCAGCTGGTCCTCACAAAGGTTCTCCCAAATCTCTTCTACCAGCTTGCCGTGCAGCCAGCCAGCATCCTGGGGTACTTCTAGGCCGATGACGCTGGCAATGTCTTGCAGCTCCTCCACGGACGTATCCACCGTCACCTCCAGCCCGATCGTCTCCGGGAATTTGCGGTGCAGCGCCTCGTTAAGAGACGGGTACATCTCGATGGTCTTCCAGCTGTCGCCGCCAAAGTCGTACTCACTGCCATCTGCCAGGGTGACGGTGGTGGAGCCAAACACCTCCAGGGCAATCTCCTGGATCATTTCTCGCATCATCACAGCGGCATCGTCATAAGTGCCGTAGGCCTGGTAGGTCTCCAGCATGGCGAACTCGGGACTGTGCGAGGAGTCCACGCCCTCATTACGGAAGTTACGGTTGATCTCAAACACCCGGTCCAAACCGCCCACAATACAGCGCTTCAGATACAGTTCCGGAGCAATACGCAGGTAAAGGTCAATGTCCAGTGCATTGGAGTGGGTGACGAACGGGCGGGCGGCAGCACCACCATGCAGCGTCTGCAGCATCGGAGTCTCCACCTCCAGGAAGCCGCGACGCTCCAGTGCGTGCCGCAGCGCACGCACCACCTTAATACGCACGATGGCGTTCTTCCGGGCCTCTTCGCGCATGATGAGGTCGGTATACCGGTGACGAATCCGGGTGTCCTCACTCATCTCCTTGTGCGCCACCGGCAGCGGGCGCAGTGCCTTCGACGCCATCGCCCAATGAGTGGCCATCACAGAAAGCTCGCCACGTTTCGAGCGGCAGACACGACCCGTCACATAGACGAAATCGCCCAAGTCCACATCGGCCTTCCACGCGGCCAGTGCATCCTCCCCCACCTCAGACAGTGACAGCATCACCTGCAACTGGGCAGCCTCTCCCAGCGCAGTGGTGGCGGCGGTGTCGTTCGTGACACCTTCCTGCAGGCGGGCAAAGCACAGCTTGCCAGTATTGCGAACAAAGAGCACTCGACCCGCGATCGTGACGATATCAGTGGACTCGTCACCATTACCGAGGGTGTCATAGTCAGTATTGTCGATGATCTCGCGCAGCGTGTGGGTCCGCGGCACCACTACTGGGTAGGGGTGGCGGTCCTCATGACCCTGGGCGGCCTCTTCCAACAAACGCAGCCGCTTGTCCTTGCGGATGCGGACTTGTTCGGGGGACTTGTCGTCATCGGAAGCGGAGGAGGCTGCAGCAGCGGCGGTTGCGCCCTGCGAGGTTTTCTTGAGATCAGTCACGTTCTCTAGAATAGTGCCTTTTTGCAGCTAGACGAATCTGGAGATGCTGCGGTGGTTACCGCCTGTATAACCTGTACAAAAGCTTAGGCAATTCCTGTTAATAGGGTTATAGAAAGATGGTGCTCATACGGTAGACATAAGGGGTGACTACTTCCGAATGTGATAAGAATGCTGCCGTGGATTCCACCGCAGCCGAAATGAAAGGTGAGCCCAAGTCCCGGCTCCCACGCTGGCTGCGGGCACCCCAGCCCAAGCAGCTGCTACCCAAGGAAGAAATCGATAAACTCTACCCGCGCCTGCGCTTCCAAGTGTTCATCGGTATCTTCATTGGCTACGCCTCCTTCTATCTGATCCGCAACAACGTCAGCCTCGTCTCCAACATTCTGTACGAGAATGGCCTCTCCAAGACCGATATCGGCATTATCGCCAACTGCCTCCTCGTGGCCTACGGTCTTTCCAAGTTCTTCGCCGCCACCATCAGTGACCGCGCGAACGCTCGCTACTTCATGCCGCTCGGCCTCATCCTGTCGGGCCTCACCAACGTTCTCATCAGCCTCTCCGCTGGTGCCACCATCTCGGTGAGTATCTTCGCCATTCTCATGACAGTGAACGGCATCTTCCAGGGCATGGGCTGGCCGCCTTCCGGCCGCGTCATGGTCCACTGGTTCTCCACCTCCGAGCGTGGTGGAAAGATGGCAATTTGGAATGTAGCCCACAACGTTGGTGGCGCCCTCTCCGGTGTGCTTGTAGCCTTCGCCCTCGACCACTTCGGTCATAACAACTGGGCATCCGCCTTCTGGTTCCCCGCCGTCATCTGCTTTGTGCTCGCCATCATCACCTTCTTCCTGGTGCGCGACAACCCGCAGTCAATGGGCCTCCCCTCCATTGAGGAGTACCACAACGACCCCGCCCCGGTGGAGATCGACGAGACTGACCGTTCCGAGTCCACCTGGCAAACGATCCGCCGCCACATCCTTCGCAACCCCACCATGGTGTTCCTGGCGCTAGCGAACGTTTTCGTCTACACACTCCGCTACGGCATCGTCTCCTGGGCGCCGCTCTACCTCGTGCAAGTGCGCGGCGGCTCCGTGGGTGAAGGCATCGCCGGCTTCTCCATCTTCGAGATCGCTGGCATCGTGGGCACCCTGATCTGTGGTTGGGTCTCCGACCGCGTCTTCAAGGGTCACCGCTCCATCACTGGCATTGTCTTCATGGCCGGCGTTATCCTCGCTGTCCTGTTGTACTGGCTGCCCCCCACCGACACCCCAATGTGGGTCTCCTGGACCGCCCTGGCTCTCGCCGGCGGCCTCATCTACGGCCCCGTCATGCTGATTGGTCTGCAGGCACTGGATCTTTCCCCCACTCACATTGCCGGCACCGCCGCAGGCTTCACCGGCCTCTTCGGCTACGTGCTGGGTGCTACCATGGCCTCCACCGGTGTTGGCGCCATCGCCCAGCACCTCGGCTGGCACGCCGCCTTCGTGTTCCTGGTGGTTTGTGCAGTGCTGTCCATTGTCCTGTTGGCGCTGGTGCACCGTAAGGAGAAGGTCATTCTGGCTAACTCCCATGCCAAGCGTGACGCGGCCCGTGCCGCCAAGCTCGAGGCTGCTACCGAAGACCTCGGCACCCCGCCGAGCAACCTGTAACACTACAGAACTGAGCACCTGCTCAGACCGTCAAACACCACACTAAAGGCGGCCTGCCCCACCCTTGCTGATGGCAGGCCGCTTTTAGTGTTAGTGACGACTATCGGAGCAGTCCCAAACTCCGCAGCAGGAACGTAAAACCACCGTGGTGGTACAGGTCATCCTCCCAGAACGCCCAGTTGTGGGCCCCTTTGTTTGCAATACGGAAAGTGAAGTTCTTCCGGTTCGGCGCAAACGCCACCATCTTCTGGAAGTCCTCTGTATCCACGTGCGAGGCTACCTCGGCGACCACTGCGAAAGGTGGTGGCTCCACCCCCGTCAGAGACGTGCCATTACCGCACGACGCACGCACGGGCATGGTGTACCTCGTGATGTTAAGAGACGGGTCGTGCGCCCTCCACTGGCCAGTGGGCCAGGGACCCCACATGCGGCGCGGCTGGTAGCCCACCATCTGGCTGCCAACCGCCAGCACCCCCGCCCGCAAAGGCCGCGACAAGGTATAGAAGCCACTCATGGCATTCACCGCGGTGTAGCGCTGCGGGAACCGCTGGGCAAGGTTCAAAATTCCCACCGACCCCATCGACAGCCCTACCAGTGCCGTCGACTTACGCCGGTTTGGAACCTGGAAGTTCCACTCCAGGTAGGCGGGTAGTTCTCGCACCAGGAAGGTCTCCCAGCGGAGGTTCTTTCCGCTATCCATCGGTGCCACATAATCCGTGTAGTAGGTTCCCGCCGCATAATCCCCCGAGATCGGGGCAACCAAGGTGACGTCGTAGTTCACCAAGCGGGCCTGCATATTGCCGGCGAAAACAAAGCCATTGTGTTTGTTATTGTCATTCAGCCCATCCAACGCCATGATGATGCGCGGGTTACCGGCCGTCTTGGCGGGAAGAATCTCCACCGGGATCGACTGTTTCATCGCCCGCGAATACACCTGGCAGTGCTGCAGGCCACGGCCGAACACATCCCAACGGCAGCCGGGGCGGAGGTAGCTGCGGTGAGCGGTGTACTGGTTCCCCACCAACGGCACCCCCACGGGCACTTTCGGGTAGGGTTCGTTCACTGAGCCATTCGGCTCATGCTCCACTGCAGTAGCAGACGGCACTGCAGAGGGGATAAGGACACCAGAGGCGAGCAACAGTGCTGCTAGTGTGCCGCTCAGCAGCCGGGGAGAAGGCGTCGTCATTGTCGTTACTCCTGTGAGTCGTTACTCCTGTGAAGTGGCGAGTAAGAGACCAATATTGTCATGACAGAAGGTACCATCCGCCAGATAGGCAGACACCAGCAGCCGGGCGTCCCCTTCGGCGGGAGCCGGGCCAAGATCGTAGTCCGTGAGCGCCACCTGCGGATGAGACAACCCAGGTTCGGCCGCCAACACGGCTTCAGCCGCTGCCAGCACGCCGGCTGTCCCCTCCCGCACCGCATGAGCGCCAGCCACTAGTGCGGCAGAGAGGGCCAGGGCCGGGGCCATCCGCGGGTCTTTATTCTCGCGGCTGATCGCCATGCCGTTGCTGTCGCGCAGCGTATTGACACCGGTGACGGCGGTGGGGAGGGAGAGGTCTTTGACAAGATGGCGGAGGGTGACCAGCTGGTAGAAGTCCCGCTCCCCCACAAACATGCGAGCTGGCCGCAGCAAGGAGAGGAGCGCTGCGTGCACAGTGAGGGACTCCGCCAGCCCGGGTGGGGCGGGTACTGTCACCGTCGGATCCTGGGGGGTGACGAGAGTGCGGAGGCCGTGTGGAAAGAGGGCTTCCCAGGCAGGAGCAAAGAAGAGGGGTGCCGGGCAGCCAGGAAGATTCTGCAGCACCTCTCCATCGTGCTCGATCTGGCCCAAGTGGCTGTTGTCCGAGCATACGGAGGTGACGACGAGGATGCTTCCGGGGACGCGGGCAGCCGTATCAATGATGCCGATATGCCCGCGGTGTAGTCCTCCACGGGTGGGGACGAGGATGAGCTGACGGCTGGTGGCGTGGAGCGCCCGGGCCACCTGGGCAATGGTGTCGGGGCTGGTGTGGCGGGTGACGGAGCCTGGGTGGTATCCGGGGTTAGAGCGCATCTACTTGTTCTGCTCCAGTCGTTTCATAATATCTGCCAAGCTGAGGCCCGAGGTGTGCGACCCCTGCTCTTCGGTGGCACGGCGGCCACCGCCAGCAGTGGGGGCGGAATGCCCGGACGTACGCGTCCCCTGCCCGGCGGAGGTGTGCCCGGCAGAACTCTGTGCGCCGGTGTTGCTGGTGGCACTGGTTTGCTTCGCGGCGAAGGGATCCACCGTCAAAGCAGACCAGTCGATATCTGGAGCTTCCGGGGCTTCGAATTGGGTGGAGAAGTCCGGCCACCCATCGCGCTTCCGGCGGGCGGGCTGAGCCGATTCAGTTGCTGGGGCGGCAGCGGCTGGAGTGGCGGCGTCGGCAGCGCGGCGACCAGAGGCAGCCCGGCTGGACGTGAGACCAGTGGAGGCTGCGCCACTCTCCGCCGCATGGCTACTACGCGTTGTGGGAGGCGTATAGGAGGCGTTGCCGGCCAACCGGCGGGGGGTGTGGGAGTCACTGCTGTGGGAGCTGTGGGAGCCGGTGCCCGTAGAGGCAGCAGCGGCAGCTGCGCCACCAGTAGCACCCAGCCCGAAGCTGGGGAAGACAGCATTTGAGGAGGATTCCTCGGCTGCCCGGCGCGCCCGGCGCGGGGTGTATTCGGTAGTGCTGGTATTCGCATCCCGAGAGCTGGCCGCAGCATGGGAGGAAGCGGCAGTATGGGAGGAGCCACCACTGGGGTATGAGGCGGCAGTGCCACTAGCCCGGAAGGCCTGCTCGGCACGCTCCCGGTAGAGGGCCTGACGGCGTTCTTCCTCCGCCTGGCGGGCAGCCAATGCACGCTGCTCTTCCTCCGCCCGGCGGGCAGCCTCGGCAGCTTGGGCACGACGAGCGGCCGCCGCCTTTTCCACGGCGGCACGTTCTGCCGCCTGCTTGGCCTCTTCGGCTTGGCGGGCAGCGGCGAGGCGCTCCTCTTCCTGTCGGCGACGCAGTTCCGCAGCCTGGCGGGCTTCCTCGGCCTTACGGGCCTCTTCCGCCCGACGCTTCTCGGCTGCCAGGCGGGCTTCCTCTGCGCGGCGGGCCTCGGCGGCCTTCTGCTCCTCGGCGGCTTTCCGCTCGGCTTCCCGCCGCCGTTCTTCCGCATCCCGGCGAGCAACCTCGGCCTGTTCCGCCTTACGGGCTTCCTCTGCGCGGCGGGCTTCGGACGCAATGCGGGCTTCTTCCTCCTGGCGGAGTTGCTCAACGCGGCGTTCTTCCGCCGCAGCACGGGCAGCTGCGGCGGCAGCCTGGCTATCCCGCTGCTGCTCGCGGACCATGGCAGAGCTGGCGGCGGGGTCGGTGGCGGCTTCGCGCGTTTCGGACACTACCTGGGCATCGTGAACGACCTCGGCTTCCGTCACCCCATCGTCGCGGTACCCGCGGTCGTTGTAGTCCCCGTATTCAAAGTCGGCGTCATAGCCGTAGTCCGGGTAGTCGTAGTAGCCGTCGAAGTAGTAGCCCTCTTGGCCGTCCCCAATGGCCAGTTGGTCTTCAAAGTCGGGGCCGAAGAGCTGCGCCAGAGAGATGCGGAGTGCCGTGAGTTCCTGACGGAGTTGCTCGAGTTCTTCCCGCGCGGACTCTTCACTTTCTGCGCGACGCTTCTTCTCCAGCTCATCGTGTTTGTCCAGTTCACGCTGTAGCGCCCGCTGATAGTCCTCGGCGAGAAGACCGTTGCGGGAGGTGAACTGGTTAGCGCGACGCTGGTAGTACATGATGAGAAAGGCACCCAACACGGCTGCCCACAGGGCAACGCCGATAGCGACCCGCAGCCACACGCTAGAGTCCGTCACCAGCATGACGATGGTGGCGAAGGCAGCCAAAACGACCAACACGATGAGGGCCACAGTGGGCCACGTGTTGTGAGCTTGCGGGAGGCGGTTCGCACGGCCGCCGTTACGCTCTTCTGGGTCTGCTGATATGGGTGCACTCATACCGTCGAGGATACCGGTTTTTGGAAAGGAACTGGAGCATGGCCGGTACCTAGCCGGCGGATTACCAAAGAAGTTTCTCTCCCCCGGGAGTGTCCTTAGGTGCGCGCTTCCGCCGCATCCTTTTCGATCTTATCTGGTGGGACCTGGCAGGCCCTCTCCAGCGCCAACCCTGCTACCGCCAGCAGGAAACCTGCCACTGTGAACACGATGACACCGGGCGAATCTGCCTGCGCCGCCGCCAAAATATGGACCCGCGGCCACACGTAGATACCGGAACCGACGCCCACGCCGAAAAAGATCGCACCGGCAAATGCAGACGACCGTCCCAATACAAATGCCCGGGCAGCCCGCACCGGGTGGAGTTGGTGGCGGTCCTGGCCCACCCGGTTTCGATCAATGGCCCGGCGAATGTAGATCGCCAGAGCGCCGTCCACAATAGCGAGGAGCATGACGGGGATACTGACCCAAACGGTGAAGTCTGCCAAGTTGGAGTAGAAGGTGGAGACCATCAGCCAGGCGCAGAAGGCGGCCACGGCAGCCCACACGAGGAGGGAACTGACCGCGGTGAGATGCAGTTTGTTGTCCGGCTTCCCCGCTTCCTTCTGGGGGGAATCTGGCTGAGAGTGGTGCTCCATTACAGCGCTCCTTCGGGGGTGAGATGAAGGGTGGCGTCGCGTTGAATGCTAGTCGCCGCCGCCGGATCGCGTGCCAACAATGCGGCGAGAGCCCGCCGGAATTCTCTCGTCAGAGGCAAATCTGGGTGGTGGGCGGAGAGCATTTCTAGCGCTGGCACCAGCACAAAACTGCGTTCGGTGGCGTGCGGATGTGGGAGCAGCAGGTGTGGGTCCGTGGAAACAATGGGGGTGCTGGCGACGTCATCTTGCCAGCAGGCGATGATGTCAACATCGAGAGTGCGAGGACCCCAGTGATGGTCACGGGTACGGCCAGCCGCGTGTTCGGCAGCCTGAGCGCGGGCGAGCCAATCCTCGGCGGTGGCAGTGGGGTCGCGTACCAGCAAAGCAGTGTTGAGAAATTCTGGCTGGTCGGTAACACCCCAGGGGGCGGTGTGGTAGATACTGGCGTGGGCGTAGGCCCACGATGCGAAGCTACGGGCGGCATCCTGTAGTTGCGCGAGGGGGTCGCCAATATTGGCGCCGAGGGAGAGCAGCGCAGTGGTCATCGGCGGGGGCGCTCCTGGTTGAGATCGGCACGAGTACGGCGGATGGTGACGGTGACGTCCTGGAAGGGCACCGGAATGGGCGCCTCCGGCTTATGCACGGTGACCTCCACTTGCTGCATCAGGGGGTAGTCGTGGAGGAGACGGTGGGCGATCTGCTGGGCGAGTGTTTCCACCAGATCGCGGCTGGGACCCGTCACCTCCTGGTGGACGGCCGCAGCGACCTCCGCATAGTTGATGGTGTGGGTGAGATTGTCGGTGGCTCCTGCCTGCCGGGTATTGAGCCAAAACGAGACATCGACGGAAAACAGCTGCCCTGCTTTCTTTTCAAAATCTTCCACACCGTGATAGCCGTGCGCAGAGAGACCCGTCAGACTAATGCGGTCGAGCACCTCAGCGGTTTCTGAAAAAGAGCTACCGATTCCTGCCATCGTCTACTGCTCCCTGCCAAAAGGATTGTGGCCCAACTGCCATGCCCGTTGCACCACGAGTGCCTGCACAGTACTGGGGACGTCATGGACTCGCACACACCACACCCCGTTGTAGCCGCAGATCGCTGAAACGACCGCAGTAGCCAGATCCCGCTCCACGGGTTCCGGTGGGGTGGCGGGGGTATAGCGAGGGTCGGCATGCGCCAACAACTCCCCCAGGAACCGTTTCCTGCTCGCCCCTACCAGCACCGGGAAACCACTGTTGACAAAGTAAGGCAGGCCGCGCAACAGTTCCCAGTCCTGATTGCGGGTTTTGGCGAACCCCAGCCCCGGATCGAGCACAATATTGCGCTCCTCCACCCCCACGGCAAGCGCCCGCTCCACCAGCACCTGCAAATCGCCCACAACCTTGCCAATAATGTCCGAGTCGCTATAGCTGGCGCCGGCCGCATCGCCAAAGGTGTCGGTCTGCCAGTGCATCACACAGTAGGGCAGATGTGCGTCGGCCATCACGCGCCGCATATCCGGGTCAGCCTCCCCACCGGAAACATCGTTAATAAGATCGGCCCCCGCATCCACTGCAGCGGCGGCAACGCTGGCTCGCATGGTGTCGACGGAGACCGTCACTCCCTCCGCATGGAGTGCGGTGACGACGGGGACGACACGGGCTGCCTCTTCTTCGGCGGTAACGCGGGTGGCACCGGGGCGGGTGGATTCGCCACCAATATCAATGATGTGGGCGCCTTGGGCAACCATCTCGCGGGCATGAGCGAGGGCAGTGTCCAGGGTGTTCCAGCGGCCACCGTCGGAGAAGGAATCCGGGGTGATGTTGAGGATACCCATCACCTGGCAGGGGGTACTACCGAAGTCACTGCCCTCCCCCAAGGTGGGGAGGGTAAGGCGAGTGGTGGAGTGGGGCATAGGGGTACTCCTCCTTGAGACGATTAGCGACGCGGGTCACGGATGAGGGCAAGCGCTTCGGCGCGAGAAGTTGCGTTGGTGCGCAGGCTGCCCCGCACCGCGCTGGTGGTAGTGATAGAACCGGGTTTGCGGATCCCCCGCATTGCCATGCACAAGTGCTCGCATTCGATGACAACGACGGCGCCGCGGGCATCCAGGCGCTCCATGATGGCATCGGCGACCTGCCCGGTAAGACGCTCCTGTACTTGGGGGCGTTTCGCGTAGAGGTCGACCAGGCGGGCCAGTTTGGAAAGCCCAGTAATACGGCCAGTTTTCTTATTGGGTAGGTAGCCGATGTGGGCGACGCCGTGGAAGGGCAGCAGGTGGTGCTCGCACATGCTATAGACCGGAATGTCGCGGACGAGGACGAGTTCGTCGTAGCCTTCGGCGAAGGAAGTGGCGAGGACGTCTGCGGGTTCACAGTGGAGGCCGCCGAAGATTTCGGTGTAGGCGCGGGCAACCCGGTTGGGGGTGTCGCGGAGTCCTTCCCGGTCGGGGTCTTCGCCAATGCCGATGAGCAGTTCGCGGATGGCGTGTTCTACCCGCTCGGCGTCGTATTCTCCATAGCTCATGATGGTGTCGATTCTTGTGCTGTGAGGGGTCAGTTGGGCACTGCGTCGAGACGAGTGCCGCCGTGGAGGTTAACGCACCCCGGGCGGAGGCTAGTGCCGGCGCTGTCCGGGGCGCCAGCCGCCGAAGAGGCCACCCAGGCCGTTACGGCCACTGCTTCCGTCACCCCGCCCGTTGCCGGTGCCATTGTTCTGTCCGGTGCCGCTGGTGGAGCCGCCCGAACTGCCGGCCTGGTTGTCCCCCACACCATCCCCACGCTTGCTGCCGGAGCGGGGGCCGTGTGGGATCGGGCGGAATACCGGCTTGGGGCGGCCCGGCTGGGCGGGCTTATCCGGACTCGGGTAGTGGACGATATCGTCTTCGCTGATTTCCGGAAGGGTGGGTTTTTCCATCTTTGGGGGCCACTCTTCTCCCCGCTCCTTAGCCAGTTCGCCCGGGGTCTTCACCGGTGGCAGGCTGGACGGAGTGCGCTCACCGAAGTCATCGAACTCGGTGATACGCGGGCGGGTATCGATACTCCCCAGGATCTCCTCTAGTTCAGGACGGCGGAGGGTTTCCTTCTCCAGGAGGGCGAAGGCCAGTGTGTCCAGCAGGTGCCGGTACTGCGAGAGGGTAGCCCAGGCCTCAGTGTGGCAGGCATCAATGATGCGGTGCACTTCTTCGTCGATGTCGCGGGCGACTTCGTGCGAGTAGGTGGATTTGGTGCCGAGGGTACGACCCAGGAACGGGTCGCCTTCCTCTTCGCCATATTTGACGGGTCCGAGTTTGGCGCTCATACCCCATTCGCTCACCATGGCACGGGCGATCTTAGTGGCCTGCTCAATGTCGTTGGAGGCTCCGGTGGTGGGTTCTGCGAACACCAGCTCTTCGGCGGTGCGGCCGCCCATAGCGAAAACGATCTGGCTGAGCAGTTGGGTGCGGGTGCGCAGGCCGGAGTCATCCTCGCCAGCCACCATGGAGTAGCCGCCGGTGCGGCCACGCGGCAGGATGGTGACCTTGTAGACGGGGTCCATTTGCGGCATTGCCCAGGCGCAGATGGTGTGGCCTGCCTCGTGGTAAGCCGTCACCTTCTTCTCCTTTTCGGAGATGATGCGGCCGGTACGGCGCGGGCCGCCGATCACCCGGTCGGTGGCCTCTTCGAGGTTATCGGGGGTGATGGCTTTCTGGTTTTGGCGGGCCGTCAGCAGTGCTGCCTCGTTGAGGACGTTGGCCAGGTCTGCGCCGGAGAAACCGACGGTGCGCTTAGCCAATGCGTCGAGGTCGCAGTCCTTGGTGAAGGGCTTGCCTTTGGCGTGCACCTTAAGGATGGCTTGGCGCCCCTTAAGGTCGGGGTTGGTGACGGGGATCTGCCGGTCGAAGCGGCCGGGGCGCAGTAGGGCGGGGTCGAGGACGTCGACGCGGTTGGTGGCGGCGATAAGGATGACGCCTTGGCGGTCGTCAAAGCCGTCCATCTCGACCAGAAGCTGGTTGAGAGTTTGTTCGCGTTCGTCGTGGCCACCGCCAATGCCGGCGCCACGCTGGCGGCCCACTGCGTCGATCTCGTCAATGAAGATGATGCAGGGGTTGTTCTTCTTCGCTTGGTCGAAGAGGTCACGGACGCGGGAGGCTCCCACACCGGCAAACATTTCGACGAAGTCGGAGCCGGAGATGGAGAAGAAGGGCACGCCGGCTTCCCCTGCGACGGCGCGTGCCAGCAGGGTTTTACCGGTGCCAGGCGGGCCGTAGAGAAGCACGCCGCGGGGGATCTTGGCACCGAGTTTCTCGTACCGGTCCGGGTGCTGGAGAAAGTCTTTGATCTCGTTGAGTTCTTCCACAGCTTCGTCTTCGCCAGCCACATCGTTGAACGTGGTGGTGGGGCGGTCTTTGTTGACGCCGCTGGCGGTAGATTTACCGAAGCCCATGGGGCCGTTCTTCTGCATGCGCCCGAAGAACCACACCATGAGGAGGATAAGGAGCAGAGTGGGGCCTAGGTAGATGAGGGCTTGGGTGAACCAGCTGGACTGGTGGACCTCGGTGGTGAAGGCGTCTACCTTGGAGCTTTCCAGGAGGGTGAAGATGTCATCGGCGGAGGCAGCCGGGAACTGCGCGGTGAGGGCTTTTGCCTCGACCTTCTTCGCCTTCTTATCTCCCGTAGGGGTGCCGGGTTGGCTGGGGGGCGCGAAGAGGCTCTGTTTCTGGGGAGCGGCGGGCTCGACCTTCACCTTCTTTTTGAGGGTGAGTTTGAGAACCTGCTCACGGTCTTCCAGCACCGCCTTTTGTACGTTGCCCTCTTTGATTTGCTGGAGGGCAACGGAGGTGTTGACGGACTGGTAGTCGACGGAGTTGTTGGCTCCGAAGAACGACAGGCCGACAAACAGCAGCACGATAAAGGCAATGATGCCGATGTTGCGGAATAGCTTCTTACGATCCATGCACATGCGGGCCGTGGGGAATGGCCCATCCCTTCTCTATTATGTCTACGTACACACTACCGGTTAGACGCTAACGATGCAGGCGAGAGCGCTCTTCGCGAACGTCTGGGGGAGGAAAGCAAGGGGTGCGGGGAGCCAGCTGCTACTGGAATACTTCGGGCTTCAGCTTGGCGACGAAGGGGAGGGAACGGAACTGTTCATTGAAGTCGAGGCCGTAGCCCACCACGAACTCGTCAGCGATGTCGAATCCCACGTCGGCGCACTCCACATTGATGCTTTGGCGTGCTTCCGGCTTGCGTAGGAGGGTGACGACCTCAAGCGAGCGGGGGTTACGGGAGGAAAGATTGCGGATCAACCAGGAGAGGGTGAGACCGGAGTCAAGGATGTCTTCGACGATGACGACGTCGCGGCCAGTGATGTCACGTTCAAGATCCTTGAGGATGCGCACTACGCCGGAGGAGCTGGTGCCAGCTCCGTAGGAGGAGACGGCCATGAATTCCATCTGACTGGGGATGGGGAGGGCGCGGGAGAAGTCGGTGAGGAACATGACGGCGCCTTTAAGGACGCAGATGAGGATGAGGTCTTCGGGGTCGTTGGCATGCCGGGCGGCTGTTGCTTCGGCGAGCTCCTTCACACGCTGGGCGAGAGTTTCTTCGTCAATGAGAATCTCTTCGATCGCATCTGCATAATAGGAGGCTGCTGATTCCGGCACAGTACTCATCGGTGTCCTCTGACGTGGCTGATCCGTTGGTGTGGGCGGGCCGCACGAGGTGCGTCCTTCTCCTTCGAGGATAGTTTCTTGGGGGGCAAATCACCTAAAAATGTGCGATGGGGTGCGGAGCGTGAGGGTGCTCGCAGCAGTGTCCTCCGCTGGTGGGCACTTGCAGGCTCAGCTGCTGGTGGTGGCGTCGCACGGTGGCACCTCCGGGGAGGGTGACGGGCCCTTGGCCATGCCAATCAGTGAGAAGCCGGGCGATGTCGGTGAGGTGCGAATAGCCCACCTGGGTTTGTCCGCTTCGGTGTAGCCAGAGGCGGAGTATCCGCCGGAGGGTGGGGTCGGGCAGGTCACACAGCTCAGTGACGGGCAGACGCGGGAGCTCAGGCATGCGAATGCTGCCGGATTCAGGCAGGGGCTGGCCGGTTGATTCAGGCGTGGGCTGTTCTGCAGCGAGGCGGTCGAGGAAGGTAGCTGCCTGTGCATCCAGCTGTATCGTGTCCTCCCGCACCAGCTGGGCGGTGCGAGCTAGCCCAGGTACCACGTCCCCTCCTCTGATGTCGCGCAGCAGCGGCAGCAGTTCGTGGCGCACTCGCACGCGGGTGAAGGCGGGGTCGCTGTTCTGCGGGTCCTCCCACACGTCTATAGAGTGTTCGGCGCAGGCTGCCTGGGTGTCGGTGCGGCGCAGACTGAGCAGCGGGCGTCCCCACGGTTCGTCCCAGGGCAGCATGCCGGCGATGGCTCGTGGGCCGGAGCCGCGGAGCAGGCCCAAAAGTAGGGTTTCTGCTTGGTCATCCTGGGTATGTCCCAGCAGTACGGGCTGTCCGGCGCGCAGCATGTCGAGGGCGGCGTAGCGGGCTTCACGGGCGGCGGCTTCCATCCCTACGCTTTCTTCATCGGTGACGATGATGGGGATGACGAGGGCGTCGGCGCAGCCGAGTTGGCGGGCTTGGTCGGCTGCGTGGTGGGCCACCTGGGTGGACCCCTTCTGCAGCTGGTGGTCGACGATGAGTGCCGTCACCTGTGCACCTGTGCGGATTGCCCCGGCGGTGAGGGCGAGCGAATCCGCCCCACCGGAAAGTGCGACGCAGATCCGACCGGGTCGTCCGTAGGCATCCCACCATGTGCGGACAGCTGTGGTGACTGCCCACATGTGGGGGTCACCAGTGCCGCCGAAGGTGTCGGCGTGGGGTAGCGGGTGGGTGGAGTTAGACATGGTTAGCAGCCTGTGCGGTAGAGAGCGGCGGCCAGGTTATCGACCAGGCTGGTGGCGGGCCAGTAGGCGGTGTTGTTGACGAGGAAGGCGAAGTAGTAGGGGGTGTTTGTACGGGCGCTGTAGACAATTCCTGCCAAGGTGCTGACGTTGTTGAGGGAGCCAGTTTTGGCGCGGATGTGGCCGCGGGCGGCGGCGTTCTGCCCGCCGAAGCGGTAGCGGAGGGTACCGCTCTGCCCTGCAACTGGCAGGTTGGCCGCGATGATGTCCGTTACCTGTGCTTTGTCCACACGCGTGTGGGGTCGCAGGGTTTCAGCCACAGTACTGGCGGTCAGCCGGTCGTAGGTGGAGAGACCGGAGGTGTCGTGCAGGACTGCACCGGTGGTGGGGATACCGTTGGCTGCCACGGCGGCGAGGACGGCGGAGGCTGCACCCTGGAAGCTGGCGGGTTTCGCTCTCGCTTTTGCCACTTCCCGGCCGATTGACTCTGCCAGCACATTGTCGGAGTACAGCAGCATGTCGTGCACACGGTCGGTGAGGGGGGCGGAATAGACCTTGCCGAGGGGCAAGAGGGCCAGCGGGGTACTGTCCGCTACTTCTACCGTGAGGCCTCTGACGTTGAGGTATTGGGCCAGAGTGGCGCCCAGTTGGAGGGAGGGGGTGGCGGTACGGGAGTTGTACCAGCCGGTGTCGTAGATGCGCGCGCCGTCCAGCATGGCGGGAGCCATGGGGGCGATGCTGCCACCGCCAATATCCCAGCGGTCCCACCCGTAGGCCATGGTGGGGCCAGTGTAGTAGGAGGTGTCGACGATGAGCCGCTTGGGTTTGATGGGCAGCAGCTTTACTTTGTCGGAGACCTGCCGGGCTAGGTCGGAGAGGCGGGCGGCGTTGCGGTAGAGGGTTGGGCCGGTGGCGCGCCGGGAGAGGGTGACGTCGCCAGTTCCACGTACCACCAGGCTGCCATCAATGGCGAGGTAGACGCCGGTTTCTTGACGCCGGTTGGGGCTGAGGGCGTGAAGGGCTGCGGATGCAGTGAGGAGTTTGGTAACGGAGGCGGGGGCGAGGGGGCGGTTGGCGCCGCTCTGCCACAGCTCGATGCTGCTGGAGACCATACCTCCGAAGGAGGTGATGCCACTGGTCTGCAGGGTCGAGGTGAGGGCTTTCCGCATGGTGACGGCGCAGAGGCCGGCCGGAGCAGGTTGTGCGGGGAGGGCGGCTTGTCCGGGTTCCGGGGAGCCCACTGGGAGAGTTGCGGTGGGCGCTAGGCTGTCAGCGGGCGCGAGGGCGGCTTGTGCGTCAGCCGGAAAGGCTACCGCGGTGGCGCACAGCAGCAGGCTTGCCAGGAGGCCTGCGGTGGCGGAACGGTGGCGGAACGGGGAGTGGGGTGTGCGCATACCCTCATGCTACTGGGCTACTTAGGCTGGCACCCACAAGCCTGGAGCGTGGCGGCCAGGGCATCGAGGACCGGGCGGGCGGTCGAGGGACCTTCCCCGTTGATGATGAACGCGAATACCAGTACCCGGCCGTTCTGGGTGACGGCGATGCCGGCCAGGCTGCTGGCGGTACTCAACGTGCCGGTCTTGGCTCGGATCCAGCCGCGTGCGAGGGACCCGTCATAGAACCGATTGGAGAGTGTGCCGGAGCCACCCGAGACGGGCAGATCGTCGAGCAGCGCCCGGCTTTGGCTCTTTTTTGCGGACAGTCGCAGCACGTCAACGAGGGTGTGGGAAGACACTCGGTTGCGCAGCGACAGGCCCGAGGCGTCGATCATTTTGAGGCCGGAGGTGTTGATGTCGTTCTTCTCCAGGATGTGCCGGATAGCGGTGGTGACTCCCTGGAAGGTGGCAGGCTGGCCTTCTTTCACTGCGATTTCCCGGCCGATGGCCTCCGCCAGCACATTGTCGGAGTGGATGAGGACGTCGTGGAGGCGGGTGAGGAGCGGCGCAGACCACACCGTGCCTAACACGGTGGAGGTCTTGGTGCGGGTACTGGTGACGGTAACGGTGTCCACTCCCAGGTAGTGGGCGAGGGCGTTGCCCGCTTGGGTGGCGGGGCTCTCTGCGCGAGGGGAATCTTCCCAGCCTGCGTTGAGTCGGGCACCGTCCACCATCACCGGAGACATGGGGGCAATGAACCCGCCGCCAATGTCAGCGGAATTCCAGCCTTGAGCCATGGCGGATTCCCGGTAGAGGGAGGTATCAACGACCACTTTGGTGGCGGTGATACCACGCTTCTTCAGGGCCGCTTTGGTGCGCTTCGCTAACTCCGAGAGGCGTGCCGCACCATGGTAGAAGCTGTCCTCGCCTTTGCCGGCAGTGGAGAGGGTGACGTCTCCGTATCCGCGCAGCACGACGGTGCCGTTACCGAGCAAGAGGGTTTCCGTTTTGACCCGCTGCTCATCCGGCAGCACCAGGAGGGCCGCCTGGGCGGTGAGCAGCTTCATCACACTGGCCGACTGCAGGGCTTTGTTGGGCTGGTGTTCCCACAGGGTTTTCCCGCTCATGGCGTCGTGGACCGAGCCGGTGAGGTTCGCCATGGTGGGGTCGCCAAGCAGCGTGTTCAGGCGAGCGGAGAGGATATCGGCGTCGGGGATGGGGGCGTCTTGGGATACTGGCTGGAATACGTCGTCGCGTTCTTCCATGGTGGGGGGCAGGGCAACACCTTTCACCCAGGCGGAGGCGTCGGTGGCGTTCACACCCCGCATCCGTGGCACGGCGTAAAAGGCAAGCGCGCCACCGACCGCGAGCAGAATAACCATCAACACGGAGAGGGCGATGGTGAGACGCTTACGGTCTTTCATAGACGGTCCTTTGCCAAGTGAGTGGGCGTCATTGCTGCTTCATTCTTTCATGAATCGCCGGCTCGGTGCGAGCCTGGTCTATCCTTATAAGAAACCGTTAGTTTCCGCTGTAAAGGTAGGTTACTTGATGAGCCTCGACGTCATCATTGAGATCCCCAAGGGTTCCCGCAATAAGTACGAAGTTGACCACGAGACTGGTCGCGTATGCCTGGACCGGTACCTCTTCACCCCCATGGCCTACCCGGCCGACTATGGCTTCGTTGACCACACCCTGGGTGAGGATGGCGACCCACTGGATGTTCTCGTCATTCTGCCCGAACCCGTGTTCCCCGGCTGTGTTGTGCCTGCCCGCGTGGTCGGCGTCTTCAACATGACTGACGAAGCCGGCGGCGACGATAAGCTGATCGCCGTGCTGGACGATGTGCGCTGGAACCACATCCAGGACATCGACGACGTGCCGCAGGATCTCCGTAACGAGATCGAGCACTTCTTCGTCCACTACAAGGACCTGGAGCCCAACAAGGAAGTGTCTGGCACCGGATGGGGCGACAAGGCCGCCGCCGAGAAGATTCTGGAAGAAGCCAAGGAACGGTACCTGGGCTAACCCCTGTCACTGCCGCAAAAAGAGTTCATACACCATACGGTTAGAGGGATAACGGCAACTTCGCACACCTTCTATCCACATCTCCAGACATATGTTGGATAAAATAACCGTATGGAAAAAGAAAAAAAGGAAAAGAAAGAGTTCGATAAGGCCAAGGCCGGCAAGATCGTCCGACGTGTTCTCAAGATTGTTGGCATCATTGTCGTGCTCCCCCTTATCGCCCTCATCCACTCCTAAAAAAGCATTACCAATCGGTAACACAAAAGGCACCCGTAGGTTTCCTATGGGTGTCTTTTCGTTATCAACAAGGTGTCTTCCACGATGTCATCAGTAACCGAGCGTAATACGACATACCCCTACCAGAATCGGCCGTAATGTCATGCTGAATTCTCCAGTTGGACAGGCGACGATACTCCTTCACCACACCTCGTACCACCCTAAAGACACATAAAATTTTTTTTAAAATATAAATATTTTTACTTTGAAAAACCACTGCTAGGGAACTAAAGTTCCTATTAATGCGTTATTCATCCCTCGCGCAATAGAAGCTGACTCCCATGAAAAAATCGCTCCTAGTACTCGGTGGTGCCGCGCTGCTCGGCTTTACAGCAATCACTCCTCCTGCTAGTGCCCAAACACTGCCATCAAACGATGGTCGCTCATCCTCTCCCTCACTGGACAACCCAGGGATTACTGCGACAATCACCGATCCGATCTATCGCACTCCCTACCCGCGGAACACCCCTCCCGGCCGGCTGGTAGCGGTGGAAAAGGCTGACTGGAAGCTCATCTACCCCTTTGTGGCCGAGTACCCCTCCTTCGTGTGGTGGCAAGACACCTACAAAATAGCTTTCACCACCGAAGATTCCCTCGGAAAACCTGTGATCGGCACGGCACTCCTCACCCAGCCGTACCGTGCCAAGGGAGCGAAATACCTGGCTGCAGGAAATAAGATTTGGGTCAACGCACAATACATCAACGGACTCTCGCTGCGCTGTACACCCAGCCAAACATATAAACTCTGGATGGGAGATGGCGCAACGAGCCCACAGGTCATTGAAGGATTACTAGCAGCCGAAGGAGCAAGCAACTTAGCTCCAAAAGCCCGTAGCCTCAGTGTCCTCACCCCGGATTTGCTCGGAGTCAATATGGCGTACGGAGTCAATATTGCCTCCGGAAGGCTCATACTCGACGCTATGCGCGCCCTACAACATGCCCCTTCTATGGGATACGACGACCCCGATTTTGTTGTGCAAGGTTTTTCCGGCGGTGCTATGGCATCAGCGGCAGCAGCAACCCTCATGCCCACCTACGCACCTAGTTTGCTGAAAAGGACTAAGGCCATTTTCATGGGTGGTACCCCTATGGACATGATTAGCATCAGCGCCAAATACCGGAAGAATAAAAATGAAGCGTTCGTTCAGAAGGGTAACGAGCAGATTGGGATGGGTTTGGCGGTCGCAATCGGACTCTCCCGGCAGTACCCTGCTCTCCATGATTACCTGTATAGGCACTTGACACCCCATGGTAGGGAAGTCGTCCACGATTTCAACAGTATGTGCCTCAGTGAAATGGTGGACTATGTTAAAGCCAACCAGTTGGCCATGAACGAGATAGTGGACAGAAACTTACTGGATGATGCTGTCCTGGATAGTTATCTTCGCAAAGAGTCAGTGAAATACATCAGTGGAATGCCTACCGTATTTCCAGGCCAGCACCTCTACTTGTACCACGGTAACGGCGACGTCGATGTCCCCGTGAAAGATGTCTGGGATCAGTACTACAAGTGGCTCCACCACGGTGTAAACGTCTCTATGACGATGGTGCCCTCCAGAGACCATATTTCTGCCCAACCGGTCTCTATTGGCCCACTTATTTCCGAGGCAGTGCTGGAGCTTTACCGTCCTCGCACGGACACGAGCCGTCCATTAGTAAACACGGTTATCAATAACGCGGTTATCTAGGCTGTCATCGCGCATGCGGCTATACCATCGACCGTTCAGTTGCACAGTGGCCTGTCACAGGCGCTCTCCCCTCAACGTAAGGCAGAAGGCTCTCATGAAAACACACAACCCCCTAGGAGTACTCGGCGTTACGCTTGCTGTCACACTGATAATGTCTGGTGTTCCAGCACAGGCACAACAGTTTGACAGTGATCCGCACCCTCTAGACGTACGAGAAAGCGGCCCCACCCTCACCCATGAGGATGCCGCCCACCTCGCCCGACAGCTAGACCCCGTAAGACTCCGTGTTCACGAGAAAGACACCCCCCAGCTCACCCCTGATCCATACTTCGCTACCCACCGCGGTAACGATGAATGGCGCAGTTCCCACTACTCTCGAGCAAAGAACTACCGCCCCGGGGAGATCATCCGCTCACGTAGCTCTGTTGTGGCCCACGTCTTATTTCGCTTTGGCCATGCCACACAGTTCATGGTGAAATCCCTTGACAGCCGAGGTTACCCGGTTGAAGTGACCGCGACGCTTGTCGTTCCTTTGCGCATGAAAGAGAACGCGTCCGTCTTCACGTGGGTCCAGTTCACCAACTCTAGTGGTGCCGATTGCGACCCCACAACAGAGCTGCACGACGGCAAATATGAACGGACATGGCAGTCCAGCACAGGCATGCTTTTCGGCATCGTGGATGCTGGACGCCCCGTTCTCTTGATAGACGTCCTAGGGCCTAACCACGCATATCCCATGAATCGCGGATCCTCCCACTACGTTCTTGACGCTATGCGTGCCGTTCACCACTTTCCTCATCTCCAGCAGTCCCACTTCGTGGTCGCAGGTATCAGCCACGGCGGCCTCGTGACAAGTTACACGGCAGCTGAGCAACCCTACTATGCACCTGACCTCACCAAATACATCGACCAGTTTGTCATTGAGGAAGGTGCACCCGATTTGCTCCGCCTGGCAGCACAGTTTGGTGTGTACGGTAAACTCTCTCAATTGCCCTCCCCCTACGCTGCTCTTGCCATCAACTTCCTTATCGGCGCTATCCGCGAATATCCCGATAAGCTCACCAATATTAAGCATTGGCTCACTCCCGAAGGCATGAAGCTGATGACACTTAATGCTGATGCCTGCCAACCAGCAAGTGCGATAGTAGGCGCTCTATCCCCCATGCCGCTACTGCTGAAGCCAGGTTTCTACAAGTCTGTAACATTCCATAATCTACTGCAGATTGCCAAAGAGCAGTCCAGCTACTACTACCCTGGGAACCCCGCAGTACCTGTGTTTTTGACACATGGTTCCGTTGACGGCATCCTCCCCCAAGCCAGCGATGATCAGCTTCTCTACGAGAAATGGTGTAACGCTGGAACGAACGCTGTCTACGTTCGTGTTCCTTTTACAGGGCACATTCTTACTCCGGCTGTTACAGTCCCCCGCGCGTACTATTACGGACTCGCACCTCTTATCACAGGTTCCTCCGTACAGACATCGCACTGTGGCCACAGAGATTTTTTCTAGCTGAAAAGCATCTCATGCTCAACCAGCACTAGCACCGTCGCACAGGTAGCCCCCATCACCGCCACCCCCCTCCCTGGTGACGGCTTACTCCGTGCTGCCCCGCCGTACCCAGCCTGTGGGAGTGCTCAAATATGCACAGTCGCTCTTGTTCTGTATGACGGCATTTAGAGCGGTGTTCTTATTCCAAATAAGTGGGAGAGTCCAGGTCGTTGATCTGGACTCTCCCATGTGCCATCGTTGTCGGCTCTGCCTAAGCAGCCGAAGTGTCACTCCGGGCGCGGTCTTTTTTTGTGGGGAGTCGACCTGCTTCCTGAAGGCTATCGCGGAGCAGCATTTCTATTTGGGCGTTGATAGAGCGGAGATCATCCGAAGCCCAGCGAGCGATTCCTTCATACACTTCGGGGGTGAGCCGCAGGGAGAGTGTTTTGCGGGCGGTGTCGGAGACGCGTCGGTTTACCATGGCGGTGGTTCTTTCGAGTGGTGGGATGTGGGGGCCAGGACCGTTAGCTGTAGAGAGTTCCGGTGTTGACTACTGGGGATACGTGGTTGTCGGAGCAGAGGACGACGAGCAGGTTGGAGACCATGGCGGCACGGCGTTCGTCGTCAAGTTCCACGATGTCGTGTTCTTCTAGCTGTCGGAGGGCGTCTTGCACCATGGAGACGGCGCCTTCGACGATGCGTTCGCGGGCGGCGACGACAGCGGCAGCTTGCTGGCGTTGCAGCATGGCTTGGGCAATTTCGGGAGCGTAGGCGAGGGAGCTAATGCGGGCTTCGATGATGGTGAGGCCGGCGGAGGCGACGCGTGCAGCGACTTCGTCGGCGAGTTCTTGGCTGACGTCATCGGTGGAGCCGCGCAGGCTGACGACGTTGGTGCGGTTGCCTTCGTCGTAGGGGTGGGTGGAGATGACGTGGCGGAGGGCTGCTTCGGCCTGGGTTTCGATGAAGGCTTCGTAGTCTTTGACGGCGAAGCTGGCGCGGGCGGTGTCGCCGACGGTCCAGACGACGATGGCGGCGGTGGTGACGGGGTTGCCGTCTTCGTCGTTGATCTTCAGTTCGTTGGTTTCGAAGTTGCGGACGCGGACGGAGAGTTTCTTTCGGGTGGTGAGGGGGTAGGTGAAGATGAAGCCGTCGGCACGGATAGTGCCGACGTATTTGCCGAAGAATTGGCTGACGAGTGTGTGTCCGGGCTGGATGATGCTGAATCCGGTGCAGGCAATGATGCTGAGCAGCATGACGATGACGGCGACTACTGTCAGTGCGGGGGAGGCGCTGTCTTCGGTAGCTGCGATCACTGCGATGCTGCCGGCAAAGAGCACGATCATCAGAAGGAATATGAGGGCGGCGGGACCGCCGGTGAGGTGGGGGAGGCGTTTTTCTTCGATGTCGAAGCCTCCGAACTTTCCGGATGCTGACGTGGCTGCGGGGGTGCCGTCGAGGGCGACGTTGGCTTCTGCGTGTGGTGGGGTGGCGGATGCGGGGTTGGTGCCGTCGTTGGGTGATATGGGGGTGAGGGTGCGCTTCATGTCGATCACTTCTCCTGTGGCTGCACGCATATCCTAACATCAAAATGATACCATTTTGGTGCGTTTCGTCAAGGGGCAACGCTATCCTCTCCCTCTAGCAACTGTCGCCCGCGTCACATATTGCCACTCTCGGCAATACTCCTTGACCGATTCACTACGCCCGTCAACGATTACCCATGTATCAATTGGCCCTTCCAGACCGCGCAGCAGGGTCGTGTCACCAGGATCTCCTTATGCATAACACCACAATTCGTGCAGCAGCCAGCCTTCTCGCCAGCTGCGCCATCCTCACCAGCACTATCACCGCCGCTCAGGCAGCCCCCCTCACCGCCACTCCCGGCACCGATGACAGCTTCCTCCGCACCGCCCCCACCGTCCCCGTCCACCAAGGACAGTACGGCCCCGACACCACCCTCACCCAGGCCCGCAAAGCAGCCGGCGTCACCACCGGCAAACCCTGGCCCTACGACACCACCCTCAACCTCGAGATCCCCGATGCCAGCGCCTACCGTGCCATCCCGGAAATCCGCACCCCCGGATGCACACTCACCAAAGAACACCCCAACCCCGTCGTGCTCGTACACGGTACCTGGGCCAACGCCCAAAAGTGGAATGTGCTCGCACCCTACCTGCAGAAGCACGGCTACTGCGTGTTCGCCATGAACTATGGGTTCGACGCCCGCTCCAGCCTTTACAACAACCCCAAGGACGGCAAGTTCGCCACCAACAACATCTATTCTTCCGCCATTGAGCTCAACAACTATGTCAACCAGGTCCTGAAGCTCACCGGCGCTAAGAAAGTTGACCTCGTGGGACACTCCCAAGCCGGCCTGGTCTTCCACCTGTGGATGCATGATTTCCGCGGAAACCTGCGCACCCAGCACTCCATCACCCTCGCAGGCACAAACCACGGCACCACCATGATGGGGTTTTCGACTTTCCCCGTCTGGGACAACCCCGCCCTCGCCACCAGCCTCTCCGCCGTCCTCTCCAGCGCCGCCATGCAGCAACTAGTTGGCTCCCCCATGGTGCGGTACATCAACTCGCTGCCTGACACCATGCCGGGTGTGCGCTACACCGCACTGGCCACCAAGTACGACACCACCTCTACCCCCTACTACGCAACCTTCCTGAAGCCTGTCCGCGGCGCCACCGTCACCAATGTCACTGTGGAAAACGTCTGCAAGCCCGGCGAGATGCTCGACCACAACAAGCTCACCACGAACCAGGCTGTTCAAGTGCTTGTACTGCGAGCACTACAGGATAAGAAGGTGACGTGTTCCGACACCCAGTGGGCACTGTAAATCTAGAATGAGAGCTATGAAGAAGACTGTTGCATGCGTGTCTGCAGCCTTGACTGCAGTGCTCGGTGTTAGCCTCACCACCACGCCGGTGGCCCAGGCGGCTATCCTCCCTGGCCCGGGATACACCGTCCCCGAAATTAGCGACCCCCACTGCACTCTGACCAAAAAAGACCCCTACCCTATCGTTCTTATTCACGGCACGTGGGCCAATGCCCAAAAGTGGAAGTACCTAACCCCCTACCTACGCCAGAACGGCATGTGCGTGTGGGCACTAAACTTCGGCTACAACGAGGACGCCATCTTCGAAAAGTACCGCGAACGCTACGCCGTCCAGGATGTCGACACCTCCCTCAAAGAGATCGACGCCTACGTCAAGATGGTGATGCGTAAGACCGGTGCCAAAAAGGTGAATGTTGCAGCCCACTCCCAGGGCGGTCTGCTCGTCAAACTGTGGATCTACAAGTACAAGGCCAACCGCTACGTCAACAATGCGGTGCTCATCACCCCCACGTTGAAGGGCACCGACATGGACGGCAAAGGAGCATTTGGCCCCCACAAGTACCCGATCCTTCCTGAAGCCATTGGGTTCTTCGCATCTCCGCCGGCGGAATTCCAGTTGTGGGACTCCCCCACCATCGCCTATGCCAAGTCTATTCCCGACACCATGCCCGGCGTTCACTACGCCAGCCTGATGACTAAGGACGACAAGACCGCCACCCCATATACCACCGGCATGATGAAATCCGGACCTGGTGCCACCGTGCAGAATGTCGTCATCCAGGACGTGTGCCGCGTGGACCACGAGATCACGCACTCGGGCATGATCGAGGATCCCATTGCGCGCCCGGTTATTCTGCGTGCACTGCGCAACCAGCCGGCTAACTGCACAAGCACCCCGTGGGAGGTTCCCAACGGGTGGGTCGGTAAGAGCCACAAGGGCGAAAACAACGGATTTGCCGGCGACGCTGGCCAATCCGACTACACCGCCCCCTAGCATTCTGCTCGCACAACGCCCATACAGATACAGTGAATGCCCCCGTAACCGCGGGGGCATTCACTGTATCTGTATGGGTTGCGTCGGGGGACGCAGGGCGTGGATTACTTCCGGCCCTTCACAGCCTTGACGACCCAGATCACCAGGCAGGCGCCGACAAAAGCAGTGACGAAGCTCCAGAAGAAGCCAGCGTGGTCCGCACCGAGGACGAAACCGAGAATGGCACCACCGATAAGACCACCGGCAACGCCAGCACCAATGTTGGCCCAGATACCCATCTGCTCGTCGGTCTTCATGACCTTAGAAGCGAGCCAGCCAGCAATGCCGCCGAAAATAATCCAACCGAGGAAACCGAATGCGAGCTCCATGAGCTATTCCTTTCATCAGTCCCCGGAGGGACTTGTACGTTTGTATACCCTCACAAGGAGGACTTTGCTACGAGCACAAGGCTCGTCCTTACATCATCAAGTCTAAGGAATCCACAGGGGCTTGTCAGTCTTTTCGCTGCCAGCGAGACCGAAGCCTAGCGGGGATTACTCCAATATTTACCAACACAGCAGCCGCTAGCAACCTAAATTCTTTGACACTTGACCAGTTTGTTATCGATCATTTTCCCTATAAAGCTCTGTTCAGAGTGGTTTAAAGTCGGATTTTTTCTGCGCTATGTGATTGTCTAGTAACTATGAAGAAGTCCATTCGCAACCGTATATTTTCCAGTGCAACCGCCCTTGTGACAACCGCCGCCCTCCTCGCTGGTGGTGTGGGCGCCGCTGGAGCTGACCCCATTAAGCCGGGACAGCCCGTCCCCCTCTGGTCTGGTATGGATGTCTCCCACTACCGCGGACCCATCCCCCAGAAGAACGGTACCCTCCTCCGCGAAGTCCCCCTCGACAAGGGAGCCTGGCTCCCCGCCGCCGCGAAGGCCAGCCGTATTCTCTACACCTCGCAGAACTCCCACGGCAAAATGGCCGTCTCCACCGGCGCCATCTTCCTCCCCAAGAAGCCTGCCCCAGCCGGCGGCTACCGCATCGTGGCGTGGGCACACGGCACCGTGGGCCTCGGTGACGCCTGCACCCCCTCCGCCGGTGACCGCTACCTCCGCGACGTCAAGTACCTAGATCACTGGCTGAACCAGGGCTACGCCGTCGTCGCCACCGACTATGTCGGCCTCGGCACTCCCGGCCTGATGGCCTACCTAGACGGCAAGACCTCCGCACATAACGTAGTGGACTCCGTCATCGCCGCCCAGCGCTCCGCCCTCGCCAAGTTCTCCCCGAAGTGGGTTGTGGTGGGCCAGTCCCAGGGTGGCGGCGTGGCCATGAACACCGCCCGCTATGCTACCGAATTCGGTAAAGGCTCCGGCGTGGATTACCGCGGCGGCGTCTCCACCGGCACCCCTGCCCACATCGAAGATGTGCTGCAGTTTGCTGGCCCGCACTTCCCGCCGTTCGACGTGGGCGCGGGCATGACCAGCTACATCCTCTACGTACTGGCCGGGTTCCGGGATGCCCGCCCCGACATGAAGGTGAACCAGGTGCTCAACAAGGAGGGCCTGAAGTGGGTCAAGCAGTCCGAGACCCTCTGCTACGGTTCCCTCCACAAAGCACTCGACGACCAGAAGGTGTCCCTGAGCAGCCTCTTCGCCAAGCCGCTGCTCTCCATCCCCGGCATCCATAAGGCTCTGCAGGAGTACATGGGAACCCCGGCTTCCGGCTACGACCGTCCAATCTTCGTCGGCCAGGGCCTCAAGGACGTTGACGTCCCCGCACCCTTCGCCATCAGCCTCGTGACGGAAATGTACCTGCGTGGGGAACCGGTGGAATTCCACCTCTACCCCAAGTATGACCACAGCCAGACGGTAAACGGATCCCTCAAGGACTCCACCCCGTTCGTGGCACGCGTCATGCAGAGCTAATACTCCGCCCTCGTACGCCCTCGCCATTATTTGCCCACATAACCAACTGCCGCCCACGGATTTCAGTCCGGGGCGGCAGTTGTTTGCAGTCAGGATGGTGACGGCGCCTGCGCAACGCTAGTACGTGCGCGACTACTCCTCGTCATCGTCCTCGGGGAGGAAACTTCAGCAGGCCCTCCACACTGGGGATAACAAACCAGGCGGAACCAGTGACCTTCATAAAGTTCATGATGGAGTCGTGCACACCGTCAACGCCAGCCATACGGTCCAGCATGTCCTCCAGCTTCCACTGCTCATTGGTGAAGCCCACAAACAGTGTGCCGTGGCGGCGCATATCGCCGTAGGCCACATTGCGGCGCCACACCTTCACCTCCACCTCATCGGTATCGATATTGGTGCGAGCGACATGGGCAGACAGCGGCTTCACATCATCATCAAACTCAATATTCTCGAGCTTGGTACGGCCAATAGCTTTTTCCTGCTCCTCAATGCTGGTTTCGTACCAGTTGAACTTGGTGTGCTCGTAGGGCTGGAAGAGAAGAATGGAGGCGCCAGCACCCGGCTTCCCCTCCGGGATAGCCACATGCTGGGGTGCCTCCAGCCGGCCCGGGTTCTCGGTACCATCCACGAACCCCGTCAGATCCTGGTTGCCGTGGTAGCCCCAGCCGCGATGCTCAGAGGTCAGCTCCGCATTCGAACCGAAGGCAATGATGGTCTGCTTAGCCCAGTCCCAGCAAGCATCCATACCGGCAGCGCTAATCCAGATCCAAAAGTCGTGCTGCTCAGCGGGCATGGCGGTAACGCCTTCGCCCTTGGTCTCCGTGTAGTCATGAACATCAGACGGTACATCCGCAGCGTCCGCAACCTCCGCCCACAGGCTCGGGCGTACACCCACCACCACGTTCACCATGTCGGTAGTAGCGGGATTACCCGCCTGGGCGAGAATCTGCAATGCCTCCTGGACATCGGCCCCGGCAGTCAAATCGAAAGTGAGAAAGAGGTGTTCTGTTGCCCCGAAGGCAAACACTCCAGACTGTGTATTCATGCCTTTCATTCTACTCAGCAGCGCAGGCGCCTTCCCTGCAAATTGAGGCGAAGGACGTAGGGTAGAGGAGTGAATCGAAACGCCCTCCCCGCCTGCAATGGTCCGCTGCGCACTGCCCTCGCCCCCAAGGCCTACCGCCTGGGGCTCAGCACCCTGCAGTCCATCGCCCACGAACCCGGTTCAATTGCCGACCGGGTGGCGGAGAGCCGCAATTTCCTCACCTCCCCCACCTGCCTACAGCTGGCACTTGCGACTGCCGCCGCCGGAGCCGCCGGGCAGACCCTCCAGGACCTCCTGGAAGTCCTCGGAATGACGGAAAAGTCACAGCTACGGGAGATCGCCGACACCCTTGCGGTAGGCTCCCGCCTGGTCTCCACCGCCTGCCGCGCAGTCGCCCGCCGTGACCTCACCTTTGAGCGTGGATTCGCCGCCACCATGGCTACCCTGGGTGGCACCATGCATCGGCTGGACTTCACCAACACTGCAAAAGCCCAGGAAAAATTGGATAACTGGGTCTACCGCAACACCAAGGGGCTCATCCCCCGCTCTGGCATCACCGTCACCCCCACCATCGATATGGTGCTACAGTCGGCGCTCGCACTCGTTGCCCCTTGGGCGGAGCCGTTCCGCGTCGAGGATACGGAAGATGACGAGTTCTTCCTCATGAGTGGGGAACGCCAGCCCTGCCGCATGATGTATACCTCCCGAAACCTCCCCTACGGCGAATACGAAGGGTGGCGTGCCACCACCCTCCCCTACGACGGCGGCCTCACCTGCGATATTATCGTTCCCCCCGACGGCACCAGCCCCCTCGATGCCACCCCCGAGCTTCTCCTGGGGTTGCTCCAGGAGATGCTGGAATCTTCCCGCCTGCCACTCGAAGTAAAACTGCCCAAGGTGAGCACCAGTTCCTCCGAGAGTCTCCGCACTGCCCTCACCCGAATGGGCTTGGGAAGCCTCTTTGACAATGCCGACTTCAGCGCCATGTCCCCGGAGGTTAGCGGGATCAGCGACTGTGTCCAGCAGGTGCTGCTGGAAGTGGACGAGCGAGAAACCAAAGCTGCCACCACCGTGGAGATGGTGATGCTGGCCTGTGCACATGGTGGTGCTCGCACGCCACGCCCGCCGCTGGTCTGCGACCACCCATTCCTCTTAGTCGTCCGCGACGAGACAACGGATGTGCCGGTCTACATGGGGGCTATCCACCACCCATCACAACCCTCATCTGCTAGCTGAACAGCCTGCACACTGCTGGCAGCCGCGCACCACCTGCCAGCCTACGTGCTGCCGGCATACCCGGCTCCTGGCCAGGGGCTGGCACCAGACGCACAACCGCCAAGATACAGAAAGTCCCCGCTGCGTTCCGGCGGGGACTGTTATCTGCTCGCGTTTTGCGTACCTGCGATGCGACGAGTTGTGTGTGATGAGCCGCTTAGGAGAATCGAACTCCTGACCTATTCATTACGAGTGAATCGCTCTACCGACTGAGCTAAAGCGGCCTGCACTCACCAAAGAGTGCACGTTAACTTTAGCGGAGAACCCCAGGTAAAGAAAAACCCGACCCCAACAGAAGCTAGCCCAGGCTAACGCAGGCTAGCCGCCAACGCCATGCTAATGCGCGCCACCATACCGCCCACCGCCACTTCCGGCTTCACATTCTGGCCGATCTCCACCCGCGCAGCCATCACCGCATCAATACACCGCAGCAGCGCCTCCGGGGAAAACTTCCGCCCCATCGACGCCGTCACCCGCCGCGCATCCACATGCACCGGCTGCACCCGCGCCCCCGTCGCCTGCACCAACGCATCCCGGTAGAAGGTAGCCAAATCCGTCAGCGACAAATCCACCGAATCCCGCACCATACGGGTTTCACGCCGCTTCTGTGCATCCGCCAACTCCTTCAACGCCCCCGCCGAACCGCGCAGCGCCCCCGCCGCCCCCTTCCCGGTACCACCCGCACCCAAGGCCGTCCGCAGCTCCTCCGTCTCCCCCTCCGACAACACTTTATTGGCGGCAGCAGCTGCTGCCCGCGCATCCTGCACCATCTGCACAGCCAGGTCGTAGCCACGCCCCGGCTGGGCGGTGGCCTGCCCCAACTCCAGCACCCGACGCCGCCGATCGCGCGCATCCTCCGAATTCAGCAACGCCCGTGCCCGCCCAATATGAGCACCCGACACCGCCGCCGACCAGCGAGCCTGCTCCCCACTCGCCCCATCCCGCTCTAACAACTGCGCCACCGCCTCAGTGCTGGGCATACGCACATAAATGTGGCGCGTCCGAGAACGCAGCGTCAGCATAATGTCCTGCGGATCGTCCGAGGGTGCACAGAGAATAAACACCGTATGTGACGGCGGTTCCTCCACCGCTTTCAGCAGGGCGTTACCGGCCTGCTCCGTCAACCGATCCGCATCCTCAATAATGACAACCTGCCATTGGCCAGTCGCAGGGAAAGTACTGGCGCGGGCCACAATGCCGCGAATCTCCTTGACGGAAATCGTCAACCCCTCCGGCCGCACCACCGTCACATCGGGATGACGGTCCTCCATGACCGCCCGGCACACCTCGCACTCCCCACACCCTGGGCCTTGTGCAGACTCACATTGCAACGCTGCAGCAAAACAGCGGGCGGCGATTGAGCGCCCCGATCCCGGTGGGCCAGTGAAGAGCCAGGCGTGCGTCATCTTCGCGCGGGCAACCTCGTCACCATCCCCAGAAGAACCACTTTCTGCAGGTGAAGATGTGTTTTCGACAGTATCGGCCACCATCTGACGGGCTGCTGCGGCGGCTGCCTGCAACTGCGCCACCACATCCTCTTGGCCGGCTAGACGATCGAAAACACTCACGGGTCTAGCCTAGCTGGTTTACTCACGCTGCTGTGAGCTCTCGGAGAAAATGCGCGTAACAGCATTGTTGCTGGTTATGATAAGTCCACTAGCGGAAACTAGCGCTCCCCACCAGTTCCGCTAGTGGAAGGAACGATGATGCAGCCCAGCGACCCGACCTTTAACTCTCCCACTACCCTCACTGTGGCAGAAGCCGAGGGGTATCTGCAGCGTGCCCGTGACACCCAACCACTCTTCTCCAGTGGCGTCGCGCTTCTGTGCAGTGCGGCCATCCCGCAATTCCTCGGAGTCTCACTGGTGCAGGGGCTCGGGGCGAGCGTCCGCATCTCGACGGTGGTAGGCAGCATCCTCACCACCCTCATGATTATTGCGGGTGTAACACTCCTCATGGTGGGCACCCAGCGGCTCTACCGTTTCGACACACTGGCCACCACCCACCGGTTCACCACGGAGGCAGTGTGCGCGGTGGTAGAAGACTGGCGTCGCACCTACCGGCAACGCAAAACTCTGGCGTTGGGGATGAGTTTGGCGCTCTTCGCCCTGTCCCCCATCCCACTCCTCGTCGTTCACCGGACGGTGTCGCCCCATGATGTGGTGTGGGCGCAGCCGCTCCTCATTGCTCTCTTGCTGCTGATAGTAGCGGGCGCGGCCGCACTCCTGGTGTGGAGCCTGTCCACCTACTTCCCCGAGCGAGTGCTCTTGCAGGAGCGGGAATTTGATCCTCGCCTGCAGCGGGAACGGCGCTCCCTCCACATCGGTACCGGCGTCTACTGGACCCTGGCTGTTATTATCGCCATCATCCTTATCGCCACGCGAGTGATGGAATCGTCGCAGGCGATGGGGATCTATGTGTTGGCAGCAATGACACTGTTCCTGGTGATCCGGACAAGTGTCCTCACCTGGATGGTGCGCCGACTACAGCAGGAAGAGGCTACTCCTGCGCAGTAGCCGTCTCCTGTGCAGCCGCTGCTTTCGCGGTGGTTTTCTTGGCCGCGGTGGTTTTCTTGGCCGCAGTGGTCTTTTTGGCGGTGGTTTTCTTTGCCGTCGTTTTCTTCGCTGCGGTCTTGCGGACTGGCTTCTTACCTCCGCCAGCCGCCAACCGCGCACGCCGGTCGGAAAGCAGCTCGCTGGCGCGCTCCGCCGTCATCGTCTCGACACTGTCGGCCTTCCGAAGTGAGGCATTCACTTCGCCATCGGTCACATAGGGACCGAAGCGGCCGGTCTTTACCTCAATCGGTTTACCGGTGGCGGGGTCTTCACCCAGTGTCCGCAGCGGTCCCGCTGCGGCTTTCTGGCCGCGCCGCAACTTCGGTGCCGCCAACAGCTTCTGGGCGTCTTCAAGGGTGACCGTGAAAAGGTCCTCCTCCTTCTCCAGGCTGCGAGATTCCTTACCCTTCTTTACATATGGGCCATAACGGCCATTGAGGGCAACGATCTCCTCGCCATCGGCATCCGTCCCCAGCAGGCGCGGCAAACTCAACAGCTGCACTGCCTGCTCCAAGGTGACGGTCTTCAGATCCATCGATTTAAAAAGCGATGCCGTCTTCGGCTTCCCCGGGTCCTCCTCCGGCAGTACTTCCTGCACGTAGGGACCATAGCGACCGTCCTTGGCGACAATCTCACGGCCTGTCTCCGGGTGGCGGCCCAGCTCGCGCCCATCGGTGGGCACCGCAAACAGTTCCTCCGCCTTTTCGCGGGTCAGCTCATCTGGGGTGACGGCATCGGGGATGTTGGCTCGCTCCACCGTCGGGGCGGCGGTGTCAGAGTCAATGGTCCGTTCCAGGTAGGGTCCGTACCGTCCCACCCGCACGTACACGGGAACTCCATTGGCATCATCAAAAAGGTGCAGCGAGTTGATTTCTCGCGCATCCAGGGATTCCAAATTCTGCTCAATGAGCCCTTTCAAGCCGCCCTTGCCAGGCACTGACTTCTGTAGAGAGGCTTCCCCGTCACCGAAGTAGAAGGCGCTCAGCCAGCGGCTGCGGTTTTCCCGCCCCTCCGCGATGGCATCCAGTTCGTCTTCCATATCGGAGGTGTAGTTGTAGTCCACCAGGCGGTCAAAGCCGCGCTCCATCAGGCCCACCACCGCGAAGGCTACCCAGCTGGGAACAAGGGCGGAGCCACGCTTCACCACATAGCCACGGTCATTAATGGTGCGGATAATGCTGGCGTAGGTGGAAGGGCGGCCAATGCCCAACTCTTCCATCGCCTTCACTAGGCTCGCTTCGGTGAAGCGAGCGGGCGGGTTAGTAGTGTGGCCTTCCGGCGTGGCCGAGTTCACCGTTGCGGTGTCCCCCTCGGCAAGCCGCGGCAGATGGGTGTCCTTCCCGGAGGAAGACTCGCCGTCCTGCTCGTCCCCGTAGCCAGCGCCGTACACCTTGAGGAAACCGGGGAACGTAATGGTGCGTCCCGAGGCGGTCAAGGCCACCGGAGTCACCGGGTGGGTGGGGGCGTCCCCTTCCAAACGCACCGTCATGGTAGTGCCCTTCACATCGGCCATCTGAGATGCCAATGTGCGCTGCCAAATAAGCTGGTAGAGCTTAAATTCTTCCGCATCCAAAACGCCGCGCAGGGAGTCTGGCGAGGCGAAGTGGTCGCCGGCGGGGCGGATAGCCTCGTGGGCTTCCTGCGCGTTCTTCACCTTGCGGTTGTACTGGCGGGGGCTGGGGTAAAGATACTTCTCCCCAAAGAACTCCTGCACCTGTTGGCGGGCCGCATTCAAGCCGGCCACAGACAACGTGGTGGAGTCGGTACGCATGTAGGTGATGTATCCGTTTTCGTAGAGGCGCTGCGCGATACGCATGGTGCGGTCGGAGGAGAAATGCAGCTTATTGGCAGCATCCTGCTGCAGCGTCGACGTCATGAACGGTGGGTAGGGGCGGCGAGTGTAGGGCTTTTCTTCCACACTGGTAACGGCCAGACGCTGGCCAGCCGCGGAGCCGTCACCGCCCGCAGCACCCCCTTGCAGGGCTTCTGCCAGACTATGTGCTCCGGCCTCATCCAACACCATGACATTCTGGGTAGACTTCCCGGACTTCAGCTCGCCCTTGTCAGTAAAATCGCGGCCCTGGGCGATACGCTGCCCTTTCACCTCCACCAGCTTGGCGGGGAAGAGAGTGGGGGCAGTATTGTCGCTAGCACGGTCGGCGACGGACAGCTGGGCGGTGAGATCCCAGTATCCGGCGGAGATGAAGGCCATGCGCTCGCGTTCCCGCTCCACCACCATGCGGGTGGCGACGGACTGGACACGTCCGGCGGAGAGGCGCGGCATTACCTTGCGCCACAGGACAGGGGACACTTCGTAGCCGTAGAGGCGGTCCACGATGCGGCGCGCTTCCTGCGCTTCCACAAGGTCAAAGTCGAGGTCGCGGGTGTTGTCGATCGCTTCGTTGATGGCCTCCGGGGTGATCTCATGGAACACCATGCGTTTGACCGGCACCTTGGGTTTGAGGACTTCCAGTAGGTGCCAGGCGATGGCCTCGCCTTCCCGGTCGGGGTCGGTGGCAAGGATGAGTTCGTCGGCGTCCTTCAGCAGGTCCTTCAATTCCCGAACTTTGGCCTTACGGTCGGGATTAATGACGTAGAGGGGAGTGAAGTCGTCGTCAACATTGACGCCGGTGCGGGCCCACTTTTCTTTCTTGAACTTGGCGGGAACATCGGCGGCGCCGGAAGGGAGGTCGCGGATATGACCGATGGATGCGGTCACAACATAGCCTTTACCCAGATAATTCTGGATCTTCTTGGCCTTCGTTGCCGATTCGACAATCACCAGATGGTGCTTGCCTGCTGCTTGTGCTGCCACTAAATCGCGACCTTTCCTCAAGATGAGTGGGGCGGGAGATCCACCTACCCCTATGTTTCGCTAGCATAGGCGAAAAAATGGGGGTCTGAAACTACACCTCATATATACGCACAAAAAATTGCAACAGGATTGGCACCCGGCCGGCTCAGCATCGGCCAAGTGGGAGCCACTAGGCGTCCCAAGAACCATCCTCGGGCGGCTCGCCCAGAATGGTCATGATGTTCCCCAGACGACGTTGGCCGGTGACCCGTAAGGCCGGCCCACCTGCTCGGGGGCCGACATAGGAGGCCGCTGCACCCAACTGCGCCAGCGCTGCTGCAGCTCGCTCGCGGAGGAGTTCATGGCTGGCAATATGGGGGTCCAACCCGAACCGCATCCCGTTCTCTTCCAGCGTTCCCGCCACTGTCGCCCAAATCTGCAGTGCCCGGTCGGAAAGTGTCCAGCGGGCCGGCACAGTCTTCACGGCACCTTTCGTCCACGCCTGGGCGACGGGCAACAGTACTGGACCCTCCATGCGGACCAGCCAGCTACGCTCAGCTGGGGTGTCCACCGTCACCGCACAGTCCACAAATTGGGCGAGGTCGCGCAGTTGGCGGGCCCTCCATTCACTGTGCAGCAGCACGGACAGACGGGCAGATTGCGGGGTGGGTTTGCGGCGCTTCCCCCGGGTGGTGTCGGCGTCCCCAAAGAGCAGCTGGCATTGTCCCTGAGCAACAAGCACCGCCCCCAGATCAGAGGCGGTAACGGGGACAAGTCCCGTATCGAAGAAAGTCAGCTGGTCCACGGAGTATAGGATACCTGCCCCTAAGGTAGGGTGTGTACCATGCGTATACTCCGGAAGATTCCGTTGCTGGTATGGATCCTTGTCGCTATCCTCCTGGGCATCCTGGTGGGGTGGGCAAGCCAGCGTGCTGGTACCGATGTACCTGTTCGCGTTTTTGCGACCTTCGGCATGGTCTTCAGCCAACTGCTGGGCTTCGCCATCCCCCTCATTATCCTTGGCTTTATTGCCCCTGGTATTGGCTCTATTGGGCGCGGGGCCGGCAAACTGTTGGGCAAGGCGGTAGCCCTGGCCTACACGTCGACTATTCTTGCCGGCACGATGGCGCTGCTGGTGACGTTGGCGCTCTACCCGCACATGCTCAAGGGGGCGACGGTGACGGCTATTTCGGACCCGTCCGCATCCCTGGTGAAGGCCTATGGGGTGACGGTTGACGCTAATGGTGTGGAATCGTTGCCATTTACGTTGCCGCCGCTTATGCCCGTCACCACCGCCCTTATCTTCGCCTTCCTGCTGGGCCTTGGCATGGCGGGTCTTTCCTCCACCCGCATGTATGACCTGGCCGAGGACTTCCGTTCCATCGTCGAAAAGTTCCTCAGCTACATCATCATCCCGCTGCTGCCGATCTACATCCTTTCGGTGTTCGCGAACATGACCTATGCGGGGCAGGTTCAGCACATTCTCAAGGTGTTCGGCAAGGTCTTCCTCATGGTTATCATCCTGCACTGGGTGTTCCTGACGCTGGTGTACTGTTTGGCGGGCGCAACCAGCCGGAAAAACCCCTTTTCGATACTCGGCCACATGATGCCCGCCTACGTCACTGCCTTGGGCACACAGTCTTCGGCGGCGACTATTCCGGTGACGCTGCGCTCTGCGAAGGAAGCTGAGGTGAACCCGCGCATCGCAGACTTTGCGATCCCCCTCAACGCCAACATCCACTTGGCTGGTTCCATGATCACCATCACGTGCTGTTCTTCTGCGGTAGTCACCATGACTCACGGGCGCACTCCCAGCTTTAGTTCCATGATTCCGCTCATCCTGGTATTGGGCGTGATGATGGTGGCCGCACCTGGTGTTCCGGGTGGTGCGGTGATGACGGCGGTGGGCGCGCTGCAGTCTATCCTCGGCTTCAACCCCACCATGATTGCCCTCATGATTGCGCTTTATCTGGCACAGGACTCGTTCGGAACGGCGACCAACGTGACTGGTGACGGCGCGCTTGCCACGATTCTGGAGCGGATGAGCCGCAAGCAGTTGGCGCAGCCAAACGTTGCGGAAGAAATGGCGAATGCGCAGACCGCCGCCGATGCAGCCGCATTGGCGGAGTCTGACGTGGCAGCAGCGGGCGTTGATTCTGCACCGGCGACGTCTGGCCGGAAGAAGGTGCGGACAAGCAGGAACCTGCGGAAGAGCAAAAAGGTGCGGCAGGTAGCTCCGTCCGATTCGCCTCAGGAGTCAATGCAATAACCCTTCATACCCCTAGGGGTAATCGCTATACTTGAGGAGCGAGGTTGTGGCCCGCCTGGTGCGAGCCACTTCTCTGGCTGCCGACCATCCCACAGAAATGAGACGACAATGTCCCTCACCGTCAATACCTTCCAAGAGCTCAAAGCACGTCTCGATGACGGCACCACCCCACCCCTCATCCTCGACGTTCGCGAACCCGAAGAATGGACTGAAAGCCACCTCCTCGCCGCTACCAATATCCCCATGGGAGACATTCCGCGCCGCGTCAACGACATCCCCGCCGGCGAAGTGTGGGTCCACTGCCGCCTCGGCGGACGCGCCGGCAAAGTCTGCGACTATCTCAACGAAGCCCGCAGCGACCTCGACATCCACTGGCTGAACGAGCCCTACACCAACGCCGGGCTCAATAACATCCCCGTCAGCTAAAATCCCACCGTTCTCCCAACCGAAGCTGACAACAGCCACACGCCTCCCCCATGTCACACGGTTTCTTTACTATGGACCCATGACGACTGCACCACCGCCCCAAACCTATGGGCGCAGTCTGCTCACCCACCTCCTCCGCACCACCGATCCCGCCCGCAGCCCTATCACCCACGTACGGGATCTCTCCGGCCGCGACCCCCAGTATGCCCCCTGGCCCCGCTGGATCCTCCCCGCCGCCCACCACTGGCTCACCGACCAGGGAATCGGCGAGCTCTACACCCACCAGGCCGCCACCGCGAACCTCGCCTGGGAGGGAACCCACGTCGTCGTCGCCACCGGCACCGCCTCCGGCAAAACCCTCGGCTACCAACTCCCCGTCCTCACCATGCTGGCCGAAGACCCCACCGCCTCCGCCCTCTACCTCTCCCCCACCAAGGCCCTGGGTGCAGACCAGCTGCGCTCCTTCACTGAACTTCTCAACGGGGCCACCAGCAAGGCAGAAGACGCCACCCAACGCCGCCTCCTCCAGGCTGCCTACCCCGCCCAATATGACGGGGACACACCCACCGAGGATCGCAGCTGGATTCGCGACCGCAGCCGCTTCATCCTTACCAACCCTGACATGCTGCACCTGTCCATACTCGGCAAACACGGCAGCTGGCTGCGCCTCCTCCGCACCCTTAAATACCTCATCATCGATGAATGCCACGCCTACCGGGGCGCCTTCGGCAGTAATGTCGCCATCGAAATGCGGCGCCTCCTCCGGCTCGCCCGCCACTACGGCTCCACCCCCACCGTCATCCTCGCCTCCGCCACTACCTCCCACCCCGCCGAGGCCGCCAGCAAACTCATCGGCATGCCCGTCACCGCCATCACCGAGGATGGCTCACCGCAAGGCGAGCGCACCTTCGCCCTGTGGGACCCCCCCGTCATCCCCGGTCTGGAGGGAGAAAACGGGGCGCAAGTCCGGCGGGCCGCCACCAAGGAAGCCGCGAGCATCATGGCCGACCTGGTGACGGAAGGCGCCCGTACCCTCGCCTTCGTTCGCAGCCGGCGAGGCGCAGAGAATACGGCGCTGGACACCCAGCACGCCCTTATCAGCCAGGGAGAACGCGGGGAACTGCCACTCGACCGAGCGACGGCGTTGGCGGAACAGATTGGCGCCTACCGGGCAGGCTACCTGGCAGAGGATCGACGTCGGCTGGAACGCGAACTCAACGATGGCACATTGCTGGGCGCCGCCACCACCAACGCCCTCGAGCTGGGCGTGGACATCGCGGGGTTGGATGCGGTGGTAATCGCTGGGTTCCCCGGCACGGTGGCCAGCTTTTGGCAGCAATCTGGCCGGGCGGGGCGGCGCAACCAGGGGTCGCTAGTGGTGCTTATCGCCCGCTCGGATCCGCTCGATAGTTACCTCATCCACCACCCGGAGACCCTGTTGGATAAGCCGGTAGAGGCAACCATCACCAACCCGGCGAACCCCAATCTGCTGGTTCCACAACTCTGGTGTGCGACAGCCGAAATACCCTTGAGTGACGGCGAAGTAGCCGCCTGGTCTGCACGTGATGGGGTGGATGTGGATGCCCTGCTATACGAGATGCAAGACCACGGGATGGTGAGACACCGCACCATCCCCAGCGTGCGACAGGCTGGCGTCGCAGGGGCTCACAAGGAACCAGCCGGTACCAACGGGACAGGTCGCAGCAGTGGGGCTAGCGGCGCCTGGTATCCGGCTGGCCGCTACGATTCCTCCTGGCAGCAGGTATCGCTACGCGGTGGTGCCGCCGACGAATTCTCCATTGTGTGCATAGACGATGGGCAACTATTGGGCACCGCCGATGCACCCCGCGCCTTCGCCCAACTGCACCCCGGCGCTATCTACCTCCATCAGGGGGACAGCTATCTAGTCACCGACTTGGACCTGGAGAACGGCTTCGCCTGTGTGACCGCCGCCGTCCCCCCGTGGACAACCTACTCACAGGCCGACACCGAGGTCCATGTGGAGCGCGTTCTTGAAGAGCGCCGCTTCGGTTCGGGTGCGACCGCCGTCACTGTGGGGATTGCCGATGTGACGGTGGTACGCCAGGTGAAAGAATACGAGCGTAAGGCCACCACCGGAGAGATTATTGATGTGGTGGAGTTGGAGATGCCGCCCACCGAGCTTGACACCCAGGCCGTGTACTACCATGTCAACCCGCATTTCTTTGCCCACTTTGGGATTGACGATGTGGATGTGCCGGGTGCCCTCCATGCTGCTGAGCATGCCGCCATTGGGATGCTCCCCTTGTTGGCGGGATGCGACCGGGCGGACATCGGCGGTCTGTCCACGCCGCTGCACGACGATACTGGTGAGTCAACAGTATTTGTCTACGACGGCTACCAAGGCGGGGCCGGTTATGCACTCCGTGGATACCGGGAATTCACCACCTGGCTGGGCACTACCCGAGACGCTATCGAGGCTTGTGACTGCGAGGATGGATGCCCCAGTTGTATTCAGTCTCCGAAGTGCGGAAACGGCAATAGGCCACTGTCTAAAGCCGGAGCAGTGCGGCTGCTCGACGCACTTGGCCGAGTGGTCACGGCAGATGACGGCTATCTCCTGGCGTCTCGCTCCCATGGTCTGCCTCCGTTCTAGGAAGCTGTTTCTACGATCCTGCTGTTGAAGTGCCGCCGGGGGGCAGCGGCCCGGCGCAGGCTCGCCCCACAATAGTGAAGCGGCCGAAAGCGCGGCGGAGGATCACCCGGACCGCAGGCATCTGGGTATCTGGATGTGTGAACACTCCACACTGCTCCACAGTTGCCGTCTGCGCCCCACCCGCACGAGCAAGATAAGTGGCTGCGGCCTGGCAGGCAGCCGGTTCCCCCTCTCGCACCTGGGCAGCTGCCGCAAGTGCCGCCCCATCCGCCCACCCGGCAGTCTCATGGCGCGCCTGAACTGCGGAAATTCCCACCAGTAGCAGGCACACCAGCGTGATGATGGCTGCACATGCGCAGGCAGCCCAGACTGTAGCTACCCCACACTCATCCGCGAGCAGCTGTGCTTGTGAGCGCGGAAAACGGGTAGCAGGGCGGTGCTGCAGTGGAGTGGCAGTCGTCATCATTCCGTCACCTGCTCTAACGGCATTGTGGCTTCAGCGTGCAGAGTGAGCGGCAGCATCCCCGCCGGCGCTTCCACCGTCACCTGTGCGGATCCAGCCCGCGTGGCTACGCGCACCTGCGCTTCCGCGGGAATATGTAACGCGGCCGCACTGGGCGGTGTCTGGCCACGAGAAACGCTGCGGGCCACCGTTTGGGCGGCATCCGATAGCCGCAATTGGGTGAGGCCCGCCCCTATGCCGGCGAGGCTAACCACAACCACCACCATTATGGCCACCAGGGCGAGGGCCGCTTCCACCGTCACCATTCCCGCATCAGATGGCCATCTGCGTAAGGAGTGCGAAGCAACCGAAGGGGCTTGAGTGGTGCGGGTCGACAGAATGCGGAAGGGAACCATGCCGCTAGTGTGCCCTTCGCTCTGTGCGGGTGATGCCGGTACCGCAGAGAAAACCCCGGTTACCCACTTTTGGCGGCATTGTGGATAAACGGGGTTTTCCTGTAGAGCGCTGGGAGCACTCGTCTCATGGGGTGCCGGGGGAGCAGTTGTTTTGTGTGGCGCTGTGGCCTGCGGTGCTGTGGTGGTCACCGCCTATCCTCATCGGATGGTGAGCGCCTGCTGGATGATGTCCAGCAGTGCCTGCTGCACACCGTCAGACTTCACCACCGCGATGAGGACCGCACCAAAAGCGGCCGCGCCGATAGTTCCGATGGCGTATTCCACCGTGCTCATACCGGCATCATCCATCCAGAGCGCCCCGGCCTGCCGGTTGAGAAGATCTGCGCGGGTGAGGAGGCGTTGCATAAGGGGTGAGCGTTCGGCGAGGGTGGGACGGGTACGTGTGGGCCAGCTGGAACCTGGGTGGGTGACCGCCACAGATTCGGCACCATCGTGGTGGGAATAGGGGCTACGTGCAGGGTGAGACATTGAATACTCCTTAGAGTTAGTGAATGAACGAGGGGTGGGTGCCGTACCGGTGGGTGCGGTTAGACGATGTGGAAAAACGCACCCCCTAGTTCCAGGACGGTGGGCAGTACGCCCAACAGCATGAAGGCGGGGAGGAAACAGACCCCCAGCGGACGGGCGAGCAGTACTCCCATCTCCTGGGCCGCTTCTTCGCAGGTGGCCAGGGCCTGGCGTTGCCTATCTCGGGCGAGTGCTTCGAGCTGGTCGGCAATGGGTGCGCCCTGCCGGGCTGAGAGCTGTAGGAGGTTGGCACAGCAGGCGGGGGTTGGCGGCAGTTGCGCTCGTGCGTCGTCTACATGCATTCCGGCCCGCAGGAGGGCCGCGAGTAGGGGGAGCTGGGAGACGGATGTGTCGAGGGGCGACGGCAGCCCGTCAACCATGTCGCGGATCCACCATAGTCCTGCGGTTTGCAGGCCTACTCCGGCGAGCAAGGCGAGGCTGCCGCCGCCGTGGGCGAAGAATCGCAGGGGGTGGACGCCCAGCACTATGCCCAGCAGAATCCCGAATATAGGGAGCGCCACCATGATGAGGACGGTGGCGCGTACCCCTGCTAGGGCGTTGCGGCGTTGGGAATCGGCATGAAGTGAAGTACGTAGGGTCTCTTCCGCCGCGGCGAGTGTTCCGTCCAGTGGAGTGCCCTGCCGGATGAGCAGGCAGAGGAGGAGGTGCGGCACGCATTCTGGCGGAATGGTGCGGAGTGTCTCGTGCGCGGTGGTGGTGCCACCGGCGGCGAGCGCAGTACGTGCCTCATGGAGGGTGGTGAGCTGTTCTTCCCAGCGGGTGCGTTGGAGGGTTTGATCGACTGTCCAGCTGTGGGCTTTCCACCCACAGATTCCCCAGATGAGGCAGGCGAGCGGGATGGCGAGTTTACCCATAGTTGGTCTCTTCTTCCCGGCGCCATAGTTGGCTGACGTAGCGGTGTCCGGTGTAGGCGTCGCGGGCAAGGTGCACGATGACGTCGAGGGTGGAGGTGATGCTGACATGGGCGGCTGCTTCGGGCATTCCCGCATTGAGGGCGAGGGCGAGTAGTCGAGATGGCACCTCGGCAGCGCTATTTGCGTGGAGAGAGGCGAGGCTGCCGTGGTGGCCGGTGTTGAGAGCGGTAAGGAGATCAACGACTTCGTCACCGCGTACTTCTCCGACGATGATGCGGTCTGGCCGCATGCGGAGTGCTTGGCGAACCAGAGTGGACATGGGGATTCCGCCGATTCCTTCAGTGTTGTTCTGCCGGGTGACGAGTTGTACGAGTTGGGGGTGTGGGAGGTTGAGTTCGGCTGTGTCTTCGACGCAAATGATGCGTTCGTGCGTGGGTAGGGCGGAGACGAGAGCCCCGAGCAGGGTGGTTTTGCCGACGCCGGTGGCGCCGGAGATGAGAATGGTGCGGTGGTTGTGGAGGTCGCGGAGTAGGCTGGTGCACTGTTCTTCGGTCATCATGCCATTGCTGACGAGTTCTGCGAGGCTGTGTGTGGTGCTGCGGAGGATACGGAGGGACAACGTGGTGCCGTTGTGTGCGAGTGGGGAGAGGATGGCGTGGATTCGCACGAGGGTGTCGTCGTCGAGGGGGAGGATTGCGTCTGCCCAGGGGTGGGCGTCGTCGAGGCGGCCGCTGGAGGCACGGATGAGGTGGACGGCGAGTGCGCGGCAGTCATCTTCGCAGAGTTCTAGCTGATGGTAGCGGTGCATTCCCGAGTGGTTAGCACAGTCGACCCAGACGGCTCCGTGTGGCCCAACAATGAGGTCGGTGAGGGTGGGAGCGATGGAGGGGTCGGTGAGGAGGCCAGTGAGGGGCCCCCAGAGGTCGGCGCGCGGCATTGGTCCTCCTTCCGAGTGCGGCTGCGTGTGGCTGCTACGAGTCTGCTGAATGTTTCACAACGTGGATGACGGGTCCGTTGCTGCGCTCATGATGACACGGAGAGCTCACTCTAATGGGGGCCTCTCACCTCTGACGGGTGGTTTGTGTGGATAACCGGGGCGTTGTGGATAACAAGCCAACTGCCTTATATGGGTGCGTTTGGGGTCCACTCATTCTCAGTTGACGTCAAAGACAGGTACTGGGTTGCGGAGATGGAACTCTGTCATCATTTTTTGAGCGTTTTTATTGTGTTGTGGATCACAGAGTGTGGCAACTTCGACCTTTTCGTTATCGTTTAGCAATTCGTTTTTCGAGCTAGTTCCAGCCCAAACATGTCTGATTTTTTCTTCATTTACCCAGTTTGGCCTGTGTGTTTACCCTTTAGACGCTTTCCAATTAGCTTGCGGGAAAACGTCCATTGTTTTTTTGTCTTGTTTCCATCCGGCCGGTTTGTAGTACCCCCCAATAGCTGCTTTTCCGGGGTCGGCGCATGATGAAAGTACGGAAAGCGAGGACGGCAAAGGCCGAATCGGAAAAAGAAGGTTCGACCCCCTGTCACGGTTTCCTGCACGGTAATCGGATACCCACGTGTCGCCTGTCTCGACGGGCACCTACGAGCGGGAGGTTGCCGGTCCCATGGAGCTGGAGAGTTTTGTGGGAGTGCCGGCTGAATCTCAATAACGACTCCACTATGGCACGATCTGATCATTCGATTACCGTGCGGAGGCGGCGGACGAAGTGTTCGCCGCTGTTCCACATTTTGAACCTCAGTTCAGTCCATGACTGACATCTACAGTGAAAGAGACCCGCCTCGGAGCGCTCGGGGCGGGTTTTTTGATGCCTCCGTCACTCTTCACACCGTCTACACTCCACTCCGACCGGCACGCCACCTTCCGTCGCGGCCCCACTGTTAGGCGTTGTGAAAAATCGCTACCTGGATGGCGTAACCCCACGTCATCTCAGTGAAATTTTTTCCGGCAACGCACCCTCATCATTACAGATCACATTAATAACACTGGTAACATCATTCACATGAGTCACCGGTCAAGCCGTACCAAAATGCTGATCGTCGCAGGAGCAACCGCCGTGAGCCTTGCCATCGCCGGTCCTGCCACCGCACTTCTCGCAGGTTCAGACGTCGCCAGCCACCAACACCCCGGTTCCCTGGCCATCAACTGGGCCCGCGTTAAAGCCGCCGGCCACCACTTCGCCATCGTCAAAGCCACCGAAGGCATCAGCTACGTCAACCCGCACTACCGGGAAGACTCCGACTCCATGCGGGAGGCCGGACTTATTCGCGGCACTTACCATTACGCTCTGCCACAATACTCAGCTGTTCTCCAAGCCCAGCATTACGCGGCAGTCCTCGCCACTAACACCACCGACCTCGATCTCCCACCCGTCCTGGACCTCGAAGAAACCGGCGGGCTCGGCCCCGTCGCCCTACAAGCATGGGTACGTACTTTCCTCGCTACCCTTGACACGCTCACAGGGCGACAAACCATCATCTACGTCTCCCCCGGCTTCTGGCGCTACCAAATGGCCAACACCACAGAGTTTTCCGAACGTCCCCTCTGGATCGCCGACTACAACGGTGGCAACAGTCCCACCCTCCCCCTCCCCGGCGGCTGGACCAACTGGACCTTCTGGCAATACACCGGCAGCGGCTGGGTTGACGGCGTCGCCACCCCCATTGACCTCAACACCTTCAACGGCACAGAGGCACAACTCCTGGCCCTCACCAACCACGGAAAACTCAAGAAACCGAAACTCGGCATAGGTGACAGATCCACCAATCTGCCTCCTCTCCCCACTATCAAACAGGACGACATCCCAGATATTCGCAAGCTCATCCCACCCGAAGTACAACAACAGATCCAACACGACATAGAAAAACGGCTGCAAGAAGCTTTCCCACAGGGAATTCCCACACTGGGCTAACGGGGTAAAATACGGGCCAAAACAGCCCCCATGTACACAACATTGTTTCCGAGACTCTAGGTGTAGACCAACATTTCGTGGCACCATAGAAGCTACGGGCATTTCCCATTCTTAATTTTGGAGGAACAGTGAGCATCAAGGACCGCTTCGGAGGAGACTCGGCTGCAGATTCGGCCGCCTCCGCTCAGATCTCTGGCATCGCGATGTACGACGCCATCCCGCAACCCAAGGATGCCAGCATCGGCCAGCTTGCCAAGACCGCCGCGGAACAGGTCTCTACCCTCGTTCGCTCAGAAATCGAGCTTGCCAAGGCTGAAATCGGCCTCCAGGTGAAGCGTGGCGCCATGGGCAGTATCTTCTTCATCATCGCCGCTGTCTTCGCCCTTATGTCGTTCTTCCCCTTCATCATGATGTGGGCCAAACTCTTCTCCCTCTGGCTCGGCACCGTGACCTGGGATTGGTGCGGTTACCTCATCGTCTTCCTGCTGCTGCTGGTCTTCGCCGGTATCTTCGTCGGCATCGGCATCTGGAAGATGAAGCAGATCGAGAAACCTGAAAAGACCATCGAGTCTGTTGAAAAGCTGAAGGAAGTCGTCCCCAGCAGCACCAAGGCTGCCCCCAGCGGATACACCTACCTGCAGTAATAGCACTCAACCACCACACCGCGGCAGAAACCGCACAGGTGGGCTATTCTCAATGGCATGACCGATAGCCGCAACGCGACCCCCACTACACCGCCCGAGCCGGACAGTGTATGCGTCCCGGGTCCGTGGCGGCATCGCCTTATTTCCACCAACGGCATCCACCTGCATGTCGCCGACGTCCTCCCCGACAACTGGGAACACAACCACCCCCCAAGTGAACTCCCACCCCTCGTCCTCCTCCTCCACGGCTACGGCGAACACTGGTGGACCTGGCACCACCAACTCCAGCCCATCGCCGCAGCCGGTTTCCACGCCGTGGCTGTCGACCTTCGCGGCTACGGAAACTCCGACAAACCCCCACGCGGCTACGACCTCGTGACCGCCGCCAACGACATGGCCGGCCTGGTTCGCGCCACAGGACACCGCACCGTCATTGTCGTCGGACACGGGCTCGGCGGCGCCGTCGGCTGGACCATGGCCCGCATGTTCCGCAAAGGAGTCACCAAACTCATCGTGGTAGGGTCCCCGCACCCCCTCGTCCAGCGCGTTGACCTCCTCAAAAAGGTCTTCACCAGTAACCGCGCCGTCGGCCCCTTCTTCAGCGCCCAAGTTCCCCGCTTCCCCGAATGGCGGATACAGCAACCTGGCTGGATCGAGGACTACCTGGGGCATCGGGCCAACGACGGCTGGACAAAAACCACCGATGGGAAAGAAGCCGTGCAGGTATTCGGTGATGCCCTCCGCATCACCAACGTGGGCTACTGCGCTAACGAATATCTACGTTGGCTGGGCCGCTCCCGCTTCCGCGCCGATGGTTTCCGCTACAGCCAAAAGATGAAGCGCCGCCTTACCCTCCCCGTCATCGCATTCCGCGGAGAACACGACCCCGTCGTTTCCCTCGACGCCCTCAAAGACAGCACCCGCTTCACCGAAAGCTTGCAAGTGGTGACGGTGCCGCACTGCGGTTTCTTCCCCCAGCTTGAGGCGCCTCAGCTTTTCTCCAGCCTGCTCGTGCACTACCTGGGAGAACCCCGCCTAGCCGCGGTTCCGCCGCGCTAGCCCTGCTTCACCGTCGTCTGAGTGACCTCTGTTTCCAACGGCACGCACCGACCCGTGGAAACCTTCTCACGAGTCGTCATGGCCTTCCGCAGCACCGGCTCCACTTCTCGGTAGCTCAGTGCGTAGGCGGTATTGTTCTTATCTGTCGCTACCCCGAACACAATGCCCAGGTACTGGCCTTTGAGGTTCAACAAGGGGCCCCCGGAGTTACCGCTCATCAAACCGCCCAGCAGCGCATACGCCTGCCGCTCCACAATGGTCGTGCCATAGATGCCCGGTCCTTGCAGGATGAAGTGTTCCAGGAGACGGGCCGGTGCCACCCGGTAAGGGCCATTATTGGGGAAGCCGGGAACCACCACAGCCTGACCGGCCTCAACGGTATCCTCGTCAGCGGGTAAAAGGGCCGGGAGTACGAGACGGTTGGACGAGATGTCCGGCACCCACAGCACCGCTACATCTCGCATAGCGTTGAAAACAATGGGGCGCGCCCGGAACACACCCTTCACCGTGTGTACGCGAATAATCCGTGCGCCTGCCACCACATGGGCATTCGTCACCACCAGGCCGGGAGAGTAGATGAAACCGGTGCCTTCCAGCCTGCGATGACAGTCAGTCGCCTCGCCTACAATCTTCACCACGCTGCGTCGGGCCTTCACAATGGCGGGGGTTTCCACAATGTTTTCGTCTGGGATACCAGAGCCGGCGAACCGGGAGGACCGGTCGGTCATCTGCTGGAGGGATGCGGTGCGCGCCGAATCGTCCAGCATCTCGGGAATTTTCTGCGCCGCGTTGGGGGCGAAGGTGTCGATGACGGTCATCACCCGGGATTCGCGCATCACCTTGCCCAGATGTGTGTTGGGCTGGACCGAAAGGGGCGAGAAGAACACCCAGATGAGGACGGCGGCTAGGAAAATCTTGAACACTGAGCCAGCCATGCGCGAAATGCGGGATTTTTGCAGCCCCAGCCGATCCCGAATGTAGAGGCCCGCAATCTCTGCTCCCACTGAACAGAGAGACACCAGCACGAAGCCATAGGTGATGCCCACGATGAAGCGCAGCTGCCCATTGGTGGCGGCGGAAAGGATATAGGGGAGGGTGAAGTACTCGATGATGATGCCGATGACGGCGCCGAAAAATCCGTACAGGCTGGGGGTGAATCCGGTCACCCAACCGTAGGCACCGAAAACAATGAAGGCAAGCAGAGCCAAGATGTCGAATGTCAGTGCAGACACCTCTGCCTCCTTCGTGCGTGCGCCAGGGCTAGGTCCCGCTGGATGGTGGCTGAGCAGCCTACTCCTGCCCCGTCCACGCAGCAGCCCACACTGCTCTCTCCGCTGTTATCTCTCAAAATCCTACCGGAGAAACCAGCAAGGTCACGTTTGGACACTTGCCAAGATAGCTGCTCGCCCGGTGCCCACTTCTGCGCCTGCTCCTGGCAACTGTGGCCTGCTCCTGGCTACTGTGTGTGTTCTTCAATTCCCGCCAGGCGCAGCAACTCCATACGGTTTTCACCCTTCACCAGATCTGCTGCCGTGCCGGGGTCGGTGGGGCCAAGCCCAAAACTCGGGCAGTCTGCAGCCAGGAAACAGGCACCGCAGGCGGGCCGCCGCGAATGGCAGACCCGTCGCCCGTGGAAAATGATGCGATGCGACAGCACCGTCCACTCTGGCCGCGGAATAATCTCCCCCACTTCCTTCTCCACCTGGACCGGGTCCTCGCTCTCGGTCCATTTCCAGCGCCGTGCAAGCCGTCCGAAGTGGGTATCAATGGTCAGGCCGGGGATGTCGAAAGCGTTGCCTAGCACCACATTGGCGGTCTTCCGTCCAACACCGGGCAGCACCACCAGATCCTCCAAACGGGGTGGTACTTCACCGTCCCAATGCTCCACTAGCTGGAGAGAAAGAGCGTGAATATTAGCCGCCTTAGCCCGGAAAAAGCCAGTGGGACGAATGATCTCCTCAATCTCGACGAGGGACGCTCCCGCCATAGCGTGCGCATCGGGAAAACGCCGAAATAGTTCGGGAGTAACCTGGTTCACCCGTACGTCCGTGCACTGGGCGGACAGCACCGTTGCCACCACCAGCTGAAAGGGACTGTGGAAGGTGAGTTCGCAGTAAGCCTCCGGATAAGCGACGGCCAGCGTACGGGCCATACGGCGGGCACGGGTGACAAGTCCACGCCGGGACTCTGCTCCGGTTGCGGCCGGGTGGCGGGGGCCTCGCGGACGCGACTCAGCCGGGGAAGGGGTGAGGGATTGTGGGGCAGCCATAACCACAGGATACTTTTTCCGCCCGGATGGTGTTTACTTAGAGCATGGGATTGTATGCACTAACTCTCGTTTTGATGCCGTTTGTGGTAGGTGCCTTCGCGCTCATTATGGACCGTGTGGAGCGCGCCATCGTCAGCCCTCCGGAGCCTGGAGTTGTGACCACTCCCGCCGTCACCATTATCCCCGCCTCCCCGCAGGGGTCTCCAGCAACTGCGGAGACAGCCATCATTGCGGTGGAAGATGGTGCCCCGTTAGCGACGACTGAGCCGGAGAATCCCCCGGAGGACGACGAACCGACGACAGCGGAGTAGCTCACCCGCCCGTCTAGCCTAAGATTTTCCGCATATATGCTTGTCGAAGCGTAGTTGCCGGGCTGCAGAGACACCCCCTCAGTACCGCCCGATATTCAGGAAAAAACTATGAGATGCGCTACACTTTTCGTATTAGTTCCACTCGAGATGAGGTGACACGTGGACGAGGATATTCTCGCGCGCGCCGGCATTTTCCAGGGCATGGATGCAGCTTCCGTTTCTGCACTGTTGAAGGACCTGGTGCCCGAATCTTTCAGCAAGGGCGACACCATCATTCGCGAAGGTGAACCGGGCGACAAGCTCTACATCATCGTGGACGGCAAGCTGAAGCTGTCCCGCACTGCGCCCGACGGCCGTGAAAACCTCCTCGCCATCCTGGGCCCCTCCGACATGTTCGGTGAACTCTCCATCTTCGACCCGGGCCCGCGTACCTCCTCCGGTATCTGCGTCACCGACGTTCGCACCTACACCATGGACAGGCAGGCGCTGCGCCGCTGGCTCGATGCCCGCCCCCAGATTGCCGAGCAGCTGCTCCGCGTGCTCGCCCGCCGCCTGCGCCGTACCAACAACAGCCTGGCCGACCTCATCTTCACCGATGTGCCAGGCCGCGTCGCCAAGGCGTTGCTGCAGCTGGCCCAGCGCTTTGGTAGCCAGGAAGGCAACACCGTCCGCGTCAACCATGACCTCACTCAGGAGGAGATCGCCCAGCTGGTGGGTGCTTCCCGGGAGACCGTGAACAAAGCCCTGGCAGAGTTCGCCCACCGCGGATGGATCCGCCTGGAAGGCAAAGCCGTAGTGATCTGCGAAAGCGAGCACCTGGCCCGCCGCGCCCGCTAACCGCTCCGCCGACGGCACCACCTGAGAGCTTACGAGGCGCCCCTTCCATCACCGGAAGGGGCGCCTCGTTGTCTCTTTGTGGCCCACGAGATAGCTGAGCCACGGCCTAGCGCAGCATTGTGTTAGTCCTTAACCTCAACGATGAGTTCTACTTCCACTGCCGCATCGAGGGGCAATTCGGCGACACCCACTGCGGAGCGTGCATGCTGACCTGCCTGGCCAAAGATTGCCCCCAGCATCTCGGAAGCACCGTTGATAACGCCGGCTTGGCCAGTGAAGCCTTCCGCTGAGTTGACAAACCCAACTACTTTCACGATGGACTTGATGTTGTTCAGCCCACACACGGAGGCAGCTGCCGCAATGGCATTTAGCACTGCCACCCGGGCTTCTGCGTATGCTTGGTCGGCGGTAACCTTGTCGCCCACTTTGCCGGTGACGCCCAGTTTGCCATCCACGAAGGCCAGCTGGCCAGACGTGTAGACGAAGTTACCGGCACGCTTGGCAGGTACGTAGGCGGCAACAGGGGGCGCTACCGGGGGAAGATCGATATGGAGCTCATTAAGGCGTTGTTCCCAGTTCATTTAGTCCTCCAGTAGGCGCTTCATGTAGGCGATGTGCTGTTCCCCCGTAGGACCGGGCAGCACGGTGACGAGATCCCAACCGTCAGCACCCCATTGATCGAGGATTTGCTTGGTGACGTGGGTAAGCAAAGGCACAGTGGCGTATTCGAATCGCATGACACAAGTCTAGCGACTGTTCCACAAAAGATGGGGAGTCTGCTAGCACCGTTAGTCGGGTTCGGCGCGGCCACCGAAATTGCGAAGCGTCTCGATAGCTTCCAGGGTCTCGATCTCGGAGTCATCGTCATCCTCCGAGGCAGCGTCCAGCCGGTTGGCAATATCGGTGAGGACTCGAGTGAACTGCTGAATCTGGGACGACTTGTGACGCTTGAAGCGGCGCTCCGTATTGACGTTGAGGGTCTTGAGAGCTTCCAGTGCACCTTCCGGATCCCCTTCCCCCTCCGCAATGATGGTGTTGCGGCTGAGTGGGTCGAGAAGATCGCGCCAGGAGGGTACATCTGGGAAGTGACGGAGGATGGAACGGCGTTCGCGTTCCGTCATACCGCCCCAAACACCAAATTCCACGCGAGAATCGAGGGCATCGGCACGACACTGGATGAGAACAGGGCAATCACGGCAACGCAGGGCGGCGGCGCGTTGGGCGGCACCTTTAACGAAAAGGGAATCTCCACCATCTTCGCGGCAGAGGGCGTATGCGACCCATTCCGAGCGCTCCCAAGAGTAGATTCCTTGGCGCTTGGTGGAGACTGACGGGGGGTTTTCTGCCGGGCTATGCATCTGAGCGGCAGAGGTCGAAGAGGCAGACGAGGGTTGCTGATCGGCGTCGATATACTGTCGACGGGAATCGATCGTCGTCATCGGCCGCTCCTCCATGTCGAGATCAGGTCACCAGAAGTCCCCTCTGGGAGATATGAGGCGATAACACTGATCGTACGTTCCCATACAGGAGATGCAATACTCTCATGGCAATTTTTAAGGATAATCTATGTCTCATTCATTCCAATGAGACTGCCTTGTTACAAACCGATTCAAAAGCAGGTACCCTTGGTGCATGTCTCCTAAGCGCCCCTCCCTATATGCCCTAGCCAGCGGTATCGCCGCAGGTGCAGTGTCCAGTGCGGTGACCGCTGCGTACTCAGCCACGTTGGGCCGGACGCGCTTTATGGTCAAGCAGGAAACTCTGCCCCTGTTGCCAGCTGGCTCCGACCCCATCCGTATCCTCCACCTCAGCGATTTCCATATGACCCCCGAGGATAAGGAACTTCAACATTTCCTGAGTTTACTAGGGGATATCCACCCAGATCTCGTCATCGACACTGGCGACAACTTGGCCCATCCCAAAGCAGTACCCTACGTCGTCCAGTCATTGGGAACGCTACTCGACGTGCCGGGATTTTTCGTCTTCGGCTCCAACGACTACTTTGCCCCCGACTTCAAGAACCCGTTGAGCTACCTGCGGGGAGAATCCACCCTCCACGAACGGCCCTCGCTCCCCTGGCAGGGCATGCGAGCCGCTTTCCAAGAGCGTGGCTGGAAAGACGCCACACACCAACGTCATGCCATCAACATTCGCGGAGTGAACATTATGGTGGCGGGTGTAGATGACCCCCACATCGACCGTGACCGCTACGACACTATTGCGGGCGAGCCCCTCCCCGGTACAGACGTGGCCATCGGCCTCACTCATGCCCCGGAGCCGCGGGTATTGCTCCGTTTTTCCGAAGACGGTTATGACCTTGCCCTGGCCGGACACACCCACGGCGGGCAGGTGTGTCTTCCGAATGGACAATCCATCGTCACCAATTGTGGGATCGACCGGAAACGTGCTCATGGACTACACCGCTTCGCACACCTCTGGCTTAATGTCTCGGCAGGCCTGGGAACCTCCCCGTATGCCCCCTTCCGCCTGTTCTGTCCGCCGGAGGTCACACTGCTGGAGTTGACCACACACCCGTAGCCGCCACGATTTTCGTTATTTGCTGTTTGGTGTACTAAAGTTAGTGAAGCATCAACCGGGGTATGGCGCAGCTTGGTAGCGCGCTTCGTTCGGGACGAAGAGGCCGTGGGTTCAAATCCCGCTACCCCGACCAGGCAAGGACCGCTCTCCACAAGGAGGGCGGTCCTTCTTTGTTGACCCGTTGTCCAAAAAGTATTTTCCAGGCATTCATTTCTATGCCATCATGTGTACATACACCTGTCACAGGTCCACCGAAGTTGAATGAAGAGGACGACTTATGACGCTGCACCACCGACTCCTGCGCACAACCGCCCTGAGCCTTGGCGTCATCTCCGCACTCGGTCTCACGCTCCTCTCCCCCACTACTCCCGCCGCCGCTAACCACCTCAACCGAGTTCTGCGCAGCCAGCCAATGCCCATCGGCCAAGCCCGCCCCGTCACCGGCGGCCCCCTCCCACAACGCGACCAACCCCAGGTAACTCAGGCCCCCTCCTGGCTCCCCGAAGGCCGCTCCCGTACCGCCGATGCCCTCCGCACCAACTACCAAGCACCCGTCATCCCCGTCCCCACCCTCCCCCTCGTCCCCGACCCAGTCCCGCTTCGCAACGGCCGCACCGGTCTCGTTAATGTTCCGCCCTACTTGTACGCGGGCACCTTCAAAGTGGGCGTTTTCCCCCTCCTAGGTGTCTCCTGCCTCCCCTGCCGGAAAGCTGACGTTTGGGGTGGTGACGTCGCCGTCAGCTGGGATGACGGGAAAGGCGGCAGCTTTGTCATCTTCGGCGACACCATCGGCCTGAACTATTACGGTCACCGCCGAATGCGCTCCAACACCCTCGCCTTCACCCGCGACCTCTCCTACGCCGACGGTCTACAACTGGAACGCTGGGAAATAGGAAAGGACGGCAACGCCCGCGAAGCCATCCAATCCGCACACGTCAACGGCTTCGAACGCTCCAAAATCCCCACCGGCGCCTTCAGCTACAAAGGCGTGCAATACGTGGGTTGGCAATCCGTCTCCCGGCTCGTCGGTGACAGCCGCAGATGGCTTACCTCCCGCTCTGGCATCTCCGCCTCCTACGATCACGGCAAAACCTGGCAGACCATCCTCGTCCGCCCGCAAGGCACATACGCCAAATTCCAGCAGGTCAGCTTTGCGAAGCGTGACAACTACCTCTACGAGTTCGGCAGCCGGCAAGGCCGCGAAGTTGGTGGCTTGGCCGTCGCCCGCGTCCCCCTCAGCAAAGTGGGCGACCTCTCCGCCCGCGAATACTGGACCGGCCTACGCTGGACCAAGAACGCACCCCAGCGCGCTTTCAACGTGATGGCCCTCATCCATGGTGAGCTGAGCGTGCAGTGGGATCCACTGTTCCGCCGCTTCAACATGCTACGTATGCAAGACGGTGGCGTCATTCTCTCCACCAGTCTGGACGGTGTGTTGTGGAGCCCAGGCCGCGAAATCTACAGCACGGGCTCCTCCATGTACTCTGCTTACGCTCCGCAGCTACTCCCCAACCGGCATGGCTCCAGCCTGTTCTTCCTCCTCTCTATCTGGGAGGACTACAACGTGGTAACCATGTACACGCCGCTCGGCTTCTAGCCGGCGCAGCACTCCGGCACAACAGCCAACACCGATACGGAACATAGCGCCGGCGCAACACTCCGGCGCAACACTCCGAGACAGTAGCTAGCGCCGCTGGTCACGCGGCTGCTCCGACTGCTCATCCAGATGAATGATCTGGGTGGGAAGATCCTCCGTGCCGTCCTCCGGCATCGTCGTCGCCACCTCAAGATCCGCCAACGACCCCGTGTCCATCGGCGCAAACGGAGTAGCCGGAGACACCCGGGTAAACACGCCTGTCTCCACTGCGGAGCTATCCTGCACCACGGATGCCGGTGCCGTCACTGTCGCGGGAACCTTCCGCCCCACCTTCACCGGGTGGATATCCGTCGGAATACCGGCATCCGGACGACGCCGCAGCACCGTCAAGATGACAAAGATCGCAATCGTCGTCAGCGCCAACAAAGCACCATTCGCCAACCAAGCCATAGCGGGATCGCCACCGTTACCAATCGCCGCCAACGCGGAGGTGATATACGACACCGGCATGAGAGAGTCGAAGAATCGACTCATCCGCGACGGCCACTCCGTCAACCACACGAAGCCCGACACCGACGCCTGAACAAACACCAAGAAGATATTGAGAAGCAGACCCCACTTGCGGCCCAACAACAGCACCACGGCGCCCGAACCCAACAGCAACGCCGCCGAGCCCACCGCCAACGTCGACACCATAAAGGTACCGACCATCGCATTTAGGCCCGTCATAGTCGTGAGGATCGCCGTCGCGGAAATGACCGTCATGAGTAGCCACACCGCCGCAATTTCCTTCCGGCCCAACCGCAGTCGCGACCACCAGGCCACCGCTGCCGCCAACGCCAGCAACGCTGACACCAAGTAGGCCTGGCCCAACGGCAGGCTCGGCTTCTCGCCCTGCGACTGCAGCGCCAACTGCTCCTCCGCCATCTGCGCAACCTTCTGGTCGTTCGACAGCTTCATCAGCTCCAACATAGCCGTATGGGCCTTCTTCGTGTTGCGCTCATTGGTCGTCGCCACCCCCTGCAGCTTGGACACACCGGACACCAATTCGCCCATCCCGTTATCCAACTGCACCAGACCCGACGCCAACTGCTTCGACCCAGACTGTGCCTTCATCACGCCGCTGTAGTACGCCCCACCCGGATTCAACTGGCGAGAAATCTCATTAGCCCCACTCTGCAGACGATGCAGATCCTTAATAGCCTGGTCCGTCTGCCGCGAGTCGTGCAGTGTCTTCGACAGCTCCTGTAAAGCAGTACGGGTACGCACCGTATCGGGATCATTACCCACCAACGTAGGGATGGTGGCATCCACCACGGCAGCCGCGGCCGCCTGGTAACGACGCAACGCAATCACCCCATTGACGGCCTCCGACACACCCCCAGCCACCTGCTTGGCGCCCGAACCGAGCTGGCGGGTACCATCCGCCACCTGATCCATACCATTCGACAACTCAGCCGAACCAGCACGAGCCTGGGCAGAACCGTCCTTCAGCTTGCCGGCGCCGTCATCCAGCTGGTCCACGCCACTCTTCAACAGTCCCGCAGAAGTATTCGCCGCCGACATCGCATCGTTGGCACGCGACAGATGAGACTGCGCCTTCTCCCCCGCCAGCAACTCCTGGCGGGCTTCCTCATTGGCGGACTGTCCCGACGCGGCACCCACCTGCCACGAATCCGACAGGTGGATACCTAACCCGGCCACAATCGCCGCGATAATCAGCGACGGCACCAGCATGGCAAAGAGCCGGCCAAAGACCGACAGACCCCGCAGGGCGGCCGATGAACCTTCGGCAGAACTCTCTGCAGATTTACTACCGAAAGCCTTTTTTGTCGTTCCAGCTGCGGAACTCTTTTTCAGGGAGGGGCGTCGACTCATGTCTCTAGCCTAAGCAATCGACCCCGAGTTATCACCTTTAGAGTGCACCGTAAAGCCTGTATTCTTGTAGGAAAGTTAGGAAAAACGTCAACTTCATTGAGGAGGCCAAGTCGGTGCTTGTGCTGTACAGTTTGGCCGTCCTAGTGCTGACCATTGCAGCAACCCCACTACTGACTCGCTTCCTGGGCCGCAATGCCGGCTGGGTTATCGCCCTCATCGATCTCTCCCTCGCCTGCGGAATCTACGCTCCCCTGGGTCCACGCCTGCTGCGCGGCGACACTATCACTGCCTCCATCCCCTGGATCGCCTACTGGAATATTCACGTAGGCCTTCGCCTCGACGCGCTGAGCTGGTTCTTCGCCATGCTCGCCCTTGTCATTGGGGCCGTCGTCATGGCCTACTCCACCCGCTACTTCGACAGCCACGACCAGCACGGCATGCCCCTCCACCACACCAGCTTCTTCCTCCTCATGGTCGTCTTCACGTTCTCCATGATGCTGCTGGTCACCGCCGATGACCTCATCCTCCTCTTCATCGGCTGGGAACTCACCAGCCTCATGTCCTTCATGCTCATCGGACGTTCCGGACACGCCGGCGAAGCAGGCTCCCTCCGCACCCTCTTCCTCACCTTCATCGGTGGACTCTTCTTCCTCACCGCCACCGTCGTCATCATCGCCGTCACCCACACTACTAACCTCACCGAGGCACTCTCCTCCAGCGTGTGGGTAACGAACCCCGGCATCACCACCACCGTAGCGGTACTGATCGCCATTGGCGCCTTCACCAAAGCCGCCCAATTCCCCTTCCACCTCTGGCTCCCCGAAGCCATGGCGGCAGAATCTCCCGTCTCCGCCTACTTGCACGCCGCCGCTGTCGTAAAAGCCGGCATCTACGTGCTGCTGCGCTTCTCGGCCGTCTTCCGACTCAATCTCACCTGGCAGATCCTGCTGGTCGTCGTCGGCATGTTCACCGCCGTCATGGGAGCCCTCTTCGCCCTGCAAAAGACGGACCTCAAGAAGCTGCTCGCCTACTCCACCGTCTCCCAGCTCGGGTGGATCGTCACCACGATCGGCATCGGCACCCACGCCGCCCTCACCGCCGCGGTCCTCCACACCCTCGCCCACGCCCTCTTCAAGTCCGGGCTCTTCATGTCCATCGGTGCCCTCCAGCACGCCACCGGCACCCGCGACATTCGCCGCCTTCCCCCCATGTGGAAGTACACTCCCGGCCTCATGGTGGTGACGGTGATCGGCGCCATCGGCATGGCCGGAATCCCCCCCACCCTGGGTTTCGTCTCCAAAGAATCCATGCTGACAAACTTCCTCAGCGCCTGGGGTAGCAACGCCGGCTCTATCGTCCTCACCACCGTCGCTGTTATCGGTGCTGCCCTCACCGTGGCCTACAGCTTCCGCATCATCCTCGGCGGCTTCTTCGACGGTGAACGCACCGTGGTGGAGGATAAAACCGACGCAGACCTTGACCGCGACAGCTACGAACTCGTCCTCCACAAAGTGCCCTGGGTCCTCACCGTCTTCGCGGCACTCCCCGCCGTCGCCGGTCTCCCCCTCTACTTTGCGGTGACGGCCCTCGGGCACCCGCTGTCTCAGATTGCCGTCAGCGCCATCAACACCCACACCGCCAGCTACCGCGCTGCCGTCATCCACAACGGTCCCCAGCTGCACGCCACCCACCTGCACCTTATCGCCGTCAACGAAGTGCTACTGCTGTCGCTGCTGGCCATCGTCATCGGCCTGCTCCTGGCATGGCAGCGCAAGCGCGTGGATGCCCTCCTCGACCGTGAACTACTCCCCCGCGACGGCGCCACCAACCTGGCCACCGTGTGGGAGAGCATGCGTTGGGCCGGTAACCTGGCCGGCACCGTCACCCGCTCCGACAGCCCCACCCGCCACGTGGGTGCCTTCGTTATCGTGCTCGGCGCCCTCGCCGGCACAGTGGCAGTGGGTTCTTTCTCCGGACAACTCGACTTCCCGGACCGCGTCCCCGGCATCGACCGCCCCATCGACCTCGTGGTGCTCCTTATCGTGCTGGTGGCAGCCATCGCCGCCATCACCACTCACTCCCGGCTGGCCGCAGTGGTGCTCCTCGGTGCAGTTGGAGTCGCCATCACCCTGCAGATTTTCGCCCTCGGCGCCCCAGACGTGGGTCTCACCCAACTACTGGTCGAAATCATCACCACCGTCATGTACATGCTGGTCCTCCGGCGCCTCCCCCGCACCTTCCAGAAAGCCTCGCGGCGGCGGCGAGTCTCCGCCGGCATCATCGCCGTCTTTTCGGGACTCGCCGCTTTCGGTGCCGTTTGGGTATTCACGGGGCGCCGAGACCGCTGCGCCCTCAGCCAGTACTTTCTTGACCACGGGCCTACCATCACTACCGGCAATAACGTCACCAACACCATCATCAACGAGTTCCGTGCCTTCGATACGTTTGGCGAAATGGCGGTGCTCGGGGTGACAGGTTTGGCTATTGCCGCCGTGCTGCTCTCCGTTCACCCCGCATACCGCCGCACTGGTAGCGCCAGCTTCCACCTCATCCGCCAAGAACTCCGGGAACGGGTGGGGAAAAACGGCCGTATCGTGCTACCCACCTCCTACGCGTACCGCGACAGCATCACCAACTCCTACCCCATCCGCGTATTCGTGTTGATGCTCTCTCCGCTCCTACTTATCACCGCCCTCGTCGTGTTCTGGCGCGGCCATCAAGAGCCGGGTGGCGGCTTCATCGCCGGCCTGATCCTGGCAGTCACGCTGGTACTGGCCTGGCTATCCACCCCGGTAGACCGCCCCCTCACCCGGCGCCGAACCCCCGCCATACTGGTCGCCAGCGGCGTCACCACCGCCACCATCACAGGGCTTATCGGCTATTTCACCACCCACGACCACAGCCTGGATGGGAGCGTGTCACCACACTCCTTCCTCTCCCCCCAACACTGGGATATTCCGGTGCTGGGCGCGGTGCCCTCCGCCACGTTCTTCGACTTTGGCGTCACCCTCTGCGTACTCGGCATGGTCTTGACAGCCCTCAACCTGCTCGGGTCGGGCCAATCCCCGCTGGGTGTCCCCAGCGTGGAAGTGTGGCCACCCTACGACCCGCTGCACATGGATGCGAAGGAGGAAGGTCCCCTCACCGAGGCAGCCAGCCAGGTGAACTCCTACCGTGACCCCATCCGGCAGAAGGAGATCCCCCACTATCGGGAGGCTCTGCGCGCTCTCTCCGCGGCAGAAGAGAAAGCTGTAGAAGAACGCCATGCCCCTCGCTCTCATTCCCGCTCGCAGACTGGAGGTGACGAGAAATGATCCTCGCCCTAACCATTGGCGTCCTCATCGCCGCAGGTGTGTACCTCATTCTGCAGCGCGATATGATGCGCATTGTCCTCGGCTTCGGCCTCATCAGCCACGGCATCAACCTCACCGTACTGGCTTCTGGCGTCCTTGACCGCCGTGAAGCGCCCCTCCTGCAGGAAACTAGTGTCGCCGCAGCCGCCGACCCTCTTCCCCAGGCTTTCGTCCTCACCGCCATCGTCATCTCCATGGCTGTCACCGTGTTCATGCTGGTCCTCGCCATCATCGGGACCACCGACGATGTGAAGGTCACCCCCGACTCGGGAACGGAGAGTGACGAAGTATGACCCTCGCCCCCCTCCTCCCACTATGGGTGACTGTCCCGCTGGTCACCGCTGTCCTCATGGTGTTTGCCCAACCACTGGCCCTGCGGCGCGTCATCTACCTGGCAGTCCCCAGCCTTTCTGTAATTGGCGCATTTATCCTGCTCTACCAGCACCACAGCCATGCTGTCATCGCCGAACACGTAGGTGGCTTCGCCCGCGGCATCGGTATATCGTTCGCCTCCGACGCCTTCAGCGCCCTCATGCTGGCAGCCACCGGCATCATCATTATTGCCTCCGCCTGGTTCGCCATCTCCATCGGTGAAGATGAACGCAACCGTTTCTTCCCCACCCTCACCCTGGTATTGATGGCGGGTGTGAACGGTGCCCTCCTCACCGCCGACCTCTTCAACCTTTTCGTGTGGATTGAAGTCATGCTCATGCCCTCCTATGCGCTCCTCGCCATTACCGGTACGTGGCGGCGCATCGGGGTGGACCGCATGTTCGTGGTCGTGAACCTCCTCACCTCCTCCGTCTTCCTGCTCGGCGTCATCTACATCTACGGCGCCGTTGGTGAGGTCAACATTGCGGTACTGGCCGGCGCCGCCGCCAACGAACCCCAGGTGGGCATCGCCATCACCGTCTGCCTTATCGCCCTCTGCGTGAAGGCGGGTGTGGTGCCGGTGCACGGTTGGCTCCCTCGCGCCTACCCGGCCACCTCTGCTGCGGTGATGGGTCTGTTCTCTGGTTTGCACACCAAAGTTGCTATCTACGCCATCTACCGCATCGTCTCTACCATCTTCATCTTCGATACCCCGGGACAGTGGATCATTGTGGTGGTGCTATGCCTCACCATGTTGGTGGGTGGTTTTGGTTCGTTGGGTGAACAGCGTATCCGCGGCTCATTGGCGTTCCAGATGGTGTGCGGTGTGGGCTATATTCTCATTGCCCTCATGCTGGCCGCCAACACCAGCGATATTGAGGCGCGAGCAGTGGCCCTCGGTGCTGGCATCTTCTACCTCATCCACCACATGCTCACCATGGGGTCCCTTATCCTCACCTCCGGGGCAATCGAAGAAACCTACGGCTCAGGCCGTTTCGACCGCCTCGATGGCTTGCAGCGCCGCGAACCCCTCGCCGCTGGCATCATGGCGGGCGGCATGTTGAGCCTGGTGGGCTTCCCACCCTTCTCCGGTGTGCTCGCCAAAGTGGGTATTGCACAGTCTGCTGCAACCGCCGGCGGAGCACTGGGCTGGACCGTTATCGCCGTCATCATCATCTCCTCCCTCGGGGCCCTCCTCTCCATGATGTATGTGTGGAGGGGTGTCTTCTGGGGGCCGCAGATGGCCATGTATCGGCCTATCGGAGCGGAGAAGTTCCAGCCGGTGGAGGACGACCTCATCATCAATAAGAAGCAACTCCTGCCCGGCGCATTCCTTCTCCTACTAAGCCTGGCAGCTTTCTTCGGGGCGGGCTGGCTGGTGGACCAAACCACCCGCGCCGGCTTCTCCCTCCTGGACATTTCGGACTACCTGCGGGCGGTGCTAAACGTATGAGTGATAAGCCCCGGAACACCACGCCCCCTCGCGAACTCACCGACGACGAACTGTGTGAGCAGTGGGAGCAACAAGAACGCGCCGAGGACTTGGCCGACCGCAAGTCGGAGGAAACTCACCTGCGGGAAGAGAGAAGTTCCTCCTTCAGCTCTGCCGCAATGACGCTTGTGCGCGCCGTCTGGCACCTCATCAGACGGCCCCGCACAGCCGGCCGTCGCTTCGTGGACTTCTTTGCGTCGGCGGGGCGTTGGCTGGCCTATGGTGCGTGGCTGTTGGCGGAAGTCGCCATCAATGCTGATGGTATGGCTCTCGATATGTTCCGCCCGAATACCAAGATTTCGCCCGCTATCCTACGTGTTCCCCTGGAACGTATGAATAGCTTGGAGGTGACGGTGTTCGCCACCTCCATCACGTTGACTCCTGGCACGCTGGTGCTAGCTATCGACCGCGGCTCCGCCCGACTAACCATGACATTGGATGGTGTGGCAGTCTCCGGCGATGACGGGTTTTTGCTAGTGCATTCGGTGTACGCCGAAGATCTGGATGCAGTGCGGGATGAATTGGAAATCATGATGAATAAGGTGCTGCGGGCCAGCCGCGGCAAAGCCTATGAACCTCATCGGTTGGAGGTGACCGCCGCATGATGGTCCTTACGGTAATGATCGTGATCGCTTCCGCGATCATCATCGCTGGGATGCTGCTTGGCCTCTACCGCGGTATTAAGGGCCCGGATGGGGCGAGCCGCGTCGCCATCAACGATCTGCTCTTCTACGGCATGCTGTGCATTGTCGGTTTCATTGGTCTGCTCAATGGCTCCAAGGTCGTGTTCGACGTGCTGCTCATTGGTGGGCTTTTCGGGGCCGTCTCCACTATCGCTCTGTCGCGCGTCATTAACAGGGGGCACCGATGAACATTATCGTGCAGGTTCTGGTGGGCCTTATCGCTATCTTTGGAGCGCTCTTCTTCCTGGATACCGGTATCGCTATGATCCGCGCCAAGGACGCCGTCACCCGTGCGAATATGAACAGCCCCGCCATCTATGTGGGTTTCCCGCTGGTGGCGTTTGCATTGTTCATTGGAGATACGGCCATGAACGGCTTCTCCTGGGCGCACCTTATTGAGTTTCTCCTCATCACCTTTATTGTGCCGGTGGGCTCGGCGTTGGGGTCCATGTATTTGGGCCGCGCCATGATGCTTGCGCAAGTTCGCTTGGACCCTCGCACAGTGCGGGAAGACCTGCGCGATGTTTCCCTGGCGGCGCGGGATGAAGCGTCCGAGGCGCACAGTGGGGAGCCGGAGAAGCACTATCACCATCTGGAGAAATACTCCGAGTCTGAGGAGTACGAGGAATACAACGAAGAGTTCGACGAGGAGTCGGGCGTCGCAGTGGAGAATACTGCCGACGAGAAAAACAGTTAGCCCATGTTGGCACAGCAGCTGTCCGCCCGGTCTACACAGTTTGTGTAGACCGGGCGGACAGCTGCTGTTATGGAGGTGGGGTGCGGTTGATGGGACGCGATAATCGCACCCACAGCTAGCTAGTCTGGCCTTCAGCGGTCGATCCGGCGAGCCAGCAAGCCAGCGAGCAGGTTGTTAGTGGTTGTCCTTATAGGACTTCTCGATGGCAGCGCCAACCTCTTCGTCGATGTTCTTCCAATACTCGAACACACGGGAGAGGACAGGTTCCTGCACCTCATCGAGGGTACCGACGACATTAGAGACGAGGCGCTCACGCTGGGCGTCATCCATGACGTCGCGGACCAGAGTATGCGGCTGGCTCCAGAAGTCGTCATCCTCGTGCTCGACCGGGTAGCCGCGGTAGGGTTCGGTGCCGTGGGGCTCCCAGCGGCCGAGGTCGGCCGGGGATTTCTCGGGCTGTGCGGTGGGGCCATTGCCACTGTTCGGCACGTAGGTGGGAACGGAAGGGTCGTTGAACTCCATGGCTGCCGGGCCCTGGTGGCTGTAGTTGTGCACCGCGACCACGGGACGGTTGGGGGGCAACTGTTCGAAGTTGGCGCCGAGGCGGTGGCGCTGGGTGTCCGGGTAGGAGAAGACACGGCCCAGCAGCATCTTATCGGGGCTGAGGCCGATGCCGCGCACCAGGTTGGAGGGGCTGAAGGCAGCTTGCTCGATCTGTACGTGGAAGTTCTTCGGGATCTGGTTGAGGGTGAGCTTGCCGACCGGGATCAGCGGGTAGTCCTTTTGGCTCCAGGTCTTGGTGAGGTCGAAGGGGTTGACCTTGTAGTTCTCAGCCTCAGCCTCCGGCATGATCTGCATCTTGAGGGTCCAAGACGGGTAGTCGCCATCCTGAATGTGCTGGTAGAGGTCGCGGCGGTGGAATTCGGGGTCAGTGCCAGCCAGCTTGTCTGCTTCTTCCTGAGGCAGGTAGCCAATGCCCTGGTCGGTCTTGAAGTGGTACTTCACCCAGAAACGCTCACCCTTGGCGTTGATCCACTGATAGGTGTGGGAGGAGAAACCATCCATTTCGCGGAAAGAGGAGGGCAGGCCGCGGTCGCCGAAAAGCCAGGTTACCTGGTGGGCGGATTCGGGCGACAGGGTCCAGAAGTCCCAGCGCATCTGGAAGGACTGCAGGTCGGTATCCGGGGTGCGCTTCTGGGAGTGGATGAAGTCGGGGAACTTGATGGCGTCACGGATGAAGAACACCGGGGTGTTGTTACCAACCATGTCGTAGTTGCCCTCTTGGGTGTAGAACTTGAGGGCGAAACCGCGGGGGTCACGCTGGGTGTCAGCGGCACCCTTTTCACCGGCGACGGTGGAGAAGCGAGCCAGGACGGGGGTCTTCTTTCCGGGTTGCAGGAAGTCTGCGGCGGTGTAGGCAGAGACGTCTTCGGTGACTTCGAAAACACCGAAGGCGCCGGAACCCTTGGCGTGGACGACACGCTCGGGGGTGCGTTCACGGTCGAAGTGAGCGAGCTTGTCGATGAGGCCGACATCGTGGAGGCCGATGTAGCCCTGCTTACCCTGTTGGAGAGAGTAGTCGTCGGAGGCGACGGGAGCACCAGCTGCGGTGGTGGTGGCGGAGTTGTGAGGGGCGGGGCGGAGGCCGCGCTCGATCGGGTTCTCGTTCGTCATGTTGAGGGTTTGCCTTCCTGGAATCGGATTGCGGTGTGAGAGACGGGGCGCGTATCCCACGAGGGAGCTGAAAAGCTCTGTACCTACAGTGTTCCTTATTAATTAATGAATGTCAATAGTTTTTCTAGATATATAGATTCTTTTGATGAGGGTGAATGGGTTCCTTCACAAATGCACTGCGGTTGTACCCCAAAAATGTCAAAAGAGCCGGAAACCTGCAGAACACTGCAGAGTTTCCGACTCTTCGTAAAACGCTACGAGCAGCGCGCGAAATTAGGCGCCGAGACGCTTCGCGACCAGCTCAGCAATCTGGATGGTGTTGAGGGCAGCACCCTTACGGAGGTTGTCACCGGACACGACCAGGTTAAGGCCACGGTTGCCTTCCACAGAGGGATCCTGACGGATACGACCCACCAGGGAAGGATCGATGCCAGCAGCAGCCAACGGAGTGGGGACGTCCACCAGCTCAACGCCGGGGGCGTCAGCCAGCACAGCCTTGGCCTCTTCGGGGGTGATGGCCTTGGAGAACTGAGCATTGATCACCATGGTGTGAGCGGTGAGCACCGGCACGCGCACGCAAGTACCAGAGACCTGCAGATCCGGGATGCGGAGGATGCGGCGGGACTCGTTGCGGAGCTTCTGCTCCTCGTCGGTCTCGTAGGAACCATCATCGACAATATTGCCAGCCAGCGGCACCACGTCGAAGGCGATGGGGGCGACGTAGGGACCCAGGTCCTCAGCCTTCATGGCGGAACCATCGTGGGTGAACTTCTCCATGTCGTCAACATTGTCACGCACCTGCTGGGCGAGAGTACGGACACCAGCCAAACCGGAGCCGGACACTGCCTGGTAGGAGGCGACGAACATGCGCTCCAGGCCAGCAACGTTGTGGAGGGCCTGCATGACGGGCATGCATGCCATGGTGGTGCAGTTCGGGTTGGCGATGATGCCCTTCTTGAGGTCATCGGCTTCATCCGGGTTGCACTCGGTCACGATCAGTGGCACGTCGAAGTCCTTACGCCATGCGGAAGAGTTGTCGACGACCACGGCGCCGGCCGCGGCGAAGCGGGGAGCCTGTGCCTTGGAAGTGGTGGCACCGGCGGAGAAGACGGCGATGTCGATGCCCTTGAGGTCCTCATCAGAAACGGCATTGACGTCTTCCACGACGACATCTTCACCGCGGAACTGCAGCACCTGGCCGGCAGAACGCTCGGAGGCGAAGAAACGGACCTTGGTGCAGGGGAAGTTGCGCTCTTCGAGGATGGAGCGCATAACGCGGCCAACCTGGCCGGTGGCGCCGACGACGGCGACAGTGAGATCAGTCATTGTGAGTCCTTTGCGGAGTTATAGGGAAGCCACTCCCCGGTGGTCGTGATTCTCGCAACCGAGGAGTGGCTGAAAGAAGATTTTAGCGACCGGTACCGGCATAGACGGTGGCCTCTTCATCAGTGCCCAGGTTGAAGGCATCGTGGAGGGCGCGCACAGCAGTCTGAACATCCTCGGAGTCGATGAGGACGGAAATGCGGATCTCGGAGGTGGAGATGAGGTCAATGTTGACTCCCGCCTCGGCGAGAGCCTCACAGAAGGTGGCGGTGACGCCCGGGTGAGACTTCATACCGGCACCAACGAGGGACACCTTGCCTACGTGATCATCGAAGAGGACCTGATCGAAGCCGATCTCGTCCTTTTTGTCGTTGAGGATGGCGACAGCCTTGGGAGCGTTGGCGCCAGAGCAGGTGAAGGTGATGTCGGTCTTGCCGTTGTCCACGTCAGAGAGGTTCTGGAGAACCATGTCGATGTCGATTTCGGCATCGGCGATGGTGCGGAACACGGAAGCAGCGAAACCGGGCTTATCCGGGATGCCGACGACGGTGATCTTGGACTCGGACACGTCATGGGCGACGCCGGTGAGAATTGCTTCTTCCACGGGAATATCCTCCATTGATCCGGAAACGATGGTTCCGGGCTTGTTGCTGTACGACGAACGCACGTGAATAGGAAGGTTGCCGCTGCGTGCGTATTCCACACAACGCAGCATCAGGATCTTGGAGCCGACTGCGGCCATCTCCAGCATTTCTTCGAAGGAGATCTGGTCCAGCTTGCGGGCGTTAGGAACGATGCGCGGGTCGGCAGTGTAGACGCCGTCCACGTCGGAATAGATTTCGCAGACATCTGCGTTAAGAGCGACGGCAAGGGCGACGGCGGTGGTGTCAGAGCCACCGCGACCCAAAGTGGTGACGTCCTTGGTGTCCTGGGACACACCCTGGAAACCAGCGACGAGGACGATCTTGCCTTCCGCGAGGGCAGCTTCAACGCGCCCCGGGGTGACGTTAATGATGCGTGCGTTTCCATGCTTAGCAGTGGTGATAACACCAGCCTGCGAACCGGTCATAGAAACGGCCTCCGCACCCAGCGAGGCAATAGCCATAGCCACCAGCGCGTTGGACATGCGTTCACCAGCGGTGAGGAGCATATCCATTTCGCGCTCCGGGGGAGCTGGGTTGACAGACGTTGCTAGGTCCACCAGTTCATCAGTGGTGTCACCCATTGCAGAGCACACAACGACAACGTCGTTTCCGGCCTTCTTGGTGGCCACGATCCGTTCTGCGACGCGACGGATACGCTCTGCCGATTCCAAAGAAGAACCGCCATACTTCTGTACGACGAGTGCCACGGGTAAATACCTCCATGTGCTGTGAACAATTTCACGCGTAATCCTACCTGTAGACCTGCGGTATTGCCTAGTAGCACCCTCAAATACGCTACGAGAGGACACCCTCGCGTGAGGGTGCCCTCTCATAGCCCTGAAACCGGCTAATGCCTGTTAGCTGGGATTCTTTACTCAGATTGTAGGATTTCGAACTACTTCAGTGCAGCAGCCTTGTCGTTGCGCTCCACCTTCATGAAGGCGGCATCCTTGGCCAGGAAGTAGTTCGGGCCAAAGAAGATCTGGCGAGCGTTCTCGGTGTTGTTGAGGTAGAGATCAGCAAAGGCGAGCACGGAAGCCGCGAAAGCGGAGTTCCTCCAGTCGTCCATTTCCTGACCGTGGGGAGCGCCCTTCACCATAGCGATCCAGGCGGGCACATTCTTGTTCATCTTGTAGCGGGGACGAATGCTCCAGTCGAAGCAGACGGTGTCCTTCTCGCCGGTGAGGTAGAAGGTCGGCACCTTGCTCAGAAGAGGCTGGAAACCGACGCTGGGGCCCGGCTGCAGCGGCACAGCAGCAACAACCTTGAGGCCGGGGTACTTCTTCTCAACCTGCGGAAGCAACCAGCTGGAGCCAGACTCGGTGGAGCCGCCGCCAGCGGAGTGACCGGTCAGGATGGTCTTAGTGGCATCAACGTGTCCGAAGAGCGGAGACTTGGAATTCTGGGACTCAGCGAACAGGCTTGCAGCGCCCTGAACGTCGGTGTAACCGGTCCAGTTGAGGAAGGTGTAGGTGACGACCACGATGTAGCCGTGGGAAGCCCACATGTGGTAGAGATGCTCGGTCAGACCAGCTTCGGCACCAATGCCGGGGGTGTAAATAATGACCGGGAGTTTACCCAGCTCAGCAATATTTTCGGGGTAAACGAACTGCACATCAGCGGGCTTCTTCGTGCCATCGGGGAAAGTTCCCCAGCACGTGTGCTTCATCTTATTGTTGTGGTCTTTTTCGAGGATCTTAGCGTAGATCTTGTAGACCAGACCGCAATCCTGTGCCTTCATGGTAGACACAGTCTTGTACTTGCCCATGTGCGAATACAGATTCTGGATGTGGCTACCAGTAACAACACCCTGGCTGTCCACCTTGATAGGCTGCTGCGGTTCTGCCTGCGCGACTCCCGCGGTAAGCCCGAAAGCAAGAGCAGATGCCGCCAGCGTGGCGGTAAACTTCTTAAGTCGCATAACCGATCCCTTTCGTATGCGAGCACGTGTAATGAAAGAAACGTCCCACAACGGACAATTGTGTGGAAGAAGGGCATTCTCGGGAGGATCTCAATAGTATTGAGGGGAGAAAACTCTTATCGTCTCCGAGTCTAAGAGGTTCATCCACAATTCTCGCTCGCCCATGGCAACAAGAACGGGGCCCCCATGACCTATCAGCTTATCGCCGCTGTGCTGGCTCTTTTGTCAGCACTAGTGGTCGCCACTGGTACCGTCATCCGCCACCTCGTTGCCGATGAGCAACCCCTCCCCGAAGAAGGAGGCGGCAGCGCCAAAGCCACCCTCACCTCCGCCAAATGGTGGGCCGGTGCCGGCGTCAGCGTTATCGGCTACCTACTCCAAGCAGCTGCACTCCGCTTCGCCTCCATCCTACTGGTGCAGCCCATCACCATCCTTTCCCTCTTCTTCGCACTCCCCCTCTCGGCACGATTTACCGGCCGGCGCGTGCGCGTCCAGGACTGGGTGTGGGCGGTCGTCCTCACCCTCGGCGTGGGCGTACTGCTCGTCGTGGGGCGCCCCACCAACACCCACGCGAAGGCACACCCGGCGCTGTGGGTAGGATCGCTCGCCGTGGGCGTCGTTATTGTGGTGCTGCTCCTGCGCCTCGCGAAGAAAGGACTACGGAAAGAGCGCGCCCTCCTCGTTGGTCTCGCCTCCGGCATCACCTACGGGTACATGTCGTTCCTCACCAAAGGCGTGGTCATGGACCTCTCGGCCGGCCGTATCCTCACTGTCCTCACGCACCCGGCGCTCTACCTGGTCATCGTCGCTGCCATTGTGGGTACCTGGCTCCAACAAGCCGCGTTTAATGCGGGTGCTATCCAGCAGTCGCTCCCCGCCATGACCGTCGCTAGCCCGCTGACGTCATCAGTGTTGGGCGTCATCGTTTTTCAGGAACGCTTCACCACCTCTGCATCCCTTTACTGGCTGATCATCGTGGCAGCTATCGCCACTGTGGTGGCCGTGGTACAACTCTCCCGCGCCGAAGCGCAGGACGACATCGAGCAGGATTAGTCCGTCTTTGTCGTATCCTCTGCCCTATTCTCTGTCGCACTAGGTTGTGCATCGAAAGCTTCTGGATCGAACGGCTCATCAAGCGGACCCAAATCGTCATAACTCAACGGGTCTTCCCGCGGCTCCACATGCGTCTGCACGTGCAGATCCGGAATGACGAGCATCAGCTGCTCCTCAATATCGTGCACTAGGTCATGGCCCTGCTTGACAGTCCAGTCCCCCGGCACCAGCACATCAAACTCAATGAAGTTCGAGGAGCCGCTCGCCCGGTTCCGCAAGGCATGGAAATCCACATCGGGGCAGCGGTACGTGTCCAACACCTTCTTCAAGGCCGCCTGGTGCTCCTCACTCATCGCCCCGTCCATCAGGCCGTCGAGGGACTCGCGCATCACTTTCCAGCCCGTCCACAAAATATTGATACCCACCGCAATAGCAATAACCGGGTCCATCCAATACCAGTGAGTGAGCGCAACAACCCCCACCGCCGCCAACACACCCACCGT